>Ga0265593_1000013_pt1 | contig 202765 bp, 159 predicted proteins | sample saktaG_8_FD_190136 | JGI IMG/M metagenome (GOLD analysis project Ga0265593, IMG submission 190136) | Saline water microbial communities from Sakinaw Lake, British Columbia, Canada - sak_2011_5_24_36m | ecosystem: Environmental > Aquatic > Non-marine Saline and Alkaline > Saline ... | reverse complement strand
CTCAACGCATCGATCCAAGATATGGCGCTTCGCGCCGATCCACGATGCAAGATGCAAGATATGGCGCTTTGCGCCGATATCCAGTCACCCAGTCACCCAGTTACCTAGCTACCTATGACCCGCTTCTGCCTCACCCTCGACCTTAAAGACGATCCGGAATTAATCCGCGAGTACATCCACTGGCATAAATCCGAAAACATCTGGCCCGAAATCCCCGCCGGAATCAAAGAAGTCGGAATTCAATCAATGGAGATCTACCACCTTGGCACCCGCCTCTTCATGATCATCGAAGCAAGCCCCGAATTCAACTTCGACCGCGATATGGCCCGCCTCGCAACCCTCCCCCGCCAGCAAGAATGGGAAGCCTTCGTAAGCAAATTCCAAAAATCCGCCCCCGGAGAAAGCTCAGCTGAGAAATGGAGGAGGATGGAGAGGATCTTTACGCTGGATCCAGGATACGAGATGCAAGATTAGGCGCTATGCGCCTATCCGGGATCCAAGATCCAAGCTCTCCTGCAACCTGCATCCTGTATCATGCATCCTGCGACCTGCATCAAAAACTCACCCTCTTCCGATAACCTCTGACCCCATAGTAGAACACCACCACGAAGCAAACAAGCGGAACCGCGAACCCCATCCGCATTGAAGAATGATCGGCAATATATCCCATCAGCATAGGGCAAACGGCTCCGCCCACAATCGCCATGATAATGAATGAGGATGCTTTCTTGGTAAGGGGGCCTAAACCCTTGAGCCCTAAAACAAAAATCGTGGGGAACATGATCGACATGAAGAAGTAGGTTATGAAGAGGGCCGAAACAGAAACCCAACCTAATCCGCCAACAACCAGAAGCATCAACAAAATACAGATGCCGGCATAAGTCATGAGAAGTTTATTCGTTGCAAACGACCGCATAATAAAACTCCCCGAAAACCTTCCGGCCCAGAAAAGCCCCATCCCTCCAAATGATAAGACCAGCGCCGCATCGGTATTTGAAATCTTTATGGCTTCCGTCACATAATTGATGAAAAAACTGTTGATCCCCGTCTGCGCTGCTACATAAAAGAATTGCGCCACAACCGCCAGAACAAAGTGTGGGTGTTTCCACAAGCTGGTACTGGGCTGCTGGTTTACTGGGTTACTAGGTTCTTGTTCAACAATTTCAGGTAAAGGGGTGCGGATGAACAATATTGCGACAAGCAAAACAGCCACTGCCACTCCCATATATGGCCAGGATATCGTTGAGAACTTGTTTCCGTCGGATGATTGCATTCCGAAGATGATCAATCCGCCCACAAGCGGGCCAAATATCCAGCCCAAGCCGTTGAATGACTGAGAAAGATTTAGCCTTCTTCCCGCTGATTCGCTGGGTCCCAAAACTGAGATATAGGGATTTGCAGCTGTTTCGAGAAAGGCCAGCCCGAAAGCAATCACCAATAGTGCCGTTAAAAACGGCCAGAACGATTGAATTGCCGCCGCCGGGTAAAACAACGCAGCACCGAAGGCATACAGAAACAATCCAAAGATGATCCCCTTCTTATAACCGAATCGGTTCATGAAATAACCCGCCGGAAGCGCCGCTAAAAAATATCCGCCATAAACCGAAAACTGCACCAGTCCGCTCTCCGCCTTCGAAATCGTAAGCAGCTCCTGGAAATGCTTATTCAGCACATCCAGCAATCCGTGCGCAAACCCCCATAAAAAAAACAAACTCGTAACCAGGATATATGGAATCAGATATTTTTGACCCGAGGAGGTCTTTAACAGTGGGGTTTTTGTTCGCATGCTTTTACGTTTAAAAGCAAAAATAGGGAATTAGTTGGATAAGGCGCTGCGCGCCTATCCAGGATCCAAGATGCAGGATTGGGCGCTGCGCGCCGATGCATGACACATCCTGCATCCTGTACCTATCCCTGCTTGGTTGACAGAATGACAAATTTCAGGAATTTGTCAACCTCCCGAAAAAACGAAGACAAACCCAATGGGAATGTTTGGCATCATTCCCTCCCCTGTTTACCGGGTGAGAAGCCATCCGCAGTCAATAATTATTAAGATGGTCTGGTATCGCCATGTTCCTGAGTGTGATCCTCTCGGTTTCCCTGCTTTCCCGTATTGATTCTTTTCCCGGATACCTGTTTGCTGTTGTCGGTAGCATCATCATTTTCTTTATCGGGATCAAGGTGGCGCTTCGCGCCGATCTATGATCCCTGATGCAAGATGTACCGCATCCTGCATCCTTCCAAGGCGCTTGGGTGGATCAAAGAAATCAATCTGAATAATGATCTAGCTGCTGTTTCAATCTAGTAACTAAAATTGGAGCATCATTTTCAGTCAGCAATGATACGTTTAAAGATTGGTTCCTTTTGTTTAAAAGGGAGTCTCTAATAAAAGGGATCATACTACTGTGTTTATCCGGTAATATTGTTAAAAAATTAATGCTGATTGATTCATTTGATTTCTCAATTGCTGAAAGAATCCCACTCCATTTGTAAGTTTTACTTTTTATTGATTCCGCTCTACTAAGATCAAAGCAAAGAGTTTGATAACAATTAAGATGACCATTAATCAATGTCTTATCAAACTGAATAACATTATGGTCGATTTGGATACTGTGCTCCTTGAATTTATCCGTTAATCCACATTCATCAAAATATTTTTTGTATACCTTTTGCCATACTTTTTGATCATCATATATTTCTATATCCTCGTCCTGATTATACTTATTAATTAGCCTTTCGAACAAATCAGTTAAAGCAATTTCTCCATCAAGATCAATTCCAAGTTTTGTTGTAGAACATTCAAGAGAACTATCATCTTCTTGCAAAATCGCCTTAGTAATAGACTCCAAAGTTGTATGGTTTTCAAAAATGTCGTTAGAATCTAATCTTTTCGAAATAACTGTTATTTCACTCTGAATGTGTCGTAAAGTTGTCAGTAAATGATGTCCTTTAATCGTCGTGAAAAAATTGGACAGTCTACTATATTTTTTGATAAATTGAGATCCCAGAAACTTGCTTTCCGGCATAAACAGAATAATTCCTACATTCACGAATTCACCCGTTACTTTATCGTGAATATATCTCACTATTTGATATTGAAACTCTTTCATGATAATGTTTTATTAATCTGTTCTAAAAATAATTGACGATTTTCCACAATAGTCATCAACGTTTCTTTTATCTTGATATTTTGGGGAGTTTGCCATTCCGGTGGTATAAAAGAATCAACTCTCTTCCAAAAAATATTATTCAGATTACTTAGACTTTCTATGAATTCGTCAAAACTACACTCATCTCTTCTCTGTCTTAGATAGTTATAAAGGAAATGATTCTTAATCCAATACAATTCATTGGGTATAAGTTCACCAGGGTTGCTGTTGCCTGAGATATCAAAAACAAACCCAAAGGCCTTTTCGTGGTCAAATATTAAAATATCCTCCCCGTTGGTGAGCATATTTTGCTTTTCATGATTCCTGTCTGAATTTAGTATAAAAAGATCAAATGCATAGATTTTCTTGGCCTCTTCAAATTGCTTAGTTGAGAATGTTGGATTACTGGGAAAAACAGAAAAACCGTCAAACAATTTACAACCGAAATTTAGTCCTATACTATTGCTTGCATTCTTATAGCCGTATTGTCCCCTCAAAGTATTAACAAATTCAGATGAAATTCTTATTAATGCAGGATCTGGCACAAATAAATCAAGTTCCCTTGCAACAAATGATGCAATTAGTTCTCTACAGGAAGCTTCGATTGACATTCGTGGGGCATTTCGAAATTTTGTAACATAATCCCCCTTCTGCTCTGTTTTTGTGCAAACACCCCTGATTATTAATGGCTCTGTCGTTCCATAATCCATTCGCCTAACCCCTAACTGCCCAAATATTTCAGGTAAATAGTAATCCTTATTAGTGATTTTGACCATATTCGTTTCATTTCAAAGAACGTAAAGATATTAAAAAATAGAAAAAGGTTTTAGTAACAAATTTACTTGTTTTTACCCACAATGTCAAGTTACTTTATTGATGCGGCTTATAAAAGCGATGAAATGTTTCCCTTCTCCAATTAGGGTTGTTTACAGAACGCAATATTTCAAAGATTTGTCAACCTTCCGAAAATAGGAATATCCCTCCCAGCGGGTATGTTTGGTGATAACTGAATAACGCTCCTACGCAGCTGATAGCTTGACTTTTTGATATCCGGTGATCCATATTACCGCAGAATTGCCATCCGCCAGTTCCTGAACATCAACCTCATTCCCTGTCTGTTGGGTGAGAAGTTATCCGCAGTCAATAATTATTAAGTCCGTATCCTTTTGGCTTTCCCGTATTTATTCTTTTCCCGGATACCAGTTTGCTGTTGCCGGATGCATCATCATTTTTTTTATCGGGATCATGGTCGTGCTTCGCACTGATGCAGGATCCAAGATGCAAGATATCCTGTATCCTGTATCCCGCATCCTGCATCCTGTTCGCCGGTTACAGGTTTACCAGCCTGCACGGGTATTTTGGCGTACACGGAATTAGCTACCCCCTGAGCTTTTTGATTTCTCTCTTCTTCATCATTGGCATTACCAATGCTTTTAATCTGATTGATGGTGTCGACGGACTTTCCGGTTCCCTAGCCCTTACTGCCTTTGCTACTTTCGGCGGATGGTTTTTTATTAACAGGGACTATTCCTTTGCCCTGCTTTGCGCATCCGCCATCGGCTCGATCATTGCTTTTTTGCGGTATAACCTCTGGTCAGTTAAAAATAAGATATTCCTCGGCGACGATGGCGCTTCGCACCGATGCGAGATGATGGCGCTTCGCGCCGATCCAAGATGCAAGATATCACTGTATCCTCTATCCTGTGTCCCGCATCCTGCATCCCGTATCCTGTATCCCGCATCCCGCATCCCGCATCCTGCATCCAGTATCCCACATCTCGCATCCTGTATCCTGCATCCCGCATCCTCCAGGGCAAATCCCCCTTCCACCCCGACCGCACCCACATCCACCATCACCTCCTTTGCTTCGGCCTCACCCACCGCCAGGTAACCGCTATCCTCTTTACCGCCAGCATCGTTTATGCCGCCCTCGCGTTCACCCTCCAGGATATAAACATGTACCTCGCCACCTTTCTCCTGGTGGCTTCTGCGCTGCTGCTAACTTACCTGGTCATTTATTTTGTTCATCGTAATCCAGGTAAGATGCCGTGGTAGTGTAGGATACAGGATGCAGGATGCGGGATGGCGCTTCGCGCCGATTGATGGTGCTTCGCACCGATGCAGGATGCAAGATGCGGGATGGCGCTTCGCGCCGATGAATAATCCAAGATGCAAGATATCCTGTATCTCTTTCAGGCCTCAAAACTGATGAATTTTTACGGCTCATCCCTCGGTTTTCTTAACGGAAATTTCCTGAGGCGTCGCAGGAAAATTACGCAATCCGGGGAAGATGAGGAATTAACTTTCAGCCTAGAAACTTAAAGTAAAGCTATTGTCATAGCCTGTATAGATCAGCACTCCGTTCTGAAGTACATCCCGCCCAATCAAACATTGAATATGTTGGCCTTGCAATGGTGCTTCCGTAGCGACAATCGAGGCGATAGTAACATTATTAGGGAATACAAGTTGGACATCAAATTGCAGACAGGTTACATCCTATGGGTAAATGACGGCATTGTTTAAACAAACAAATGGTTATTGGCAAAATTCATTGGTTGTTGGGTAGGAAGTATCTGTATCACAAAAAACGGCTGGTCTTTGAACTTCTCGTATCCCGATTTTAACGCATCAAGAATTGCAGCAAAGGTTCCTATTACCAGCTCATCTTTGATCAAGACAAATTTCCCCATATCAGTGTTTACTAATTCGGGAAGTTTCTGTTCAAAAACTCGCGATTCTTTTTCCAACATAATTGAATCTCTTAAAGGACAATTACAAAGTTAATGAATTTCATGCTTCAATCCAAAAAATTGACACACTTTAACAGTAAAGTGGTTTGCTTGTTGGTTTTAGCTGGAGGAAACAGTGAAGATGACCACTCTTCGCCGTTTTTGATTGACCACCGCACATTCTTAAATATCAATGGAGTGAGGTGGTAAAGCTGCTCCGGAAAAGTCTGGTCAAAGAGGGCGTTTTTTCCACTGCTCGCCGATCCAAGATGGGGCAGCACTGCGTGCTGCTGATCCATGATCCAAGATACAAGGTATCCCGCATCCCGCTTCCTGCATCTTGCATCCTGCACCTATCCCTGCCTGGTTGACAGATTTCAAAATTTCAGGGATTTGTCAACCTCCCGAAAAAACGAATACCACCCCACCGGGAATGTTTGGCATCATTCCCTCCTATGTTTACTGGGGGAGAAGCCATCCGCAGTCATGTCCTGCATCCCGCATCCTGAAAATGAATGGTTTCATCAACTTTTCTTATAGTTCAAGACTTAGTTTAAGATGACCGCCAAGTCCTTCCCGGATTATTCTCTTAAGTGTCGAAAGTCGAATGTCGCTGGCATTGTTCTCAATTCTTGAGATGTAATTCTTTGTTGTCCCGCATTTTAGAGCAAGTTCTCCCTGTGTCAGGTTTTGTTGTTTCCTGGCTTCTTGAATAAGCACACCTATTTTGAAATTTTCGAAATCCTCTTCGTATTTATCTCTTGTAGGAGTGCCCATTTTACCGTATTTCTTGTCGATTTGGTCTTCCCAGGAAACAAGGCTATTTTCTTGATTTTTCTTCATAATATTTCTGCTTTAAACGTTCTGCTTTTTCGATTTCATTTTTCGGGGTTTTATCAGCCTTTTTCTGAAAACCATTCAGCAGGATTATCAAATTTCCTTCATCAAAGAAGCATAAAATTCGAAAAATGTCGCTGCCAAGTTACCTATTTAGGCAACTAATTCCAAATTTTGATGAATTTTTCTAAAAAAGCACGTTTTTTTTGGTGCTGCGCGCCGATGCAGGATTGGGCGCTGCGCGCCGATCCGAGATCCAATATCCAAGATATCCTGTATCCCGCATATGTGCTAAGCACAAATAAAGAAAAGGCACAAAGGTGTGGACTTCTTTATAGTTCTCTGAGAAACAAAGAAAGATGGAATGATTATTTTCTATTCGATCGTAGATAAAATAAAAAGTGATTAAAGCCCACGCCGAAGGATCTGCAATCCAACACAGAATCTCTAATCACCCTTATAATTACCGCAAAGATACGACATTACAAAAATAAAGTCAAATTTTGCAATTGATAATTGATGGCGCGTTGCGCCGATGCAAGATGCGGGATTTATTAAGCGATCTGCTTTAGCCTTTCTAAAGCAATCTCGATATGAGCTGGCTTCATCAGATTCTTTTTCCTGTTGGTCCAGTTATATATTTCGTTCTTGATTTGAATCTTATCGTTAGTATTTGTTTGCTGTATAACAAAGTCGGTTGTTGCAAGCAGCTCCAGTCCATATGGAGATTCAAATCCTTCGATTAATGCTAAGAGTTTATCAATTCTGGCTTTTTGAGTTTCTGTGACATTCTTATTAAAATATTCTTTCACTTCTTCAAGCCTGAAGTCTTGTATCTGAATAACGGTACCTGGCTTATTTTCATCTGCTTTGAACTTTAAAAAATATCCATTCAGATACTTGAGTAAATGAAAAAGTTGGTGGGAATATGGTCCGTAAAAACCCTTTTCGAATTCCAATCTCAATGGCTCACCCAATCGTTGTAAAAAATAAGCGATTTTCTGAGCTACAAGCAATGTAATGGAATATCCCAATACTCTGTATTGATCAAGTAAATAGATCATCATGGCCCGGGCTGGTGTCAGAGATACTTTAGTATTTACGACCATAACCTGATCATTATATCCAGGTTCGTACACAAGAATCTCAATATTTTCAGAAATAGGGTTTAAATATTTTTCTATCAGTATTTTCACATCCTTCCAGGCTAACTTGCCGTTCCCGCAACCTAATGGAGGAATAGAAATTGAATCTATCTTATTCTCATTCAATATTTTAACAAGATCATTTAATCCATCCTCAATATAAGATAGTTTAGAAGGATAACGCCAATCCTGCTTTGTTGGAAAATTGAGAATAAATTTCGGGCTTAACTCTCCGGTTTCTGTTACAAACACTTTCCCGATTGAAACCTCCCCCTTCAACACAGCTTGCTCATAACGTTTGAAATTGTCAGGAAATGCTTTTTTAAATGCCAGAGCAATACCCTTTCCCATCACCCCTATGGTATTAACAGTGTTTACAATGGCCGTTGTTTGGGCCTCTAAAATATTTCCATTGGTGTATCTGATCATAAGTAATAATAATCTGGTTTTAGTAAAACCCTGATATCCTTGATATTGACTTTTTCAAGGCATGAATTTACATTTTGTTTTGCCTGTTCATTGAAGACTCCAATCCCTAAAATTGCTTCAATCGGTAACGATTGATATATTAAAAATTCTGCCTGCTTTCTCCGTTTACAATCTGGATCCGCCTCTGTATCATTCCATCGTTTCGACTTTACCATATTCCAGTCTATTGAAGAAAAGCCCAACTCCGTGTTGTATAATTCAGATAATGAATGATATCCGTGCCCATCAAAAAAAACATATTCCAGATCCAGTTCCTTGATTTTATCATAGGCGGTAACAAGATAGATTATTTCCTCCTGGGACCTCTTCTGAACTCCCTGGTATCCGTTCACGATATTGTATAGCATTGGGGACCTGTATCCAAAATAGAAAGCGACATAGTCACTAAAGGTTCCAAATGGTTTTAATGCTATCTTCTTCCCTTTCCTGCTCTCTTTTAATGTATCATCCCCGATACCGATATACGATGTATCAGCTTCAGGATGGTTCATACACGTTAATTTGCCCGTCCTTAGAATATATTCGAGATTATGTATATGAATGATCCTGTATAAATAAATGCTTGAAGGGATAGACATAACTCATGGAATCAATCACAGGAATTTCCCACTTCAAATATAACGCATAATCATGAGAAAGGATTCTATGACTTCTCAAATTGTTAACATTTGACAAGACGCTTCGCGCCGATCCAGGATCCAAGATAAGGCGCTTCGCGCCGATCCAGGATCCAAGATGCAAGATGGGGCAGCACTGCGTGCTGCCGATCCATGATCCAAGATGCAAGATATCCTGTATCCTGTATCCTGCATCTAAAATTCCCCCTCCCACCCTATCACTTTTCGCCCTTTGCCGGATAAAGAGAGAAAAGAATATGAACTACAAAGATCTGGAAATTTGGAAGCTGGCGAGGTGTCTCGTGATTGACATTAATTTAATGACTTTGAAGGACTTGCCAAGACATGAAATGTACGAAACCGGTGCCCAGATACGCCGATCCAGTGTGTCGGTAAAGGCTAACATTGTTGAGGGATATGGTCGCAGGAGGTATAAATTGGATTTTATCCACTTCCTTGTGATCGCCCACTCTTCCACCGATGAAACCCTCGATCATCTGGAAACACTCTATGAAACCGGGTCACTGAAATCCAAAGAAAAATTCGATGATATCCACACCCGACTGGAACAACTAGGCAAGATGCTTTACAGGTTTATCAAGGCTGTAGGGAGCGGGCACATGGCGTGACGGGATACAGGATCCAGGATCCAGGATCCAAGATGCAAGATTGGGCGCTGCGCGCCGTTCCATGATCCAAGATGCAAGATATCCTGCAACCTGGATCTTGTATCCTGGATCTTGAATCTGTATCCATTAATCGAAAACGGTACCACCTTCCAAGAAAAGTTCACAGTAAATGAGTGAAGATATTTATAGTACTTCCTTCCCACGCGGGTTATTGATTTTCAGCGAAGGAACACCTACTTATTCCCTTAAGGAACAACGAAAAGTTCTGAAAGAGTGGGCAAAAGCAAATATCGTAGGAAAAACAATTGAGGTTCCTTCAATATGCAAGCATATAACTATTACAGTAAGTGGAATTAAGGAGGCATTGAACCAGCCTCACAAACACTATTTTGAAAAGAATGAGGCGATTAAAGAAATTGAAAATCAACTGGCTACTTCAACCTTTGTTAAAGAAAGACGGAATGATTATTTTCTATTCGATCGTAGATAAAATAAAAAGTGATTAAAGCCCACGCCGAAGGATCTGCAATCCAACACAGAATCTCTAATCACCCTTATAATTACCGCAAAGATACAACATTACAAGAATAAAGTCAAATTTTGCAATTGATAATTGAATTTGTGCGAAGCACAAGCATCCTGGATCCTGCATCTTGAATCCTGTACAGCCATCCGCAGTCAATAATTATTAAGACCGTCAACAAGATTGCCCATAATCCTTTATCCAGCATGATGCGGGTTAAACTCTTAACTCAAAATGTCCTCTTCCCTCCTGATGATCATTCTCCGTGTAGCGGGGTAGGTGTTAAACAACTTCTCCTGGGCCGGGGAGAGGGGTTCGTTGTGATATTTCACCTCGATAAGGGTTTTATCGGGAAGGTAGAAATCGATCTCCGTTTTATTCTCATAAATATATCCCGGGTCGGATGAACGGATTCTCAGGTATACATAATTTTCAAACAGGCTCCCTTTGTCGCGGTATCCGGTAAACAGGCATCGGATCCCGGTATCGGCTGCATAAATCTTTTTTGGGGAGAGTATCCTTTCGTTGGTCTTGCCATGCCGGCTCAGCAGGTGGATAAGGTAGGTGTCTGAAAAGAGGTCGATATAGCGACGCGCCGTGTCGGGAGAGAGCTGAAGCACATTTGCGATCTTGTTGATGCTGAACTGCTTTCCTGCCCGTTCCATCAGCAGCAAAAAAAACTCTTTCAGCACCCGCACATCCCGCACCTGCTGGTTCACAGCGATGTCCTTGTAGATGATATCATCGACCAGTTCACGAAGATAGTCAGGATTGCCTGTAAGCACATGAGCCGGAATACCGCCTGTTTTAAGGAAATCTTCAAAATATTGCTCCTTTAGTCCGGCGTCCTGGGGTAAAATAGTAATCCCTTTAAAAACCAGGTACTCACTAAAAGTAAGTGGGTTTACCTCCATATCAAAATGGCGGCCGGTGAGGTATGCCTTTTTGCTCTTCAGCAGCGATGCACTGGAAGCTGAGGCAATGATCTTGACCTTTTGTGCATCCACCAGGTTTTTAAGCTGAAGCTCATAATCATCTTTATAGGTAACCTCATCAAGGAACAGGTAAACATGCTCCGCGAACTTCAGCTTGTTTATTTTCCTGAACTCCTCCACGATATCCATAATGGATTGCTTCTGAAGCTGGTAATCGTCGAGACTCACATATAAAATATGAGCGCCATCGGTAACCGAATCCCTGATCAGTCGATGAATGGCCATTTTCATCAAGGTAGTCTTCCCGATCCTGCGCAATCCGGTGATAAAAATCACCTGATTATTCTCCAACTGCCCGTATAGCTCCTTCTCCGCCAAAGGCCGAGCTATTCCGGAAGACTCACCCATTGCCCCGGTCCACCAGGGATTATAGCGGTAAAGAACCGTTTCCATAGAATATTTTTAGCAAATATACGGAGCAATCGTATAATTAGCAAGGTTTTTATACGCTTATGGCGTATATTTTCAAAATTAGGCGCTTCGCGCCGATAATGGTGCTGCGCACCGATCCAGGATACAAGAATGGGCGCTTCGCGCCGATCCGAGATCCAAGATACAAGATATCTTGCATCCTGCATCCTGCATCCCGATTGTTCTGGGATTTATTAAGCGATCTGCTATGGAGATTCAAATCCTTCGATTAATGCTAAGAGTTTATCAATTCTGGCTTTTTGAGTTTCTGTGACATTCTTATTAAAATATTCTTTCACTTCTTCAAGCCTGAAGTCTTGTATCTGAATAACGGTACCTGGCTTATTTGACAGGTTTGTTCTCCTTTTTCCGTTTTAGTTCACTTTTTCCCGCATCTTTTTGGTTAAGTAATATCCTCCCGTTTTAGGCGCTCCTTTAAACTCAATAATTCCAACTTCTTTTGCGAAAATAAGCTTTACGATCTTTATTATCTCAATTCTTACACCATCACTTACACCATCAATTACACCCTCGTTTACACCATCGTCCAGGAGTAGTGTTACACCATCAGTACTATCTTTCCATGCTGGGTCTCTTAATCCCTCTTCCCTGCATAATTCAACTACCCTGATAGTTCCTCTACCCAGTTTGTCAATAAGCCCATTTAGAAAAACAATTGCTCTCGTCTATTCCTAAACTTTTTTCTTCCTTTCCAACGCCTCTTTGACCTGGTCAACCGAAAACTTATAGACAAGATTATCGAGAAGTCCCCGCGCAAGAATTGGGTATTTGGGATTTCGTGGTTCGACTCTGATAACAGAATACCCTCTGCCATAGCTGATAAATTCCTGTTTCAGCAGATCAGCCGGCAGTCCGTTGTATTCAGCAAATGTAGGAAAAAGGATGATGGCGCGTTGCGCCGATCCAAGAGACAGGATCCAAGATGCATGATGCAGGATATGGCGCGTTGCGCCGATCCAAGATACAGGATCCAAGATGCATGATGCAGGATATGGCGCTTCGCGCCGATCCAAGATACAGGATCCAAGATGCATGATGCAGGATATGGCGCGTTGCGCCGATCCAAGATGGGGCAGCACTACGTGCTGCCGATCCATGATCCGAGATGCAAGATATCCTGCATCTTGAATCCTGGATCTTTCATCCTGAATCCTGCATCTCGCATCCTGCATCCCGAAGGCTCAGGCGCTACGTGCCGAAAGTGGATTAGGAAGAATCGGTTTATTCTCCTTTTTTCGTTTTATGGCACTTGGGATGAAGAATACTACCATTCCCTGTATCAATAAAATAAAAAACAGGGCGGTTGTCCCAAGGTAAGATGCGTTGAACGCGATTAAAATGATGGCGGCATTGAGTCCAACAAGGTACAAACTGGTTTGAGCATGTGTTAATCCCAGGCAAAGCAGGATGTGATGGGCATGTTGTTTATCGGGTGAAAAGGGATGCTTTCCTTTAGCCATCCGCAGTATAAACACTTTGATCGTATCGAACAGGGGCACAAAAACGATTGCAATACTGATTGCCGGAGCGCTTTTAAGCATGTATTCTGGCGGAAGGCTTAAATTAACCTGGTTAAACTTGAGGATCAGGTAAGCAATGATGAACCCGATGGTGAGAGATCCGGTATCTCCCATAAAAATTTTATTTGAATGTCCGTATATATTATAAGGTATAAAACTGAGGAGGGCGCTTGCCAGGATAAACGAAATCATCATCAGTTCGTTTTGTCCGACGATCCCGAACCATAAACCCAAGGCTACAAGGCTCAGACTGCTCATTCCTGCTGCCAGTCCGTCAATCCCATCAATGAGGTTAAAACAATTGACCAATCCAACGATGGTTATCATGGTAATGGTAACACTCCAAAAATAATTAATTTCATAAATCCCCAGGAAACCCTGTAAGCTGGTAAACCTAAGATTGGCCCAGAAAATGATGATGCCGGCTGAAATAATCTGGACGATTAGTTTCTTACGTGCCGATATCCCTACCATGTCATCCTTCATTCCCGTTAACAGAATGAGAAATGATCCGGCGATCATGTAATTCAATTCACGCAGGCTACTGTCATCTACGAACAACAGTACCGTTAAATAAAAACCTGAGAAGACAGCCAGTCCACCCATGGTGGGAACATTCCCTTTATGTGAGGTACGCCCGTTTTCATGGGCAACAATCCCTTTTTCCTTCGCGATACGAGCGGTGATTGGAACAAAGAAGAACGTGATCAGAAAAGCAACGCAAATCGCAAGAATGACAAACTCATTCCCTCCAAAATTTATCAATGACATAAACAGTATAATTTATTCATCGCAGCAAATATAAAACCTTTTTTTGCAGAAATCAAGACTTAACCTACATTTAACCTAACGATTGTTTCCGAAAAGCCTGATTTGTTAGCATTTCGGCATAGCATGGATTGAGTTTACATGCAAAGAATCAGGAGAATAGAGACTGAGGGGATTTTTTTAAGAAAAGATGCAGGATGCAGGATGCAGGATGATGGCGCTTCGCGCTGATCCAAGATGGGGCAGCACTGCGTGCTGCTGATCCAGGATCCATGATCCATGATCCAAGATCCATGATCCAGGATGGGGCAGCACCCTATCACTTTTTCGATTTCGCCGGATTAAGTGAGAAAAGGATATGAATTACAAAGACCTGGAAATTTGGAAGCTGGCGAGGGGCCTCGTTATCGACATCAATGCGATGGCTTTGAATGACTTGCCAAGGCATGAAATGTATGAAACCGGTGGCCAGATACGCAGATCCATTGTATCGGTAAAGGCAAACATTGTCGAGGGATACGGCCGCAGGAGGTATAAAATGGATTTTATCCACTTCCTCGTGATCGCTCACTCATCCGCAGATGAAACAATTGATCACCTGGAGACCCTGTATGAGACTGGTGCACTTAAATCAAAAGAAAAGTTCGATGATCTCCACGGGCGGCTGGAGGTGCTGGGAAGGAGGCTGAATGCTTTCATCCAGGCAGTGGGGAGGGGGCACAAGGCATAAGGGATGCAGGATGCAAGATGCAAGATGGGCAACGCAAAGCGTTGCCGATGTTGGTGCTACGCCGATGCAAGATGGGGCGCTTCGCGCTGATGCGAGATGCGAGATCCGGGATATCTTGCATCTTGGATCTTGGATCGGCAGCACGTAGTGCTGCCCCATCGGCGCGAAGCGCCCAATCCTGCATCCCGTATCCTGCATCCTGTATCCTGTATCCTGCATCCCGTATCCTGCATCCCGTATCCTGCATCCTGCATCTTGCATCCCGCATCCTCTAAAAGCCTAAACTCACCCCCACCCTCAGGCTATTCGTATTCCCATGCATAATCGCCGGAACAAACTGCGTATCCCCAGCATACCGGTTCAGCGTGTAACCCATCGAAGCGCTTAGGTTCGTGGTGATCTGGTAACTTCCGCTGAGTTCTATCGTGGTCTGATTGAAGATGAGATTCTTAGTTAATGGATACGTTACCCAGTCATCCTTCCCATAAACATATCCTCCCCTTTGTGCCAGGTTATACGAAGCTGATATTTTCATTCCCCGTATCGGCCGGTAATTGAGACAAACATAGATCTCCCAGGCATCTCCCCTTAAGTAATTCCCGAAACTGTAATCATCATTTGCATACAGATGCGCCGGAATGTATTCTTCGTAGGTTGCCGGCCTGGTAGTAATGCCTTCCGCCGTAAGTGATAAATTCTTTACCGGAAGATCATATAAGGTGAACCCGAGCTTCCAGCTTAGCAGGTTATGCTGGTTCTTCTTAAAGAACCTGGCCATCTGCAGTTCATCAATCCATAAGCCCAGGTATATATTCAGATGCCTGATGTTTCGGGAACTGATATCCGCAAACAAATGGCCGTCATCATTGGTATTATATGTTGTATATCCTGCAGTACTGCGGTACATCTGATCCACCGACTTATACAAATTAAAAGGCATCAGGTATCCCACCCTGAACACATCGCTCCAGAAAATCGAATTCCCGATCGAGAGATCCAGTCCTTTCCAGGGGGTGATGGTGAAGAAATTCGCCGAGAAATATTTTTTGCGGTACTTGATTTGCTCTGAACCGGGTGTAAAAACTGAGCGGCTGCTGTCGACCACATTCGACTGCAGGAAGCCGGTCATGCTGTAGAATTCTATCCATTTCGCCGGTTTCAGGTGCAATTGTATATAAGGGAATGACGGCGGATGACCGCTCATGATATTGCTTCCGTGATTGGCATTGCCCCAGATGGGCCGGTCCTTATATATCCCGAAATCCCCCCAGTTCCATCCCACCGATAATCCTCCCCTCCATTCGGTATTGTAAACCGATCCATCCTGATTATAATTCCACGATTTCCCTTCCTCCATCGTAAACATCAGCGGGTTCACCAGCGCCTCGCTCTGATGAACATATTTCACACTGAAATAATACCCCACGTGCTTCGCCAGATAACCATAGGCCTCGCCGCCGGCGGAGAGTTCCAGGAAACTGCCATTCTCGTTTAATATAAAGCGGGTGCCGAGGGCCGGAGATACGCTCAGCTTGAACGGTGTTGTATTAAGGCGGAAAGAGATGGGGTTTAGCTGAAAGGATGCAAGATCCGGGATGATGGCACTTCGTGCCGATGCGGGATCCGAGATGATGGCACTTCGTGCCGATGCGGGATCCGGGATGATGGCACTTCGTGCCGATGCGGGATCCGAGATGATGGCACTTCGTGCCGATGCGGGATCCGAGATGCGGGATGTTGTATCCTGCATCCTGTATCCTGTATCCTGCATCCTGTATCCCGTATCCTGCATCCTGTATCCCGTATCCTGCATCCTGTATCCCGCATCCTGCATCCTGTATCCTGTATCCTGCATCCTGTATCCCGCATCCTGCATCCTGCATCCTGTATCCTGCATCCTGTATCCCGCATCCCGCATCCCGTTAACCAGGTTGTTCCTCAGCCCGCTTTCGAACGAATAGTCCTTAAGATAAAACCTCACCTCATCCAGCTGCCGTTTATTCAGTTTTTCGGCCTTCTCAAGCGCCTGGTTGAGCTTATTGGCGATATACACCCTCGAATACGGCTTAACCAGCGAATTGATCGTAATCACCTTTAAAGCCGCCAATTCGTCCAGCAGCTCGTACACCGGGTTGTTGGTCACCGGTTCGTACACCACCTGGGCGTTCGCGATGAACGTGACGGTCGTGAAGAACGTGATGATGAGAAGAAGCCGCTTCATGCAGCAAATATATGAATTTAGCCCGGCAATCAGTAAGGCAGGCCGGAATACCCCCCTACTGCCAGCCGGAATGACCCACTTCTGCCCGCCGGAATGCCCCCCCCTTCTTCCGGCCTGGTTTACAAAATACAAGAAAAACCGATCTTGTAAACCACCGAAAAAATAAGAATATACCTCCCCCGGGGAGGCCCGGCTTTTTCGGGGCTTGCCTCGCCGTTGAGATGGAAAAATCAGTCTTTTATCGGTAAAAATCCTTTTTCACCGAGGGAGGTAATGATTCCTCGCAGAAGATAATTATTATTGAAGCGGATAAGATACTTGCGTGCTCCTTCTTTTTCGGGAGCTAACATTTTTTTATCAATAAGTTTTCTTATCTGTCGGGATATGATGGCATTATCCTGACCGGCAAACAGGTCTTTTATATCTGAAGCCTGTATCACAGGCTTAGCTACTGCCCTTTTTAAAATAGTTGATTCAATATCAGTAATAACCTTTCGCTCAAGTGAAAACCCGATTGCAGGAAGGAGAATTTCTTTTTTGAGATAATCATAATCTAAAAGCCTGTCTATTTTCTCAATCTCATCTTTCAAGCCTTTCAATACATAATCACACCAGATCAAGGTTCCCTTATCTAAGCCCGTATCTGCTTCGGACAATTTTTTGTAATAGACATTTCGATTACTGCAGAATACTGCCGTGGGATTCAGGATCCTGCCTTTACTGACGTTAAATCCAAGCCTGATAAGCATTGCATAGGTAAATAGCCGAACTGTTCTTCCATTGCCATTGCCGAAAGGATGAATCCAAACAAAACGGTGATGAGCTATGGCAACCTTCAGCAAATCATACTTCGGACTGTCTTCACGTGTAATGAAATCGATCAGTTCCTGCATGTAATCATCAACCTTTATCCAATCAGGAGGGATGTGGGTCGATTTAGTTATTACTACATTGTGCCTCCGGTATTCTCCTGCTGTAGCATCTCCTTCCTGGTCCGGAGACAGACCATCCACGACTACCTTATGCATTTCGGAGATGAATGCGCGGTTTATCGGATAGTCTTTAACGGAATCCTCTATGAACTCCATTGCCTTCTCAATGTTCTGAATTTCTTTTATGCCTGACGAAACGGGTTGATGATCTTCCAGTTTTGTTTCAATAAACTCTGCAAGGGTGGTATTGTTTCCCTCAATACGGGCAGAACCAATACTCTCAAGTGTGTGAAAGATGTGTTTTAACTGAAGGAAGACCATCGGATGCGTTGAACCACCGAATCGTTTTTTCCTCAGATAATCCAGCTCAATGATCAGATCTGTTAACGGTGAACCAAATGAAGGCTCAGTCAGTTTCAGATCGTAATGCACAAATTTCGGTTCAACCATTTGACGAAGGACTTGAAAACATTTGACAAATATAATAAATTAATTTAAAACGTAATCTTTTAAGGTATTATTTATCAGCTGACTATCAAAAGATTTATTTGAATTTTATTGGACATGTATCCTGCAAACATTTGACAAAGCAAATACGTTTATTGAAGAAAACGGTGAAGCTGACGCCCTTTCGCCGTTTTTAGTTTACCATTATATTTTTCCAGGTTATTTCCCGGTTTTTCCAAATTTGTTTTTGAGCTGTTGATACAGGCTGTGGGCCGTTTCGGGTTCTATCCCTGCTTGCCGTGCAAGGATGTCGAGGTCGGGCTGGGTTCCCGAGTTGATATAAGGAAGAAGAAGTTTCATAAAGCCGTTGATGCCATCGAGCTCGTTCTGCGACAAGGGGTTCGTCTGCTTTTCAGGAAACAGGGATTCATACTCTTTGAGGATTATTTTCTTCTTCAGGATCTCCTGCATGGTTACCAGCATACTCATGCCCACCGAATAGTCTTCCTTCCCGTCAATGTGAAGTCCGGAGGCGATAAGCATCCGGCTCAGTTCCCTGAAACCTTCTTCGGTCAGGGAATAACGGGAAAACTCACCGTTTGATTCATTAAAATAGGCCGAGGCAAAATGGGGCGGCCCGCTCCAGTCTTCATGGCTGATCCGGTAAATGTTTGCATTCCATTGAACTGAGAAAGTTTCTTTCAGTTTAGCGGTATCTATGCCGGCGATCTCGTCAACGGCAACCATTTGACGCAGCTTATGTGTGCCGCTCACCGTTATGGGAAATTCCATTCCACTGGCAAGCATCATATAAGGTATGGGATCTTTATACACTGAGGCCATCAGCGAAGCATCCGAATCTACCTCAGGAAAGACTTCGGTCCCGTAGAAATAAATATCATCGGGATCGAAGGATCGAAAGGGCAGGATGGTTCCGTAGGTATGAAAGCAAAGTCCGTTAAACCCGGTAAGCAGAAAATAAAGATCCTGCCTGCGGCCCTCGGTCCAGAAGGCCTCCACCCCCGGCGAAAACAGCAGAAACTCATCTCCACCAAAGGCATCGCGGAGGATGAAAAAATTCTTTGCCTTACGATCGGCAATCCAGGCAAAGCAATATCTCCAGGGATTTTCGGCCTGAAACTCCAAAAATTCGCGTTCGGTTTTTTCCAGCGACCTGAGTTGAATGTGATCCAGGTACTTATGGATTAGTCCGTCGGGCATCAAGGTCTTTCCCATGATGTACTCTCCCATTGCCGTCGGAAAGAATTCTTTGGGCATCTTGCGGATGATGTGCTGGTATTTCAGTGTGTAGGCGCTCATCTTCCGGTCCATCCCTTCTTTACGGGCGATGAAATGCATCAGAAACTGGTCCAGAACCTTGTCGCTGATTTTTTTGTGACCCAGGCAGTGTTCTGCCATTTTTTCATAGTCGGCGGGCATAAGCTGATGGTTTAATCGTTAAAAATGGATTCGGCTACATGTTGAAATATCCGTTCATTCATGAGTATCACGGGAATAAGAGGCTGAGTGCGTGAAACCAATAAAATAACGCCTCTCCTTTTGCAACAAATTTCAGACGTTTGTTGAGTATATTGTACTCTGGATTTGTAATCAAATAGTTCGCTAACGCGATTCCATTACTAAATTTCTGTAAAGCGCCCTTATGCTTTGTAAGTAAAACGGCTGCCAGGTATGCAGCCTTTGCACTTGCTACTTGCGCTTCTAATATTTCAAATTTTCCAATAAACACGAAATGCCTGAACTGATTAATTCCTGAAGCAATTTCGCTGAATTTTTCCTTTTCTTCGGCAGTTTTTAAAATGTCTTTCCTTGCGATTAATAACGATGTGTCAATAATATCTTTAAGTACCTCGTCAATTGATGATATTTGTCGTTCGGGTCTGAATGCTATCTCTGCATTTGCAGATTCGATGAACGCATTTTTAAATACTTCTATATCTGTCAATAAGTCAAACAAACACCCAACATCAAACAGCTGTTTCAGAATTTCCTTTTCTTTATTTGATTTATATGGTACTCCTGTCGTGTTTGGAGCAAACGCAGCAAGTTTATCTCCGGCAATTGAATCAATATCGGGAGATGTAACCATGAGTGGCTGATCTTGTTGTATCAGCCATTCAGTCTCTATGGGTCTGGTAATCAAAACCGGATAGTGATTTTCTGCAAAAAGCACATCCAGGAGTGTTTCTCTTTCAGGGTTTGATGTTACATTACCAACCAGATCCCTGTTTGGAAAATTTGAATTGTAAATAAATTTGTAATGCGCTTTTGGAATACCACTTTGATAGCTCCGTTTTTCATCCAACTCAATTCTCGAAAATGCACTTTGCCCTGCAAGTCTATAAAGATATTCTTCCAGTTTTGCCTTTGTAATTGACTGACTGACTATTATATCAATATCAACCGAAAACCTTTTAGGTTCTTTCATTAACAGAATCAAGCTTGTACCACCTTTAAAAATAAAATCTAATCCTGTCAACCGCAGTTGTTCCAACAAATACAGGGCATGAATCATGCTCTCCATTAAGTTGGGATCTTTGAAATACTTTTTTCTTTTCTCAGCAATCCATTCTGCCGTAAGTGACTCAATGTCAATCATTCAAAATGTTTTTCGGAATATCTGTGCTATCGGTAAAAAAGTCCATTAATTCGATCTCTTTTGCTCTTCGTTTTGCATAATTGAAGAGTTTTGTAAAATCAATCGAATAGCGGTTGTATGCATTATTAACTATGTGTGTCAATTCATTACCCTGAAATGCTGCTAACAATTTCTTATCGGCGTACAAGTCAACTAATAGTTTCTCAAGTGTGATTGTAACAATTTTGGTTACCCGTTGCAAAGGTGATTTCGAGATTAAGGCTTTCAGAATAATCGAAGAATCACTTTCATAAATATAGCGCTCTATTTCCTTTTCTTCCGGTTGTATAAAAACATTCCTGAGACCCTGGTCCTTTAAAAAGTCATATACTGGTTCTAAGGCTTCTTTTTCAACTTCCAGTATGGTTATGAATTTCCCCGGAAAATGAAGCATAAACTCATGAATCATTTTAGTTGACCAAACACAGAATTTCAATGTTGGAAATTGTTTTTCCAACTTTAAGAAAATCTTCCGTTCATTTTCAGCAATGCCTGGTTTGAATGTCGGTTTGTATAAAAGAGTAAATGCACCTTTTGAAATGACTGCAATTATTCGCTTCGCTTTTAATTGATAAATCCTCCACCTGAAGGTTGTTTCTTTCAGTTCCGGTTCAAACTGGGTGTAGAAATTAAAAAGTTCGTCTCTTGAAAATGATTCCCTTCTTTTGAATTCATTTTTCAGCCTGTCTAAAATGAAGTCTTTTGCCATCGTTCACTTGATTAATTTTGCGAAGATACAAAAAACAAACAAAAGACAGTTTTATTTGATAATTGTCTAATGTTTGAATTCAAACAAAAGACAGTAAACAAGATTTAATGGAAAATGTTGGAATCAATAATTGAGGCTTCGCCTCTCTAATATAATCAGTACAGGTGAACGCATACCCTTTAGGGAGTTTATCGATAGTAAATGACATGTAATCAGTTGTTTTAATCATAATAATGTTTTCGCTAAGATACTCATGTTGTCCAGTTTATTTCATAAATAACTGGACTTTTTGAAATGTCATTGAGTATGGTTACCTTTGCAACTTAAGTTGCAAAGGTAACCATACTCAGATACTCTTCCTTCTACTACCATATTGTTGCAACAAACTGGTAATCTATTTTTCCATTAAGCCGAAGAATAGGGGAGCCTAAAAGTTTTACTCTTTAGTATTTTTATTCTCTTTAACATTCGCTTCTGTCAACGTGGAAAACCTAAAGCCCGATCTTTCTAAGTTCCGGCCTGCCCTTTTTTGGGATACTGATATAAACACCATTAACTGGAAAAAACAAAAAAGATCAGTCATTCAACGGGTTAATGAACGTGGCAACGCAATCGAGAAAGAAGAGATAGCAAGGTTTTACAAGACATCTGACTAAATTCAAAACGCTGGCCATATATAGTAATTTGGCTGATCCAGTGTCCCTATTCATAAAATATGCCTCTGAGCTTCAGTTCTCGTAAATCATCACATCTGCCTCGATGGCTTTCGAAAAACCATGGTCTAAAAGAACCCACACCGTAAATCCCGAGAATTGCTATCCGCAGTCAAGTAACCTATACCAAAAACCCAAGGTTGACAAACTTCATATTTTTTGAATTTTGTCAACCTCCGAAAAAAACAGATAGAAAGACATCCCCTTTCCCACTTCAGCGAATGGGAGTAATTTTCGATGCCTGGCTTGGTACTCCTGAAAGTGATGAAGCAGATATTCTAGGTCTGCTTATTGAGGATTATGAGAAAAAACATTACCCTGTTGATCCGCCGGATCCGATTGAAGCGATCATTATCAGGATGGAAGAAATGCATCTGAAACAACGAGACCTGGTGGGAATTTTCGGGGGCAAAAACCGGGTTTCTGAGGTCCTCAACCGTAAACGGAAACTCACCGTTGAAATGATCCGCAAGTTAAATTTACATCTTCATTTATCGCCTGAGATCCTTATTCGAGACTATTCGCTAAGTGACTGACCTGGGCTACTGGGCTACTAGTACCCTAATAGCCTAGTTGCCTAGATACCAAGTCCCCCAGTCCCACAGTCAAACCCTCGGCAAAAAAACCTGCTGCGCTTTCCCTCTTGCGGGGAGCGTCAGCAGGTTTTTTGCCTTTACCCACCAACCCGGAATCTTGCTTTCAATAACACTTTATAGTGTTATTTTTATTTTTATTATAACTTGTATTGAACTTCATAGTTGTTTTTGAATTTTATTTTGTATATTTGCAAATAGGTGTGTTGTGATGGCTACAAGGCTTGAAATTGAGACTTTCTTGTTTGATTTTAAATCAAAAATGAGGGTATTCCAGATCCTGTTTCGCGATGACAGGATAAAGAATACTCAGTCACTTCTTCTTCTGGAAATGACTCCTGAGGCCCGCAAAAAAGTGATTGAGAGTCTGATTTCCGAGGATTATTCTGAAGGCCCTTCGACAGATAAACTCTATGGCATTGCCAGCACCTGGGTCTTTGGTAAAATCATTCAAAACGGAATAGAAATTTATATAAAGATTTCCATGGGCAGACCCAATCAACAGGTAATCTGTATTTCATTCCACAAGTCAGAATATCCTATGTTTTACCCATATAAAAAACCTCATAAAGAATGAACAGTCCAATAACAGGCAAGGCAATGAAACTGGTAAAAGAGCCGGGAGTGAAACTCACTTACCGCAAGGATGAGTTCGAGATTACTTACCATTCCTTCCTTTGTGAAGATAGTGGTGAAAAGTTCACTTCTGACGAGGAGGACCGGATAAATCAAGCCCAGGTATACAACCAGTATCGTGAAAAATACGGCATCCCTTTCCCTGATGAGATCAGGGAGATCCGTGAAATGTATGGTGTATCAGCCTCAAAGATGTCTGATATCCTGGGGTTTGGTGCAAATGGTTACAGATTATATGAATCCGGGGAGATGCCTTCAGTGGCCAATGGGCGTTTGATCCTGGCCATTAAGCAACCTGGGGATTTTATCAAACAGGTTGAGGCAAGTTCAAATCTGATTTCGGCCAGAGAAAAGGAACATTTATCATTGCATGTGAGAAAACTCATTGATAAGCAGCAGGAACAATCCCTCTACCTCTACCAACTGAAACAATTATTCATCCACGATAAACCCGATCAGTATTCGGGGTACAGTCAACCAAACCTTGTTAAACTGTCTCAAGTCATTGCATTTTTCAATCAGCATATGAGCCTGTTCAAAACAAAGCTGAACAAGCTGTTGTTTTATGCCGATTTCGGCTGTTTCAGCAAAACTGCATTCTCAATTACAGGAGTAACGTATCGCGCAATCCCCCTGGGACCGGTTCCGGCAAATTATGATATCATATTCAGTAAGCTTCAGCAGGAGAATCTTATCAGCCTTAGCCAGGAATTAATCAATGATACCGGGAATTACGGTGACCTGATAAGCAGTTGCATCGCATTCGATTCTTCCCTGTTCTCAGCTACGGAATTGTCTGTTCTGGAAGCAGTCGCACTGAAATTCAAAGACTTCTACGCTAAACAAATGGTGGAAATCAGTCACCGGGAACCAGCCTGGGAAAAGAATAAAGATGACAAAAGCCTCATCAGTTATCAGAAGTTTGCATTCGGACTGGTGAATTTTTAACTAGGGAACAAGGTTACTATGCAACCAGGGAACTAGTCACCCAGCCACCCAGTGACCCACATTTCAGTGATAAACACACTCTAACATCATTAAACATGGGAAATATTAAAAAAACAGCAACCGCTTCCCTCAAAATGAGGAAATTAATATCGGATGAGCCGTCTCATTGGATTGATGAAGCAGTGTGGTATTCAGAAAACGATGCCTGGCTAGAAAAATCCGCAATCATTGCCCTGAACATCCTTACAGCACTTCGCAAGCAATCAATTCCCAAAACAATATTTGCTAAAATGATCGGGGTGTCACCGCAATATGCTCGTAAAATCCTTAAGGGAAAAGCAAATCTGACTCTTAAAACGATCGTTACGATTGAAAAAACACTTGGAATAACACTACAGGAAATTCCTGCTCATAAAAATTCCCGGATTAACAAGAAGGGTTCAAACAGCGTTTATAAACTTTCCGAATTTCAGATACAAAGGATTGAACAAGCAAGAGAACAGATCCGGAATGGCCAGGGTATTCCTGATGAAGAAGTCCAGGCAGAAGTTGAATGTTTACTTGATCCCCGACCATTGTCCAAGGAAGATAAACAGAAAATAAGTGAATTTATAAATGAAGACAGTAACCCAGTAACCCAGCCACCCAGTAACCCAGTAACCCGGCCATCCAGCCATCCCGGCAAATTTGTATCTTTCGGCTTCTTTTCTAAAACAGATGTGGGATGAAGATTATGGATGACACCGGAAACTGGAAAATTTTTTTCGGTCTGGCTGATGATTTTTACCGTTTGCAACCATGGAATTGGATGTCTGAAGATTTGGTTTTCGGGGTTCAGGTCCCTGGTTCGGAAAATGTTCTTTTTTGCGTTGTTATGGGATCGCATGGCCACCCGTCGCTGGGTATGTTCATCAATGAAAGAGGATTGGAAGGTTATTTGGCGGTGATGGGTAATGAACTCCGAATAGATCTTTATGCTGAAATCATTATGACTTCACCACATCTTATGCTCTCTTACATGGAGTGGGAAGATCTTAGTTTTTCTCAACGAAAGTTATTCCGTTCGGTAGGTTTCAGGCCATCCAGATCCAATGCCTGGCCCGATATCAAAGAAATCATAACCGGTCGCTATCCTGTTGATCCTGTTCATTTTTCGGCAAAACAATTAATTCCTGTGCTGGAACAATCCCTGGAGGTGGCAAGGCAGGCAAAATTCAATAAGGCATTTATTCATGGGACTCAGCATCAGGACGAGGAATTCCTCATCCGCCGAAAAATTAAAAATGAAAAAAAGGCGGAATGGGAAAATACTTATAAAATCTGCGACGGATTGACGTTGAAATATAAAATAACTTACAAACCAAAGGTCGTGGAGGAGATTTTAACGTTTAAACATGGCGCTCCTATTGAGGTTGACCTGCGGATGATTCCAAATCCAAGCGGGATGCGCGGGTCGCCCGATTTTTTTCCATTCGTTCTGATACTGGCAAACCAGGAAAAACATACTTTAATCGGCTATGAATTGCTAAAACCGCTTCCATCCCTGGATGCAATGTATGAGTGTATCCCCGGGCTTTTCATTTCAATTATTCATAAAGCGGGTATCCGACCCTCAAATATATATATACGGAACGGAGTTGTCGGTTTTTTCATTAGGCATGTTTTAAAACCGTGCGGGGATAATATTATTATTGCCGACAATCTTCCGGTATGTGATAAATTGTTCGAAAATATCATGTCGCTAATTGAACTTGACGGGATTTAATTCCCAATGATTTGTCAACCCTCCGGGAAAATGAATATGCCTGATTCAAAGCCGCTGATCCGGGTAAGGGTGCTGCGCAGCCGGTAACTGGGTTACTGGGTTGGCAGCACTTCGTGCTGCGGTAACTAGTCAATTTAAAAATGTTCATTTTCATTGCCTTCCTGGGAAATGGCATAGGCGATTTTCAATTTTAGCCCTTCTGAATAATCAGCTTCTTTTAAAATGGATTTAATTATTTCATGCAATAGTTCTTTGTCAATATTGCTCGCTGCAACATGATAGCTGACTATTTCCATTCGATACAGAAATTCTTTTGAAGACCTCTTCAGCTTCCTTTAATTGTTTTTCAAAGTCAACGCTTCGGTCGCCAATGAATTTTTCAAAATCATCAGGACTTACAGAAGTGATATATTCTTTTAACTTATAGTGAAAAGCATCTCTGAAAAAATTATCCCTTGATGCCATTTTTATACGTGCATCTTCAATATGAGGAAGTTGTGCAGGATGGTCGGTAAAGTCTTTAATAATCTGATCAACTTCAAAGGATAGTAATTTGCGATGTAATTCATTTGATTTTTTCTCGATTTCGTAAGCAATACCCGCTTCAAAAGACGCAATAAGTTTTAACACCTCTGAATACATAGTATCTCTTGCATTTTCGTTATCGTCAAGTTTTAAAATTTGCTTGTATTCTTTTGCCTTCTCACAAAAAATTGCCTGAAAAATTTTATCAGTATATAAAGAGTACTTGTAATTACCAAGGTCAACATACTGATTAAGAGAGTTTGTAAACTTCTTTCTGTATTTGTTTTCCCTTACAGCATTAAGCAAATAATCTTCGTCTCTGCGATTAATATATTTTGTTCCTCCTCCGGTTTTTTCGTTTAAAGTATGAATTACGATGTCGAGGATTTTACTTCTTAAATGACGAGCTTTTGCACTTTCGACAAGTAACATAGACAAATTTAACAACGTCCTGAAATTGAATAAACCAAGTTGTTGGGTTTTGCTCGCCTTATCAATGAGGTGAGCAAATTGTAATTTGAATTCTTTCAGTTGTTTACCCTTGGTTAAAATGTATCCATTATGCTTTAATTCAGCTTCGTATTTTGCAAGATACCGGTCAATAGTAGAAGTGTCAATTTCAAAGAAATTGGCAACTATTTCTTTTGTAAAACGAAATTCGCCTTCAAATGGAAAGGCCGGCCTGAATGACCACCTTCTGACGATTTTGATTGACCAAACTACTAACGTTGATATCAATGGAGTGAGATGGTCAGGTCCTTCCGGCAAAGACTGGTTAAAGCGGGCGTTTTACCTAGCAAGATGCGGGATGCAAGATATCCTGCATCCCGGATCCTGCATCCTGCATCCTGGATCAAGGCCCCCCCTGCACCAGAACCTTCTCGAGAGGATACCAGTATGCGAGGGAAATAACCTGATCTTCATCCTCCCGGTCGAGATTCATGAAATCTATGATCCGGTCCTCCCTGGGGAATAAACTGTGACAATACACCGGCAATCTGTAATCAGGAACAATCCCGATATAATCTGAACCTGTAACCATTCTCAGGATTTCTTCCCCATCGCGAAGATGAAAAGGGATTTTCTGGTCAATAAATGCAAGGGCTATTCTTACCGTTTCTTCTACTCTGACTCTGCTTGAACCTGCAAGTGTCAGTTTCCAATGATCGCCTTCTTGACTGACATACAATGATATATGAGTCGAATTCCCTCCCCGGCAGATCTCCCAGGGATGCCCTCCCATCCTTGAGGGACCGTTCAGCCAGTCCCTGAATGCTTTTGGTGAATCGCCATTTATCTCGCTTAGTCCGTCATCCCGCCTGTCAGCCATGGACGAATATTTCTCCCGGGCCGACAAGCCTTTTCTGTCCCCCTTAAAGTAATCATTCGCTTCATAGGCGATCTCGCAGTACCGAAAAAAATCATCAGCGGTCATGCTGGGAATAATAGCAGTAAAATCGGTGGAAAGCGATTTTCTGATATATGCGGATAGCTTTTTGATACCCTCACCACCTATTTTATTGTCAAGCCTCTCCGATTCATTTCCCCTTATATTCCAGAAATCTTCTCTCTTAATTCGTCCGAAACGCTTATTATAGGAGAGATGATTTTCGAGGTTCAGGTTCCATTTCTCAGGATTCCTTTTCAGTCTGCGGATCTCCTTGTCGAGGCACTTCAAAAGTTTATCGGGGAAGTTCCTGAATCGCACATCTGCAAAATTGTGATGTTCCGGAAGCAGTTCCTGCGCATCATACGTGAAAATCAGTTTGGAATTCAAAAAGAAATACTTTTTACCTTCATAGGTCGAGGTAGTGAAACTATACCATTGGCTTTCTTTCGGAGCCATTTCGCCCTGGTTTCAGTATCCTGAATTTCCTGAAAAACCTGGTCGTACTCTATTATATTGTCTATTTCCGGTGCAAAAAGCTTCAGGACAATCCCTGAATTACAAATGCATATTCCTGATAGTTAATAAGTTCATGCTTGGCTTCCAACACTTTCCATGCAGCCTCCTGATGGCTTAAATCGACAAGATCCCAGGATGAAATATCTTTGAAATTCTTAATAATAGTTTCTATCGTCTCCCTTTCCTCTATAGTAAACACTTCCATATTCCCTTCTGTCTGAACTTCAAAAACTTCGTGTGCTGCATTATTCTCATCTTTAATCCAATTTGAAATTAAAACTTCCTCATTCATCAGCCAGGCCAGAATGTTATCATAATAAGTAGGTGCAGGCCCATAGTGTATTGCACGGTAAGTGAGTCCGGTAATAGACGCACCATTCTCCTTGTAATTAAGAAAATCGGTATAAAAAAGAAGTTTGTTTAGTTTTAACCTGTCGTTGAACTCTTGCCTGCAATTCTTAATCAGGATTTTAATCAGGTTTTCTAATTTGACACATTGGACTTTCCTGAAACCAGTAAATCTGTTCGGTTTATTGAACCAGTTTAAAGGTCCAATGCTAACATTTCTGTTTTCATGCTTTAAATCAAGGATTCTTTGTCTTGTTTTTTCATACACTTTATCCGAAAAAAGATTCTTGCCCTTTTCAAACAAGGTTAGAAAAACTTCAGGATCACCAATTGTTCCCAGATAATTACCGATTGCAGCACTTGGGACTTCACCCCTTTCAAAGTTGCTGTAACTGTTTATTCCCAATCCAAGGATTTCACTCATTTTTGAAGCTGAAAGTCCATACTTTTTCCTGATTTCGACAATTTCTTCAACGAAAAGAATTCTGTATTTCTCCCGATACTGGTTGTGTACCTGTAAAAGAGTTATTGTGTCGGTTTCTGTCGTTGTGAACTCCCTGGAACATTTGGAGCATTTGTAAAAATGCTCGGTGATCTCAAACAGTTCCTTCCTGAATGAAATTGAATTATGCTGCCCTGTAAGGATGGCGATGCCATCACAGAATGCACAATCTATTGTTTTTTTCATAGTTTCAACCCTTATAGGGGTAGACGATTTGCCATCTTGTCACAAAATTATACAAAAAAAATAGACATACAACTATTTAATGGCAAATATACTACTTTTTTGTCAATATATCAACTATTTTATCGCATAATTATCAAATAAGGGTGGTAATGCAACCCTTTATGTATTCCAATTTAAGTAATCAGGCGCATAAAAGGCCACAATGTAACCCCTTTTGTTCCTATAAACTTCGATATATTAATTCGTTAACGGTTTTTATGTCACAAAAAGTGAAACAACCCTCCCTATTTCACAAAAAGTGAAATTTCAACCATTATTTCACAAAAAATGACATAAAACCCCACGACCAAAATCATATCCTAAACCTCCTCCGCCAGCAATCCGGGGGATTGTTATCCGCAGTCAAAGGTTGACAAAAACACGTTTCGCAATGATTTGTCAACCTCCCGAAAAAATGAATATGTCTGCATCGAATTTTCTATCCGGGCCACGCAACATATCGCGTTTTCACTTAACTACGCGATTATTTTGAAAAATATCGCAACAAAGTGCTGAGCTTATTCCGTAATTTTTTTCCTTCCCTGAAATGTAATTTACTTTTTGGCATTTGATACTCTGAAGATTAGCTGATCCGAGTCCTTAATCAGGTAGCTCTGCCACATCTCTGGCCCGTCTTTTGTTTAGACTGATATTCATTCACGAGTTTCCTATGTGGCAAGCAACATTTTATCCAGCTATATTGCCGCCAATCCCGAAATTCATTATATTTGATTTTTCCTAGAAGACTCTTCCTCGACAACACTACCTTAACCCAGAAAACGGGCGACTATAGCCTACTAACTGAAGTCAGATGCCAGAGAATCACCTCCCACCGTTCACAAGCCACCAATTAAAACCTGCTATATGAAGAAGTTTGTACTCCTGATGCTTATATTGCTTGCATGGGCCCAGAGCTCACAGGCGCAATACACCCTGCCTTTTACTGAAACTTTTCCATCGTCTTCTGCTTTGCCTGCAGGATGGGTCTCCTGGCAATCGGCTGGCACAGGAGATTACTGGGCTGCGGATTTCGGGATGGGGGGGAACGAGTGACGGCTGCGCCTTCAGCTGGTACGACGGCACCATCTGGCTGATCTCAAAATCAATCACAGTCCCGGCCGGAGGATCGGTCGACATCAGCTTTTATCAGCTGGATAACTTTCCGAGTTCTTATGTAAAGCACGGACTCTATTACTCCACCACCGGCGCACAGAACCTGGGGGCATGGACGGCCATCAACGCCGACCTTGGACCTGGTGACTGGAACTGGGCCATCTCCCCTACCTATACCCTTACTGGCTATGCAGGTACGACAATTTATATTGCCTGGAAATATGAAGGGTCTTTTGCGGATGGATGGTACGTCGACAATTTCCATATGGAGGTCACGAATCCCTGCCAGGCCCCAACGGCGGTCAACGCATCGGGTATAACGAATAATTCGGCCCTGCTCGGCTGGACTGCCGCCTCTCCTGCTCCTTCTAACGGGTATGGAATTTATTACAGCGCCTCATCCACACCCCCCACTGCCGGAACAGTGCCCACGGCTACCGTGGGAGCCGGGATCACCTCGTATTCCATGGTTTCACTGAGCCCTAACACGTTGTACTATGCCTGGGTGCGCTCGAACTGCGGGGGCTCCAGCGGTTCCTGGACCAATATTTACTCCTTCACCACGCTTTGCAGCGCGGTTACCGTGTTTCCGTTCAATGAGGGTTTCGAGTCGGGGTATACCGATCAGATCCCCGTGGGACCTTGCTGGACCCAGGATGGAGGAATCTACGAATATTACTGGCTGGCCAACAGCTCCCAAACGATGTTCAACCGCGGTCCGCGCACCGGGAACTGGGATGCAACTTTACTGCATTACGGGAATTCATGGTTGTTCAGGAAATTTACCCTCACCAGCGGAATGTATTACACCGTTTCCTGCTGGGCGCGTCAGGATGGCTCAACCCCCACCGATGCCACCATTGAATTGAAATACGGGACTGTCGGAACACCTGCCGGCATGACGGGCGCCATACAGTCTCCCACAGGCCTTACCACAACCTACTCACAAATTTCGGGATCCTTCACTCCCCCGACAACCGGAGACTATTACATCGGCTTCCACGGGGTGATCAACGGTACCCCTATGTACATCACCCTCGATGATATCCAGGTAAGCGAGGCATACTCCTGTTTTCCGCCGACCGCTGTTGCTGCGACTGCTATAGCACAGACTTCAGCCAGCATCGCCTGGACTCCCCCGGCATCGGCACCTTCGGGCGGATATGACATTTATTACAGCACTTCCTCAACACCCCCGACCATAAGTACCACCCCCATTGGTTCGGTTGCAGCAGGGGTAACGGCCTATACGATGACACCCCTCACCCTGGGTACAACGTATTATGTTTGGGTGCGTTCGAACTGCGGAGGCGGATTTCTCAGTTTGTGGTCAACAGTGTATTCCTTTAATACCCATGGCATCCTTCCCGTTGTAATCAATGTGCCCGGGAACTATCCTACCCTGACTGGTGTGGGCGGTGCGTTTGAAGCGATCAATGCCGGAGGATTAATTGGGAATACCACCATCAACATCACCGCCGATCTTACTGAACCTGGTACTTATGCGCTGAATGCCTGGACCGAAAACCCTGCAGGCTCAAACTTCACCCTGCTGATCAAACCATCGGCCAACACCCTGAGAACCATCAGCGGTACGCTTACCTGGTCGGCTTCTACACCGGCTTTGATCAGAACCAATGGCGCAAGCCGTTTTACCATTGACGGACAGGCAGGTAAATACCTTACGTTCAGGAACACTACGGCAACACCGGCCAGCACGGCAGGAACGGTGCTTTTCGATAATGGCTCCCAGTCTTGTGCTCTGAAAAACTCAACCCTTGAAAATAACTACAACTCGACTTCTTATGGTACCGTGACCGTCGGTAACACAGGAAGCAATTCGGTCGAGATCTCGGGAAATGATATCGGCAATGCAACGGCAGGGACAATCGGAATTCCGGCCATTGGGATCCGCTGTCTCTCCGAGACCGGCTCACTGAGCATCATGAACAATAATGTGTATAACTTCAACACCTACGGCATACTTATGGTTACTGCTGCCAATGGCGCGGTCATCAGCGGAAACTCTGTCTATTATAATTCTTCTACCCCATCCACCGGACCCCTTTACGGCATTTGCCTTATGGCTGCCACATTCAACCACCTGGTAAGTAATAATTATGTAGGCGGACAAGCACCGCTTTGCCAGGGGAATGCATGGACATATCCGGGTATGACCTGGGCGGGAATATACTCAGCGGGCACGAATGCCGGTGCTATAACTTTCTCGGGCAACATCATCCGGAATATTACCATGACCAATTCCAGTTATTCCTCTTTCTACGGACTGAAAATCACAGACGGATTGTTCAACATTATGAACAATACTGTGGGAAGTGAATCTGTGGCAGGTTCCATTACCTATGAAGGTACCGGATATTGTTACGGACTTTACCTTGGCTCGTCCAATGAGGGCAACCAGGTGGATAACAACATCTTCGGGAACTGGTCCCTGACCGCTGCCTCGGGATCCCCCTTGGTATGCGGAATCTACGTATCTTCAATGAATGCCAGAAAAAACAAGATCTTCAATATCTCTGTTTCCAATGCTGCACTTACGGCAGACATCAGGGGGATCTTGTGTCAAAGTATTGGTACTGGAACGAATGTATACTCCAACAACCTCATTTCCCTTGACGGCGGGGCTGGAATAAACTCGTACATCGCCGGATTTTCCAATGGCGGCAACTATTCCGGTATGAATTTTAAATTCTATTACAATGATATCCACATCAGCGGTCCAACATCATTAGGATCATCCATTGCTTTTAACTTCTGGACATATAATAACCTCGAGTTAAAAAACAACATTTTCTCCAACCTGAGAGGCCAGGTTGGCGCGAACAATTTTGTTTTGTATTTTGTTAACCACGGCGCCCTGATTTCCGACTACAATGATTTTTATACTGTGACGGGACCCTTTAGCTATTATGGTGGTTCTAACCAGGGTAGCCTGGCTGCGTGGAAAACTGTTACCGGACAGGATGCCAACACTCTTAGTACAGATCCATTGTTTGTTTCGTCTACGGATCTTCATCCACAGCAACCCCTTCTCGTTGCGGGAACCCCGGTTACCGGCATCACTACCGACTATGCGGGAATAACCCGCGCGACGGTCCCGACTATCGGGGCTTATGAGATGCCCCAGGTTGTTACTACGGCTGCGACTTCTGTCACTCAAACTGCAGCTGTCCTGAATGGTACGGTGAATGCCTGTTCCCAAAACGTGGTTACTTCCTTCGAGTACGGTCTCACGACCGCTTACGGAAGCAGTGTAACTGCCACGCCTTCACCTGTCGCCGGGACTACCTCAACCTCGATCACGGCCTCGCTGTCGGGACTCACCCCGAATACCCTCTACCACTACCGGGCAGTAGGCACTGTTGGCACATTGAAATATTACGGTGCCGATTTCACCGCTGACATGGTACCCACACCTTCCATCACTTCGGGACCGACTGTCGTTTGTTCAGGGGTACCCGGAAATGTTTACACCACACAGTCGGGCAAATCGAACTACGCCTGGACCGTGGTTGGTGGTACGGTTACCGCAGGTGGCACATCCGCCAGCAATACAGTAACCATAACCTGGAACACGACCGGATCACAATCGGTCAGCGTAAATTACCAGAACTCCAACGGAATCCCTGGTCCCACTCCTGCAGTATATAATGTCACCGTCAATCCGGCTTCGGTCGGAGGCAGCATAAATCCGGCAGCAGTCACCATCATTATCGGGTCTTCCACCGGAACTCTCACTCTGGGCGGATATACCGGGGTCATCCAGAAATGGCAGAGGAGGTTTAACGGCGGATCTTATACCGATATCGCGAATACCCTTCCAACCTATTCTGAAACTCCCGGGGCCACAGGTGTTTACGACTACCGGGTTGAAGTGATGGCCGGGACCTGCGCTTCGGCCTACAGCGCCCTCTCAACCGTGACCGTGAATTATCTCATCCTTGTTCCCGGAGTTGTCTCTTCAAACGCTTCGGTCTGCAGCGGTTCTGCTGCACCTACACTCACAAGCACCCCTCCCAACGGGACTTCGCCAACTTACCAGTGGCAGAGTTCTCCCAACAATGTCACATTTACCAATATCGCGGGACAGACGGGTGCAACCTACAGTCCGGGAACGATCACCGCAACGACCTACTTCAGGCAGATGCAGAATTCCACCGGCACCAGCGGGGGGCCCCTGCCCACAAACAGCGTGACCATTACTGTAAATCCTCTTCCTGTGCCAACTATTCTCGGCCCGGCAAGTCTTTGTGCAACTGCAGGTTTTGCCAATTACCTGACCGAAACCGGGATGAGCGGATATACCTGGACCGTTTCAGCGGGCGGGTCAATTTTAGGCGGACAGGGAACACATTATCTCACAGTTTCCTGGAATACCGAGGGAGCACAATGGGTTAAAGTCAATTACTACAATGCTTTCGGATGTGGGGCTGCCACTCCAACCCAGCTGAACGTCACTGTGAATGGAGTACCAGCTGATGCCGGATCTGTTAGTGGTCCGTCGGCAGCCTGCGCCCCTTCGACCGGTATAAATTATTCTGTTGCGCCGGTATCCGGGGCCACCGCCTACAGCTGGACATTGCCCCCGGGAGCAAGCGTCGTTTCAGGTCAATATACGAACGCTATCACGGTTGATTTTGCGGCCAATTCCTTTTCGGGTCCGGTCATAGTTTCGGCCAACAATGTCTGCGGAAACGGCTACCCCTCGCCTCCATTGCTGGTCACGGTGACCTCCCTCCCAGGCAACGCCGGAGCGATCACCGGGACGGCCGAAGTGTGCCAGGATGTTACTGGTATTTCATACTATGTACCTCCGGTTATCAATGCAAGCGGTTACACATGGACTTTGCCTGCCGGAGCCACCATTGCCTCAGGCGCCAATACCAATGGCATTTTCGTCGACTTTGGTCTTAACGCGGTCTCAGGCAATGTGACCGTAGTTGGCACAAACAGCTGCGGAGCGGGAATAGTATCCCCTTCGTTTGCAGTTACAGTTAATCCGTTACCGCCTACACCTGTGGTGACTGCAAGCGGAAACACCCTTACCAGCAGTGCATCCGCCGGAAACCAATGGTACTGGAACGGTGCTGCAGTTACAGGAGCCACTTCCCAGGTGTACAATGTGCCTGTCGGCAATCCGGGATGGTACCGTACCGTCGTAGGCCTTGAAGGATGCTATTCAGATTCTTCCAACCAGGTATATGTTGCCGGAGTAGGAGTAGCAGAAAACGAAACCGGATCAGTGAGGGTTTATCCCGTTCCGAACAAAGGTTTGTTCACAGCCGAAATCAGCTCATCCCATGCCGAAAACTTCCGGATCCAGATCCACAACAGCCTGGGAGTGATCGTTCACCAGACCCCCGAATTCAGGGTCAACGGGATCCATCAGGAGAACATCGACGTGCACCAGCTGCCCGACGGCATGTATTCAGTCATCTTTATCAGCGCAGAACGAAAAATCGTACGTAAGGTGCTGATCAACCCGTGACACGTGACACGTGACACGTGGTACGTGGTACGTGGTACGTGGTAAGTGAATCGTGAGGAAGTTCGTGAGGAAGTACGAAAGAAAGATCGTACTTCTTGACGTTCTTCTTCACGATTCACTTACCACGTGTCACGCGCCACGCGAATCATGCTCCATCATAATCCGCACCAATTCCTTAAACTTCACTTTCGGCGCCCATCCCAGATCCCTGAAGGCTTTGGAAGGATCTCCGCGCAGGAATTCCACATCGGTGGGGCGGTAATATTTGGGATCCATAGCCACAACAATTTTATTGCTGGCGGATAGCTTCGCGGTTTCATTAACTCCTTCGCCTTCCCAGGTAAGTGTTTCGCCGAAATACGCAAAGGCCTCATCCACAAACTCTTTCACGGTATGGGTTTCGCCCGTGGCCAGCACATAATCATCGGGGACATCGGCTTGGAGTATCCTCCACATGCCTTCGGCATACTCGGGGGTGTATCCCCAGTCGCGGGCTGCATGGATGTTCCCGAGGTATAACATATCCTGCTTCCCGGCCATGATGCGCGACACACCAATCGTGATCTTGCGGGTTACAAACGTCTCCCCCCTCCTCGGTGATTCGTGGTTGAATAATATCCCGTTACACGCAAACAAATTGTACGCCTCCCTGTAATTAACCGTGATCCAGTATGCATATAGCTTCGCGACGGCGTAGGGCGAGGTGGGACGGAAAGAGCTGGTCTCATTTAGGGATGCAAGATCCAGGATGCGGGATGCGGGATGCGAATTATCCTGCATCTCGTATCTTGGATCGGTAGCACGAAGTGCTGCCCCCTCCTGCATCCTGTATCCTGCATCTTGTATCCCCGTCAGCACATTCCCGTACAACTCCGACGTGCTCGCCTGGTAAAACTTCGTCTTCACCCCTGTTTCGCGGATGGCATCGAGGAATCTCAGGGTCCCGATGGCGTCGACTTCGGCGGTGTATTCCGGGACTTCGAAAGAAACCTGTACATGGCTCTGGGCGCCAAGGTTATAAATTTCATCGGGTTCGATCTTTTCAACCAGTCGGTTGAGGTTGCTCGAATCGGTGAGATCACCGTAATGGGTGAACATTCTCTTGTCGCGGTACTCCGGATTGTTGATATAAATGTGGTCAATCCGCCCGGTATTGAACGAACTGCTCCTCCTCACGATTCCATGAACAGTATACCCCTTTTCAAGCAACAGTTCAGCTAAATAACTCCCATCCTGGCCCGTAACCCCCGAAATCAATGCAATCTTTGACATATGGCGAAATTTGAAGCGAAGATAGGAAAAGTCTGGGTGACTGGGTGACCAGGTTTCCCGTGGACAGGGACTGTGGCTCGTTTTCCGGTAACAGAATATATGTCAACCTTACTGATCAAATTGCGCTCGATAGCTGGATATGGCGCTTTGCGGATATCACGTATCACGTGCCACGTATCACGTGCCACGTGCCACGTTTTCAGAACCCAATATTAATCCCTGCGATAAGCGAGTTGGTATTTCCAAAGTAAACCGCAGGAATATACTTCACATCCCCCTCCACCTGCCGGCGCAAATACTGCACAAACACATACGCATTATTGATCACCTCATACTTCGCCTGCACCGCGATCTCCTGGTCTTTGTAATCGAGGGCGGATAAGGTGGTGCCTTCCCCATGCTTTGCAAACAGGTACGAGGCGTCGAACCTTAGTCCGCGGATGGGCTTCCAGCAAAGGGCGGCGTAAATTTCCATGGAATTTTCCCTGAGGTAACTTCCTAATCCGTACTGATTCGATTCGTAAGATGTCGTTGGCAAAGACGATGCATAGGATTTACCGTTATTCCGTGTATACTCAACTGTAACCGAAAAATTCCTCAATCCTGCATCCTGCATCCTGCATCCTATTTTATATGAAATCCCATCCGCCGTAAACTGGTTCACAAACAAATCCGCATACAGGTGAAAATGTTTTAAATTTCTTGAACTTACATTGATGAAGGTCTGAACTTCTTTCCCGTAGAACGCGGATTTGCCATCTCCCTCGGCATAGCTGTAATTGAAGTAGAACAGGAACGGACTGATATACGCGGGATTCATATAAGCGGCGCAGTACACCACCGAGTTACCGATGCTCAGATCCAGTCCGGGCACAGGCTTGAACGTGAACATGCTGGCGGCGTAGTATTTATTGAAATAAGTGATTCGCTTGGCGCCGGTCGGGAGAGTATAAGTCTTTGTGGTATCGGGCACCTCGCTCACCAGCCAGGCCTGAACCCAGGTAAACTCCAGCCATTTCAGGGGGTACATATGGTATTTGAGGAAGGGCAGTGACGGCACCCTTCCGCTCATAATATTGGATCCGTGATAGTTATCTCCCCAGGTGAAATGATCTTTCACAAATGAAAGGTCGCCCCATTTCCATTTCCATGTCATCCCTCCCCGCATCTCGCTATAATCCCCGGCGCCCCCCGGATAAGGCTTCCAAACGGCGCCTTCTTCCTGGTTCAGCATCTGCGGACCGGTGAGCAGATGGTCCTCATGGTTGTCGCGCAAACTGGCGTAGAACCCGAAGTGCTTGCCCACATAGCCGAAAACCTCGGCCCCGTTCCAGCGGTGATAAGCCGAACCGTTTTCATTCCTCACATACGACACTCCGAAAATCGGCCTCACCACAAACGTGAAGATCGTATCCTTATATACAATCTCCAATGGATTGAACGGAAGCCTGAAATACTGCTTCTTCTTGAAAAAACTGTTTTTGTTGATGTAAGCCAGGTTGGGATTCAGCTCCAGGTTGAAATCCCGGAGGTAAAAATCCAGTTCCTTCTGCTGCCTCTTGCTGAGCTTGTTTCTGTTCTCTGCGGATGACGCCTCACTGAGCTTCTGCGCGATGAACTCTCTCGGGTACGGCTTGATCACACTCGTAACCACAATGATCTTGTCATTCGCCAGTTCATCGATGAAGTCGTAGATATTGGTGTTCTTGAGGTCCTGGTATACGATCTGCGCCACCCCCGTTACAGGAATCAGCAGTATCAACATCATCAGGCGCATGAGCTTCATCTGACAAAGATATGAAATGTCGGATAACTGCCATCCGGCTTCAGTCATCCGTCATCCGATTTTCCCTACCTTCGCCTTATGCTCCTCAAAACTCTCTATTGGATCGCTGCCAGACCAGGGCTCTTCCTTTTTTTCCGCAAAATAGGACACTTCGGATTTTACGCCGAACGTAAAGTCATCCGCAGTTATTTTTCATCCCTCCCACAAAACTCCAGGATCCTTCATATCTCCTGCGACAGCGGATACTTCTCCACTTTCTTCAAGGGATGCGACTACCACGGCATCGACCTTTACGAAAACAAGATCGCCTACGCTAAAAAACATTTTCGCGGAAACTTCAGGGTAATGGACGCAATGGCGCTGGAGTTCGACGCAAATACCTTCGACGGCATCCTCCTTTCCGGCGTCTTCCACAACATCGACGACATTACTACATTGCAAGTCCTCAGGGCAGCAAAACGGGTACTGAAACCCAAAGGGAAAGTACTTATTCTTGAAGATTATTATGCGGATGGCCCCCCGCGATTATTCCAACGCATCGACCGCTATTTCGATCCCCCTACAGTCATCCGCAACCCCGGCCAATACCTGGAACTCTTTAACTCTGTTATGATGGCGGATGGCGGATGGCGGATTCATGATAAAGGTACTATTTACTCGGGGTCCAGAAAGCTTATGCTGTTTGCTTCAGATGGCGGATGAGTGATAAGGCTCGATAAGCAAAGGTGAGATCGAAATAGTCAACGCCTGATCCAGGTGATCGATCTTGATGAGAACCCGGTGTTTTCCAGCGATGGAGACGAGTTCGCCAACAACTCCAGCCAGCGGACCCGCATTGACCCGTACGGTGGTGCCTTTGAGCAGAGATCCGGGGACCACATCTACGTCTACATCCGATCCGGTGAGGACTTTGAGGATATCGATCTGTTTGTTTGGAATTGGCGCGGGTTTGCCCGAGAACCAGACGTAGCGCACGGCCCCGTCGGTATTGAGCACATCGTAATATTCACCTGGGCCTGGCCTCACAAAACAATAGGATCGGATCAATGGCTCAGACACCAGTTTTTTTCGGTCGCTCCACTGCCTCACTACCTTCCGCAGGGGTACATATGCTTCAATGCCTTTCTCATTGAGGAGTTCAGCCAGCCTCTTCTCGTGTCTCGACTTGGTATATACCGCATACCAGGGTTCTTCGTTGATCATTCCGATTTAGAGTGTTGGAGTGCAAAGGTATGGAATTTTACTGGGTTACTGGGTTACTGGGTTACTGGGTTACTGGGTAGCAGATGGCAGATTGCGCTTGCAGCTTCACATAAGCCGCATCAGGTGGAACACCGTAGCGGCGGTGTGAAGCTGCAAGCGCAATCTGCCATCGGACTTCTGCCATCAGCCATCGGCTATCAGTCGTCTACTTTTTCACAAACTTCTGTACTATCCTTATGCCTTCGGGCGATGTCATCCGCAGTGTATAAAGACCTGAATTCAACATTCCCAGGTCGAGGCTGAGGGTGTTTGCGCCGAGGCTCAGAGAGAAGTCCTGACTAACTACTTTCTGCCCGGTAAAGCTGTAGATTTCGGCAGTGACATTAGCCGAGGTGTTCAGCTTCAGAGTGAGATTGAGCACGTTATTCACGGGGTTTGGATAGGCCACGAAGCTTTCCACGGCCGAAGTTTCGCTCACGCCGAGGATGTTGCTTCCGTTGTAGGTCATGGTTACCGTGGCCACGGGATTCGCAGCACTAAGCACCACCTTCACCAGGTCGCTGCTGATATTGGGAAGCTCGGGCTTCAGGTAATAGGTCCCGTAGGCCATCCCGCTGAAGTCAAAGTTTCCTGAAGGGCTCACTTTCCTGAACCCCAGGGGGTTTCCGGCTTCGTCGGTAAGGATCATCGCGATTTCGTTCACCTGTGCCGATTTCAGCCCGGTAGTATTCACGTGACCGTTAACGCCGCCAGGTCCAACGGGCATGTTGCCACATTGCAGCAAATGAATGTTGTAAGGATTCTGCGGATTGCCGAGAGTTATCTTATTGGCCTGTTCCCAGTACAGCGAATGTTCAAAAAATGTAGGAAGATAGGCTCCTGCTGAATCGAAAGGCAGCGCCCAGATTACAAATTCGCCATCGGGTACGTAGGGGAAAACGTAAATTCCCATCGAATCGAGAAGCGACACGGCCACGAAAGGCATTCCGCCGGGCATGGGTGTGGTCGAAAAAATCATTGCCATACCGAAATTCAGAGGGAAGTTACCTGCGAAAACCTGTCCGTATACCTGATGGATATTGGAGCTGTCGCCTACCAGTACATTAATTGTACGAACCCATGTGCACTGGTTCGAATCCAGGATCACCGTGGTAAGGGTCACGGGATAAAATCCGGGTGCTGCAAAATGATGAGTAACATTTTTACCCGTTCCGGCTGAGCCGTCGCCGAACATCCAGCTATAAGTTGCAGGCGGATCGCCTGCGAGATGTCCTTCGAAACTCACGTCAAGCCAATTGTTCACATGGGTTATCCAGTTTTCGCAGGGAGGTGGTGGCGGCGGACCAACAGCTACAAGGTGGCACTCGGTATGAGTACACTGCGGATTAGTGGATGTTATTGTGAGGCATACGTTAAATAATCCGTTCGTAGCGTAGGTATGAGTCGGGTTTTTATCTGTTGAGTGGGTGCTGTCGCCGAAATTCCAGAACCAGGTTCCGGTTTCAGGTACACTCTGGTTGATGAAGTGTACGGTCGTGTTCATGGTGTTTGTATCGCAATACCATGTGAACTGGGCATGGCAGCCGGCCATGGTATCTCCCACCTGTATCATTTTGGAAACAAAATCCCAGCAACCGGCATTACTGTCGCCAATACTCAGGCTCACCTGGTATAGTCCGGGTGCCGCATAGGTATGGTGAGGATCGAAAGTTGTCGCACTGCTTCCGTCGCCGAAGCTCCAGAACCACGGACCGTTTGTTCCTGTCGAGAGGTTGTGGAACTGCATGGTTAGAGGAGGCGTGAGAAGCGTAGCGCTGAAATCTGCATGGCATCCAGTGGTATCACCGATCACGATCTCATGCATTCTGCTGTCGAAACATCCGCCCTGCATAGTGTCGCCCATACTCAGTGTAACATGGTATACACCATTAGCTGCGAAGACATGGATAGGATCGAAAAGGGTCGATGTTGTTCCATCGCCGAATGACCACAGCCAGGGGCCGTTAGCTCCCACGGAGGTATTTATGAATTGCCTGGCCATTGGATTTGGCGGAGGAGGCGCCGCGATCGGGTAAAAATCGGCATGGCAGGGGGGAGGGGGAGTTCCCGTGCAGATCGTGAAGTTATGAGTAAAGACAAGGTGGCCGGGGCTAAATGCAACAGTTTCTGACCGCAGCTGCTGTAAACAGTTCCAAACTGATATCCTGGCAATTCCCGTGGGGGCACTGCCGGTATTGAAGACGATGGTATCGGCATAAAACCCGGTATGCATGGTAAAAACCGTACGATGGTACGAAAAGCCGGTGTTTGTTGAATCGATGTCGATATAAACAGGATAAGCGTTAAGTCCAGCGCCTGTTGCACTATCATAAACATAGCCCGAAAGGCGAAGAGAGTCAGCATGAACAGCCATTCCGGCTGCCACGAACCACAACACAAGGATGAGGATGATCTTTTTCATATTGGTTTATTTGTTTGTAAAATTAAATTTTTTTATCTGCCATCTGATATCTGTAATAACCCGGAATTTTCAAAAAGTTGCCTGGGAGGGAAGAGAAATGGTGAAATGGTGTTCGGCGAAGCCGTAATGAACACCATAGAAATAAACAATTCGTGAATAAATGGTGAAAATCAGTTACCCAGTTACCCAGTCGCCCAGTTACCCAGTTACCTAGAAAGTAACCACCACCGCTGCCCGCACTCCCACTGACCAGGGTTTCTTTGTAAGTACCGACGATTCATACACCGAATTAAAATAGTACCGAAGTTCCGGCTCAAGCTCAATACTGAACCTTTGGCTGAGCCTGAATGCCGCATTTATCCCTCCCATCGCCTGCCAATTCAGCTCGATCCGGTCGGGGGTTATATTATTGATTTGGACGATCCGGTCTTTTCCCGGGTCGAAGGTCATCGAGGATGTTTTGGTATTCAGCAGTACAGACATCACAGCGCCCGCTCTCACACCCAGCGAAAGCCAGGAGTTCTCCCAGAAGTCATAGCCCAGTACCAGCGGGACCTGCAGATAGGTATAACGTTTTTTTATATCGGTATATGTGTACTGAAGGGTAGTATCGAAAACTGCTTCGGTTTTTGTAAAATATGTAGGAACCAGGTTGTAATTGTCGCCCCACGCAAACGTGATGGAGTCGAGCGCTTTATAGGCGCCCAGGTAAGGGTTCGACTCCACCAGCATCTCGTTCCAGCCAGTTGTGAAGCTGAGTCCCACCCCGGTCCGCACCGAATACCGCCCTACATGAAACGTACCCTCAAGACCCATGTTGTTCGCGAACTTGTCGCCGTTCAAGGTATTAAACATCACTTCGGGAGTGTAGTTAGCGCCGATGCTGATGTTCCATTTTTTTGAGGGATAGCGGATATCAGGTTGCTGATGGCTGGGTAGCTGGGTTACCGGGTTACTGGGTGGCTGGGTTACCGGGTTACTGGGTGGCTGGGTTACTGGGTTACTGGGTGGCTGGGTTACCGGGTTACTGGGTGGCTGGGTTACCGGGTTACTGGGTGGCTGGGTTACCGGGTTACTGGGTGGCTGGGTGGCTGGGTTACTGGGTGGCTGGGTAACTGGGTTACTGGATTGCTGGATGGCGGATGGCGGATTGCTGCTATCTGATATCTGATGGATAAAGAAAGCGATGCCAAATCCAGCGAGAATAAGCAAAGTAGTTCCGGCGATCCACCATGCTGATGCGGAACCTTTCCGTTGTATGCCTTCTGCATCCCGCAGCAGCGTAGCCCGGCACTCTGGGGAGGGGGTGACCGTGTGATCCGCTAACTCGCGGCGGAAGAGGTCATCTATTTGATTCTGTTTTTTCATGGGTGTATTCTGTTTGAAACTCCCTTAGGCGTTTCTGTAAAAAATTCCTTGCTTTATATAGCTGTGTTTTAGATGTGTTCTCGGAAATCCCGAGAAACTCTCCTATTTCTTTATGGTTATAATCCTCCATCACATAGAGGTTGAAGACTGTGCGGTATCCGGCCGGCAGTTCGCAAATCAAATCCATCAGCTGGTCTTTGGAGAGATCCCATCCGCCGTAAACATCATTATTCTCAGGGGAAATCTGGATGGATTCCAATACCGGCTCCAGTTCGATGAACAATTTCTCTTTTTTATGATCGCGGAGGTAATTCAAGGCTGTATTGACCATGATCCTGCGCATCCAGGCTTCAATACTGCCTGTTTGCTTTTCGTTAAATTTTTCTATGCCGCGGATGATTTTCATGAAACCGTCGTGCAACACGTCCTCGGCATTCTCGCGGTTCCCGGTGTAACGCAGGCAAACAGCGAGCAACCACGGTGCATTTTTATCATACAATGCCCCAATGGAAGCCTGATCAAGCCTTTTTGCTTCGGTGTTCTTCCGGGAAAATATCATTCTGTATAGATAACCCTGAATATCCGAATGGTTGCCTGGGTCACGGCAAATTGCAGGGCTGCAATTTAATTTTCGCTACTTGAGTTTCGCCATTTCACCATTTCACCATTTCGCCATTTATTCACGAATTGTTTATTTCTATGGTGTTCATTACGGCTTCGCCGAACACCATTTCGCCATTTCACCATTTCACCATTTCACCATTTACAATATAAGTATCTGCGATTCGCCTTCCTGGTTCTGCTTTTGGATCTTCAGCAGGAACATGTCCTTGCAGTTGGCGCGGTAATTGAAAACGAAGGTGTTTCCGTTGATATCTGATTCATGAACGACCTTTCCGTTGAGATCGGTTATTGATAGGTGTTCAATAATGCTTTTGGATACCAGTTCCAGTGAATAATCAGTTGCTTTGTCGATGGTTATGACTGGTGTTTCTTTCAGGCAATCTATGTCTATTCTGTTGACTTTCAATTTCTTTGCGGCCATATAGATTTTCCTTTCAGTATATGATGATTTAATCGTGCAAAAGTACTTTATTTTTTTCAAACCCAGACAATTTCATAATTTTTCTGCCGATTCTCCTCGCCTTAAAGTTTATTGTAGTGGATTCCACTACACAAAAACCATTGATTTACTACAACTGTTTCTGATAATTCCTGATTATTTTTGTTGGCTTGTTAATTGCAGTCGCTTACAGGAATTAATCATGAAATAAAATTTTCCATTGTTCTATTTAAGGCTCACATGGCTCTATTTCATCAGGATTACCCGAGGGGAATTTTCCGGAATTTATTTTAACAGTTTCGGGAAGTTTCGTAAGAGGTATCCCGACTATCGCGGCCGTATCAAAACCTGCTTCAGGGAGGAGATGCTGGTCCATCTCGACAAGGTATTGATGCGCAATCCGCTCTATCCCGAATTCCGTTCCACCGATGTCATCCTCTTTAACAACCTTCCATTCGGTAGCAGCAAAGCTAAAATCCTCGACAAGATGGGCAAACCCGACTGTGTCAAGTACGAGAACTATGCAGGCGGGCAATGGGAAGTGCTGGGTTATCATGATTCTGCCCTGGGCCTGCCGATGAAGGTATATTTTTTCCTTATCAAGGGAGTCCTTTTTTTTGGTGAATACCTGGCAAACCCCGAGTTAAGCAAATCTTTACAGCGTATCGGTGATGTAGTTCAGCGGATGGAGATAACCGAGAAGTTAGACCAGTTTGTTTCCACACTTGGCAAGAAGTATAATGTTGGATTGAGTTCCGCTCTGAAAGGGGGTTATATTCTTGATCCTTCTGGTTCTGTAATTTTTTATTTCAACTCGGCGGATGTGGTTACCGTGCGTTACCTCAGTATGAATGTAAAAGGCGTTGAAGAATCCCTGAGCCGGCTGATGAAAGGACTGAGCCGCTTAAAAACCAAGGATCCGGCGCTTGATTCCATTGCGGACAGGCTTTGAATCAGATATCCGATATCGGATATCTGATTTCGGTGCGAAGCACCATCAAAATTCCGCATTCTTGGGAGTCCTCGGGAACGGTATGACATCGCGTATATTCGCCATGCCGGTAACAAACAGGATGAGGCGTTCAAAACCCAGTCCGAACCCCGAATGCGGGGCGGTTCCGAATTTGCGGGTGTCGAGATACCACCATACGTCTTTTTCAGGAATATTCATCTCGCGGATGCGGCGCTGCAAAGCTTCCAGATTTTCCTCGCGTTGCGAACCTCCGATAATCTCCCCTATCTTCGGGAAAAGCACATCCATTCCGCGTACCGTCTTTCCGTCGTCATTCTGCTTCATGTAAAACGCCTTGATATCCTTCGGATAATCGGTCAGGATAACAGGCTTGCCGAAATGCTTTTCAACGAGAAAGCGTTCGTGCTCGCTCTGAAGGTCAACACCCCAGGATACGGGGAATTCCCATTTTTGTCCGGAGGACATTAAGATCTCTACAGCCCTTGTGTAAGTAAGCCTTTCGAACTTGCTTGCGATCACCTGTTTCAGCCGCTCGATGAGTTCGTTGTCGTACATCTTGTTGAGGAACTCCAGGTCATCGATGCAATGATCAAGGGCATACTGCATGAGATATTTCAGGAAGTCTTCCGCCAGGTCCATATTATCAATGATATCATAGAACGCCATTTCGGGTTCTATCATCCAGAACTCGGCAAGGTGGCGGGGAGTGTTCGAATTCTCGGCCCTGAACGTCGGACCGAAAGTATAAACGAGCCCGAGAGCCATGGCCCCGAGTTCGCCTTCGAGCTGTCCGGAAACCGTTAAATTGGTTTCCTTCCCGAAGAAATCCTGGGAATAATCAATACTTCCGTCTTCTTTTAATGGCGGATTTTTCGGATCGAGGATAGAAACGCGAAACATTGCTCCTGCTCCTTCAGCATCAGAACCCGTGATAATCGGCGAATGCAGGTAGAAGAACCCGTTATCATTGTAATATTTGTGGATGGCATAAGCCATGGCGTGACGTATCCTGAGCACAGCTCCGAAGGTGTTTGTGCGCGGACGCAGATGTGCGATCTCCCTCAGGAATTCCAGGGTATGGCCCTTTTTCTGTAAAGGATAAGTCTCCGGATCGGCAGTACCGTACACTTCGATCTCCCTGCCCTGTATCTCCACACTCTGGCCCTGACCCTTTGATTCGACAAGGATACCCTTCACGGCAATGCACGAACCCGTGGTAACCGGTTTCAGGGCCTCTTCGCCGAAATTTGCCATATCGATCACAACCTGTATGCTGTGGATGATGCTTCCGTCGTTAAGCGCGATGAAATTCACGTTCTTATTCCCGCGGCGGGTACGCACCCAGCCCTTTACCAGCACTTCCTTCCCGTATTCAGTCGATTTCAGCAGATCGCAAACCTTGTTCCTTCGCAGATGTTCCATGTCATAGAATTTTTGCAAAGTTAGAAATTTTGGCGGGATTGCTGGGTGACTGGATCCAGGATCCAGGATCCAGGATCCAGGATCCAGGATCCAGGATGACTGGGGTACTGGTTATTTCACCACAAGCTTCCCCGCGAGCCTCCGCTTCCCCGCATCCACCCTCACGAAATACACCCCCGGCATCAGGCCTTCAAGCTTCATGAGGAATTCATGAACACCCGAATCCTGCATCCCGCATCCTGCATCCTGTAGCTTCTTCCCTGTTAAATCAGAGAGAGAAATGCTTACATCAGAACGCCCGTTGAGGACATACGTGATCTTCGCCATGCGCGAAGCGGGGTTCGGACTGATCACCAACATTCCCACATCCGCCGTTATAAAAGGAACAAAAGCCGCCGTATCGCTGGCTTTGATGATGGTCCCCCTGCTTCCGACGAGGTACCCGGAGTGGAGGGAGGTCCATTTCATGTCGTTGATTAGGGTGCCTGAGATGCCGGGCAGCACTGCCCAGCTCAGACCGCCGTCGGTGGTCTTTGCCAGCCATCCCTGGGCTCCGCAAACGTAACCTGTGTCGGCCGTCGGGAAGGAGATACCGAACAGGCTGATTATAGGGGGTGCAGCGGCTGCCATTTTGGTCCAGTTCAGGCCCGCATCGGTTGTTTTATACACGTATCCCGAATCGCAGATGGCATATCCGATGAGGGCGGTGGGGAACTGTATGTTCCATATCCTGCAATAGATCCCGCTGTTGACCAAGGTCAGGTGGCTGCCCCCGTCGGTGGTCTTGATGATGCAACCTCTTTCTCCGACCGCATAACCTGTATTCACCGTAAAGAGCAGGCGCAGATGCCAGCAATGCGGTCAATGTGATGACCACAAATACCTTACAGCCTAATTTGTTTGCAGATGAGTTCATGGAGGGTATATTACATAGCTCAAATATATAATATATCCATAAAAAATGCAAGAGAAATATCTGATATCCGATATCTGATATCCGATATCAGATATCAGATAAATTTCTACCTTTGGGGTGTTGAAACAAAACTAAGACTCCTTCCTATGAAGATACCAAGATCAATTTACAACTGGCTGAGCATCACTGGCATCATCCTTGTAGTCAACAGCCTGTTGCTCATGCTTATCGTCCTGATCTTCTCATTCCTGGCCAGGGACACCAACACCTATCTGGGCGTTTATCTTTATATCGTCCTGCCTGCATTTTTAGTCCTGGGGCTCATCCTGATCCCCATCGGAATGCTGGTTTCTTTCCGCAAAAAGTATGAGGAGATTGATCCCACGCTACGTTGGCCCATCCTTAACCTGAATATCAGGAAACAGCGCAACAGTGTGATCAGGATATCCCTGATTACCTTCGTTTTACTGTTGGTTTCTGCAGTTGGAAGCTACCAGGCCTTTCATTATACTGAATCTGTTGAGTTCTGCGGAAAGCTGTGTCACAAGGTGATGAATCCCGAGTATACGACATACCTGCATTCGCCTCATGCGCGTGTTACCTGCGTGGAATGTCACGTGGGACAGGGTGCCAGCTGGTATGTGAAGTCCAAACTTTCGGGTTTGTACCAGGTGTATTCAGTGTTGTTCAATAAATATCCCAGGCCTATCCCGACGCCTATTGCTAACCTGCGTCCTGCAAGGGAAACCTGCGAACGCTGCCACTGGCCTCAGAAATTTTATTCACGTACACTGCGGATACAGCAGGGGTATCTGGCAAACAAAGCCAATACAGAATGGAATATTTCGATGGTGATGAAGATCGGCCCACAGCAGAGCGCTCTCGGCCTCACTGAAGGTATTCACTGGCATATCAACCAGAATTTCAAGATCGAATATGTTGCCAGTGCCAGGGACCGTGAGTCTATTCCCTGGGTTCGTTATACAAACCTGAAAACCGGCGAAGTCAGGATTTTCCAGGATGAAGAAAACAAGCTCGACAAAAAAGCTCTCGATACTCTTCCGGTGCGCACGATGGACTGTATGGATTGCCACAACCGTCCTTCCCACCTGTATCGTTCTTCTCCATTTTATATCGACAATGCCATGGTTGCCGGGCTTATTCCAAAAGACCTTCCATATATCAAAAAAGCAGCTATGGAAGCGCTGAAGACACCCTTTACCAATGAGGATACGGCCATGATGACCATCAAATCGAGCATCCTTGGTTTTTATTCCGACACTCTGAAGGATATTTTCACAAGCCGGCGCAAGGATATCGACAAAGCTATCGCGGCCATCCAGGAAACATACAGTAACAACACCTTCCCGTCTATGGGTGTAGAGTCCTCGCTTTACCTGAACCATATTGGTCATCTTGAAAGCAATGGCTGTTTCCGCTGCCATTCCGACAAGCATAAATCACCCGATGGCAAAGTGATCTCGAAAGACTGTGACCTGTGTCACTCGATTGTTTCGCAAGGTCCCACCGGAAATATTGTTTATTCTCAATTCGACAAATCACTGACCTTTCAGCACCCGGTGGATGTGAAGGGCAATGAAAAGACTTATTTCTGCACCGAATGTCATAAAAAGCTGTACGAATAAGCTGATATCAGATAACAGATATCAGATGACGGCCCCCTTACTTATCACCCCTCTGAAGTCCTGGCTCCCTTTCGACAGCCGGCCTCTGGTGGTTTCGGGTCCGTGCAGCGCTGAAAGCGAGAAGCAGGTCAGGGAAACCGCTCTAGCTTTGGCAAAAATTCCTCAGGTCAAGGTTTTCCGGGCTGGTATCTGGAAACCCCGTACCCGTCCTTCGGCCTTTGAAGGCGTTGGTAAAAAAGGTCTGAAATGGCTTCAGAAAGTCAGGCAGGATACTGGTTTATTACTTACGGTGGAAGTCGCCTCCGCAAGCCATGTTCAGGATGCGCTTGAATATGATATTGATATACTGTGGATTGGCGCCCGTACCGTGGTCAATCCGTTCTCGATACAGGAGATAGCGGAAGCTTTGCAGGGACACGACATCCCCCTGATGATCAAAAATCCCCTGAACCCCGACCTGCATACCTGGACCGGGGCAATCGAACGTTTCAACCAGATGGGAATAAAAAAACTGGTCGCCATACACCGGGGTTTCTCCTTTTTTAACCGCAGCCCCTACCGTAATGCTCCGATGTGGGAAATCCCCATCGAGCTGATGTGCGCGTATCCCAAGATGCCTATACTCTGCGACCCCAGTCATATCTGCGGAAACCGTGATCTCATCCTCCCCACATCACAGAAGGCAATGGATCTGGAGATGACCGGCCTGATGGTAGAAACGCATTACCGGCCCGAGGAAGCACTCACCGACAAGCGGCAGCAGATCACCCCCGCTCGCCTGGAGGAAATCCTGCAAACTCTTATCATTCGCAAGGAAACAGGTTCGCCCGCGTTTAAAAATAAACTCGAAGGACTTCGTAGCGAGATCGACAAACTGGATGAAGAGCTGATTGATATTTTAGCACGGCGGATGAGTGTGGTGGAAGAGATCGGTCGTTATAAAAAAGAAAACCGCATCACCATTTTACAGCTGAAACGCTGGAACAAGATCATCCGCGACCGCGTTGAAAACGGGATTCGCCTCGGCCTGAACCGTGACTTCATCCTCCGCCTCCTCGAAAACATTCACGACGAATCGATCCAGAAGCAGATGGATGTCATGAACCGCCGCGACAGCTCTAAATAATCTAAATAATCTCTTCAGCAAACCCAAAGCTTGATCCGGGCCCGGGTATATCATTTTTGCGCTGTTTTTCATTGCCGTATTTCTGCAATTTATAATGTCATTGCCATATTTTTGCAATTAACACTACTATTGCACTATTTAGCTATATATACCGTTTTTGCATTTTTTATGCATTTTATATCTTCTTTGCCGTTTTTTTGCCATTAATCTAGTTATTGCATTCTTTGTTCTATTTATACCATTATCGCACATAATCCGCATTATATAATTTTTTGTAGTAATTTTGCAATACTTTCCGGACGCAAAAATGATATAGGAGGAACCATGGATTGCTATATTCTCTGGGTGGAGATCAAGAAAAAAAAAGGAGCACGGCTTGATCCCGCTGAAATCAAACAGTTTATAATTTTTATTGAAGGCATTATCCCCAGCAGGCGCGACATGCTCTATTCTAATGCCACGTTTAACCTTCACAAGGAATTTCATTGTGCACTCGCGAGCTTAAAGGCAGGTCTTGAGTTAGTGTTTATAATGGAGGAAGCCTGCCTTTTGAGAGAAAAACCGTTCTCTCTGCAGTACGTGATTTCTTATGGCGACATTGAGGTTCCCAGGCGAAAAAGCATGTTCCGGGGTATTGTTGGGACTGGACTTGCGCACGCTGACGTCCTGATGCAAAGGCTAAGGGATTCGAAAACCGACCGTTTTTACGTGAGCATAAGAGATCTTGAAGAATCTGAATTCCTAAGAAAGCTGTTTGGATTTTACCAGAGTATTTGTGATGCCTGGCGGCCCGGGGACTATAAACTTGCAGCTGAACTACTCCTGTTTGATTATAAGTTTATTGCAAAAAGCACAGATAAAGCTATTTCGGGGATATGGAGGCGCCACAAATCCCTGAACATCCGGGGATATCAAACCATCAAAGACCTGATCCTTAAAACTCCGGACCTGATTATAAAAAAGAAGCAGTCATGGTCTAATGAGCAACCACCAGCTTTTTAACCGCTGTAGTGCCGAAACTCCCGATGATTCTGTAAAGATATATCCCCGCTGGAAAGTCTGAAACATTGAATTGAACTGTTCCGGAGGCTGAAGTGATGGAAATCTCCTTCAAAAGAATGCCCCGGGTATCGAGAAGCTGGAAGCTGATGCTGGGCCCGGCACCGCTGCCGCTGGAAGCGCCCGGGAGAGGGTAGTTCACACCGGGCCCGGCCCCGCTGCCGCTGGAGGCGCCCGGGAGCTGGTATTTCACGCTGACCCCGGTGCTTGAAGGGTTGGGAACGGGGGCTGAGATAAAGCCCAGAACCGTGCCGGTGGGATCAATCATATTATAGGTCATGTCTATGACCGTCACTTTAAAGTCATCAAGGTAAAATCCATCTTTAACATATCCATTGCTGTTGGATCCGATTACGAATTTTACCAACATGTCCTTCCCGATCGTATTCTTCAGCACTACCCTGTCCTGCGACCAGTTCCTGTAACCGTCGTAAACGGGATAAGGAAAATCCTGCTCGGTGGAACCGTTGTTGGTGTACCTCGTCGACTGCTTGGTCCATGTGCTTCCGTTGTTGAGGGAAGTAGTAAACTGGCAATAGTCCATGCTCTTCTCAAGGCTGTAACGTACCCAGTATTCGATCACTGCAACAGGCGATTGAAGGATGGTGATCTTGTTTTTCAGGGTCATGGTGTTATAGGTATTGTTAGTATACGGACCGCTGGGGGAATCAGTGATGGAAAGGGATGCAGAATGGGATGTTTTATTTGACGTACTCCAGTGAGCGGAAGTCCAGTTATTCATGGTATTGCAGCTGTCGCTGAGCAGCGTTGTCTCCCATCCGAAATATTTAGTGATAGTATCTCTGAATGTGGTCATGCCGTTATTGATCTGCCAGATATAGCGGTACGACTGGCCGATCTGCAAGCCCGGCACAAGGGAATACCCAATGGAGTCGGTATACACTGCATGCTGCGCGGGATAATGGATAACTTTTGGAGGCCCAACGCTTACAAAAAGCAGGGAATCGAGTGGTTTTATGGTAATAGTATAGTCTGTACTGTCGGTCAGGCCCAGGCGTTTAAACTGGAAAGGGAAAAAGCCGTCGCGCCTGGAATTGATCACCGGGCCGAAATCGGTAATTTCCGCATAGGGTAGTGTGAGTTCGGCAGCCTGGAGGTTTGCATACATATTTTCTTCAGCCAGGGGAACGATGCGGTCGGGTGCGGGCCAGAAGCCGTCGCTGTTGTTCCCGGTTTCAGTGGTAAAACAAATGATCCTCGGCTTGAGTATGGAATCTCCGTATTCCCAGTCCATGGCATCGCCGTTGGTATTGTACAAAACTAGACCCGCCGGACCACACACATATCCGTTTTCCGCCATCATATGTTCAGTAAATGCATATTCGGTAAGGCTGTCGGGTGTGACTTCAGTTACATAGCACCAGGGATAAAGGGTTTCATTGGCATACGTATGATAATTGTACGCGAATTTGAATTTCTTGTCAACACAGAATTCACGGAAATCCTGGGTTTCAAATTCTGAAAAGGCGGACGGCCCCCGGTAAGTTTCCGACCAGGGATCGGGCGATGAACCATAATTATCATATCCCCACTTATATCCGAAGTTACGGTTCAGGTCAACCCCGTATTCACCGCTGCCGTTGTTTCTGCGGTTCTTGCGCCACATCCCGCCACCGGCGGGGTCTGTAATATAATTATACATGAAGCCATCAGGGTTCATGACCGGAATAAAATACAGTTCCAGGTTATCGACCAGGTATTTCACCTCTTCATTGGTAGTGTAGTTTTCGAGCAGATACCACATGAAAAACATCATCTGCTGCATCCCCATGGGTTCACGGGCATGAGTAAGAGAGTTATACTGAATTTTAGGTTTATTGGTATTCTGGTCAGGGGTATTGGATATCCTTACACAATAAACATCACGACCTTCGATCGTCTGCTGGCTGCCCACGGCCGTTTTCTGACTGATCAGTGCGGGATAAAACAGACGCATGCTGTCGAGTTCATTCAGCACCTGTATGGGTGAATAATACCCTCCCATCGACCCCAGTTCGAAATGCATGGGGACTGGGTATTGTATAAAATCTGTATTTTTCGTGCGGATCTTCCGGTTGATCTCTTTTACATCCTGTTCTGCAGATTTATTGCGTTCCCTGATGAACTTCGAATAATCGCCGATGATGATATCGATGCTGTAGCCCGCGTTTTTCAGTTTCATGACTTCCCCGGCCGAAAGCACGGTCTCCCAGATGCCATTACGGTAAGTTCCATCATCCACGGCAATGCCGAGCGATGCGATGGTTACAATACGTTCGGGTAAAGCATGAACTTTGACCTGCTGGTATGTCTGAGCGTGAAGCAGACAGGGAAGAAGCAGGAGGGCGAGGAGAAGGAGAAGTGCGTGTTTCATGGGGCGGATGACAGATGTCAGATATCGGATATCTGATATCTGTTATCTGATATCTGATATCTGTTATCTGATATTTATGCAAAGATCGGAAAATAATTGTCCTCAACCCTATCACTTTTCAACACTTGGCGGATTAAGAAGAAAATAAAGTACTTTTGTTTCACTTAAAATTTTACAATTATGGCAGCTGGAATCAACAAAGTGATTTTGGTAGGAAATCTCGGGAGGGATCCTGAGGTTCAGAGGTTCGAAAATGGAGTGAAGAAAGCAAGCTTCTCTCTCGCGACGACTGAGCAGTACAAGGGCAAGGACGGTGAAAAGGCGTCCCATACCGAGTGGCATAATATCGTTCTGTGGAGAGGGCTGGCTGAAGTCGCCGAAAACTACCTGAAGAAGGGAAATACCATTTACGTGGAGGGCCGCATCCGTAAACGGGAATATGAAGATAAAGACGGCGTGAAAAAGTTCATCTACGAGATCATGGGCGATGTGATGCAGATGCTCGGTGGCGGTGGCGGTGGCGGTCGTCGCGAAGAAGGCAGCGCACACGTCCCGGCCGAAAAAGAGGAATCGTTTGTAGCTCCTACACCAGAGGATGATCTTCCCTTTTAAATGGTGAAATGGTGAAATGGTGAAATTATTGTAAGCAAAATTTCGCTACTTATTTCGCCATTTCGCTATTTGCTTTTTCACCATTTCACCATTTGCTTTTTCACCATTTCACCATTTGCTTTTTCACCATTTCACCATTTCACCATTTCACCATTTTATTTTTCACCATTTCACCATTTTGTAAAATTGAAACACCTCGCGTTATTCCTTCTCCTCGCATCGGCGATATGCTCTTGCAACTCCGACTTCACTCCGAAGCCGAGGGGGTATTTCAGAATTGACCTTCCGCAGAAAACATACCAGAAATTTGACACAAACTTTCCGTTTTCCTTCGAATACCCGGTTTACGCCAAGATCGTGAAGGACAGTTCGCGTATGGGAGAGCCTTACTGGTTTAATATTGTGTATAAGCCGTTTAATGCCCAGCTGCATTTCAGCTATAAGGTCATCCATGGCAACCTCAAAAAGTATCTCGACGATTCGCGGACCCTGGTGAACAAGCATATCCCCAAGGCCAACGCGATTCAGCAAAGGGAGTATCTGGATCCGGCAAACAAGGTGTACGGCCTGGTATTCGACATCAAAGGCTCGGATGCGGCTTCCACTTACCAGTTTTATCTTACCGACAGCGTGGCGAAGTTCGTGAGAGGGGCGCTGTATTTCAACCTGGTCCCAAATAACGATTCGCTACTGCCCGTGATCGGTTTTCTCAAGGAAGACATTCAGCATATGATCGCGACGTTTCGCTGGAAGGATATCAGATAAACAACGGCATGACCAGCAGCGTCAGCGAAAGTGCGATGAGAATTCCCACTGCACCCCATCCTATGATATTATTCCAGAGTCCGTTCACGTGTTCTCCCATGATCTTTTTGTTGTTGACAAGCAGCATCATGCATACCAGAACCACCGGCAGGAAGATCCCGTTGAGTACCTGCGAATAAATGGAAATACCGATGAGGGGGGCATTTGGCATAAGGATAATAATGACGGCGATGGTGATGATGAGGGTATAAAGGAAGTAAAATTCGGGGGCTTCTTTCCATTTCTTGTCGATACCGGCTTCGAACCCGAAGGCTTCGCAAACGTAGAAGGATGTCGCGATGGGGAGTATGGTCGCTGAAAAGATCGAGGCCACGTAGAGTCCGAAGGCAAAAAGTATATGTGAAAGCTTTCCGGCCAGAGGTTCCAGCGCCATTGCCGCATCTTTGGCCTCGTTGATCACGATGCCTTTGACATGCAGTGTCGACGCGCAGGCCACGATGATAAAGAAGGCTACTACAACGGTCACTATGCAGCCGATAACGATATCCAGCAGCGTATAACCATAATCTTTCATCTTCAGTCCTTTTTCAATCACCGACGACTGCATGTAGAACTGCATCCACGGGGCTATGGTTGTGCCGATAACACCGATTACCAGGGCTACTGATTTCGGATTCATTTCCATGGATGGGCGGACGACAGCCTGCCCGATTTCATGCCAGTCGGGTTTTCCAAGGAGTGCAGACACAACGTAAACAAGAAGGGAAGCGCTGAACAGCAGAAATATCCGTTCGGCTATGGAATAGCTTCCTTTCACTACCAGGAACCAGACCATAACCGCCGACAGCGGGACGGCTATGTATTTGGATATGCCAAAGATCTCCATCGATCCGGCGACACCCGCGAATTCAGTGGTTGTATTCCCGATATCCGCAATCAGCAGTCCGGCGAAAATAAAAAATGTAACCTTAACGCCAGCGCTTTCCCGGATGAGGTCAGCAAGTCCTTTTCCGGTTACAATACCCATGCGGGCGTTCATCTCCTGTACCACCACCAGCACAATGAATGCCGGGATGAGCGTCCAGATGAGCTGATAGCCATACAAAGCCCCTGCTACCGAGTAGGTGGTGATGCCGCCCGCGTCATTGTCGACGCTGCCGGTGATGATGCCAGGACCCAGGATAGCAAAGAAAAGAGCCATCCTTTTCCACCAGGACCGTTGCAGGTTAAATGTTGCCATATCCGGTGTATTTACCTGGTTTTACGTTTGTTGAGCAGATCTTCAACGATATCTTCAATCACAACAACCCCTTCCATTTCCTGGGAACGGTTGATCACCGGAACGGCCAGCAGATTATATTTAGAGATGATTTCGGCCAGGGAGTCTATATCGTCATCATCGAATACCGTGACAGGATTGCGTTTCATAATCTGGCCGAGGGTAAGGAGATGATCGGAAATTACCAGTTCTCCAAGGGATATGGAAGCAATGAGTTTGTCTTTTTTGTCGACGACGAAAATAGAATAGATATATGAGGGCTCTGGTTTTTCCTTGCGCAGGGCCCTGAAGGTCTCTTCTATCGTGAGTTCCGGAGGGAAGGTCATGTAGTCGGTACTCATGATGGAACCCACTGCTTTATCTCGATATTCAAGTAGTTCGCGCACTTCCTTCGAGCTCTCGTGCTCCATTTCATTCAGAAGTTCCTCGGCTTTTTTAACCCCCAGCTCATCGATAATATCGGCCACTTCGTCGGCCGGCATTTTCTCAAGAACGTCGGCGACCTTCTCAACAGGCAAGCTCTCCACAATATGCGCCTGGACGTCGGGTTCAAGTTCCTCAAGAACGTCGGCCGCTTTTTCATCATCAAGAGTAGAGAATACGTACGTACGCGATGCCTTGTCGAGGTCTTCTATGATATCAGCCAGGTCGGAAGGATGCAGGGTATTCAGCTTTGACGAGGGCTTGGAGAGCTTGATGCTTGACTTTGAGAAATCTACCGCCTCGATATCGTCCCAGAGGATCATTTTCGACGGAAGGTCCATCCCCATACTGTCCATAAACGAAGCAATGGAATGAAGTACACCCAGCCTTCTGAAAAGGCCTTCAACACCAACATCCACCGCAAGTGCATAGGTCCCCGAAGGGATCATAACCATTCGGATATCGTTCACCCGAACAAGCTTTCTGCCTTCCAGGTCTACGATCTGCTTATCGAGGATGTTCTCGTTAAGCCAGATACAGTTCTGGAGGTTTTGGGTATTCAGCTCTTTAAGTTCCTTGCTGATGAGCTGGAGTTTCCCTTTGTATTTTCTGATTTCGAAGCTCTGGAACTCGAATGATTTAAGTTCATTGCCCTGCTTCACCTTTATAGCGATCACACGGGGCCTCTGGGGTTCCATAGATTCATGTGATTCCATGGACCAGGCACGTACATCGATCAGAAAATCCCTGATCTTTCCAAGGGGTTCGCCTGCAGGATCAAAGAACATCCGGCCGGCAAACTGGCTGAAATAGAATGTGGTTTGCGAGGTCATTGGTACATCCTCCATAAACTTAGTATAATCCGGAAGGTGCAGCAAAGGTAGGACCTTTCGGGGTGAAAATTGCAAATTAAATGGTGAAATGGTGAAATGGTGAAATGGCGAAATGGTGAAATGGTGAAATGGCGAAATATCTGATATTATTACTACATTTACATCCACATCAGTGAGTATGAAACATCCTGCATCCCGCATCCTGCATCTTGCATCCCGCATCCTGCATCTTGCATCCCGCATCCCGCATCTTGCATCCCGCATCCTGCATCTTGCATCCCGCATCCTGCATCTTGCATCCCGCATCCCGCATCCCGCATCCTGCATCCTGTATCTTTTGCTCCTCACGGTTCCGGCCGTCGCAGAATCCGGACTGAAGAAGGATTACAGCGTGCGTAACTGGACCAGCGACAACGGCCTGCCGGTGAACAGCATCCGGGCTATTACCCAGACCCCCGACGGATTTATCTGGATTGCAACTGAAGAAGGACTGGCCCGGTTCGACGGTAACAGCTTTTATACTTTCAATCCTTCGAACACTGCTGCCTTCACTGATAAAGATGTGCAAAGCCTGTATCTCTTCCGCGACTCTTCGATGGTGGTCGGGTTTTACCACGGCGACATCCTCAGTTATAAGAAACTACGTTTTACTCGTCTCTTCGACCGTGAGCTGAACTGGATCAAATGTGTGCTTTCGATGGCCGACGATCCCGGCAAAGGCCTGTGGTTCGGCACCGATGGGATCGGACTCGGGCTTCTCGGCTTCGACGGTCAGATGACTTTTCTCACCGACAAGAACGGCCTGCCGAACAATTATATACAGACTTTGCTCACCGCCCGCGACTCCTCACTCTGGATCGGCACCCGCTTCGGCCTCTGTCACCTGAAAAACGGCCTGATAAAAGTGTATTCGACCCGTGACGGTTTATCGCATAACGACATCCGTTCGCTGTGTTTCGATGCTGGCGGGAACCTCTGGATTGGAACCAACGGCGGGGGAATCAATATCTTCAGCCAGGAAAAATTCAGCCGGTATACAGCTTTCAGCAAAACCTTCAGTCAGAACATCCTTGCCCTCTACAGAGATTTTGCTAGCGGTATCTGGGTGGGCACCAACAGCGGGCTCTTCCTAGTAAACGACGGAAAAATCAGCGGCATCACTTCTTCTGAAGGGCTTTCTGGAAATGTGATCCCGACTATTTTCGAAGACCGGGAACATACGATTTGGGTGGGAACCGAGGGCAGCGGTTTGAATGCACTTCGTAAAAGGATCATAAAATTATATACTGAGGATGACGGATTAAGCGACCAGACGATAGGCCCCGTGATCAAGGGTCCTGGCGGAATTGTGTTCATCGGGACCAGCAAAGGAGCCGTAAACGCGATCTCATCCGCAGGTATTCAAAAACTTGAGAAAAAAATCGGCCTGCCTGCGATGCCCATAAACAGCCTGGCTTACGACAGTTCCGGCATGCTCTGGATCGGTACCGACGGGGCAGGGATTTTCGGTTACCGGGCCGATAAAATTATTCATCTGACCACGGCGGATGGCCTTGCATCGGATGTGATACGGGCCCTTTATATCGACCGGGAAGGGAAACTCTGGGCGGGTACGGAAAACGCCGGGATCAATGTTCTGTTTAACGGTAAGATCGAATGTTACAACGCTAAATCGGGGCTGTCGAACGAGCAGGTGATTTGTTTTCTGGAGGACGGCAAAGGGCGGATGCTGGCGGGCACCAGCGGGGGGGGTATCAATATCATTGATCGCGGAAAGATCAAATGGCTCACTACCGAGACGGGAATGCCCGACAATGCTATCCTTTCACTGTACAAGGATGAGGACGGGATGGTCTGGGCGGGCTGCGCGCATGGCGGACTGGTACTGCTTGAAAATGATTCGGCCTATATCTTCAATACCAATGACGGACTGTATTCCGACGGCATACTGCAGATACTGGGCGACAATAAAGGCAGGCTATGGATGACTTCGAACAAGGGTATTTTCTCGGTTTCCCGGAACGAACTCATCTCCTACCGCGACAACAAAGGAGATATTCTACACCCGATTGTCTTCGGAAAGCCTGAAGGGATGGCCACTTCAGAGTGCAGCGGAAGGGTTTTTCCGGCCGGATGCATCGATGGGAATAATCATCTGTGGATCCCTACTCCCCGGGGGCTGGCTATGCTCGACGCCGACAATACCTCGCCCTTTTTAGCCAGGCTCACCGTGCAGCTTACCCGGGTTCTTGTCAACAATGCCGAAACTGATCCTCTAGCTCCCCTGGTTCTGGATCCAGGTACGGTGGATCTCGAGTTCGATTATACTTCGCCTTCATTCCTGAGTCCAGAGAAGATACAATATAAATATATGCTCGTGGGCTTTGATCATTTTTGGATCAATGCCGGAAACCGGCGGCAGGCCTATTATACACATGTGCCTCCGGGAAATTATGTGTTTAAGGTGATGGCTTTGGGGCATAATGGCTGGTGGACTAATGAGCAGCGGCTGTTCGTGATGAAAATACAGCCTTATTTTTACCGGACTTCCTGGTTTGTTCTCCCTGTAGCCTTCGTGCTTCTTTTGCTTTTATGGCTCTTTATAAGTACGAGGATCAGAAAATCGCGGGAGAAAATGCTGAGGCGGCTGGTCGACGAGAGGACGCGCGATCTGGAAGAGGAGATTGAACTGCGGAAATCGGCACAGGACGAGTCTAACTCGGCCCGGGTGAAGATAGAGGAATCGGACCGTCTGAAATCTTCCCTCATCACTTTTATGAACCAGAGTTTTCGTTCTCCGGTAAACAGCATCATGGGCTTCAGCGAACTGATGATGAAGGACGAGCAGCAAAGCGGGCAGAAAGAAATGCCCGGATATATTCATGATTCGGGCGAACAGATGCTGAAAGTGCTGGATTCTGTGATGGTCGTTGCACGCATCGGCGCTGACGAAAACAGCCAGGAGCACGTGATGGATGTGCTGCCCCTGCTTGAACGTTCTCTTAAACCTCAGTTACACTCACCGGAAGCTGATAACATCACACCGGTTCAGGTTGTACATCATGCCCCGCGTTCGGGAGGCGATCAGTACAGAATACTACTCGTTGAGGATAACGCCATTAACGCGGAGCTTGTAAAAACCTATCTCAGCGGAAAATATGAGCTTGATATCGCTTCCACCGCCGAAACTGCGCTGATAATGGCTCCCGAGGGACTATATGATGTGATCCTTATGGATATCAACCTGGGCCCCGGCATGGACGGAATACAAGCCACCCGGGAGATCAGAAAACTAACAGGTTATGCCGAAGTCCCCGTGATTGCAGTAACGGGCTTCACCATGGCCGGTATGAAAGAAAAGATTATGGATGGAGGAGCCTCGTATTTCCTGGCAAAGCCATTCGGTAAAAATAGCCTCGTGGATCTGCTGGTAACAGTGCTGCCAGAGGAAGGAAGGACTGATGACTGATGGCAGATATCAGATATCATATTTTTCACCATTTCACCATTTCACCATTTACAATCCATGTCCACCTTCAGCATCCTCGTCCCTACCTATAATCATGAGCAGTTTATCGACGACTGTATCCGCTCGGTAGTTGCCCAGACCTTTACTGATTGGGAAATGATCGTGCTCGACGACGGGAGTCCCGACGGAACTGGCGCTCTGGTGAGGGAATGGGCTAAATCGGAGCTGAGGATCACCTACATCCGCCAGTCCAACAAAGGGATCTTCAGGCTGTTCGAAACCAATAATTACGGACTGGGGATATCCAAAGGAAAATATATTTGTATTCTTGAGGGGGATGATTACTGGGAAAAGGATAAGCTGCAAAAACAGTTCAATGCCCTGGAAAGTCACCCTGAAGTGGTTCTCTGCTGGGGGAAAGTCAATGCCTTTTCATCCGAGACCAAAAAAATTCACACTATACTTCCCATGGTGGGCAGCACCGTCCCATTCTCATGGAACAATAATCCCTCAGGTAATATTTTAAACAATCTGTGTCTCGATAATTTCATTCCTTCGGTAACCATAACGATTCGAAGAACGGCTCTTGAAGAGATAGGCGGGTTCCAGGAACTGCAGGGATTTCCCGCAACAGACCTGCCCACGGTTCTAAAACTGGCAACCATGGGGCCGTTTTATTTCTGTAATGAGATCCTTGCCAATTACAGGATACAGAGCAACCAGATCACAAAAGTATATTCTATCAAATTACTGGAACAAAGAATACAGTTCATCCACGGGTTTATCGCTTCCCTGCCTCCCGTGATAAAACAACAGCTTATGCTGACGACCCCGCAACTGGAGCGGCATTTCAGAAAGACCCGGCTGATAACCCGTGTTGTTTCGGGCCGTCACAAGCTCATCCGCCAGGAATATAAAGAAGCAAGAAAAGATTTTCTTGCCGCCCTCGAAACCCGATCAGCTTTACTACCCGCCTGGAGGCTTGCGGCATTCGCCGGACTGGTTTTCGGCCTCTTCCACCGCAATATGGAAGGATTGCTGCAGGTCCTGGGTAAGACGGGATACCGGTAAGGCGCTTCGCGCCGATAACAGATATCAGATAACAGATAACAGATGACTGAATTTTGTATTTTTGACTTTTTAAAATCGATTGCATGAAAATTATCACTCAGCCTGTCATCTTATCTGAACTTTGGGAAAACCGGGACGTTGATTTTACTGAAATGATGAAAATTGTTGTTGATGTGAAGCAGGAGATTCTCGCTATCGATGCTGAAATGCATGCTGATCTCGAACAGGATTTGCTGGCCGAAGGGAGTCAGCAACAGGATCTCTGGGGCGCAAACATCTATCCTTTAAAAGAAGCGGATGATCGGTTAGAATACACATCTTTCATTAATATAAGGCCTTCACAGGGAAACAGTTCCATGGAGGTCATTGATCCCGGCATCAGAAATAAAATTGCTGCAATCGCAGATCATTTGCTGATATGATTCGTGAGTCGTACATCGTAATTCGTACATCGTACATCGTACTTTATACATCGTAATTCGTAATTCGTAAATCAAAGTGTATCCCCTCGTCTATCATAAAACCCTTACCACCGAAAAGTGGAACTCATATCCCCGCTTTCAGCAAATCCTGATGATTGCAAATGAGATGAACCGTGCGCAGAATGCACTGCTGAAAAACGACACTCAAAACGCCATACATGCCTGGGAACGCGCATTTGAACTGACAGATCTTACAATCAACGACTCCAGTAATGTCAGATATTTAAAGGAGCTCCTTCGCTTCAGGGAATTATCGGGGGAATTGTTCCTGAACCACGATGCCGATTTCAGCAAGGCACTTATGAATGCACTGATAAGCCTGGACCCGAAAGCCTGGAATATGTTGAGAGATGGCGGATGAGGCGCTTTGCGCTGATATCTGTTATCTGATATCTGTTATCTGTCATCAGGAATCAGTAGTCCTCCAGATACTTTTCGATGATCCTGTGGACCGGCAAATCATTGAACTTGCTCCGAAGGATATAAGTGCCGAATTTTTCGGAGGGCTTTTCGATTTCGAGGGTGTAAAACCTGGCTGTGATCTTTAGATGGCTCAGAAGATGACTGACTTGCGTAGATTGTCCCAGTACCTTTACCTTGCTCGCCCCGAAAAACTGTCGCCATTCGGGGGTGTTCATCAGCCTTTGCAGGTTTACTGTTTTTGAAGTTTCAATCAGCGGAAATTCGTACAAGCCCTTCCAGATATCATTTCCGGTACGTTTCCTGAAAAATAATCCCTTTTTCCCTCTTACGCTAATCACCAGGTAATTGAAATACCTGGGCTTCAGTGGTTGCTGTTGTTTTTTTAGCGGAAGTTTTTCGACCATCCCGAATTTCAGCGCGTAACAGCTGTCGTTGAAAATGCAGTTATTGCACTGCGGATTACGTGGCACGCAATATGTTGCGCCGAATTCGATCATTGCCTGGTTGAACGTGCCGGATGTCGGATGCGGGATATGGGATACGGGATGCAAGATATCCTGCATCCTGCATCCTGCATCTTGTAACCTGCATCCTGCATCTTGTAACCTGCATCCTGCATCTTGTAACCTGCATCCTGCATCCTGAATCTGTTCCATCAAACCATTCAGCACCTCCATGATCTCCTTCTTCACAGCAGCCTCATCAACCGGCCCGGTGATCCCGGAATGGCGGGTTATGAAACGAATCACATTTCCATCCATTACAGGGTGGGGAAGACCGAAGCAGACTGAAGCAATCGCTGCAGCAGTGTAATCTCCAATCCCCTTTAATGCCCGGAGTCTGTCATAGGTTTCGGGAAATATTCCATTATACTTTTCAACGATGTCATTTGCCGTGGAATGCAGATTGCGTGCCCTCGAATAATAACCCAGCCCCTGCCATTGTTTCAACACCTCATCCTCAGTGGCCACGGCGAGGTCCTGAACCGTGGGAAAGACATCAGCTAACTTGTTATAATAAGGAACTCCCTGTTCAATGCGGGTTTGCTGCATAATGATCTCCGAAAGCCAGATCAGATAGGGATCGGTCGTCCGCCGAAAAGGAAAGTCACGGGCATTGGCCTGGTACCAGGTGAGAAGTTTGGGGAGGAAATCGAGCATGGTCCGGCAAAAGTAGGATATTTTGGGATGCAGGATGCAGGATGTGGCGCTTCGCGCCGGGAACTGGGGAACTGGGGAACTAGCCACCCAGCCACCCAGTCACCCAGTTCCCCGCATCTTCCACATCTTCACGCCGATTTGAAAAATATATTTCCCTTTACCCCTTGTTTTCCTAAAAAAGTCCTATATTTGCAAACCCATTCCGGGATCAATCAAAAACATTCAGTATTAAATATATATAAACAAATCATCAGGTAAAATGACAAAAGCAGAAATTGTAGCAGAAATTGCTAACAAGACCGGAATCGAGAAGGTCGCTGTCCAGGCTTCGGTCGAAGCCTTTATGGAAACCATTAAAACTTCCATGATAACCGGCCAGAATGTTTATCTTAGGGGATTCGGCAGTTTCATTATCAAGAAACGCGCAGAGAAAACAGGAAGAAATATTTCAAAGAACACCACCTTGATTATTCCCGCCCACAACATTCCTTCTTTCAAACCTGCCAAGACCTTTGTGACCAAGGTGAAAAGTCACGTCAAGGCTAAGTAAGCAAATTTATAAACAGGATATGCCGAGCGGAAAGAAACGTAAAAGACATAAGATGGCCACACACAAGCGTAAAAAACGCTTGCGTAAGAACCGGCACAAGAAGAAGTAACGCATGCAATTCGCATGGGCCTTCCCTGCTACAATTCCTATGTTCCTTACAATTCCCGGATCTCATCCGGCCTTTGTAATCAATCTACTATATAAGTGAACAAGGAACTCATCATCAACTCGACTTCATCGGAAGTCGAAATCGCCCTTCTGGAAGACAAGCTCCTTGTTGAGCTGAATAAGGAAAAGTCAAACAACGAGTATTCCGTAGGTGATATTTATTTGGGCCGGATCAAGAAGATCATGCCAGGGCTGAATGCGGCTTTCGTCGACGTGGGTTACGAGAAGGATGCATTCCTTCATTACCTCGACCTTGGTCCCCAGGTTCAGTCCTTACTTAAATACATCAGACAGGCACAGTCGGGCAACGCACAGAATTTTAATTTAGGTGATTTTGTTTTTGAACCAGAGATTCTCAAGACGGGCAAGATAAATCACGTACTGAAATCCGGCTCGAACATCCTGATTCAGATCGCCAAGGAACCTATCTCTACCAAAGGCCCGAGGGTATCTTCGGAACTTGCGTTTGCAGGCAGGTATCTGGTTCTGATTCCCTTTTCCGACAAAATTTCTGTTTCTCAAAAGATTAAGTCGGCGGAAGAGCGTAATCGGTTAAAACGACTTATTACCAGTATCAAGCCAAAAAATTGCGGGGTGATCATCCGCACGGTAGCCGAGAACAAGCTGGTGGCCGACCTCGATGCCGACCTCAGGTCTTTATACAAGCGTTGGGAGTCCATCTCACAAAAGCTGGTTGCCGCCAAGCCACCGGTAAAAATCATTGGCGAAATTGACCGTACTTCGGCTATCCTCAGGGACGCCCTCAACGAATCGTTTAACAATATCGTGGTGAACGATGCTACCCTGTTCGAGGAGATCAAAGCCTATATTGGCAAGATCTTTCCCGACAAGATAGGCATTGTAAAGCTTCATTCGGGCAAGACGCCGATCTTCGAACAATATGGTATTGATAAGCAGATCAAGGGCACTTTCGGGAAGACCGTTACGATCAAAAGCGGAACGTATCTGGTAATAGAACATACCGAAGCACTTCATGTGATCGATATTAATAGCGGGCATCGTGTGAACCAGGACCAGAACCAGGAAATGAATGCCCTGGAAACCAACCTGGAAGCCGCCGCGGAAGTCGCCCGTCAGCTTCGGCTGCGCGATATGGGCGGCATCATCGTGATCGACTTTATCGACATGACCCTGGGGCAGAACCGACGCAAGCTGTTCGATAAGCTCAGGGATGAGATGAAAAGAGACCGTGCCAAGCACAGCATCCTTCCCCCAAGCAAATTCGGACTAGTACAGATCACCCGGCAGAGGGTACGTCCCGAAATGAACGTGCAGATTCTCGAGAAATGCTCGGCTTGCGACGGAACAGGAGAAATACGTCCCAGTATCCTGCTTACCGACGAGATCGAGAACAACCTCAGTTACCTCGTTCGCGAACAAAACGAAAAAGACCTTACCCTTATCGTCCATCCCTTCGTACATGCATTCCTCGTCAAAGGGTTCTTCAAAAACGAACTTTCGAAATGGAAAAGCAAATACAAGGTTAAACTCAAACTCGAACCCCAGAACTCATACCATTTTCTCGAATACCATTTTTATAATAAGAATGGGGACGAGATAAAAATGTAATTTAATGGACGATGTACAATGTACGATGTACGATTAAAGAGTCCTTCGTACATCGTACATCGTAAATCGTACATTCCATGATCATGCAAACCGTAGTCAGCGGAATCCGCCCCACCGGCAACCTACATCTGGGCAATTACTTCGGCGCCCTGAAGAACTTCGTAAGGATGCAGCAGGAGAATAACTGCTATTTCTTTATTGCGGATTATCACTCCCTTACCACCCATCCTACTCCCGCCGATCTTCACGGAAACGTGAAAACCGTGTTGGCTGAGTTTCTCGCTGCCGGACTCGACCCTGAAAAAGCCACCATATATATACAGAGCGACCTCCCTGAAACTGCCGAGCTCTACCTGCTGCTGAACATGAACGCTTACATCGGCGAGCTGGAACGCTGTACTTCTTTCAAAGACAAGATACGTGCCCAGCCGCAGAATGTGAATGCCGGACTGCTTACCTATCCTACGCTGATGGCTGCGGATATCATTATCCACAGGGCACACAAGGTACCCGTGGGCAAGGACCAGGAGCAGCATCTCGAGATGACCCGTACCTTTGCGAACCGATTCAACCGCATGTATAAGGTGGAGTTCTTTCCAGAGCCCCAGGCCTATAACTTCGGCGAAGAGCTTGTCAAAATACCCGGACTGGATGGTTCCCTTAAGATGTCAAAGTCGGACAATGAAAATTCAGCGATCTTCCTGGCTGATGCCCCGGAAGTCATCCGCAAGAAAGTCTTAAAAGCCACCACCGATTTAGGTCCCACAGAACCGAATTCCCCTAAAGCACAGGCGGTCCAGAACCTCTTCACTCTGATGGAGGATTTCTCGACCAAAGAAACCTGGGAGCATTTCAACGGTTTATACAACAGCTGCCAGATCCGCTACGGCGATATGAAAAAACAGCTGGCCGAGGATATCATTAAATTCACAACCCCCATCCGCGAGGAGATCCTCAGGATCAAATCCGACGAAGCTTACATCAGTAAGGTCGCCCGGCTCGGAGCTGAAAAAGCACATGCCAGCGCCTCGCAAACCATCTCTGAGGTTCGGGAAATCATAGGGTTCAGAAGCTTTTGAATATCGAATATTGATCAAGGAATATTGAATGTTGAAGTTAGTGAACCATGAAACACCTGAAACTTCGGCTTCTGCTGCTTTCCCTCGCTTCCGGATTGCTCTTTTCCCTTGCCTGGCCTGAGAAAGGAGTTCCGGTCTTGTTGTTTATTGCTTTTGTCCCTTTACTGCGGATGGAGGAGCTTATCAGCTCAAACCGTGAGAAATTTAACCGGTTCTCGGTGTTTTTCTGGTCGTATCCCGGTTTCTTCCTGTGGAATTTGCTTACTACCTGGTGGATAGTGAATTCAACCGGACAGGGCGCTGCCATGGCCGTTTTGCTCAACGCCATGTTCATGAGTATTGTGTTCGCCTTTTTCAGCGGAACAAAGCGCAGGCTGAACAGCAGACCCGCCGGATACCTGGCCCTGGTCTGTTACTGGGTGATGTTTGAATACCTTCACCTGAACTGGGACCTGAACTGGCCCTGGCTTAACCTCGGAAACGGCTTTGCTTCCTATTCTCACTGGGTACAGTGGTACGAATATACCGGGGCGTTCGGGGGAACGGTGTGGGTGCTGGTAGCGAATGTGATGATTTTTTCCATGTTAAATGGTGAAATGGTGAATCGCCATTTCACCATTTTACTTACTATCCTTCTCCCCATCGCCTTCTCCTACCTCCTCTACTACACTTATAAAGAGAAGGCATGGCCCGTCAACGCTGTGATTGTTCAGCCCAACATCGATCCGTATTCCGAGCAGTATGTTCTGCCGCCACAGCAGGTTTTAGGAAGGATCATGAGTATCGCGGGAACCGCTCTTGATTCCTCGACCAATATCCTGGTGACTCCCGAATCGGCGCTTCAGCAGGAAATGTGGGAGAATGAGTTGGAAACTTTTGAGAGTATTAAACTGGCGAGACAGATTATAACAAAGTATCCTGGGCTGAATATTATTCTCGGGGGGACTACTTTTTACGCTTTCAGACCGGACGAGAAAATTCCGCATACCGCCCGGAAGTTCACTCAGGAGGACCGCTGGTACAACAGGTATAACGCGGCGATCATGGTGAACAGCCATCCGCAGATACAGACCTATCATAAATCAAAACTCACGCCGGGAGTTGAGATTCTGCCCTCATATAACGGATTCAAATGGCTTGAAAAATATGCTATCGACCTCGGCGGAATTGTCGGAAGCCTCGGCACCGACTCGGTTCGTAAGGTTCTTCAGGTTGTGAGCATGCCCCGGGTGGCGGCTTGTATCTGCTATGAATCGATTTTCGGGGAATTTTTTGCCGAATTCGTCAGGAATGGCGCCCAGGTGATGTGTATTATCACCAACGACGGATGGTGGGGTAATACCGCCGGGCACAGACAGCATTTTTCTTTTGCCCATCTGCGTGCTATCGAGACCCGCCGAAGTATTCTCCGATCGGCCAATACCGGGATTTCGGCCGTGATCGACCAGAGGGGCGATGCGCATCAGCAGACGAAATACTGGGTCCCGGCGGTGATCAAAACCACTGTTAATGCAAATGATAAAATAACTTTCTACACCGCACATGGCGATTACATCGCGTTCTGGCTTTCGTGGCTCGGCGGATTGCTTTACCTTGGGTCTCTGGGAGTATGGGTCATGAGGAAACGTATCTGATATCAGATATAGAAAACCTAAAACTATGAAAAATATTCTTCTCATTTCAATATTCGCGCTGAGTCTGGTTTGCTGCAATAATCCGTCTCAACGGGGCAAATCGGCGGCTGCAGACTCGGCGGCATCGGCCACGCCCAGGGTTGACGTGCCTTCGTTCAACAAAGATTCGGCTTATGCTTATGTTGTTGCGCAGCTTGCTTTCGGCCCCAGGGTTCCGGGTTCGCCTGCACATGAAAAATGCGCTGAATACATCACAACGAAGCTTCAGTCATGGTGCAAGGATGTGATCGTTCAGAAATGCAGGATGGCTGCATATAACGGTAAGATGCTGGATGGGAAGAACATCATCGCCTCCTGGAAACCCGAATTAAAAAACCGTATCGTCCTTTGCTCGCATTGGGAGTCAAGGCCCTGGGCCGATCATGATCCGGATCCGAAGCTGCGCCGCCAGCCTGTGGATGCCGCCAACGACGGCGCCAGCGGGGTGGGTATTCTGATGGAAGCCGCCAGGCAGTTCAGCATCAAAGAACCCACGATCGGTATCGATATTGTATTGTTTGACCTGGAAGATTATGGTCCTCCCCAGGATGTAAGCCAGGGTGACGATAAATGGTGGGGGCTGGGATCACAGTACTGGGCCCAGAACCCGCATAAACAGGGGTATTCGGCAAGATATGGCATCCTTCTCGATATGGTCGGCGCCCAGGGTGCGACCTTCCTGCTTGAAGGCTTTTCACAGCAGAATGCAGGGGATATCCAGCAAAAGATCTGGGATACCGGCAACCGTATAGGCTATTCATCGTTCTTCCTCTACGAAAAAGGAGGTTTTGTGACCGACGACCATATTTTCATCATGAAGTACATGAACATCCCTGTGGTTGACCTGATTCAACTTGACAAGAGCACCGAGTCGGGATTTAATTCTACATGGCATACCACCCACGACAATCTCGCTTCCATCGATGCAAACACACTTAAGGCTGTAGGTCAGACGGTGCTTACAGTAGTTTACGAAGATCAATAATCTTACTCTCGCATACTCACACCACTGCGATTGCTGTGTCGTGGCTCAGGATCAATTTTGCATCGTGGCTACGGTGCAAGCATCGCTGTCGGTCGCACTTTCACAACGCTGCTGCGGTCTCACTCACGTGTCACGTGTCACGTGTCACGACTCATCGCTCACTTAGCCCTGAGGCAGCTTATGTGAAGTTCTCCCTTCGCTCCTGGTATCTGGGGGTGCAGGGTCAGCGATGAAGCAGTAATGCAGAGATGCCAGCGCTAAAGCAGCTCATTCGCAAGATTCGCGAGATCGGAGCGTTCGCCTTTCTCGAGCTTAATATGAGCATACAGGGGATGATGCTTGATCTTGTCGATGAGCGTCGACAGCCCGTTCGACTGTGCATCGAGATAAGGCGTATCGATCTGGTGGATATCGCCCGTGAAAATGATCTTGGTGTTTTCCCCGGCCCGGGTAATGATGGTCTTGATCTCGTGAGGCGTCAGGTTCTGGGCCTCATCCACGATAAAGCATACGTTTGAAATACTTCGTCCGCGGATATACGCCAGGGGCGTGATTACCAGCTTTTCTGTTTCCACCGCTTCCTGTATCACCTTGTATTCCTTGTCTCTCTCGTTGTATTGGTTTTGAATGAATTTGAGGTTATCCCAGAGCGGCTGCATGTAAGGATCGAGTTTCGATTTGATATCGCCGGGAAGGTAGCCGATATCTTTATTGCTTAAAGGAACGATCGGACGGGCCAGGTAGATCTGCTTGAAATTCTTTTTCTGCTCAAGGGCCCCGGATAATGCGAGTAAGGTCTTACCCGTACCTGCGATACCCTGTAATGTCACGAGTTTCACATCGGGATTCAGAATGGCATGAAATGCAAAAACTTGCTCGGCATTGCGGGGAGTGATCTTGAAACAGGAATGTTTTTCAATCTTTTCAATCCGTTCGGTAGCCGGGTTGAAGAAAGCAAGCACAGAGCTCTTCCCGTTCTTCAGAATATAATAATGATTAGGTACCGGTTTTTTCACTCCTATATCCTCGGGTAAACAAAATCCGGTTTCATACATCAGGTCGATGATGGTCTTGTCGAGGCCGTCTACAAAGGTTTTCCCTGCATACAGTCCTTCCACATCCTTGACTTTGCCTGTAAGAAAATCCTCTGCCGCGATATTCAGGGCTTTGGCTTTCAGTCGCAGGTTGATATCTTTAGACACCAGGACCACCTTCTTTCCCGGGTTTTCCTGCATCATCATCAGGGCCGCGTTGAGGATCCAGTGGTCGGGTTTATTTTCACCAAACACCGTATTAGTGTCGAGATCGCTGTGCTCGTTCATCACTACCTTGAACTTGCCGCCTTTGCTTCCGCCCAGCGAAATCCATTTGGTGAGGGTTGAACGGGCCGATAATTTATCCATTATGCGGATGAACTCCCTGGCTTCGAAATTTATCGTGTCGTTGCCTTTCTTGAAATCGTCGAGTTCCTCAAGCACCGTGATGGGGATCGCCACATCGTTGTCTTCAAAACTACTGATCGCGTCATGGTTATACAGGATAACTGAGGTATCCAACACGAAGATCTTCTTGTTTGCTGATTTCTTTTTTATCATGGAAGATGTTTTGACTGGCATAAAAGTATGTGTTTAAACAGGGTGTTACGACATCCGCCGAAAGAAAATATAAACAAGATTTTGTTGGGAAATATTTTATCCCTATTTCCTTTATCTTTGCATAAAACCACTAACTTGCCAGAAAACAAACTCTTCCTCCTCGATGCAATGGCCCTGATCTACCGGGCCTACTACGCGTTCAAGAACAACCCCAGGGTGAGTTCCAAAGGAGTAAACACCTCTGCTGCTTTCGGATTTGCCAATACTCTTTTTGATGTACTGCGGAAGGAAAAGCCCACGCATATAGGTGTTGCCTTTGATACCATCGCACCTACCGTGCGCCACGAAGGGTACGAATTGTACAAAGCTCACCGACAGGAAACCCCGGAAGATATAATTTTATCAATTCCTCTTATTCACGAACTTCTTCACGCTTTCAGAATTCCCGTTCTTTTTGTTGATGGCTTTGAGGCGGATGACGTAATTGGTACCCTCGCCAGGCAGGCTGAAACTGCGGGATGGACTACTTATATGATGACTTCGGATAAGGACTTCGGACAACTTGTAAGTGCTACTACCCTGATTTACAAGCCCGGAAAGTTCGGCGGAGATGTTGAGATCATGGGCGTGAAGGAAGTCTGCGAGAAGTTCGGGATCAGCAATCCGCTTCAGGTGATCGATATGCTTGGTTTATGGGGAGATGCGTCGGATAATATACCTGGTATTCCCGGCGTGGGCGAAGTCACGGCCCGCAAACTCCTGGCCGAATTCGGCTCGGTGGAAAATCTTGTTGAACACCCAGAGAAGGTTGCCAACGAAAAACTGCGTCAGAAAGTTATTGAATTCAAAGATCAGGCCCTGATGTCGAAAAGCCTGGCAACTATCATTCTTGATGTTCCCATCGCCTTCGAACCGGATAAACTGGTCGTGGAAGCACCCGATGAATTGCGCCTCAAGCGTATATTCGACGAACTGGAATTTCGTGCTCTCGGAGAGCGTGTTTTCAAATGGGCGGCAGGGATGCAGGATCCAGGATCCAGGATCCAGGATGCAGGATCCAGGATCCAGGATGCAGGATCCAGGATGCAGGATGCAGGATCCAAAATCTTACATCCCGCATCTGACATCCCGGACCTTTTCTCCGACCTTGAATCTGTACCCAGTTACCCAGTGACCCGGCAACCCAGTGACCCAGTGACCCAGCCACCCAGTCATCCTGCATTCCCCATCCCGCATCCCGAATCTGACAATTCACTAGCCACCATCTCCGATACCCCCCATACGTACATTCTGGTCACCACACCCGAAGCCCGACGCGAATTAATCCGCAGTCTTAAGAAATCAAAAACATTCTGCTTTGACACGGAAACTACGGGAGTTGACCCTAACAACTCTGAACTGGTGGGGATGTCGTTTTCGGTGAAGCCGCATGAGGCATATTATATTCCTTTCCCCGAGAATTACCATGAGACCGAACTTATCGTTCAGGAATTTAAGGAGGTGCTTGAGGATCATGCAATTGAGAAAGTCGGACAGAATATGAAGTTCGACATTGCGATCCTGAAATGGTACGGCATCGATGTTAAGGTTCCTATGTTCGACACTATGCTGGCGCATTACCTTTTGCAGCCCGATATGAGGCATAATATGGATTATCTCTCGGAGATCTATCTGAAATACAAGCCGGTACCTATTGAATCCCTCATAGGAAAAAAGGGCGCGGGCCAGCTTAGCATGCGCACGGTTGATACTGATACAATTAAAGAATATGCTGCGGAGGATGCCGATGTGACTCTTCAGCTGAAGAATGTATTTGAGCCTTTGCTGGCTGATAGTGATACCCGTAAACTCTTCGACGAGATAGAGATTCCGCTCATTCCTGTTCTTGCTTCTATGGAAAAGGAAGGTGTGCGGATAGATTCTTCGGTTTTGAACGAATATTCGGTGGAGCTTGAAAAAGAAGTACTTATAATTAAGGAAGAGATTTTCAGGGAAGCCGGAACAACGTTTAACATCTCTTCTCCAAAACAGCTGGGCGAAATCCTTTACGAACGGCTGAAGATCGTTGAAAAGCCCAGGCAGACCAAGACCAAGCAGAATTCAACGAGCGAGGATGTGCTGACTAAGCTTGAAGCAAAACATCCGATCATCAGCAAAATATTGGAATACCGGTCTTTGACAAAACTGAAGTCGACTTATGTGGATGTGCTTCCATTGTTGGTAAGCCCCCGTGATAACCGCATTCATACATCGTATAACCAGGCGGTTGCGGCTACAGGCAGACTGAGCTCCAATAATCCAAACCTTCAGAACATCCCTATCCGCACAGAGAAAGGGCGTGAAATCCGCAAAGCGTTTGTGCCCAGGAATGATAATTATATCTTGCTGAGCGCCGACTATTCCCAGATCGAACTTCGCATCATCGCATCGATGAGCGGGGATAAAAACATGATGGAGGCCTTTAAAAATGGCGAGGACATCCACCAGGCGACGGCTGCCAAGATTTACGGCATGAAGCTTTCTGAGGTGAGCAAGGACATGCGCAGGAATGCCAAAATGGTGAACTTCGGAATTATATACGGAATTTCAGCATTTGGTTTGTCAGAACGTTCAGGCATGTCGCGAAAAGAAGCTGCGGATGTGATAAAACAGTACTTTGAACAATACCCCGGGATCAGGGAGTATATGGATAATACCATCGCTTTTGCCCGGGCTAACGGTTTTGTGGAAACCCTTATGAAACGCAGGCGTTACCTTAGGGATATCCATTCGGGCAATGCCAACGTTCGCGGATTTGCCGAACGAAACGCCATCAATGCACCGGTTCAGGGTACAGCGGCCGATATGATAAAGATTGCCATGATCAGGATTTTTCATAAGTTTGAAGAGCAAAAACTAAGGTCGCGGATGATATTGCAGGTTCACGACGAACTTGTGTTTGATGTGCATAATTCTGAAGTTGAAGAAGTTAAAAATATAATTGAAATTGGAATGAAGAACGCGTTGCTGCTGGATGTACCTGTTGAGATTGACATGAATACAGGAGCGAACTGGTTGCTGGCGCATTAGAAATGGTGAAATGGTGAAATGGTGAGAATTAATTGTAGAAAATAAATGTAGGAATTTAATCTTCTTTTTATTTCACCATTTCTCCATTTCACCATTTCTCCATTTCACCATTTCACCATTTCACCATTTCACCATTTCACCATTTCACCATTTCACCATTTCACCATTTCACCATTTCACCATTTCACCATTTAATAATACCCCCATGACCTACACCACCGACAAACGCATCGTCATGACCCTCGACGCAGGGGGCACCAACCTGGTATTTTCCGCCGTTCAGGCTGTAAAAGAGATCATTGACCCGATTACTCTTCCGGCCAGGGCCAATTCCCTGGAGGATATTCTGAAATCGATTATCAAGGGATTCCAGCTTGTGCAGAGCATGTTGCCGGAAAAAGCTTCGGCTATCTGCTTTGCCTTTCCCGGACCGGCCGATTATGAGAATGGGATCATCGGCGAACTGCAGAACCTGCCGTTTTTCAGGGGAGGCGTTGCCCTTGGACCTATGCTTCGGGAACAATTTGCCATGCCGGTTTTTATTCTCAACGACGGTGATCTGTTTGCCTATGGGGAGGCGATGTTCGGACTGCTTCCGCAGATCAATGCAAAGCTTCGTGCCTCGGGGAACCCCAAAGAATATAAAAATCTGCTGGGTGTTACTTTCGGGACCGGCTTCGGGGGCGGGATTGTGACGCGTAATGGATTGCTTTTTGGTGATAACTCTGCCGGCGGTGAGATCAACCGTTCCCGCAACCGTACTTTTAAAAACTGGGATGCGGAAGAAAGTGTAAGCATCAGGGGGCTTAAACGGGAGTATGCAAACAATTGCGGTTTGAATATTGGTTCCGTACCTGAACCTAAGGAGATTTTTGCAATAGGCATGGGGCAGAAACCGGGTCATAAAGAGGCAGCTGTCAATGCCTTCCTCTCTTTTGCAATTGACGCTGCCGACACAATAGCAAATGCGATAACACTTGTTGACGGGCTTGTGGTTATCGGGGGTGGCTTATCAGGGGCTTATCCCTTGTTTCTTCCCAAACTTGTTGAGGAGATGAACCTGCCTTTTGCCACGATGAGCGGACATCCCCTGCCCCGTCTTGAAACAGAAGTTTATAACCTCGAAGATCAGGAAGAACTGAAGAAATTCCTGATTTCAGGCTCCGGCAGGATACAGGTGCCTTTCTCTGAAACAACGGTGCAATATGACCCCGGAAAGAAAATCGGAGTAGGGATATCAAAGCTCGGAACTTCAGCCGCTGTTTCTCTAGGGGCCTACGCATTTGCACTTTCCCGCCTATAAGCAGACAAGATTAATGCCTTCATTAATCTGCTATCATAAAGGGCGCTTACCTAACCTTTCTATTACATTGGCTTGATTATCATTCTGTTAATTTTTCAATAAAAATTATTTATTTTTTTCATCCCATTGTTTTTCGGTTAAATTATCAATTATCTTTGTGCTGTAAAAAAATTATAATCTGATTACTAACTAAACAGGATCTAATATGAAAAAAGTACTTTTTACTATTGTTCTTTTGCTTGCACTGAGTTCAGTTTTTGCCCAGAAAACACCAAGGGTTATGGTTGCAACAGAAGATGGAACAGGCACGTGGTGCACATACTGCCCCGGTGCTGCCATGGGTTGTGATGACCTGCTTTCCAATGGAAAATTCGTTGGTGTTATTGCAAACCATAATGGCGATGCATATGCCAACACGTATTCCAACTTCAGAAATACCATGTGGGGTATCAATGGTTTTCCCACAGTAACATTTGATGGTGTGAGGGGAACTGTAGGTGGTAACCACAGCACTTCGATGTACAACACTTACCTTCCGAAATACGTTGCATGTATTGCAGATTCTTCACCGGTTAAGATGCATATGGCTGTTACTAACACCGGCCTTGCATACACTGCTGTTATTACCCTTGAAAAACTTACCACGATCACTTCAGCCAGCAACATTCTGTTCTTTTTTGTTACCCAGTCTCACATATCAGTGAACTGGCAGGGGCAGAACCACCTGGAGCATGTTAACCGCCTTATGTCACCCGATCAGAACGGAACTCCTGTTGACTTCAGCAGTGGCGATGTGCAGACTGTGACTCTTAATTTCACCATGAATGCTGCATGGCCCATTGCAGACTGTGAATTCATTGCATTTCTTCAAAATAAAGATGCCGGTCAGGGGTATATTGCTTCACCTGTTAAGAAATTTGCTGTTTACCAGTGTGTCAAGCAGGGAACTGTTGACCTGAATGTTGACTTTACTCCCAACGCTACCGAAATTAATCAGGGTGAGACAGTTACCTTTACAAACAATACTTCAGGCGGTTATATTGGCGTTCCTGAAACTTATGAATGGAATTTCCCCGGTGGAACTCCTGCTACTTCACAAGATAAAAACCCTGTGATTCTGTATGAACATGGTGGATTTTATGATGTTCAGCTCATCGTGAACCGTGGTGGCCAGATTGACACCCTCACCAGACCATCTTTTATTGTTGTGAAGTTCCCTGTTGGCCTCAGCGAACAGGCCGGAACCCAGGTTGCTGTATCCCCCAACCCCAGCCATGGCGAATTCAAAGTAAACTTCAATGTTGCTAAATCATTTGTTGCCGACCTCAGCATCGTCAATTCAGCCGGAAGGACTGTTTACAGCGAAAGCAATGTTACGGTAAACAATAACACGAGCAAAACCATCAGGACCAGCGGTCTTTCTGCAGGCGAGTATTTCCTCACTCTTCAGAACGGAGACTCCAAACTGGTTAAAAAGATCATCATTAATTAATCTGAAATCAAGACTTTAATCCTGAGAGGCCGTCATTTCTATGGCGGCCTCTTTTTATAACCCCTCAAGCAACTATCAGGACACATTCTCTGTCTTCTTCTTACTAAAATTACCACTATGAAAAAACTTATTCTGCTTGCGCTGATATCTCTCCTGAACCTATCCGTGTTTGCCGGAACCGTCACCAAAACCTATCACTTCGGCAAGGTCATTATTAAGAGCAACGGGAACTACCAGACACTTTCGTTCGAAAATACACTGTTGTCGGGCAATCCCGGTGAACCTATGATGCCCTGGGCCGCTGTATCGCTTATGCTGCCCCCGGGTGAATCTGCAACAGGTATTCAGATGCAAACATCAGGATTCGTGGAAATACAGGGATCTTTTCTGATACAGCCTCAACAGGATATCAGTCCGATTTCAAAAGGCAATAATGGGAAATTTCTGAAAAATGAAGCTGTTTACAGCTCCTCATCAACATATCCCCTTGTGAATACCGGGAATCTTAACACTTCCTGGCTTAACGGATATGCCTTTGCCCTTTGCACTTTTACTCCAATGGTATATTACCCTTCGCTTCAGAAAGCCGGATATTATTCAGAAATAACCATTACTATTACTACCGAAAAATCGGCTGCCTCGGCCGAAGCGCTGAAAAACCTTTCGCCATCCCTGAAAGTATTGAACAGGGTGCAGCAGTTTGCACAAAACCCTGATCTCATCAACCGTTATCCTCAGAAAAAAAGCGCCGCTACCGGGTATCAGGTCCTTATCGTCACAAAACAGGCTTTCTCGTCGGGGTTTGCTCCTCTCACTGCCCTGTATGATTCTCTGGGGATCACCTGGCAGATAGCTACCGTTGAAAATATCTCCGCCGCAATGAGTGGCGCCGACACCCAGGAAAAAATCAGGAATTTCATTCAGCAGGAATACCAGCAGAACGGCATTGAATATGCCATGCTTGGTGGCGATGTGGAAATTGTTCCACACCGTAATTTTTACTGTTCTGTACTTTCCGGTGGCAGTTATTATACAGCTTTTGATATCCCTTCCGACCTTTACTATTCGGGTATGGACGGCAATTACGATGCGAACAATAACGGCATTTATGCAGAAGTGGATGATGTTGCTGATCTGCTCCCCGATGTTTCTGTTGGAAGGCTTCCTTTCAGCACAGCTCAGGAACAAACCAACATCATTCATAAAACGATCTGGTACAGGGCTCATCAGAAGGCCAACGAACAGGCCCGGCCACTTCTGGCAGCTGAATTTATGGATCAGGGAACGATGACTTTCGGGCAGGATTATCTTGAACTGATGGTGAACGATCGTACCGACAACGGCTATTTCACCCATGGCATTCCTTCCGCCTCAAACTCTATCGACAGGTTGTACGATACTCTGACCAGCCCTGTAGGCCCTACTCTTTACGAATGGACTACTTCTGAACTGCTGGCGAGGATAAACAATGGCCCTTCGTTTATTCATCATGCCGGCCATGCTAATGAAGTTTATGTGATGAAGCTTTATATCAGCGATATCACCAATGCAAATTTCTTTGCCCTGAACGGGGTCACTCATAATTATACCTTGATGTATACTCACGGATGTGACTGTGGGGCTTTCGACGCCAACGACTGTATCGCCGAAAGGATGGTGCTGATCCAGAATTTCCTTGCCGGCGGTGTTTTCAATTCCAGATATGGGTGGTTTGACCAGGGGACTACCGAAGGTCCTTCGGCCCATCTGAACCGTGAATTCGTAAGCGCTTTGTATAACGACACCCTGGCTAACCAGATCCATGAACTGGGTTCAGCTCATCTGATGTCGAAGGTTAAAACTGCTCCATGGGTTACTGTTCCTAACGAATTTGAACCGGGAGCCCAACGCTGGTGTCATTATGATTGTAATGTACTTGGCGACCCCGTGCTTTGGGTGTTCACCGAGAATATCCCGGTAGGTATACAAGATAAATCACAGGAGGTCTCTCTTACAGTGTATCCGAATCCCTGCAGCGGCAAAGTCACCCTGAAATCCACTTCCATCAGGGCATCAAAAGTAAATCTCTCTTTGATTAATACCTTCGGACAGATTGTAGGAACCTGGGAAAATATGAATCTGTCTGACCCTCAGTCACTTACGCTTAGTCTGCCTCAGCTTCCTTCAGGCGTATACTCCCTTGAAGCTTATGGTCCTGATTTTAAAACAAACATTAAACTGATCATCAGATAAATCGCAAAACATGAAGAAACATTTATTTATTCTTGCCTCCCTGATTCTTACAGCATTTTCGCTGAGTGCAGAAAATTTTACATACAGCAACAGCTGGGGTAAACAGGGTTTTAACCTTATCCAGTCAAAATCGGATGTGATACAGCTAGTGTATTCCATTCAGAATTTCTCTGTCGACCCTGTGGTCATCAACGGACAATCCTTGAAAAAAGTGAACCTTCCGGGAAACTTTCTTTTCAATGATGCAGGCAAGCCTGACCTTCCCGGAACCGGACATTATCTTGCAATTCCCCAGGGCTCTGCTCCCCGTTTAAGGATTGTTGACTTTGAAATGGAAACCATTCATGGAGTCGATCTTGCATGGGCGCCCGAACTGCCCATGGATACCCAGAAAGACATGGTTTACAACAAAGACCAGCAGGTTTACAGCGCCAACGCTTTTTATCCTGAAAGCCCGGTACAGATCTCAGGAGTGGACCAGATTCGCGGTACCGACGTGGTTATCCTTGGAATCACACCCTTCCAGTACAACCCCGTTACAAAGGAACTAAAGGTGTACAGGAACATAAAGATCGATCTCACTTTCGAGGGAGGTAGCGGCAAATTTGGTAACGATGCTTTCCGCAGTCAGTACTGGGATCCTATCATGGCCGACAATATTCTGAATTTCTCAAGCCTTCCTTCAGTCAATTATACTGAAAGGATGCAGCAGATCAGAACATCAAAATCGTCTTCCTCCGATGAATGTGAATATATCATCATCAGCCCTAACGGACCTGATTTTCTGAGGTGGGCCGACAGTCTGAAGAACTGGCGTAACCAGCAGGGTATCCTCACCAAAGTTTTCTCTCTGGCTCAGGTTGGCGGAAATACCGAAGCTCTCATCAAAAGCTTTGTAAGCAATGCATACAACAACTGGACGATTAAACCTGTTGCCTGTTTGTTGCTTGGTGATTATGGAACGGATGCCTCCAAAAACATTACTTCACATCTTTATTCACATCCCGCAGGCTATCCCAATTTCGCTTCCGATAATTATTATTCTGACTTTACCGGCGACGAGATGCCTGACGTTGTTTTTGCCCGAATTGCCGCAAATGATTCGGTGCAGCTTCGTAAAATGGTTGGACGTCAACTGAATTTCGAGAGAAACCGTCCGGTCGATACAAGCTATTACAAACATCCTATTTCTGCTCTCGGATGGCAGGATGACCGCTGGTTCCAGCTTTGTTCTGAACTCGTTGGAGGGTTCTGGAAAAATAAACTCGGGAAACATGTAATCAGGATCAACGCTCTGGGTTCGCCGGCAAGTAACTATAACAGCGGCCCCTGGTCAACAGCTTCCAATACCAATACAGTGATGAATTATTTCGGCCCATCGGGTTTGAATTATATCCCAACCATCCCCGGCACTATCGGAGGATTTACAGGTGGGACTGCTACCATGATCAATGCCGCCATCAACAGCGGGTCATTCCTGTTACTTCACAGAGATCACGGATATTATTCAGGATGGGGAGAGCCAGCTTACGCCTCGGGTAACGTTAGTCAGTTAACCAATACCCTTCTTCCTTTTGTGTTCTCCATCAATTGCGAAACCGGCGCCTACCATAATCCTTCAGGTTGCCCTGCCGAATGTTTCCAGGAAGTCTTTCAGCGCCTTTATAAAAACGGTCACGATGCCGGCGCTCTTGGCCTGGTATGCCCGAGCGAAACTTCTTATTCTTTTGTAAATGATGTTTTCGTATGGGGAGCCTTCGATAATATGTGGCCTGAGTTTATGCCCTCATATGGTTCAAATCCCGCTTCCAGAGGCATCCTTCCTGCCTTTGCGAATGCTGCCGGAAAATATTTCCTGAAACAGTCCAGCTGGCCGTACAACACCAGCGACAAACAGGTTACATACCGTTTATTCCATATGCATGGCGATGCTTTTTTGCAGCTTGCCGATACTGTACCCATCAATCTGACAGTAAACCATGCCGATACCATTAGCATGGGTACCACAACTGTCAATATCACGGCTAACGACAGCGCTTTCATCGCCCTTTCGGTGAATAATGAGATCATTGCAACAGCTTTCGGAAGCGCTTCAGGCCCGGTATCAATTACCATTCCGGATCTCCCTGATGGAACACAGATCCTCGTCGTGGCCACAAAACAGGATTTTAACCGCCACACATCACATATTCTGGTACTGCAGCTGCCTCTTGCTGCTGAATTTACGGCCAGCGCTACCGAAGTTTGCGTCGGTTCTCCGCTTAACTTTACAGATCTTTCTACCGGTGCTCCTACCGCCTGGGAATGGACTTTACAGGGCGGCACACCGGCAACATCCACCGATCAGAACCCGGCAGGGGTAGTGTATGCCGCGGCTGGCTCTTACGATGTAAGCCTTACCGTCACAAAATCAGGCCAAAGCCCCAGCACTACAACAAAGACCGCCTATATCAATGTATATGAGCAGCCTGTTGCAGCCTTTACAAGCAGCGGATCCTATGCCGGTTCACCTACTTCATTCACCGATCAGACGGTCCACCCGGGATCCACTATTATTGGTTGGTTATGGAATTTCGGTGATCCTACATCCGGGTCCAGCAATACCTCTACCCAGCAGAACCCAACCCATACGTATTATGCACACGACACCTATGCCGTGACACTGCAAATTCAGACCACGGGCGGTTGTGTCGATTCAACAACGACTGATGTGGTTATAAATTTCCCGGTCAGTGTCAACGATATCAATGCCCTTGGTTTTGATATCTTCCCCAACCCCTCAAACGGTAAATTCACCATCACTTTCAATTCCCGTGCGGCTGTTGCGGTAACAATCAACGTGTTCAATTCACTGGGCACAACGCTGTATTCCGAAAAAGACCTTCAGGTCAATGGCCGATTCAGCAAGCTTGTTGACTTCACAGGGAAACCAGCAGGAATCTATTATATCAAGATCGAAAGCGAAGCCGGATCTGTCGTACGGAAACTGGTGCTCGGAAAGTAATTGAGAATATGTGTAACGTATTACCTGATAGGTGATACGTTACATTTTTTTGATAATAAGCTTATCTATTCGGTTTCCGTCGAGATCGACTATCTCGAACTCATAATCCATAAAAACGAATTTCTCACCCGGCTTGGGGATGCGTTTGAGAATGCTTATGGCAAGTCCGGCCAGGGTGTTGAATTTTATCCTTGACTTGTCGAAGCCCTGCAGGTTGAATTCATAAGCAAATTCGTAGAACGACATCTGTCCGTCGGCAAGCCAGCTGCCGTCGTCCCTGATATTAATCTGAGGCTCATCGGGATCAGGTTCGTTGAAATCACCTACAATTGCCTCAAGTATATCATTCAGCGTTACCATCCCTACAATCGAACCGTATTCATCGACCACCAGTCCGTAATGGATCTTGTTTTCCTTGAAAAGCTCCAGCGACTCATAGGCCGTAAGCGTTTCCAGAACCAGCTGTGCAGGCCGGGTATATTCCTTCAGATTCAAATCCGCATCGGGCTTGGAATGTAAAAAAAGATCCTTGATATACACCACCCCCAGAACATTGTCGAGATCATCGTGGCATACAGGGTATACCGAATGAACCTCTTCCCTCATTTTTTTCCATATCTCAGAAAGGTGTTCGTTCACATCGAGCCAGATGATATCTGAATAATGCGTCATAAGCGAAGCAATTTTCTGATCGCCAAGATGAAACACCCGTTCCACGATATCCTGCTCTATCTCCTGAACTTCCCCGTCGTCGGTGCCTTCCTGAACCATCGCACGAATCTCTTCTTCTGTAACTTTTGAATCGGCGGATGGCTTTATCCCAAGAATTCCGATAATCAGGTCGCTTAACCTGGTAAGCAGCCAAGTAACCGGTTGAATTACATACGAAATAGCGACAATAGGCCGTATCATTACTTTGGAAATGCCTTCGCTCTTGATAAGCCCGATACGTTTTGGCACAAGTTCTCCTATAAGCATAGATACCAGGGTTACAACCAATACGACCAGAGAAAGGGCAAGAGATTTTGCAACAGTTGCAGAAACACCCGAGGAGATCAGCAGTGACGCAACGCCCTCGGATATCCCGGCCCCGCTGAAAACCCCGGTAAGGATTCCAATCAGGGTAATGGCGATCTGAAAAGTAGAGAGGATGCGGGCCGGTTTATTGAGCTGGTCAAGAGCTACACGCGCTCCTTTATGCCCCGACTGGGCATCCATTTCGAGCCTCGTTTTCCTCGAAGAGACCATAGCGATCTCGGTCATCACGAAGACGCCGTTGATGAGGAAAAGAGCGAAGAGAATGAATATTTCTGCTATCATACCTTGAATGTTTGCCATCTGCCATCAGATATCAGATATCAGATATCAGATACATTTTCCAAAGATACGCATTCCCCGGGCAAAAATGTTCCGTACCTTTGTTTATGGTGATTCCCTGCAATATGAAGACCCTTTATCATATTATCATCCTGAGCTTGTTTTTCCTCCCGGCCGCCCTGGCCCAGAGGCTGTCAAGCCTTCCTGAAATAACTCCTGCCGGGAAAGGAATTGTAGTTCCTTATGCCGATAACATCAGTTACTGGAAAGAAATGCTGAGGCAGGGGTACGTGAAACCTCAGAAAATATTTCCGTGGACAGCTCCAAAACCCGTTTCCTCTCTGATCCACTCTGCAGCTCTGCCTGCTCAGGATTCGCCAGATGTGCCGGTCACCACGAATACAGAAGTTACCCAGAGCGAAAATTCTGTGTTCATCGACCCTGAGAATGAAGATAATGTACTGAATTCGAACAATTCTTCAGACTGGTACCAGTCTTATGTTCATCGCTCTTTTGGTGCAGATGCTTACCGGTCTTCCGATGCCGGACTGAGCTGGGGAGGTTCCTTTGAGGGAGCAGGAAAGACCAACAGCGGGGATCCGACAACGGCCATCAGCAGAAGCGGAAGATGGTATGTTGGCAAGATCAGCAATACGTTCGGGCAAACCGTGGCGTACAGCGACAACCATGGATTTACATGGCATGATGTGCTGGTAGCCGCGGGGCCAGTGAATGTTTACGGCCTGCTCGACAAGAACCATATGTGGATCGATAACTCTGTAGTCAGTCCGTTCCAGGGCAACGTGTATGTAGCATGGACCAATTTCATCAGCGGTTCGCCCGACACCAGCCAGGTAGAGGTTTCGGCCAGCAGCGACGGAGGGCTTCACTGGTTTGCCCCCTATGCCGTGAGCCGGGCCGTGAACGCCGGAAAGCTGAATCATGGGGTGAATATTACTACAGGACCAGCCGGTCAGGTTTATATGGCATGGGGCATCTATGATACCTGGCCCTCCGATGAAACCGCCATTGGTTTCACCAGCTCTTTCAACGGTGGCAGTATCTGGCAACCTTCCCGCCGCATCATTTCGAACATCAAAGGTATACGTAACAGCATGACATACAAAGCCATGCGGGTAAATTCTTTCCCAAGTATGGCGGTCGACCTCAGCAAGGGTCCGGGTCGCGGAACGCTATACCTGGTATGGGCCAATACGGGAACCCCGGGCATTAACACCGGCAGTGATATCAATGTTTATCTTATTAAGTCTGCGGATGACGGAGAAACATGGTCCGCGCCCGTGAAAGTAAACCAGGACACACCCGGCTTCGGCAAGGAACATTATTTTCCATGGATCACGGTCGACGCCGTTACCGGGGGCATTTGCGTGATCTATTATGACGACCGTAACGTATCGGCAACAGAAGCTGAAACCTGGGTTTCATATTCTTACGACGGCGGAAATAGTTTTACCGATTTCAGAGTGAGCGATGTTTCTTTTACCCCTTCGCCTATCCCCGGACTCGCTTTCAGCTATTTCGGTGATTACATTGGCATTCAGTCCCTGAACATGAAGGTCTACCCGGTATGGACCGATAACCGCTTACCCGGCGGACAAACCATGACCTGGACCTCTCCCTTCAACCTCGGTCCGGCGCCAGGCCAGTCCTGGGTGATGTATTATTCCAACGAGCTGGCCTCCATCGCAACAGGCATGACAAGCCTGCTTAGGTTCGGTGATTCCATTCATCTGAGCCTTGGAGTAAAAAATATCGGAGACCTTGCTGCCGCCGGTTTGACAGTAAAAGTAACATCGCCATCCCCCTATATCATCATGAGTGATTCAGTGGAACCCTATCCCTATATTGCTGCCGGCGGCACTCAGACGGTACAAAACGGATTTGCTTTCAGGGTTTCAGATACTATTCCCGACAACATCAAAGTGAGGTTCAACGTACGGGTAAGCAATGCCGACACGGCCTGGAACAGTCATTTTGCAGTGGAATCCCATGCTCCCGCACTGAACATTCTCAGCCTGCATATATATGATACAGCCGGAGGGAACCGAAACGGCAGGTTCGACCCCGGCGAAACCGATGATGTGATGGTACGTCTAAGCAATGCCGGTGATTATCCTTGCCCGGAAGCCTATGGCAAACTGCTCGCCAGCTCTCCTTATCTTGAATTAATTAACGACTCGGTTTTTGCCGGTACCCTCAATCCCCTTCAGTTTACCGACCTGCATTACACCGTTAAAGTGAGCGACTCGGCCCCGACTTCTTCAGGCGCCGCTATGAATGTCGCGGCTGGAAGCGGAAAATACATCCGCCATGCCGCTTTTTATGGTATCATCGGGATGGTAGTGGAAGACTGGGAGTCTGATTCATTCACAAAATTTCCCTGGCTTGCCGGGGGTAACGCTGCATGGAACATCAGCAGCATTAACCCTTATGAAGGATCGTTCTGTGCAGTGTCGGGGGTGATCAGCGACCAGCAAAGCTCTCAGCTGGCTGTGACGTATACTTCGGCTATGGCCGACAGCATAAGTTTCTACTACCGTACTTCGACTGAACTTGATTATGATTTCCTGAATTTTTATATCGATAATACGTTGCAGGGGCAATGGTCGGGCGTAAATGACTGGTCCAGAGTCGCCTTCGCTGTTGCAATTGGAACGCATACATACAAATGGGTTTATGTGAAAGATGAATTTTCGGGCGGGGGATCTGATCAGGCGGGACTTGATTTTATCGTATTCCCTACTCCCCTTGTACCTGAGATCACCAACGTAAGAGATGCATCCATTTGTGCCGGTACCAGCTTTACACTACAGGCTGAGGCGGCCCTGTACGACTCCCTCAGGTGGTTTACATACGGCGACGGCAGCTTCAGCAATTCCTCAGACCTCCGTCCGGTTTATACACCTGGAAGTCAGGATATTATTCAGGGCAGCGCCGCGCTAAGGCTTACAGCTTACAGCAGGTATGGCCGCGGCATCAAAACAATGAAGCTCACCATCGCAGGCCTTCCGCTGGCAGAGATTACCGTGTTTCCCCGGGATACCGCCTGCCACTGGCAGACGATCAGGCTCAGGGCCGACACCGCCGGCATAGATTCATACCTCTGGACGCCAGGGAATCTCACAACACCCGAGGTGATCGTTGATACTGCTCTTGCCGGGGGCATCGGGACAAAGCTCTTCCGCCTTAAAACAGGAAATCGATCCGGTTGTTTTAAATCAGACTCAGTCTGGATTACTTTCATTAACTGCCTTGGCATAGGAGGCACGCCAGAGAGTTTTGCAATAAACATCTACCCTAACCCATCACCAGGAGATTGCACTCTCGAAATTTTTGCACCGCTTACCGAATTTATAGGTATTTCAGTAGAAGACCTTCAACAGAAAATAGTTTTCGAAGAAAATAATGTTAGGGTTTCAGGCCGGATGATTAAATCGTTTAACTTTGTAAAACTTCCTTCCGGAATGTATATGCTGAAAATACACAGAAAGGACGGAATTTTCTCCAGAAAACTAATGATCAGCAGGTGATGAAAAAGATACTGCCGGTAATTCTTCTTTTTGCAATGCTTTTCAACACGGCCGGTTATTTTATTGTTTACGAATTCAACCGCTACCTGATTCGCCGGGAATTTACCAGCCTGATACGGCATGGCTGTTTTGACCGGGATATTACTGTGATTTCGATTTACAATCCTGGTGCAGACCCTGCATTCCGCCGCGTGGAAGACAGCGAAATCGTATACCACGGAAATCTCTATGACGTTGCAAAGGAAGTTCATAAAGGGAATACCGTGGTTTTTTACTGTATCCATGACCAGAAAGAACAGCAGCTTATTGCAGGCATGAAAAGAACCCATCAGAATAAAAAAGCCCTTAATCTTCTTCAGCATCTTGTAACCATCGCTTTGCCTGCTGCAAGCCCGGGTACTCATCCGCAGGAAACAAAAACATTATCCTACCCTTTATTGAGCGAGCATTATACCGGTAACACGGTAATCCCATTCGCTCCCCCTCCTGAGAATACCTGAGTCTTACATTCCCTTCGCGGTTTGATTTTATAACCTATCCGATGCTGTTGAATGCTTCCGGAAAGGGAATTGAATTTTTTCCGGGGAAATCATGGCTGATTCTTTTACTAATACCTATCTAAAAACAAACAAATGAAAGCAAGACTTATGATAAGCTTGTTCCTTTTGACTGCGCTTGCATTCAGAGGGACAGGACAAAACAACGACAACAAGGCAGTGGTTCGCGACACGATCAAGCTCGACGAAGTGGTGGTGCAGGCTATGAGATCAGTCACGCCGATGAAGGAGCTGCCGGCTGCGATTTCGGTGATCTCGCAGGGGCAGCTGCTCGAATTCAGCAAGACCATTGCTCCCGACGAGGCCCTAAGGCTGGTGCCGGGTGTCAAGGTTGAAAATGGGACAGATGGATCGAGGGTTCATCTTTATATACGCGGACAGGGGATTTTATCGGAGAGCGGGTTCAGGGGGATACAGGTGCTGATCGACGGTATTCCCGTGAATGACCCGGGTGGGTATTGCCCCGACCTGTATGATGTGGACTGGGGAGTGGTGAAGAAAGTCGAGGTGGTTCGCGGGCTGGCGGCTTCCTTGTATGGAGCCAATGCCACGGGGGGTATCATCAACATTATCAGTAATAACGGTGGAGCGAAACCCGTTAACACTACTTTATCCTTTTCGGCCGGTTCCTATGGTTTCTGGAAGGCTCTGGGACAGGTCGACGGGACCAGCGACAAGATCGATTACAGGGTATCGTACTCCCATACCCAGGGACACGGATACCGTGCACACCAGTCGTTCATGTCGGATAACTTCAGTGAAAAAGTGAATTGGACTCCCACGAATAAAATAAAGATCACTCAGCTGCTCACTTACACGGGGTATTTTAACCAGAACTCCGAAGGGATTAACATGTACCGTTACGAGACTTTCGGCCCCAGGGCAGCAAATACCGATGCCGTACCTTACAATGAGTTCCAGACAACCAACAGGCTTACTGGTGCCTTGCTCGGGAAGTTCGATATCACAAAAAACCAGGATCTTCAGGTTAAAGCTTTCTTCAGGACCAACAGTTACCGGGAGACTTCGAACAACGGCGACGACTACAAGCCCTATCTCACTATGGGGGCTTCAGGCCAGTATGATCTTAACTTCGGCAAAGAGAACCTGAGAAACCATTTCAGTGTTGGCGTTGATTACCAGACTCAGACTGTTACTGAGCATATGTTCGCTGTTCCTCCCGGGAACCAGAGAGATTCGAACAGGGTTGACTCGTACTGGAGCCGGCAGTGCTTTGACCAGAGCAACATCCTCATCAACCAGATCATCAACCAGCAGAGCCTCGGAGTGTTTCTGATCGACAAGCTGGATATCGCACGCAAGCTTTATGCCCTGCTGAACCTTCGTTACGATTATGTTTACAGCAGTCTGCAGAATAACATCCCGGTTCCCGATTCCTTATCCCCATCGGGCAACAGGACCTTTCAGAAGCCGACCTGGCGTATCGGGCTGGCCTATGATATTTTCAGGGCCTTTAATATTTACGCCAATTACGGGACCGGTTTCCTTACACCTTCGAATGATGAGCTGTACAACAATCCTCAGGCCTACGGAGGGTTTAACAACCTCATCAAGCCCACCACATCACAGGGATTTGAATTCGGAGCCAGGGGTGATGTAGGAAATTTTCTGCATTATGATGTGACGGCTTATGACATTTTTTCTGATAATGAATTCTACCGTTACAGCATTGCCTCAAGGGGCAATAACTCGGCATTTTTCGGGAATATGGGAAAAAGTACCAAATGGGGTATTGAGACTTTCGTGTCGTACTCTCCGGTAAAGAATATCATGATCGACGCGGCATACACCTATTCACATTTCACTTATACCTCACCTGATTCGGTGGCCGGTCATTTTATGCCAAATTCGCCCGAGAATATGCTTTACGCAGAAGTGTCGTACAGTTTTCTGAAGCATTTCAAAGTCGCCGTGGCTTCCCAGTGGCAGTCGAAATTCTGTATCCAGGTCGACGATTCGATCTATAATCATTATACGATCGGCAAGACCTATTACCAGCCTGGAAGCGTGCAGAGCTCATGGGTAAAGGGGTACAACATCTTCAATCTCGATATGCATTATGCCTGGAAACTGGGCTGGCTGAGTGGAGACCTGAGCCTGTACGTTAAGAATGTTTTCGACACACAGTATTTCGGGTTTACCGAACCCAATAACGGACCGGATTACAATTCATACCAGCCGGCTCCGGGAAGGGAATTCTTTGTGAACCTGAGGTTAAACTTATAAGAAGAAAATCGCAACTCCTCCAACAGCGAGTAAAGCTCCAATGAATTCTTTTAGGGTAATTTTTTCCTTGTAGAGTATCATTGACGCTGGGATGATCAGCACCGGGACTATAGCCATGATGGTTGAAGCTACACCTGTACTGGCGTATCTGATGGCGATCAGGGAGAAGGAGACCCCCAGGAAAGGCCCGAAGAAAGCGCCGATGGAGAGCAGGATCATCGGTTTTACCTGGACTACGCCGCGCATCACATCTTTCCATTTGCCCATGAACGAATAGATCAGGGCGAAGCCTGCTGTCCCGGCCATCACCCTGATCTGGGTGGAGGCAAAAGTGTCGAGGCCCTGCATACCTATTTTACTCAGAACCAGTCCTAAAGACTGGCCCAGGGCCCCTCCGAAAGCCAGCAGCAAACCCCAAACGGGATAGGAAAATTTCAGGACGTTCCGCACTCCGCCCTTAGTGTTGTTGCCATTACGGCGCAACACCACGAGTGCAATACCGTTCATTGTCACGGCCATTCCGATCCAGCTCATAAGGCTCAGCTTTTCCCCGAGTGCCAGCCATGCGAAAAGAGCTGCCATTGGCGGTGCCAGCGCCATCATCAGCATTGAGACTCTTGCGCCTATGAGCACGAATGAACGGAACAGGCATAGATCGCCGAAGGTAAACCCGATGAGTCCCGACAGGGAAAGCCAGAGCCAGTTATGCAAGCCGGCATCGGTGGGAAAGAGATATCCGCGGTAAAAAAAAACAAAGATGCTGAGGAAAGTAAAGCCTACTATCAGCCTCAGTATATTGACTACCATAGAGCCAATTTTGCGGCTTGCAGCTTCAAAAGTCAGAGCGGTGACAGTCCAGAAAAAGGCAGTAAGCAGGGCGGCAAATTCTCCGGTATGGTGCATAAATAAAGATTTAATGACCGGCAAGCCAGCTTTCGGGGTTCTGTATCATCTTGCCTTTCCATATCTCGAAATGCAGTTCTGTCTTCTGTTCATCGGCATTCGTATGGACTTTCCCTATAGGCTGCCGGGTTGTAACTTCCTGGCCTTCCTTCACGTTAACTACTTCGAGGTTTGAATACACGCTGAGGTATTCTCCGTGCCTGACGATGACCACATTGTTCAGGTTAGGGAACGACATGATTTTACTGACTTTCCCGTTAAAGACCGCTTTCACCAGGGAGTTTGGCTGGGTGGTGATATCCACGCCATTATTTTTAATTTTTACCCGTTCAAGAACAGGGTGAGGGTGTTCACCGAAGGTACCTGAGATAAACCCCCGGTCGCAGGGCCAGGGCAGCCTTCCCCTGTTTGAAGCAAAGGAACTGGAAAGGGTACGTTCAGAAGGCGTCATTTCGTAGGTAGCCGGACCCTGAATGATATGACCCGGAGGCTTCTTCTCTCCACCTTCGGTAGTACGCATCCGTTCCTCCGAAGCCCTGATTTCGGCAGCAATGAGTCTCTCGATCTCGTATTGCAGCCTGGCCGCAGCCTGCTGCTTGGTTTTGAGGGTGGAAACCAGCTGTTTCTCCTTGCCCGAAAGTTCTTTGACCGTGTTTGCTTTTTCCTGTTTTTCCAAATCCAGTTTCACCTTTTCTTTTTGCTGAGTCTCAAACAGGCTGAGTTTTTCCTGTTTCTTTGCTTCCATATCTTTTCGCTGACTGTCGATAACATGGGTCGTGTTTTCAATACGTTCGGCCTGTTTGCGTCTGGATTCCGAATATTGCTGGTAATACTTCATGCGCTGCCAGGCCTGGTTGAAATCGCGGGACGCAAAAATGAACATGAGTTTATTGCGGCCGCTCATACCGCGGTAAGCGTGGTAGATCATCCTGGCATATTCAGCCTTAAGGGCGTTGAGCTGCTTCGACATACGGTCGAGTTCAACATTTTCGACCTGGATATTCATGTCGATCTGCGAAAGCTCCCCGTTGATGGCAGCGATAAGAGCTTCGCGGCTGCGTATCCTCTGGTTCAGTATCTTCAGTTTCTCCATCGACACCTGTTTCGAAGCCTTGGTCTTTTCGAGCAGCTCGGTTGTATACCGGATTTCATCCTCAAGCTGCCTCTTGGTCTTCTGCAGTTTCTCTTTATCTAATTGCCCCAATGCCGCAACAGAAAAAAGAAAGATCAGGATCAGTGGTAAACCGACAAGAATTGATTTCCGGCAGATATTCCTGATCCTCATTCTGTTTGAATAAATTATTTATTGAAGCTGTGTATATCCCGAAGGGATCCTGAAAGGGAACTGAAGGGGCACATCCACACTGATTTTTGAAAAGGAGGCCTTGACCTTGATCGTATTATCAGCCCGTATAGTCACATTGAGGTTTTTGGGGAAAAGCTGTCCGCCGATATTCTCAAATTCACCATAACTTGCCTCCAGTTTGATCATTTCGTTTGAAATCTCCTTAACATCAGCTTCGGTGATCTTAAAAGTTTCCGAATCAAGCCATATATTCTGGATGAATGCCCTGACACTTTCGCGGCTGTCCTTCACATATTTTTTAAGCTTTGTACGAGCCGCGGTAGAAAGTTTGTAGCTGTTATTGTCGATACTGGCCCTGAATTTCCCGTCCTCGTAGAACTGCAGATCATTACCCAGCAGATAGGCCTGCAAAATATCAAAGTCAATATTGGTTTTAAGAAACCGATTCACGGCTTCATAATTTCCGACATAATACGTGTTGCTGAGTTTGTTGATCATCTTTACCGAATCCTGGGTGATGATCAGTCGTACCGCTTCAATACCCAGTCCGGGAGTGAGCGAAAGCCATATCACGCTATCTTTTTTTATCCGTAGCTGCCCGTTAAAAGAGGTGCTTTTTTTCTGATTTTTGTATTCGGCCGAGAATTTGCCCATGAAATACGTGTATTTCAGCTCGTGCTCTTTAAGTTTTTTAAAGAGGTAGTCGGCTCCCTCTTCTTTGATAGGCGCTTTGATCGCCTTCCTTGCAGGGCTGCAGGACACCGCAAATAACATAAGCAAAATGGCAGGTACTGAGATGTATCCAATCGTAAAGCCACTGAAATTTTTCATTCTATTCAATTAATTTTTTTTCATTTATTTTCCTGGTCAGAAATTCCGACCCCTCTCCCTTTGTTTTGGCTTTGTTCCAGTACTCCAGGGCCTTTTCAGGTTCACCAAGTTTGTACAGCACATCTCCGTAGTGTTCGAGCACTTCGCTACTTACATTCTCCCGGTCTTCGAGGGCCTTTTCGATCCACTTCTTCGCCTCGTCCATTTTTCCCAGCTTATAAAGCACCCAGCCATAGGTATCTTCGAAGGAAGAATTTGCCGTATCAAGTTCATTCGCCTTCAGAGCCATTTTCTCAGCCTTTTCGAGATCCTGACCCCTCACAGAAAGGTAATAGGCATAGTTGTTCAGGACATAGGGATTGTTCTCTTTGGCTTTTAATGATTTATCGTAGGCCTTATCCGATTCCCCTGCATTTTTCAGAGAATGCCAGGCATCGCCCAGATACATATAGAACTGCGATAAAAAATCATCGTTATTAACTACCAGCCTTACTCCCCTGTCGAGTATCTTAACGGCCTCTTCATATTTTTTCATCTGGATGGCGCTGAGGCCATTGAACAGGTAAAGTACACTCTGTTCAGGAAAAAGTTCAATCGCTTTCCGGCTAAGATCGTAAACGGTCTGGTATTCGTTAAGCTGAAGTTCCAGACGTAACAGCTCCTCCCAGACAATGAACTTGCTTGAATCGAGACTGATCACTTTCATAAAAGCATCTTTTGCCTCAGCATACTTTTTATCCTGTGAAAGAAGGTCGCCATAGATTGACCATGCCTTCGGATTATCGGGATGAGCCGAAATCATGATCCGCGAAAGTTCAAACGCCTGCTCCTTAAGCTGGTCGTAGATCTGATTGATAGTATAGAATGATAGCAGGATAGTCACTTTGGTATCCACGTCAAGGTTTGGGTTGGCAAAGCCCAGTTTGAGTTCCTCAAATGCCTTTTCCTTATTCCCCGTTTTTCGGTAGTAATCGGCCAGAGACATGTGAATATAGGGGTCGCCAGGATTTTTCTCTGCAACTTTTTTATAAATTTCAAGAGCTTTGGCCTGCTGGTTATTCCCCATGTAAAATTCGGCCAGCATAGAGAGATAGCGGGAATCATCGGGAAACGCTGTGATCAGGTTTTTCAGTTCATTTTCGGCTTTTTCCAGGTTGCCCAGATGGAGATAGATCTTCTCCTTTTCAAGTGATATCTCCTCGTTGATCCCGGCCTTTTCCTCGATCACATCATAGGTCTTGGCCGCATTCTTTTCATCGCCAACCATGAGGTATAAAGCGGCAAGCTGGAAACAGTAATCCAGTTCGCCGGGATATTTCTGAACCAGCTTTTCATAGATGCCAAGCGCTTCTTTCTCTTTCTTACTAAGCTGGCATACTTCGGCAAAAAAAATCTGAAAATATTTATTTTCGGGATCAAGGCGGATGGCATCCTGCATCAGCTCATAGGCTTCTTTGTTATTCCCGCGGGCTGCATACAGTCTGGCCAGTTCAAATTTTCCGGCAGGATCGTCGGGATAGCGATCGATGTAGTAAGTGAACATCTGCCCGGCTTTTTCAGTATTTCCAAGCAGAGCTTCCTTCTTGGCATCGATAAGCATAGCCGGATTCTCGTCTGCAACCACCTGTGGCGCACTAAACGACGGAGATGCTATAAGTAAGAGTAGATATGCTATTATAAGTGTCTTGATGTTCATTCGGTTGTCTTTGTTCAATGCTAAATGGTGAAATGGTGAAATGGTGAAATGGTGAAATGGCGAAATTCATTCCTTCTCTCATTTATGTCCCGTTGATCCAAATCCTCCTGCACCGCGGCTTGTTTCTTCGAGCTCTTCCACCTGCATCCATTCGGCCTGCTCATGGGCAGCGATGATCATCTGAGCGATCCGGTCGCCATCCTTCACCACGAAATCCTCATTGGATAGATTTACAAGAATTACTTTAACCTCTCCACGGTAATCGGCATCGATAGTGCCGGGTGTATTGAGCACTGTAACGCCTTTTTTAATAGCAAGCCCGCTGCGTGGTCTCACCTGGGCTTCGAATCCGGGAGGAATTTCGATAAATAATCCTGTAGGGACCAAAGCTCTTCCGAGTGGTTTCAAAACGATATCCTGTGGAACAAACGCCCTCAGGTCCATCCCTGCTGATGCAGAAGTTTCATAGGCCGGCAGGGGATGGTGGGAAGTGTTGACAATCCTGATTTTCATAGGGAAATCTGATGTACAAAGGTAACAAAAAACTCAATCGGAGACCTTTACCCCACCTGGCTTTTCAAGAAAAAAGGCCGTCAGCAGAAAAACAGAAAGCAAGCCGGTGTGAAGGAGGATGCGGGATGCGGGATGCGGGATATTGGTGTAAACGCTGATCAGATAGAGCAGAAGTGCGAGGCCGGCATAGCCTGCTGCTTTCCAGATCCTGTATGGCACTGGATAATATTTCTGTCCCAAAAGGTAAGCCACGACCATCATACTTCCGTAGCAGATGAATGTGGCCCAGGCCGATCCGACATAACCATGGAGGAGGTGGCCGGGGCCCAGGGGGATCCACCAGAAGTTAAGCGACAGGGTGATGACAGCACCCATCAGCGAGAGCCAGGCTCCCCAGATTGTTTTCCCGGTAAGCTTGTACCAGATCGAAAGGTTGTAGTATATGCCCAGGAAAATGTTGGCGAACATCAGAACAGGGATGACCTCTTTGCCAACCCAGTATTTCTTGTCGATGAGATGCAGGAAAACATCATCCAGAAAAAGCATGGTCACCAGGAAGGTTGTAAGGACCGCAATGATGAAATAATCCATGATCCTGGCGTAAGTCTGGCCTGAATCTTTTTCTTTGGCATGGGCAAAAAAGAAAGGTTCCGCGGCAAAGCGATAGGCCTGAACAAACAAGGTGATCAGTATGGATATTTTATAGCAGGCGCTGTAAATTCCAACCTGGGCTTCGCTAAGATCGGTCGAAAGCGGCAGCAGATATCTCAGCATCAGCCTGTCGAGGGTTTCATTGACCATCCCGGCAAGTCCGGCAAATAACAAGGGAAACGCGTAAACCAGCATACGCTTCCACAGTTCGGTATGCATCTTCCACTTCATGTTCATGATCATGGGAACAAGGAGGGCGAGGGTAATAAAGCTGGCGGCGACGTTTGCAATGAACACGTATTCAATTCCCCAGTCGGGACGGTAAATCAGTCGCAGCATAGCATGCAGGGAAGGGAAGCTGTTCCACAGATACGGGCAAAGCAGAATAAAAAACAGGGTCAGCCCTATATTCGTGAAGATGTTGATCATTTTAAGGGTAGCGAAGCGGCCTGCCTTATTCTGTGAGCGCAGCCTTGCAAAAGGGATGGCGACCAGGGCATCGAGCCCGAGAATCCATGCAAACCAGATCACGTATTTTGACTGACCGGGGTAATCGATCCATCCGGCAATGGTTCCCGAAAAAATGCTTGCAAGGAATATGAATGAACCTGAAGTAATCAGCAGCGAAAGCATACCGGTGCTGAACACACTGTCTTTGTTTTCTTCCTTCTCGCTGAACCGGAAAAAAGCCGTCTCCATTCCATACGTAATCACCACCATGAGGAAGGAGGCATAGGCATAAAACACACTGATAGTTCCGTACTGTGCCGGAGAAAAGACCCTGGTTAGCAGAATGACCATCAGGTATTGCAGAAACCGGCCCAGGATCGTGGGTATTCCGTAGACAGCGGTTTGAGAGGCAAGACGTCTGATTGATGACATTTTTTTTCAGATAACGGATAACGGATAATGGATAACGGATAACAGATGGCAGATGGCATCCATCATCTGACGCTAACCTCCAAGTGTCCAAAATTAATCATATTTTTGGGCTGACAAATAAACGATGGCAAAATCAAAATATTACGTCGTCTGGAACGGCCGTAAACCCGGGATCTACGAGGGATGGGATAAATGCAGGGATCAGGTTGCAGGATTTACCGGGGCGAAGTTCAAAGGCTTTCCCACGGCCGACCTGGCCCGAGGCGCTCTGAACTACGATCCCCGGAAGTACATGGAGAAAGGACTTCAGACGCCGAAAAAGATCATCTGTAAAAATCCCCTGGTTGGTGAACCCATTGCCGACAGTATTTGTGTCGACGCGGCTTGCAGCGGTAACCCCGGGGTTCTCGAATACCGAGGGGTTGATACCGCTTCAGGTGCAGAGTTGTTCAAGGTCGGGCCTTTCCCCCAGGGTACGGTGAACATAGGTGAGTTCCTTGCCGTTGTGCATGCACTTGCATATCTGAAACAAAGAGGTTCAGACTGGCCCATCTATTCTGATTCCCGCACGGCTCTTGCCTGGCTCAGAAAAAGAGCCATCAACACCAAACTCGAAGTTTCAGATAAAAACAGGGAACTGTTTAAGCTGGTCGACCGGGCTGTTTTCTGGATCAGAAACAACAGCTGGAAAAATCCCGTACTGAAATGGGAAACCGAATACTGGGGGGAGATTCCTGCTGATTTTGGCAGAAAATGAACTGATATCAGATATCAGATAAAGTCGGATAAAACGCATCGGGGATATGACTGATTTCAGTACCCTTATCATCCGCAATTACTGAAACAACATCGAACCTCACTTCTCCCTGGAATTGTCTGTATTTCACTAATGCATTTGCAGCCCTGATCAGCAGCTTTTGTTTTGCAGGTGTGACCCATTTCGCCGGCTCTCCATAATACCTTGTGTTCCGTGTTTTAACTTCTACAATTACAAGAACCCCTTTCTCTGTGGCAACAATATCAATTTCGGCCTTCCCTGCCCGGAAGTTGCGTGCCAGGATCTTCATACCTTTCGCAAGAAGGTAATCTGCAGCAAGGGCTTCGCCTTTTTTTCCGAGGTCGTAGGACCTACTCATTCAACATTCGATATTCGTTGTTCAACATTCGATATTCATTTTATTAAAACCCCAGCTCTACTTCTTCCTCAACAATCATCTTCACCTTTCGCCCCATGATCAGCGCGAGGTTTTCGGGGCCATGGCCTGAGGGGAAATCAAAGCAAACCGGGTACTTGTATTCTTTTACCGCATCGGCAATGATCTGCTGTGACGTTTTGCCAAAGGGAATCGTGTTGTCTTTCATGCCTTGCATACTGCCCACGATAAGGCCTTTGAGCTCTCTGAGCATTCCGGCCCGTTTCAGGTTCATCATCATGCGGTCGACATGATACAAATATTCATCGACATCCTCAATAAACAAAATCTTTCCTTTGGTATCGATCTGGGAATGCGAGCCCATAAGACTGCAGAGTATCGAAAGGTTGCCTCCCGTGAGTATGCCTTCCGCGAGTCCGCAACGGTCATATGATGTGGCTTTTTTCGAATAGGCCAGGGATTCTCCGATCAAAGCTTTCCGCAGTGTTTCTATTGAAGCATTGTCAAAGTGGTTTTCGGTCATATTCAGGGGCATCGTGGCGTGCAGGGTCTCGATGCCGAAATGTCTGTGAATATGGGAATGCATCACCGTAATATCGCTGTAGCCCACAATCCATTTGGGGTGGCTCAGAAATCCTGTGAAATCGAGGCGGTCGATGATCCTCACGCTGCCATACCCTCCCCGGGCACAGATGATCGCCCGTATCGATTGATCATCGAGCATGGTCTGGAAGTCCTTCGTCCTCTGGGCATCAGTACCGGCAAACTGGTCTTCGCTATTGAAGACATAGGTCCCGAGGATCACTTCAAGCTCCCATTTCCGGAATAGCTTCATAGCCAGGTGCAGCTCATCAAATGAGACCGCCCGCGCCGGGGAAACAATGGCGATCCTGTCGCCTCTCTGGAGGTAAGGTGGCTGAATCATATTCGCAAAAGTAAGAAATTGATTTGTATCTTTGTGGTCTGTTTTACTGATGATGGAACGACCGGATTATAAACGCTATACTGTAACTTCTGCACTTCCCTACGCTAACGGTCCAATTCATATTGGCCACCTGGCCGGGGTCTACGTGCCCGCCGATATTTTTGTTCGTTTTCTGCGGATGAACGGGGAGGATGTGATCTTTATCGGGGGTTCCGATGAACACGGGGTCCCGATCACCATCAAGGCCTTGCAGCAGGGGATTCATTCCCAGCAGGTAGTTGATAAATTCCATGGCATCATCAAGCAGTCTTTTGAGGACTTCGGCATCACATTCGACATCTATTCACGCACATCCAACCCCATACATCATGAAACGGCCTCGGCATTCTTTAAAAAGATGTATGATGCAGGGCAGTTTATAGAGAAAGTTTCTCAGCAGTATTATGATGAAGCAACCGGCCATTTCCTGGCCGACCGGTATATCACCGGAACCTGTCCGCACTGCCAGTACGACAAAGCATATGGTGATCAATGCGAGAGATGTGGCACTTCTCTGAATGCCACCGACCTCATCAACCCGAAATCGGTATTAAGCGGAAATGCACCTGTGCTGAGGGAAACCCGGCATTGGTTCCTGCCTCTCGACCATTACGAGCCATGGCTCAGGGAATGGATCCTTGAAGGCCATAAGGAGGACTGGAAAACCAATGTTTACGGACAGTGTAAGTCATGGATCGATCAGGGCCTTCAGCCCCGGGCCGTGACCCGCGACCTTGACTGGGGGGTGAAAGTGCCTGTAGATGGAGCCGATGGCAAGGTACTTTATGTATGGTTTGATGCCCCTATAGGGTATATTTCGGCAACCCGCGAGCTGAGGCCTGATTGGGAAAAATACTGGAAGGACAAGGAAACCAAGCTGGTTCATTTTATCGGCAAGGACAATATCGTGTTCCATTGTATTATTTTCCCGGCCATGTTAAAGGCCGAAGGCACGTATATCCTTCCCGACAATGTGCCCGCCAATGAATTTCTGAACCTGGAAGGCGACAAGATCTCTACTTCCAGAAACTGGGCCGTTTGGCTGCATGAATATTTGCAGGAATTCCCCGGCAAACAGGATGTGCTGCGTTATGTGCTCACGGCGAATGCCCCTGAGACGAAGGACAATGACTTCACCTGGAAGGATTTTCAGGCTAAAAACAACAATGAACTGGTAGCTATTCTGGGGAATTTCGTGAACCGGACCATGGTGCTTACCCATAAATATTTCGAAGGCCTTGTGCCTCAGCAGGGAGAACTTACACCCGGAGATCTGGCCGTGCTTCATGAGATGAAGCAGATCCCTTCGCGCATTGCAATAAGCCTTTATGCCTACCGTTTCCGCGAGGCCCTGGCCGAGATGATGAATCTGGCGAGGCTTGGTAACAAATACCTCACCGATAACGAACCCTGGAAACTTTATCCTGCCGATAAGGTTAGGGTGGCAACCGTGTTACATATTTCCCTGCAGATCTGCGCCGAATTATCAATTATTGCAGAACCGTTTTTGCCGTTCTCTGCAGCCAAGATCAGACATACTTTAAATCTGTCGCGGTATCCCTGGAAGGATGCCTTGCTTTGTAACTGGATGGAACCCGGGCAGAAGCTCAATCCGCCGGAATTATTATTCGAAAAAATAGATGACGAAACCATTCAGAAACAGGTTCAAAAGCTTATGGACACGAAAGCTGAAAATGCATCAGCCCAGGCAGTGACGGGTCTCAAACCCGCGAAGCCGGAAATCATCTACGAGGATTTCACGAAGATGGACATACGTGCCGGGACCATACTGGAAGCAGAAAAAGTTGCCAAGACCGACAAACTCCTGAAACTGAAGATCGATACCGGCATTGACCATCGCACGGTGGTATCAGGCATTGCAGCCTATTTCAAACCCGAAGATATTATCGGAAAACGGGTGAGTATCCTGGTTAACCTTGCGCCCCGCAAACTCAAGGGGATTGACTCACAGGGTATGATTCTGATGGCCGAAAATACCGATGGGACTTTATTTTTTGTCACTCCGGATGAGGGAGTCCAAAACGGAGGCGATATAAAATAATCAGCTTATGACCCGTATCCTGTTTGTCGATGACGACCTTTCGTTAGCAGAAGAAATGAAGTTCCTTTTGGAGGAAACCGGGTTTGAGGTGACTACTGCCAATGACGGGGAGGAAGCATTCCGCATTGCCAGGGAAAAGGAGTTTGATATTGTTATTACGGATATACTGCTGATCAAGAGCCATGGAGCAGACGTTATACTTCATATGCGCCAATTTCATCCATCTGTTAAGATCCTTACAATCAGCGGAGGCGGCTGGGCTTCGGCTCAGTTTCATCTTGATTCAGCCCGTTTATTAGGGGCTGACAGCTGTCTGGCTAAACCCTTCTCTATTGAAACTCTGGTGAAGGAGATTAACCGGCTATTGGCGAAGCCTCAAAACGGCCCGGCAGAGTAACTCTTATGATTGTTCCCCGGTCGGGACTGCTGTCGATGGTGAGTGTGCCGTCGAACAGTTCCACTATCCTTCGCGAAATTATCAAGCCCAACCCGAATCCTTGCTGTTCCTGCAATTTTCGCTCAAACTGCATGAAAGCGCCGATTTTCGTCAAATCCTGAGCTGCTATTCCACGGCCATGATCTTCAAAAGACATTGTAAAGAATACATCTTTTATTCCGCAGTGAACAGTCACTTTTTGTCCGGGGGCGGAAAATTTGAAGGCATTGTCGCAGAGCTCTTCCACCACCTTGGAGAATTCAAGCTCGGGGATGAATGCAATGCCTTTTTCGATGTTAATAATAAGGTCGTCCTGACGTTTATATCCGGCAGCGACTTTCTGGCTGATTTTCGAGAGGATCTCATCAGTATCGGGAAGTTCAAACCGCTGAGCCCATCCGGTTTTTTTCAGTTCCAGCTGTGCATAGAGCAGATAATTCTGAATGAGACGGTATAAGCGATTAGCGCTGGTGTGAATACGATCTCCTATCAAAGGAAGTTCCTCGGGACTAAATGATTCAGGAAAATTTTTTAGCATCTGCCCGAATCCCAGTATCGCGTTCAACGGTGTTCTCAGTTCATGAGGCAGGCTTGTAATCAGGTTATACCTGAGTTCCTGAAGGGCAGCATGGGAGCGTTCATGCAATTCATCTGCCTTGTCGAGCCTTGCATTCACCGCTTTCAGCAATTCGTTGCGGGTAAATGGTTTTGTGATGTAGTCATCGGCTCCTTTTTCCATCCCTGACCGGATCTGTGCGCGATCAGACATGGCTGTCATAAAAACAAACGGGATCAGTGAGGTTGAGGGATTCTGCCGTAAATCGGCCAGCACTTCATTTCCATCCATTTCAGGCATCATGATGTCGCACAGAATAAGGTCGGGCAGGTGTTTTTTTGCAAGTTCAACGCCTTCCTTGCCATCTGCTGCAGCAAACGTGGCATAGCCTTCAAATGCAAACCAATATTTCACTTCGTCGCGAAGTACTTTCTGGTCCTCTATAATCAATATTTTTTTCATGCAGAAAATTTGTTGGTGATTGTTCTTGGTAAGCTTACTTTAAACAGGCTTCCCTCGTTCAGTTTGCTTTTCAGGGTAATTTTACCCCCATGACGCTGAACAGATTCTTTTACAATATTCAGTCCCAGTCCGGTCCCTTTTATATTAGCGACATTGGAAGCCCTGTAAAATGGAGTAAACAAGAGTTTGATCTCCTCCTCCGGAATTCCTATCCCCTGATCGCGTACCGTAAGTATGACCTCCTCTTCGTTTGCATTCAAAGTTACAAAGATAGTATTTCCTGAGACTGAATATTTAATTGCATTCGACAACAGGTTGCTGATAACCAGTTGAATGTTCTTTTTATCGAGTTTAACTTCAATGGATTCCGGTACAGATTGAAAATCGATCGCTATCTCCCGTCCGGCCTGAACTCTGAACTCTTCGATCAGATTCATCGTAAGGGCCGGGATATCGAACAGTTCAGGTTCCAGCTCCCTTTCTTTTGTCTGCAGTTTCGAAAGGCTAAGTATTTCTTCTATGATCTTGCTTAGGTTTACTACCTGCTCTTTGATTTTTCCAAAACGTTCATCCTGCTGTTTTTCGGTCATCTTATGGCGGTAGCTTAACAAGGATTCACTGGTTGCCATAATAGTTGCGAGAGGTGTACGGAATTCATGCGAGGCTACCGAGATAAATTTCGATCTCATGCTACTGAGTTCCTTTTCTTTTTCTATGCTCTCGCGGAGGGATTCCTCATACTGTTTCCTTGAGGAGATGTCAATTTTGATGGCTATAAATGATGATATCCTGCCCCCCTGGTCAAGGACCGGCGTTATGGTGAGTTCTTCAGGATAAAGAGTTCCGTCTTTTTTTCGGTTAATCAGCTCGCCGCTCCATACCATACCAGTGTTTATCGTTTCCCAAAATGCCTTATAGAATTCTTTACTTTGTTCTCCCGATTTCACAAGTTCGCCAGGAGAAAGATTAAGAATTTCCTCCATTGCATATCCGCTGAGATTTAAAAAAGCCGTGTTTGCCCATGTAATATTACCATTTGGATCGGTAATAATGATCGGGAGTGCGAAAGATTCAAACGCTGCGCTCTGCATCATAAGTGCCGTTTCGGCTTTCAGATGTTCGGTTATGTCGCGGGAGATCCCGAACAGAACGTCTTTTTCATCCCACTTGCCCATGACCACACGGGTTTCGACCGGAATCAGGATACCTTCTTTGGTTATCAGCGGTACCGGGCAGAACAATGCACGCCCTGCCAGCATTTCGCCTACAATAAATCCTGCCTCCTCCCGCCGGTCGGGTGGATGGACCTCCAGTACATTCAATTTGTTCAGCTCTTCGTCGGTATAGCCAAGGCGTTTTCTCACGACCGGATTTGTTCTTATGATGAAGCCCCTGGCATCAAGAATAAACATGAAATCATCGATCGTGTCGAAAAGTACCTGGAAGTTCTGCTGGCTACGTTTAAGCAAAGTCTCTGCATTGATACGTGAGATAGTCCCCCCGATCTGAATGGCCAGGGCTTCCAGCGAAAAACGTATCTTATCAAAGAAATCCGTTCTGGTTTTTGATCCAATGTTTATGCAGCCAATGACTTCTCCTTCATATTGCATAGGGAGCAGGGCCAATGACAGTAAGCCTTCTTTTTCCATTACCGGATCACGAAGTAGCTCCGATTCTGAAAAATTAAGATAGAGAACGACTCCTTCTTTCACCAGGGCGGTTTGCGGGGAATCCTGATCATAAAAAGAAGTCTCTGCAATAAATTCTGCCGATAACCCATCGTGAGCCACAAGACTCAGTTTGCCTTCCGCCGAATCGAGAAGGTAAATCCCGCCGCAATCAACTCCTTCTATCTGTAGCAGAGCCGTAAGCGACAGGGATAAGGCTTCCGACATGGAAGTCATAGTACTGTGCCGGGAAGCCAGGTCGCGCTGTATCCGGATAAACTGTTCGGTAGTTTTCCGCAGACTGATATCTTCAAAAATATACAGTCGTCCGAAGTATTCATTTTTCTCGCCGCGTATCTGGGCCGAGAACCTGCGTATCGTACGTCCGTCCTGGAACGGGATCTCATCTTCGATCACAACCTCATTGAATTCATCCTGCAAGGGTTTACAAGACTCGGCAAAGGCCGGTACATCTTTTAGTACCTGCAAACAATCGGGAATAATGTCGTTGTTTTTCAATTCCCCGATCTGGATTCGCTGTTCGAGGTGTGTTATTCCCCATATCTCGCAGAACTGGTGGTTAAAATACAGAATTGCATCAGTACGATTATCCACCACAAAAAATGCAAGTGGCGATGTGCTTGCCATTTTCTGCAGCAGCGATTCATTCCAGCGCAGATCATGCTGAGCTTGTTTCGATTCTGTGATGTCACGGATTATAGAAAGAGCTTCATCCTCTGCAATCACTATGTTCCGGGCTTCATAAGAGCGGTGTTCTCCATGCAACAGGAGCTCGAATTCGAAAGTAACTTTTTCCTGAGTTCTGAATGCCTCTTCGAGGGCTTTCAATCCAATTACCGCTATTTCAGGAGGCATTACCTCCCCATAAGATTTTCCGATAAACTGATTGGCGGGCAACAGAAGGTGGTTGGGATCTCCGCTGCTTAATTCAAGGAAAATTCCCTGGCGGTTGATCCGGAAAAGCAGATCTGGAACAGCATTAAGGATTGCCTGGAGTTCTTTAGTACGAACCTTTACCAGCTTTTCAAGATCGGTCGTATCTTGCTGCAGTCTGAGGTAAAGCTCCCGCTGACGGAGGTTAAGCAGAATCTGGTTTGCAATATCTTCGGCAATCTGCAAATCATCGGGTGTAAAATGATTGGTCTCATTGGCCATAAGGGCAAACACACCGATAAGCCGATCATTATCTATCATTGGAACACTAATTACACTTTTAATCCCTTTTTGCAATAACAGTTCATCCCCCTTCGAAATGATCTCTGCCTCCCCAATGTTGCGGCAATACGCATTCCCCTTAGTAAAATGAGAAGTGTCAAATAAATTTAGCGGAAGTTTTTTTTCTGAAGAGCTGTCGAACTGCCCGTCGATCATACCTGATTCAATACAGGCTTCTTCCTTCTCGAAATCGAATGTGACCAGCTGAACCTCAGCACAGGGAATCATTCGAAGAATACTCTCCATGGCCAGCTCATCTACGGCATGTTCATTCATTTTCGACCGCATGATGGCATGATCCATTTTACGCAGCACTTCGAGCCTCTGGTTTGCCCTGTTTAGTTCAGACAGGTTCTCCCTTAATGGGGTAAGGTCTTCAAACGTTGTGAATACCTGAAATGGCTTCTCCTCTCCTGGTTTGAACTGAGGTTGGGCATTCACATTGATCCAGGAATATGTTCCGGTCTCAGGATTAAAAACTCCCATTACTGCCATACTTTCCCTGCCTGTTTTCAAAGTGACCATCGCGGGATGTGTCTCGCCCGGGAAAGGCGAACCGTCTTCATGAATAGCATGCCAGCGGGGATCAACCGAGGTACGGCCTGCCATCTGGTCTGAAGTGAGTCCCAGAATACGTTCAGCAGCAGGGTTAGCCAGAAAGATCTGGCCCTCCGAATCCTGGTAAACAACTCCCTGGGCCATGGAAACAAAAAGTGTCCTGTATTTTTCTTCGCTATCGTGCAGTAGAGTTTCTGCATTCTTCCGGTCCGAAACATCCCTTGTAACTCCTATAAATCCGCTCAGTTCTCCTTTGTCATCAAAAAGCTTTGATACTGAGTTTTCGAGCCATACCAGACTCTGGTCTTTTTTTATTGCCTGAATTTCAATGACCTTGGGCTGGCTTGTTTCTGTTATGCTTTTCGTCTTGATCCGGCTGATCAGGGATTCGAATGCCTGGCTAACCACGGGCACTGATGTGTCGGCAATAATAGTGTTTAGGTTCTGCCCGATCAGTTCAGCAGACTCGTATCCCAGCATTTTTTTTATGGAAGGGCTGAAATATCTGAAAATGAGATCCGGGTCGACAAACCAGATAACATCAAGGGTGTTTTCTGCAATTTTTGCAAGATGAATTTCAGCTTCCGTGCGGGAGAGCTCAAATTTAGTGTTTGACATAAGCCATATTTTGCCTCCTGCAAGATAAAAAAAACTGTGGTATAAAATTAACAAGCATGAGAATAAAATAGATTCGTCAGTCTTTTAATATATTTTTGTAAGAAATAAACACAAGCATCCCGGGGTTAACCATGAATAATTGCGAAATGGACTCACTACTGGAAAAATATACTTCCTTATATGATTCTGATCTTGTGGGGCACCTCACTCTGAATAAACAGGGTATTATTTTAGAGGCAAACAGGTTTTTTGCCCGTTTGCTTGGTGTCGACCAGGCATTGCTCCTTCACCGATCTGTGATGGACTTTGTTGCTTATGAATCAGGACCTGCTCTCTCCTCATGGCTCGACACTGCTGTACCGGGGCAGGACTCGACTTCTTTTGAACTTATTCTGAAGTCTGGAAACGGGTCTCTTTTCTATACACTGGCTGAGGGAAGGATTCCTGTAATCAGCGATGAATACCGGCTTACGGTAATCGACATGACATATCGCAGGCAGGCCGGGGAACGTATGGACAGTTTGACCCGGAAACTACGTGATCTGTCGGCTCATATCGAAGCAGGGATGGAACAGGAAAAGAAGCGGATTGCACGTGAAATTCACGACGGCCTCGGGTCATCTCTCTCGGCCCTGAAGATGGAACTTTCGATACTCCACCGCCGTCTGGATCCTGAAAATGTTAATCAGGAGATTGAAAACCATATCCGGTCTATGTCGGCATTGGTTGAAGGAAGCGTGGAACTGATACGGAAACTCGCAACTGAACTGCGACCGGAGGTTCTCGATGAACTGGGACTGATAGCAACCCTGGGCTGGTACACCAGCGATTTTAAGACGCGTACCGGTATCATCACCGGTTTTAGCGTGTATCCAAAAGATTTCAAACTTGATCCTGTAATTTCAACTGCGGTCTTCAGGATATTTCAGGAGATCATGAATAATATAACAAAACATGCAGGAGCTACCAAGGTCACTATTTTCCTTCACAAGCGGCATCATCTGTTTCTGATGCGAGTGAGAGATAACGGGGTCGGCATCAAAGACGAGGAACTGGAACATAAACGATCCTTTGGCATCATCGGTATGCAGGAACGCGTAAAACTTCTGAAAGGGCAGATAAAAATAACCGGGGTCAGGAACAAAGGTACGACTGTCGTACTGGAGATTCCAACACTACAAACTCATTAATGAGCAAATCTATGATTGATATCCTGATTGTTGACGATCATGCGATTGTACGCGCAGGCCTGAATACCATTCTAGAGCTTGAAAAGGGATTTTCGGTAACCGGCATGGCAAAAAATACAGCCGAGGCCCTGAAGATTATTTCGTCGAAAAAGATTGACGTGATGGTTCTCGACGTCTCACTCCCCGGTCGCAGCGGCCTTGAGATTATCAAGGAAGCAAAACAAATACAGCCTCTGCTTAAGATCATCATGCTTAGCATTTACCCCGAAGACCGCTTTGCAATACGCGCTTTAAAAGCCGGGGCTTCAGGTTACCTCACCAAGGAGATGGCGCCTGAAATGATTGTCGAGGCAATCAGAAAAGTAAGCTCAGGAGGAAAATACATCACCCCTGTTATGGCCGAGAAACTGGCTGATGAACTCAACGAACTTTCAGAGAAAACACCTCATGAACGGCTATCTGACCGCGAATTTGATGTGATGTGTATGATGGGCTCAGGAAATTCGCTGGTCGATATTGCCGTGAAACTTGGGATCAGCGACCGAACAGTAAGCACTTACCGTACCCGTATCCTGAAAAAGATGTCGCTGAAAAACAATTCCGAAGTAATTCATTATGTGATTGATAACGGATTAATTTAAATGCCATGAAACGGTTATTTACCACCCCCCCTATCCCGCTGAATTTTCACTTTCTTAGTTGTTTGTTGAAAACTTTTCATGGTTTCTGTATTACCTTTGCACCATTAAGCTGCGCGAAATCCTGAAGAATGCCGGGTTGCTCTGAACTTCCCGGGGGATGGCCGATGACATCACCTTGTTAATATTGCGATTTCTTTCAGCACAGAACCCTGCTGATTGAATCCGCCATAATCCGTTATCTCACGCCCCATTAAGTTGTGATTCACGAAATATTGTATTTTTGCTTTGCTCTCAGTCTAAACGAAGCTAATTGATACAGTATGGAAGGCGACGATCTGTTCCCCGGGGTTGATGAAACTATGGCGGAATACCTGAAGTCAGACAGGTACCGTAAATCTTCATCGGGGATAACTTTTTCAGACTTTGAAGGTCAGGAAGAAGCAAATTATGCATTCTGGCGGCGCCTTACCCCATCACAGAGAATAGAGTTGCATACCATCATGGTCAATTCCATTTACAAAGACGCATCCAATAGAAATACAGGCAACCAGACTTTTGAAATTGTTTTTACTGATAAATCCATATGAATATATTTAATGAATTCCATCAACGGTTCCTGTTTGAATTACTGAAACATGAAGTGGATTTCATTGTAGTTGGTGGTTTATCAGTTGTTTTCCACGGATATATCAGAACAACCGGAGACATGGATTTGTGGATTCGTCCGACAAATGAGAATAAATTGAAATTACTGCCCGTTATATCACAATTTGGCCTTACTCAGGAGTCAATTGAGATTTTACAAAACAAGGATTTCACACAAATGCTTGCATTTCATTTTAACTACCCTCCTGATAAGATCGAATTCCTTACTTCTGTTTCAGGACTTGAATTTGATGATGCATTCGTAAAGCGTGACCATCTGGCCATCGAAAATTTCGAAGTGCCATTCCTGAGTTTTGAAGATTTAATTATCAATAAAATGACTGCAGGAAGGCTTAAAGACAGAGCCGATGTTGATGAGTTGCAAAAATTTCATCGTAAAAAGTAAGCATTGAAGATCATTATTCGAATATTAAATCCATTTCCTATGCAATGCAGCCTGAAAATACTGCTACTCTCTGTTATTCTTTTTCTCGGCGGATGTGGGCATAAAGAAAAGCAAATTACCACCCTGCATATGCTTGAAGGGGGTAAGACCTTTGCTGTCCCCACCGGAACTGCTGCCGATCAGATCGTGCTGAAGAAGATCCCCGATGCCAAATTCGAATATTACAACAGCATCCTCGACTGCTCCATTGCGGTAAAGGACGGCAAAGCCGATGCCGCAGCATACGACCTGCCGATACTGAACAATATTGCAGCCAAGAACGAGGGTTTGGTGGTGCTTCCGGAACTCATTATGGACGATCAGTATGGATTTGCTGTAAGGCTGGACGATAATGATCTTAAAAATACGATCGACCAGGTAGTTGCAGAACTCAGGTCCAACGGCACTTATGAAGCCATGAAAAAGCGATGGTTCCCCGAAAAGGGCGACCCGGCACCAATGCCGCTTTTCCCTTCGGACGGGAAGAACGGGACGCTGAATTTCGGTACCGCTGCAGTTACAGAACCCATGTCGTTTTTCGATGCAAACAAACAGATTGTCGGATTCGATATTGAAATCGCTTCAAGGGTTGCCCAAAAACTGGGAAAGAAACTCATCATCACCGACATGGAATTCGGCGCCATGATCCCTGCCCTGATCTCGGGCAAGGTCGACATGATAGGGGCCGGACTTTCCATCACCGCCGAGCGTGCAAAGAGTATACTGTTTTCCGAATGTTACTATAAAGGCGGGCTGGCAGTTATTGTCAAAGGGAAACCTGCATCATCCCCGGCAGTGGCAACAGGTTTGCTCAAAACCGTGAATGACATCCATGATAAACGTATCGGCGTCCTGTTAGGCAGCATCCATGATGCCTATGCAACAAAAACCTATCCTGACGCCACTCTCCTTGAGTACCAGAACGTTTCCGACATGCTGTTTGCCCTAAACTCCGACAAGGTCGACGTTGTATTTATGGATGAATCGTCGTTGAAAGAAGTCTTCAGTAAAAACCCTGACCTGGGAGTCCTTGACTCAAGCATGTTCATAGTACCAATTGCGGCCGGATTCAATAGTGAAAATGACAGGCTCAGGGAGCAGTTCAATGCGTTTTTGCGTGAAATACGAACGAATGGCATCTACAATGATATGGTTGACCGATGGATGGAAAAAGGTCTTTCGGAAATGCCTGAAATAAAAACGCCAGCTACCAACGGAACCCTTAAACCAGGTATTGTGAGCGACCTCGGGCTGCCTTTCACAGTTATAAAAGACGGTCAGCTGATCGGATTTGATATTGAACTTTCAAAACGTTTTGCCGCATATGCCGGGAAAGGTTACGAACCGGTCGACCTTCCCTTCGCAAGCCTGCTCGCTTCAATTTCGACAAATAAGATCGACATCATAACCAGCTCGATGATGATCACCGAAGAACGTAAAAAACAAATCGATTTTTCGGATCCATATTACGAATCGGGAGTGAGTGTGATCGCTCAGAAAAAGAATCTCGCAAAATATGCAGGGACTGCCACATCCGCAGACAAAAGAACATTTGCAGAGAAGATGTCCGATAGTTTTTACAACAACATCATTTTCGAAAAGAGGTACCTCCACATAATCAACGGCCTTTATATTACTTTGATCATTTCGATCTTTGCCGCATTGTTCGGGACTCTGGTTGGCGCACTGATTTGTTTCATGCGGATGTCAAAACGCATGATCCTTTCAGCCACGGCCAGGGCCTATATCTCGGTGCTTCGCGGAACTCCGGTGCTGGTGTTGCTGATGATCATCTACTATGTGGTGTTTGCTTCGGTGAATATCAATCCGGTATTGGTGGCCATCTTTGCTTTCGGACTGAACTTCGGGGCCTATGTGTCGGAAATGTTCAGAACCTCGATCCAGAGCATTGACAACGGTCAGAAAGAAGCCGCAATTGCCGGCGGTTTTACCAAAGTGCAGACCTTTATATATATCATACTGCCCCAGGCTATGCGGCAGATCCTCCCGGTTTACAAGGGAGAATTTATCTCTCTTATCAAAATGACATCCATCGTGGGGTATATCGCGGTACAGGACCTCACCAAGGCAAGCGACATCATCCGCAGCCGTACTTTCGATGCCTTTTTCCCTCTTTTTATGGTAGCCGTGCTGTATTTCCTCCTCGCCTGGCTGCTCACCTGGGCCCTGGGCTTAATTGAACTATCAGTCGATCCGAAAAGAAAACGTCAGAAAAGAGAAAAGGAGGCAGCAAGATGATAAGGACAGAACATCTCTCAAAACATTTCGGCCCCCTGGTCGTGCTGAAAGATATCAATGCGGAAATCAGCAAAGGGGAAGTCATTTCTGTGATCGGCCCCTCGGGAACGGGAAAAAGCACTTTTCTGCGTTGCCTGAACCTGCTCGAAGAACCTACCGGCGGCAGCATCTTTATTGATAATATACCCATGCTTGACAAGCATACCGATGTTCCCAAACTCAGGCAAAGGATGGGCATGGTATTTCAGTCATTCAACCTTTACGCTCATCTAACCGTTCTGGAGAACCTGACTATAGGCCCTATTAAATTACTTCGAAAGAAGAGAGCTGAAGCAGAAAGCAGGGCCATGGAACTCTTAAAGCTCGTCGGCCTGGCCGAAAAAGCAGGAAGTTTCCCTGATGAGCTTTCGGGCGGACAAAAGCAGAGGGTTGCCATAGCGCGCTGCATGGCCATGGACCCGGAGATCCTGCTTTTCGACGAGCCAACTTCCGCCCTCGACCCCACCATGGTGAGCGAAGTGCTGGCCGTGATCAGGAGGCTTTCGAGGGAAGGAATGACCATGGTCATCGTGACCCACGAAATGGAATTTGCGCGTAATATTTCAAGCCGTGTATTTTATATGGACGAAGGATTGATCTATGAAGAAGGACCTCCGGCTCAGATCTTCGACAATCCGCAGAAAGAAAAAACAAAAGCCTTTATTAACCGCATCCGCAGTCTTCATTCCCAAATCACCAGCAGGGATTATGATCTTTATGCCCTGCAGGGCGAGATGGAAAATTTTTGTGAAAAACACATGCTTTCGAAAAAAGTTTCGGGCTATGTGGTTCATATTGCCGAAGAAGTCCTTTGCCTGCAGAAAGACTTCAGCGACATCAGACTGAGCCTGACTTATTCCGAGAAAGAAGGGACTGTTGAACTTGTATGCAGCAGTGCCGGTGTGCCGTTAAACCCCCTGGAGGATGAGGAGCTGAAGGATGACATCGGTTTAAAACTGATCCGGGGCCGGTGTACGAGTGTGGAATATCGCCTCGAAGACGGGAAAAATATCCTTACCCTGAGACTCAGGGATGAATAATCAGAACTTTCTAATCTGAAATTTGCACATATGAGAATACCATTGATCCAAAACATACGCCTTGCAGCCCTGCTGCTCGTTATGACGTCGGTTGTACTTTCCGGCAGAAGGCCTCTACACCTGGGCCGTATCTCAGGGTATCCTTGGCTTATCGGTGGTGAGTGATGAATACCCTGCCCGGGTAGGTGGGATTGCAGGTTCATGGAATGTAAAGAACCTGGCAGAATATACCAATCTTATAGGGTCCGTGTCATTGATTCCACTACAGATAATTCATTGATTATACTACATCTTACTGCTTTTCATTGATTTACCTTTGGATAATTATTAATCTCCAAACTTTATACCATGACAAAGGCAGACATTATTACGAACATCGTAAAGCAGACCGGTATTGAAAAAGCTGCAGCAGAGGATGTAGTCAACACTCTTATGACTTCAGTGAAAAATTCCATGATTAAAGGAGAAAATGTTTATCTGCGTGGATTTGGCACTTTTGTTATAAGAAAACGTCAGGAAAAAATTGGCAGAAACATTCCCCGAAAAACTTTTGTGACCATTCCGGCACATTCCACCCCCAGGTTCAAACCCTGCAAAACCTTCCTCAATAAAGTAAAGCAGAATGTTGAAGTAGAATAGCAGCATTCTCAACCCTTCGGCATTTTTTCTATCTTTGCACTTCCATTGGCCCTGTAGTTCAATGGATAGAATGGAAGTTTCCTAAACTTTAGATGCAGGTTCGATTCCTGCCGGGGCTACTCATAAGGCTTGTTATATTATTGATATGCAAGCCTTTATCTTTTATCGGGTAGCAATATAGTAACAAAAAAGTTACAACTGACATTTACTGACCTTGTTTCTAGTATATCTTCGTCATGTTTTACCAACTCTCCTCACTTGTCGATTTTTCTAATTGCTTCTTGAGGGAAGTTATTGAGCAACCACATCTGTCGCTATTATTACGGCTGCTGAAATTGTAAAAATAAATTTCACTTTAATTTTTTGATTCATAAAGGGTGAAAAATGAAACAGATTATTTCTCTAAGAATTTATTGGCTCTGTTTTCGGCGTTTTGCCGCAGGTTGTAACCTGGTCCTTTTTGCAAGCTGTGCAGAGGGTAGCAAGAAGGAGAAATATCGACAACAAACCCGGTGTTTGCATAAATCTAAATTTAGAATTAACCGGCAGAGATGGAATTGGCAGGTAAAGTGAAACTAAAAACACTTCCTTTCCCTTCTTCGCTTTCGACCTGTAATTTCCCGCCATGTTTTTCAATAAACTCTTTGCAAATGATAAGACCCAGGCCTGTACTGGGTTCTCCGTCGGTACCTTTTCTGCTTGTCTGTAAATCGGGCCTGAATAAACTATCAACAATTTCACCATTCATCCCAATACCCGTATCACTGACAGTGATTTCAACTGAATTGCCTGGCATCCGTATTGCAGCAATAGTAACCGATCCTCCTTTTACGGTGAATTTCACGGCATTCGAGGCTAGATTCCGAAGGATGGATCCCAGCATATATTCATCGGCAAAGACTTCCAGATCTATAGGAATATCAATACTGATAGTTATCCCCTTTTTATTAGCCGAATCCTTTACAGGGCGAAGAGTTTCAGCAACCAGATGATTCAAATTAAATGTTGTAGGCACAAATGTGGTTATCCCCCTTTGCAAACGCGACCATTCCAGCAGGTTTTCGAGCAGACTAAACAGATTGGTGGCAGAGTTTCTCATACTCACTGCTATCTTCTGGATCTCCTTCAATGTCAATGTGTCGAGTTCATCGACCAGCATATTTGTAAAACCAAGGAATCCGTTAAAAGGACCGCGAAGTTCGTGGGCAATAATAGAAAAGAACTTGTCTTTTTCGGCATTGAGGAAATGAAGTTCTTCTTTTTGAAGTCTGATTTCTTCTTCCGCTTTTTTTCGCTCGGTGATGTCTTGATGGAAAGCCAGGTAAAACTTCTGGTTGCCAATGGTTATAAGGCTTGCAGTGTCGCTTAAAATGAAAGTATGCCCGTCCTTATGGTAGTGCTCGACCTCAAAACGAACCACCTCCCCGGCATTGATACGGCGCATGACCTCAGCCCGGCCATCAAATGCATCCTCATTGAGTACATCCAGATCATTGATGCTTGTATTCCTCAGCTCGTCGACCGTGTAGCCGTGCATTTCGGCAAAAGACTTATTGACTTCGGAAATCCTGCCATCCATCGTCAACAAAATAAGGCCTTCATTCGCCTGATCGAACAGAGTACGAAACCGTAATTCACTTTCCCTTAAAGCCACCTCCGACTTGCTCCGCTCTGTGTTATCTCTTAATGATCCGTCAATATAGCCTGGTTTGCCATTGGCATCGAACATTAAACTGGCATTTAGTGAAGCAAACCTGATATCACCATTTTTTGTCTTAAGCTTTACCTCATAATCCCGGACCTGACCATTTTTCATCAGGGCGCTAAGCAGGGCATCCCGGTCTACAGGGTTGAAATACAGGTTGAAAACATTAGTGCCGATAAGTTCATTCCTGTCAAAATCAGAAAAATGCTTAATTGATGGGCTTATATCGTGAATGATCCCAGCCAGGTTACAACGATAAAAAACGTCCTGAACATTTTCGAACAGTGTGCAGTATCTTTCTTCGCTCACTCGGGAAGCTTCCTCGGTGGCAGATTTTGAAAGCTGTAACTCTTCCCCCTGCATTTCAAGTTCAAGCCGGTTCACTTCAAGCTCGTGAATGAGCTTAAAAGTGTCTGCTGCAGAAAGCTTAGCAGCCGGGCCTGATTCTTTATTTTTCAGTAAATCCTCTGCTTTCTGACGTAGTATCTCGGCTTCGGATCTGGTATCTTTGTTCATTGTGGATTACTTTGCGTCTTTGGCCCTATTTCTTTTGAGCAAAGATAAGGCATTAAAGACTTTTCACCCTGCACCTGTTTATAAGTTCTTTTGATAAACGGGATGTGATTGGATAGATTGCTTTTATTTTGCAGATGCAATGGAGCAATATTTTATTCCTGCCGCTGTTTTATGTTCATTTCTTATCCTGGTAATCCCCGGGAAAGTGCGATTTTATTATACTCTTGCCCTTATCCTGTTGATAACTCTTGTTACATCTATCCCGGCTGCCCTACAGTTTTTTTCTCCCCTCAATGTCACTTCCCTGAGACCTGAACCGGGACTATCTGCAAGCCTTACTTCCACAAACTGGATTTTCAAAGGATATCTGGGTGAACTCCGTTTTACGATCGATCGCTTAAGCTCATTTTTTATTCTGGTCACGAACTTCACGGTTCTCACAGGGATGCTTTATTCACGAGGCTATCTCAAAGCCTATGAAAGCACCAAGAACCCCGCTCAGTTTGCCCTGCATTATTTCAGCTACGTCTGGCTTCATCTTTCCATGCTTGCGGTGCTTACTCTTCGCGACGGGCTTGCTTTCCTGATTGCCTGGGAGCTGATGGCGGTTTCTTCTTTCATGCTCATTTTATTCGAGGCTGAAAAGCGTTCGACCCTGAAAACCGCCGTTAATTACCTTGTGCAGATGCATATCGGGTTTGTAATGCTTTTGTTTGCATTTCTTATAACCGAAGCAGGCGGCGGGGAAATGAGCTTCGATGCTCTCCCGGCCTATTTTGCCTCTCATTCCAATACCGGCCTTTTCCTTCTTTTCTTTGCAGGATTTGCCGTGAAAGCAGGATTCATCCCGTTTCACACCTGGCTGCCCGAAGCTCACCCCGCCGCTCCTTCACATGTTTCGGGTGTGATGTCGGGTGTGATGATCAAAATGGGGATCTACGGAATTTTCCGTGTACTTATTTCAGTTCAGTCTGATTGGTATACCATAGGTCTGGTTTTGCTTGCCGTCTCGGCATTGACCGGGCTCCTCGGAATACTGTTTTCCATAGTGCAGAAGGATATTAAAAAGATCCTCGCCTATTCCACTATTGAGAATATCGGTATTATCGGGCTTGGAATGGGGCTTGGATCCATCGGACTTGCACTCCACAACACGGCTCTCACCTTTCTCGGTTTCACCGGCAGCCTGCTGCATGTACTCAACCATTCCCTCTTCAAATCCCTGCTTTTCTATGGTGCGGGATCAGTATACCGCTCAACCCATACCAGGAATATTGAAGAACTGGGTGGACTTATACATTCCATGCCCCGCACTGCAGGGCTCTTCCTGTTCGGATCAGCGGCTATCTGCGCCCTTCCTCCCCTTAATGGATTTATTTCTGAATTCCTGCTCTACCTTGGGTTTTTCAAAGGACTGAGCGCGGGCAGCGAGTACCTTTCTATCCTTTTTCTGCTCACCATTATAACTCTGGCACTGATCGGCGGACTGGCGATCTTCAGTTTTTCCAGGGCTTTCGGGATCAGTTTCCTGGGTACCCCACGCAAAGAGATCCATCTGCAGCCTGAAACCATTACCCGGGACATGATCTTCCCGCAGATCCTCATCGCTTTGTTCATCCTTGGCATTGGCCTGATGCCTATGGCGGCCATTACTCCCATCGCTAACCTTGTCGAAAACCAGTTCCATGCAGGGTCCGCTGCATCATTACTTTCCCTCACGACAGCAATGAATAAGATCAGCCTCTTCGGCCTCATCCTGATTTCCCTTGTATCCTGCATCCTGTATCTCAGAACCAGGGTCCTCAGTCAGCGCACACCGGCTTACGGTCCTACCTGGGGATGCGGCTATACTGAAGGCACCCCCAGGCAGCAGTACACCGGGGCCTCCTTTGCCGGCAATATTTCTGAACTGGCCCAGCCTGTCCTGCAAAACATCGAAGAATTACGTCCCATTGCTGCCGATGACATATTCCCCCACAAACGCTCGCTGCATCTCAGAACCATCGACATCTTTTCAGTAGCCCTTGGCAAGCTTACCGACCTCTCATGGCTTGTCCTGAAAACGCTGGCCCGGCTTCAGACAGGTAACATCCGTCATTACATACTGTATGCATTTATTTTTATTCTGGTGATTTTTGTGCTTTTATATTTAAAACTCATATGACAGGAGCCCTGCTGGCCATAGTTTCTGCAGTCTTTTTCCCGGGAATCATCCTGAGGGTGAAAAGTATTGCCAGTGGCCGCAAAGGCCCGGGAATTTTGCAGCCCTGGAAAAATATCATCCTCCTGTTCAGGAAAAGCAGCGTGTTCAGCACAACAACCAGCTTTATCTTCAGGCTGGCCCCGGCCGTCTACCTTGCAACGATTTGCTGCGCCCTTATGCTGCTGCCTTTCCCGGGTATGCCCTCTGTTCTTGGCTTTGAAGGCGATTTCATTCTGTTTGCCTACCTGCTTGCCCTGGGGAAACTGCTGTTTATCCTCGGCGCACTCGATACCGGAAGCAGCTTCGAAGGCATGGGAGCCAACCGCGAAGCCCTGTATTCTATGCTTACAGAACCGGCCTTTTTTATTCTCCTGGGAACACTCTCACTTCTTTCGGGTCAGCTTTCAATGCAGTCCATTTTTCACAACCTCCAGTTTGCAGGCGAATTCTCGCTGATAACCGGTGGAATCGCAATTTACCTCCTGGTACAAATCGCTATGATAGAAAACAGCCGCATGCCTGTAGATGACCCCAGGACCCATCTCGAACTGACCATGGTGCACGAAGTCATGATCCTCGATTACAGCGGACTAGACCTGGCCCTGATCCAAACTGCCACGAACCTGAAATTTGTGCTTTACGGCGGATTGATCGCCAACTTCCTTATGCCTGCCGTAGCCGACTGGTCTACCCTCGCAAGCACGTGGCACGTGGCACGTGATACGTGGCACCTTTTAGATGCCACTCTTAATGTTTCTATCTTCCTGGTCGTCGAGGCTGTATTCGCGGCAGCCATCGGCCTTATGGAATCCTTCCGCGCCAGAAAAAAACTGGCCAAAAATCCGCAGTTCATCGTCACCCTGAGCTCCATCGCCCTGATCGGTTTTATTCTCGTGCTTTTGTTAACCCGAAACCTCATCCGCTGATATGACATCAATGCTCATCATAGTCTTTGCGATCACCCTGATCTATCTCAGCGTTACAGAGAGATTCAGGGTCTATGCAGGACTGGTTGGCTTGCAGGGGTTGCTGCTTTTCGGACTATCGTTCCTGCAACTCGACAGGATCACGCTCGCTACGGTGTTGTTTGTGGCTATCGAAACCCTGCTGTTCAAAGTGATCGTGGTCCCTTATCTGCTTTTTACCGTCATCCGCCGTACCGGTGTGGCACGGGTTCATGATAAAGCCCTGCCTTCGTTCTATTCCCTGCTGCTGGTCACCCTCGGCCTTCTGCTCAGCATTGTGGTCTCATTTTCGATGAATACCACGCCTTATAACCTTCTGTTTTTTATCGTTTCATTCTTTTCGGTCTATACCGGACTGTTTCTGATCATCTCGCACCGAAAAATCTTTTCGCACCTGGTGGGATTCCTGGTGATCGAGAACGCGGTACTTCTTCTTTCACTGGCCATCGGAAGCGAGATTCCCATGCTGATCAATATAGGAATACTGCTCGATATCGTTGTAAGTGTGCTCATACTGGGGATTTTCGTGATGAAGCTCCGGCAGCAAACGGATGATTTAACAATACTGAAAGATGACTGATCGCTCGCATGTTTAACACAACCAACATATTTCTCCTCTTCTTCGCAATCTCAATGGTATTGGGACTGGCTGTTGGTTTGATACATAGAAAACTCCTTGCAAAAACGCTGACGTCGTTTTACGTCATTGTCCATATCGCTTTCACTGTTTTCTGCTGGATGCACAGGGGGGAGACAGTACTTGATTACTTCACTTTCGACACACTGGGACTGCTGATGCAATCGGTACTCTCGATCCTTACGGTGACCACGGTTTACCATGGCTTCATTTATGTAAAACATAATCCGCCGAGAGTCTATGCAATTTACCACGCCGCACTCATCGCCCTGATCGCATCCATGACTGGAGCTTATTTTGCAAACGGCATGACCACAGTCTGGATCTTCGTTGAAGCCACAACCCTTGCCGTCGCAGCACTCATCTACCACGACCGGACCGCCGTCGCCCTCGAAGCCACATGGAAATATGTCTTTGTTTGTTCCATTGGCATCGCGCTTGCTTATATCGGCATATTGTTCCTGGGCTTCACTGTGAGAGATGCCCGTCTGTTACATCTTTCATTTTCATCAATAACCGAAATCGCACGCCTTGCAAATCCACTTTACCTGAAAATCGCTTTTGTATTCGTCCTGGTCGGGTACAGTACAAAAATGGGATTATTCCCGATGCATACGGTGACTGTTGATGCCCATACCGTTGCGCCTCCCCCCATCAGTGCGTTTATTTCAACAACCCTGATGAATGTTGGCTTCCTGGCCATTTTCAGGATCTACGCACTGTTCTCTGCAACTCCCATCCTGGCGTTCATGAACCATGTGCTGCTGTTGTCGGGATTCCTTTCATTGCTCATCTCGGCCGGTTACATGCTGAAAGCAAAGCACAACAAACGAATGCTGGCCTATTCCAGTCTCGAAAACATGGGAATTGTTGCGATAGCGCTGGGTATGGGAGGCATTGGATATTATGCTGCCATACTGCATATCATCCTTCATTCCTTTGCCAAAGCCGGCTTGTTTTACCAGATGGGGCAGTCGTACAAAGTGATGGGAACCTATAACCTCGACGAATCGGGCAACTACATGAACCTCTACCCCGCGGGCGCCACGGCTCTGCTGCTGGGACTGGTCTGCATCACCGCTATCCCGCCCTCGGGAATGTTCATCTCTGAACTACTGATGTTCAAAGCCATGATCGCGAACGGCAATTACCTGTACATGGTGGTAGCCGCAATTCTGCTTTGCTTTGTGCTTTATGCCCTGCTCACAAGGGTTTTGCATATCGTCTTTTCACAACCGCGCAACTCCTCGGGAAAAGTGCATGAAAAAATAAATCCCTGGCAAACTGTTTCGCAGTTCGCACTCTTCGGCCTTGTGATCCTGATTTGCTTCACCCAGCCCGCTTTTTTCAGGGATCTGATTAATGACATAATTCAACACTTGCCGAGATGACATTATTTCACCATTTCACCATTTCACCATTTATGGTAACATCAAACCCCTTCGTCGTCCCGCTCGCTGATGTTCCGGTACTGGCCTATCCAGAGTTTGTGAATAAAATTAAGGAGCTGACTGCGGATGAGAGATGCCACTGCGTTACCTACCACGCGGTCCCTCTGGGTGCGGTATTAAAATTTTTCTGCTGCATTGCTTCTGACTATAATCATGGGCTTATACTGCTTTCGCACGAACAACAGGCTACGCCTCCTCCTTCCCTGGAGTCACTTACACTACATCACCCCTCATTTCACATGTACGAACGTGAGATCAGCGAGCAGTGGGGAGTTCAGTTCGAAGGGCATCCATGGATGAAACCCGTTCGTTCCCATTTCATGGATGCAGGATGCGGGATGCAGGATGAGGGATGCGGGATGCAGGATGCAGGATACAGGATGCGGGATCTTGCATCTTGCATCCCGTATCCCTTTTATTCCATCGAAGGCGAAGGAATACACGAGGTCGGCGTCGGTCCCATCCATGCCGGGGTAATTGAGCCGGGGTACTTCCGGTTTTGCTGTAAGGGTGAAAAGGTTTTGCACCTGGAGATCCAGCTGGGTTTTCAGCACAAGGGAATTGAAAAACTTTTCATCGTAAAACGATCAGGTATTCAGCGGGCGGTACTTGCCGAAAGCATAGCCGGGGATACCGCGGTTGGCCATTCTATTGCACATGTACAGTTGATGGAGGCCCTGGCAGGGATCAGACCTTCCGAAACACTTCAGGCTGAACGTATCATTGCGCTCGAGATGGAGAGGATAGCCGTGCATATTGGAGATACAGCAGCCTTGTGCACCGACATCGCGTACCAGTTCGGACAGGTAGTAAATGAAGCTCTTCGTACTATCGTCATAAACACAACCCAGTCCTGGTGCGGGAACCGCTTCGGGAAAGGACTGATCAGAACCGGAGGGAGTCATTATCCTTTAACCAGAGAATTGGCCGACCTGTTTTTGGCCAACCTTAAAGAGGTTGAAGAAAGGTACAACCAGATCACCCGTGAAATATTTACAAACCCCAGTGTCCTAAGCCGTTTTGAAGGTATTGGTAAAGTAAGCGCCCACCAGGCAGGTCTGATAGGTGCCGTGGGAATGGCAGCGAGAAGCAGCGGCGTGAAACGCGATATCCGCTCATCGCATCCCTTCCAGGCGTTCAGTAAAATCAATTATGAGCCTGTCACTCTTCACCAGGGTGACGTCTGGGCCAGGGCCATGCTGAGAAAACTGGAAGTGGAAAAATCCTTGCAGCTCATCAGGGATCTGATCCGTGGAACCGATTTCCAGAATAACCACACTGCGCCTCAGTATGATTATACTCTTCCTGTCTCGAGCTTCGCCTTGTCGCTGGCCGAAGGATGGAGGGGCGAGATCATGCATTCCGCAGTCACAGATGAAGAAGGAAATATTCAGCATTATAAAGTAAAAGATCCGTCGTTTCATAACTGGATGGCTCTGGCGCTGGCCGTGAGGAACCAGGAAATATCGGATTTTCCGTTGTGTAACAAGAGCTATAACCTGTCGTATTGCGGGAATGATCTTTAGAAGAGATGAATATCGAATATTGAACATTGAATGTTGAACGGAATAAAAAATTCGATATTCGAAATTCGTTGTTCAATATTCGATATTCATTTTTTTTGTTCAATATTCGACATTCAAAATATTAATTATGGCACTAAATTTCATAAGCATCTTCCGCCGCCACGGCCGCCAGTATGTGAAGGACCTGCGCAAGGCGGTTATTCCGGAAGGATTCCGCGGCCGGCCTGTCATAAGCATGGAAATTACCCCTGCCGAAGAGAAGGTGGCCGAAATGCTGTGCCCTACCGGAGCGATCACTTCCGGCCCGTTCCGACTCGACCTTGGCAAATGCGAGTTCTGTATGGAATGCAGCTTTGCAACTGCAGGCAAGATTCGGTTCACAAATGATCACCGGCTTGCGGCAAACCTCAGGGAAGGCCTGCTGATTCGAAAGGGAGAGGACAAAACAATACGGATCAACCCGGAGCTGGTCAGGAAAGAGATCCGTTCCTTTTTCGGTCATGCGCTCAAGCTGAGGCAGGTTTCGGCCGGAGGCGACAATTCGGCCGAGTTGGAATTAAATGCCTGCGGGAACGTGAATTTTGATATGGGGCGATATGGAATTGAATTCGTTGCCTCGCCCCGGCATGCCGACGGGCTCGTGATAACCGGCCCTATAAGCGGTAACATGGCCGAAGCCCTTCAGATCTGTTACGATGCAGTCCCCACGCCCAAAATCGTTATTCTTGCCGGCACCGCGGCAATCAGCGGGGGGATCTTTGAGAACAGCCCCGATCTCATCCGCAGTTTTATTGAAACGGTAAAGCCCGACCTCTACGTGCCAGGCAATCCGCCACATCCTCTTACATTCATTAACGGGGTGCTGGACCTTACAGGCAGAAAATAATCTGCCTTCTATTCATACCTCAGGGCATCGATGGGATTCAGGCTGGCAGCCTTGCGTGCAGGATACCATCCAAAGAAAATACCAATGGCTGTTGAGAAAAGAAACGATAGTATGATCGATTGCAGGGTAATCGTGACCGGCCAGCTCATCAGGCTGGCAATCACCCCTGAGGCAAGAATTCCCAGACCCGCACCGAGCAGACCTCCGATCAGGCTAATCATCAGGGCTTCGATAAGGAACTGAAGCAACACATCCCGCCCCCGGGCTCCGACGCCCATGCGGATGCCTATTTCACGGGTCCTTTCAGTTACTGAAACCAGCATGATATTCATAATTCCGATTCCTCCCACAAGCAGTGAGATACTTGCAATACTTGCCAGCAGGGCTGTAAGTATGCTGGATGTTGCCGTGGCAGCGCTGGAGATATCGGCCTGGGAACGGATAGTGAAGTCCGCATCCTCCGATGGGCCCAGTCTGTGTCTTTCTTTTAAAACCTGGGTCACTTCATCCGTTGCAATGGGTATCGCTTTTTCTGACGTGGCCGACAGCATGATACTCTGTATATAAGTCACGGTCATCATCCTCACCTGCACCGTATTGAAAGGCGCAATCACAATATCGTCCTGGTCCTGCCCCCAGGCGTTCTGCCCTTTTGGCGCTATCAGTCCGATCACCTGGAATGGTATTTTGTTTATGCGGATGATCTTTCCCGCAGGATCCTGGCCTTCACCAAAAAGGTATTTATTTACGGTTTGACCGATCACGCATACTTTGCTGGCAGTGCGGTCGTCGTTGAGGGTAAATGCAGCCCCTTTTTCAATAGCCAGGTTACGGATATCGAAATAATCGGGGTAAACACCCCATACCGTAGTCCTCCAGTTCTGGCCGCTGGCAATCAACTGGCCGCTGGTTCTGACGGTTGGCGTGGAATACAGTACTGCCGGACACCGGCTTGCCACGGCCTTGTAGTCATCCATCGTCAGTTTTACACTCGATCCTGCTTCCATCCTCACCCCGGCGGTCATGCTTGCCGAAGGATAAACCGTGAGAAGGTTGGTCCCCAGGTTGGCAATCTGTTTCTGGATGCTTTCCTTTGAGCCCTGCCCGATGGCAAGCATGGCAATCACCGAAGCAACGCCTATAATGATCCCGAGCATGGTAAGGAACGTCCTCATCTTATTTTTCCCGAGCGACCTCAATGCGGCCCTTAAAAGGTTCTTTAGTTTCATATCGTCTCCTCCTCGGTTAAAACGGGAATTGTTAACAGTTCTGCCGCAGCATTCCTGGGTTTTTCCACGATGAAGTCTTTTTGAATACGGCCGTCCCTGAAAGTAATGTTCCTGTTGGTATAGGCAGCAATATCGGGTTCATGGGTCACGATGATCACGGTGATACCCTGGGTATTCAGCTTCTGGAATATACTCATAACTTCTACCGATGTGCGTGTGTCGAGGTTCCCGGTAGGTTCATCGGCAAGGATCACAACGGGGTTATTTACCAAGGCCCTGGCGATGGCAACCCGCTGCTGTTCCCCTCCCGAGAGCTGGCTCGGCAAATGATGAGACCTCTCGGCCAGGCCTACCGATTCAAGCGCCCGGATTGAACGTTCTTTCATCTCCTTTGAGCTGATATTGCTGTTGTACATCAGAGGAAGTTCTACGTTTTCAAGGGCGGATGTGCGTGAAAGAAGATTGAACGACTGGAACACAAAACCGATCTTTTTATTTCGAAGATGTGCCAGCTGGTCTTTATTCAGCTTTCCCACATCCACGCCATCGAGCATATACTCCCCTTTTGTAGGCACATCAAGGCAGCCGGCTATATTCATAAACGTGGATTTACCCGACCCGCTTTTCCCCATAATCGCAACGAAATCGCTTTTATGGATCTCCATATTGACCCCCCTTAAGGCATGTACCTCGAGGTCGCCCATCTTGTAAATTTTAACGAGATGCTTAACCGAAATAATGGTCTCTTTCATATCAGCGTCCTCCTCTTCCGCCGCTACCGCCCTGTTGCGGACGTCCCATGGTGGGTGCGAACGGGTTCTGTTGCTGGGTTGTTGGCTGTCCGGGAGTTGTATTCACTATTCCTGTAACCACTTCATCTCCATCTTTTAAATTGCCATCCACTTCGGTTGAGCTGTTGTCGGATATCCCGGTTCTAACTCTGTGGGGTATGAGCAATTCGCCCTGTTTTACCCATACAAGTCCCATCCTGGGCCGGTTACCGCCCTGTCCACCCCAGCCCTGATGGCCCTGCATCCCGGATCCTGCATCCTGCATCCCGGATCCTGCATCCCGCATTCCGGATCCCCGCATCCCGGATCCTGCATCCCGCATTCCGGATCCCCGCATCCCGGATCCTGCATCCCGCATCCCGGATCCCTGCAACCCGGATCCTGCATCCCGCATCCCGGATCCCTGCATCCCGGATCCCATCTGGCCTCCGCCGCCAGAGCCCTGTCCCGACTGTTTACGGGCAGCGAATTTCAGAAGTTTTTCAATTACTTTTTGAATGGAATCGGGGTATTCCTTCATGTGCTTGTCAAGATATTCCTGGGGAGGCCAAAACCTCAGCGAAGAAGAAGGAACCTTAAACACATCAAGTGCCTCCTGGATCTTTACCGTGAGATTAGCGGTCATCCCCGGCATAAGTTTCTTATCGGGATTGGGCACGTCGATAACTACCGTGTAATTGACCACGTTCTGCAAAGTCACCGGTTGCAGCCTCACCTGCCTAACGGTACCATTAAACATCTGGTCCATATATGCGTCGACCTTGAAAGAGACTTCCTGTCCCACTTTGATCTTGCCGATATCGGCTTCGTCAATGCTGGCCTGGAGCTGCATCTTGGTAAGGTCATTCGCAATGGAAAACAAGGTGGGGGTGCTGAAACTGGATGCCACGGTCTGCCCGATATCTACATTCCTCGAAATGACTACTCCCGAAACAGGAGCGATAATCGTGGCATAACGCAGGTTGATATAGGCCCTGTCGAGAGACGACTTTACCGACCTTTCGTTAGCCTGAGCCGTTTCATAATCTGAAAGGCTCTGGTCATAATCGGCCTGGGCGATTACCTTTTCTTCAAACAAGGTCTTGTTGCGTTCATAGTTACGCTTGGTAAGCCTGGTCTGAACCTGTGCCCTGAAAAGGCTTGACTTCGCATCCTCAACGGAAGCAGCAAGAAAGGTGGTATCAAGCACGGCTATTATCTGCCCTTTTCGAACTACCGAATTGAAGTCTACAAAAATTTTGGTGATGATCCCCGATACCTGGGTGCCAACGGCAACGGTCGTGTCGGCGCTTAAAATTCCGGTGGCCGTGACATTCACCTGCAGGTCTCCCTTTTCAACTTTTCCGCTGCGGAATTCGACTGCTTTTTCTGTTTTCTTTCCGAACAGGAAATACCCCCCGGCAAGGAGAGCAAGAACCACAACAACAACGATAATCCAATACGTCTTTTTCATTGTATCTGATGCATTAATTGGTTAGAATGTAATCGTTTTACCCTGGTAAAAATCAAGGATCTTCGACTGAAAAATGAAATTATATTTTGCCTGGATCGAATTCGACAGAGATGAAACAAAAGTGTTCTGCTGGATCAGGTAATCCGTGGCACTCATTACACCCACGTTGAATTTCTTCTCTGCATTTTTAAAAGTTCTCTCCGTTGAGCTAAGCTGAATCTTGCTGGCTGCAAAATTCTTCGCTGCAGCTTTAAGGCCCGTATAGGTCTGTTCAATGTTCATTCTCAGGGTTTGCCTGGTATTGAGTTCATTGAGTTCCGCCGTTTTAGAGTTTATTTTTGCCCGTTCAATCCCGCTTTGTAAAGAGCGGTTGCTGAAAATCGGTATACTCAGGCCAAGGTTAACCGACTGCCCCACGTTATCCCAGACCTGGGTGTAAAAGGGATAGTCTTCCTGGAGTATCCCCTGCTTGCGGCTGGAAGCATAGTTGGAGCTGAGCCCTGCCGACAGTGTAAGCCTTGGCCAACGCGCTCCCGTCGCAATTTTAATAGCCATCTGCGAACTGGTTGTCCGGAACGATGCCGAGTGAATCTGTGGCATGGCTTCCAGCGATTTCTGGTACACCTCATCCTTGCTCAGCAGTAATAAAAGAGAAGGCTCAGCAAATTTCGGAACCTCCACGTCAAAACTGTCGATGACCGGGATCTGCATCAGCTGCATCAGGGTCACCCGGGCAATATCGAGCTGATTCTGGGCATTCACCAACTTAAGATAATCGGTAGCAAGCTGAGACTGGATCTGCAAAAGGTCACCTTCGGCCATTTTTCCTACATTCAGCATCTTCTGTGTTCTTTCTACCTGAGCCGAATCAGCCAACATTTGATTATCCGCAGTTTTAAGTATCTCATACTGCTGAAGCATCTGAAGATAACCTGTGGTAACACTCAGTATAACCGCATTCTTTGCATTCTCAATGTCGAAGTTACCGGCCTGAATATTCAGCTTATACTGTTTGATGGTATTATTGTTCTGCAAGCCGTTAAAAAGATTGTAACTGGCATTGACACTGTAACTGCCCGAATTAAATGTCCCGATCACGAACTGGTTGGTCGTGGCATCCACGTTTTTCCCTATGTTCAAAGCCTCGCTCACCCCGGCGCTAATACTGGGAATACGGTTGGCCCTCGTTTGCTCCAGGCTGATCTTGTTCAGTTCGTTCGACAGCCTGCTCTGATTTACCGATATGTTTCTTTTCAAGGCTGTATCAAGACATTGCTGGAATGTCCAGGGTGTTCTCTGAGCCCATCCTGAAAAGGCGCAGCACATCACAACACTTAATAATAAAATAATACGCTTCATAACATGGTTTTTTATCTTCTATTCCATGATCTTGTTCTTCTGAACAAGGGAAATAAAACTGTCTTTATAATGGTCACTGAGCGGAATTTCCCTGCCTTTCACAGAGATAAAGCTCTTGTGAATAAAATCGATCTTGTCAAAGGCAACGATAAAGGAGCGGTGAACCCTGATAAAATCATGGAGTGGAAGTCTCTCCTCAATGGCCTTCATACTCATCTGGGTAAGCAAAGGCTTGTCGCCACAGTAAATTTTAACATAATCCTTCAGGCCTTCAATATATAGTATCTCCTGAATGTCGACTTTGACCAGTTTGTAATCGGCCCTCACAAAAAGATAATGCGATCCAAACGTGTTATTTTTCATACCTGCTTTCGCTTTTTCCTGAAGCTCAAGATATTCATGGGCCTTGTTAACCGCTTTGAGAAACCGCTCAAATGAGTATGGTTTCAGCAGATAATCGATCACATCCAGTTCAAATCCTTCAAGTGCATACTTCGAGAAAGCTGTAGTGAATATCACTGCGGGTTTCTGCGGAAGGCTTTTCAGGAACTGTATCCCGTTGATATCGGGCATCTGTATATCCAGAAATAACAGGTCGACCGGATCTTCCTGCATCAGTCTTAACGCGTCAAAAGCATTGGTGAATCTCCCGGCCAGTTCCAAAAAGGGTATTTTGCTGATATTGTCTTCCAGCAAATCCAGCGCGAGGGCTTCATCATCGATTGCAATACAGCGTATCATTATCCTTTGATTTTTAACATGATATGATAGAGCGACCCGGTATCGCGAACCTCAAGCTGATGACTGCCGGGATATAGCAGTTCAAGCCTGCGGCTCACATTTTTCAGGCCAATTCCAGCTTCCCCGAGTTTCAGGCTGTCTTTGGTTGAAGGCTTGGAATTTTCAACCATGAACGTTAGTTCCCCTGCAGTGGTTTTCAGCGCGATGGCAATTCTCGATTTATCGTTATAACTGACTCCGTGTTTGAATGCGTTTTCCACAAACGGGATGAGCAGAAGAGGCTCAATTTGAATAAATGAATTATCGTCCTCAATAGTAAAACTGATATCAACTTTATCTGCTATCCTGATTTTCTGAAGTTCGATGAAATTGTTCAGGTACTCGACTTCCTCTTCCAGTCCGACTTTCTCCTGCATGGAATCGGTAAGCATATAACGCATGATCTGTGAAAGTTTGATGATAGCCGGTTCCGTATTATCCGATTTTTTCCTCGCGAGGGAACAGATATTATTCAGGGTATTGAATAGAAAATGCGGGTTTATCTGCGATTTCAGGAAGGCAAGTTCAGACCTTAGCTTCTCCCCTTCAAGTTCTCTTCTTTCTTTTTCGTTTTTTGCCCATTCCTTGGCAAGCCTGATACTGATACCTATGGCGATACCCGTAAGAAGGGGAAATAAAGGCACCCACATGCCCCGGCTGAAAATGGGCACGGGGCGGTGGTGCCAGTTCTGGACTACCGAAACAACGAAATAATAATACAGGTCAACAATGACACAGGAAATAACAAGAGTTAAGAGTATGACAAGTGTGTAAGCCAGGAATTTCTTTGTGAACAGGTATTTTGGTATCAGGAACAGGAAATTTAAATAGTAGGCAATGACCGTCAATAAAGCTGTAACACCTATCCTGAGCAGGTAAGATGATATTCCTCCCCTTGGTTCCATTAAAAGAAAAGGAATAAAAAACACAAAAACCCAGATTACGCAGTTGATCAGAAAAGTAACCCAAAAAGGCCGCTCGGTATTCATATGATGATACTTGTTTTGACCAGGCAAAATTAGGTAATTCCCAGGGCGTCGAAGTATATAATAGACAGAGGACCTTTATTTATCGATAGTAGCAGTTTATTTGCCGATAAGAAAACCATTCCGTGCAGAGGGATATTATTTTTGTACTTTTGTCCTATGCTTCATCAACGGCAACAGCAGCGATTACTCCAGAAACTTTCGCCCCAGCAGGTGCTGGTGATGCGTTTGCTGCAACAGCCCGTGCTTTCCCTTGAACAAAGGATAAAACAGGAGATGGAAGATAATCCTGCCCTGGAAGAAGCCAGTGATTCTGAGGAGATCTCTGATGAGATTTCTGATGAGACGTCTGATGAGACGTCTCCAGAATCAGTCGATTCTGATGAAGACAGTTTCAGCGAGGAGGACGAAGATCGTTCAGAGCTGAAGTCTGATAATGAATTTTCGTATGAAGACTACCTTGACCCGGATGATATTCCCGATTACAAACTCTACTCAAACAACCGGGGCGCAGATGATGAAGCCTGGGAAACCCCTGTTGTTTCGGGAATAAGCTCCCAGGAATATCTTCTGGCCCAGATGGGAGTTCAGAAAATCCCCGACAAAGAGTTTGTCATTGCTTCTACAATCATAGGAAACCTGGATGAAACAGGCTATCTCTCCCGCGAAATCCATGCTCTTATTAACGATTTGGCCTTCAACCAGAACCTCGAAGTAACAGAGGAAGAAGTACTCGAAGCCCTTAAACTTGTGCAGGGGTTTGACCCCCCCGGCATCGCGGCAAGATCGTTACAGGAATGTCTCCTTTTGCAACTCATCCATAAACCCGACAGGACCTATGCCACAGATCTGGCAGAGGTTATTGTACGGTATTATTTTGATGAGTTCTCGAAAAAACATTATGATAAAATACTTCAGAAAGCTCATATCACAGAGGAAGAACTTAAGGAAGCGATTGAAGAGATCACTAAACTGAACCCAAAACCAGGGTTTACGATCAGTGAGGAAGCCCGAAGCAGCCAGTATGTGGTGCCTGACTTCCTGGTCACCCTGAATGACGGAGAGCTGGAACTGACACTAAATTCGAGGAACACTCCCGAGCTGTCTGTCAACCGTGAATATTTCGACATGCTCAGGGAGTTTAATCACCGGAAAAAAAAGATCAGTAACAGCGAAAAGGCAGCTCTTACGTTCGTTAAGCAAAAGATCGATGCCGCCAGGGGTTTCATCGATGCCATCAAACAAAGGCAGGAAACCCTTTATTTTACCATGAAAGCTATCCTGGATTATCAGCAGGAGTATTTTCAGACCGGTGATGAGACGAGGCTTAAACCAATGATACTGAAAGATATTTCGAATAAGGTCGGTCTCGATATCAGCACGGTTTCAAGGGTGGCCAATTCAAAATATGTACAGACTCCTTTCGGTACTTTCCTGCTGAAGAGTTTCTTTTCGGAATCCCTGCAGAATTCAATGGGAGAGGAAGTGTCGACCAGGGAGATCAAGAAGATCCTGTTCGATATTATTGAGAGTGAGAACAAATCGGTGCCACTTACTGATGAAGAGCTGGAGGAGATGCTTCAGAAAAAAGGATATTCTGTGGCCCGGCGTACTATCGCCAAATACCGTAAACAGCTGAGGATACCCGTGGCGAGGCTGAGAAAGGAACTCTGATCAAACAAAAACATGAATAACGGCAGCTCCCTGGCGAAAATCATTTCAGGACTTTTTCACCCGGTCCTGATGCCATTTTTTACCCTGATGCTGATGCTTCAGACTCACTCCTTTTTTGTGGGCCTTCTTCCTTTCAGGGAGATTCTCATCCTCATGGGTTCTGTATTGCTGACGACCGTGATCTGTCCTTTTCTCATTATTTTCTTTCTGTTCAGGTTAAAACTTGTATCATCCATATACATGGAAAAAAGGGAGGAGAGGATAATGCCCCTGCTGTCGATCGGGGTATTTTATTACCTCACGTATTACCTGTTAAAAGGGATCAGCCTTTCGGTATTGTTCAGCTATTTCATGCTAGGCGCCACCCTGCTTATCATGATCTGTCTTTTTGTGAATTTCTTTTTCAAGATCAGTCTGCATATGGCCGGGATAGGGGGTGTTACAGGTTTCTGGCTGGGCCTGAGCATAAGGCAGGGGACGTCGCATGTGATCCTGCTTGCCAGCCTTTTCCTTCTCTGCGGTTTACTTGGTTTCGCCAGGCTGAAAAACGGCAACCATTCCCCAAAAGAAGTTTATACCGGTCTCTTTCTGGGAGCCGGAATATTGTTCACCTTAATGATGCTTTGATCAGAAGGGTTTGAGCAGAAAGCCCACGGTAATCGGATAGACATCGGGGCCACTCCCTTTCTGGAAAATCGATGAAAGCTGATAGTAACCAATGAGGTGGAACCATTTATAGCCAATCCTCAAGGTGGGGCCATATGCGAAACGATCAAGATTTTTCACGTTGCGTAACTTGATCCGGAGCTGGTCAGTGGTTTCATCAATATAATCATCTCCCACAAATTTGGTATGGGCAGGAAGCATATACCCTGCCTTAAAACCTATCCCCATACTGAATTTAGCCTTGTTGGAATAGGCAAATTCGATAGGGATTTCAATATAGGGCATAGTGAGTTTTGAGCGTTTATAGCCCACAGCATCGGGTATCTTAACTAGTCTTGTAGAGTCGGTATAACTCTTGACCTGAAAATTCCCATACATGTTATGAATGGACATCCCCAGCCCGACATTAAACCCGAAGTTACTCTTTCCAAAAGGCAGGCTGTACATCACATAGCCATGAAACCCCTGGTTGATGGTCCGGGTTTTGACACCTGAAGGCATATTCATGTAAATGTCGGTAAACATGCCTATTCCGACATGAATCTTCTTTTTGGTTTTCTCATTGATGATCTGTGAACTGGCAGTCATTGGAACCACCACAACAATGGCAGTCAGCAGAAAGAATGCCAAAACAATATTCAGATGAAGCTTCATAGTTACATATTTATCCGGTAAAATTAACGCTTTTTTCCCTCATCCATTGTTCAACCCCATAATTTTCGGGGATAAACGCCATTATGTATCAATGTCCTGATGCTGTCCATCACCAGAACCCTGTCTTCCTGGTACGTCATTCCGAACCACTGTTCATCACAGGAAAGCACTTTAACACCAGCTTGTCCTGAGCGTATCAACGTATTGACCATCGAAGGAATATAAAACTCGGCTTTAGGGTATTCATAATTGTTTCTTATGAAAGCCTCGAATCCTGTCTGCAGGTAGGTGAAGAACGAAGGAGTGAATCCCCAGCAGTTCATCGAAACAACAGAGTCGGGCGAAATGATTACCGAAGGGTTATTCCCTTCCTTGTATATAATCCCCTCTGATGTTTTTTCAATGCTTGTCCTCTCGACCACATCAACCAGCTCCCGCTCAGTATTAATCTGACAGATTCCACGGGAAACAGAACCGAATTCACTCAGGGTTTTATCCACCCGGTAACCTACCATACAATAATCGTTCTCCCGCTCAGGGGTCCAGTTTTTATAATAATCAGCAAGAGCCTGGTAAGCCTTTCTTCCATAGAAATCATCGGCATTGATTACGGCAAAAGGCCTGTCGATACGGTCTGCAGCCATCAGCACAGCATGCCCCGTGCCCCAGGGTTTTTGCCGTTCATCAGGTAAAAGAATACCTTCGGGAACCATCCAGATCTCCTGAAACACATAATCTACTTCAATATGATCGCTCAGCCGGTTGATAAACATCTCCTTGAACCCGGCTTCGAGGCTCTCCTTTATAACGAAGACCACCTTGCTGAAACCGGATTGCACGGCATCGTATATCGAATAATCGAGAAGGGTTTCCCCGTTTGGGCCAATACGGTCGAGCTGCTTCAGCCCGCCGTAACGACTGCCTACACCGGCAGCGAGAATTAATAGCTCTGGGTTCATAACGGATGTCAGATAACAGATAATTTCACCATTTATTCACGAATTGTCTATTTTATTTGTGTTCATTACGGCTTCGCCGAACACCATTTCACCATTTCACCATTTCACCATTTCACCATTTCACCATTTCACCATTTCACCATTTCACCATTTCCTTATTTTGTGCCCCCTCACCGCGTAATACAGTATGAAAGCATAGCAAGGAACGGTAATCCAGTATGCCGAAACCGGGCTGAACGCGTCGGCAAGCCGGCCGTAGGCGAGGGGAAGAAGAGCCCCTCCGGCAATTCCCATGATGAGCAGGGAGGATCCGATTTTAGTGAATTTGCCCAAGCCGTCAATAGCAAGCGGCCAAATAGCCGGCCACATAATAGCATTTGCCAGCCCCAGCAAAGCTATGAAAAAAACACTCAGGTCGAAAGGTAGTGCAAGCGAAAAACTCCCGATGTTGATCAGTAGCGATGACTGGTATGGAGCCTGAGTGGCAAGGAGGGCGCAAAGCACGAAAACAATTCCAAATAAAGCAGAAATGGCCAGTACAACCTCCTGTTTAAGGTATTTCGGGATAGTGATGATTCCGATGATATAACCAAGAACCATCGCCGCCAGCGTATAGGATGCGAAATAACGGGAGAGCTCAAAACTTATCCCCTGTGACTTTCCGAAGTTAATTATAGTATCTACTGCAATGACTTCAACGCCTACGTATAGGAATATTGCAATAACCCCAAGTACAAGCTGGGGAAACTGGAAAACACTGGTCTTGCTGTGATGTGAGGCAGCATCTAAGACTTCCTCTGAATCGGTGTTGATGTCGGGCAGACGGGAATACCTCAGCAAGATGGCCAGAAATACCAACACCACGGCCATTACGATATAGGGGATGATGATCCTTCCGGCAAGTGCATTCAGGGTGAGGTTTCTCTGAATTTCATCCAGAGACCCGAGGTACTGTTTGTCAAATTTGTCCATGCCTGCCAATACGATAGCACCCAGGATCAGCGGACTGATCACTCCGGCCATCTTATTGGATATACCCATGATGCTGATCCTTTTTGCAGCGCTTTGTATCGGCCCGAGAATAGTTACATACGGGTTCGATGCTGTTTGAAGGATGGCCAGTCCGGTGCCCTGAATAAAAAGACCTGTAAGGAATAGCCCGTACATCCTGGTATATGCTGCAGGAATGAACAGCAGGGCCCCCAGGGCCATCACAATAAGGCCGAGCGACATGCCATTCCTGAACCCGACTTTACGTAGTACGAAGGAGGAAGGAACGGCCATCACGAAATACGAAATATAGAAGGCAAACGCGACGAAGTACGACTCAAAATTGTTCTTTTCGCAGGCGACCTTCAGAAAAGGGATCAGCACAGAATTCAGCCAGGTAACAAACCCGAAAATAAAGAAAAAAACACCGATGATAAAGATCGAGAAAATGTACTGGCTCTTATTTCTGCTCAGGGAAACGGCCGTGGAATTCTGGGACATGGGTCATTATTTAACGGCAAAAGTAAAGGAATTCTGAGTTTCCCCAAAATATCTTATATTTGTGCTAATAACTCACCGGATCAAAATGGAAACCAGCAGCATGAAATTTAATATCCTTATTGTCGACGACAGGAAGGAGAACCTGATCAGCCTCGAAGCCATTATCGATAGTCCGGAACTGAATATCATCAGCGCCCTTTCAGGAAATGAAGCCCTGGCCGTGATGCTTGAGTATGATATCTCGCTGGTACTTCTTGATGTAAACATGCCGGGGATGGACGGTTTTGAAACAGCCGAGCTGATGCGGGGGAGCGAACGTACAAAAAGCATTCCGATCATTTTTATCACCGCTACCTTCCGCCAGCCGAAACAGATCTTCAGGGGCTATGAAACCGGGGCTGTTGATTATCTGTACAAACCCCTCGACAGGAAGATCCTCCAGAACAAGATCAGGGCCTACATTGATTTCTTCAAACAGAAATATGCTTTGCAGCTTGCCGGCATGGAACTGAAAAACACCATTGCTGAACTCGACAAAGCCAGGAGGACCGCCGAGGTTGCCACACTGGCCAAAAGCTCTTTCCTGGCCACGATGAGCCACGAGATCAGAACGCCTCTGGCCGGGATCATCGGCATGACTGATCTGATGCTGATGGATGAGGATCTGACGCCGCATCACCAGGAGCAGCTGTCGGACATCAAACAGAGCGGCGAATCCCTGCTTGAGATCATCAACGAGATCCTCGACATTTCAAAGATAGAAGCCGACAAGATCGAGATCGAACTCATTGCTTTCAGCCTAAGAGAACTGCTCGAATCAGTGGTCCACCTGCTTTCGGTAAAAACCTACCAGAAGAACCTTGCTTTCTTCTGCGAACATCCGGCCGACATGCCCGATATTTTTATAGGCGATCCTACCCGTATCAGGCAGGTGCTGATCAACCTCATTGGCAATGCACTGAAATTTACAGAAAAGGGAAATATCTGCATCAAGGTCGAAATCGCGGAATCTCATCAGAACGATTTTCATCTTAAGTTCTCGGTCACAGATACCGGAATCGGTATACCCCCCGACAAGCTTGGAACACTGTTTGATTCCTATTCCCAGGCCGACAGATCAACAACCCGCACATACGGAGGGACCGGGCTTGGCCTTACCATTTCGAAAAAACTGGTTGAGCTGATGGGGGGTCAGTTAACGGTGAGCAGCAGGGTCGGAAAGGGCAGCATCTTCAGGTTTACCCTTCCCATGGTTTGCCCCGATCCGGAAGAAAATTCCTGTACTCTTGATCTTCCGGATGAATTGAAAGGATCAAAGGTGATCATTGCAGATGCCGAACCAAAACACGCCCTTCAGCTTGAACAGTTCCTGCTGGCCTGGGGTCTTCAGCCTGTAGTTATGGTCTCTGCGGATGACTACCTCGAAAAGCTTAAGAATTCTGGCAATGATCGGGCAAAAATTGTGTTTATCGACGAGGCCCCGCTTGAAAAACAGGCTGAAATACCTCGTAAACCCGAATGGGTGGTCATGCTGAGTAACAAATCTGTTCACACGACCCGCAAACTACTGTCAGAAGGCATCACCAGCTATCTGTTTAAACCTGTACTTCAGCATGAGCTGCTTCATCTCCTGCAAAAGATCTTCGGAATTGATTCGACACGAAAAACATCCGACCTTCGTTTTCCGGAAATCAGCCGTTCGGGGCCTGTACTGAGCATCCTGGTGGCCGAGGACCAACCGATCAACCAAAGGATCATTGTGCAGCTGCTTGGCCTTAGGGGATGGGACGTAACCACCGCCAATAACGGGCTGCAGGCTATGCATAAAGCCCATGAAAAAGCCTTCGACCTTATTCTTATGGATGTGATGATGCCCGAGATGGATGGCTTTGAAGCAACCCGCATGATACGTCAGGATGCCGACGGGAAGAACCAGAATACCCCGATTATTGCCCTCACTGCCAACGCGATGAAAGGGGATAAGGAACAATGTATTGCCGCCGGTATGAATGACTATGTTTCCAAACCCATCAATGCTGAGGAAATTTTTCAGACTATTGAGAGACAGTATTCAAAGTGAAACCGTAATGTATGACTAATACCATCTGGAGCAGGATCAAACGCTCATTCCTTGAATTTGATTACAGCACCCTGAAAAATATAGGCATAGGGAAAACCATGCTACTGTATTTTTTAGCTATTTCGCTGATCCCTCTGGCAACACTGAGTTACATCAACTTCCGTAACTATTACGTCGGCCTGAGCATAATGGCCAAAAAAGCTCTGTTCACGACTTCCCAGCTCAGGATCAACTACCTTAACACCTACTTCACCGATCTCAACACTTATGCCGGTGAAATGGCCAGGGACAGGAATCATGTTTACTTTTTCGAACATCTTTCAGACCGGGATGCCGGCCCGGCAAAAAACAATAAAGCACCGGCTGGCAAAGGGTATTCTGAATTTGAAAACAGCCTGCGTACCGAGATCCAGAGAAGCTGGATTCCAGACGGTATTCATAACATTTACTTCATCAATCTGAAAGGAAATATCGTTTTTGAACTGAACCAGGGCGCCGATTTTGGTAAAAACCTGTTTACTTCTGAACTCGCGGGAACAAAATTTTCGAGGATGACAAAGCAGATTATCACCGAAGGCAAACAGATGTTCTCAGACCTTGAGTTCTACCCCCCTGGAAACCAGGATGCCTATGGGTTTCTGGGTTGCCCTGTAAGCGACCTCAACGGGAGCAAGCTCGGTATTCTTGTACTTCAGATCTCGACCGAAAAAATAGATAAGATCATACAGTATGGTGTTGGTTTTGGCGCTTCAGGTCACGTGTATATTGTGGGGATAGACCTGGTGATGCGCTCAAACAGCAATATCAGCGAGAAAAGCCCTATCCTTAAAACAAGAGAGATCAATGAAAGGACCAGGATCTGGCAGGAATATAAAGCCAATAACCTGATCCTGAAACCCGACGGAGATCCTATACGGGAGGAGGTTTCGATATACCCTACAAGCCAGGGTAAGATCGTGATCGGCATTTACCGTAATCTCGATGTGATAGAACAGCTGGGAGTGAACTGGGCCCTGGTGGAAGAGATCGATCAGGGTGAGGCCCATGCCGTGGCTCAGGAGCTTTCTTCTTTTGCCAAAATCTCCCTGATTATAACCACGCTTGTCGTTTTTATCCTTTCGATCCTGGTCACCAGAAGGTTTGTCAAACCGCTGAAGATCCTTTCAGAATGGGCCAAGCAGGTAGGCAGCGGACAACTTATCATACGCGACGTAAGGGTTTCGAAAGATGAGGTTGGTGAAATGAAAAATGAATTCATCAGGCTTGTTGTCTCGCTTAAATCGATGGCCGATGTGAGCCAGGCCGTGGCGCTTGGCGATTACAGCAAGTCGGTACAGGTACGAAGTGCAGACGATATCCTGGGCAAGTCGATGAACCAGATGGTCGAAAGCTTCAAGAACGTAGTTAAACAAGCCAGGGCCATCGCCAGCGGAGATTATTCATCTAATATCGTTCCGAGGAGCGACAGCGACACCCTGGGCATTGCCTTGTACGAGATGACTAACAGGTTGCGCGAGGCTCATATCGAGATCTCATACCAGGACTGGCTAAAGACCGGCCTCAATGAGTTAGGGATAAAGATATCCGGCGAAATAAAGATCAGGGAATTATGTGACGAGGTAGTTACTTTTCTCTCGCATTACCTCGATGCCCAGATTGGTTTGCTATATACCCACGAGGATGATCACCGCCTGCATCTCAAGGCCAGTTTCGCGTATACAGGCGACCCCTCAGCCGCCCGGCCGCTTGCCATGGGTGAAGGACTTGTGGGGCAGGTAGCCAAGGAAAGGCGGAAGATGAATTTCTTCTCCGCGTCCGAAGCGCTGCCCGAAGTAAAGACAGGCGCCGGGAACATGCAGCCCCAGTATTTCATCCTGGCTCCTATCGTGTTTGAGAATGTTCTCTCGGGTGTTATCGAACTGGGTTCTTTCCATCCTTTCGATGAGCAAAAGCAGAAATTCCTTGAAACATCGCTCGAGAACATTGCAGTTGCACTGAACACTTCGCGGTCGAGGGAACGCGTTGAACAGCTCCTGATGAAGACCCAGGAGCAGACCAACGAAATGGCCCATCAGAAAGAAGAACTCCGGCAGATCAACCAGGAGCTTGAAGAACAGACCAAGGCTCTGCGTATGTCGGAAGAAAGCCTGCAGCATCAGCAGGAAGAACTCAGGGTTATCAACGAGGAACTTGAGGAACGCACCAAGGTGCTGGAAATGCAACGAGACGACATACGCCGTAAGAACGAAGCCCTGGAGCTTGCACAGGAAGAGATCCGGCAGAAAGCCGAAGCCCTTGAGATCGCAAGCCGCTATAAATCGGAGTTTCTCGCGAATATGTCGCACGAGCTCCGCACTCCTCTTAACAGCATTCTGGTTCTTTCGGAAATCCTGGCGACAAATAAAAACGGGGTGATGACGCCCGACGAAGTGGAATTTGCCAATATCGTCCATGCGTCCGGTACCGACCTGCTGGAACTGATCAACGATATTCTTGACCTGTCGAAAGTCGAAGCGGGGAAAATGGAGCTCGAGATAGAAGCGGTAAGCCCCGACGACATACAGGATTATGTTTTACGTACGTTTACTCCTCTCGCCCAGTCCAAAAATATTGAGCTGAAAGCCCAGCTTGAAAAAGGTCTGCCGGAGACTATTGAAACGGATTACCAAAGGCTGTTGCAGATCATCAAGAACCTGATGTCGAACGCCATTAAATTTACCGAAAAAGGGAGTGTCACTCTGACTATCTCAAAGGCCGATGCCGGGGTAAGGTTTAATAACCTTTCTCTTAAAACCTGGGATGTGATTGCCATCACGGTGACCGATACCGGTATTGGGATTCCCGATAATAATAAGCATGCCATCTTTGAGGCATTCCAGCAAGCCGACGGTACGGTGAGCCGGAAGTTCGGAGGTACAGGCCTTGGCCTTACCATTTCGAGAAGCCTCGCCCGCCTGCTTGGAGGTGAGATACAGATGAAAAGCAAAGTTGGCGAGGGAAGTGCGTTTACGATCTATGTTCCTGCTACCTGCAAGACTGTTTTTACAGATGAAACGGAAGGCATTGAACAGTTAGCACCAAAGAGGATTGTTGCATTGAAAAAGGAAGATCCTCCGGTCGAAGAAGAACCTCAATACCCGAACTCAGGCTACTTTCCCGATACCGTTTTCAAAGGAAAGAAAATCCTTGTTGTAGACGACGACATGAGGAATGTATATGTACTTTCAAAGATACTGGAGGAAAAACATACTGAAATCATTATTGGCCGAACAGGTAAGGAAGGCATTGACAAACTGCACCAGAATCCTGGTATAAGCCTTGTCATTATGGATATCATGATGCCCGAAATGGACGGCTATACAGCGATGAGGGAGATACGGAAAGAAGAACAGTATGCCAACCTGCCCATTATTGCTTTAACTGCAAAGGCGATGAAAGGCGACCGGGAGAAATGTATTGAAGCAGGCGCCAACGATTATATGTCGAAGCCCGTTCAGACATTGAAGCTGCTCAGCCTTCTGAGGGTGTGGCTTCAGAGATAGGAGGAAGCATCTGATCCAAACCGGGTTCATCCCCCTGGCCATTGTGAGATTCGGCTGCTGCTTCCTGATTGTCGAAATTCTTCTTCTTGTGCTTTATTATTTTGCCATCGACGATAAACACGATAGATTCGGCAATGTTGGTTGAATACCCGGCCAGCCGTTCAATCGCAGTAAGAACAATGATAAGGTTGGTGGCAACCACGATCACCTCCGATTTATGCATCATCTCTTCAATGATTCTCGCGGTGACTGCATGAGTTTTTTCATTAATCGACAAGGCCAGTTCAAAAATATCTTTTACGAATGCCGTGTTGCGGGTATTCAAAATAGTGATCACATCATTCACGATCAGATCAGTCATCTTCACGATCTCTTCAATATGAAGTTCGGCCAGAATGTCAGGGTAATCGCTGATCCCTTCTATCTTCTGCGCAATGGTCACGGCATGATCGCCCATGCGTTCCAGGTCGTTGTTCATCTTGAGCGACGACATGATCAGCCTCAGGTCGGTGGCAACGGGCTGGGCAAGAGCGAAAATACTCTGGCATAGCTTGTCGATCTTGTTGTCGAGCTTGTCGACCTTACGGTCTTTCTCTATGATCAGCCGGGCTAGCTCGGTATCTCCCCTCAGAAGGGCATCAAATGCATTATGAACCTGCTCGGCCACCAGGTTGCCCATTTTATTTACACGCTTGTTCAGCTTCTGCAATTCGAGTTCGAAATGTCGTTCCATTGTTCTTCTTTTTTAATTTATTGTCTGCTGATGTGTAAGGAATTTATCAACCGAACCGGCCGGTAATGTATTCTTCAGTTTGTTTGATGTCGGGGGCTGTAAAGATTTTACGCGTTTTTCCATACTCTATCAGCTCGCCAAGGTAAAAGAAAGCCGTGTGATCACTTACGCGGGCTGCCTGCTGCATATTATGGGTCACGATGACGATAGTGTAGTTTTTCTTCAGCTCGAAAATAAGCTCTTCTATTTTTCCTGTGGATATCGGATCGAGTGCGCTGGCGGGCTCGTCCATGAGAATGATCTCGGGTTGCACGGCCAGAGTGCGAGCAATACAAAGCCTCTGCTGCTGCCCGCCCGAAAGTCCAAGGGCCGAATCCTGCAAACGGTCTTTGACTTCATCCCAGATGGCGGCGTTTTTTAACGAGGTCTCAACAATTTCGGTCAGTTTCTTTTTATCATTGATGCCATTGATTCTGGGGCCGTATGCAATGTTCTCAAAAATAGATTTGGCAAATGGATTCGATTTCTGGAACACCATGCCGATCTTTTTTCTGAGATTGACCACGTCGATTTTCTTCTGATAAATGTTAAGTCCGTCTATCAAAATCTCTCCTTTGATATGAACATTGGGAATCAGATCGTTCATACGGTTCAGGCTGCGCAGGAAGGTCGATTTGCCACATCCGGAAGGGCCTATAAACGCGGTGACTTCCTTTTCGGGGATCTGGATATTAATTGAGTTGAGGGCCATTTTCTGGCCGTAATGCAGGGTAAGGTCCTTAGTAACAATTTTTACTTCTTTCATACATCAATTCATTTGATTCTCCGTCTCAGTCTCGATCTGATCAAAACAGCCGCGAGATTCAGGGTAAAGGTGAGCATAAGCAGGACAAGGGTTGTTGCAAACTGAATAGGCAGGGTCTGGTCCACGTTCGACGATTGGGTAGACAATACATAAATATGGTAGCCCAGATTCATAAACTGGTCCGATACCGATGTTGGCAGAGTTGCAAGGTAATAGGCGGCTCCTGTAAACAGAATAGGCGCCACTTCGCCTGCACCCCGGCTTACAGCAAGAATTGTTCCTGTCATGATACCTGAAATAGATCCTGGTATGACAACCTTTTTTATGGTTTGCCATTTTGTGGCTCCGAGGGCAAGACTTGCTTCCCGAAGTTCCCTGGGCACCGTGCGTATCGCCTCTTCCACCGAGACAATAACAACAGGCAGGGTTAAAAGGGCCATGGTAAGGCTTCCCCAGAGCAAATTGGGCTGGGCCCATTTCAACTGCCCGCCCATGAACAAGTGATCCATTCCGCCGCCAACGTATTTGATAAAAAATCCCAGGCCAAACAAACCAAAGATAATCGATGGTACAGTGGCCAGGGTCCTTACCGCAAACCGTATGGTCTGGGCGATCCATGATTTCTCATGGGCGTATTCGGTAAGGTAAATAGCAGTAATAGCTCCGAATGGCACCGCAGCAAGAGACATCACGATCACAAGCAGGGCCGTGCCATAAATAGCCGGGAAAATCCCTCCCTTCATCATCCCATCAGTAGGAAACGATGTGAGAAATTTCCAGCTAAGTGTATCCTTGCCTCCGATAATGGTTACAACAAGAATGATTACAATAATTGCAAGAATCAATACAACCGAAAGGGCTGATGCGGTAATAATCGATCCACCGATAAGTTTATTTTTCAGCCTCATGCTCCCCTCCCCTGTATCTTTCTAACCAGCCTGACCTTGACATAAAATTCGGCTAAGGCATTTAATGTGAAGTTGAAAATAAAGAGTATAGAACCGATCAGGAAAAGCACCCCGTAATGCATATCGCCAAAAACTACTTCGGCCATCTCAGCGCCGATGGTGGCAGCCAGGGTGCGTACCGATTCAAAGGGGTTCAAAGAACTCAAGGCTGCATTTCCTGTAGCCATCAGTGCGATCATGGTTTCGCCGAATACGCGGCCAACGCCCAGAAGTACCGCGGCAAAAATACCGGGTGTTGCCGCCGGCAGGGTTACAAATACCGCGGTCTGCCATTTGGTGGCTCCCAGTGCAAGGCTGGCTTCACTGTATGTTGCAGGCACGGCTGTAAGTGCATCCTCCGTTATGGTAAAAATAACGGGTATGGCCGCCAGGGCCATCGCGATTCCACCCACGAATGAGTTAAGCCGGGTTTCGTACCCGAAAACGTTTTGTAAAAAGGTAGCCATCACCATCAGAGCAAAAAATCCAATCACCACCGAGGGAAATCCTGCAAGCAATTCAATGGCCGGTTTGATCCATTCCCTAAGCCAGGCCGGGGCGAATGCCGAAGAAAACAAAGCCGCGAGAATTGCTACAGGAGCGGCAAACAACATGGCGATCAAAGTCACTTTTAAGGTTCCCACAAATAATGGAATCAGTCCATATCTCGGATTTTCAGAAACCGGGTACCATTCATTGCTGAACAGACTGCTAAGGGAGCCCTCCCCACCTGAACTTTCGGAAGAAACAAGGTTTCCATCGGGGTTCACTTCTTTCTCTGACAAGGAAGAATCTTTTACTACACCATAGCTTTCAGGCTTGTTCTCCGCGGCTCCGGATTCAGCCCCGGTATACGTCTCGGGTTTCTGAGGAGCTGCAGAAGGTTCAGCCCCGGTGTATGTCTCGGGCTTTTGTTCAGCTGCAGCCTCGGTGCCTCCATAAGACTCAGGCTTGTTCGCGGTTCCCGCTGTGGTCTCAGCTTTTGCCCGGGACACGGACTTAAACGCCGGAAGGCTTTCGCGGAACACGAAAAAAAATATCAGAATGATAATAGCAATGGAAAGAAATGCAACGGAGGTAATCAGCTTCTCGGCAAAGTACTCCGAGAACCGGAATTTCTTTCTCAGAGATTCAGCAGTGAAAGTATAAGCTGTTTTTTTATAATCAGAATTCATCGATCTTGGTTTAAAAGTGAAAGGCAACATTTTTTCAAATGCTGCCAGTCACTTAACACACATCTACTAACAAAGGTATTATTTAACGGGAAAATAACCAACTTCAGTAACAACTTTCTGTCCATCGGCGCTTAATATCCAGTCAATATATTTTTTAGCGTCGCCTGTAGGTCTGTTTCTCATGTACATATAGAGATAACGGGTGATGGGATACTGCCCTTTGGCAATGGTTTCAGCTGTTGCAAGGTAGGCCTGACTTTTATCGTCCTTCTTCACTTTGCAATGTTTAACGCCGGTTGCATAAGCTGCACCGCCGTAACCGATTCCGTATATATCTTTGCTAACAGCGTTGACAACAGCCGCTGTTCCGGGAAGGGTCTGGCAACTGGGTGCATAATCTCCTTTTACTACTTTCTCCTGGAAGAAAACATAGGTACCCGAGCTGTTTTCACGTCCATACAGTTTGATCTCAGCATCGGGTCCACCCACTGCTTTCCAGTTCCGGGTCTTACCACTGAAAATATCGCCAAGCTGCTTTATCGTGAGTTCACTAACCGGGTTGTTTTCACTAAGAAAGATAGTGATACCGTCTTTTGCACAGGGGATCTCAATTCCGAGAGAAGAATAACGTTCCTTAAGTTTGTCCATTTCCGATGATTTCAGCGCACGGCTGGAATTGCAGATATCGGTTGATCCATTAATCAGGGCTGATATTCCCGTACCTGAGCCACCACCCGTGACCTGTACAATAACATCGGGATTTGATTTCATGTATATCTCGGCCCACTTCTGTGCCAGGATAACCATGGTATCAGAACCTTTGACCGTGATTTTTTTCGGTGCCGGCATGAATGCGAAGCCTATTACTGCCAACAGGACAATACTCGCAATCAGAGCTAATTTTCTTGAATTTTTCATATGTTTTTTATTAATTTTTGTTTTATTTTTTCTTCTTTCACCATTTAGAATTTCACCTGCATCCTCACGGTCAGCACATTCTGTTTGATCACGTTGCTATAATCGTAAGCGCTGGTTACTCCATTCACCGTGTATGCTGAGACCACATTACCATTTCCATTGGCGCCAACTGTACCAACCTTTTTATTCATCGGCATTTCATACGCAATCATGAACTTGATGTTGTCGGTGAAATAATAACTATAAGCGAAAGTCCAGGTTCCATAAGGAATATCGGAAGTTCCGCTATTGAGTTTGCTGGTATATACATTGTCTGTCTGGGTAACTGTTGCAACGTTACCTGCAAAGGTCTTCACAGGATTCGGGTCCTTGGTGGTTTTAGAAGCATCGTATTTTGCGGTGCCGATCTGATCGGCGGCAAGCTTGGTATTGGGGTTGTACCAGTCATATCTTACTGCGACCTGGTTGCGTTTGCCAATGTTCTTGGTCAGGTAAACATACCAGCCGCTGAAACTTTTGGTGATGGCCGGAGTGCTGTTACTTGTTTTGGTTAAGGTGGTAGTCATCCACAGGGTATCATTCTTAATTACGTTGGTAGAAGTAACTGCTGATGCAGAAGTCGTGATGCCGGGAATGGAATTCACACCGGTAATGTATTCACCCTTGATTGAGAGTCCGCCAAGAACATCGGCATAAAACTGAGCTTCAACACCAAACCACTGCTTGGGTACTGACTTGCCCAGATTCTCCAGGGTGCTTTTATAAGTATAATCAGAATTCAATGCAGTTAAGCTGTTGGCCTTGATCCGGCCATAATATCCGTGTGCACCAATAGTAAGTCCGCCCCATTTGCCGAGCTTAAAATCATAGGTAAGGCGTGCCATCAGGTCTTTATAATTGTCGTAATCGATATTCTGCAGCACAACCAGGTTCCCGTTTGCATCAGGGGTAGCGATGCCATCATTACCGTTAAAAACGGCCAGCTGGAACTTCAATGGAAATTTGGGGGGGGTAACTTCAAGTTTTGCACCGATTGCACGTTCATCGGGATAGATTGCCCTGATCACGCGGGAACGCTCGGGAACTTCGCGGCTACTCGAGGAAAACTCCACTTCGTAGTTGGGGCGATTGAATTTACCAACCCACAATGAGAAAGTTTTCAGCCATGGATCGTTGGCTCTTGCATAAGCATCCTTTATTGTAATGTTACCGGGCTGAAAATCGGGTTGCAGCACGAAAACGATCCCGTTAATCGGCTCATACGTAAATTTTATTCTTGCCCTGCGTACCATGAAATAATTACCAGGATACACGTTTGAGGCTTCGTAGTTCACCCATTGGGCCTGGATATACCCCGACAACTTGATCTTGGTAAGCTTGGCCAGATCGCTCTCGGCGGTTGCAAGTCTTTCTTCTACTCCGGCAACTTTGTCGTTCAGAGTGGAAACTTTCTGTTTCACGGTATCCAGATCATTCTGCACCTTCATTTGCGCCTGTAATGTCATAGCAAGAAACAGCAACGGCAGCACAAGTCCGCCAATCATAATAAATTGTGTAAATTTCTTCATAAACAGTAGTTTTGGTTCGCAGCAAAATTAGAACTTGCGCAAACCGGCTATGTTACGCCAGTATTACTTTAATGTTAAATAATTGTTAAGCGATTTTGCCAGCGCCAGAAATAACGCGGGATTCAGTAACGTGATTGTTAGGGTGTCATGCCTCTATGGGAAAGCTGATCGTGAAGGAAGTTCCATTTGTCTGTTCTATATGCAGCCGGGCCTCAATCTGTTTGACGAGGATTTCAACGATTTGGAGTCCCATGGTTTTATTTCCTTCCATTGAGAAACCCTGCGGAAGTCCGATCCCTGTATCTGAAATAGTAAGAGCATAAAAATTCGGGGCTTTTTCTTTTTTGAATGAAACGGTAATGGAACCCTTGGTATTGTCGGAGAATGCATGCCGGTAGGCATTACTGAGGAGTTCATTCAGCATCAGCCCCAGCGGAATAGCAGTTTCAATATTAATAATAAGCGGTTCCATCTCGAAATCGAGGTGAACATTCATCCTTCCATAAGTAGATGAAACTACCGAAGCAATTGACCTGACGTAATCGGGAAAGGAAATTTTCTCGAAATCTTCAGAACGGTATAGCATCTCGTGTACCAGCGCCATGGTCCTTATCCTGAGCTGCAGATCGGTAAGCGATTGCCTGATATCTTCGTTCTGGCTTTGTGCTTTCTGCATATTGATCAGGCTCACAAGGATCGCGAAGTTATTTTTAACTCTGTGATGAATCTCCCTCAGGAGATTTTCTTTTTGTTTGGTACCTTCCACGATTCCCATTTCTCTTTTTTTAAGTTCCTGAATATTTCTTGTCACTGACACAAATTCCCTGAAGTCCCCGGTTTTAGGATCAAATACAGGATTAAGGGAACTCTCTACCCATAATGGTTCATTCCTCTTCTTTCTGGCCAGGAAAGTAATAGTATCGCTCCTGCGGGCCGTTACAATCTGCATGAGCTGTTCTTTAAGAAAATCTGAATACCCGGAAATCACCAGTTCGAATAAATTTATAGATGACAGCTCTTTAGGGGAATACCCAAAAATATCAGTGGCAGCTTGTGAAGCGTATGTAAAATTATAGTCCTTGTCGATTCTGGTAATCAGATCCAGCGAATGTTCTGCAATGAACTTGTATTGATCTTCTTTTTCCACTATCCTTTTCTGGATCAGTTTCCGTTCAGCCGCTTCATGCTGGAATTTGATATTCAGGGTTCCAATTTTTTTCTTTGACCTCAGATGGCGTATGTTTATCCTCACAATAATAATAACAGCAAGAAGAACCGCGAAAACAATAGCGATCAGAAGGAATTTAAAAATCTGCTGGTTTCTTATAAATCGTTTCTGAAGGTAGTTCTGACGCTCAAGAACTGAAATACTTTGCTTTAAGGCAGAGATGTTTTGCCCTTCTTTGATTGCAACAATATCGGTATTAAGTCTTTCGAACAGAATGCTGTCGTTGGCGGAAGCCATCAGTAAAAAATTATACAGGGCTTTTTCCTTATTTCCTTTATTCAGATAATAATCATATAATATGCTGTATCCGCTTTTCAAATAATAGAATTTTTTGTTTTTCTTCGCTTTTTCAAGAGCTGAATTCATATAATACATTCCGGAATCTGCCTGGTCCATCCTTAAATAATCACCTGCCAGATTGATAAGTGAACTGTTTTCGGCATCCAATAATTTCGCTTTTCTTCTCAATGAGAGAGCTTTCCTGTTAAAATACACGGCCCTGGGAAGATTATGCTGCATATCGTAAACATGAGCCATCCGGGTATACATTGTACCGGAGATTCCAGGATTAACAGAATCAGCTAATAACGCCAATGTATCATACATCCTGATCACATCCCCATACCTTTTCTCATCAAGATAAATAGCGCCAATCGAAATATAAACTCCCAGTTGTTTTCTCCGGTCCCTGGCTTTGGTAAAATATTTCAAGGCTTCCATATAATAATCCAGTGCTTTTGAGGTGTCCATTTGCTCATGGAACACATCGGCCATATTATTAAGATAGGTGCCCGTGTAAACATAATCCTTTTTATGTCTTGCCAGCTCAAGACCGTGCCTGCATGAGGAAAGGGCACTCTCGTAATTTTTCAGGTAGAACTCGACAGCGAAAAGGGCATGGTCAGCCCGCATCAACCCTGTCGTGTCTCTGAGCAAACTGAAAAGCTGGGAGGACGCAAGAATAAAACGTATCGCTTCGGCACGTTTCCGTTTCCCGATTAAATAATTTCCGATATTCAGGTAAGATTCGGCTTTCCCTTCGGTATAAGAGATTTCAATAGAGCGTTTCATTACCTGATATGCAATAGCAAATTTCTCTTCTGGTGTTAATGTATCGGCATTAATTATAGTGATCATCTTATCTATACTGCGGATGTCGTTCGACTTTTCCCCGGCATCGGTATTTCGGTCGTTCCGGGCGAAAAGACCAGATGGCAGAAAAACTGCGATCAGCAGAAACAGAGAAAATGGTCTTAGTCGTTTAGATTCCATCCCTGATTGTGAAAATGATTATTCAAAAGTAAGAAAAACCCTCATTAGGTTACTTTATTTTCCTGGTTTTAAGGAGAAGGCTGTTGCTGACTACCGAGACTGATGAGAATGCCATGGCTGCACCGGCAATCATAGGGTTCAGCAGGAAGCCGGTAAAAGGGTATAGTATTCCTGCAGCAACAGGAATGCTGAGGACATTGTAGAAAAAAGCCCAGAACAGGTTAACGCGGATCGTATGAACTGTTTGCCTGCTGATCTTTAAAGCCAACGCCAGCTTTGCAAGGTCGCCTTTGAGAAGGATGATCCGGGCCGATTCTATAGCAATATCGGTTCCGGTGCCCATGGCAATACCCACATCGGCAAGTGCCAGAGCCGGGGAATCATTGATTCCGTCGCCAACCATGCCGACTTTCTTTCCGGATTTCTGTATTTCCCCGATATATTCAGATTTCTGTAAGGGCGAGGCCTCGGCTTTGAAAAAATCAATCCCGGTTTTCGAGGCAATCTGTGAACTGATAGCAACACTGTCGCCCGATAGCATATGTACCTCAAGGCCCATATCTTTCAGCTCTTTAACTGCAGCTGCCGACCCGGGTTTGATACTGTCGCTTATAGCGGCGACAGCCACAACCCTTAGATTTCGCGCAATGTAAACCACCGAGAAGGCCTGATTCCTGAGCAGCTGATGATATCCGAGAAGCTCATCAGAGATGAGGCAGCTATTACCGGTGACATACGTTGGACTGCCGATATGATACCTGTTCTGATTGTATAATCCCGAGACGCCTTTTCCTGTCACACTTTCGAAACCCACTACCGTATTAGCCGTATTCTGAGGTACATTAAAAAAATCCATCAGGGCCCTGGCGTACGGGTGTTCCGACCGCCATTCAATAGAAGCCACTGCTGCGGATATCTCTGCAACAGCATCCTGTGCAAGATGCTCGTTTTGGTCCCATTGTATCTCGCTCACGCCGGGCTTGCCCGAGGTGATAGTCCCGGTTTTATCAAAAACGAGAACATCAAGTTTGCAGAATTCTTCCAGGCCGGGTGCATCTTTGATGAGGATACCATGCTGTGCAGCCTTACCAAGGCCGACTATAATTGCGGTAGGTGTGGCAAGGCCCAGGGCACAAGGGCAGGCGATGATCAGAACACTTACCGCGGTAGTTAAGGCATGCGAAAAACCCATTCCTGGAAAGAATACCAGCCAGGAGAGAAAGGTAAGAACCGCTATACCTATAACAACCGGAACAAAGACCGAAGCTATACGATCGACCGTTTTCTGGACCGGGGCTCTGCTCCCCTGTGCCTGCTCAACCAGCCTGATGATCTGTGCAAGCATAGTCTGTTCTCCGATTTTTTCGGCCAGGATCAGCAGACTGCCTGTCTGGTTCAGGGTGGCGCCTATCACCTGGTCTCCTGCCTTTTTGGTCAATGGTACGCTTTCGCCTGTGATCATGCTTTCGTTGACCAGGCTATCCCCTTCGGTGACGTGACCGTCGACCGGAATCTTCTCCCCAGGTCTGATCACGACAATATCTCCTATCCTTACTTTTGAAATAAGCACTTCCTTTTCCTCTCCGTTTCGGATCACTCTTGCAGTCTTTACTCCGAGGTTCATCAGCTTCCTTATGGCAGAAGATGTTTTGCCTCTCGCCCTTTCTTCCAGAAAACGCCCGAGAAGGATAAAAGAGATGATCACCACGGCAGCCTCGTAGTACATCGAAGATCCCATCCCTTTCATGGGGTTCACCGATGGAAAAAACGTATTGTACAGGCTGAAGAGAAAGGCTGTTCCGCTTCCCATTGCTACCAGGGTATCCATATTTGTGGTAGCATGTCTGGCGCGTTTCCAGGCAATGACAAAGAACTCCCTTCCGAACCAGAACATCACCGGACAGGATAAGGCCAGCATAATCCAGTTTCTGTATGCAAGCCCGGGTAGAAACATAGAGATTACAAATACCGGAATTGCAAAAGAGAAAGAAGCCAGCAGATTAATCCTTGCCTTACGCAAACGCCCGGCCTCACGCGATTCCTCATCCGCCATCATACCTTTATCGGTAATAAGCCGGTAGCCGATAGCCGAAACGGCATCCTCCAGCTGCTTTATTGAAGCTTTCTCAGGATCAAACTCGACCAGCACCGTCTGGTTCGAGAAATTCACGTTGGCCGAGACAACACCTTCAACTGCCGCAAGCATGCTGTTTACACTGGCCGCACAGGCAGTGCATGACATCCCTTCAACTTTATAGATCTCTTTACTGGTTTTCATTCTGGCGGAGTGGCTGGGAAAATCAACGAAAGTGTTTCTTCTATTTTGGGAAATAAAGCCTGTAAAAGTGCCTGATTGCTTTTCATGATTTTATTCCTGAGTACCTGCAGATGCAGTTGATATTCGGGGCTGATCTTTTTCCTTTTCTGAATGAACTGGACGATGTAGTCCATCAGAACCTGGTTATCGTGCCAGTTTCCGATCAGCATCTCGGTCTGGCTCAGCCTGCTTAAAATAGCATCCTGTTTCTCATCTTTGAATACCATGGAAATCAGGATGAGAATGGTCACCATGCTTTTAAGATGCTTTCTGATTTCGTGAATGTTTTCAGGGTTGGAAGGATAATTTCTGAGCAGGCTTATTTTCTTTGCTTTCTTTAGAATAAATTTTTCTGACCTGACTTTCAGCGACCTGACTTTGATCTCCTGGCATAGTTTCATGATCGCCTTTTCTGATTTTTTCAGTTTCTTTTCGTCGAACTTCTGCACTACAGCAATAAACTCTTTGCTTAGTTTATTTTCCCTTGACCGGAGGTATTTGATAAAGAAAGTCATGCCGGGTGTAAGCGGGCCGAACTTTGCAATCACGATCTGGTTTACCTGCAACTCCCTTATCTTTCCCGAAAACCTAAACAATGTTTTGAAGACTTCGAAATTTTCATTGTCAAATTTTTCCGGATCAAGCATCTCGAACATCTCGAGGATGGAATAGATCTTTTTCATGTCGAGCCGGGTCTTGTGAATGTCCTTTTCATCGCCTGTGATACTCGAGCTGTAAAGGTTGGCAAGGAAGGAAGTGGTTCTTTTTTTGAAAAAACGCCAGTAAAATTCCCGGACTTTTGAAGACGTCATAAAATTGCTAAATTATTTAGCTTAAGGTAATTATAATGCCAGGGAGGACTCCCTGACAGGTAATTTTTCGGTACTTTCTGCTTTAGCTGGTTGAGCATTCTCAGCCGGGGAAGGATTTTCTATGTGATGAATCGGGCCGGGAGGGGGCACATGGTAAGCCAGTTTATAATGCTTGTAAACCTTGTTCAAATCTTTCAGGAGGGCTATACCCTGTTTGGCCATCCGTTCTTTACGATCCCATGAAACATGCATTTCAAGCATATCCTTCATCATAATATTACGGTTGTTTTTCCAGGAACGCAGAGAATTAATAAGGGCCGGGTGGAACTGGGATCTCAATACAGAATACTGTTCCCGGGCCTGTAACAATTTGATCTTTTTTAAATGCTGTTCCAGCCCGCAGGCAGAACCCGGGTTTTTACCTTCGGTGATCATTATCAGCTTTTTCAGCCGGATCTCTATAATCCCCGACAGAATCCAGATGGCTTCGGTATAAAATCCATTTTTCATGGCATTGCCGGCTGCAATCGTCAGCTCTTTAACCGTGAACACTGGTTTTTTACTCTTTCCTGTCTTGATCCTCATGGCAGCAGAAGTCGAAATTTGTGGTAAAGGTAGAAAAAAAATGCCTACCTTTACCGTCCTTATTCAATGAATAACCTTGTACCGTGCCACGATTCTTTAGTTTTATAAGTATTCTCCTGCTGCTCTTAACACTCAGTTGCTCTAAGCAGAGTGATCCTGTAACCCTCGATTTTAATTCACTGGTAGCCGGGGGAGTAGGCCTGGGTTTTGTAAGTCCGTCTACAGTTCCTCCAACTGCTACCATTGTTGCTACTATGAGCTCAGCTGTTAATCCTGCCAGTGCAACAACCAACAACATAAAACTCCTGAGGTCTTATGATACTACTTATGTAGACCTTGCCATCACAGTCTCAGGAAGTACTATAACCATCGTTCCTAAGACTGATCTGGGCAACGGCATCTATTATGAACTTACATTCACATTACTTCTGGGTACAGACGGCACTTCTATGACCTATCTCTGGAGGTCATTCACCACGATTGGCAGCTTCGGACCCCCGGGGCTTATTGCTTATTGGAATTTTAACGGCAACACTTACGATATGCAGGGGCATTATACCGTGAGTTCTGTCACAGATCTAAATTATGCGATCTCCTTCAGAAAATCCCTGGGGCAGTGTGCCGCATTTAATGGCACGTCGACCATGGTTCAGGTTTCTAACGGCGATCAGCTGGTTAACACGAAAGATTTCTCTGTCTCTTTCTGGGTAAGAGCAAATTCCCTGTACCAGATTGATTCAACAGGGAAACCAAAAGCGCAGCTGGTGCTCGGGGTAGGTGATTATAAAGGTTTTGAGTTCGAGATTGCCTCCGACTACAGCTCCTGCAAACTGGTTGCTTCCTATGCCCTTCCCGACGGCTCCACGATTTCTGAAGATCTCTCCTTTGGCGGTGACGGCAAAACAGGAACTAACGGAGGTTTTCCTGGCTGGACTTACTGCGCCGACCTTAGAGCCACCGGTGGTGTTTTAGCGCTGCTGAAAGACAGCTGGGCTTTTATCAGCTGCACCTATAACAGTAATACCAGGATTGGCACTCTTTATATTGATGGCGTTATGATGAAGCAGCAGGATTTCAACAAATGGCCGGCCGGAGATCCCGCTACAACCATCACGGGCCTGAAATACGGCGGCAGTGCACCCCTGCAGGAAAACCTGTTTGCCATGGGCTTCTTCCATTCTGCCCTGTCAACGGCCTATTCAAACACTTCCTGGGGGAATTACTTTTCTCCTTATTCAAACCATTTCAGGGGGTGGCTCGATGAGGTAAGGATCTTTAACAGTGCAATTAAAAGTTCAGATGTACTTGAGATGTACATTCTCACCATGCCTTAATTTTTCTCTTCCACAAGTTTCTTGATCCCTCTCATCACTTTCAGTGGAGTGTCTACAATGACCATGTTGTATAACCACGAAGGTACATTTCCGCCCGGATCTACAAAACCTTCCAAGACCGCCTGGATCGTATTGTTGCCCGTTGGTTTCAGTGTCCACTTCTGCCAGTAATTCCGTATCCTCACGATTCCTTTCCGTTCGGGGACCGCATCGGGCAGGGGTTTGGCCGAAACGGTTTTTTCTCCTGTTATAGGGTCCACAGTGATCTTCGCCTCAACACAAAGATCACGGTCATTCATAGGCCATGGTACATCATACACCAGATAATACCTGACGAGTTTATCAGGTTCAAAAGTGAGCACTTTTATCTCCTTCACATTTTTATCCCACCAGTCAACATTCTCCACATTTCCGATATACCTGCTGAGCTTTTCCATGGTTGTATGGAATACCGTTTCTCCTTTGAAGCATTTAAAGTTAGAATGATCAGGCGTTCTGGTATAGATCTTTATCCCCTCTTTTTCCTTGATGAAATTCCATGTCTGTGCACTCAGCGCTGAACACATCAGTACTAAACAAGACACCAGGAGAAACCTCAGGTAAATCAATGGATATTTTTTGTTCGGTGGCTGCTTCACGGATTCTATTTTACCTGCAGAATCTCATCGAGGCCCGCGATTTTAAAGGTCTTCATGATAAAGGGGTCAGTATTCAGAATCGAAAAAGCTCCGTCTTTTACCCTCTTCTTTCCGGTCACACAAAGTCTGATAAACGAAGACGAGATATACGTAACTTCTTTCAGGTCAAACGCAAGGCCGAAATCGAGAAGAGCCCCCGGGTTATCATTCTTTGAAAGCGAAGTAAATTTGGCCTCCAGTTCCGGTGAGAGCTGGTTGCATAGTACCGTATCCAGGCGTCCTTTAAAAATACAGGTCAGTAGTCTTACTTCGGGGTTAAAATCAAAATCTAACATAATGGTGCTTTTTCAATTAATGATTTTTATGATACTCAAACCTCAGATCGGCTTCACTGCAATTTTCGTCAAGGTATTTAGGCTTGTCGATGCTGAAAAACCGGTCATTCATTTTTCTCCTGCAAACTCTCTGGATATTAATAAGGTGTTTTACGCTGATGTTCTCGGTGGTGATGTTTTTACCGCCCGTGCCACAGCCAAGGGTCAGCGATGGCGAAAGCATATTGAATGTTCCTCCGACTGCACCCTGGGAAGTTGGCGTGTTGACCACGATACGCCCGGCATTGATAAGCTGGCTGAATTCCATGATCCGGTGTTCGTCATTGGCATAAATTCCTGCGCTATGCCCAATCCCCCCCAGGTAATTCAGATCGATGCATAATTTTATGGCCGAATGATAATCTTTTGCAGTATAAAACGCCAGGATAGGGGCCAGGATCTCGACCGAAAGAGGGTAGTCTTTACCAACCCCTTTTAATTCGGCCAGTAATATTTTTGTTCCCTTTGGAACAGTAATTCCGGCTTTTTGGGCAATCGTTTCAACTGACTGGCCCACGATAAAGGGGCTCATGCTCATCGACTCTTTCACAACAGCGATATTCTGTACCTTAAGGATTTCCTCCGGGCTGAGAAAATAACAGTTCTGTCGTTTAAACTCATCTCTTATCTGAGGAGCAATTTTTTCTTCAACCACAACCGACTGCTCGCTGGCACAAACGGTTCCGTTATCGAATGTTTTTGACATGATGATAGAGGAAATGGCAAAGGGGAGATCTGCGCTTTCGTCGATGAACACTGGCACATTGCCAGGCCCCACACCTATAGCCGGGTTGCCCGAGCTGTAAGCTGCTTTAACCAAACCTGTTCCTCCGGTAGCAAGGATAAGCGCAACCCTCGGATGAGCCATCACCATCTGAGTGAACTCCCTCGATCCTGCCGGGATCATCTGAATGCAATCCTCAGGTGCCCCTGCCTCCAGCGCCGCTTCGTAGCATATACGGGCTGCTTCACCAGTAGAGCGGGCCGCGTTACGGTGAGCGCTGATAATGATGGGGTTTCGGGTCTTCATGCAGATGAGTATCTTGTAAATGGCAGTAGATGTGGGATTGGTCACAGGTGTTACCGCGAAGATAGGGCCCAGAGGCTGGGCAATCTCTGAAATGCCGGTAACTGTGTCATGATTGATAACCCCAACCGTTCGCTGATCCCGTATATCCTCGTACACCAGCTGAGTGCCTATTACGTTCTTCCACACTTTGTCCTCCCAGATGCCGATCCCGGTCTCATCAACAGCCATCTTCGCCAGCTTTACCCTGGCATTCAGGGCGGCCCTGTAAACAGCCTCCACAACTTTGTTCGTCTGCTCCTGGTTGAACTCCTGGAATTCCGCCGCGGCATAAATAGCCCGTTCAAGAATATCATTTGCCTTTTCAGTTAGGTTTTCTGCCATATTTCTTGTTAATATATGCTACCGGTTTGTATTTGTTGAGAAACGCCTGCAAATTTATTGATTTTTCTTAATTTACTATTATATCTGCAAGATGAAGACTTACCGTCACAGATGCGATTATGAAATGTCAATGAGGAAATTGACATGGGTTCGTTATTTCATTAACAAATCTCAGCGTAATTGTGGCGGGAGCGTTTCGTTTCTTCATAATTTTGTTTTTCAAATAATTGCACATCGTTGTCTGCTGCATAATCTTATTAATTAACAAAAACTGAAAGAATATGAAAAATTTACAAAAAGTATTTTATTTTGCCGGCCTGTTAATTCTGGCCTCATTTGCGCTATTGCCTTCCTGCGTCAAAGAAGGCACACAGGGTCCTGCCGGCGTTAACGGTATCAACGGCGTAAACGGGACCGATGGTTTAAATGGTCAGGATGCTAATTCTTCCTGCCTCGTTTGCCACACGATCGCTAATTTTGATAATAAGATCGCCCAGTATCATTTCTCAAAACATTACACGGGTACATCCAGTAGCCGTTTTACCAAATTCTGCGCAAGATGTCACACCAGTGAAGGATTCAAGCAGATCATGGGCAGTGGACAATATGTTGTTGCCAACGACATGCCGGAAGCCAACAGAATTAACTGCACAACCTGTCACAAACATACCGGATTTGATTTTTCCGGAGATACGGTTTCTCAGATTTTAGCTTCTATTTCACCTGTTTTCCTGAATTACAACAAGAACCAGATTGCCACTGATTTTGGTTCAATAAACAACCTCTGTGTAAATTGCCATCAGATTCGCGGTGCTACCTCTCTTACTTATTTCGACGTTGCCCAGAATAAGAGTGTTGCATTTACTCAGCTTCCTTACTTTCCTTTTTATAACACCGACGACAATGCATCGGTTAAATACCAGGTTGGACGTAGCTTCTCGGTTCATGATGGAAACCAGTCAAATCTTTTTGCTGGTATCAATGGTTATGAATATGCAGGCAAAACCTATACAAAAATATGGAAGCACTCTGCTAACGCCTGTACAGATTGCCATATGAATACATTCAATCCTGCCGACTCAACAGGTGGTCATTCTCTGAAAGTAAACAAAGCTGAATGTACTGCATGCCATGGCAGCGATAAGTTAACTTCTATTCAGGAATTGATTTCGGGTAAAGTCGTTGCTTTGGCTGAACTGCTTGTTGCCAGAAAAGTATTCAAGAAAACCACAAACACCCAGGGTGTTGTTTCATATAGCGCAGTACCAACCCACGATTTCTTCGGAGTTCTTTTCCCGACTGCACAGGATACCATCAAGTATGCTATTGCTCTTGCCGCCGCAAACACTGTTGACCCGAAAACCGGTTTGGTTATTTATACAAACAATGTAACCATTGGCGTTGATCCTGATTATTCTAAGAGAATCGGCCGCGAATGGAAATACGGCGAATTAGGCGCAGCTTACAATTATGGCTACATCAATAGCGAATTATCTAAAGGTGTTCATAATCCTCCTTACGCCTTACAAATCTTACAGAATTCTATTGATTGGCTGAATGCTAATCCCTGATAAATTTAATTAAAAAAAAGGCCGAAAACATCAACATGTTTTCGGCCTTTTTTTTTATCGTTTCCATGCCAAACAAAGCCTGGTTGCAAATCAATACCTTATGATTTTTGTCACCCCCGAATAACGCATCCCTTCAACTTTAACAAGATACATTCCTTTTGGCAGATCATTGTAAGCGTTACTGCCTGAATTCCCCGTGTTCCATTTGATTTTTTGTTCGCCCGCTGATAGCTTTCCGCTGAATACCAGCTGCCTGAGTTCTCCGTTCAAACCATAGACACATACCCTGATCTGATCCTCTGCCGGAAGATAAAAACTGAAGGTTATACTGTTTACCATCGGGTTGGGGTATGCATCCAGATGAACAGAACTTGGTTTTGCAGGTGAGGAGATCCCGGTGAATAGTTGATCCAGGCTGGCTTTGTAACACGATAAGCCATAAGTTCCAACAACAATAGTACGTGTTGGCGCATGAATTTTCATGGCATAGACCGGTACAGCAGGGAGTCCGTTCCAGATCCATGACCAGGTTTGTCCTCCATCGGCAGTTCCATATACACCTGCGTCGGTTCCTACAATGATCTTGCCCGGGATATCCGGATCCAGGGCAATGTCGTTAACCGGGAACTCGGGCAGGTTCCCCGAGATGTCGGTCCAGGTTGATCCAAGGTCTGTCGATTTGAATACATGCGGAAGAGGTTCATCCCAGCGGAAACCGGAGAGCGTCACATAAATCGTGTGCTCCTCGAAGGGATCTGTGGCAACCCTGGTGATGGAACGGTTGGGGAGTCCGGCTGAAATATTCTGCCAGGTCTGACCGTTGTTGGTCGAGATTTGAACCTTGCCGTCGCCTGTGCCTGCAATAACAATTGCTGGATTTATAGCGGAAATGGCGATGGTTGTAATCGTGTAAAAGTACTGGTCGATGCCTGCGGTGAGGTCACCGCTCACAGCTTGCCAGGAGTTTCCCTTGTTGGTTGATTTCCAAACCCTGTACGTACCGAAATACAGAATAGAGGGATCCTCAGGGTGCATGGCCAGGGGAGCGGACCAGTTTACCCGGTCGCCCGACATCGGAGAAGCGATATAGTTCATATTTGAGCCGCCATCATCCGAACGATAAAGATTCCCCCATTGGTATTCCGCATAAATAATATTTGAATTCGTATAGTCGACCAGGGTATACATTCCATCACCCCCGAGGATAGGCTCCCAGTCACTTGTTCCTCCGCTAAGGGTCCTTATAGTATTGTTATCCTGGGTGCCGCCATATAATCGTTCAGGATTCTGGTAATCTATATCGATGGCATAAAACTGTGTCAACGCCAGGTTGTTGATTTTTGTCCAGCTGTTCCCGCTGTTTTGACTACGATACAGTCCGCCGTCATTTCCTTCAATGATACTGTTAGTCGTTTCATCAAACATCATGGCATGATGATCCACATGGAAATCCCAGGTTGAGATGTCGGTCCATGAACTACCTCCATTGTCTGATCTGAACAAGTCCACTCCCATTACAAACACCCGGTTGGGGTTAAGCGGATCAACCCTGACCTGGCCGAAATACCATCCGAAATTACTGTTCATCCCATATAAAGCTCCATCGTTGGTGCGTGTCCACGATTGCCCCCCGTTCAGGGATTTATAAACAGCCACCTCGGTATTATCAAGGTCGTAAAATGCATAAAGGATATCGGGATTTGATTTGGCAATGGCGATACCAATCCTGCCCACATTGCTTCCTTTTGGCAATCCGCTGGTCATTTCAGTCCAGTTAGTTCCGCCATCAGTGCTTTTCCAAATCCCGGATGTGAGGCCGAAAGAACGACGGTAAACCAGCCCGCGTGACCTTTCCCACATGGCAGCATAAAGTATTTGAGGATTTGTTGGATGTTGTACCAGGTCAATCGCCGATGTTGAATCGGTGAGATACAGAACCCGTTGCCATGTTTGACCGCCATCATCGCTGCGATACACCCCGCGTTCATCGTTGGTCGTAAAAAGGTTGCCGCAAGCGGCGACAAAAACACGCTGAGAATTGGAATAATCAACAAGGACACGACCAATGTAAGCTGAATTTATCAGCCCGATATGCTGCCATGAAGCGCCCGCGTCGGTCGATTTGTAGATGCCATCTCCCAGAAAACTAAAGCTGGATGAATTGGCCTCTCCTGTTCCGCAGTATAAAACCTGGTCGTTATTGGGATCGATGGCGATATCACCGACGGAAATAACCGGAACATCATCGAACAGGTTGGTCCATGTGACACCCTGGTCGGTTGTCTTCAGAATTCCACCGGTGGCTGCACCTATATAGATCGTTGAAGGATTGCCAGCCGGGGATTCAATGTCGGTAATCCGGCCCCCGATGTTTTCAGGACCAGAGAATATCCACGGGTTATTCAGGCCCGACGCAGTTTTCATCAGGTTCCGGGCCTGTTGTGCAGCCGAATGAAATGCCGCAGTATTGATGCGGTCATGCGGATACAGTCGTTGCATGGCCATCCAGTCGTTTGGCTCAAGGTTTGGCGGCACCCATTTTACCGTTGATTTATTATTTTTAACAGGCAATAAAAAGAAAGCCAGCATAACAGCGACAATCATTATGGATATCGCAGCGACGATTCGTGTTATTCTTTTCGGCAAGGAAAGTTTCATATCTGATGTGTTTTAGTTACTGCATGATCAATACCTTGCCGGCAATTGGTAGTTCCTGGCTGCCAGCATGGAAATCAACATTCCAGGATCATCGGTGATGATCCCGTCTACACCCCAGTCAATCAGTTTCGACACCAGGTTAACATCAAATGTAGTCTTGCTGTGTTCCGGCCAGGTCCAGACTACAACTTTTAATCCGAGACGATGAGCCTCATCAAGGGTCACCTTTGTAAGCACAACATCTTCGGGTTCCCAGCAGGTTCCTCCCATATCTTTGACCATCTGGGGAATAGAATTCTTATGATCCTTTACTAAGATTCCTCCGGTCCATAATCCTGCCTTGGCCGGATCGGGATCAAAAAAGCTATAGGGAGTTCCCGGTTCATTATCCCATTCAGTAAGATAAGCTGTTTTAACCCGGGCATCGAGTTTTTGAAGTTCATAGAGGCACCTCCAGTCGAACGATTGAATCTCACACAAAGTAACAATATCCTCGTCTTTGAGGATCTTATATAGTGCAGCGGCAAACTCAGCAGGAGTATATGTCCAGTCGTTATGCTCAGGATCAGTTTTAAATTCGATCTGGAAGCCTACTTTCCGGTTTGTTTTAGCGATCACATATCTGATCACTTCACGCAGCGTAGGCATTTGAACACCATCCATCCCGACCTGGGCCGGGAAAAATTTACTATACGAGCTGGCTGTATCCAGCCGCCCCACATCATATTTTTGAATTTCTTCCAGGGTTAATGATTTTACCAGCAATTTCCCGGTTATGAATTTGCCATCCGCCCCTCTCACAATATTAGGATTCAGCTTGATGTCATGCGATACGATCACCTCACCTTCCTTCGACATCACGATATCCATATCAACCCAGTGAGTCCCGATAGTGAGCCCGGTGGCATAGCCCGGGATGGAATTTTCAGGCGCATAGCTTCTTGCGCCCCGATGTGCATATACCTGCAATTGTTTTCGCGTATCAGGCTGAACAGGGTCCTGAGTGTTTTTGCTACACCCCCAGTGTGCAAGAAAAAACAGGGAACACATTAACCATATAAAAATTTGGAATGATTTAGTCCGTTTCATAGTCATCAGTTTATAGAGTAAGCCAAATTTACAAATAAAGCGTGACATTACTCCAGATACTAAAAAAACCACTCACGAAAAAAGTGTAATTGGTTATTTGATATTTTGAGGCGAAGCGGTAAAATCTCAGTAAATATATATTTGAAAGAGCAGTATGCTCTTTTAAGAAAATAAAATAACCCTCCGGGGTAAATTAGGAGTATCTTTAGTCATTATTAATCATTATTTACGGAAAAAGGAGGAACTCCATGGTTAAAAGCTTTAAAATGACTGATCAAAGAAGATTTCATTCCATCGTTGTATTGATTCTGACTACAGCTATTGCCGGACTCCTGATCTCCGGCTGCAAAAAGAACAATGATGAAACAGTCACCACCCAATTTTTAAAAGGGCCCTACCTTATTTTTCCTGATAATAATACGCAAATGAAGGTTCTCTGGTATACCAATATCTATCCCGGTAACTCAAGAATAGCATGGGGAAAAACTGAAAGTTGCATCGACAGCAACATTGCTGTGACTGAAGAGAGCTATTCATCAGACGACATGCATGGTTTTAATTATACCCTTACCGGCCTTACTCCCGGCGTAAAAACCTATTATAAGGTAATTGCAGATCAGAACACTGCCACCGGTTCATTTTACCCTGCGCCTCCCGGCAATGCAACCAGGCTCACTTTTTACGGGATGGGTGATTCTCAGCCCAAAACCGGGGTGCCGGTCATGTTTGATGCGGTATCTGCAGCTTTGCTGAACGATATGAACAAGGACGAACCGAATCGTCACACTCTGGTGCTCCACGGGGGCGATTTTGTTTACCGCGGCCGGGTAGAGGGAGACTGGGGAGCAGGATATTTCAACAACAGCTACACTAATATTGCCTCGTTATTTGCTGCCTTGCCGATCATGGGTGCGGTCGGAAACCATGAGTTTTATAATGCGAATGGAAAAATAGACATGACTCATCCGAATGCTTTTATTGACCAATATTTGCCTTATCCCTATTATTCCGACTATTATTATTCATTTGATTACGGCCCGCTGCATGTGGCTGTTGTCGACAATTATTCTTCCTGCGAAGTGGGTTCTGATCAATATAACTGGCTGTCGGATGATCTCACCAATTCAACAAAACCGTGGAAAATAGTCATGTACCACGAATCGGCTTTCGGAAATGCATATGACAATATAAAGGTTCAAACCAACCTGCATCCTTTATTAGTGAGGAAAAACATCAAAATGGTGATCCAGGGGCATATCCATTCTTATTGCCGGTGCCTTAAGGACGGGATACAGTATGTAACTTTAGGTGGTGGCGGCGCTCCCCTGAATGCTGGCCGCGGGCCTGAAGGCACTTATAATCCGGCTTTGATCCAGAAGGATGCGTTTGTTTTCCATTTCGGGCGCTTTGATCTGGTTGACAATAAGATTGATGCCACTATCATTGATAAGGATGGCAACATTATTGACAGTTTCAGCTGTTCCAGTACCATTAAGTAAAGACAATATGACGTAAAAGTGAGTTTTGGAAAATTCATGAGACAACTTCGTTAAATGAGCGACAACGGTTGATGATAAATAAATTATTTGACGGGTTCGCTGGAAAATTGAAATCATCAAAATGGGCCAGGATTACAAAGTGCTCAGCCGACACGGCATTACGCGACATACAAGATTTAATGGATAAGGATATTTTGCGGCAAGAAAAGGGTGGCGGACGAAGCACGAACTACCAATTGAAATTTAACAGCCATTCGGGGCAGGGCTAAAGTTCCCATTTTGATGCAAGGCCCGACAAAACGATTGCACTGGCAATAAGGTAAGGCATGTTTTGGATGAACCCCGGAAATCACGAGCTGACGATTCCCATGAATCATTAATTTAGGAAGCCACACCCGTTTAATTCAACAACTCCTCTTCCTGCTTGGCCTCCAGGACGGCTTCGCGTTTCTCCTTCTGACCACCCTCTGCCGATTTTGCTTTACCTTGCCAACCCGTTAACAACCAATGCACTGGGATGGTCATGTTATTCCGGCATAGGGGGGGGGGAGTTGGTCGGCATATCCAGGGAAGGTAAGAAAACAGGGGAATTTTATCAAAACCTGGCTGAAACCTGGCTGAAAACAAAAAACCACCTACATCGGTGTGTGTAAGTGGTTGATTTTGAAGTGGGCCCACCAGGACTTGAACCTGGGACCAATAGATTATGAGTCTACTGCTCTAACCGTCTGAGCTATGGGCCCCGATCCGATTCGCGTGACACGTGCCACGTGCCACGTGTCACGGAAATTGGGATGCAAAAGTAAAGATATTTTGCCATCTTTGCAAGCCCTATCTGATACCTATGCTTAAACTCACGCAGTCTGCCTCTCAGGGACATACCATCCGCAACATCATATTTGATTTCGGTGGGGTCATCTGCAATATAAACATCCGTCTCTCTGAAGAGAAATTCAAGGATCTGGGCTTCAGAGGCTTCAACCCCTTATATTCGGTCGAGGAAGGAGAAGATATATTCCGCCGGCTTGAAGGTGGAAAAATATCTATCCCCGAATTTACAGGCATCTTGAAAAAACATCTGAACCCCGGCATCAGCGATGAAGAGGTTATGAACGCCTGGAACGCCATGATCCTCGATATCCCACCTCAAAGGGTCAGGTTACTGGAAGAAGTAAGAAAATCATACAGGACCTTTATTCTCAGCAATTCCAATGAAATCCATTACAATAAATACCTGGGCGGTTTCAGTGAGCATTACGGGTACAGCTCATTCGGCAGCCTTTTTGAAAAAACCTGGTTCTCTTACCAGATCCATTTGCAAAAACCATCGAGGGAGATTTTTGAATATGTGATCCGTGACGGCGGGCTGAACCCCTCCGAAACCCTGTTTATCGATGACTCTATACAGCATATAGAATCGGCCGCAAATGTTGGGCTAAGGACCTATCATTTACGCCCTTACGAAGAAATTACAAGCCTTTTTGAGCAGTCGCCCTAACAAAAAAGATAAAAAAGGCTTGACATTCAGCGAAAAAAATGTTAATTTTGCACGCCTTTTTAAACCACTCGCATGAAGCTATCCCAGTTTCGTTTCCACCTGCCACCTGATCTTATTGCAAACCATCCTTCTAAGCACCGCGACGACGTCAACATGATGGTCCTCGATCGTGGAAAGCAATCGATTCAGCACAAACATTTTAAAGACATTCTGAACTATTTTGGCGAAGGGGATGTGTTTATCATCAACAATACCAAGGTGTTTCCGGCCCGCCTCTATGGCGAAAAGGAAAAAACCGGCGCCAAAATCGAGGTTTTCCTGCTGCGCGAACTGAACAGGGAATCCAGGCTGTGGGATGTACTGGTAGACCCTGCCCGCAAGATCAGGATTGGCAACAAACTGTACTTTGGCGACGACGATACTCTGGTTGCCGAGGTGATCGACAATACCACTTCCAGAGGCCGCACCATCAGGTTTCTCTTCGACGGTCCATACGACGAATTTAAAAAAACCATCCAGAAACTCGGCGAAACCCCGCTTCCGAAGATACACAACAGGCCTGTCACTAACGAAGACAACGAGCGTTACCAGACCATTTTCGCGAAACATGAAGGCGCTGTAGCCGCTCCCACCGCCGGGCTGCATTTCAGTCGCGAGATCATCAAACGCCTCGAATTGCAAGGCGTTACTTTTGCCGAGATCACCCTTCACGTGGGCCTCGGCAACTTCCGCACGATCGACGTTGAAGACCTCACCAAACACAAAATGGATTCGGAAGAAGTGATCATAGAAGCTGAAGCTGCCGAGATCGTGAACAAGGCCAAGATGGACAAGAAAAAGATTGTTGCCGTGGGAACCACGACCATGAAAGCCATTGAATCGTCGGTAACTGTTGGCGGCCTTCTGAAGCCGTATAAAGGCTGGACCAATAAATTCATCTTCCCTCCCTACGAATTCAGCATTGCCAATGCAATGATCACCAACTTTCACATGCCTCAGACTCCCATGATGATGCTCACTTCGGCTTTCGGCGGATTTGATTTCACCATGAAGTCATACGAAGAAGCCATTGAAAAGAAATATAAGTTCTTTACATACGGCAATCCGATGCTCATCATTTAACCACTTGAACAAATTTGCCATCATCGTGGCGGGCGGAACAGGGACCCGCATGAATTCTGTTGTTCCAAAGCAATTCCTTGAACTTGCCGGCAAAACGGTACTGATGCATTCCATTCAGGCTTTCTATGATTACGATGCCTCAACACAAATAATTGTAGCCCTGCATCCCGCTTTATTCACGGCCTGGAAAACTCTTTGTCTTGAATATTCCTTCTCCATCCCTCATACCCTTGCAGAAGGCGGAGAAAAACGTTTTGATTCAGTTAAAAACGCTCTTTCTTTTGTAACTGCTGATGGTATCGTGGCGGTCCATGACGGGGTAAGACCCCTGCTGAGCCGTGGCCTGATCTCACGTGCTTTTGATGCTGCACTGCTGCATGGTAATGCCATACCGTTTACCCCAGTCACAGATTCCGTGAGAAAAACTGAAGGCGCGGCAAACTGCCCTGTCGACCGTTCCAGCCTCAGGCTTATCCAGACCCCTCAGGTGTTTCTTGCTTCACAAATACTGAAAGCTTATGAACAGCCATACCGGGATTCGTTTACCGACGATGCCGGCGTTCTGGAAGCTGCAGGGGGAACCATCAACCTCATCCACGGAGATCCTTATAATATTAAAATTACTTACGCCGAAGATCTGGCGATTGCAGAGGCTTTATACTTCTTCCTTTCCAGGAATACATCGTGAACTGCCCGGCAATAGCGACCGTTATAGAATAAAAAAACTGAAAAACCTGGGCCGCGAAATAATAATTCAGCAGATGTTTCGTATCGAAAAACCGGGCCATCAGCCATACCATCGGGTACTCGGCAAGGATCTTCAGAAACCATAAAAAGGAAGCAAGAAACAGGATGGCTGGATGAAAAATACCAGCGATGCCTCCGATAAGGATAAGGAATGGAAATCCAAACGTGAGCAAACCCGCAGTGATCACGGCCGTGTCTTTGTAACCCCTGCTTTTTGAGACCCACCTTAGTCTCTGCTCCCAGAAATCATGCCAGGCAGAGCAAGGAGCCGTGAGTACTATGGCATCCTTTTGATTCAGAAATACAACCGACCTTCCCCCGAAATTCTTTCTGAACTTCATCATCAGAAACTGATCATCGCCCGATTGAAACAGAGTGTTCCCTTCAAAACCTCCGCATTCTGTATAGGCCTGCTTACGATAAGCCAGGTTTGCCCCGTTGCACATCAATGAAAAACCCAGGTTAGCCGAACCTGCCGACACGCCCATGATACCCAGAAATTCAAGCGTCTGAATTTTCGCAAAAATACCTTTCTCGCCCGCAAATCCTACCGGTCCAAGTACCATCTTAACCTCTGGGTTTCCAAATGCTCCCGTTATCGTCCGAACCCATGACCGACCATGCAGAGTGTCGGCATCGGTTGCAATGATAATCTCACCCCGGGCTATTGCCACAGCTCTTTCAATAGCACTTTTCTTACCCCTGTTTTCCTTCAGCTTACTGCCTGCCTCAAGCAGGATCAGACTTATCTCCGGATGCTCCCTGCCCCATTTCCGTACTTTTTCAAGCGTGTAATCCTCCGAAAAATCATCGGAAACAATAATCTCCAACAGATCCCCGGGATAATACTGCAGTGCAAGATCATCCAGACAGCTGGCAATACAGCCCACTTCATTGCGCACCGGCACGATCACCGACACTCTGGCCATTACCGTAGTTTTGGCTCCCGCCTGGCCTGTCGCGAAATACCCTGCAAGCCTGTCCTCCCCCTTGCTCTTCCCTGAATTTTTAAGTATACCTGCCGTTAATCCAAGGATCATAATAATGTACAATGCCGCGGAAAGAAGAAGGATACTGCCGAAAATAAGGTCAAAACTCATAGCCATCATTCAGTCGTGTTACGGAAAAACTGCAGTCGGAAAAGAAAGAAACTCCCGACCAATGCAGGAATACCCAGATTGATAAACCAGATAAGTACCGAAGCCATCAGTATACCCAGGTTCAGTGCGGCCGGAGCTGCCATTAAAGGAGTGAAATAAAAACCAAAGCAGTATATGGCAATGGATCCCCTGATGCCAAGTTCAGTAAGGGCGATGGTAGGAATAATGGCCATAATCAAATAGATCAGCGATATCATAATGTATGCATAGTAAATCGGGAGCCTCACACCCAGAATCCATAACAGAAGAAAGTACTGGGTAGAGAAAACGATATATCTCGCAAAACTCAATGCCAGAACAACCCTGAGTTCACGGCCTGAATAAAAGGTAAAAACACGCAAATATTTGCGGACTTTTTCAAAACGGTTTTGAAATATTTTTTCCTTAAAAGTCGTCAGAAAAGATACATTGAAGAAAATCCCGAGCAGCAGGGTATCAAATAAAAGAACTGATCCGATAAACCCAATATACATATATCCCCTGAAAAATTCTGCATTGGGGAGAAATACAGGTAAAAAAACCAATAAAGCCGCGGAGCCTGCCAGAATAGTCACCAGCAGCTGACTCATGCTGCCCAGAATCGTTATCAGGATTCCCTCAACATGGCTGGCCTTCCTGAGAATAAACGCCCTGCCGAAATATTCCCCGACCCGGTTTGGAGTGAACGAGCTGATGGTGATTCCTGTAAGTACCGCCACCACCGATCGCGGCCAGCTTACCTGCTCAACTTTCGATATCATGTTTTTCCATTTCCAGGCCTCAAGCCACCAGTTTATAACCATTAAAAAAAGAATCAAAACAAGCATCGGAATGAATCCTGAAGTACTGATGTCGTCTTGCATTGTTAAAAGCATGGCCGGCAAATCCTGTTTCCAGAAAACCTGATTGATAATAAAAAAATACGAAACAACAAGAATGACGAGCTGAATAAGAAGATTGTATCTTTTGTATAACTTTGTCATGCCTGCAAAATTAAGGTAAAAATGCCTGAATCCCCACGCGAAAAGATCATTCTTGGAATAGACCCCGGTACTACCATCATGGGTTACGGGATCATTCAGATCAATGGCAACAAGCTCAGCATGATCGCATTTGGCGTGCTAAAATTAAATAAATCCGACGATCATCCGCTGAGGCTGAAACTGATTTTCGAGAAAACCCTGTCACTTATCGAGCAATACAAGCCCGATGAACTTGCTATAGAAGCACAGTTTTTCGGCAAGAACGTGCAGTCGATGCTCAAACTGGGCCGGGCCCAGGGCGTGGCCATTGCAGCGGCCCTATACCGTACCATTCCCATCTTCGAATACTCCCCCCGTAAAATCAAACAATCCATCACCGGCAAAGGCGCCGCTTCCAAAGAGCAGGTCGCGGCAATGCTCCAGCGACTGCTCAATCTGAAAGAAGCTCCCGACAGCCTCGATGCGACCGATGCACTCGCCGCGGCAGTATGCCATCATTTCCAGAACGGAACTATTGAAACCGGGAAGAAATTTACGGGATGGAAAAGTTTTTTGGCAGCCAATCCCGAGAGAGTCAGGTAGTTGCGTTTGAATATCGAATAACGAATGTTGAACATTGAATGTTGAACGGCAAATAAAATTCAACATTCGATATTCGTTGTTCAATATTCGAAATTCATTTTTTACATGAGTTTCTGATACACCATCCACCACCTGTCGGGGATGTCGTTGGCACAGGCCTGCTGGTAGTCCTTATATGAACAGGGCACAAGATAATGCCTTTCGTATTTGATCTTCTGCTCGGCCGGGAGCGGGATCTCCATCCACCAGCGGTCGGTCTTTTTACTCTTGAAGAATACGATCTCTTCTTTATGATCGGTGATCGCCACGCGGTACTTCAGATAATCCTCTTCGTTCTTAAAAGGAAAATCATGAGCCCGGTTGTAAAAGCCGTCGATGAAATACCAGATCATCTGTGAAACCAGGTGGGCCGTCTGCCCATGGTGGTCAAATTTCGGATTCATTTCATAAAACCCAATCGATGTAAGCTTGTCGCTGATGCCTGCATACCGCACGATCTGGCAAGCCTCTTCCCCGTAAAACCCGTTCGGTCCGGCGTTGCCGTTGCCGGGCGCATCAGAATACCTTACCGCCGAAATATCAAAGGTGAGCATATCGGCATTTCTCACGATAGGCTCCACTTCCTCCATGCTTTCCCTGACGATACCCACGCGGTAAGTATCAAAGAAAAGGTTCTTCATCAGCTTAAGCGCGTCCTGGTCGATGAAATAACTCTGGTAGCCTATATTGGCATAGTTAAAGAGGTAGTTCGGCTGGTGCAGGATGATGCTGCTGAGGAACGACTGCGAATCCAGCTCATGCTCCGTTTTACCCAGATCAAACGTGGGGTCAATGGCCACGATATTGATGATCTGGCCCAGGCTTTCGTATGCTTTGTAATTGGCAAACGACAGATCCTGTCCTCCCCCTATGATGATGGGAAGGATATTATTGCTGATCAGCTCAGCCACCGCACTGCTCAGGGCGAAATAGGTATCGCTCGGAGCATATCCCTTACGTATGTTTCCCAGGTCGACGATCTTGTTGGGATATGGCCCTGGAAATAACCTGTATAAATACTGCCTTACAGCATCAGGCGCAAGGTCACAACCTTCGTTTTCGACCGAGTTCCGGTCTTCCTTCACTCCGATAATGGCTATATCGGCAGTAGTAAAGTCGGGGAAATTTTCGGCTTCCGAATAGATCTCAATAATGTTCCCGAAACGAAGCTGGCTTTGGCCTTCAGCTATCGATGGGAACTCCGTTAAATCGATGGGGGAAAAGAAGGTCGAAATGTCCATAGCTCTTATTTTTTCTTTTTGGATTTCGATTTTGTAGGTTCATTCGCACTCATGATAGCCTTTACATCATCATACGTAAGATCGGCAGCGATTTTTCCCCTGGGGATCTTATAATTTTCTTTCTTGAACGAAATGTATGGCCCGTACCGGCCGTTCAACACTTTAATATCTGCATCTTCGGGATATTCCCTGATCACTTTTTTGATGTCGGCGTGCCGTTTCAACTCGATGATCTCAATGGTCCTCACCAGAGTTACGCTGAGTGGATCATCGGAGGCGGGAAGGGAATAAAACGCAGATTTATGCTTCACATATGGGCCGAATTTTCCCGCAGAGACCAGGACCTCAGTGCCTTCAAAATCTCCAACCACCCGGGGCAGTTTGAACAGATCAAGGGTTTCTTCGAGGCTTATGGTATCTATGCTCTGACCTTTTTTCAGGGCCGAAAACCGCGGTTTTTCTTCAGCGTCCGATTCACCCAGCTGAGCCATCGGGCCAAACCGGCCTATTTTCACATAAATATTCAGGCCGGTAGCAGGATCTGTGCCAAGTAGCTTTTCTCCCTTTACCCTTTTCGTATTCTCCATGGCCCCTTCAATCTTTTCATGGAAGGGAAAATAAAACTCTTTGAGCATATCTTTCCAGGCCAGTTTGCCTTCGGCGATCACATCAAACTCCTCTTCTACCGTGGCCGTGAAATTGTAGTCCATGATATTGTCGAAGTTCTGTACCAGAAAACCCGTAACCAGTCCGCCGATATCAGTAGGGAAAAGTTTTCCCTTTTCGTTTCCAACAGTCTCGTTGCGGACCTCTTCGCTGATCTTTTTATCTTTCAGACTGATGAAATCGTAGCTCCTTTGAACACCGGGTCTTTCTTCCTTCACAACATATTCTCTTTTCTGAATCGTCGAGATGGTGGGGGCATAGGTTGAAGGACGGCCTATTCCAAGTTCTTCAAGCTTTTTCACCAGGGCTGCTTCCGTATAACGGTAAGGCTGCTGAGTAAATTTCTGCTGGGCTGTCATTATGCTCAGCAACAGCTTTTCCCCGGTCTTAAGCGGAGGCAGAACACCTTCCTGGCCTTCAGTACTGTCCTCGTCGGAAGATTCCATGTATACCTTCAGAAAACCGTCGAATCTGATCACCTCTCCGCGGGCCACGAACTTTTCGGTTTTGCCTGTTATCCCTATAGTCACATTGGTTTTTTCAAGCTCTGCATCGGCCATCTGTGAAGCGATGGTACGTTTCCAGATCAGGTCGTAAAGGCGCTTGCCTGAACGATCGCCTTCGATGCTTTTATTACTGAGGTAGGTTGGGCGGATGGCTTCGTGAGCTTCCTGGGCTCCCTTGGTTTTTGTAGCGTACTTGCGGGTCTTCACATATTCTTCACCAAAGGTCGCGGTCACTTCTTTCTTTGCCATGGCGATGGCCATATCAGAGAGATTTACCGAGTCGGTCCTCATATAGGTGATCTTCCCCGATTCGTAAAGTTCCTGTGCTACACGCATGGTGTTGGCTACCGAAAAACCAAGCTTACGGGAGGCCTCCTGCTGCAGGGTGGACGTAGTGAAGGGCGGGGCAGGCGATTTCCTGGCCGGCCTGGTCTCTACATCTTCAACCGTATACTGCACATCCATACACTGTTTCAGAAAATTCAAAGCTTCTTCTTTGGTCTGAAACCTCTTATTTAATTCAGCATTGAGGGTTTTCAGCTTCTTTCCGTCATGCACCACGAAATCGCCGCTGATGCGGTAGGAAGAAACCGCAGTGAAATTCCTGATCTCGTCTTCACGCTCCACGATAAGCCTTACAGCAACCGACTGAACCCGGCCTGCCGATAAGGAGGGTTTTATTTTTTTCCATAAAAGAGGCGAAAGCTCAAAACCTACCAGGCGGTCGAGTATCCTGCGGGCCTGCTGGGCATCCACGAGGTTCATATCGAGTTCCCTCGGATTGGCAATGGCTTCAAGTATAGCCGTTTTGGTGATCTCGTGAAAAGCAATACGGCGGGTGGATTCTTTTTTCAAACCCAGGGTCTCCATCAAATGCCATGCAATAGCCTCCCCCTCCCGGTCCTCGTCAGACGCCAGCCAGATAAAATCGCTGTCATGCGCAAGCTTTTTCAGTTCTCCAACAATCTTCTTTTTATCAGGCGAGACAATGTAATTAGGCTCAAAACCCTTTTCCACATCCACCCCCAGGTCTTTCTTCGAAAGATCTGCTATATGCCCCATGCATGATTTTACCGTAAAATCGCTCCCAAGGAATCCACCAATAGTCTTTGCTTTCGCGGGAGACTCAACAATCACTAAGTTTTTCGTCATTTTATAATTGGATTTCGCTATTTCAATCCGGGTACAAAAGTACGACAATTAACATAATACGTACCTTTGTGCCGTTTTTATACTTAATCCGCCAAACACCGAAAGGTGATATATGACTGAGCAAAAAACCCGGAAATTTTTTATAGAGACGTATGGCTGCCAGATGAATTTCTCTGATTCTGAGATCGTTGCATCTATACTTACAAAGCAGGGATTCGAGGCCTCAACCGAGGTCGAAACAGCCGATATCGTGCTCCTGAATACCTGCTCTATACGTGAACATGCCGAAGAAAGGGTTAGAAAACGCCTGCATTACTTCCGCTCCCTGAAAAAGAAAAAGCCCGGTCTTACCATTGGCCTTTTAGGCTGTATGGCCGAACGTACAAAAACCGCCCTGATGGAAGAGGAACAGCTGCTCGACCTTATCGCCGGTCCCGATTCCTACCGCCATCTTCCGGGCCTTCTTGAACAGGCCCGGTCTGGTAAGAAAGCCATTGATATTATTCTTTCGGCGGATGAGACGTACGCGGATATCAGTCCGGTAAGACTGGACTCCGGCGGGGTTTCGGCTTTCATCTCGATCATGAGGGGATGCGAGAATTTCTGCTCCTACTGCGTGGTGCCTTATGCCCGCGGGGTGGAGAGAAGCCGGGATCCGGAATCGGTGATCCGGGAATCGAAAGATCTTTTTAGCAAGGGTTTCAGGGAGATCACTTTACTCGGACAAAATGTAAATTCCTATGAATGGTTAGCAGGTTTAGAAAGAGTGAATTTTCCGCTACTTCTTCAACGCATCGCGGCTATCGATTCACGGCTCAGGGTGCGCTTCGCAACTTCCCACCCTAAAGACCTCAGCCCGGAACTCATAGAAACCATAGCGGACCACCCCAATATCTGTAAAGCCATTCATCTGCCTGTGCAGAGCGGGAGCAATGCAGTGCTCGATAAAATGAACAGGAAATATACCCGTGAGGAATACCTCGGAAAGATCAGGGCTATACGCTCCCGTATCCCAGGCTGTGCGATTTCCACCGATATCATCACCGGCTTCTGTGGCGAAACGGAAGCAGATCATCAGCAAACAATTGAGCTGATGAAGGAAGCCTCATTTGACTATGCTTTTACGTTTAAATATTCTGAGCGGCCCCAGACTCTGGCAGCGGAACGGTATACCGACGATGTGCCGGCGGAAGTCAAAGAGAGACGGCTAAGGGAAATTATTAGTCTGCAGCAGGAACTTTCATCAGCAAGCAATCACAGAGATATAGGCGAGACTTTTGAAACGCTTATAGAAGGGGAATCGAAACGGTCTGACAAGAATTTTTATGGGCGAAACTTTCAGAATAAGGTCCTTGTCTTCCCTAAAACATCCCAAGAACCCGGTGAATACGTAATGGTTAAGGTAAAAAGAGCTACTTCAGCCACTTTAATAGGGGAAGCCGTTTAGGCTGTTATCTTCCTGATTATCTGCCATCTGCCATCCACCATCTGCCATCCGCAGTACAATATTGTCATGAAGATTTTAGGATGTTCATCACATTTTATTAATTTAACGGGAAATTCCTTAATTTTGCACGCTCAATTTTAGGCATTTATGAAGCAATTCCAAAAACTGCTCACCAAGGTAGCTTTTCTGCTCCTTGTAATTATTATTGCTCTTTCCTCATGCGTTCCCCAGAAAAAAATTCTTTATCTGCAGAAAAAACAGGAAAAAGATACGGCCAGCGTTTACCATCACCCGCACCCCCCCGATTACAGGATACAGCCCAGAGACAACGTATATATCCGGCTGTTCAGTCTGGACGAGAAAAGTAATCAGTTTTTTAACAAGCAATCCGGGCAGGGCAGTTATAACGATTATGCCAACGACGCCAGCATTTACCTGAATTCCTACTCGGTAAGCCCTACAGGCTACATTGATTTCCCGGTTGTCGGGAGGATCATGATCAAAGACCTTACCGTTACCCAGATTAAAGACGTTCTTCAGAAACTGGTTGATGAATACCTCAAAGAAACTGTGGTGGTAGTGAAGATGGTAAACTTCAAGATCACTATGGTAGGTGAAATAAACCGCCCGGGAGAGTTTTCAATATATGCCGAAAAATTCAACGTCTTCGAGGCTATTTCCATGGCCGGCGACATTACGGAATTCGGGAACAGGAGCAAGGTTATACTCATACGTCAGACCGCCGACGGTTCCAGGGTATATAAACTGAATATGAATTCCGATACTTTTCTCAATTCAGACCAGTTCTACCTTCAGCCTAACGATATCATTTATGTTCAGCCCCTGGCCTACAAGCGCTGGGGCTTCGGGTCTACTTTCCCATGGGCCATCTTGCTTGCCGGTTTATCGGCCGGGATCCTCTTAATCAACTATGTAAAAACAATGTAATACCGTAAATCCATCTTTTGTGAACGATAACCCCCAGGAATTCCAGCAGCAACAACAGTCGGTCGACTATAAAGTTCTGCTTTTTAAATTCTACCGTTACTGGTATTTCTTTGCCATCACGGTGTTTATTGCTCTGATCATTGCATTCATCTTCAATAAATATACCAGTCCGGTCTTTGAAGTAAAGACTTCCATCCTCATCAAAGACAAGTCTGAAAACAAACTCAACGCCCAGTCTATCATGGGGCTGGGAGGGATGAACAATATGCAGAACCTCCAGAATGAGATCGGGGTTTTGTCGTCATACACCCTTACCTACCGCACGATTTCCAAGACAGGCTTCGAAGTTTCATATTACAGCGAAGATAATTTTATCAGTAAAGAACTCTATAAAGACGCACCCTTTGTCGTTGAACTGGATACGGCCTATCCCCAGCCGGTGAATATGCGGTTTAACCTTTCCATTTCTTCAAAAGACAAGTTCCGTTTGGAAGCCAAGGAAGAAGACATCAAATTTTATAATTTCTCGAAAAAAGACAAGATCGAAGGCCGCAAAGAACGCGTTGCCGTTGACGAGACCTATGAATTCGGCCGATGGGTTCAGGGAAATAATTTCCGTTTCAGGGTGTTGCTTACCCCCCTATTCAATCCGCAGAAAGACCTCAGCAGAACATTCTACTTCCAGTTCAACGATTATGAAGCGCTGGTAGCCCAGTTTAAAGGGTTCAGCATAGAACCGATCAACAAGGAAGCCTCAATTGTTGAGATCAAGCTCAAAGGCGGCAATGTTGACAAGCTCACCGACTTTCTGAACACTCTGTTAAAGGAATACCTGGCCAAGGACCTGGAACGTAAAAATCTCGTTGCCGGCCGTACTATTAAATTTATCGATAACGAGCTCCAGGATATCAGCGATACCCTTCATTCCACCGAAAAAGCCCTGGAGGTTTTCCGTACCAGCAAGGAGATCATGAATCTCGACGACGTATCCAAGCAGGTGTTTGATAAGATGATGGATCTCCAGGATCAAAAAGCGGTGTTAATGGTGCAGTCGAAATACCTCACCAACCTCTATCAGTACCTGCTGAAGAATCAGAAGCTCGACGAGCTGGTGGTGCCGGCTTCAATGGGCGTGGAGAATCCCATGCTCAACGACCTTACCATGAAGCTCACCGACCTGTACACCAAACGCACCGAGATCTCGCAATATTCGAAGGGAAGGAACCCTACCCTGGTCTCTATAGACGAGCAGATCTATACCATTAAAAATGCGCTCGTCGAGAATATCAAAAGCGCGATCAACACCAACGATATCGCTCTTAAAGAAATTAACGACCGTGTGGCACAATACACGGCCAAGATCAGCACCCTGCCCGAAACCCAGCGCGTTATGATCGGTATCGAACGCAGGTTCAAGCTTACCGATGCCATCTATACCTTCCTGCTGCAGAAACGTTCGGAAGCACAGATCACCCAGGCTTCCAACCTCTCAGATAACGAAGTGGTCGATGCGGCCATGGGCGGCACAAGCCCGGTCTTCCCTAAGAAAAGTCTGAACTATATCATCGCCCTCATCCTGGGGATCATCCTTCCCGTCATTTACATCCTCGGAAAGGATTATTTCAACGACACGGTCATGGAAAGGGAAGACATTGAGAGGATCACCAAGCTTCCGATCATGGGTCATATCATCCATTCCGACAAAAAAAGCGAGATCGTTGTGGTTGACTCTCCCAAGTCGACCATTGCCGAGTCGTTCCGTTCGGTGCGTACGAATCTGCAATACCTGCTCCAGGGCAAGGAAAAGATCACTTTGCTGATCACTGCCGATATGGTGAGCGCCGGTAAAACATTCGTCTCCATCAATATGGCATCCATCTATTCCATGTATGGCAAAAAGACCCTGCTGCTTGGCTTTGACCTTCGTAAACCCAAAATCTACCAGGATTTCGGACTTACGAACGCCCAGGGTATCTCATCCTACCTCATCAACAAAAGCAAACTAGAGGATATCATACAGTTTTCGGGTATAGAAAATCTCGACATCATCATGGCCGGCCCTGTACCGCCGAATCCCGCTGAGTTGATCGCCTCTGCTAAATGCGGCGAGATGTTTGTAAGACTCAAGGAAATATACGACTATATCATCATTGACACGCCGCCGGTGGGACTCGTCACCGATGCCTTCCTGCTTATGAAATATGCCGATGCCAACCTCTTCCTGGTAAGGCAGGGTTACACCCATAAAAAGATTTTTAGCAGCATCATAACCGACATGGAAAAACGCGGTATCCCCGGTCTGGCCATTCTGGTGAACGACGTCAAGCTAACCCGCAGTTCTTATGGATACGGATATGGTTACGGGTATGGCTACGGATATGGTTATGGATACGGCTACGGATATGGTTACGGGTATGGCCATGGATACGGTTATGGCTACTACTCCGACGACAAAGAATCGTCGAAAAAGAAAAAAACGACACTGCAGAAAATTTTCGGCAAAGCCTAAGGTTCAAGAGTAAGAATGAAGGATTACAATTTAACGCATCTCAGAGAGCTTGAGTCGGAAGCCATTTACATTCTTCGTGAAGTAGCCGCACAGTTCGAGCGGCCTGCTTTGCTTTTTTCGGGCGGCAAGGATTCTATCGTTCTGGTGCATCTTTCGAGGAAAGCCTTTTACCCTGCTTCTATCCCATTTCCTTTAGTCCATATCGACACCGGTCATAATTTCGCGGAAGCCATTACTTTTCGCGATGATCTGGTGAAAAAATTCAATGCCCGCCTCATCGTCGGTTCTGTGCAGGAATCCATTGACACCGGCCGGGTGGTTGAAGAAAAAGGCATCAATGCAAGCCGTAACGTGCTTCAGACCGTGACCCTGCTCGACACCATCGAGAAACACAAGTTCGATGCAGCGATTGGCGGAGGGCGCAGGGACGAAGAAAAAGCCCGGGCCAAGGAAAGGTTCTTTTCGCACCGCGACGAGTTCGGGCAGTGGGACCCGAAGAACCAGAGACCCGAACTCTGGAACATCTTCAACGGGAAAAAGAGAATGGGCGAGCATTTCAGGGTGTTCCCCATCAGCAACTGGACCGAAATGGATGTATGGCAGTATATACTGCGCGAAAATATTGAATTGCCTGAGCTCTATTTCACTCATGAACGTGAGGTCTTTTTCCGTGACGGGATCTGGCTTGCTGCAGCTCCTTTTATGGCTATGAAACCCGGTGAAAAAGCCGAAAAACTAAATGTGCGCTGCCGCACCGTGGGCGATATCTCTTGTACCGGCCTGGTTTTATCCACTGCGGATAACCTTGAGGATATCATCCGCGAAATAGCGGCTACAAGGGTTACCGAGCGTGGCGGACGATATGATGACCGGCGGTCTGACGCGGCCATGGAGGACAGGAAGAAGGAGGGGTATTTTTGATGTACGATGTACGATGTACGATGTACGATGTACGATGTACGATGTACGATGTACGATGTACGATGTACGATGTACGATGTACGATGTACGATGTACGATGTACGATGTACGATGTACGATGTACGATGTATGATTTACGAAGGATAGTATAAGATGACAGCGACTACTGAAACTGAATTTTCAAGCAAGGCTTACCTGAACATGCAGCTTCTGCGGTTTACCACAGCGGGCAGTGTAGACGACGGTAAAAGCACTCTCATCGGCAGGCTGCTGTACGACAGCAAATCGCTGTTCGAGGACCAGCTTGATGCAGTAAAGCGGGCCAGCGTGCAGAAGGGGAGCGAACACCTCAACCTGGCGCTGTTTACCGACGGGCTCAGGGCCGAACGCGAACAAGGTATCACCATCGATGTGGCTTACCGCTACTTTGCCACTCCCAACCGTAAATTCATCATCGCCGACACTCCCGGGCATATTCAGTATACCAGGAACATGGTCACGGGCGCTTCTACCGCCAATGCCGCCATCGTGCTGATCGATGCACGCAACGGCGTTATTGAACAGACTTACCGTCATGCCTTCCTGGCCTATCTGCTCGGTATACCGCATATCGTGGTCTGTATAAACAAAATGGACCTTCTCGAATACCGACAGGATGTGTTCGAAAAGATCAAAGCCGACTTTAACGCGTTTGTCGAAAAAGTGCTGCCGGGCGAAGACCTGAGGTTTATTCCCATCAGCGCCCTCAAGGGCGATAACGTGGTGAAACCCTCACAGAATATGCCCTGGTACACGGGCTCGACCCTTCTCGAGACTCTCGAGACCATCCCGATCGACAAGGACCTCGATATGGTCCATCAGCGGTTTCCCGTGCAGTATGTGATCCGCCCCGAATCAGATGAATTTCACGACTACCGCGGTTATGCCGGCCGGATTGCAGGAGGTATCTTCCATCCGGGCGATGAGGTGATGGTGTTCCCCGCAGGGCTTCAAACCAAAATAGAGCGTATCGATACTTTTGACGGACCTGCGGATGAGGCTTTCCCGCCCATGAGCGTGACCCTTCTTTTAGCCGATGATATTGACATTAGCCGGGGCGATATGATTGCCGGGGCTTATGACCTGCCCAAAGCCTCTTCTGAAATCGATTGTATGATCTGCTGGATGAACCCCAAACCTATGCAGCTTAACGGAAAATATGCCGTTAAACATAATTCGAGGGATGCGCGCTGTGTGATCGATGCCATCAGCTATGTACTCAACATCAGTACCCTCGAACAAATTCAGAATCGCACCAGCCTGGCTATGAACGAAATAGCAAGAATTCACCTGAGAACAACAAAACCTCTGTTTTTCGACCCTTATACGACCAACCGCCAGACCGGCAGCCTTATCCTGATCGATGAAGCGACCAATGAAACGGTTGCTGCAGGGATGATCCTCTGAATTCCCGGGTTTTCTGCAATAAATCAGCAAAAAATCAGTTACTTTTAAACCCCGGTTTAGTGTTATGATCCATATTCATACTGTATGAAAATATTCAGACTCTTTTTATTATCCTGCATCCTGTATCCCGCATCCCTCTCAGCCCAGAGCCCCCAGATACCCATCGGCCAGTGGAGAGACGAACTTCCCTATAACTTCTGCAATTCCGTGGCAGAAGCGGGAAGCAAGATTTATGCCTCAACTCCATACGCTTTGATAGTGTATGACAAAGAAGACAACAGCATCAGCAGGATCACAAAAATTCAGGGCCTTTCCGACATCGGCATCAGCTGTATCGCTTACAACTCCGCCACAAAGACACTTGTTGTCGCATATACCGACGCCAACCTCGACCTCATCCAGAATAACACCATCATCAACATATCAGATATCTACCGCAAAACGATCCTCGGTAATAAAACCATCAACAGCATTTACTGCCTGGGCAGCACGGCATACCTTCAGTGCGGCTTCGGGATCGTGGTGCTTGACCTTGTAAAACAGGAAATCAAAGAAACATATTATATAGGCAACGGCGGCACCCAGGTGAATGTGATGGGTCTGGTGAAAGACGACCGCGACACGCTTTGGGCTGCTACCGAAAAAGGCATATATAAAGCCTGGTACAAAGATCCCAATCTGGCCAACTATGCAGTATGGTCTAAGGATAAACGCATTGACACTACCCTGATGTACAACACCATCACTTTCTTTTCGGGTAAGGTGGTGGTCAATAAGAAACGAACAAACGGTCTCGACACCCTGTATACCTACACCGGAACCTGGTCGGCCTGGATCAACGGTGACGCAAATCCGGTGATGAACCTCAACAGCATGTATAATTTCCTGGTTGTGAGTTACAATTATTATGTCGATGTTTTTGATCAGAATTTTACCCGGTACAAGGTCATAAACTCTTACCCCGGAGCCGGTTCATTTCCCCAGGATGCCATCTGCGATAGAAATCAGACCATCTGGATCGCCGATACATATTCAGGACTGGTGAGCTACGAGATGAATTCAGACCAGATAAAGACCTATAATCTGAGTGGTCCGCTTTCGGCTAATGCCTTCAGCATGAGTTCACTGGGAAATGACTTGTACATCACCCCGGGTGGCTACGACGGTTCCTATGTACCTCTCTCCCAGGCAGCCCAGATATATCACTTTGATGATGCCAACTGGCAAAATATTTCAGGAGCAGTAGATCCCCAGTTGTACAGCTGGTCTAATATTGTATCGGTTACCGCCGACCCTTCAGACCCCAAACGGATCTACGCCGCTACCTGGGGATACGGCCTTCTGGAATTTTACAATGGCGCCTTTAGCCGCCGGTATACCGAGTCCAACTCCACCCTGCATCACCATTCGGCAGGCGACAGCGCTGTGATCCGTGTGGGAGGCTCTGCCTTCGACGCCCACGGCTTTCAGTGGATCAATTGCTCCCATACAAATCAGTGCCTGTCGTTAAAAAGAGGCAACCAGTGGACGGGTTTTACCATAACAAAAAACAATGAGACCGACCTTGGCCAGATCATCGCCACCCGTTACGAGCAGGTGTGGATGCAGATGCGCTATGGTAGTCTGAACCCTTATTCTGTTTTGGTGTTTACCGATAACGGAACCCCCGATAACCCGAACGATGACCTTTCGACCAAGTTGAACAACTCGGCCGGAAGCGGGAACATCCCGGGAAATTCGGTATTTTCAATGACCGAGGACAAGAACGGCGAGATCTGGGTCGGAACCGAAAGCGGGGTTGGTGTATTCTACAGTCCCGACGACCTTTTTACCGCTCACCCTTCCGACTGCCAGCGGCCTCTGGTCCAACAGGGGCAGTATGTTCAGTATCTCCTCGAGAACGAACAGGTGAATGCCATTGCCGTAGACGGGGCCAACCGTAAATGGATGGGAACCGACCGGGGCGGAGCTTATCTTTTCTCGGCCGATGGTACAAAACAGGTATTTCATTTTACTGCGGAAAACAGCCCCCTGCTGTCAGACCGGGTGACATCCATTTCCATCAACCAGATAACCGGCGAAGTGTATTTCGGTACCGATAAGGGAGTGATCTCCTTTAAAAGTACAGCCACAGAAGGCGGAGATGCCTTCGGCAATGTGTATGCCTATCCGAACCCGGTCCCTGAAGGATACCAGGGCTACATCGCCGTGAAAGGCCTCATCAGCAACGCCCAGATCCGTATCACCGATATCAGCGGAAGACTTGTTTATACAGGCAAAGCCGAGGGCGGACAAGCCGTCTGGAACGGCAGTACCATGGACGGCAAGAAGGTTCATACCGGAGTGTATATGGTCTTTGCCACCAATGAGGACGGAAGCGAAAAAGTAGTAACCAAGATCCTGGTGATCAACTGATGCTGATTACAACTAAAGGCATCGTATTACATACCGTAAAATACTCCGAAACCAGTATCATCGTCCGTATTTATACCGAAGCCCGTGGTCTTCAGTCGTACCTTTTCAAAGGGATCCGCAAAGAGAAGGCAAAAACAAAAGCCGGACTGTTCCAGCCTCTGACCTTGCTCGAAATAGTAGCCGGCATGAAAGAAAGAAACACTCTGCATACAGCCAGGGAAGTCAGGCTGTTCCAGCCCTATTTGAGTATCCCCTTCGATATCCTGAAAAGCTCCGTTGCCCTGTATATCAATGAACTTCTGTACAAAGCTGTGAGGGAAGAAGAAACCAACAACGAACTCTTCGGATACCTCTGGAAATCCTGCCTGCTGCTAGACTCCACCGAAAATAACCTCAACTGTTTTCCACTGGTATTTACTTCAGAACTCACCCGGTTTCTGGGAATCCAGCCACAGCCAGGTTTTTCTGAAAAAAAACCCGTCTTCAACCTCCGTGAAAGTCATTTTCAGCCATTGATACCCGAAAAAGATGCCTTCGTGAGGCCCGAATACGGCAAACTGTTTCATTCACTCATCATAACAACTATTGAAAATCAATCAGAGCTTCATTTTAAACCCGAGGTCAGGAGATCCCTGCTCGATTCCCTTCTCATCTACTATCAGCTCCACCTGCCGGGCTTCAAGCCCATGAACTCCCATCATATACTGCATACGGTATTGTCGTAATTCCTTATCTTTGCCTAAAATTCAGCGTATGTCAATTCCCATTACCGGGCAGGAACAAATCCGCCGCGATGCATTAAATGAACTTGTCAGGCTCGGTATCAATCCCTTCCCTCCCGAAACATTCCTTGTTAACGCGACCGCGGCAGAGATCAAACAGCATTATCCTGCCGACAATTCACTTTACCAGAATGTGAGCATTGCCGGCCGCATCATGACCCGCCGTATCATGGGCGCCGCCTCCTTCAGCGAACTCCAGGATTCCACGGGCCGTATTCAGATGTACATTAAACGCGACGAGATCTGCACCGGTGAAGACAAAACCCTGTACAACACGGTATTTAAAAAACTGCTTGATATCGGCGATATCATCGGCGTGACCGGCTATGTGTTCGTTACCCAGATGGGAGAGATCTCAATCCATGTAAATGGACTGAAGCTTCTTTCAAAATCCCTGCGCGTACTGCCCATCGTCAAAGAAAAAGACGGGGAGCTGTTCGATGCCTTCACCGATCCCGAGCAGAGATACCGCCAGCGGTATGTCGATATGATCGTTAACCCCGAGGTAAGGGATGTTTTCGTGAAGAGGACCAGGCTGGTGAATTCCATGCGTGAGTTTCTGAACAAAAGATCGTACCTCGAAGTTGAGACCCCTGTGCTTCAGCCTCTTTACGGTGGCGCCGCTGCCAGGCCATTCAAGACCCATCATAACTCACTCGACATGACCCTTTACCTCCGTATTGCCAATGAGCTTTACCTCAAGCGGCTAATCGTTGGAGGATTCGACGGGGTCTATGAGTTCTCTAAAGACTTCCGCAACGAGGGGATGGACCGATTCCATAATCCCGAATTCACCCAGATGGAGCTTTACGTGGCTTATAAGGATTATGAATGGATGATGGACCTGGTGGAGGAGATGGTTGAGAAAATTGCTCTTGACCTGCACGGAAAAACAGAGGTACAGGTTGGCGATAAGCTCATCGACTTCCAACGCCCCTGGAAAAGATTTACTATGTTTGAGGTGATTCAGCATTATACCGGCATTGATATTGACGGCAAATCGGAGGATGAACTGGTTGCTATTGCCAAACAGCTGCAGGTTCCTATCGACAAAACCATGGCCAAAGGCAAGATCATCGACCAGATCTTTGGCGAAAAATGCGAGCCGTTTCTGATCCAGCCTACTTTTATCACCGATTACCCCGTGGAAATGTCGCCACTGGCCAAGAAACACCGTAGCAAAGCCGGGCTTGTTGAACGGTTTGAAGCAATCTGTAACGGGAAAGAACTCTGTAACGCCTTCTCTGAACTGAACGATCCCATCGACCAGAGAGAACGATTTGAGTCCCAGCTGGAACTGGGTAAACGGGGTGATGACGAATCGATGGCGCTGGACGAGGATTTTCTTCGTTCCCTGGAATATGCCATGCCACCTGCATCGGGGCTGGGTATAGGTATAGACCGCCTCACCATGATCATGACCAACCAGGTATCTATTCAGGATGTACTGTTTTTCCCCCAGATGAGGCCCGAAAAACGTATTACCGAATAAGCAACATCCTTTTTACCAGAGTCTCTTTTTCAGACGTCAGCCGGTACAAATAGATCCCGGCTGCGGCTTTATTGCCAGTCCTGTCTGTCCCATCCCAGATAACTGAATGCTCACCGGCCGGATACGCACCCGATACCGGTTCACTGATAAGTTGCCCGTTAAGGTCGAATATTCCCAGCCTGATATTGCCTGCTTCCCTCAAACTAAAGTTTATGGTTGTCGCGGATATGAACGGATTCGGGAAATTAGCGGCCGATATACTCTGGGTCTGATCGGCCCTGATGCCGCCCAGTATCTGAGGATTGACCATAAGAATGAACCGCCCGGTTCCCAGGTTTGTTGTGTAATTCACACTATCGATCAGGTATAAGCCCGGAATATGATCGGTGATCATATAGAGCCTGACCCTCACATAAGCAGAATCACCTGCATTAAGTGTATAAGGAACAGGTGAAACGTCAGTGGAGTCAACATGCCAGGGAAGCCCGGAACCATTCATCTCAAGATAGCTTATGTCGACTGCAGATGCAGTGAAGTTATGGAGATAGGTGACCTTGCCATACATTGCATCATAGGGTGTGTTGAACCACAGGGTATCAGGAACGGCAACTACATTGGAGCAAACCGAACTGAATGTAAACGGATCGGCGTTCCCGATAAACGGAGCTGTTTCCCTCCGCCCTGAGCGGTCGGCAGCATAGATATAATATTTAACCGTACTTCCGGCGGCCTGCCTTGGGATGATCCCGCGGTAAAGGTTCCCTGAAATGTTCGTCATATGAACAGCCTGGAAAGAACCATTGTTGACCTTGTAATACACCAGCACCGAATCGGCGAAAAGAGCTGAATCGCTGCATGAGATGATCCCGGCATTGATGATATAGTTTTCATCGCAAGGCTGAACACTTGCAACAGGGATATGTTTGACATACAGGAGATGGATATCCGCAAGACCCATTACCCGGCAATGAAGCGCATCGGTCGACAGCCAGGGAGTGGAAGCCTGGGCCGGGAAACCCACTACGGTATAACCGGGCATTGCTGCTTCATAAGCGGCTTTGGCACTGTCGTCCCAGGTGGAATTCATAAAGGGGATGAGCACTTTGTTATTCAGAATAACAGAATTTGAATAGGGTTGATCGGAGGGTGTCTGCACTCTGTATACCCTGTAATTTGTTCCATAAGGACTGGTCTGGGATGCCCAGTATGTAGCTGTAGTTTCAAGGGCGTTGTAGCAGGGATTCGATACACCCACCTGCCTGATCAGTATCTTATCGGGCGCAAGGAATTTCCCCCAGCAATCGATATGATCAATTGAAGTATTCACGTTGGGGTCTGGCACTACCTGGTAGTTTTCAACACCCAGGTAATCAAGAACTTTTTGGGCGACCTGGTCATGAGTAAGGGAAGGATTCTCGGTCCAGACCAGCTCGGTAGATGCAGAATTTCCCATCCCGTCGGTCATATAATCGCCTCCCGTTGAAATCAGGTTCATCCCGTACCACTGGATTCCCAGCATCTCTGCAACTTTTTTCGGGATCTCGTCATCGTTTGGCCTGGGGCGGTTATAGGGGAAGTCAACGATACCGATATGGTTTGAACTGTCGCTTTCAAACCAGGGACCGTAATCACGTGTCCAGTAGCTGTCGGAGGGTGCTATTAAAAAATTGCAATGGTTTGTATCAACTCCATTGCTCACATAGATGCCGGTTACCGCAGTTTTCTGTGACAGGTTTGCCACGATGGTTGTAACCATCACACCGTCGGCCATTTCCCTGATCAGCGACACAGGGATACCAAAAGGATATCTTACCAGGGCTCCCTGCATCCGGCCAAATTCCTCGACGTTCCTTAACGGGCCGGCAGGGGGAGGTGTTTCAATGAAGGTTCTGCCGATTTCGGCTTTTCGCCTGAGTTCGTCGGGCGACATTTCGTGGGTTAGCTTTACAGACGACCCCGGGACGGTGTCCTGGGCTGCTGAAAATCCGCCAAACAAGACAATACAGGCAAGAAAAGAGAAAACTGTTTTCATCGGTATGAAGTTAATATTACAAATATACTTAATTCACCCTCGTCACTAATAATTACCTTTGCTTAACTTCTGTGTTGAGCATTTTTAAAAAAAGGATATCTTTGCATATCGTTCATCCATAATTATTTATTATAAAAAATCGCATGAGGGTTGTACACTTGATTTCTTTACTGATTATACTGCTGATAAGCCCTCATTCCATTTTCTCCCAGGACACGCTTCGTTCCGACACTACATCAAAAAAAGCAAAACTTATTGAAGATGATGCAGTTGTTGCTATGCTCGATAGCCTGTCAACACTTAAGATCTTCTCTGATGCCGCTTCTCCTCATGCACTGAAATACCCTTCGTGGAGCAATTATACCGAAACGGAGATCCCGGTCTTTTCCGATTCAGTGTATGCCGCCAGGATAGCTCTGATGAACGAAAATTCTCCGTTTGAATATATTTATAATTCTGACGTCAAAAAATTTATCGATCTCTATGCTGTGCGGAAACGCAAACTTACAGCCCGCATCCTGGGCCTGTCTGAGATCTATTTCCCTCTTTTTGAGGAACAGCTCGATCGCTTCGACATGCCCCTTGAACTTAAATATCTTGCCGTGATTGAATCGGCACTTAACCCTGTGGCCAACTCAAAAGCCGGGGCAAAAGGCCTGTGGCAGTTCATGTATGGCACCGGAAGAGTATACGGTTTGAAGGTAAGCTCATATGTCGACGACCGTTATGATCCTTTCAAGGCAACCATAGCAGCCTGCGAACATCTGAAGGACCTGTATGATATTTACGGGAACTGGTCACTGGCCCTGGCTGCCTATAACTCAGGCGCAGGCAATGTGAACAAAGCCATCCGCAGATCAGGCGGACTGAAAAATTTCTGGGCTATCCATCGTTTTCTGCCAAAAGAAACGAGGGCTTATGTACCCGCTTTCATAGCAGCAAGTTATGTGCTTGCCTATGCCAATGAACATAAGATCTATCCTGTAGATCCCGGCATTCTGTATTACGAGGTAGATACTGTAACCGTGAGGCATCCCCTGACCTTCGGACAGATATCTGAAATGCTGAACATCCCCTGGGATGAGATTGATTTCCTAAATCCGGCATATAAACAAGGCGTTATTCCTGCCACTCCCGAAATGACTTACAAACTCAGGCTGAGGAAAAAGAACGTGGGCGATTTTATTAATAATGAAAATGCTCTCTATGCCTATAAAACGAAAGATGCGCTCTCTGATGATGCAAGCCTTGCAGCTATTTACGCGAGCTACCATGAAACACAACAGTATACTGTTAAAAAAGGTGAGACAGTGGCCGGGATAGCCAAAAAATTCCATATGAGTATTCCCGAATTTAAGTCTCTTAATAACCTGAGCAAGAATTATGTAAAACCAAAACAAAAGGTCTTTGTTTACACTCCCGGCTCTGCTCCGAAAATTCCCGATTCCCTGCTTCGTAAACGGGAAACACCACCAGCAGCTGTTGCCAGCGTTCAGAAACCTGTCGCCTCTTCCGTGACAACTGCAAAACAGCCTGCTCCTAAGCCTGTTGCTAAAACCCCCGTCGGGAATTCGAAATTCATCTATTATACGATTCTTTCGGGTGATAACCTCTGGGATCTTGCCGACCATTTTAATGTTACCGTGGCACAGATCAAAAAGCTTAACGGAATCAACAATGCTTCCTACCTGAAGCCCGGACAAAAGATTAAGATACCTAAATAAACTCCTTACGCCATGACCGCTTGGTTGAAAATTAGTTGCTGGTTGCTACTTCTTTCAGGTCCAGGATCACTACCTCTTGCAGCCCAGGACACCATCACCCTCGATTTATGTTATCAGCAGGTACAGAAAACTTATCCTCTTACCAGGCAGTCGAATCTGCTTGATAAATCCAGTGACCTCAGGATAAAAAACCTCAACAAGAACTACCTGCCAACGTTTAATGTGAACGGCAGCGCTACCTACCAGAACCAGGTGCCTGAGATCGTGATCGAACTGCCATCTCCTACCCTGCCTTCGGTTCAGGGCCCGGTAATCCCAAACGACCAGTATAAACTCACTCTCGATGTGAGTGAATCCATTTATGACGGAAATGTTACCAGCTACCAGAAAAAGCTTGAAAAATACAATCTCAATGTAGATAAGAAAAATGTTGATGCCAGCTTATACCTGCTTAAAGACCAGATCAATCAATTTTATTTTAACATCCTTCTCACCCAGCAGAATATAGACCTGCTTAAGGAAACAAAGATTCAGCTTGAAGCAAAACTTGCCGAAGTGGAATCGGCCGTAAGAAACGGCTCCATGCTCAAAATGAATGCCGACCTGATCAGGGCCGAGATCATCAAGCTTGAGCAGAATATTTATGAGCTGACCATGGACCGCCTGAGCAATGTACGTATGCTCGCCGAATTAATTTCGAGGCCTATGGATGAGAATACGGCCTTTAAAACACCCGTGATCATTATTCCCGGCATGAACTTTGAAAACAAGCGCCTCGAATTCGAAATATACGGTATACAGATAGACCGTGTGAATTTGATGAAAGACATGGTCACTACAAAATGGAACCCGAAGTTCTGGGCCGTCGGTCAGTTTGGGTTTGGCAGGCCGGGATTTAATTTTCTTTCGAGCGATATTGCACCTATGCTCCTGGTCGGGGCCAGACTAACATGGAACCCATGGAACTGGAATGCCAACAGGAATGAGAAAAAAATCTATGACATCCAGGGTAATATACTGAAAAACCAGCAGGAGACTTTTGATAAAAACCTCAGGGTTACCAATCAGAAAAATATTTCTGATATCAAAAAACTTTCCGACCTTCTGCTGAGGGACCAGGAGCTTGTTGATCTCAGAAAAGGCATCACAAAAACAGCTTCTTCGCAACTCACCAATGGCGTGATCACATCCAGCGATTATGTATTGCGCGTGAACGACGAAACACAGGCCAGGATGGGACTGGAGATCCATAAGGTACAGCTGATCAAAGCAAAAATCTCATATTTGTACAACATGGGTAAATTGTAATTTTACCCGGTAATACTAAAGCCATGAAACGATATCTTCCTGGAATTTTCGCAGGGATTCTTCTTTTTACTTCCTGCAGCAACGATAAAAACAAACCCGATGCCTATGGCACTTTCGAAGCCACGGAAGTGATGGTTTCTGCGATGGCTACCGGGCAGATCATGAAATTTGAAGTTGAAGAAGGCCAGATTCCCGATTCCGGAAAGATGGTGGGATATATCGACACGACCGATCTTTATCTGAAAAAGAAACAATCCATCGAAAACAGGGATGCAACAGCTTCCCACAAGGATGACCTGGAAGCCCAGATCGCTGTACAGGCTCAGAACCGCGAAAATGTTCTGGTCGACAAACAAAGGGTTGAAAAGCTTATGAAAGACGGGGCCGCTACCCAGAAACAACTCGACGATATCAATGCCGGCCTGAATATGATAGAGAAACAGACTGCCTCATTAAAGGTACAGTTCGGGGGAATTTCCAGTCAGGTTTCCTCAATAACCCAACAGATCGCACAGTTTGAGCAGCTGATTACCAGATCAAGAATTATCAACCCCATCAAAGGTACGGTCCTTACCAAGTATGCCGAAAAAGACGAGGTAGCTACTTACGGTAAACCATTATATAAAATTGCAAACCTTTCCGTAATCACCTTAAGAGCTTATGTCGGCGGATCACAGCTTCCCTATATCAAACTGGGTTCAACGATCGACGTGGCTTTTGATAAGGATGAAAAGACAAATACCCATATTCAGGGAGTTGTTTCCTGGATATCGCCTTCGGCCGAATTCACGCCTAAGACCATTCAAACCAAAGAAGAAAGAGTAAACCTGGTTTATGCAGTGAAAGTAATGGTTGCCAATGACGGTTCCATGAAAATAGGCATGCCGGGCGAAATCCGATTTATGAATAGTACTAACCAAAAACCATAAAACATGAGAACCATCATCACATCTGCAGTTGTATTGTTAATGCTGCTCACTTCTTCCGTGAAAGTATCGGCCCAGACCCATAAACCCGACGACATTCTCGGTACCTGGCTGAACCAGGAAGCCACGGGCAAAGTTCAGATCTATAAAGAAGGTGATAAATACTTCGGAAAACTGGTTTGGCTCAGAACCCCCCTGGATTCTATTACCGGATTGCCTCGTACCGACAAAGAAAATCCCGATGTCAAACTAAAATCAAGCCCTTTGATTGGCCTGGTGAACCTGAAAAATTTCACTTTCGACGGTAAAGACCAATGGTCAAGCGGAACAATCTACGATCCCAAGAACGGAAAAACATACAAATGCTATATCGAGTTTGAATCAGCCAACAAGCTTAAGATAAGAGGTTATGTAGGTATTTCCCTGATCGGAAGGAATACGTTCTGGACACGATCGATCAATTAAAGAAATGAATATTGAATATTGAACAACGAATATCGAATATCGAATTTTGTTTTCCGATCAACATTCAATATTCCTTGTTCAATATTCGACATTCAATCGCCCCATCGCCAAATGTCTGCAATCCAGGTAACGCATCTCTCCAAACAATTCGCCACGGTCAAAGCCCTTGATGATATTTCATTCAGCGTGGGCCATGGCGAATTGTTTGGCTTTATCGGACCTGATGGCGCTGGAAAGACTACCTTATTCCGTATCCTTACCACCCTGCTGTTACCCGATGAGGGGAAGGCGTCGGTGAACGGACTGGATGTAGTGAAGGACTACCGTAAGATAAGGCAGGACATAGGGTATATGCCCGGAAAGTTCTCACTTTACACCGATTTGAGTGTTGAAGAAAACCTGAAGTTCTATGCCACGGTGTTCGGGACTACAATCGCCGAGAACTTCGACCTGATCAAAGATATCTATGTTCAGATCGAACCGTTCAGAAAACGCAAGGCAGGTCAACTCTCAGGAGGGATGAAACAAAAGCTTGCTTTGTCGTGCGCCTTGATCCATAAGCCTTCTGTTCTGATACTTGACGAGCCAACTACCGGAGTAGATGCCGTTTCCCGGCTTGAGTTCTGGGAAATGCTGAAACGTCTGAAAGACAGCGGCATCACTATTGTAGTGGCAACACCGTATATGGATGAAGCCAGCCTGTGCGACCGGGTCGCCCTGATCCAGAACGGGAAAATAATGACTATCAGTACGCCTTCGGAAGTCATTAAAACGTACCCTTACGTGCTATATTCTGTGAAGTCAGACGATATTTACAGCCTGCTCAGGGACCTGCGTCAATTCCCCCAGGTTCATTCTGTTTTTGCCTTCGGACAGTCTGCGCATGTCTCCTTCAAAGAAGAGCATGCCGCAGAAGATGTCCTGCATAAATACCTACATGAAAAAGGGCATTCGGATGTAAAAATAGGCCCGACCCAGGCCACGATTGAGGATTGTTTTATGGAACTAATGAATACCAAATGGTGAAACGGCAAGCAGAAAATATCATCGTTGTGAAAGACCTGGTGAAGAAATTCGGGTCTTTCATCGCCAATGACCATCTCAGTTTCGAGGTGAAGAAAGGCGAGATATTTGGCTTTCTCGGCGCTAACGGGGCGGGTAAAACTACCGCGATAAAGATCCTTTGCGGGCTGTCTTCTCCTACTTCAGGTAAACTCACTGTAGGCGGATTCGACATTTACACCGAAAGGGAAAAGATCAAAAAGAACATCGGTTACATGAGCCAGAAGTTCTCGCTTTACGACGACCTGACCGTGTTTGAGAACATCCGTTTTTACGCGGGGATCTATGGCCTGAGGAAAAAAGAAATTGAAGAAAGAACCAAAGTACTCATGGAAAAGCTCGACATGAAAGAGGCCAGGGACAAACTCATCCGCAGTATACCACTCGGATGGAAACAAAAGCTTGCTTTCTCGGTAGCTATTATCCATAACCCGAAAATCGTTTTCCTCGATGAACCTACCGGCGGCGTAGATCCTTTGACCAGGCGACAATTCTGGGATATGATATTTGAAGCTTCCCGCGAGGGGATCACTGTTTTTGTAACCACGCATTATATGGATGAGGCGGAATACTGTGATCGGGTTTCTATCATGGTCGACGGGAAAATTGCCGCCCTCGACACACCCGAAAACCTTAAACAACAATATCTTGCTGCATCCATGAATGATGTGTTCTTAAAACTTGCAAGAGCTAAAGTAAACTGAAATGTCGTTAGCCCAAAAATACAAACCTACCGTAAGCAGGCATAACCTGCTCTTCATTGCCGGACTGGCCTGGACCACGGCCGGGGGCATGCTGATGTGGAGGGGGCTCGATTACGAAATGAAACATTCTCACCATCTATGGTTAAACATTCTTATTGGAGTGGCTATAGGCGTCCCTTTTTATTTCGTACTGTTCTCAAAGATCTCCTATAAACATATCAGGCGCATCAAAGGGCTCAGCATTCCTTACCCCTGTGCATTCTCATTCTTCAACTTACGTTCGTATTTCATGATGATGATGATGATCACAAGTGGTATTTTACTGCGGAAATTTGATGTGATCGACCGCGATTACCTGTTTACATTTTATATCGGGATGGCATTTCCCCTGCTGGTTTCGGCATTCCGTTTCTATTATGCATGGGCGACTAAAAAAGAGATGGAATGAAACGCTTTCTGGGCTTTGTTGTAAAGGAATTCTATCATATCTTCAGGGACTACCGCACCCTGATGATCCTTTTCGGCATACCCGCCATTCAGCTTCTGTTGTTCGGTTATGTCATCACCAGCGAGATCCGCGATGCCCGTATCGCCATCTTCGACCAGTCGAAAGACGAAGTCACCCGTAAAATCAGCGAGAAAGTGTTGTCATCAGGCTATTTCATCCTCGACAAAAACCTTAGTTCTACCAAAGAAATTGAGCAGGTTTTCAGGCAGGGAAATGTGAAACTGGTATTGATTTTCGGCCCTGATTTTTCGAAGAACCTCGACAAAACAGGGAATGCGAAAGTCCAGATAATTGGCGACGCCTCAGATCCCAACACGGCCAATATCCTGGTCAATTACATCCAGGGGATACTGTCGAACTACCTTCTCTCACTGAATGCCGAAAAGATCCCCATGCAGATCGTTCCTGAAGTACGGATGATGTACAACAGTGAGATGAAAGGGGTGTTTATGTTCGTTCCCGGCCTGATGGCCATGCTGCTGATGCTGATCTCGGCCCTGATGACCTCGCTTTCAATTACCCGCGAAAAAGAACTCGGCACTATGGAACTCCTGCTGGTCTCACCCCTTAAACCGGCACAGATCATTATCGGAAAAGTTTTCCCATACGTCTTTCTCGCCTTTTTAGATGCCTGCATAATAATCATCCTTGGAAATACCGTATTCGGAGTTCCGGTGGTGGGAAGTGTTGCCCTGCTTTTATTTGAAAGTCTGCTCTTCATCTGTATGGCGCTATCGCTGGGTATACTCATTTCTACTATAACCAGCAGCCAGCAGATCGCTATGATGCTTTCACTCGTGGCTCTGATGCTCCCGACCATCCTGCTCAGCGGATTTATCTTTCCGGTTGAAAACATGCCGGTGGTATTGCAATGGTTCTGCCATATCATGCCCCCGAAATATTATATCACCATCATAAAAAGTATTATGCTTCAAGGCAACGGCTTCAGCTACATTGCCTTTGAAACAGGGATATTGGCCGGATTTACTATGCTGTTCATTTTCTTAAGCGTTAAGAAATTCAAGGTCAGGCTGGGCTGACAAAGAATCTATGAGAACAATACTCTATATAATACAGAAAGAATTCCTACAGATCTTCCGTAACAAGGGGATGCTTCCCATTATCTTCGTTGTACCTATCGTTCAGCTGCTTATCCTTGTCAATGCCGCCACTTTCGAAATGAAGCACATCAAAGTCTCGGTCGTGGATATGGACCTCAGCTCATCCTCCCGAAAACTCATCAGCAAATACGAAGGTTCCCCTTTTTATGAGATCGTGCAGACTACATTTTCCTATGACCAGGCCATGGACCAGATGCAAAGAGGCAAAGTGGATGTCATCATCAGGATCCCCAACGGATTTGAACGGAAACTGGTAAAAGAAAACCTTAGCAAGGTGCAGTTCGTGATCAATGCCATCAACCAGTCCGTCGCGGGATTAAGCAGCGCTTACTGCAGCTCCATCCTCATCGATTTCAACCGGGAACTGCTTCAGGACTGGCTGAACCCTTCGAAGCTGGCGGGGCTAAAGAACATACAAACCGACTATTCTTACTGGTACAACCCGAAACTTAATTATAAAACCTATATGGTCCCGGGTATTCTGGTCCTTCTGGTGACCATTATCGGACTCCTTTTGTCGGGGATGAACATCGTACGCGAAAAGGAGATCGGCACTATTGAACAGATCAACGTGACCCCAATCCGTAAAATTCAGTTTATCGCGGGAAAGCTTACCCCTTTCTGGATTATTGCCATGTTTGAGCTTGCTTTCGGACTAAGCATTGGTAAGTTAGTCTTTGATATACCTACAGTTGGGAATCTCTGGCTGATCTTCCTGTCGGGCGGAGTCTATCTTTTTGTAATTTTGTCTGTCGGCTTGCTTGTATCGACAGTTACCAACAACCAGCAACAGGCCATGCTGGTTTCGTTCTTTTTCCTGATCATATTCATACTGATGAGCGGGCTGTTCACCTCCATAGAAAGCATGCCCCATTGGGCGCAGGAGATGGACCGTTTAAACCCCCTGATGTATTTTATAAAGATCATGCGGATGGTGCTGCTGAAAGGATCGACCTTCGACGATATCAGCCAGCTCTTTTATTCCCTGGTCGTTTTTGCCATCGTCATGTCAAGCCTGGCCGTTTGGAGATACCGTAAAGTAGCATAACAATATTTTGACCAAACTTAGCAGTTTCTTTTTCAGCTTAAAGACCATCCTGATGGGTTTGGCCCTTATTGCGGCCGCATTTTATATAACCTGGAAAATATATTACCGGGTCGAAGAAAAGAAAGATGCCATCAGGCGAATCCGCGAAAGGGGATATCTCCTCGCCCTGACTGACCGCAATACTCTTAACTACTTCATTTACAGAGGTGAGCCAGCAGGCTACCAGCTCGACCTTCTGGAATCTTTTGCTGACTACCTCGAGGTGCCGCTCAAAATCATTGCCTCTGAAGACATCTCCCGGCTGTATTATTATCTTGATAATAATGTGGCGGATGTGATTGCTCTGAACCTCCCGATTTCGTCGGAAGGCAGAAAACTTGTACATTATACTAAAATCTTAGGGGAAACCAGGCTGATCCTGATACAGCGAAAAGATCATACGCCTAAATTCATTGCATCGCTCGATGACCTCTCGGTTGGAGATACCGTGCACGCCAGAAGGAACGAATTCATGTATCCCTATTACCGTTCCTTTCTTAAACAGACAGGGAAACGCCCGGTGCTTGTGCAGGATCCCGAAATCTCCCAGGAAGGCCTGATCAGGGAAGTCGCCGAAGGCAGGATCAATTATTTGCTTTGTCCTGAGAATACGGCCAGGGTCTATACCGGGTTCTACCAGAATCTTGATGCATCGGTGGTGGCATTTCCACTCTATGCCTACGCCTGGGGTGTGAATCATAATTCTGATACGCTTCTGATGAAGCTCGACGAATGGATGGCTGAATCTAGAAAATCGGGAAAACTCAGGAAAACATATCTTGAGTACTTCGGTAACCAGAGGATTGTCGCCAATATGGGAAGCGATTATGTTACCCTTCGGGGGAACCAGATCTCCCCCTTTGATAAAGAGATGAGAGAGCTTAGTTTTCGGATACACTGGGACTGGCGGCTGCTTGCCTCCCTGGTTTATGAAGAGTCTAATTTCAGGCTGGGACAGATCTCCTCGAGAAGCGCCTCGGGGCTTATGCAACTGATGCCCGAAACGGCCGTGAAAATGGGTATGGACAGCGTTGCCTCTCCTGCACAGCAACTGGCTGCAGGTGTGCGTTATATCAAGCATCTTGATGAACAGCTCCCCCCGGAGATCACTAACCCCACAGACCGTATCAAATTTATACTTGCGTCATATAACATCGGTATTGGCCGCGTTCTGCAGGCCCGCGAAAAAGCTGAGAAATACGGTAAAGACCCGAACCGTTGGGACGGCAACGTGGAATATTACCTGCTCAGCCGCTCAACAAAAGATCCTTATGCAAAGAATGATACAGTAAGCGAAAACCTTGCAGTCTATAGCATGGAAGGTTTTGTAGACGACATCATCAGGCGGTACTACCATTATAAGAATAATGTGAAATGGTGAGATGGGGAAATGGTGAAATGGTGAAATGGTGAAATGGTGAAATGGAGAAATGGTGAGATGGTGAGATGGTGAAATTCGTAAATCGTAAATTACGCTTGGTGGTCTCTCAGAAAAATCTCCGAAATCTCTTTGACGGACTGTTCAACGGGAATAAACTCAAACCCAATTACTTTTCTGAGTTTCTCGTTCGAATAGGTGTATACCTGGGCTGTCGTGGTGGCCATTTCCTTTGTGACCTCAGGTTTTGAACGCATAATGAAACTTCGAACGGCTTCAACCCTCCATGCCAGGCCTGTAAGAGCAGGGGGGACATTTATTGATGGAGCCGGTTTGCCCAGGTATTTTGCCATATACTCAAAGAGCTGCTGGTAGGAAATGTTTTCCGATGACACAATGAACCTTTCCCCCGAAATGTTGCTATCCATCAGCAATATCATAGCCCTGGAAATATCGCGCACATCAACGTATCCGTTAACTCCGCGGGTATAATATTTCAGCCCTTTCCACACCAGTGAGAACAATCCCGAATTGCCGCCGTCCCAGAAACCCGGCCCGAGGATCACCGACGGGTTCACAATAAAGGCATTCAGCCCTTCCTCCATTCCTCTCCAGACCTCCCGTTCGGCCCCGTACTTGCTCTGGCCGTAAACCGAATTCTTATTCGACGGCTGCCACCAGGTGTTCTCATCCGAAATGCCGTCATTCACAGCCCTTCCCAGAACAGCCACGGAACTTACATAACAGAATTTTCTGATTTTCCTGTCGATACACAGGTTCACAAGGTTCGCCGTGCCTTCGGTATTGGTCCTCAGCATCGTCTTATGATGCCGGGGGTAAAAGGAAACCACTGCCCCTGCATGGTACACATGGTCAATGCCTTCAAGGGCATCGTCCATGGCCCGGAAATCCATGATATCGGCATCCACCCACTGGATCTTACCGAAAAGCTCATCCGCAGTATCAGAATAATAAGAAAAGACCTTTTTTACCATCCCGGTATTGCTGGTCTCACGTTTGATGGCGCGCACCGGTCTGCCAGCGCTTACCAGGTCAAAAAGCAGATGGGAACCCAACAGCCCGGTACCTCCTGTTACAAGAATCATGTCATTTGGTTTTTTATATCGGCGGACCACGCGTGGGTAAAGCCGGCTGTCAAAGTACGTCAAGATTTTGATTTCTGCCAAATTATCCTGACCTTTGCCCTTTACATTAATACTTAAAACCATGATTAAGAAGCTCTTCCTGCTCGCAATTCCTTGTGTATTCCTGCTTGCCTCCTGCAACCAGACAACAAAAGATGCCGAAAATAAAAAAGCCGACACCGCCACTTTGGCCGTTTTGACCTTTTTCGATTCTGCTTCAAATCACATCGGGAAACCGATCCGTATCGAAGGTACTGTTATTCACACCTGCAAACATGGCGGAAAACGTATGTTTCTGGTCGACGGCACCGACAGCATCCGGGTTGAAATAACGGCTGGGAACAACATCACAAAGTTCGATGAAAGCCTTATCGGCAGCAAGGTTAAAGTACTCGGCGTGCTAAAGGAAGAACGTGTAGACGCCAAGTATCTCAACGAATGGGAAGCTGAAGTGAAGAAGCCTGCAGAAAATCACAGCACGGGAATTCATACCGGCGCCAAAGGCCATGAAGATAAGGGGACCCAGGATAAACTGGATGAAATCAACTCCCTGCGTAACGATCTGAAAAATAGCGGCAAAGATCATCTTTCGTTTTTCTCTGTTGAAGCTATCTCTTATACCGTTGTAAAGTAATATGCAGCGTAAAACTTTAAGGCGATGGAATAATGCCGTGCATCGCGATCTGGGTTATTTCTTTTTCGGGATGACCCTGATCTATGCCTTGTCGGGGATCATTATGAACCACTTCAAATCGGGTGATTTCGTTCACCCCGATTACAGCAAAAGATACGAGCAGCTAACCCTTGCACTGCCTGCCGGCGGGCTTGCAGATAAGGCGTATGCCCTGAAGTCCCTGGAACAGGTTCATGAAGAAAAGTATTTTAAAAGCTATATCACAGGTTCGGGATACATTCAGATTTTTTTCACTAACGGCAGCCTGTATATCGACCTGATCACAGGTAAGGCCGAGCTGGAAGAGAAAACCCCGAGGTATGTGCTGAAAGAATTCAACCTGCTGCATTACAATAATATAAAGCATTGGTTTACCTGGTTCTCCGATGCCTATGCAGTAGCTCTGATCTTGCTGGCCATCTCCGGGCTTTTTGTGCTGAGAGGAAAAAACGGTATCAAATGGAGAGGCGCTTTGCTGGCTTTTACAGGGATCCTGATCCCTGTAATCATTATCCTTCTGTATGCCTGATCATTTACTTTTCGGGAGTCCGGCGCCGTTATAATTCTTGAAAAGCTGGGACCTCGACATAGGATCTGTGTTGAAATAAATTTTCAGAAAAACTTTCTGCTTTTGCATATTATCCCTGGCCACGTCGATAGCCAGCTGTAGCTGATCGGTACTAAGTTTCATACCCTGATCCGAGGGAACGACCTGTGAAAGGCTTCGCTTGCAGGAATCAAGGTAGGTATAGCATAATTCCAGCATGCCAACGATATCAGGTTCGGATTTTAACGGATTAAACCCCTGGTTCCAGTATTCTACATAAAGGTTGAAGGCATAAATGCAATTGTTGTAGCTTGCCACGGCATCGTTGAACTGCTTTACCGTATTATTCTTTACTACTGCCGCGGCATTCTGTTGCCCGCTTTTAATGCAGTCTCTCAGGTAATCAGACCAATCCATCAGGAGGCTGTTCGTGACCCCGGCCAATTCCAGCCTTCGTAATGCAGTGCGGCACTGGTCCCTGGAATCCATTGCCTGGTAGGCATTGATACTGTCGGCATAAGCGAAATATTCGGTATTGGCTGCCGGGACAATCTTTCCCGAGCTGAAATCCACGTTGTTAACGGGTTGGCTGAGGCATTCCCACATCGGATCGAAAGGCATATGATCCCTGATCAGATCCCCGGGTTTGATCATAAAG
>Ga0265593_1000012_pt1 | contig 205408 bp, 162 predicted proteins | sample saktaG_8_FD_190136 | JGI IMG/M metagenome (GOLD analysis project Ga0265593, IMG submission 190136) | Saline water microbial communities from Sakinaw Lake, British Columbia, Canada - sak_2011_5_24_36m | ecosystem: Environmental > Aquatic > Non-marine Saline and Alkaline > Saline ... | reverse complement strand
GTTTAAGTTATTAATAAGTAATTATGGATAATATGGGGATCAATTTTACAATTGATATATATAGGAATTTTCTTCATAAATAAGTATTATCATTCAGGATTTATTTCCTAAATGACTGATTATGATTGAATTAGCAAAGTAAAAGGCAGAGCAAAAACACTTTGTTTTTACTTGCACAACAAATATAAAACTATTTGTTCAAATATCACCAATATTTTTGAATTATTCAGCGCTTTTTTTTCAAGGTTCATGGCACTGTAATAATTTGTTTAGTTTTGCAAAACAAAAACAATGCCCCGTATGAAAACTTTGACCAGACTGTTCCTTTATTTTTCGTGTATTATTTTCTTGTATTCCTGTAGTAATATCCCCCAGGTTTCCCGTAAAAAGGCCATCGGTTCCTGGAAGCTGGAACAGCTGGTTTCCATCGGAGAAATAAAAGACGCTGCCGACCAGAAGGCTGCTGCAGCCCAGAGCAAATCATCGGAAATCTCGAACCGGGACCTTAAAAACGCCATGGTTGATGCCCGGAAAGGGAGTTTTTCAAAACTTTCCGACATCTATCCTGATCTGAAGGATGCCCTGGAATTCAGGTCAGATAACACCGCGTCGCTGACTATGCATGGCAAGACCATTGGCGGGACATGGAAAATCAATGAGCAAAAGAACGGGATTATTTTCACTGAAACAGGTAAAACACAAATTCTTAAGCTAAGTATCAGTGAGCTGAACAGCCAATCAATGTGTACAGATGAACCCATGTTCCTGGGTTTGATGCGGCTTTCATACGAAAAAAAATAAATCATAACAATTACTGAACAATCAGCGAGATATTCCTGCAACTGTTTCTGGTAAGGACTTTCAGAAAATACAGGCCCGGAGGTATGCCGCTTAGCGAAAGAAGAGGTTCTTTTAATTCCACAAGATTAAACTCAAACATCGCCTCTCCCAGAATATTCAACAGTTCTGCAGATATAACGGGACTATCGGATTTGATTCTGACCCAGTCACTGGCCGGATTGGGGTAAATGCTTATCCCCCCCTGTGCTTTGCTTTGCTGAACTGAAGTTATCACATCAATCGTAATGGTATCGGAAGAAAGCGAAAGGGTGCAAACCGGATTCACGATCTGAATATAATATTTGAACCCGCCTTCGGGGAGGGTTGCATCTATATAAGTAGTATCCAAAACAGGAGAAGTGTTGATCTTTAAGAAATCTGTTCCGGTAATGCTCTTCCTGTATACATCATAATACGGCTGATCCTGGGAAATGGGAATTTTTTTTCCGCCCATGGTACAATCGTCAATCGCCCAATAATACCATAAGCCCTGAGAGTTTGCATCCCTGGCATGCCATGCTATATCAACCACATCACCAAGGAACGACGACATATCAACAACATAAGGTATCTGCCAGTGATTGTAGCCTCCCGCCCCTGGGAAAGGGGGCAAAGCCGACATATCGAGGAGGGTCACCCACGACTGGCCCTGGTCGGTGGAGACCTGCACATAATAATGATCTCCATGGGCAGAACCCTGGTATGCCATACTCCAGAATTGCAGATTTCCGTTCACGTAAATATTTCTTGCAATAAGCCATTCGTCCTGATGATAATAATCCCAGTATAATCCGGCGGAATAATTTCCTGAATGAACTCCCACCGGCGATGAGATTCCGGTATGACTCCAGGTGGCTGAATAATTAGTGATTATTCTGTCCCAGCCAACCGGAGGAAAATCCTGTTCTTCAAACCCCTGGTTCATCGGGTTTCCGCCTCCATTGCACTGGGGAGGGCTCCACTGAAGATGCACGTCCATGGCGAACGCTTCTCCGCTTAGATCTTCGGCTGGCAGACAAACCGGGTAAACAGAGATATTGTCAATATACCAGGCCTGAATATCAGATGAATTCTGACCTGATGCCCGGAATCTGAATTTGAAACCTTTTTGTTTTACCACGCTGATATCAATATGATATTTGATCCAACCGGTATCGGCCAGGTTTATGGATGCGGCTTTCTGGTGCCAGCAGCGGTTATAATACACATCGAGAATCAGTGTGTCTGTTCCTGTAGGAGTAATATTATTCAGTTTCAGGTCAAAATCGAGCCAGATTGAGGCGCATGAATACTGGGTAGCATCCAGGGCAGGGCTTTCAAGGATCTGGTTATACGCTGTTTGCTGAGGCATTCCGGTAAACTCTGCGGAAGGAGCGGGATTTCCGATAGCCTGACTGATTGCCCAGTTTCCGGGCCCTGAGGGGAAAGTCCATTTCTGATAAGTAAAACTGCCCTGATTCCATGGTTCAGAGAAAGGTAATGGAATACCATAATGGATCTGCACATTAACCGGTCCGACAGCCACAGAATGTCCCTGTTGTGCAGGATGGCCGTACAGGGCCAGGTCGTAAACTGCCGATACCTTATAATTATAGCTGCCCGGGTCAAGGCCGGTATCATAATAAGCAAGTACATCCGGTCCGGAGATAAATGTAAGCAGGGAATCATCCTTATATACATTGTATCCCAGTAATCCCGGGGGAGTAAAATAATTTGTATCGATTTGATACACCGGTTTATCCCACTGCAGAAGTGCAGTATCGGTCATTGCCGTTCCATGAAAATTTCCGGGTGGCCATAAAAAGTGAGAGGTTAAGAGTTGGCAGTCCTTTGCCGAATATCCGCTGGTATAAATGGCAAGGACACAAGCGTTATAGGTTGAATCATAGTGGACCAGGGTTCCCGGGATTGTAAAACTATTCGAGCTTACGGTAGCAAGGAGTATGTTATCGAGATAAAAATTATAGCCATATATACACGGAGACAGAAGATGGGCAGATTCGGAAGCATAGATCAGGATATTGTCGATATACCAGCCATTGATCTGATACGAATCATTTCCCGAGGCCCTGAACCTGACCCGGAACATTGTATTGGCATAAGCCGAAATATCAAGTTCCTCTCTGGTCCAGGCGATATCGCCTCCTGCATTATTCCAGGTTTTAATTGTAACCCAGGTCGTACCGGTTGAGATCTCAGCAGCAAGCTGCTCAGAGGCTGATGGAGAAAAATTTTCGAGAGAGAGATCAAATTTCAGTGTGAGGATGGGACTGTTAAGTCCTGTAATTAAAGGACTGACGATTGACTGTGAATAGTTATAAATTCTTGGGGTCCAGTTGAAGAAGGCTGAAGGTGCGGGGTGTCCGTTCGATGTGGAGATCATCCAGTGGTTGCCCCCATCAATCGTCCAGCCTGAAACAGGAATACTTCCCCCCGACCAGTCCTCATCCAGCAGCGTCTGATTATAATAAGGAACGTCCCAGGTTGAATTAAGGCTCAGACTGTCGATCATCAGATTTGCAGGAGGAGATTTTCTCTGTAAAAGAGTGATGCCAACCTGGGCATCGGCAGTAACTGAAATATTGACCGTATAATTCTGGTAAGCGAATTTTACTGCGGAAACTGAATACGATCCTTTCCACACACGGGGAAAAATGACCAGTCCTGAACTGTCGGAATAAGCGCTATACAGGGTATCGTTATAAACAAGGTTTCTGAGCTGAATAAAGGTTCCGCGGGGACTTGAAGCGGCACAGCTCATATTCAGATTGACTGTGACAGCCGCGGTCCAGCATTTACCGATGATATTAGATAAGGCGGGGGCCGACAGCCGGTTAACGGGATACCGGGCCGAAACCGCCCATAAGTATGGTCCGCAGGGGAGGCTGTTCCAGGCCGCATCGGCAAGGTGGTTCGTATTGACCGTTGCGAGAAAAGTCCAGGCCTGTGGGTTTGATTCTTCACCCTGACGTAATCTCCATACATCGTAGCTCCCGGAATTGTCTGTTGATTTCAGCATCGAAGGCGGGCCGCCTGCTCCGTTCACCAGGGCTCTGATCATAAAATTACCGTTAGCTTGCTGCCAGGCGCCGCTTCCGCTGATATTCTTAGAGAAGCTTCTGAATTTCGGGGATGTGAAATCAACTGCAAGCCCCGAGGCATTGGGAGCATTGCCTCCCTGCACCATCACGATAAAGAAATCGCCTGTTTGAACACTTACGGCCGATGACAGGGCGAAGCTCACCCATCCGAGGCCAGAAGGTGTAACATCAAAGGGACCCGCTAATATATTAAGCGGTGTTCCTCCAGGTCCGCCGGCATCCATAATTACTATCTGGAAAGTTACCAGAGGGTTGCTGCCGGCAGGATAGTCGGAGGTCTGTCCGATATTGACTGAACCACCCAGAATGCTTACAGGGTAGGAAAGAGGAGTAAATTTCAGGGCATTCATGTTTCCCGACTGAGACCACACGGTAAAAGAATCCTCAATTCCATCATCATACAATAATTCATAATCCCCCACAGGTTTTTCCCAAAGCAGGTTAACCACATGCTGATTGGTGTCAAGATTGGCGGATAAGGCGGGGGAAGGGTAGGCTGTTTCCTGAAGTTGTATATTGAGGTCAGTAATAGTCCCCACCGGAAAACTGATAGTGGCGGAAGTAAAAGCATCAAATCCGGCCTTGGTGCAGCTTACTGTATAAGTACCCGGAGGTGTTATGAACATGGAATACTGACCCTGGATTATGGAATAAGTACTGTTTCCATTGACCGTGATTTTTGCTCCGATTATCGGATTACCGGTACCTGCATTGGTTACCTGGCCCCGGAGGGTTGTGTTGGTTACGTGATAATTAGCCGAAAAGACGTTCTGGCTTGTCAGAAAAAATCCTGCAAACAGAACCCAGATAATCACATATTTCATTCCCGGCCAGGCCATAGCAACATACAAAGATACGCAAAAGAGGCCGTCACGGACTTCCGCAACGGCCTCTTTTATATTAAAACAGTATTTGTTAATTAACGATAATCTTTCTCACAACTTTGGTTTCGCCATTGCGGATGATCATAGTGTAGACTCCGGCAGGTATCGGGCGAAGGTCGATCATCAGTTCCTGTGAACCTTTTACCTCAACATTCTGCTTCGTATAAATAGTAACGCCGACTGTATTGCAGATGCTGATATCGAATGATCCGGCAGATTGGGAATTCATCATCAGTTTAAACATACCGTTATTGGGTACAGGATAAACCACGAAGCTGGATGCTTTCGGATCGTTTATCCCGGTCACAAGGATATGAATATTGTTTGATGTGTCAGATGAACAGCTATTCTGGGTAACCACATCCCAGTACCAGCCTGTATAATGGGCAATGAGAGTCGGGCCTGTTCCCGTGGCTATCGGGGCGCCTTCATAATACCACTGGTTGCCTGAGGCAATATTGCTGAACAGTGTATCGCCATGAGCATAGATAAGCGGGGCTTCGGGTATAGGTGATACAGTTACAGCGAGGACTGGTGATACAGTGCCATAACCGCAGCCGTTCGTTCCAAAGACCGAGATATTCCCTGAAGCTGATCCACTGGCAAAATCAACCGTAATGTCTGGTGTATTTGCTCCGGAAACAATTGTTGCTCCCGAGGGTAAATTCCAGGTATAACCTGTGGCGTTGGTTACCGGGGGAACAGAGTAAGCAACACCCATTTCGCCGGCACAGACCGAAGAAAGACCTGTTACTGTTCCTGCTGCAAGAGGAAGCTGCATAATTGTTACGGCGAAAGGAGCTGATGCCGTTCCGTTACCGCAAATGCTGTTACCATATACTGTAATATTGCCTGATACTGCATTGGGGGCAAAATTCACCGTGATGGAGTTGGATCCGCTGCCTGATGCAATAGTTGCGCCGGCCGGCAGAGACCATATATAAGATGCTGCATTGGTGATGGCGGGAACCGAATAGGCAACACCGCTTGTGCCAAAACATACAGAGGAGGAACCTGAGATAGTACCCGCACCGCCCGGGATGCCGCTCACCGTCACGTTATACACCGTGGGTGAAGGAGCTGAGCAATTGGAGGCATTGTTGTAGTTTACGCTTACTGACTGGGCTCCGGGAGTACTCCACATCACCTGAGCAACAGCAGTACCCTGTCCGGCAGTGATAATGCCACCTGAAGAAACCGACCATACATAGCTTGTTTTTCCGGTTTCGGTAGTATAATCATAATAGCCTGAATTGATACACATATTATTGTTTCCAACGATGGTAGGAACAGGAGCAGCGTTCACAGTTACAGTAAAAGTTCCACCCGGTGCTGCGGCGGTACAGCCGGTTGCAGGGTTGGTATAAACCACTCCTACCGTTTTTGTTCCGATGGCAGCCCATGTAATAGTTACAACCTGTGGGTTTCCTGTCGGGGTCACTGTTCCGTCGGGAGTTGCAGTCCACACGTAGGCTGACTGGCCTGCCTGGGTTGTATAGTTATTTCCGGCCGACTGACAAACCGGTGAACTTCCGGCAACAGTAGGCACAGGAAGATTGTTTACTGTAACAGCGGTGGAAGAGGACGGGCTTATTGCACCGCAATCGCTCTGAGCTAATACGCTGATTGTTCCAGATAAAGCAGCGGCTGAAACACTAACAGTCACCGAATTGGAGTTCGGATATGAAGTGATGGTGAATCCGACAGGGAAGGTCCAGGTATAAACAAAGGCATAAGGAACCTGTACAACCGAATAAACATAGCCCGATCCGTTTTTGCAAACGCTGGCCGGTCCTGATATCGCACCGGGAGCGGCCGGGATTACGCAGGTAGTAAAGAAGGTCATATCCGTACCATACGTGGTACCTGCGATATTTACACCTTTAGCCCTGTAATGATAGGTAGTATTTATTGTAAGAGCGGTAATTGATGCGCTGAAACCCGTGGCAGTATTCCCGGTAATTGAGGCGGGAACGCCGGCCGCAGAACTTCCGTAAGCAATCGTAGGACCATATTCAAATGATACGGTGGTATTAGCGTTAAAGGCAGTAGCCGAACCATTCATTGTAGCAAAGCTTGAGCCGACCATGGTAGCGGCCACGGTTGAAACAGAAGGAGCCACAGCTAAAGTCGTGAAGGTAAGCGTATTACCTGTAGTAACACCATCGGCATTTGTTGAAACGGCGCGAAAATTATAGAGCGTATTGGGCTGCAGACCCGCAATTGCTGCAGACACGGCTGCACCTTGTGTTGTGACGTTTCCGGCGACTGTAACCGAGCTGCTGAACGAGAGATCAGTGCTGTATTGAAAGACTGTGGTAGTGGTCGAAGTATTGGCGCTGATCGTTGCATTCAGTGTGGCGCCAGTGCTCGTAATTACAGTGGCTGCGTTAGTAAGCACTGTAGGGGCTCTCTGAATCTTTGCTTCGATACCGTATTTCACGGCATCGGCTGTCATAGTACCACCGGCAAGGGTGGTCACGTAAAAAGTGCCTCCCCTGGCAGGAGATTCCGGATAAGTACCCAACGGATACCACTGAGCAATGCCGGCAGTCTGTGCCAGTCCTACATAAAAGAAATCATTCGTAACAGGCTGGGGAGTAGAGAAAGCAAAATATTTATTGGTTCCCAGATCGCCTGCAAGAAGGGTATAGTTAGGCGATTGGGCAATAATTGTGCCAGCGCTGTTGATCATCACGGCATACACAGTGTTTCCGACATTTGCTGCAAAAGGGTATAGCATGACATTTGCCCCTTTAATGGTACCCGTGCCGTTCATGGTGTATTTTGCTGCAAAGATTCCTGTACCGGGATAGGTATACCCGTAACCTCCTGGTCCTGCAGTATTATAATTATAAGAATACAGGTTGCAGTTAACCTCTCCTGAGATAATCAGGGTGTTGTTTGCTGTATATGTCTCACCAGGAATCACAGAAGTTGTGGCGGTAAAATTCACATTCTCCTCAATTGTAGGGGATATTCCCGTAAAAGTCACAGTTGCTGCTGTACCCCCGGCAAGGGCGGTCACAGCCTGGGTCTGAGTATATCTTACAGTTGATGTTGCAACATCTTTTAAGGTAAGGGTGAGATTAAAGGTCTGGGCCGAAGCAGAAACATTAGCTACTCTTACTCCGCAGGTGCCCGGATTGCTGTAAGGGGTTGGCATTCTTTCAAGCGCGTAGATATTTGTTACTGCGGCGATATCTGTAAGTGCGTTATTGGTAAAAGTAGTTGCAGGCCTGAAAGCGGTTAAAGCAAGGGCAGTACCAAGGACTGTGCCCTGGTAGCCATAACACAAGCTGGCCTGGCTTGTATTACAATATGCCGTGAGAGCTGTTGTGCCCATAACGCCACCAGGATTACTGAATTCCCAGGCAACATAAACACCGCCTCCGGTATAAGTAAAAGTCGATCCACCTACAAAAGGTATACTATATGCACCCACGGCAATAGGTACGGTCCATGCAGCATTGGTACTCACCATGGTAAAACCGGTGGTGGTCCATGTTGAGCCAAGGGTATATGTGACATCATTGGTGTTCCTTAAATAGATATTCATTGTACCCGTCTGGGTTCCAACGCCTGCTATATAAATCAGGAATCCGATACCATCAATATTATATCCGCTCGGAAAACCGGAAGCAGCCATCTCTGAAGGGAGTACGAGGAATTCTTCACGTTGATAATTAACCCCGGCGTTTCTGGGAATTCGGCTGTTTCCTGATGTGCTGTTCGTATTTGGCAGCACCCATTGCGTCATTGAATTCGGCTGCGGGTTTACGATAACCTGGGTTTGCCCTGTAGGGGCATTTGGAAGCGGGGCTATGCCTGAACCCATGTCTGACAAGCCTGGATTGCTCATCGAGGTTGACTGTCCGATACTATATACCGACAGAAAAAGGCTAAATAATAATAGTATGATTTTTTTCATAATCCGTGATTTTAATGATTATTTGTATTTTTCGGAAACAAAGTTAAAAAGATAAAGTTGAGAAAGAGAAAAAAATAAAGTTTATGAAAAAAAACTCTTTCCCCCGGTAATACCAAAGAGGCCGTCGCAGAATTCTGCGACGGCCTCTTTGGTGTACTAACAGCGGGTTTTTATGTCAGGCTGTTTATGATTGGGGTTTTAATTTACGATTATCTTTCTCACAACTTTGCTTTCGCCGTTGCGGATAATCATAGTGTAGATACCGGCAGGTATCGGGCGAAGATCGATCATCATTTCCGGTGAACCTTTTAACTCAACATTCTGCTTCGTATAAATTGCAGCACCTATGTTATTGCAGATGCTGATGTCGAATGATCCGGTTACCAGGGAGTTCATCACTAATTTAAACATACCGTTGTTTGGGACAGGATAAACCACAAAACTGGAAGCTTTCGGATCTTCTATTCCGGTTATAAAGATATGGATGTGGTTTGAGGTGTCGGATGAACAGCCATTGACCGTTACAACATCCCAGTACCAACCTGTGTAAGCGGCAACAAGGGTCTGACCTGTTCCAGTAGCTATAGGAGCTCCTTCGTAATACCACTGATTGCCAATCGGGGCATTACTGAACAGTGTATCGCCCTGGGAATAAATAAGCGGGGCTGCAGGCAGAGGAGTTACTGTTACCGCAAAGTTCGGCGATACAGCACCAATACCGCAGATGTTTGTTCCAAACACAGAAATATTACCTGAAGTTGCTCCATTGGCAAAATCAACCGTGATATCTGGTGTATTTGCTCCCGAAGCAATTGTTGCGCCAGCGGGCAAATTCCAGGTATATGCGCTTGCATTGGTCACCGGGGGAACAGAGTAAGCAACCCCCATTTCTCCACCACAGACCGAAGAAGGTCCTGTGACAGTTCCTGCTGCAAGTGGAAGCTGCATAATTGTTACAGCGAAAGGAGCCGATGCAGTTCCGTTACCGCAAATGCTGTTACCATATACAGTTATATCACCGGATACTGCATTAGGAGCATAATTGACTGTGATGGAGTTGGTTCCAGCACCCGATGCAATGCTTGCACCGGCCGGGAGAGACCATACATAAGAAGTTGCGTTGGTTATAGCCGGCACTGAGTAGGACCCGCTAGTTCCAAAACACACAAAGGAGGCTCCTGAAATTGTTCCTGCGCCGCCCGGTATGCCACTCACAGTCACATTATAAACCGTGGGTGAAGGAGCTGAGCAATTGGAAGCATTGTTGTAGTTAACGCTTACTGACTGGGCTCCGGGGGTATTCCAAACAACCTGAGCAACAGCAGTACCCTGTCCGGCAGTTATTGAGCCACCTGAAGAAACCGACCATACATAGCCTGTTTTCCCGGTTTCAGTAGTGTAATCATAATAGCCTGAATTGGCACACATGTTATTGTTTCCAACGATGGTGGGAACAGGAGCAGCGTTCACAGTTACAGTAATAGTTCCACCCGGTGCCGCGGCAGTACAGCCGGTTGCAGGGTTGGTATAAACCACTCCTACTGTTTTTGTTCCCGTGGCAGCCCATGTAATAGTTACAACCTGTGGGTTTCCTGTCGGGGTTACAGTTCCGTCGGGAGTTGCAGTCCACACGTAGGCCGACTGGCCTGCCTGGGTTGTATAGTTATTTCCGGCCGACTGGCAAACCGGTGAATTTCCGGCAACGGTAGGCACAGGAAGATTGTTTACAGTAACGGCAGTGGTAGAAGCCGGGCTTAGGGCTCCGCAATCACTTGCAGCCACAACGCTGATAGTTCCTGAAACCGCTGCACCTGAAACACTTACTGTAACAGTGTTGGAATTCGGAAAGGTTGTGATGGTAAATCCTGCAGGGAAGTTCCAGTTATACACAAAAGCATAGGGAACAGGGGCTACCGAATACACATAGCCTGAGCCGTTCTTGCAAACGCTGGCGGCTCCCGAGATGGCTCCAGGAACAGGAGGAATAACGCAGGTGGTAAAGAACGTCATATCGGTTCCGTAATACGTACCTACTGCATTCACGGCTTTGGCCCTGAAGTGATAAGTGGTATTAATTGTGAGTCCCGAAAGTGTGGCGCTGAAATTCTGAACGGTATTTCCTATAAAAGGACCAGTAACGTTAGCTCCTGAACCATACGCTGTGGTGAGACCATATTCAAAGGACACCGTTGTGGGGGCATCTTTAGGATTGATAGTCCCGTTCAAGGTAGCGAAACTTGCTCCGACAAGAGTTGCAGCAGAAGTCGCAACAATCGGGGCAACTGCAGTGCTGAAGGTCATATCAGCTCCGTTTATAACAGAGGAACCGCTAGTGCCTTTTGCACGGTAATGGTAGGTATTATTAACCGTCAGACCTGTGAGGGTGGCGCTTATTGCAGTAGCAGTATTCCCTGTAATTGAAGCCGGGGTTGCAGCAACTGCAGTTCCGTAAGCAACGGTAAGGCCATACTCAAAACCGGATGTAACATTCAGGTTAGCAGCTGTGATAGAACCATTAATGGTGGCATTTGTTGTAGTAAGGTTAGCCGAACCTACAGTGGTAACAGCCTGGTTTGGTGACCACTGGTAAGCTCCTATGTCAGTTGGATCTGAACGGTTTGCACCTGCATAATCGGTAGAATAAGCCGACATATACAATCCTTTAAGCATAAGGGCTGCATTTGTAGGATGCAGGTCGGTACCAGCGAAAGTCGGATTGATATTCTGGGAGTTAGCATTGCCTCCGAAACCTGCCTGGATATTGGCTAAGGTGACGCGGTTTGTTGCAGCAATATAACCCAGGTTCACTCCTGCGCACCAGTAATCATTGTAGTTGATGTTTGAGAACACCGTGTTTGCTGCACTGCTGATAATTGAATAAGGAGTGCCCATTGTACCGGTATTACTGAAAATGTTGTTACGGAGATCAATGGATCCAGCAGTTGTGCAACCCGATTCAATGTTCATGGCTGCAGGATAACCTGCGGATGACTGAGCGGTATTCATATATACTGTGTTATATAGTACCGTGTAACCGCCGCCTGACTGGAGGTCGATACCGTATCCGTTATCGGTATAGGTATATCCGGTAAATCCGTATGCTGCCACATTACATACAAGGTTGTTTGTGATAGCGATATTCGCGGTTGTAAGAGTGGTAGCTCCAAGTATACCGATACTTCCCCATCCGCCTGCACTGGTATTCTGGATGTTGTTTACATTGTTTTTGGAGATCGATATACCACCGTTGGCATAGCCGGGTAAAATACCGATACCTAAGGTGTAGGATGATGATCCGCCAGTGATACCGGTAACAGTGTTACCTGTAACGGTTATGTTGGCAGCTGCCAGGGTCGGTGATAAAAAGATTCCCCTTGGAGCACCGAGACTTCCGCTGATCGGACCAATTGTATTTCCTGAGAGAGTTATGCTCGAGGTACTGGTTGCACACCAGATCCCTGTGATGTTCCCCGCATCAGCCGTGTTTGCGAAGTTTCCGATATTATTATTTGAAACCGTAACACCATCGGCGCCCTGGAGATAAATACCACATAAACGGATTGAATTTACTCCTGTCGTATTGAGGCTGTTGCCAGTGATAAGAGTATTATTCCCGTTTCCGGATGTGGCAATGAGATTGTAGTAAAAAGCGATATACGCTTTCTGGATACTGTTATTCTGAACCGTTATGTTATTGAAATATCCTCCGCCGGTAACCTGGTCACCGAATACAAAGGCGGAACTGGTCTGGGCTCCGTTGATAAGATTGCAATTCTTGACAGCCAGGTTTGTAACAGGTGTTGTTCCGCTGGAACCGACAAAAAGCACCTGAGGAGTAGTAAGTGAATTATTGGTAATGGTCAGATCCCTTGTTGTGCCACCAACGGCATTTGAGCCATCGAGAATAGTATTGCTGTTGTATATCTTTATTAAAACACCACCTGCTGCAGGAGTTCCAGTAATTGCAGCAGTTACACCTACTGCAGGTTTTATGGTAATTGTATTAGTTACACTTGATCCAAGTACAACAGGAACAATAATTGGCCATGTTTCTGCAGCTGAAGAGTAGTCTGACCTGATTGATAATGTAACCGGGCAGGTAAGGATACTGCTTGCCAAAGCTGTAGTCGCGGCCGTAAGGTTCACATAATCCCCACCGGCTCCAACTGTTTTTGTTCCGCAAAGTGGAATCGGGGCCAGGGTTGTTGAATTTCCTGCAAGCGCAGCGGTTGTAAGATACAATGGGCCGCCTGAACATGTTCCATAATTTGTTGCAAATACAAAAAAGTAATAAAGTGTGCTTGGGGTAAGACCGGTAGTGCTGAAAGTGGTAGTTGTTCCAAATGAAACAACACTGCCACCACCCAGCGCATTACCGGCGGCATATACCGTTCCGTTCACAGGATTTGATGATAAACTGGAACTTGTACTTCTTACGACCAGGTAATTATTAGCTGTTGCAGATGCAGTGAAAGATCCACCTATAGTAGTAACAGCAGGAGTCAGAATCAATGCGGTAGGCTGGGCAGCAGGGGTAGTACAAGGTAGTAATAATGTTCCGTTAATTGTCAATGTTCCCGGACAAGGGCTGTTTGGTGTTGGCCAGGTATCAATAACAAGATAATAAGTAGTCCCTGAAGTCAGACTGATGGGGGTCCCTGTGATTAAATTGGTTCCAACATATGCTAAGGTTTTTGAGGAAGCACTGCTGGTAAAATTAGCAACACAAATACCTCCGGAAGTAGGGCATCCCTGATACAGGAAAAGTCCTGTATATGTTTGACCGGTATAGGCAAAAGTAACGTTTGCATAATTGCCTGTAGGTGTCCATGCATAGACGGCTTCATTCCCTCCTAAATATAAACTTGTGCTTCCACAAACAGTGGCATTAGCCGAAGTAATATCATTTGTAGCTCCACATGTCAAAGCAGAAACCCAGGGAAAGGTTGGTGCACCGGGAACTACTGCGGCCCCGGCACAAGTTGTTGCCTTGGCTGTTTCTAACAAGAAAATCGATATCATTGTTAGAAATAAAAAAGTAACTAGTTTTTTCATAACATGTTGTTTTGGTTTGGTTTATTGGTTTATTTCATTTTTAATTCCATCTAAAAAGTATAAAACCGAGTGATCAGCTTGCAAATTCGCATTCAAAAGTAAGAAAAACTGAGTATCAGGCTATATAAGCAGCATAGATTAACATTTTTTAACAAAAATGAATGTAACATTTTAATAACAAGTCCTGCCAAAAATAATCAATTCTTGAGTCGATTGAAACAAAAGAATAAAAATTAATTCTTGAAAAACTTGCCTTAAATGAAAAATTCCTATCTTTGCACTCCCAAAATTCATTATCAAACATATATTATGTACGCAATTGTAGAAATAGCCGGCCAGCAGTTCCTGGTGGAAAAGAAGGATGAGATTTTCGTGCACCGGCTTGAAGGTGAAGCAGGTTCTAACGTAGAATTCGAAAAAGTTTTGTTGCTCGACGATAAAGGAACAATCAACATTGGCAAGCCTCATATTGAAGGTAGCAAGGTTACCGGAAAGATCATTGACCATGCCCGGGGCGATAAAGTGATTGTCTTTAAAAAGAAGAGACGCAAAGGCTTTCAGAAAGAGACCGGTCACCGCCAGGATTTCACGAAAGTATTGATTGAGAACATCAGCGTGAATGGCGTAGCCGCAGAATAATATCCACAAACAGATCTTAAGAATATAATATATGGCTCATAAAAAAGGTGCGGGGAGTTCAAGCAACGGCCGTGAATCCCACAGTAAACGTTTAGGTGTAAAAATTTATGGCGGCCAGTTCGCCCAATCAGGTGCAATTATCGTCCGCCAGCGCGGAACCGTACACAGTCCTGGTCTTAACGTGGGAATAGGCAAAGATCATACCCTGTTTGCCCTTGCCGACGGCCTGGTTGAATTTACCAGGAAACGTCAGGACCGCTCCTTCGTGTCAATAATACCTTTAGCAGAAGAAGCTAAGTAAAGACAATTCTCTTGCAAAAAAAAGCTGTTCCCGAAAAAGGAACAGCTTTTTTTTTGATGCAGGATGCAGGATGCAGGATGCAGGATGCAGGATGCAGGATGCAGGATGCAGGATGCAGGATGCAGGATGCAGGATGCAAGATACAGGATGCAAGATGTTGGATATCCTGCATCCTGCATCCTGCATCTTACATCACGTTTTTCTTACCTTTGCATCTTAATCCTCCCCATTATGCTACAACTCCAAATGATCCGTGAAAAGACCGCCGAAGTTATCAGCCGTCTGAGGATCAAGAATTTCGACGGTGAACGCATCATCTCCGACATCCTCAGGCTTGACGATATCCGCAAGGAAACCCAGAAGGCACTCGATGATCTGCAGGCACAAAGCAATTCCCTGGCAAAAGAGATAGGAATTCTTTACAAACAGGGTAAAACACTGGAGGCCAATACACTAAAAGAAACAACCGCAGGTTTAAAGAGTAAGGCAAAAGAATATGACGAAAAGCTGGAATCTGTAAAAAAAGAACTTGAAGATCTGCTTGTCAGGGTGCCCAACCTGCCACATCACAGCATTCCGCCCGGAAAAACAGCTGAAGATAATGAGATCGTATTACTCGAGGACGCTCTTATTCCGTTATCGGGTGAATATCTCCCTCACTGGGATCTGGCCTCGAAGTACGACATTATTGATTTTGCAACCGGAACCAGGATTACCGGATCAGGTTTTCCGCTGTACAAAGGTAAAGGCGCCCGTTTACAGAGAGCCCTGATCAACTTCTTCCTCGACGAAGCCATGGCCGCGGGTTACATGGAGGTACAGCCCCCCTATATGGTCAATGCAGCTTCTGCTTTCGGCACCGGACAGCTGCCCGATAAAGATGGTCAGATGTACTATGCACCTATCGACGAGCTTTACCTCATCCCCACCGCCGAAGTACCTGTTACCAATATTTACAGAGACAGCATACTGAAAACCCGGGAGCTACCTGTTAAAAACGTGGCTTATTCCGCTTGCTTTCGCCGCGAAGCAGGCTCTTACGGAAAGGATGTGAGGGGGCTGAACCGTCTGCATCAGTTCGATAAAGTGGAAATAGTGCAGATCACTCATCCCGAAAAATCATACCAGACCCTCGAAGAGATGCGGGAATATGTAGCCGGCCTTCTCAGAAAACTTGAGCTCCCGTTCCGTATACTGAAACTCTGCGGGGGGGATGTGAGTTTTACTTCGGCTCTTACCTACGATATGGAAGTATGGAGCGCCGGTCAGAAACGATGGCTTGAGGTAAGCTCGGTTTCCAATTTTGAAGCCTTCCAGTCGAACCGACTGAAGCTCAGATATAAAGATGAAGCCGGAAAGATCCACCTTGCGCATACCCTGAACGGCAGCGCCCTGGCCCTGCCCAGAATCGTGGCCTCCTTGCTCGAAATCAACCAGACTGCCGAAGGTATCAGAATACCTGAAGTTCTGAGGCCATATTGCGGGTTCGCTATGATAAATTGATGCCGGTATTTACACCGGATAAAATTTATTGTATATTTATCGTCTATTTGTAATACTCGGATAAGTATGAGACGGTTCACACTTGTAATTGTTTTCCTGCTCGTTACGGGATTGACTTTTGCGGGTCTTAACCTGGGGATCAAAGCAGGGTATAATGCCAATAAGCTTTCTACAAATATCGATTCCATAAGTTCACAGTTTAAATCGGGGATGCTGATTGGCATTTTTCTTAGGGCAGGAAAACGTTTTTTTGTTCAGCCCGAGGTCTATTACACCCTGCAGGGAGCCGGGTACGCACTGAATGATGCGTTCAACACCAAATCGTGGAGCCAGAAAGTCCTCATAGGCTCCATCGACATTCCTGTGCTGCTGGGTGTTAAAATTGTGAACGGCGAAAAGTTCAATCTCAGGATCAATGCCGGGCCGGTAGTGTCGTTTGTCACTAACACCTCCGTTAAAGACGTGAACATTGACAATATTCCGGGCCCTCTTTCAGGCAGCAGCATCAATCCTGTAAACTGGTCTATCCAGGCTGGCCTGGGCGTCGATATTTGGTTTTTAACCCTTGATGCGCGTTACCAGGGAGGCCTCAACGAAGTGATCAAGAGTGTAGAAAGCAATGGCAAAACCTGGGATTTCAGCAGCAGAAACAATGTATTTCAGATCAGTGTGGGTTTTAAAATTCTGTAATCAGCATGCAGGTAATAAAATATATCGTGTACAAAAAGAAGTTGAAGTCCTTGCTTTCCTTTTTAGCCGGTACAGCCCTGATGTGCTTCCTGGTGATTGCTTGTATCAGCAAAAGTACCGAACCGACTCCAATCCGGCTTTGGGTCGATGAAGGCGCTGATTCTGCAAAACTTAACATTCTCGTTCAGACACCCCAGGGACTGATCCTTGTAAACCAGTATGTAAACCTGGCCCTCAGTCGCGACAGCCTGGCCAACAGCATTCGTGTGCGATCGGAAAGGACCAGCATTGCAGGCAAAGCAATATTCAGCAAACTATACCCCCGCATAATCTATTACAACTGCTTTGCCGTGACCAACGGCCAGTCTTTCTTCGGATCAGGCTCGGCCAGAATGTTACCCGGCATGACCAAAGACACTACTTTAATAGTCCATTAGCAGGTGAACGTACGAGGAACTCATTACCGGACAGTTTGGATGCAGGGTTCTTCAGTATTTTTTATTGAACAAAACCTCCTCCCTTTTGAATTCCGTATTCAGGAAGCAATAAATTTCAGGCAGTCCTGCCATGCGATCAGTACCATGCAGGTAAGAGGTGCGGGAGCCATCGGCGCTCTGGCAGGATTCGCCATGGCCCAGGCTTTTCTGGAAGCCCGGGCAGGCAAGGACCCTTCCCTGCCTGTTAAAGCCAAAGCCGCGATCGAAGCTACCCGCCCAACGGCAAGAAACCTCTTTTTTGCCGTGGAGAAAGTCTATTCCGCAGGCCAAATGTCAACTGAAGATGCTGTAAACGAGGCTCTTGCGATAGCCGACAAAGACACTGAGGACTGCCGCAAGATCGGAGAATACGGCGACAGCCTGATCAGTGACGGATTCAGGATAGAGACCCATTGTAATGCAGGCTGGCTGGCCTTTGTAGATTACGGATCAGCGCTTTCACCTGTATACTCTGCCCACGAAAAAGGTAAACATATTTTTGTGTATGTGGATGAAACCCGTCCGAGAAGCCAGGGCGCCAGGTTGACGGCCTGGGAGCTGGGTCATCAGGGCATACCCCATACCATCATTCCCGACAATGCAGGAGCCTGGCTGATGTCGCAGGGCAAAATTGATCTGATGATTGTCGGAGCCGACCGTATCGCCGCCAATGGAGATACAGCAAATAAGATAGGAACCTTTGAAAAAGCTCTCGCGGCCAAAGCCCTCGGAGTGCCGTTTTACATTGCAGCCCCGCTCTCGACCTTTGATTTTAATTGCCCGGGCGGGAAAGACATTCCTATTGAAGAACGCAGCCAGGATGAAGTTCTATATGCCGAAGGACCTGACGAGAGCGGGGTGATGCGGAAAATAAGGCTGGCTTCCCCCGGCTCGGGTGCATTTAACCCAGCCTTTGACGTAACCCCTGCCGCTCTGATCACCGGGTTCATCACCGAGAAAGGGATTGTTGAGGCGGGAAGGATTGAAGGATTGAATATCGAATATTGAATATTGAATATTGAATTATGAATTTTCACCATTTCACCATTTCACCATTTAATAACCACTCTATGTCTAAAGCAACCCTTTTACGCTCCCTGACCGCTATCGCGATCATATTCGGAATTTTTACAACGAGTCTTGCGCAGGTGGTAACACCGGCAGCTAAACCTGCAAAACCTGGGAAGGAACAAAGCAAAGAAAAACCTGCAGCTAAAGAAAAAGGCGGAGACAAGGAGAAAAAGAAGGAAGATTCGGTATACAACTCCACTCTTGTTTCGGGTTTGAAATGGAGAAGCATTGGACCTGCTTTCACTTCGGGGCGTATTGCCGATTTCGCCGTGAACCCTAAAAATCACAGCGAATGGTTTGTTGCTGTTGCTTCAGGTCATGTCTGGAAAACCGTGAATAACGGGACTACTTTTGAATCTGTGTTCGACAATAACGGCGCATATTCCATGGGCTGTATCATCTATGATCCCAATAATACCAACGTTTTGTGGCTGGGCACCGGCGAGCATAACCATCAGCGTTCACTGGGTTATGGAAACGGAGTATATAAAAGTTGTGACGGCGGAAAAAGCTGGAAGTATATGGGCCTGAAAGATTCGCGGCAGATCGGCAAGATCGCTGTTGACCCAAGGAACTCGGATGTGGTTTTTGTTGCAGCTGAAGGCTCTGTTTGGGGGCCCGGAGGGGAGCGCGGTTTGTACAAAACCACCGACGGGGGAAAAACCTGGAAAAAAGTACTTGATGTGAGTGAAAATACAGGGGTAAATAATATCGTTATCGATCCCAGAAACCCCGACCTGATGTATGCATCGTCGGAACAGCGCCGCCGGCATGTCTTTACAAAGATAGGTGGCGGACCAGAGACTGCTTTGTATAAATCGGTAAACGGGGGCGAGACCTGGGACAAGATGACCAATGGTTTGCCTTCGGGCGATATGGGAGGAATTGGCCTCGCCATCTCTCCTGTTGATCCTGATGTCCTGTATGCCATCATCGAATCCACCCCCGATGCTTCGGGAGTATACCGCAGCGGCGACCAGGGCGCTTCATGGCAGAAAATGAGCAGCCACTCGGCCCAGGGACAGTACTACAACATCATCTTTCCTGACCCCAAAGTCCTTGATAAAATCTATTCCGTCGAAACTGTATCCCAGGTGAGCGATGACGGCGGAAAGACATGGAGACCAATCGGAAACAACAAGCGCCATGTCGATGACCATGCCATGTGGATAGACCCGGATAACACAAAACATTTCTTTATAGGAGGAGATGGCGGAGTGTATGAGTCATTCGACGGTGGAAAGGAATACATTTTCAAGTCAAACCTTCCCGTGATCCAGTTTTACCGTGTGCAGGTAGATAACTCCAGTCCGTTTTACTATGTTTACGGCGGCACCCAGGACAACAGCAGTTTTGGAGGTCCGTCGAGGAATATCAGCGGTACCGGGGTTCTCACCGACGACTGGTTTGTAACCCAGGGCGGTGACGGGTTCTGGACCCAGATCGATCCGGTTGATCCGAATATCGTTTATGCCGAGTACCAGTATGGAGGGATGACCCGCTACGACAGGAAAAGTCAGGAAGGCGCCGACATCAGGCCTGAACCACGAAATGGAGAAGATAGCTACAAATGGAACTGGAACACTCCCCTGATGCTCAGTCCTCATTCACATACCCGCTTATATACTGCAGCCAACAAGGTATTCCGCAGTGACGACCGCGGACAGACCTGGCAGGTGATCAGCGACGACCTCACCGCAAAGATCGACCGTAACAAATGGCCCGTCATGGGAAAATACTGGAGTGTAGATGCTGTTCAGAAGGACATCTCCACTTCACTTTACGGTACGATTGTGGCCATGGATGAATCGCCCGTAAAGGAGGATTTGTTATATATCGGCACGGACGACGGGCTGATACAGGTTACCCAGGATGCAGGCAGGAACTGGACAAAAATTGATAAATTCCCGGGCGTACCGGAAAACACCTATGTTAGCGATATTATGGCCTCAAGATTTGATGAAAATGTGGCATTTGCCTCCTTTGACAATATCCTGAGGGATGATTTCAAACCCTATATCCTTAAAACCACCGACAAGGGAAAGACCTGGATCTCCATCTCGGGGAACCTTCCCGGGAATGGCACGGTACATTGTATTCAGCAGGATTATATCAACCCGGAACTTATCTTCGCCGGCACTGAATTCGGAGTGTTTTTCACCATCGATGACGGCAAGAACTGGATCCGACTGAAATCGGGCATTCCCGATGTCCAGATCCGTGATATGGCTATTCAGAAAAGAGAAGGTGATCTGGTGGTCGCTTCGTTTGGCCGTGGTTTCTATATACTGGATGATTACAGTGCACTGAGGTCGCTGAAAAAGGAAAATCTCGACAAGGATGCATATATTTTCCCGGTCAAGGATGCCCTGATGTATCTTCAGGGTGATTCCAAATACGGACAGGGGTCGACGGTCTTCGCGGCCAAAAACCCTGATTTCGGCGCTACAATAACCTATTACATAAAGGAAGTGCCAAAGACGAAAAAGGAAATCCGCCAGGAAAAAGAAAAAGAGCTGTTCAAGAAAGGTGAACCTATTCCCCAACCTTCCGATGCCGATCTTAGGACTGAGAAACAGCAGATCGATCCGTATCTCACTTTCACGATTTCCGACGAGAAAGGCAATCCCGTACGGATAATCCATAAGAGCGTATCTAAAGGTATAAACCGTTTGGCCTGGGATTTGAGGTATCAGAGTACCAGGGCTGTGAATGCCGATAAGTACGATCCTCTTACCGATAACGGTAGCGGTATTCTTGCAATGCCGGGAAAATATACCGTGAACATGAGCCTTACGGCCGGAGGTGAAACGAAACAGCTTGCAGGACCTGTGGATTTCATTACGAAACCCCTCGAAAACACGACCCTTCCCGCCGTCAACAGGCAGGCCGTGATTGCCTTTCACCAAAAAGTGGCTGACCTTACAAGAATCATGCAGGGAACTGAAGAATATGCCTATAATCTGAACAACAAGGTTTTAAGCATTTTGCAGGCCATCAACAGCACACCCGCGGCTCCTCCTGATCTGCAGAAGAAAGCCAGGGATATCCAGGTTCAGCTTGACGTGATTCTGAACCAGAAGTTCAACCGTCAGAGCGCCAGACCAAGCGATGAAGAAAATCCGCCTGCGCCTGTGACCCTGAACCAGAGGCTTGGAAAACTCAGCTGGATCAGCTTCGGCAGTACGGGAGACCCGACCCAGACCCAACGCGATGCGTACAGCATACTGTTGGATGAATTCCCCCCGGTTTATGAGCAGGTGAAACAGATTGGTGAAACCGAAGTCCCGCAGCTTGAAAAAGCCATGGAATCCATCGGAGCTCCGGTAACTCCCGGCCGTTTGCCTGAATGGAAAAAATAAAGGGCCTGCAGTTTGCAAGCCCTTCAAAAGGAGGTTGTCCTGAACGGATGGCCTCTTTTTTTTTACAGTTTCACCTTAACCCCAAGCGTCAAACCCACGTTGTTGAAGGGGTAAGAGTTTTTAAGCGCCTGACTCGGGGAAGATTTGCTATAGGTATAACCGGTTAAATCCTTGACATATTTTACTTCTTTTTCACCAGTGTCAAGGCTTCCCAGCTTATCTTCTCCGTTTACAGTGAGTTTTGTCTTTTTCGCTTTAGTCGGAGCATAGGCCATGGCGTCATAATAGATCTCAGCATATAAAGAGAGATTATCTGACAAATCGAAATCGCAACCAAGAGCGGCCGTTCCACCAATTGAAACACCTCCTGAATATTTGATTGTTTGAATCACACTCGCACCACTTTCTGTAAGATCCCTCTTTTCTTTAATTGCAGGCAATATACCGATGATAACCCCTACCCTTGCATAAGGAGAAAGGTTGCCAAGGTCAAAATCCGGCTGGATTACCACGGCAGGAATCAGTTGAAGCATGCTTCCTGAAAATTTTAACGTTCCATAGGCACCTGCTGATTTATCACCTGTAGTTGTTTGAGGAATATCAATTTTTGTATTGAAGCCCATACGGTAAGCAACTCCTAGTTCGATAGCCATAAAGTCATTAACAAAGATACCAGCCCTTGCGACTGGGGCAAAACCCTTTCCAAGGCCAACCGGATGAACTTTTGTTCCATCCTGATAAAGGTCGTATGTACGGGCTGTGTTAATGCCCACGCCTACCCCGAGAGAGACATAAAAGGATTTCTGGGCATAGGCCATTGCCATGGAAACAAGGCAAATACTGAGTAATATTACTTTTTTCATAGTTTTAGGTTTTTGTTATACATGATTTCGGCGTGCAATTTACTAAAAAAAGAAATAATTGATTCAACATTCTTACTAATTTTGTTGGCAGCATAAAAATATTCTCAATTCTCTTGGCCCGGAAATCTTATCTCAGAGATATACTATCTGTTTTTGGCAGTAACTTATCCGTTACCATCAGCAACCTTGCGATTGGAGTGATCCTCTCACGTTTTCTTGGAGCAGCAGGTTTCGGGCTGTATTCATCACTTATCGTGGTACCGGTGATCGTGATCGGATTTACCCAGCTCGGGATACGGCGATCGGCCATTTATCATATAGGCCGTAAAGACGTGGACGAGAACAACCTGGCTTCCGCTCTCATACTGTTATGGTTTTACACCTCGTTTCTGAGTATTATTATCTGCGGACTGGTTTTCTTTTTCTCGGCCAGTCAGCCGTATGATCCCTTATTGGTTGTGCTGGTATTGCTAACCATCCCATTCTTGCTTATGAACCTGTTTGCCGGAGGTATATTTTTAGGAAAAGAAAAAATACTCAGGGCAAACATCATTAATGCAGGCCCTACACTTTTTACCCTGGTGCTCACAGTTCTCTTTGTGTGGCTGATGAAACTCTCTGTACTCGGAGCTTTTTTGGCAATTGCCCTTGCAAATTTCCTCATGTTCTTTTTTGTATATCACACTATTATAGGGGAATACAGGTATAAAATCACATGGAAATACCACGAGCCGCTAATGAAAAGCATGGTCAAACTTGGTCTGGTCAACGCTGTTGCGATTTTTGTAATGCAGCTAAACTACAGGATCGATGTACTCATGCTGAGAAAGCTTTCCTCACTTGAACAAGTCGGATTTTATGCTGTTGCCGTGCAGATAGCCGAGCAGGTATGGCATATTCCGTATGCCATCGAAACCATCGTCCTCAGCCGCTCTGCCAATACCAATAATGAGATTGGTGTGACCCGCGCTGTATCTTCTATCTTCCGGGTTTCAATGCTGGCCGGAATCCTGGTGTCGGTGATCATTTTTTTCACCGCTCCTTTTCTTATTCCCCTGATCTTTGGCAAAGATTATGCCGACAGCGTACCTATGATCCAGGCTATTATACCCGGGGTTCTGATCCTTGTCGGTTTCAGAATACTGAACAGCCGGCTTACGGGAAAAGGCAATCCCGAAGTAGCAATTTACACTTTTGTACCAGCCCTTGTAATCAATTTCATTGCCAATCTCTTTTTGATCCCCAAATTCGGAGGTATGGGTGCAGTATGGGCCACCAACATCAGTTATACCTTGGGCTCGATTGCTTTTCTGCTCTTCTATTCCCGAAAAATCAAGATGCCCGTAAAAGAGATCATTTCATTTAAAAAAAGTGATTTCTTCTTTTACCGTGCAGCTCTCTTCCCAAGGTCGAAATAGTACCTTGCCTTATCAGTATTTCCCAATTCATTATACAGCTGAGCAATGGCAAAACAGGCTTTTGTGTTTCCCGGCTGAATGTCTAAAACTTTCTGATAACAAGCTATTGCCTGGGGATAATGGCCGAGCTGCTTGTTAGCCAATCCGATGTTATTCCATCCGGGAATAAACAATCGATCGACGACTACAGCCTTCCGAAAAAAATATAAAGCAGAATCATACCTGTTTTCAAAAGACATGAAAACATCACCCAAATCATTCAGGGCATTAACACTTTCGGGATAGATCTTCAATGCAAGACGGAGGTGCTCTTTAATGGTTTCCCGTACCAACGGATCCGAGGTCCCGTAACTGATAAAATTCTCATCGTTACGTATGGAAGAGATGAGGTATTGGGCATACAGGTAATTGGCTTTAGCCGATTTATCAAGATGGGGAATGTCATGAGCGAATAACGATTTTTCACTTCTCCAGTCAGCGTTGCGGTTGATGGTAAGAAGCCCCGAAGGGATCAGAATGATTATCACCAGTGCGATGATCTTGATCCGGGAGTCGATTTCAATGGTCAGGCTGTTGGGTTCGGCATTAAATAGTTTGAAGATGATGAAAACCACAGCCATGATAAAGCCCAGGGATGCAGTGAAGACAAAGCGTTCAGCAACTACGCCGTTTACAGGAAACAGCAGGTTGGAGTATATAAAGATCGCGATCAGGTACCAGAGTATGGCAAATGATAAAAATGATTTACTGCGGATGTTGATCATGGCATAAACAATCAGCAGGGCATGAAAAACAAATGACAGCAGGGCCAGCGGACTTCCCAGGGAAGTGAGGGGGATCATATTGTAGCCATAGTAATAAAGCAAAGGATATGGGTAGAACAATATCCGCAGATAAAACAGCAGCGACATCATGGATGTGCCCAACCTGATCCATAAAGATTTTTCAACGTACAGCGCATTTTCAACGTAGGCCGATGCAATGGGAGTGTAAGAAAAAAACAGTTGGCTAAAGAAGGAAACCGTGAAGGCAGCCAGAATGATCAGAATAGCCGCGCTGAGAAAAACACGTAGTCTGAGCTTGCCAAAAAAATAAAGCACCAGCAGGTACAATCCGATAAACGGAAGGGCTGAAAAACTCGCAACACAAGCCAGGGCAAAAAAGATGGATGTTTGTAATATATTAAGTAATCTGGGTGTATTTATATACAACATCAGAGTATACATTCCCGCCATTCCCAGGAGGAAGGCGAGGATTTCATCTCTGTTTTTCAGGCTGGCAACGACCTCGGTATGAACAGGATGGGCCATGAACAGCATCGTGATGATTACAGGGAACAGGATATTGTAATTGAGTAGCAGCCGACGTAAGACGTAAAACGTTATCAGCGAAGCAATTAAATAGAGGAACACATTAACAGGATGGCTCAGAACCGTGTTGCCGTAAAGTAAAAGGACCCAGAGAAAGATCATCAAAATGATGATGAGATTGGCTTTGCGCGGCAATGCCGGTGGGGAGGGTGTAACTGGCAGCATATTACTGCAAAAATAAAAAAACGTTACTGTTTTAAAGAGATTTCCCTGGTAAGGTGAATAAAATCTTCAACACTGAGCTGCTCGGCACGGCTACGGAGAAAAGGAAGTGTGGCTTCATCCCTGATATCCATTGTTATCGGCTTCAACGCATTATGAAGTGTCTTACGCCTCTGGTTGAAAGCCGTTTTGACCACTCTGAAGAATAATTTCTCATCGCACCCAAGGCTTTCCCTGGAATTTCTTGTAATCCTGATCACTGCAGATTTTACCTTGGGAGGGGGGTTAAAAACCGACGGACTCACTGTAAACAGGTATTCGGTATCGAAAAAAGCCTGGACGACGACACTAAGGATACCGTAGGTTTTGCTTCCGGGTTTCTCAACAATCCTTTCTGCCACCTCTTTTTGAAACATTCCCACAATTGTTTTCACCCGGTGACGGTATTCAAGCGCTTTGAACAATATCTGGGACGATATGTTATATGGAAAATTTCCCATCAGGGTCAAGGGTTCCAGGCAGCGGCCGGCTTCAGGAAAAGAATCCAGAGGATATTTCAGAAAATCGGCCTGAATGAGCCTGGGTGCGATGGAAGGAAATTTCTTTGGCAGGTATTCAGCCGATTCACGGTCGACTTCCATATAAAATATATCATGGGTCTCATCCTCCAGAAGGTATTTTGATAAAACCCCTGTACCCGGGCCTATTTCAAGCACGAGCAGAGGTTGCGCCGGGACTGAAGCAATAATTTTCCTGGCGATATTCTCGTCTTGAAGGAAATGCTGACCCAGATGTTTTTTCGGTCTCACCATATCATTGAATACTATCGCCCCTTAGAGTGCGGTATCGCTTTCTGGCCTCCACAGCAAAGAGACTTCCCGGGTAATCACTCAGCAATTCCTGATATAATGCCATGGCGCCAGGTTTATCGTCCAGCCATGTATCATGGATCACCGCCCTGTTCATAATCGCTTCATCAGTGATGATATCCTGGGGATGATTTTTAACAACTATGGCAAACATCGAATCGGCCAGGGAATATTTACCAAGTTTGAGATAGATCTCTCCTTTACGGTAATTCACATTGTCGAGAATAGGGTGCTCTTTGAAGAGCATGGGTACAGAATCAAGGGTTTGAAGGGCCAGGTCCTCCCTGTTCCTGAAATCGGCAAGCTCAGCCCTGGAATAAATACCGAGTGCAACCGTATTACTGTCGGGATCGTAATTATTTCCGATCAGCATGGAAAGTTCCAGCGCGTCGTTGGAAATGAATTTTGTTGTGGCTGCCTTAAGAATATCAAGCTGGGCCCTGGCCCATTGAAATTCACCCATATAGTACGAAAGCCTGGCATTTCTGAATTTCGCTTCCTGCCCCGTGGCATCATTTTTGAAATCCCTGTAAATCTGCTGGTAAAGCACGGTGGCCGTCCACAAATCTCCCCTGTATACATGTATATCGGCAAGCTCCATCTTCACCGAAGCCCGTTCATTTTCCGTTAGCCCTCTCCATTCCAAAACCTGGTCAAGAAGGTCAATCGCTTCGTCGGGACTATGCAGGTAGAAGGTTTCGAGATTAGCAAGGTCCTTTGCAATCCGGACCGCTTCAGGATTATTTTCCCAAAGCGCCAGTTCGGTTCTGAGTGATTTTCTGAGTTCTTCGTATTCTTTTCTGCCGGTCGATGGCTCAGATTTTAGTCTCATATAACGGGTATGCAGTATTTCCCGCCTCGCGGGTTCATAAAATTGGCCCGTATGCCCCTTACCTACCAGATAGTTATAGGCATTTTCGGCTGTCTGGTAATTTCCGTTGGAAATGGCCAGGGCAGCCAGCTCCATAACACGAGCACCGGTTTCCTTCTGTCTGCGGTCAAGAGCTTCAGCCTGGATGAGAGCGAGAGTAAAATCTTTCTGCTGAACTGAATACCATAACAGCAATTCAGAGTAATACGTCCTGTCAGGATCTTTCTGGATACGCGACAGAAGCAGCTCTCTGAAAGCTTCATTTTTCGAATTATCATCATCGGTTGCCAGAAGAGTCTGAAGCCTGTCGCGAACCGTTGCTTCATAATTCTTATTCAGCGAGAGAACGTACAGATATTCTTCAAAAGCTTCCTTAAAATTGCCTGTTCGTTCATATACGCCGGCCAGCTCAAACCCGAAATTGAAGTTCGACGTAAGCATATCCCTGCCTTTTTTATACGTCCTGATCACGTATTCAAATTCCCCTTTTGAATAAAATGCGTTCGCGAGCTCATAAACCTGGTTAGCTTCAGGGGGCAATTGTTTGAGAGCTTCCTCGTATTGTTTTTTGGATTTCCCGGTATTTCCTTCCCGGAAATATACATAACCCAGGTCGACCAAGTATTTCAGAGTATTTGGATCGGTTTTCTGCTGGGCTTTGATTAGTTTTCTTGCCTGGTCATAGTTGCGTATCTCAACAAGACTGAAAAAATAGTAAGTATAATTATTAAAACTTGGTCTTTTAGGGTAGATACCTGAATAAATCCCGGCAGCCTTTTCATAATTCCTGGCCTGAAAGAACTGCATCGCCATCTGGTCTTCATTGTCGGCCGTTACAGCATCCTGCTGAAAGGGCAGGATCTGGGAGATGGAGAGAAGGGGGAGGGAGAGGATAAATAGCGAAATGGTGAAATGGTGAAATAGCGAAAACATTTTTGATTTAAAGAAATTCGTCATTGATTTACGATTTACAATTTACGCCATCTGCCATCTATTTCACCATTTCACCATTTAAAAGCCTTACCGCCATCCATGCCATCAGTCCCATTCCGGTTCTGATTGATGATTCATCGACGTTGAATCCGGCGGCATGAAGGTTGGGACCTGTTCCCAGGGCGGGATCGGCAGTGCCTAGTCCATAGAGGCATCCGGGAGCCTGCTGTGCAAAATAAGCAAAATCCTCTGCCCCCATTTTCTGTTCCATGGGTTTAACCTTGTTTTCGCCGAGATATTCTCCGGCCAGTGAGATAAGTTTAAGAGTAAGGTCTTCATTATTGAACAGGAAAGGATACCCGCCATTGATCGTGATGTCGCAACTGCCGCCCATGGCCTCTGCCGTTCCATTGGCTATACGCCGAATGGTATCATGTACACGGGCTCTCCATTCTTCATCGAAGGTGCGCACTGTACCTTCAAGTCTCACGGTATCGGGAATCACATTGGTACGTCCCTCACCTATAAACCGGCCTACCGTCACAACAGTGGAAACCAGAGGGTTGGCATTCCTGCTAACGATCTGCTGAAGCGCTATCACGATATGGGAAGCGATAAGGATAGGATCCACCGCGGTCTGGGGCATTGCTCCATGCCCTCCTTTTCCTCTCACCGTGATAAAGAACTCATCGGTGGAAGCCATAAACATACCGGGTTTAAAGCCAACCTCCCCGGCACTAAGAAAAGGAAATACATGCTGACCCAGCACGAAATCGGGTTTCGGATTCTCCATTACACCCGATTGTATCATCTGAATAGCGCCTCCGGGATAGGTTTCTTCTGATGGCTGAAAAAAAAGTTTTATTGTACCTCTGAAATGCTCTTTCATCCCGTTCAGAATTTTTGCGGCGCCGAGCAGGCAGGCCATATGCACGTCATGACCGCAGGCGTGCATAATACCGGGGGTTGCCGATTTGTAAACGACTTCGTTGAGTTCATTTACCGGGAGGGCATCCATATCGGCTCTGAGGGCAAGGCAGGCGGCTTGTGGTTCGCGGCCCTCTATGATCCCGACGATCCCATATCCGCCGATATTATCCTTATAAGAAATACCGTATTCACTGAGTTTTGACCCAATGAATTCCATGGTTTTTTTTTCCTGTTTTGAGAGTTCCGGAAATTGATGGATGTGCCTCCGGATACTCACTATTTCTGAATAATATTCTTCAGCCTGACGGCGGATGGCATTTGCGGGATCAGACATGGGCGTTGAATTTACAGAGGTATGTTTCCGTGTTTTTTCGGTGGGTTCTGCTTGCTTTTGTTCTGGGTGAGTTCCAGCGCCTGAATAAGCTTTATTCTGGTCTGCCTGGGTTGTATGATCTCGTCGATATATCCCAGTTCGGCCGCTTTATATGGGTTGGCAAAGGTTTTGCGGTAGTGTTCAACGGCTTCGGCTCTCTCTGCTTCGTCAAGTTTGCCTTTATGAATGATGTTCACTGCGCCTTCAGGACCCATCACAGCAATTTCGGCGGTCGGATAGGCATAGTTCACGTCACCTCCGATGTGTTTACTTGACATCACGCAGTAAGCGCCTCCGTATGCTTTTCGTGTTATGACCGTGATTTTGGGAACGGTGGCTTCGCAGAAAGCATAGAGCAATTTGGCTCCGTGTTTGATAATTCCTCCGAATTCCTGGTTTGTGCCGGGGAGGAAGCCGGGGACATCTTCGAACGTAATGATAGGGATGTTGAACGCATCGCAAAACCGCACAAACCTGGCGCCTTTGACCGAGGAGTTGATGTCGAGCACACCAGCAAGATAGGCCGGCTGGTTAGCTACAATTCCTACTGGTTTACCGCCCAGGCGGGCAAATCCAATGATTATATTACCGGCATAGTGTGGCATCACCTCGAAAAAGTTGTTGTTGTCAACAACGGTAGTGATGATGTCTTTGATATCGTATGGTTTGTTAGGATCGGCGGGGACAATGGTCTGAAGTTTCTCATCCTGTCGCATTAGGTCATCGGAACAGGGCTTTGTGGGGGGGTCAGCCATATTATTCGACGGCAGGAAGCTGAGCAGTTCCCTGATCATCATGATAAGCTGTTCGTCGTTCTCGGAAGCAAAATGAGCTACGCCGCTTTTCGAGTTATGGGTCATGGCGCCACCCAGTTCATCCATGGTCACTTCTTCGTGAGTAACGGTTTTGATGACTTCGGGGCCGGTGACAAACATATAGCTGCTTTCCTTGACCATAAAGATAAAATCGGTCATTGCCGGGGAATAAACGGCGCCGCCGGCACAAGGGCCAAGAATAGCCGAGATCTGCGGAATCACTCCCGAGGCCAGAACGTTGCGGTAAAAAATATCGGCATAGCCGGCCAGGCTTTCAACGCCTTCCTGTATACGTGCGCCACCAGAATCATTCAGCCCGATCAGAGGAGCTCCCATACTCATGGCCATATCCATGATCTTCACTACTTTTTCGGCATTGGCACGGCTCATAGTACCGCCAAAGACAGTGAAATCCTGGGCAAACACGAAGGTCAGACGACCGTCAACTTTTCCATATCCTGTAACCATACCGTCGCCGGGGATCTTGTTCTTCGACATGCCGAAATCGTGACAGCGGTGAGTTACCAGCTTATCCATTTCAACGAATGTATTCGGATCAAGAAGCAGGTTAACCCTCTCGCGGGCAGTCAGGCGGCCCGCTTTATGAAGTTTTTCAATTTTCTCTTTGCCGCCCCCAAGCTCTGCAGCCTGGTTGCGACTCTCGAATTCCTTCAGTTTTTCTTCCAATGTAATCATAACTGTAAATTAAATGGTGAAATGGTGTTTGGCGAAGCCGTAATGAACACAAAAGAAATAAGCAATTCGTGAATAAATGGTGAAATATCAGATAACCAGTTCACTCCAGTTTCATCATGAGCTGATGAGCATTTACGGTATCTCCTTCTTTCACGAGCACTTCGAGTACGGTTTTATCATGGCTTGCCTTGAATTCGCTTTGCATCTTCATGGCTTCCACAACGATCAGAGTCTGACCAGCAATCACTTTATCTCCTGCTTTCACAGGGATTTTCACTATTTTGCCAGGCATTGGGGAAGCCACCAGATTTTCTTCTTCTACCGACAAACCCTTGTTTCTGCTGCTGATATATTTTGATTCGGCATCGACGATCTCCACATTGAAAGTCTTTGCAAAGGTGTTCACGATGTACTTTTTACTTGAATCCCCTTCGATCAGCTCCACATTGTATGAATGTCCGTTGTAGAGGATAGAATACACGCCATTTTCGACCATGACGATATCAACGTCATACTTACGTCCGTCGATATCCAGAAAAACGTGGTTCCCTGCCCGGTTCAGCAGCTCGACATTCGCGCTGCGGTGTCCAAGATTAACTTCGTAGGCCATATTTGCTATTTACGATTAACAATATCTGATATCTGATATCTGATATCAGTTTTAAAGGCGCAAAACATTGCGTTTTCTGCCAAAATCTTTCCAGTTTGAGCCCAATTCATCGGTATAACGCGGTGGCTGAATGCTTTCCATTTTCGTGATATAATCTATGAATGCTGCCATGATAGCCATGTCTTCACATTCAATCCCGCAGGGTCTGGAAGCATGCAGTGCCGCTTCATTATTTTCGATAAAATGAGTGTTGTATTTTCCTTCGATAAAATCACGGGTATCCATGATCTTCTCGAGAAACTTAATATTGGTTTTTACACCAGTGATCTTGTATTCATATAAAGCGCGCTTCATCCGGGCGATCGCTTCAACTCTGGTCTCACCCCATGAGATGAGCTTGGTGATCATTGGGTCGTAATAAATAGGAATTTCGTAACCTTCGTAAACATAGCCATCGCAACGCAGACCCAGCCCGTGAGGTTCGGTAATATGCTTGATAACCCCGGGATTCGGCATAAAGTTATTATCGGGGTCTTCGGCATAGATACGGCACTGAATTGAATGTCCGGTCTGCTTCAGATCTTCCTGCCTGAATGGGAGAGGATTCCCGTTAGCTATACTGATCTGTTCCTTCACAAGGTCAACGCCTACAACCCTTTCAGTCACCGGATGCTCAACCTGCAGCCGGGTATTCATCTCGAGAAAGTAATATTCCAGATTGTCGCTGACAATAAATTCAATGGTTCCGGCTCCTTTGTAATTCACAGCTTTTGCAGCCTGGACGGCTGTTTCACCCATTTCGCGGCGAAGTTCCGGGTTCATCAGGGGAGAAGGAGTTTCTTCAATGACTTTCTGATGCCTTCTCTGGATGGAACATTCCCTTTCAAACAAGTGTATGACGTTTCCGTGATTATCGGCAAGGATCTGAAATTCGATGTGATGAGGCGATTCTATATATTTTTCAATATAAACCGAGTCATCTCCGAAAGCATTTATAGCTTCCGATCGTGCACGGCGAAAGGCAGAGCCGACTTCATCAAGATGTTTTACAAGCCTCATTCCTTTTCCACCGCCTCCGGCTGATGCCTTGATCATCACGGGAACTCCAATCTGACGGGCTATTTCGAGGGCCTCCTGTTCATCTTTTAATTTCTCGGTAGTGCCGGGAACGACAGGAACACCGGCTTTTATCATGGTCTGCCGGGCAATGATCTTATCGCCCATTGTAGTGATTGCATAGGGATCAGGGCCCACGAAGATGATACCTTCTTGCCGGCAACGGGCCGAAAAAGCGGCATTCTCTGACAGGAATCCATAACCAGGATGAATTGCATCGGCCCCGGACTTTTTAGCAGCCCCGATGATAGCTTCAATATTAAGGTAGCTTTCGCGGGAAGGTGGCGGTCCGATACGATAGGCTTCATCGGCATATCTTACATGCATGGAGTTGCGATCGGCATCGGAATAAACGGCAACCGACCGTATACCCATCTCCCGGCATGAACGCATTACCCTTACCGCTATTTCGCCGCGATTGGCAACGAGAACTTTTTTAATCATTCGTAAGTTAATTAATCTTATTCCAAACTGCAAAAATAAGACTTATAATCATTCACGGGCTAAACATTTTTTTTGCGATCTTTGTAACCTCTTACTAATTTATCTGGATGTCATTAACCGCTAAGCTCCTGCTCCTGAGCGTTTGTTTGTTTTTCACTGCTTCCTGCGGGCACAAACAAAAAAAAGACGAAAAAAAATCAAGACAAGACCCGGTACTTACTACAACTGATGCAACGCGGTTCCGGCTGCTTCTTGCTGATCTGGAGGAATTAAAAGGTGATGACTTGCTAAAAAATGCCACCCTTGGTTATTTTATCATTGACATCACGAAGCAGAATAATAAAACTGTTGTGGCACAATACCAGCCAACCCGTCAGATGATGCCCGCTTCAACCCTCAAACTCTTTATAACGGCGCCCGCTCTGGAGATATTCGGTCCTCCGATAATCCCCGAAGTCACTATAACGAACCAGCATAGCGTGAACTGGAGGGCTTCAAAACTACTTCGCCAAATCGGAGGCAAACTTTACAATCATAACACCAAGGATGCCGGTGTTCAGGCTATTCTGGAGTTCTGGAAGTCGAAAGGCCTCGATACCAAGGGATTGTATTTTGATGACGGGAACGGTTTGTCGAGAAACAATGCTATATCTCCGAAACAACTTGTTGATGCCCTGTACATCATGACAAATTCAAAATATTTTCTTCCCTTTTACGAATCCCTTCCAATTGCTGGTCTCACTGGAACCCTGCATAAGGCATTGAAGGGAACGGCGGCTGAAGGTCGGGTCCGCGCCAAAACTGGAACTATTGCAGGTGTAAAAAGCTTTGCAGGTTATGTTAAAAGTGTCTCTGGCCGCGAACTTATCTTCGCTATCATCGTCAATGAATACAGCTGCCGCACAAAACTCATCAAGAAGAAACTTGAAGCTATTCTGCTCAGGATGGCTGAGGTGTAGTCGGGATTGAATTACACGAACGATTGAAGATCATACAGCTTGCGGTACACTCCATTACGTTCCAGCAATTCATTGTGCGTTCCTCTTTCGACGATCTCGCCGGCCTGCAGAACGATGATTTCATCAGCAAACTGAATCGTAGAAAGGCGGTGGGCGATGACGATGGAAGTACGGTTTTTCATCAGGTTTTCGAGTGCCTGCTGTACTAGTCTCTCGCTTTCAGTATCAAGGGCGGATGTGGCTTCGTCGAGGATCATGATGGGAGGGTTTTTCAACACAGCCCGGGCAATGCTGAGCCTCTGCTTCTGTCCGCCTGAAAGTTTCACTCCCCTGTCGCCTATATTCGTCTGGTAACCCATGGGCATGTTCTCGATGAATTCATGGGCATTGGCAACTTTTGCAGCGGCAACAACAGCTTCGTCGCTTGCAGTCTCCATCCCGAAAGCAATATTATTGAAAACAGTATCATTAAACAGAATGGTCTCCTGCGAAACAATGCCCATCAATCCCCTGAGGTCATTGATCACCATATCCTGGATAGGCACCCCATCGATCAGAATCTCTCCTTTTTTGCAATCATAAAATCTTGGCAGGAGGTCGACCATAGTCGATTTTCCTCCCCCTGAAGTGCCAACAAGGGCAATCGTCTTTCCTTTCGGTATGATCAGGCAGATTTCTTTCAGAACTTCTTCCTGCACGTAAGCAAAAGTGACCTTTTTGAACTCAATTTCCTTTTCGAAAATCTTTTTAGAAATGGCATCTGACTTCTGTTCAATAAGCTCGGGTTCGTTAAGTACCTGCTGTATGCGGTCAAGCGACGCGGCTCCTTTCTGCAGGCTGTACCAAGCCTGGGTAATAGTCTTTGCCGGGTTGATGATCTGTGAGAAAATCACCATATATGTAAGAAAAGTTGCTGCATCCAGCAGGTTGCCCGGGGTAAACACAAGCTGTCCGCCGAACCAGAGCACGATGCTGATCACCACGGCCCCGAGGAATTCACTTAGAGGCGATGCCAGGTCACGCTTACGGTATAGCCTCACCATCAGCCTGAAAAAAGTGTTGTTGGTTTTCTGAAACCGCTGGTCCGCAAAATCAATGGCCGTAAATGCCTTGATGATCCTGAGTCCCGAAAGGGTTTCCTCGATGATCGACAGCAGAATGCCCATTTGCCTCTGCCCTTTGTCGGACGTCCTTTTAAGGCTTTTCCCGATCTGGCCGATGATGAGCCCTGAAACCGGCAGCAGGACCAGGATGAAAATGGTGAGTGTGGGACTTATCGCGAACAATACACCCATGTATGCCAATATAGCGATCGGGTCGCGGAAGAACATCTCCAGCGAACTCATAATAGACCATTCCACTTCCTGAACATCGGTAGTCATGCGCGAAATAATGTCTCCCTTTCTCTGTTCGTTGTAATATCCCAGGGGTAAAATAAGCGCTTTGTAATATAACTGCCGGCGGATGTCTCTTACCACACCATTCCTGACCGTGGCCAGGAAAAACATAGCGAGGTAACGGAATACATTTCTGAGAAAAAACAGTACCACGATCGTGATGCTGATATATAACAACATCTGTTTCTCTCCTCTCTCCAGAATCATTGTGCCAAAGAAAAAGTTGAAATTAGCCTGTAGTGACTCAAAGGAAAGCATCTTTGTAAGTTCGCTGAATGAATGCGCTTGTGTCAAGTCCATTGCGGGAGCCACGGGCTGTACCTTCACCTTCTGAAAGAGCATATTCAGCACCGGGATGAACAAGGTGAAAGATACCAGCGAGAAAAGAGTTGAGAGAATATTTAACAGGATATTTAAAACAGCGTAAGGCCAGTATGGTACTGCATATCTCAGAATCCTGATCAGTTTTTTCATCCGGGCAAAGGTAAAAATTTAATCCCATGGAATATTACCTTTGTGCAATAATCCCAACGGATGCATTTTAATGTTCAATCCATAACAACCAAGCAACTGTCTTATGTTTAAACGCTTATTGATTTCTACATTCGTGATGCTGCCTTTCGTGCTGACTGCCGGCCCGGGCGATACTACTTTTGTCCAGACATTCACGTTTGGCTCGACTCTCGACAGGAAGTTCAATTTCCCTGACAACACTCACAGATGGGGGAAAATTCTGATGTTTTATACTCTCAAATGCAACCCGGGCCAGAATCCGGCCTGCGGTGAATGGGACTACCTCACCAACACATACCTTTACAAACCCACGGGCAAAATGGATTCTACCCGGTATACTCATCCGAATTTCCTCTATAACGGGACTTCACCCGACACCCTGGCTGTTATGAACCAGAATTCATGGCATTATACACCATGGTTTGATTACTTCAACCAGACCAATCCCACAAGTACTACAAAAGTCGGTGATAGCACGGGCGTTTCCGGATTACTATTTGGTAATCCGGCCAGGGACGCCCGTGCCCAGTTCCTTTGGAGAGCCTCTGAACTCAGCGCCTCGGGACTTAACCCGGGTCAGATCACAGGCATGAGGTTTAAGGTACAGTCGGCAGGCAGTAAGCTGATTAAACTTACTCTGCGGATGAAATCCACCACACTCGACACACTCTGCGATTCAGTGTATGTTAACAGCGGGTTCACCATAGTATATCAACGCGATTACCGGTTCGCCGGAACCGGATGGCAAACCATCCCTTTCACTTATCCGTTTTCCTGGAATGGCGCCTCCAATATTGTTGCTGATATAAGTTTTGAAAGTCAGGATCCTTTTCCAGGCTTACAAAATATCGTGTTCACGGGACCCACGGCTTTCCCTTCAGGCATTAATACAACCAACAAGGAAGCCTTTCTGAGGTTTCACGGCAACCAATATGTTAGCATCCCGGCTTCCGTCTTCCATAATATCGACAGCGCGGTTACCATCTGTTTCTGGCAATACGGGGACCCCGCCAGGCAGCCGATGGATAACACCTTTCTCGAAGGAGTCGACAGCAAAGGCCGGCGAATCATCAACATCCATCTGCCCTGGAGCGACAGTAAAGTATACTGGGATGCGGGAGGTGATTCCACCGGTTATGACCGGGTATGGCAGCCTGTTTCTGCTTCCCAGTTCAAGGGAAAATGGAACCACTGGGCTTTTACCAAAGATGCCAAAACCGGGAGAATGAGAATGTATCTGAACGGGAATCTGTTCTTTAACCAGGGGGCAAAACTGAGGCGTATGAAAGGCATCACCAGGTTCAACCTGGGCGGTCCGGGAAGCGCCGACGGCTGGTTCTACCAGGGAAATATCGACGAGTTCTGCATTTGGAACAAAGCCCTTACCGATTCAGAGATAAAGTCGATCATGTACAGCGAAATACAACCTTCCAATCCCGGATACGGAAATCTGATGGCCTATTATAAATTCAACGAATCAGAGGGTTTCAGCGCTTCAGACTCATCCGGCTATAACCATACTGCAACACTTATAGGCTACCCCGAATGGCAAAGCTATAAAGGCAGTGAGAGGTTCCGGCGGTTCAATGTGATGAACACCAGACCGGCTGTAACTTTCGAGAACGGGAACTATAACCCGGCAAGCCTCGATTCACTCTTCAGGACCGACACCATTGCCAATCCGCCCATCATGATCGTGATGTTTGGCGACAGTCTGCACCCTGTTCAGCCTACGGATACCCTCACTAAATATCCGTCATATTATAATAACTATGTATACAACCCACAGGGTCTGGCCATTGACTCCACCCTGTTCCCCCCCGATACGCTCATCCGCAAAAAAACATGGATCTATTATGGAAAACCTTTTGAGCTTACCGAACGCTTTGAACTGGCCCGTTACATCACCCCATACGGGAACGGGCTAAGCCTTGGTAACGGCTATACCTGGGTATACGATCTCACCGATTACACTTCGATGCTGCATGACTCGGTCCACCTTTCGGCCGGCAACTGGCAGGAGCTGCTCGACATGAAATTCGCTATGATCGAAGGAATTCCCCCCCGGGATGTTCTGGATGTGATGAATATCTACACGGGAAATCATGGCTATGCCGATTCCACCCAGCATAACCTGCCCCCGGTAAAAGCCTTTATTGGCGCTAACGTAAAAAATTCAAGGCTGAAAATGCGGATTACGGGTCACGGTTTCGGAGGGACTGACAACTGCTCTGAATTCTGTCCCAGGCTTAACACCCTGAAGGTGAACGGAATAAAGGCCTATTCTCATTATGTTTGGAGACCCGACTGCGGATTGAATCCACTGTATCCCCAGGGCGGTACCTGGTTATACGACCGGGCCAACTGGTGCCCCGGAGCCGAGGTGCGCACCAAAGACTTTGAGCTGAGTAAATACATCGTTGCCGGAGATTCTCTCACGGTCGATTACGACCTTCAACCCGGCTACAGATGGGACGGGCAGGGAAGCTGGCCGTACTACCAGATCGAATCTCAGCTCATCACGTATGGAAAAAATAATTTTGCACTGGATGCTTCCCTGGAAGAAATTCTATCACCCAACAAAGATGTTTTTTACAACCGCTGGAACCCCATGTGCTCGGATCCCGTGATCATCATAAAAAATAATGGCACCGACTCGGTTAAATCGGCAACTATCTCCTACGGTCCTGCCGGCGGAACCATGCAAATTTTTAGTTGGGCAGGCCGGCTCGGGTTTGCCGACACGGCCAGAATTTTTCTGCCACCAATAGACTGGACAGGCTGGTGGGGAGGCGACAACCGGTTTCTCGTAAACCTTCAGCAAGTGAACGGAAAAACCGATGAATACGTGTTTAATAATTCAATGAGTACAGGCTTTGCCATCCCTCCTACCTGGGACAATCAGCTGGTCTTTGACTTTAAGACAAACCACGAAGCCGACTCCCTCTCGTGGGCGCTGGAAGACTGGAATGGCAATATCCTGTACCATAACGGGCCTTTGCAATTCAACACTTTGTATAGTGATACTTTCCAGCTCGACAAGGGATGCTACCGGCTCAGCGTGCGCAATGCATATGGCGAGGGCCTTAGTTACTGGGCCAATATGCCTCCATACGGAAACGGGACTTCGGGCTCAGCCACGATCCTCGACATGAGCGGTAAAACCGTGAAACGATTCCAGGGCGATTTCGGCAGGATGATCTCCCAAAGCTTCACCGTAGGCATGTCGATCCATGTAAATGAAATAAATCCCAACGGGTATATCCGCCTTTATCCTAATCCGTCTGACGGGTATTTTACAATCGCTGTAGTTCAGGAAAAGGCCGGGAATGTTGAAGTGAAGGTGCGCGATGCCATGGGAAATCAGGTCTTCTCCAGATCCTGGCCCGACGTGATTAATGCATCGCTTTCTGTTGACCTGAAAGGACTGCCACCCGGGATGTATGTCGCGGCTATCACTACAGGACAGGGAAGTGTTGTCAGAAAGATTGTTATTATCTGATATCTGATATCTGATAACAGATGGCGGATGGCGGATCACGTTCATGCTTTTTCTGTATCTTTGCTCCATGGAAAGCATGCGACAACAAAAAATCTCCCGTATGATCCAGAAAGAGCTGGGCAACGCTATTCTGCGTGAGGGCAAGGGCCTTTTCGGGGGAGCTTTTATCACAGTCACCAAAGTCACTGTGACCAAAGACCTTTCACTGGCAAAAATTTACCTCAGCCTTTTCGGAACCAAGGATAAAGATGTGCTGCTGGCTCTGGTCAGACAGCACACCAGGGATCTCAGATACCATTTGGGGCAGGGGCTGCGAAATAATCTTCGTGTGATTCCGGATCTTCAGTTTTTTGAAGACGACTCCCTCGATTATATCGAAAAAATTGACACCCTCCTGAAATCCTGAGCGTTTCATGCAGTACGATCCCATCAAACGTTCCCTGGGCAGAGTGTTCAATACAAGCCCTTTTCTCCGTAAAATTTTCTATAATCTGCTCGATGTCTTATTGCTACGATCATGGCATGTGAGGAAAGACCTGAAGTGTTGGGCTAGGCTGCAATCAGGCAAAGCAGGATACAGGATACTGGATGCAGGATCAGGGTTCGGGCAGTATACATGGTTCATGTCGAAGCTCAAACTCAAGAGTAACATTCTTGCCGTTGACGTTAAAGATGAGCAGATCGCCGACTGCAATGCTTTTTTCGGCAAAATCAAGAGGGCAAACGTGGTCTTTGAGAAAGCAGACCTCACAGTTTTCAGAAAAAATGATTCGTTTGACCTTATCCTTTCGGTGGATGTGATGGAACATATTGCCGAAGACGAGAAAGTATTTTCAAACTTCTACGACTCACTCAAACCGAATGGGATGCTGCTGGTTTCAACACCTTCAGACCAGGGAGGATCCGACGTTCACGACCATGATGATGGGGAATCATTTATCGACGAGCATGTTCGCGACGGGTATAACATCAGTGATATCCAGGACAAACTGAGGAAAGCAGGTTTCAGCCGCACCGAAGCCCGGTATACTTATGGGAAACCCGGTCAGCTTGGCTGGAAACTTTCGATGAAATACCCCATCCTGATGCTGAACGCGAGCAAATTGTTTTTCATTATACTGCCATTTTATTACCTGATCACATTCCCGTTTGCGCTGATATTTAATTGTATCGATCTTCACACTACCCATAGCAGCGGAACAGGACTGTTGGTGAGGGCGTATAAGGACTGAATATCGAATATTGAACAAGAACATTGAATATCGAATGAGTATTATCAGTGAGCATTTCACACAAGCCGCCTCAGGTGGAGCGCAGCGACACCGTAGCGGCGGTGTGAAGATGCGAGCGATAAGCGACACCTTAGCGGCGATGTAAAGCTGCGAGCCATAACATGAAATTTAAATGAATTTCCCTTTATTCATAGCGCGACGTTATCTCTTCTCACGGAAGTCACATAACATCATCAATATCATTTCGATGATATCGGGAATCGGTGTTATGATTGTGACCGCGGCCCTGGTGATCGTTCTGTCGGTATTCAATGGTTTCGCAAGATTGTCGGAATCTCTGTTCAACTCATTCAACCCCGATATGGCCATCACCCTGAAGAAGGGAAAAACCTTCAGTTCCGGGGAACTCGACATCAGCCTTATAAAAAAAATAAAGGGTGTAAAATACGTCACCGAGGTAGTGGAGGAGAATGCCCTGATGAAATACCTCGACAAGCAATCTATTGTAACGCTCAAAGGGGTGAGCCGCGATTTTGGGAAGATGTGCGGTATCGATACCATGATGGCGGCCGGGCATTTTATTCTGGAGGAGGGGGGTATGAATTACGCGGTTCTGGGTTACGGAATCGCAGATTATTTGGGGGCCAACCTGAATGATTTTAAAAATCCTATCACAATATACGTGGCCCGGCGGGATGCAGATTTTTCGAATGTATTCGACAATGCCTTCAGCACCGCTTCAATATTTCCCTCAGGCACGTTCTCTATTCAGACCGATTTTGATGTGAAATATGTGCTGCTGCCTCTACGCTTCATGAAGCAGATTCTTGGGTACCATGATGAACTTACCTCGGTTGAGATAGGGCTTGACAAAACAGCTGACCCCGCGAAAGTCCAACAGGCCCTGATGGAAACCGCGGGGGATAAATTCAGGGTTAAGAACCGCTATGAACAGCAGGAAATTATTTACAAGATTTTCCGTACCGAGAAATGGGCTATTGTGATGATACTGGCGTTTATACTGCTTATAGCCACTTTCAACGTAACGGCATCGATCTCGATGCTTATCCTTGAGAAGAAGAAAGACATTGCCGTGCTGCAAAGCCTTGGCGCCACAAAAACGCTTGTGCAGCATATTTTTCTGATCGAGGGCCTGCTGATCTCATTTAGCGGAGCTCTGGCCGGGTTGATAATAGGCGGGGGTATCTGCTGGGCACAGATTCGTTTTGGCCTTGTAAGACTGGGAGACATCGACAGTACATTTGTTGTAAATACTTATCCGGTGCGTATGATTCCGCTTGATTTTATAATTATCTTTGTAATTGTTATGGCTATTGGCTTCTTTGCCGCTTGGTATCCGGTGTATAATATCCGGAAAGTTGATGCAACCATGATGCGCCCGGAATAGTCTATACAGCAACATGATTCCTAACCTACCCACATATGACACCTAAACATTTGATCAGGCTCATTCTCATGCTGATTTTTTTGCAGTTTTCTGCTGTGATGCTGGCTGGCAGCATCGACATTAAACCGGGCAGCAACAGTGTAAATTTCACTTCGGCGGCCTTTCAGTCACTGACGGTGAACGTGGACGTAAGCACACTTAACTTCCGCGATGTACAAACCAAACTCGGGTCTTTCGCTGAACTTTCTTCAGAAGGGTATGGATTTACCAACAATGTGGGGGTTCCAAAACTACCGGTGTATCACAAGCTGATCCAGGTTCCGGTTGATGCTGGCTATGATATCAGCATAACCAATTCTCATTTCAGGGATTACCTGCTCAGCGACCTTGGTATTGCTACCGCCCTCATTCCGGCTCAGGCACCTCTTTCGAAGCAGATCACCAACCCTGATGAAATTCCCTTTGTGATAAGCAGCCAGGCTTACCAGCAAAACAGGTTTACCGACGCCCCATTAGTGAATGTGACTCATGTTGGAACCATGAGAGCTGTAGTTCTCGCGAGGCTCGACATCTCGCCGGTTCAGTATAATCCCGTAACGGGAGTTCTTCGGGTATATGATCATATTGAAGCCACGATAGTATTTACCCATCCTGATCTTCAGGCCACTCAAAAGCTTCTCGAAAAATATTCATCGCCCTGGTACCAGGCTTTATACAGCAGAATTCCGAATGCCACTAAGTCGGCAGGTTCACTTATCACCTCCTCCCCTGCCACCTTTGTAATCGTTGCCCATTCTTCCTTCAAGAATACATTGAAACGTTTTATCGCGTGGAAAACCCGCAAAGGCTTTAAAGTCATTGCAGGATATACCGATAATCCGGTTGTTGGAACAACTACTGCCTCTATAAAGGCGTACCTTCAGAATCTCTACAACAATCCGCCATCAGGCTATAATGCCCCGAGTTTTGTTTTGTTCGTAGGCGATGTAGCGCAGATCCCGGCATGGAGCACAGGGGGTCATCCATCAGACTTATATTACTGCGATTACACGAACGACCATATGCCGGAAGTCACTTACGGACGATTTGCTGCCCAGAACGACGCCCAGCTGAATGTATACATCGACAAAGCCCTCGAATATGAGCAATACGCGATGCCATCGGATGCTTTTCTGGGTGAATGTGTAATGGTTGCCGGAGCCGATCCGACAAATGGCCCTACCTATGGTAACGGCCAGATCAACTATGGAACCATCAATTATTTCAACGCCTCTCACAATCTTTCATCCCACACCTACCTTCAGCCAGAGCCGGGTGGGGCTAATTACGCACAGAATATACGCACGAATGTCTCCAATGGAGTTGGTTATGCGAACTATACCGCTCACGGCAGTGAATCGGGATGGGCTGATCCTTCCTTTTCGATCTCCGACATTCCTGCCCTTCAGAATGCCCATAAATACCCGCTGATGATAGGCAACTGCTGCAAAGCCTCCAACTTTAGCGTAAGCTGTTTTGCAAAAGAGATTACCCGGGTTGCCAATAAAGGCGCCCTGGGTTATATCGGCTGTTCCGATTATTCGTATTGGGATGAGGATTACTGGTGGGGCTGCGGGTACAAATCGATTATTGCCACCGGACCGCCTTACAACCCGGCACACCTGGGTTCGTACGACAAGACTTTCCATGACCACGGAGAATCGCTCTCAAACTATTTTGTCACGATGGGCCAGATGGTCCAGGGAGGCGATTATGCAGTGGAGGAATCCAGTTCAGGTATGAAATTATATTACTGGGAAACATACTGCCTGATGGGAGACCCCTCGCTTTGCGTGTACTATTCCATTCCTTCAGCGTTACAGGCTACTTTCGAGCATGTAAGGCTGCTCACTATGACCACTTTAAATGTTACAACAGAGCCTTTGTCGTACGTGTCTTTATCGCTTAACGACACTACCCTTATGGATGCACGTTTTGTTGATTCCACAGGTATTGCCGCGCTTACTTTCCCAGCCGTTCAGGGACCATGTTACGCACGACTGATCATCACCAGGCAAAACCGTAAGCCGATTATCGACAGCGTACAGTTTATTCCGGCCGAGGGGCCCTATATTACGCTGGGTGGCTATTCCATTAATGACTCTGTTGGAGGAAATAACAATCACCAGGCCGATTACAATGAATCGGTCGGACTCACTGTGACCCTGAACAATCTTGGAGTTATGGAATCGGCTGATGTTACAGGAACACTAAGCACAGCCGATACCAATGTTGTTATAACACAACCCACATTTAATTTTGGCCCGGTACCTGTTGGGGGTAGTATAACAGGCAGTAACGCGTTTACCATGCATGTAAAAGACAATGTTACAGACCAGGCTCAGGTGACTTGCAACCTTGCACTCAGCGACGGTTCACATTCCTGGACCCAGGATCTTGACATCACACTGAATGCCCCGGTAATGAATGTAACAGCTATCCAGGTTCTGGATCCTGCTCCAGGCGGGAACAACAACGGGGTGCTGGATCCGGGCGAAACAGCTACTCTTAAATTCACTATCATGAACAGCGGTCATGCTGTTGCAGTAAACACTATTGCACATCTGCTGGTCAATTCCCAGAGCACACCCTACATCCTTGTAAACAATCATGACATCTATCTTGGGGACGTTCCATCACTCAGCGCTTCCTATGCGAATTTCAATGTATCGGTGAATGGCATCACACCCATTGGGACCAATGTGATTCTGGATTATTCAGGAACTACCGGCCTGAGCAGCCAGTATATCCTTACCAAAGCCTGTACTCTGGAGATTGGCCAGATGCCTGTATCAAACATGCACACCGGCACGGAAACCACCTGTGGAAGCTGGTTTTATGATTCGGGTGGACCTCTGATGAATTATTCCAATTACGAGAACTTTACTCTTACATTCAATCCCGCAACACCCGGAGCGACCATGAAAGTCAAATTCTATTCTTTCAACGTCGAAACTGCTGCATCCTGCAACAAAGACTATTTCAATGTATTTGACGGAACATCCATCTCTGATCCTTTGCTGGGCATGTACTGCGGAACTACGATTCCCGACAGCCTGATGGCTACTTCTTCTTCGGGAGCTCTCACCTTCCTCTTCCGCTCAAATGCTACAGTCAACACGGCCGGATGGAAATCAATGGTAAGCTGTGTGGGCGGTCCCCTTAGCTTTCAGGCTAACGCCTTCCCTTCCACTGTCTGCCAGGGCGGCTTATCCCAGCTGGCAGCGATTCCCAGCGGAGGAAGCGGAACCTATACCTACCAATGGACTCCTTCTACATATCTCGATGACCCCACCAAACAGTTTCCTGTTTCAGTGCCCGGATCGGATATAAGTTATACCGTGACCGTTTCCGACGGTTCCACCAGCCTTAGCTCATCTGCTATCCCGGTGACCCTGGCCCCTGTTCCGACAGCACCTGTAATTTCATTGAACGGAAGCCAGCTGGAGTCGAATCTGAGCTCAGGAAATCAGTGGTATCTGAACGGAAATGCAATCGCCGGCGCAAACTCACAGACCTGTCAGCTTTCGGCCTATGGCAATTATACCGACATAAACACTGATCCCGGCAGCCTTTGCTCTTCCCTTCCCTCAAATACTATCATTTATTATCCCGTGGGTATAGGTTCAGGTTTATCTGGCAATTCCGTGGCGGTATATCCCAACCCATTCAGCGATAAATTTACTGTTGCATTTGATGCTGAGAAACAGGGATCGGTTATCGTTAATGTTTACGACACTTACGGAAACAACGTGATGGTAAAGAGTCAGAATATTTTACCGCGAGGCGGAAGACAAACCGTCACTATCGACGCTTCACGTTTGAGTCCCGGCATGTATTTTTGCAGGATTCAGGCTGAAAACTGGACTGAAATCCGAAAAATAATTTTGAGCAGATAAAGAATCTCAGTTTATTTCGATGGTTTGATTACTGCTTCGCTTACCCCGATAACCTCCCCGTACTGGGTTGCCGAGGGATCAAGAATTACGGTGATAAGCAGGAGATGTTTGGTATTCCAGGCTGAATTGACCACTGTAAACTTCTTGGTGAAGGCATACCATTTATCGGCTTCTATTGCAGTTGTCAACTGTTCCCCATAAGCTCCGTTCATCGAACCCCTGAAGGTGTGCATGTAAACGTAATTTTGTATATCGGGCGTTGTTCCTGCCTCCGGATCCTTGTTGGACTGTAGTCCGATAATGCTGTCTTCCAAAATATAATATGCAATGTTTGCTCCTGCAGCATATGCCTTTTTAAATAATACGCTGCCTGATACTGAGATCTCTTTGGTGCTGTTCACTGAAGCTACGGTTTTCAGATATGTCTTTATGGGCTTGGCAAGCTGGAGTTCGACAGCCTTGCCCCAGTCATCAGGGCTCACAGGAAAGACATTATTATAAGTGGTCCTGTTGACGAGACCCATGGGCACGTACGAAATTCCATAATTCAGACTCCACAAAGTTCCAATGGGCGTCTTCAGGTTGAGAGTGTACTTCGCGTTGGAATCGGCCAGGTCGGTGGCATGGATGGCCATAAGTATGACCTTGTTTTTATAATATGAAACGATCTGATGAGCCTGCATTGTAGCCAGCGGACAGTTGTTGCACCTGTGACCCGTGAACTCTTCGAGCAACACAAAGGGTTTATTGGCAGTGTCATATTCAGTCTTTACAGTAGCATAGGGAGGTTCCAGCTTGTCGCAGGATGTCATTATACAGATGGAGACTAATAAGGCAGGTATTAATATTCTGAATAGTTTCATAAACTTCTGTTTCTCGTTCAAATCAAATTAAAGACTGCTGGTGATGGTAAGAGTAAATCCGCTGGATTGTGGCACGTAACGGCAAACCCCGCCCACGCAGATGATACCATCGCGTTGCCTGCCGTAAGCAAGCTGAATGCGTGTGGTATTATAAACAAAGCCCGCGGCTACATTGTAATATTGAAGCTGTTTAGCGGGTTCAGGATTTCCGTAGTTATACTGGTCGGAGATGGTAAAGAACCATTTCGGTGAAACAGTGATCTCCATCATGGCGGAAGCCCAGTTTCCATTATCCTGCTTAGTCCATAAACCCTGGAGTTCCCAGCGCAACGATAATTTTTTACTGACATTGTATGTAAAGTCGGCGATACCGATCTGGGAGTAAACTGTGGGAGCTCCCAAGTGACCCTGCACCACGGCTATATTGTAGGTCTGGTAGAGATATTCAAAAATACCCTTGAATTTTTTTCCGAATTTCTTGGTAATATCTACCTGAATTTCCTGCCAGTAAACATCATTCCCAATGGAATAGAAGCTGGTATTATACCCCAGGGTCCCGGTCTGCCCGATGAAGGTTGAATCGTTGATGGGGGTTTTTCTGATCGAATTCACCTGAGAGAAATCAACTTCAAAAGTAATCCCTGTCTTTCCCCCGAGTTTTGTGTTCTTCGGAATAGTATACACCACGCTGCCAGCAATCCCGACTTCACCGGTAGTTTGGGTTGCATAGGGGTACATGGCTGCAAGGGCATAGGTGTGTTCCTTGTTGATGGCCGGGAGGTAATTGATATCCAGGCCATTAATTGCATAAGTCCGGTTCGACTTATAGCTGAAATTGTCGATCCATTTTGATTTCACCTCAATCCCAAGATTCTTCCTGGAATACGACAGGTCCAAAAGAATTGCATCGCCCGGCCTGTAAATGTATCTATTCATTTTCGACGGGTCATTGATCTTGTGGGCGTATTCGGTATAAAAATTAAAACCGGCATAGTTCAGATTCAAACGGCCACCGTAGCAGGCAACGTTTTCGGGCAGATTTAGCACATAGGTCTTGTTATCTATTGAATAGGGCATGGTTTTACCGGCCTGATAGTCGCTTACGAAACTTCCGCCAGCCGTGATCTTAAATTTTGAATTGGAAAACCCATTAAACATATCGTTGAGGTTGAAATCGGCATCAAAGCCTTTGACAATACCCCTGTTGTTATTTTCATATGGAATCCAGAATGTTCTCTGCACTCCGTACACTCCCGTAAAAGTGATGCCTTTGGAGGGCATAAACTTCACCCTGAGACCCTTCATTGAATTATCATAGCCGAGCGTCCATTCCTGATATGTTCTCAAAGTCATCCCCTCGCCGAACTGCTCATAAAAATTGCCAGCCGTAATTTCCAGAAGATCGTTTTTGTATTTAACGTACCAATAAGGCACGCCGTAACCCTGGTATGCCGGGTCATAACCCAGAAGTGGAGGAAGGTAAGCCTCAAACCTCATGCCGGCATAAAAGTTCTTGTACTCATAGTTCACCTCGGTGTATCCGTTCATCCTGATCGGTTGTCCGTTAAGCGACTGGGTGGTAATACCCATTGCTGCATCCGGCTGATATAAAGCGGCGTCGGCCTGAAAAGTCCCGGTGATCTGAGAGTTTCTCAGGAAATCCTGGGCTTTCAGTCCCGGCTGAAGGAGTCCCGCAAGCATTAGCACGATTAGAAACAGTATAGTCTTTTTCAAAGCTTTTAGTTTTTGAGTTTATTTTATTTCCTCGCCTTTAACGATTTTCCTAACCACTTCAATAATATCATTTTCATTGCCTTCGGCGAAGGTTGTGTGGCTCCAAACAATTTCTCCCTTCCCGTTCAGGACAAAGGTCATGGGGATAGGGCCGACTCCCATGGCACGCTTCAGATCAGAGTTCTGGTCAAGCAGAACAGTATAAGACCATCCTTTTCCGTCAACGTATGGCCTGACCTGGGAGGACGACCTGGTGTCATCGATGGAAATTGCATAAAGCTTAACCCCTGTTTCCTTTACCCAGTCATCATATACATCAGAAATGGCGCTTAATTCGCGTACGCAAGGCTTGCACCAGGTGGCCCAGAAATCAAGGATAATGGGTTTGCCCCCGTTGTTGATGTCGGCCGTGCTGAAAAGGTTCCCGTAAATATCCTTAATGCTCACGACCGGAACAGTTTTCCGCCTGGCAGATGCATCTTCGGTCTGGGCAAAAGTGATAAGAAAAGCGCTTAGACAAATGAATATTAAAGTCGTTTTTTTCATGAGTATCTTGTTATTAGATTAACACGATACAAAAATACGATTTATTCAGACATTGTACACCTCGAGAATTTTGCATGCAGGCCGCGGGGATAGTGAAATTTTTTCGAGCAAAGCGGGAATCAGCAAGACTTCTCCTTTTGAGATTGTTTCTTTCCCCGACGCATAGCCGATTTCAGCTGAACCTTCAAGGCAGATATAAATTACAAAAGAGTCGATTGCTGAATAGTCTTTAAGCATTGTAAGGTTGAACTCAATCAGGCTGGTATGGAAATACGGACTTTGAACCAGATCCACCGAATGATTCACCTCTTGCCCGTATATCGTACGGTATGATGCAGGAACAGTAAAATCCATGGCATCCATTGCAAGCTCTGTATGCATTTCGCGGGATTTTCCCTGATCGTCCACCCTGTCCCAGTCATACAGGCGATAGGTCGTATCGGAAGTCTGCTGGATCTCGGCAAGAAGTATACCAGGACCGAGAGCATGCAGCCGTCCTGCAGGTATATAAAAGACATCTCCCTTTTTTACCGTTTCATAATTCATGATATTCTTTAAGGTTTTCTCCTTCAGACATTTCAGGAAAAATTCCCTGTTGATCGTACGGTTAAAACCCGATATCAGTTCAGCTCCGGGTTCGGCATCGAGCACATACCACATCTCGGTTTTTCCTCCACCCAGCTTGCGTTTTGCGGCCAGGATATCATCGGGATGAACCTGTACAGAAAGCCAGTCTCCGGCATCAATGAACTTGATAAGAATCGGAAACTGATCTTTATGTTTTGCAAAAGTTCGCTCCCCAACCAGATCATCCATATACACTTCAAGAACCTCGTTCAGCTCATTTCCCTTCAGAAACCCATTATTTACTATGGTTTGTGAATCCGGCACGCCCGAAAGCATCCAGGCTTCACCTATGTTTGGGTGAGGAGAGAAATTTATTCCGAGCGAAGTTTGAATCTTTTGTCCGCCCCATATCTTCTCGCGGAACAATGGTTTGAACTTTAACGGGTATAAGGTGTTCATAAAATTTATCTTTGGATGACGAAAATCGTGTAACTTTGGTTTCCTCCAGAAGCAAAATTAACATTTTCGGGAGAAATCTGCGCTATGTTGTGTATTGGTATTACAGGAACCCTTGGAGCCGGGAAAGGCACTGTGGTTGAATATCTTGAAAAGAATCGGGGGTTTAAACATTTTTCGGTCCGGAATTTTCTTCTGGAAACTATTCGTAAGGAAGGGTTGCCCGAGAACCGCGACAGCATGTTTTTAACCGGGAATCGTTTAAGAAAAGAGTTTTGTCCTTCATATGTGGTCGACTGTTTGTACGAGCAGGCAACCGAAAGCAATGAAGACTGTATTATTGAAAGCATTCGCACACCCGGTGAAGCAATCTCCTTGCGTTCCAAAGGAAATTTTCACCTTCTGGCAGTGGATGCAGACCAAAAGTTAAGGTATGACCGCATTGTGGAAAGAAAATCAGAAACAGATCATGTTTCTTTTACTACTTTCACCGAGAATGAGGAGCGGGAGATGACATCCGCCGATCCAAACCAGCAGAACATCAGGGAATGCATCCGAATGGCCGATTTCGTGCTCACCAACGACGGCAGCAGGGAAGAACTTTTTGCGCAGCTGGAGGAAATTTTAAAAAAAATCTGATATGGAAGAACAGCCTTATATCCGCCCGAGCTGGGACCAGTATTTTATGGAGATCGCAAATACCGTAGCCACACGGGCTACCTGTGACCGGGGAAGAAGCGGATGCGTGATTGCCCGTGACAAGCAGATACTGGTCTCAGGATACGTGGGCAGTCCGCGGGGATTACAGCATTGCGACGAGATCGGCCACCTGATGAAAAAGGTACACCATGATGATGGCCGCATCACACAGCATTGTATGCGAACCGTACATGCCGAACAAAATGCCATCTGCCAGGCCGCCCGGCTTGGTATCTCACTGCAGGGGGCAACGATATATTGCCGTATGACACCCTGCCGTACCTGCGCCATGCTGATTATTAACTGCGGGATAGAACGTGTGGTATGCGAAAGGAAGTACCACGATGGCCTTGAAAGCGAAGAAATGTTCAGTCAATCAGGGGTTACCCTCGAATATGTGTATAACGAGGTACAGGAATACAAAAATCAGCAGGGATGAAAAGCCCTGACCTGTCGGAATATCAATGAATATTATCTGAATGCCCAGCGATCAAGGATTATCCCGGTCCAGGTTTGAAGCTTTGTTCCGAGGCGAATACAAAGGCATGCTGCTTTTTGCCATACGATATTTGAAAGACGAGGAAGCTGCAAAGGAAATCGTTCAGGAAGCATTTATTTCATTGTGGGAGAAACGGGAATCCATCGATCCGGAGGGCCCGGTAAAGTCCTATCTTTCGACCTCGGTGAGGAACCGCTGCCTGAACTATCTGCGCGACAACAAACGGTTCAGCGGTACATTGCTGACCATTGAAGGGCTCTACCCCGATCCCTCATCCGCAGAAAATAATACAATGGAATTAAGGGAACTCAGTCAACAAATACAGGCCGCCATTGCAGAATTACCCGAAAAATGCAGGGAAGTGTTCGAGCTGAACCGTTTTGAGCAGATGAAATACCAGCAGATCGCCGACCACCTTCAGATTTCCATCAAAACCGTGGAGACTCAGATGTCGAAGGCGCTGGCGCATTTAAGGGGAAGAATCCTAATCTGATCCCGCGAAAAATTTCTGAGATTATCCTATCACTTTCAACAACTTGGCGGATTAAGTTATAAAAAGACATTTTTGGATGTCTGATTTATAACTTTACAATGAGAAAAAGGAAACCTGCTTATTCCTGGAAGAAAGTAATGACTGCCCGGGAGATCATGGCCGAACTTAGTAAAAATGATTGGGAATTAACAAGGATTAAAGGAAGTCATTATATCTTTGTAAAAAATGGAGAATCTGTAATGGTTCCTTTTCACAAGAATGTTAAAAAAGGAGTTTTTGAGAGTATTAAGAAACTTGTCGAAATTGCCGAAACCAAATCAGAATAAAATGAAACTTTTGTCCTTAACCTATAAAATAACACCTGAGAAAGAGGGAGGATTCTCGGTGTTTTGTCTTGACTGGAAATCGGTTAATACCCAAGGCGAAACGATTGCAGATTGTAAAAAAAATGCCATTGAAGCCACTGAACTGATGATTGAAGTATACAATGACGGCAAACTTGACAAGCAATCATATCCTAAAATTCGGAACCATGCTGCCAATCCTTATAATTTTCAGCTAACATTTGATATTGAAACGGCGAAACATATCAGGCTGGCCAGCATTCAGAAAAAAGCTCATCTTCATCCATTGAGAAATATTGTTGCTTTTCTCTAGGGTAGGTACCAATTGCACCCACCCTTTAAACGGATGTCAGAATTTCAACTGGGGAACAAATTGTCCCCTCCTTGTTCAGATCCAATCAATCATTATTCCCAGGGATCAATTAATGAAAGCCCTGAAATGATTATAAAATCCTTTTTATTGTGTGTCACTAGAACCATATTCTCCGTTAATGCTGTAGCTGCAATTATTGCATCAGGGATTTTTATTCTTAACTGCTTTCTCAATTCTATCGTATTTTTAACAACAGACTCGGTTAACGAATAAACCAATGATGCAGTAATTAACTTCTGCAGAATGTCCTGAACATCCGGGGTAACAGCAAAACCAAGAATTTCCATTTTGGTGATCACCGAAATGTTTGGCCCTTCATCTATAATCCTGCAAATAAAAGCATGCCCTTGTTTCGGAAGTTTGCCCGCAAGAAAGTCGATAACAACATTACTGTCTATCAGATATCGCGATCCCATTCCTCACGGCTTTTGGTAACGTATTTTTGCATTTCCTCAGCAACCGACAGGGATATTGAACCCGATAATTGTTCAGATAGCTTTAAGCTCTTACTTTTCCTTTTCCTGATAATTCTGAGTAAATGCAACTCTTCCAAATCTTTGAGAAGCTTTAGGGTTTTGTTATTGGTTACCTGAATCTCAATGGTTGTCATAGTTATATTGGTTTGATTACAAAGATAAGTGTTTGTCAATTGATTTGCTTTTCTTCTTAATCAGTCAAGATTGAAAAAGTGACAGGGTTTTCAACCAATGAAAAAATTCAAAAATTTTACAAAAACCCCACTCAATATCCCAAAGGCCTTCGAGTTTTCACCTGCTCTGCTTTATTCGAAATTAAGTCTTTGATGGCCTGGAGAATCAAGGTAATTTGTTTATCATGATGGCTGAGAGAGTTTTCCAATTCCTGAATTTTCATTGCCAACTCTTTGTTTGATTCAAGATATTCACGGATAAGGACAAAAGCTCGCATGATTGCAATATTTACAGCAATAGCCCTGGATGAGTTCAAAATACCAGATAACATGGCTACACCTTGTTCTGTAAAAACCAAAGGATTTTTCCGGAGGCCCATCTGCTTAGAATTGGATATCACAAATTGTGATATCCAATTGTTAAATTCCTGATCTGTAAGCTGAAACATAAAGTCACGAGGAAATCTGCCAATATTTCTTCTTAATGATTGATTCAATACTCTTGTTTCAACCACGTATAAATCTGCAAGATCACGATCGATCATGACTCGTTTATTCCTGATGATATATATACGGTTGATAACTTAATCATTTTCGGGATAGGTTGTATTCTCATTTTTGTTGTTTGAATACAACATATTTGACGTATATTTGTTGTTTCAAAACAACAGTCATGGAATATTTGTTCGAACTATCTGATAATGTGATGAAATTATCAAAGCAAGATTTCAGGCGCTATCTTTTTTCACGAATCCCGATGGATCAGCAATTGGTAATAATTAAGGGTGCAAGGGGAACAGGTAAGACTACTCTTTTGTTGCAATTGATGGAATCCCTTAAGGTGAAACATCATGAAAAACTTTATATCAGTCTGGATAACATTTACTTCCTCGAAAATAAGCTTTTTCATGTTGCCGACAGGTTTTTAAAGCAGGGAGGGAAATATCTGTTCCTGGACGAAATTCACCGGTACCCTGGATGGGCCATTGAGATCAAGAACATCTATGATCATTTTCATGAGCTTCAGATTATAGGCACCGGATCATCTGCTTTAAATATTCACAAGGGCGAGGCTGATCTGAGCCGACGTGCCCTGATGTTCAATTTGAACGAACTCTCTGTTCGTGAATTTCTTGCTCTCTCTTCAAACGAACCAACAGGGATTTTCAGCCTGTCAGACATCCTGGATCATCATCATGAAATCAGTTCCGACATTACAAGAAAAATCCAACCACTCAGAATATTCCAAAATTACCTCCGTACCGGCGCCTATCCCTTTTTATTAGAAGGGCCTGATTTTTATCACGAACGTTTAAGATCAGGTATAAACACCATCATCGAAACCGATCTGCCGGCATTTGAAAACATCTCTTATCATTCCATAATTCAGATAAAAAAGCTATTATTTATTCTCTCAGAATCGGTTCCTTTCACTCCGAATATTTCAGAACTTGGCCGCAAAATGGGTATCAGCCGCGATATTTTATTGCGATATCTGTATCTTCTTGAAAAAGCTGAACTTTTGTTTCAGTTAAGGAGGGAAACAAAAGGTATCAGCTACCTAAGTAAACCAAATAAAATATATCTGCATAACCCGAATATTTCTTTTGCCTTATCTCCAAACAGGCCAGACAAAGGCAATCTCCGTGAAACTTTTATTCTGAATCAATTATCTGTTTTTCATGAAGTAACTTCGACGGAGAAAGGTGATTTCATGATCGACAATCAATACATCCTCGAAGTGGGTGGAAAGAAAAAGAACAAGGATCAGATCAAAGATGTTCCCAAAAGTTTTATCGCGGCCGATGACATTGAGACAGGTATTGGAAACAAGATTCCTCTTTGGTTATTTGGTTTTTTATACTAAGGATGGTTAATTTTATCATTCGTTCGATTATAAAAAACTAACTTGTTGTTTGCTATCAAACAAAACAGTCAGTGATCCCGATGGAGACAGGTTTCTGAAAGATGGTTCAGGAAATTAGTAACCCCAGATAATCTTCCATTTTATGGATTAGATAAAACGGCAGATTCAACAATCTGAATTTTTTCCCGGTGATGGTCACTGCCTCTTCTATTTTAAATATTCCGGAATAAATTTTAACCCCATACCCATGTGGCGCCATATCGATAAATTGATGCAGTGACCGGAGATGCCCGGTGGTATTGCTTTTTACTTCAACCGGAATCAGCATTCCCTTATATGAAAAAAGAAAATCAATTTCTGCCTGAGACTGACGTTTCTCACGAACCCAAAAATTGAGATGAGCAAGGGCCCCTGATTGCAGCGCCAGCAATTCCTGACCGGTCAGGTGCTCAGCAATCCTGCCTTCGTAAATATCACTGAGCAACTGACTGCCAAAAAGATTCTCTTGCAATCCTGTAATAAAATTGACCAGACCTGTATCGAGTAACTGAAGTTTTGGCGATTTTCGAATATCCGGAATTATGGGTTGCCGCGATTCAACCGAAGGATAAACCAACTGGAGGAGCAGCGCCTTCTCAAGTAACCGGAACGCATCACCAATATCGCGTGAACTAAAAGTCGATTTTCCGAATCCCTCAAATTTGATCCGGGTTGCTGCATAATAAAATGATTGACGGATCACAAAGCGCAGTATCCTTGTAAATCTGTCGTTGGGGGCATATTTTTCAACATCATCAAGGTATGAAGCGATGAGACTGTCGTACAGTGGTTGCAATGTTACAAGATCTCTGGTTTCCACGAATTTTTTAACAATCGCAGGCATGCCACCAATAAAAGTGTAGGTTCGGACGAGATTAAGAAGTTGATCGTGTGCATATACCGGAAAAGGGATGGTATTCAGCGCATTTATCGCCTGATCCTGACCGGAGGCGTTTAGAAATTCAGAAAATGAAACAGGCCTGACAATCCGGAAATCAACCCGGCCAACCGGAAATGCGACATGCTTGTCAATCAGCGTTTCCAGCAACGACCCGGCTGCCACAACATAATATTGGGGAAATTGCTCATGAAAATACCTGAGCATTGCAACCGTTTTTGGGGAATTTTGGATCTCATCAATAAATATCAGGGTCTTCCCGCTGTTCATGGGGATTTGGCGGGTAAAAAACAAGGCCGGAATCAGGTTTTCAACATCATCATGCTCCTTGAATATTTTCAGATCAGCGCTTCTATCCAGATTAAAGGAAATTGAATGGGTAAATTGCCGGGCAAACATCTCAATTGCGGTTGTTTTCCCAACCTGCCGGGCGCCCCTAAGAATCAAAGGCTTGTGATCGGAATCATAGGCCCATTCCGACAAGTCATTTAATATCTTCCTGAAAAACATTTTGTCATATTGTAAAACACAAATGTACACAATAATTACATATTGTAAAATTAATTAATGGATATATTTGACATGATGTAAGACCAATTTGTTTTTTCAAAGACAAAAATGCTTGTTGTTTACTATCATACAAATTTGTATTTTTGTATCAAACAACCGTAATATGATCAGGAAAGAAGATTTAAGGACCATAATCAGGGAACAATACCTTACACTTAAGGAGGATCCGGACGAAATCCCCAGAACTTCACTTGAAAATATCGACCTGGAATCCAGGCAGGCATTGATCGTAACCGGGGTAAGGCGATGCGGGAAAAGTACAATCATCAAACAATTGATGAGACGCAATCCCGGATTTTATTTCATGACGTTTGAGGATCTCCGGCTGAGCGATTTTGAGCCTGGTGATTTTGAGCGGGTTGAGGAAGTTTTTGCGGAGGAATATGGGAACTGTGACTTTTATTTTTTGGATGAGATTCAGAACATTACCGGTTGGGAAAAGTTCATCAGGCAGAAACTGGATCAAGGCAGGAAAGTGATCATAACCGGTTCCAACGCGCATCTGCTGAGCCGCGAATTGGGAACACACCTCACTGGAAGGCATCTCGATTATGAGCTTTTCCCGTTCACCTACGATGAGTACCTGGCATTTTGCAAGATCGGAAACACGGCAGATTCTTTCATGGATTATCTTAGCCATGGCGGATTCCCTGAATTTTTGCACAACAAGAAAAGGGAATATCTTCAAACCCTGATGACCGATATTCTAATACGTGATATTGCTGTTCGCAGAGGAATCAGGAATGTAAAAACCCTGAAAGAGATAGCCGTGTTCCTGATGAGCAACCTGGGCAAGGAATTTTCGTTTCATTCTCTCAGGAAAACTTTCAGTATTGGAGCGGTTACAACTGTGATTGAATACATGTCATTCTTTGAAGAATGTTATCTTTTGTTCACAATTTCAAAGTTTGATTATTCGCTGAAAAAGCAGGCCTATAATCCCAAAAAAGTATACGCAATCGACAATGGTCTTGCCATTGCCAATTCCCTCTCATTTTCATCCGACACCGGAAGGATGCTTGAAAATCTTGTTTTCGTGATGTTGCGGAGGAAGCATCATGAAATCTATTATTTCAGAAATGAAAGGGAATGCGATTTCGTGATAAAAGAAAGGGGCAGCATTCATCTGGTTATCCAGGTTTGTGCAAAGCTCAATTCCGACAATAAAGTGCGGGAAATCGAAGGGCTGTTTGAAGCCATGGTTTACTTTGACCTGAACGAAGGTTATCTGCTTACAATTGATGAAGACGATGAACTCATCAGGGAAGGCCGGTTAATCCGCATTGTTTCATTTCGTAAATTTATCGCTGCCTGAATCAGGGTAGAGGGATATTCCTGTGTATAACAACTGATCATGGAAAAAGATCGCACATATTTTGAAGGTTTAATTGCCAGGTATTTCAGCGGGGAAGCCAGTCCTGAAGAGGTTGCTGAGCTTTCGGCCTGGGTTGCACTATCGGCCGGGAACGAGAGCATTTTCAAAGCTTCACAGCTTGCCTGGACGGCCTTGGAGACGTACCGGATTGAAGAGAGCGTGGATGTGGAGGAAGAATTTCAGAAAATGTACGATGTACGATGTACGATGTACGATTTAAAAACCACGAATCACGAATCACGAATCACGAATCACGAATCACGGCTCACGAATCACGACTCACGGCTCACGACTCACGACTCCCGCATCCTGCATCCTGCATCCTTTATCCTGCGAGCTGCTGCAGTCATCATCCTCCTTGCCATTCCATCGTTCTTCCTTTACCGGTATTTCACCAAACCAGTGATGGAGGAACTTGCCGCCACCACAGGCCGGGTTGAATCCACCCTGCCCGATGGTTCAAAAATTTCACTGAACACCGGGGCTGTACTCAGGTATCCCGGGCAGTTCAGAGGGAAGAAGAGATCGGTAAGCCTAGAAGGGGAAGCTTATTTTGATGTGGCCCACGATGCTTCAAAGCCATTCATTATTGCCACCGACGGTGTCAGGGTTGAAGTGAAGGGAACTTCGTTTTACATCAACACCAGGTTGATGAACGGTGATTTCGAACTGGTGCTGACAACGGGTAAAGTCGAGCTTTACTTTGAAAGACAGCCCGGAAAGTCCATGACTGTGAGCCCTGGTGAAAAAGCTATAATTCACGGCGGTCAGATCAGCATCAGTCCGAATGAAGACGCCAACTATATGGCCTGGAAAACCCACAGGATCATATTCACCAACGACCCCCTGGATGCCGTGGCTGCTGCATTAAGTAAAGTATACCAGGCTGACATCCGCCTTGGCGATCCCTCTCTTGCAAGCTGCCGGCTCACGGCAACCTTTGACAATCAATCTCTTGAATCTGTACTCAAAATTATTAAGGCGACCTTAGATGTAGATGTCAGGAATTCCGGAACTTTAGTGGAAATTTCCGGCAAAGGATGCAGATAGAACCTGGAAAAACAATTTTTTTGCCTGAAGTTTACCGGAGTAGCAGAACAATCCTGAAGAAAGATGTGCTTTTCTTTCAGATTATTGAATTTTTGCGTTATATTTGCATACCAAACCATAAATATTAACGCTATTTTTTTATAGTAAAATGAAAATTCCACGGCTATTGACACGCATTGTCATCAACAGAATCAATGACAGTGATAAAGTCATCGTGATATATGGAGCAAGACAAACCGGTAAAACCACACTTGCTAAAGAAATAATCTCAGCCCTTCCATACAGAACTCTTAGTATTAATGCCGACCAGAAGAAATATCTGGATGTTCTGGCAAGCCGCGACAGCGCTCAGATGGCCGCCCTTATAGGAAATAACGAGTTTCTGTTTATTGACGAAGCTCAGCGCATCCCCGAAGCCGGGATCAATCTAAAGATTATTCATGATGAATTTCCCATGTTAAAGGTGATGGTCACCGGTTCTTCTTCTCTCGACCTCGCATCCAAAATTTCAGAACCCCTTACAGGGAGGAAAACCGTTTTCAATCTGTATCCCGTCTCCTGTCAGGAATTACTTAAAGTTCAAACATCCTTCGAAGTCAGCAACAGACTTGAAGAGTTATTGATTTATGGATCTTATCCCGAAATTCTTATCACGAATTCTGCCAGGGAAAAACGATCCTGTCTTGAGGAGATTGGCGGGTCTTACCTTTTCAGGGACATCTTCGATTTGCTGAATCTGAGAAACAAGGAGAAATTATACGATTTATTGCGTTTGCTCGCATTTCAGATTGGTTCGGAAGTATCGGTTCATGAGCTTAGCAATACGCTGAAAATGAACCGGGAAACAGTAGAAAATTATCTTTCACTATTAGAGCAGACCTTCATTATTTTTAAATTAAGGTCATTCAATCGCAATATGCGAAAAGAAATCTCGAAAATGAATAAGTATTTTTTCTACGATCTGGGGATACGAAATTACATCATCAACAATTTCAACCCGCTGAAACTGCGCAACGACACCGGGCATCTCTGGGAGAATTTCCTGCTTGCAGAACGGATGAAATTTTTAGCTTATAATCAAGTTCAGGTAAATACTTATTTCTGGCGAACATACACCGGGGCCGAATTGGATTACGTTGAAGAGAGAGATGGATTACTTACTGCCTATGAATTCAAATGGAACCATAAGCTGGTCAGGCCACCGGCTTCCTGGGTTGAAAACTATGGAGGTGCATTTTATTTGATTTCACCTGAAAACTGGCAGGGATTTATTAGTTAATGTGTTAAAGTATTGAAAAAAAGTATGTTGCGGATTACCGATGCAGGATGCGGGATGCGGGATGCAGGATGCAGGATGCGGGATGCAGGATACAGGATGCGGGATGCAAGATGCAGGATGCGGGATGCAGGATGCAGGATGCGGGATGCAGGATACAGGATGCGGGATGCAAGATACAGGATATTGGTTCTGTGCATGCTTTTGGCATTTAACCTCCAGGGTCAGATTCTTGAAAAGCAGATAAGCATCAGAATCAAAAACCAGAGCATCACTTCGGCCCTGAAATCAATTTCCGAAGCAGGTGAAGTAAATTTCTCGTACAATCCTCAAAGCCTGCCCACCGATAAAACGATCAGCATCAGATGCCGTAACAAACCCTTAAAGGAGTTGCTGGATATCATTCTCAAACCGCTGGGCATTTCGTATTTTGAGCTTGAGAATCAGATCGTACTGAAAGTTTCTGTCGCCTCCACCCCTGCCCGGCAATCCGAGGTGGTAAAACCCTTAAGGCATTTCACTATCAGCGGTTATATCAGAGAAAAGAGCAGCGGGGAGGCGCTGATCGGCGCCAACGTCTATGCAAAAGGAACTGCTTACGGAACCACCACGAATTCTTATGGTTTTTATTCACTCACTCTTCCTGAGGGCGACTATTTACTGAATTTTTCTTTTCTTGGTTTCAGTCAGATTCCTGATGAGCTTACGGTGAATTCCGACCTTAAGATAAACAAGGAAATGAATGAAATAAAACTGGACATGAAGGAAGTGGAGGTGAAACCAAAAGAAACGGGATCAGACATCCGGCGAAGCCAGTTAAGTGATTTTAATTTTTCGAACCGTACCCTGGCAAGTCTGCCCGGTTTCGCAGGAGCTCCCGACATTCTGAAGGCTTTGCAGGCAGTACCTGGAATACGTTCCTTTGGCGACGGCTCGTCGTTGTTTTATGTACGGGGAGGGAACAGCGACCAGAATCTCTTGCTGCTGGATGAAGTCCCCCTTTACAATCCCTCGCATCTCTTCGGTTTTTTTTCGGCCGTTTCGCCTGATGCGGTGAACGATATCCAGGTCTATAAAGGCGATTTCCCTCCCAGTTTCGGAGGAAGGCTGAGTTCCGTTGTAGACGTGAAAGCAAGGGAAGGAAATATGAAACGTTTTGGATTCAGTGGAAACCTCGGGCCTTATGCATCGAACATTTCCATTGAAGGCCCGATCTGGAAAAACCATGCATCCTTTTTTATTTCGGGTCGGCTTTCAACACTCAACTGGCTGAACTATTTCCTGAAGGACCAGCCAGGTTTCAACATTCAGTTTTATGATATCAATGCCAAGCTGAACCTGATCACCAACGACAATAACAGGTTTTATCTCACTTTTTATATGGGCCGGGATGATTTCAGCCGGTTAAACACCTCGGCATACCGGACGTTTGGCATAAGCTGGGACAACATTCTCGGGACTGCACGCTGGAACCATGTATTCAACCAGAAACTTTTTTCCAATACTACCCTGAACTTCAGCCTGTACAACTATTACCTTTACACGACCGAAAACAGAAAAAGCTTCTGGACTTCTTCTATTTCAAATCTCAGCCTGAAATCAGACTTTACCTGGTTCCTCAATGCCAACAATACCGTGCGCTGGGGACTGGAAATTACAAACTACCATTCCAACCCGGGAAATATCAGTTCTGGTTCTGACGCATCGGGAAGCGCAGAGGTTCCCTCTGTTCCCAAATACCAATCGATGGAATACGATCTGTACCTGGGGAACGAACAAAAGCTTGGAGATCATATCATCTTAAAATACGGCATACGTCTGCCTTTGTGGCAGGATTTCGGGCAGACCACGGTTTATTTCTTCGACGCTAACCACCAGCTTATCGATTCAGCATTTTATGCGAAAAACACATCTTATTTCACATGTTTCAGTGCGGAACCCAGGCTAAGTGTAATATATAATGTTACCAACCGGACTTCCCTGAAATTCGGTTATACCCGGAACACTCAGTTCATTCAGCAGCTGTCAAATTCGACCGGCCCCTTTACTTCACTTGACATATGGGCTCCCTGCGGGCCGAATATACCTGCCCAGAAGGCCGACCAGTGGGCCCTGGGCTGTTATCAGAAATTATCCCGTGACCGCTTGCATTTCAGCGCCGAGGTTTTTTATAAAGCCTACCTCGATCATCTTGATTATCAAGACCATGCCAACCTGTTATATAATCCACTGATTGAAGGTCAGCTCCGTTTTGGTAAAGCCTGGGCTTACGGGCTTGAGCTGATGCTGAGAAAACCCGAAGGCCGGCTTACGGGATGGATTTCCTATACCTGGTCCAGGTCGCTGGTGCAGACCCCCGGGGTGAATAACAGCGAAGTATATCCGGCAAATTACGACAGTCCGAATGACGTCTGCATCAACATATCTTACGATACCCATCGCCACTGGGCCTTTTCGGCGATCTGGTATTATTATACCGGCAGCCCCGTAACAACCCCAAGCGGGTTTTATTACAACAACGGCTATTCCGTGCCGATCTACGGGGCCAAAAACAACAGCCGACTGCCCGATTACAACCGTCTGGACCTGTCAATGACTTACCGAATAAGCAATCCGGAAAAGCGTTTTCAGCAGAATATCATTTTTACTTTATATAATGCCTACGGACGATTTAACCCGTTTTCTCTGAGTTTTAACCGGTTTTTTGACAGTAACGGGAACCTTGTTGTTCCATCAAATACCCAGGGCGGATACCAGCTGGTCCCGACCACACTCTCTGTAGCCGGGATTATCCCGTCGATCAATTATCAATTTAAATTCTGATGAAAAAAATATTGCTGTATCTGCTGATGATGATGCCCCTGACTGCCTGTGTTAAACAGGTAAGCTGGGATGTAACGGGGGGTCCCCAGAACCTTATCGCTGTAAATGGCATCCTCACTTCCGAAAGAAAAACCCATACCATCGTGATCAACCATCCGGTTAGCGGGCTGAACGACACAGCCATGCCTGTAAGCGGGGCCACTGTGATCATTCATACTACCGATTCAACCTGGAACCTCTCTGAAAAGCCCGTTGGCAGCGGCAGGTATCAAACTCCCTCAACTTTCGCCGCATTTCTGAACAAAACCTATTCACTGAACATTTACAGCGGAAGTTCAGTTTATTCAGCAAAAGCCGAAATGGTAACCGGAACGACATTCTCCCAGCTTACCTATGCTCAGAATGAAAAAGACAACCTCTTTCATATTGAATATGTGGCAAGCGCTTTCAGCAGTTCACAACCGGCCATGTGGGAAATCCTGCTCGATTGGACCAGAGTGCCCGGATATGAGCATGCCGATCCCGCCAAATGCAAGGCAAGACTGCTCTTTTATACCCTCCCGACCCTGGATGTTAGCGAGATCTTTGCCCCGGTTATGGAACAGACTTCATTTCCCCGGGGGACAACAGTAACTGAAAGAAGATATTCACTGGCCCCGCCTCATGCTGAGTTTGTAAGGGAAATGCTTCTCGAAACCAGTTGGCAGGGAGGCTTATTCCCCACAGCTGCAGCGAATGTAAGTACTAACCTGAGCTCAGGGGCGGTAGGATTTTTCGGAGTATGTAGTGTGAATGAGCTATCCATTCAAGTAGCGAAGTAGCGCAAATCTGATATCAGATATCGGATATCAGATATCTGCCATCCGACATCAGGGTACACTCCAACATCCGTGTATAATAATTAAAGCGAAAATTAAACTCAAACAAATAGCCTTATGAAAACGATGAAAATCCTGACAATGAGCCTTATTCTTGTTACGCTGGCCTTCTTCTCCCTCACCTCCTGCAAGAAAACAAAAAACATCTCAGATCCTGCAAACACGAATTCGATTCAGAACCTGGCCAATGATGAAAACCAGGCAAATGCAGCTTCCGATGAAGCTATGGCCGATATCAACACGGTACTAGGCGGTTCAGGCGGGCTGAAATCCTCAGAAGGCCGTCCATGCAATGCCACTATAGATTCAACGGCCATTGCAAACGACACAATTACTTATTACATAACTTATGACGGTCTGAACTGCGCAGGAAATCTGAACCGTACCGGGCAGGTTGAAATAAAGAAACATATCGGTACCCGGTGGTATCAGGTTGGAGCAACCATCATCTACAAATACACCAACTTCCATGTAACTCATATTCGGTCACAGAAATCCCTCACTATAAACGGGCAAAAAACCATGACCAACGTAACCGGCGGACTTATTTTCATGATCCCGCAGTATATCACTTCGGTTACGTATAAAGACCAGGGATACATTACAGTTACTTTTAACGACACTACAACGAAATCGTGGAACGTTGCACGCCAGGTTACTTATACCAAGGCCGATAATAAATTCGTGCTCACTATCGATGGCTTCGGCTCTGCAGATGGTTATCACAACCTGGTTATGTGGGGAACCAACAGAAACAGTGAACAGTTTTATATCCAGATCCTCCAGTCGGTTGTTCACAAGCAGGCCTGCCAGTTCGACCCCTGTTCGGGACAGAAAAAAATTACGATTCCCGGCGATGCCAAAGGAGCTACCCTTACTTTCGGATACGACACTAACAACCAGCCTGTTACAGGCAATGATTGCCCAACCAAATATAAGGTTGACTGGTTCAAGAACGGCAACAGCGGAACTCTCTATCTTTTCCTACCCTAAACTACATATTGCCTGATTCGATGAGGCCGGGCTTTGATGCGGTCCGGCCTTTTTTTGTTCTCAGTAAATCAGCACCTCAGGCTGTGTTCCTGCTGAAATGCTCCCCCTGAACATCGCGTTTGTACTGAACGGCATGGCGATGTTCCCGTCTTTGTCGACAGCGATCAGACCACCCTCTCCACCTTTCGTTTTCAGCAAATCGAAAATCACAAACCGGGCTGCATCTTCCATGTTTTTGTTGGCATACATCATCTGAACTGCCACTGAATAGGCTGCACAGTCCCTGATAAAATACTCCCCATGTCCGGTACTTGAGACTGCGCATGAATTATTATTAGCCCAGGTCCCCGCACCTATAATGGGGCTGTCGCCAACCCTGCCGCCGGGTTTCATCATCATGCCTCCGGTGGATGTTCCCGCAGCCAGGTTACCGTATAAGTCAAGGGCAACACAGCCAACAGTTCCTTTTTTATTTGTGTCGGCGGATGATGGAGCGGGTCGCCCCGGCCCGGTTTTCATTTTGGCCGTTTTCCAGGCTTCAAGCCTTTCGGGCGTAATAAAATACGAGGGATCGACGATCTGAAGCCCGGCGTCTTTTGCAAAATCATCTGCCCCCTGTCCTATGAACAGCACATGCGGGGTTTTTTCCATCACCGCCCTCGCAGCAGTAATCGGGTTCTTTATGGTAGTCACGCAGGCAACAGCCCCGGCCTTTCCGGTTTTTCCATCCATGATGGAAGCATCCATCTCAGCCCTTCCATCATGGGTCAGAACAGCGCCCCTTCCTGCATTGAACATGGGGCAGTCTTCCAGGAACCGGATCACCGCTTCCACTGCATCCAGGCTGCTGCCGCCCGATGTAAGGATCACTGAACCGATCTTCAAAGCTCTGGTGAGCGAATCAGTATATTGCTTCTCAATCTCCGGTTTCATAACGCCTTTAACAGGACCGCCTGCTCCTCCATGAACAACAAGTACCCAGCGTTTGTTCCCCGTGGCGGTAGAATTACCGGGGGCCGGATTGGTCTGCGAGAAAAGCAATCCGCAGACAATAATAAATGTCAGTGTAAGAAAGATTCGGTTTTGTTTCATGCTGAGAAGTTCAAATTGCAATCTGATATCAGATATCAGATGGATAGAATTCCTTTTATTATGTGTGTGAAATTGACAAGCCCGGTAATCTGGAGAACGGTGAGGAGGATCGACAGAATGATCACGGCCCTAATGAAGCCGGCGCCTTTCTTTACAGCGAAATAGGAGGCAATTAGGGCTCCGATAACGCTGCCGGCCGACAACAGCAAACCGTACAAATAATGCACCTGCCCGTTGATCACGAACACGGCCAAAGCGAAGATTGCGTAAAAAAATACGATGAGATTCTTTACGGCATTGGCTTTTACCAGATCATAACCAGTTCCAAGCACCAGGGCCATCAGCATAAAATACCCGACACCCACCTGGATAAAACCACCGTAAAAACCTACTGCAAAAAATATTGCGAACTGCCACCATTTGAGGTTCTGCTGCAGTAATCCGGGGTTTTCCTTTAGCCAGCGGTCAGGTTTGTAAAAAAGAAAGAAAGCCATCATGATCATAGCCAGGATCATGGCTGTTTCGATCACTTTCTCATGTACATCAATAGCCAAATAAGCCCCCAGAATTGCGCCGATAGTCGCCGGGATGCCTAGCCATACCGGCCTCAGGTTGGTAAACATTTTCTGTTTAGTGAAGCTGCCTACCGACGAAAGGGTCTGAAAAAAAATACTGATACGGTTGGTTCCGTTGGCCACACCGGCAGGCAATCCAAGTATGATCAACAGGGACAGACTGATCACGGAACCTCCGCCAGATAAAGTATTAATGAACCCGACCAGGATGCCGGCGATGATGATGACGGTTATTGAGATTGCTGACATAGTGCTTTGTGAATCAGATATCAGATATCAGATATCAGATATCTGATGAGTGAGTTTGCTGTGTTTACGTGAATATAGTATGTAAATTATCATTCCTATCAATAGCCACACCAAAAAACGCATCCAGTTGGTAAGGCCGAGATGAACCATAAGGAAAAGGCTTGAGAGGAGTCCGAGTATCGGGATCAGTGACAGTTTCTTTACAATGCCCATTGTGGTAAGAATTATTGCGGCAATAATGAAAAGTAATAAGGGCACATCCTCCCTGCCGAAGTCGAGGCTGAACAAGCGATTCATGACCGACAGCTCCGGCGGATTCCAATAATAAAGTACCACCGCCACTCCGGCCCAGACCAAAGGGAGGGCGATCCTGGAATTTATGTATGGGACGTGGAAGCCTTTGGCGGATGGCAGATGGCCATCTTCCATTTCGCGACTTCGCCATTTCGCCATTTCGCCATTTTTAATTCCTCTCGGGTTTAGCACCAATACTCCCCCGCTCACCAGCACGAAGGCAAACAGCGTGCCAATGCTGGTAAGGTCAGTGACTTCGGTGAAGTTCATGAAAAGGGACGGGATGGATGCAAGGAGACCTGCCACCACGGTTGCAAAGGAAGGAGTACGAAAGCGTGGATGTATCCTCGAGAAGGCTTTTGGCAGCAGTCCGTCCCGGCTCATGCTCATCCAGATCCTGGGCTGGCCAACCTGGAAGACCAGGATCACGCTGGCCATCGCGATAATGGCAGCCAGGGAGACGAATCCTGCAAAACGGCTCATATGAATACGTTCAAACACATAAGCCAGTGGATCACCTACTCCCAGTTCCGAAAAGTTTACCATTCCCGTAAGCACAAGGCTGATCATAACATATAGAAATGTCGTAATTACGAGTGCGTAGATAATAGCCCTTGGCAGGTCCCGACGGGTATTTTTACATTCTTCGGCCGTGGTTGAGATGGCGTCAAAGCCTATATATGCGAAGAACACTCCCGAAACCCCTTTAAGGACGCCGGTAAGCCCGTTTGGAGCAAATGGGGACCAGTTGCCGGGCTTTATATAGAAAGATCCCACGGCAATGACCAACAGTAGTACGATCACTTTCAGTATCACCATGGCGTTTCCAACGACCTTGGTTTCATAGATCCCCACATAAACCAGGACAGAGATAAGCGCCACAATTGAGAACGCGGGGATGTTGGCAATCAGGTGCACACCACCAAGCACAGGTGAATTCATCCAGGCCAGGTATGATTTTTGAATAGCTGGTGTAAGCTGGGCAAAGCTGCTGCCGTGAGCGAGGGCTGCAGCTGCATCGTAATAGCCCCTGAGTGCAGTAACGTAATCTGTTGAAATATATTCCGGGATATGGAGGCCCATACCACTCATTAATCCGCAGAAATAATCAGACCATGAAATAGCTACGGCAATGTTCCCAATAGCATATTCGATAATCAGATCCCAGCCGATGATCCAGGCGAAGAGCTCTCCAAAGCTCGCGTAGGCGTATGTGTATGCGCTGCCGCTCAGGGGGATCACCGAAGCAAACTCGGCATAGCAAAGAGCCGAAAAACTGCAGGCCACGGCCGTAAAAATAAACAATAAAGCTACTGCCGGCCCTCCGGATGCGGCTGCGCTGCCTATCGTTGCAAAGATCCCGGAACCCACGATAGCGGCAATGCCTAAAGCCGTGAGGTCGAATACCGTGAGGTTACGTCTGAGGCCTCCCGATGCCCGTTCGTATCCCTCGGCATCGCTGAGAATCAAGCCTATGGACTTCTTTCTGAAAAGGTCTGAAAAAGACAATGAAATTTTTGGTTAAAAGTAGAAAGATTTTCAATGGCGATGATAGTCTAAGCTGAGTTTCTTGGCAGCCACCACCAAATTTTCATAACTTTGCAGTATATTAAATGTAAACCATGAAGATAGCAGTATTTGGCGCAAGTGGTCGCACCGGTCTTTTGCTCACATTCCAGGCTTTGAACATGGGCCATGAAGTCACAGCATACGCCCGCCGGGCCGATAAAATTACGATATCCCACAAAAATATCCGGATTGTGCAGGGAGAACTCAGCGATTATGAAAAGATCAAAGGAACGATCTCGGGCCAGGACGTAATAATGTGTACGCTGGGGATTGATAAAAACAAACCATCCACTATACTGTCGGATTCCACCAGGCTGATGCTTCAGGCAATGGAAGAATGCGGTGTTAAGCGGTTCATCTGCATGTCATCAGCCGGAGTACAGGGCAATGATGCTGGGTTCTGGTTCGGCAAGATCATCATGCCGCTTTTTTTAAAACATGTGTTTGAAGATAAAAAACGGCAGATAGAGGTGATCAGGCAAAGCCGGGCCGACTGGGTAATAATACGGCCTGTCGGACTTACCGAATCTCCGAAGACAGGCAGGTACCAGGTCAACGAAGGCCTGCCCACTTCAAGATCAATCCCCCGAGCCGACGTTGCTGATTTCATGCTGAAGCTTATGACCGATAAAAAATATGACTTCAAGATGCCAACGATTTCAAGCACCTAAGTCGTACATCGTACATCGTACATCGTACATCGTACATCGTACATCGTACATCGTACATCGTACATCGTACATCGTACATCGTACATCGTACATCGTACATCGTACATCGTACATTTTAATCTCCAACCCCTATGAGAACCTTATTCCTCTTCCATTGGGCTCCCCGAGTGCTCTCCATCATCGCCATCCTTTTTATCAGTGTGTTCTCACTGGATGCTTTCCGGGCAGGCCTGCCCTTAAAAACTCAGATCCTCGACTGGCTGATACACATGACACCTTCATTTGTGATGATGGCCGTGCTTGTTATCGCCTGGAAATGGGAAAATATCGGAGGAGTTATTTTTCTTGCAGTCGGACTGGCCTTTACTCCTTTTATTTTCTGGGGAAATTACGCGAACAACCATTCCATCTGGTTAAGCCTGTTCATCATTCTCACCGTCAATTTCCCCTTCATTCTTGTTGGTGTTTTATTTATTCTCAGCAATAATACGAAGAAGAAGGCAAAAGAGATGCTGAAGACGCTGGAGAAAAGGGATATCTGATATCAGATATCATATAAAACAGTCTTGACGATTCCTTCGGCGTCGAACCCGCATTCGTGATAAAGTTCCTCATTTTTTCCCTGTTCAACAAACTTATCGGGAACACCGAGACGTTTTACTTTAGCCCCGTATCCGTTGTCGCTCATAAACTCCAGGATAGCACTGCTGAAACCTCCTGAAACTGTGCCGTCCTCAACAGTTACAATACGTTTAAAGTTTGTGAATATTTCGTGTAAGAGCTCCTCGTCGAGAGGTTTAACATAAGGAAAATGATAATGGGCCGGGTTCAGTTCTTTTTGCTGAAGTTCTTTGCAAGCCTCCACAACAAAGTTGCCGGGATGGCCTGTGCTGATGATGGCAACATCCTTTCCATCCTTGATCGTAATGCCTTTGCCAACAGGCATTTCCTTCATCGGGGTCTTCCATTGAGGCATCACTCCCCTGCCCTTCGGATACCTGATGGCAAAGGGGCCTTTACCTGTTAGTTGGGCGGTAAACATCAGATTTCTCAACTCCTCTTCATTCATGGGAGCGGCGATGGTCATATTGGGTATACAACGAAGATAAGCCAGGTCATAAACTCCATGGTGGGTAGCCCCGTCTTCACCCACAAGCCCGCCGCGGTCGAGGCAAAAAACCACCTGAAGGTTCTGAAGTGCAACATCGTGTATAATCTGGTCGTAGGCTCTTTGGAGAAACGATGAATAGATATTGCAGAACGGGATCATGCCCGAAGAAGCCAGACCAGCGCTGAAGGTCACTGCATGCTGCTCGGCTATGCCAACATCGAACGTGCGATCAGGCATTTTATTCATCATCAGATTCAGAGAACATCCGGTAGCCATTGCCGGGGTGATCCCCACGATCTTAGGATTTTTTTCAGCCAGTTCTATGATAGTTCTTCCGAAAACCGTTTGGTATTTTGGCGCAAGACCATGGCATTTGTCTTCCTTGATCTTCCCGGTCTCCTTATCAAAAACCCCGGGGGCATGAAACACAGTCTGGTCCTTCTCTGCCTTTTCGAATCCTTTTCCCTTTATCGTGTGAACATGAAGAAGTTTCGGACCTTTGATCTCCTTAATATCGCGAAGCAGATTGACCAGGCGAATAATATCGTTACCATCGACAAGGCCGAAATATCTGAAATTGAACGCTTCAAACAAGCCGCTTGGCTTCAGCAGCGTGCCTTTTAGGGCATTACCAAGCTGCTTTACTATGGCCCTTGAGTTCTTCCCGTAACGGGTTCCGCCACCCATCATCAACCAGATATTATCGCGTATCTTGTTATAGGTTTTTGACGTTACAATATCGGCAAGGTAATCCTTGATAGCTCCTACATTTTTATCGATGGCAATTTGGTTATCGTTCAGGATAACCAGGAGGTTTGCATTCGCAACCCCCGCGTTATTCAGGGCTTCCATCGCCATGCCACCAGTCATTGCGCCGTCGCCGATGATCGCGACATGCTGGCGTTCGGGCAAACCCTGTAATTTGGAAGCAACTCCCATGCCCAGGGCTGCAGAAATACTGGTTGAAGAATGACCTGTTCCGAATGCGTCATATTCGCTTTCAGCCATTTTCGGAAAACCGCTAATCCCCTGAAAACTACGTAAGGTATGAAAGGAGTCCATCCGGCCGGTCAGTATCTTATGGGCATACGCCTGATGGCCAACATCCCAGATCACCTTGTCATTAGGTGTGTCGAACACATAATGAACCGCAACCGACAGTTCAACTGCCCCCAGACTTGCCCCGAGATGTCCGGGGTTCAACGAAATAACATCGATAATAAATTGTCTGATCTCAGCACATAGCTGCGGAAGCTGATCTACCCTGAGTTTTCTCAAATCTTCAGGATTGCTGATATGCACGAGTAATGGGCCGATTGCCGGAGTCATAGGGTCGTTGAAATTGCGTGCAAAGGTAGGAAATTTCGGGATGCGGGATGTATGATGTATGATGTATGATGTACGATGTACGATGTACGATGTACGATGTACGATGTACGATGTACGATGTACGATGTACGATGTACGATGTACGATGTACGATGTACGATGTGCGATGTAAGATGTACGATGTACGATGTACGATGTACGATGTACGATGTACGATGTACGATGTACGATGTACGATGTACGATGTACGATGTAAGATGTACGATGTACGATGTGCGATGTACGATGTAAGATGTACGATGTACGATGTACGATGTACGATGTACGATTCGCTACTTATATAAGTCCCAGCTCCACCTTTGCCTCCTCACTCAGGTTTGCCATATCCCATGGCGGTTCGAAAGTAAGTTCAATACGAACCTTTCCGGCACCTTCTACACGGCTCACTTCTTCCTGAACCATGCCCGGCATATCTTCGGCCACCGGACAGTTCGGTGTGGTTAGTGTCATCAGAATTTCCACATTATGATCCGTGTCGATTTTCAGGTCATAAATCAATCCAAGGTCATAAATGTTAATCGGAATCTCAGGGTCGAACACTCTTCTGAGGGCATCGATAACGGCTTGTTTAAAGGGGTTATATGGTATGTTTGATGGATTATGCATAAAGAAATATTAAGCTGCAAAGTTACGGAAATCATGTTGGGATAAAAACAAGAAACGCTGATTACAAAAAAGGCCGCCCCTTTCGGGACAGCCTCTTTTTTTACCTTCAAGCGAAAAATTACTTTTTCTTGCTGGCTGGAGCTGCTGCAGGAGCTGCTGCAGGAGCTGCAGCGGGCTTGTCTGTCGCCTTTGCTGCAGGTTTGGCCTGAGCTGCGGGAGCATCCTTCTTTTCAGCAGGTTTCTGAGTGTTTGTCTGTGCGAAAACGGCAGCGCTGAACATAAAAGCAACCGCGATGATCATGATTTTTTTCATTGGTATCGATTTTAGGTTTGGGTTGAAAAATGAATTAAAGAAATTATTTATTGATTGTTATTTGATTGCCTAATGATAGTTTAATGCAGCAAAATTCAGATATGATTCTGTTTTAATTCTGAAGTTGGAATGTTTTTTTTAAAAACCGGATAGAATTATTTCCTTTGCTACTCTTCGAGTGAGATCCTGAAGACATGAAACTCACCGGTGCGAGAATATCCGATCTCCAGTTTGTACAGTGAGGCGATCCTGCTCACGATCGACAGCCCCAGTCCGACCGATTCGGATTTCTGCTCTGACTTGCGGAAACGTTTGAAAAGTTCCGTTGGATCGAAACTGAGAGGGTTTCCCGAGTTCCGGATGATCATGAAAGCGCTGGAGGTTTCTATCCGGATGATCCCGCCCGGGACATTGTGCCTGATCGCATTTGAAACCAGGTTTGTGACCAGTACCTCAGCCAGCACCCTGTTCATATTAACAATAAAATTGCCCGTATATTCCTTCTTTACAACTATGCTTTTGTGGTCGGTCATCTCCCTGAAATTCTCCAGAGTATTGTCAATCAGGTTTTCAAACCTGATAAGCTCCGGAAGCGAGAACTGGTTGTTCTCTATTTTCGAAATAAGAAGAAGCCCCTGGTTGAGCTTCGACATCCTTGTCGTCGCATCATAAATAGCCGAAAGCTGCTGCATCTGATCTTCAGAAAGGTTTTCCTCCTGAACGAGAAGATCGAGCTTAGACTTGATAACAGCTAAGGGGGTCTGCAATTCATGAGAAGCGTTCTCGTTGAATTCCTTCAGATTAAGAAAGTCTTTGCGGATCTTTCCCGACATTTTTTCAAGAGCCTGATTAAGAAGCGTAAACTCATGAATGCCTGTGGGAGTGAATTCCAGCAGGTTTTCCTGATTGATATCATAGGTTCCCAGTTTCTGGAGGGTGCGGTAAAAAGGCACCCAGACTCTTCTTGAAATGAAATAGTTGAAAAAAACCAGGGCTACAAGAAGGCTCACAAAAACCAGACTTACCGCGATCATGATCTCAGCTATCAGTGCTTCCTTCTCCCTGAGAGGTTTATAAAGGTTCAGAACATATCCCTGGTGTTGCATCGAAGTGCTTCGGACTAACAGGTGCCGAAAGGATTCGAAATCTCCGTTTTCCTTGTCATACATGACCGTGTCGTTTATCATTTCAGCTTTTTTCTGCGGAGTGGGAACAAGAGTCACGTCGATGTGGTGGCCTAAGATCAGGCGGAAATCGGGAACAGTATCGGAATAGTTGATTGTTTCTTCCACCAGGAGCCGCTCTTCATATAGTGTTTTATCGATCTGGCTGTAGAAAATGTTGCTTAGAAGGTTGTAAAAAACAAGACCTCCGGCGATCATCACGATACCTGCAATGATCAGATAAATAGCTGATGTCCGCGTAAGAAGTTTCATTGCTGTTTATCTGTAAATTTGTAACCCATGCCATAAACGGTCCTTACATAATCCTCCCCGTTTCTTTCAATGATTTTTTTTCTGAGGTTTTTTATGTGAGTGTAAATAAAATCAAACGAATCGGCCATGTCCATCTCATCACCCCAAAGGTGTTCGGCAATGGATTCCTTCGTGAGCACCCGGTCTCGGTTTGAGATAAAATAGATCAGCAAGGCAAATTCTTTTTTTGTAAGGACGATCGGCTGGTCATTCACAAACACTTCCATACTGTCGGGTTTGATGCTGATCTCGTTAAACTGTATATCATTCGTTCCACCGAAATTCCTCCTCCTGATAATCGATTTAATGCGGGCATTCAGTTCCGGCAAGTGAAAGGGTTTCGTAAGGTAATCGTCGGCCCCGATCTCAAGACCGGAGATTTTATCGTCGAGGGAATTTCTTGCCGAAATAACGATAATCCCGGTTTCCGATTTATTTTTTTTCAGACTGCGGATGACATCAAGACCTGTACCGTCGGGCAGGTTAATGTCAACGATAACACAATCGTAATCGTAGAGGTTGACCTTTTCGACCGCGGCCTCATAAGTGAAGACCGGCTCACAGATGTAAATCCCGGCCTGCAGGTATTCAGTAATAGAACGCGAAAGTTCCTTCTCGTCCTCAATAAGAAGTATCTTCATTGGCGGAAGTGTGGATCCCTCACCCCTTCATTTTAAACACCATGGCGTAAAGTTTCATCTGCTTAACCATAGAAGCCAGTCCGTTGGAACGGGTGGGAGAAAGATGTTCTTTTAATCCTATACGATCAATAAAATTAAGCTCTGCGGATTGGATCGCATCGGGCGTCTGGCCGGAAAGAACGCTAACAAGCATGCTCACAATGCCTTTGGTAATGATGGCGTCGCTGTCGGCCATGAAATAGACTTTGCCCTCCCGGTATTCGGCAAAAAGCCATACCTTGCTCTGACAGCCCGAAATAATGTATTGGTCTGTCTTGTATTTTGGATCTATCGGCGGAAGAGATTTTCCCATATCGAGAATAAGGTCGTATTTGTCGAGCCAGTCGTCTACCGAAGCGAATTCGCCGACAAGCTGATTTTCGATTTCCTGTATAGTCATAGTTTGATTATTAATGATATAAGATTCGTACATCGTACATCGTACATCGTACATCGTACATCGTACATCGTACATCGTACATCGTACATCGTACATCGTACATCGTACATCACTTAAACATCGTTTTAACCCTCGCCACCGCCTCGGCTAACCGATCGATCTCATCAGCCGTGTTATAAAAAGCAAAAGAAGCTCTCACTGTTCCCGGTATTCCGAAATGATCTATGAGGGGCTGAGCGCAGTGATGGCCTGTACGCACGGCAATGCCCATCTTGTCGATGATTGTTCCTGCATCAAAAGGATGAATGTCGCCGATAAGGAAGGAAACAAGGCTGGCTTTACCGGGAGCCTCGCCAAAAAAACGAACACCGCTAATAGCCGACAGACTTGAAACGGCTCGTTGCAGCAACTTGTCCTCGTATGCCCTGATCTCATCCATTCCCAGGTCTTTCAGGTACTTCACGGCAGCCCTGAGGCCCATCACGCCTTCCACATTGGGAGTTCCTGCTTCAAACTTGAACGGAAGCTCATTAAACGTGGTCTTTTCAATCGTCACATCTTTCACCATCTCTCCGCCGCTCTGGTAAGGAGGCATCTCTTCCAGCCATTTCTCTTTACCATAAAGAACGCCTATTCCCATCGGGCCGTACATCTTATGCCCCGAAAAACAATAGAAGTCGCAACCCAGATCAGTCACATCAACCTTAAGATGGGAAACTCCCTGGGCGCCATCTACCAGAACAGGAATTCCATGTTTATGAGCATAAGCAATGATTTCTTTTATCGGATTGACCGTGCCGAGAACATTTGAAACATGAGTCAGAGCAATGATCTTAGTACGTTCGCTGATGAGGGAATACAGGTTTTCCAGGTCCAGTTCACCATCGGGCAGAATAGTTGCGACCCTAAGGACAGCGCCTTTTTCCTCGCAGATAAGCTGCCAGGGCACGAAATTGGAATGGTGTTCCATGATGGTCGTGATTACCTCGTCGCCCGGAAATAAGAATTTTTTTCCAAACGATGCAGCCACCAGGTTGAGAGATTCGGAAGCGCCTTTGGTAAACACGACCTCGTGAGTTGATGGTGCATTAATAAATTCCCTGATCTCCCTTCGCGCTTCTTCAAAAGCCTCGGTAGCCTTCACGCTCAGGTAATGCACTCCGCGATGTATATTGCAGTTATAAAGCTCGTAGTAATCGCTTATTGCCCTGATCACCTGAATCGGTTTCTGGGTAGTCGCCGCGTTGTCGAAATAGATCAGCGGCCTCTTGTAGATCGTCTGGGAGAGGATGGGGAAGTCGGAGCGGATGTCGGAAATGTTTAAGGACATGAGTCAGATTTTGAAGCTTTAGGAGTTTTCTGAAACTATGTACGATGTACAATGTACAATGTACGATTGCAAAAATTTAAAATTCGTACATCGTAATTCGTACATCGTACATAGTTTATATTTTCGTCATATCTATCGTAAATTCCACAGGATTCTCGGGGGTGTTGCAATGAAGCACGCAGGCTTCGCAGATCTGCAGCTCGCCCTGAAGGCGCTTTTTCACCATATCCTCTACACGGCGCCTCAGCGGGTCAATGGCAATTTTCCCGATCACCTCATCTGCATATGCATACATCAGAAGCATACGGGCGCTTTCCTCGCCAATACCGCGCTGCCTGAGGTAATACATGGCATCCTGGTCAAGCTGTCCGGTAGTCGACCCATGCGAACATTTCACATCGTCATTGTAAATCTCGAGAAAAGGTTTGGAGTTTATCTTTGCCGTTTCGGTAAGCAGGATATTCCTGTTACTCTGGTAAGCGTTGGTGCGAACGGCATTCCGTTCAACCAGAACATGCCCGTTAAACACTGCACTCGAATGTTCATCAAGTATGCCTTTGAATAACTCGCCGCTTGTGCAGTCGGGGAAAGCGTGATCAACAAACACCTGATTATCGGTATGCTGCTTGCGGTCCATCAGGTAGATGCCGTAAATATTGGCATTCCCGTGTGGTCCGTTGAACCTGAGCCTGAGATTATTCCTGAGTAATCCGCCGTTTAAAGAAATATAATGCGATTCAAGCCCGGCTGCTGCTTCCAACTGGAAATACACCGAACTGATCAGGGTAGAGCTGTTGTTGAGGTTCTGAAGTTTGTAATGATCCATAAAGGCATGTTCACCCAGATGTATCTCGGTAACCACATTCGAGAAAGAAGGCTGGTGGTTGTATGAATCATCACAGTGGACCAGCGAAAGCCGGCTGTTTTTGCCTAAAACAATGAGGTTGCGGGACTGAAGGAAAAGATTTTCGTCATGGTGGATGACGTTGATGATCTGCACCGGCTTAGGGCTTTTCACATTGTCGGGCACATAAATAAACACTCCGTCACGCGAAAAGGCCGTGTTCAGAGCCGTGAAGGAATCTTTGGAGGAGTCAGCATATTTTCCAAGATGAGCTTCGATCAAAGCCGGATATTTCTTCATGGCTTCCGCCAGGCTTCCCATAATGATGCCGTTCCCCAAAGTCATCAGGGGAACATCCTTCGAAACATACTCGCCATTCAGCTGACCCATGATGGCCGTATCGAGATGAGGGATATTGCAGCGGAAAACCTTCTGAACATCCACTGCATCATCAGCTTTCAGAACAACGTCATATTCTTTGGCAAAACTTTCCTTCAGATCAGTATGTTTCCAGGCCTCAAGTTTTGTAGTCGGAAATCCCAATTCCTGAAATCTGCGGATAGCATCGTCCCGCAAAGCCGTCAGTCCGGGGTAGTCATTGGCCGAAATCACGGCCCGCCTATCCCCGTAAAGGGTCAACATCAATTCTTTTGTAATACATTGTTTCACAGCACCCTGCATCTTGTATCCTTTTTATCAGATATCAGATATCCGATATCTGATATCAGTTATCTGTCATCTGTTGTCTGCTCCTTCCTGATCCAGTCATAGCCTTTCTCCTCAAGTTCCAGCGCAAGTTCTTTCGTGCCAGATTTCACGATCCTGCCTTCAAACAGAACATGAACGAAATCAGGCACTATGTAATCGAGAAGCCTCTGATAATGAGTAATCACCATAAAGGCATTTCCTTTTGTCCGGAGCTTGTTCACCCCGTTGGCGACAACGCGCAGAGCGTCAATGTCCAAACCTGAATCGGTTTCATCCAGGATTGCCAGGGTTGGTTCCAGCATGGCCATCTGAAAAATCTCATTCTTCTTTTTTTCCCCTCCCGAAAACCCTTCGTTCACTGAACGGTTGGCGAGATTGGACGTAAGTTCCACCAGCTTTTTCTTCTCTTCCATGAGTCTCAGAAAAGCGCCTCCACCCAAAGGATCCAGACCTTTATATTTCCTTATCTCATTGACAGCCGTACGCATGAAATTAGTGATACTCACCCCGGGGATCTCGACAGGATACTGGAACCCCAGGAAAATGCCTTCCCTGGCGCGTTCTTCCACAGCCAGTTTCAGCAAATTCTTTCCCTTATAGATGATCTCGCCTGCAGTAACATCAAATACGTCCCGGCCCGCGATCACCGAAGCAAGGGTGCTTTTTCCAGTCCCGTTCGGGCCCATGATGGCATGAACTTCCCCCTCGTTCACATCCAGGTCGATCCCCTTTAAAATTTCCTTCCCGTTGATTGATGCGTGAAGGTTTTTGATACTTAGTAACATGCTTTGTTAGTTTATTTCATATTGACTTCTGATAACTGGATTGCTGGGCCAGCAGCTGCGCTGCGGTTACTGGCTACCCAGTTACCTAGCCACCCAGTCACCCGGCTATCCTACGCTCCCCTCCAGACTGATCGAAAGTAGCTTCTGCGCTTCCACCGCGAACTCCATCGGCAGCTGCTTCAGGACTTCCTTCGCGTATCCGTTTACAATCAAGCCAATAGCGCTTTCGGCATTCATCCCTCTCTGCTGGCAGTAAAAAAGCTGGTCTTCGCTGATCTTCGAAGTAGTAGCCTCATGTTCAACAATACTCGATTTATTCTCAACCTGTATGTAAGGCCATGTATGTGCCCCGCAGCCTGAACCCAGCAAAAGTGAATCGCACTGGCTGTAATTCCTCGAGTTGGTGGCGTTCTTGGAAATACGTACCAGCCCCCGGTAAGAATTATTGCTTTTCCCTGCGGATATCCCTTTGGAAATAATCGTGCTTTTGGTGTTTTTGCCAAGATGCATCATCTTTGTTCCGGTGTCAGCCTGCTGATGATTATTTGTTACGGCTACCGAATAAAACTCGCCCACGCTGTTGTCGCCAAGTAGTATGCAAGAAGGATATTTCCATGTAACGGCCGACCCGGTCTCAACCTGGGTCCAGGATATTTTCGAATTACTTCCCTTGCAGATCCCGCGTTTAGTCACAAAATTGTAAATTCCGCCCTTCCCGTTTTTATCGCCGGGATACCAGTTCTGGACGGTTGAATATTTTACACTGGCGTCTTTCATGGCCACGATCTCAACGACCGCTGCATGAAGCTGGTTCTCGTCGCGCTGGGGAGCGGTACATCCTTCCATATAACTCACGTAAGCTCCTTCGTCGGCAACGATCAGGGTTCGCTCAAACTGACCGGTATTTGCTGCATTAATCCTGAAGTAGGTCGACAATTCAACCGGACAACGCACTCCTTTGGGTATGTAACAGAATGAACCATCGCTGAAAACCGCAGAATTCAGGGCTGCGTAGTAATTGTCGGTATACGGCACCACGGAACCCAGATATTGTTTTACGAGTTCCGGATGATGCTGCACGGCTTCACTCATTGAACAAAAGAGAATACCGTACTTTGAAAGGGTATCAGAAAAAGTAGTCTTAACCGAAACGCTGTCGATGACCGCATCGACGGCCACACCCGAAAGCTTTTTCTGCTCTTCAAGCGAAATACCAAGCTTGTTGAAGGTTGCCAGCAATTCAGGATCTACCTGGTCAAGACTTTCGTATTCCTTTTTCTTTTTAGGAGCAGCGTAAAAAAAAATGTCCTGGAAATCAATAGGCGGAATTTCAAGGTGAGCCCACTTAGGCTCTTTCATTGTAAGCCAATGCCTGAACGCCTTCAGCCGGTATTCAAGCATAAATGCGGGTTCATTCTTTTTCCCGGAAATATAGCGAACCGTGTCCTCACTCAATCCTTTGGGAGCATATTCCGTCTCAATATCAGTCACAAAGCCGTATTTATAGTCGCTCTGCGTGACCTCGCCTATGATTTTATTCGGATCGGATTCCATGGTGGCTGATTGCAGACGCAAAGGTATGAAAAAACGGGATGCAGGATGCAGGATACAGGATGCAGGATATAGGATAAATTAGTAATTTCGCAATTTCACCATTTCACCATTTCACCATTTCACCATCTCACCATTTAAACTCCCCCATGCCAGAAACACACTCAAACGACATCCCCTCCCGCCTCACGCCCTTGTCGGCCCTGGGTGAATTCGGCCTTATCGACCATCTTACTGCCGGTATTACTCTGTATCATAAGGAAACGATCAAAGGAGTGGGTGATGATGCAGCGGTAATTGATGCCGGCGATAAAGTAATTCTGCTTTCTACCGACCTTCTGGTCGAAGGGGTGCACTTCGACATGGTGTATACTCCGTTAAAACATCTCGGATATAAATCGACTGTTGTCAATATCTCCGACATTGCTGCCATGAACGGGATACCCAAACAGCTCACGGTTTCTGTTGCAGTCTCCAGTAAATTTCCGGTAGAGGCGCTGGATGAGCTGTACGAGGGCATCAGGATGGCTTGCGACCGCTACAAGGTCGATCTCGTGGGAGGTGACACATCATCCAGCAACAAAGGACTTTTCATTTCTGTTACCATACTGGGGGAAGCGAAAAAAGACGAGGTCATTTACCGAAGCGGCGCCAGGCCAAACGACCTGATCTGTGTTACCGGCGACCTTGGCAGCGCTTACCTGGGGCTACTTCTGCTTGAAAGAGAAAAGGCTGTCTTCCATGCCAATCCAGATATGCAGCCTGAACTGGATGGATTTGACTACCAGGTTGGCCGGCAGCTGAAGCCTGAAGCCCGCACCGATATCCGCGATATGCTGGCCAGGCTTGACATCAGGCCCACTTCCATGATCGATATTTCAGACGGGCTTGCCTCTGAAACCCTGCATCTCTGCAAGCAGTCGGGAACAGGCTGCAGACTGTTTGAAGAGAAGATCCCCATCAACCCACAGACCCGCGAACTGGCCATGGATTTCAAGATCATCCCTTCGGTAGCAGCGCTTTCGGGCGGCGAGGATTACGAACTGCTCTTTACCATCGACCAGAAGGACTATGACAAGATAAAAGATGCTGGCGACATCAGCATTATCGGGCATATGACCGATGCCCGGGAAGGCAGGGCCATGGTGACCTCCGACAATAAACAGATTGAACTTACCGCGCAGGGATGGGACGGGTTTACGGATTAGATTCGCTGAGGGCCATAGCAGCGCTTACAGTCCTTTTCGGGCATGTCGAACTGATCAAGGCAGAGTTCGCCCTTCCGAATATTTTTTCTATCCCTTTTTTTGACCAGGCCGGCCACAATGGGGTTCTGCTTTTCTTTGTCATCAGCGGTTATATCATTACCCGCCTGCTTCTGAATGAACAGCAAAGCACCGGCAAAATAAGCATCCGCGGCTTTTATATGCGCCGTATACTAAGGATCTGGCCCCTGTATTTTTTCGTTCTGCTGAGCACTATGCTTATCTATAGCTACAGCCCAGGCTGGACTACCGGAATACTCTGCTTTACCATACTTGCCAACGTGGCCCATGCCCTGGGACATGGATGGCTGGTAAGCCCGCAGATCTGGTCGATAGGCGCCGAAGAACAGTTTTACCTTTTCTGGCCTTCACTCGTGAAATATTTCAGATCCCACCTTGGCTGGGTACTTGTAATCATTGTCGTTGGCTATACAGCCCTGCCGCATTTCCTGCGTTTTTTTCTTGGTGTCGGCGGATGGGCAAGTCCCGGAAACCTGAAATTCATCGATGTGTTCTTTTACGGCACCAAGTTCAACCTGCTGGCTATTGGCGGACTCCTTGCATGGTGCCAGAAAAAGGATTACAGCTTTCTCAGTTGGTTCTGCAAAGGCCGCCTGTCGCTCATCTTCGTGATCCTCCCCTTTCTGTTATGGTTCAGCGGATGGCATCCCCCTTATTTTGCCGATGTAATTCTTGGAACTCTGTTCACTCTGATGCTCGCCAATGTAACTGTAAATTATTACCCTGCTTTAAACAATAAGATCCTGAATTACCTTGGAAAAATTTCCTACGGCATCTATATGTTTCACTGGGCCGTCATCATGCTACTGGTCACCACGCTATCCGCCAGGTTAAAAACAAATTACATACCCTGGAACCTGGTTCTGTATTTGCTGTCAGTTATTCTTACCATCGTCATCTCTGCAGTTTCATACCATACCATAGAAAGTTATTTCCTGAGGCTTAAAAATAAATTTCCTACACCAGCTGATCCAATTTGACTAATTTTGGTCTCAGCGGATGACGTTCTGCAATATTTGAGACAATCCCCGTTTATAAAGAAAATCAGACTGCCATGAACCGAAAACAGTTTTTTAAAACTTCAGCAATAGCGCTTGCCGGACTTGCAGCCGGAGGAAGCTTTCTCGAAAGCTGTAAAAAAAGCACAACGGGACCACAGGGACCTGATGTGAATTTTACCATTGACCTCAACGACTCAAAATATTCCGGCTTGAGCACCTCGGGAGGCTTTGTTTATGTTCAGGGGGTTATAATTTGCCGTATCAGTGATTTTACAGACGGGTTTATTGCCGTGGCCCAGACCTGTACGCACCAGGGATGTACAGTTACATTTTCCAGGGGATCCCAGACTTTCGTATGCCCTTGCCATGGAGGCTCATACGATCTCAACGGAAACGTGATTGCTGGTCCTCCGCCTTATCCTATCAAGCGTTACAGCGTTTCAAGGAGCGGAAATAACCTGACTGTTTCGGGCTGACATTAATACCGGTATAGAATGTACAAGAAATCATATGGCAAATCCTCAGCAGCCGACAGGCCCCGTATCAGACCGGAAAAAGAACCTGTTGATATAATACTTGAAATTGCAGGCTTGATCGGAATCGTGGCAATGATCGTACTTACGGCCAGTAAATATGCAGGTCTTCCGCAGGTGATCCCGACTCATTTTAATGGGGCGGGCATTCCCGATGACTACGGCGGAAAAGGCATGATCTGGCTGCTGCCTGCAATTGGCCTGGTCATATTCACAGGCATCAGTATTCTCAACCACTTCCCCTTCATTTTCAATTTTCCTGTCAATATCACTCCTGAAAATGCCGAACGGCTATACAGGCATGCCACGAGGAGCATGAGATTAATGAACCTGGTCCTGGTTGTCCTGTTTTTTTACCTCACCTGGGAAACCATTTCTCTGGCTATGGGTAAATCGGCCGGGCTTGGTATGCTGTTCCTCCCTGTAACCCTGGGAGCTGTTTTTTTTGTCTCCATATATATGGTGATCAGGATGTACCAGCTCAAATAAGGTGAGTGCGCTAAATACATACTTTTCACATCTCCAACCCATTATCAGGACCTTGCCTGATAAGCCAGGCGTTTACCAGTATTTTGATGATAAGAACCGCATCATCTATATCGGGAAAGCAAAGAACCTGAAGAAACGGGTCAGCTCCTACTTCGTCAAGATCAATTCTATCAGCGGAAAGGTTCAGATGCTGGTAAGGAAAATCGCCGACATCAAATATATCGTGGTAGCAACCGAGCAGGACGCCCTGCTGCTCGAAAACAACCTCATCAAAAAATACCGCCCTCATTATAATGTAAGCCTTAAGGATGACAAGACCTTTCCGTGGATATGCATCAAAAATGAGCCGTTCTCAAGAGTATTCAGCACACGTACAGTGATCCGCGACGGCTCACAGTATTTCGGGCCTTACGCGAATGTGAGGCTCATGCATACCCTGCTTGACCTTACACGACAACTGTATCCCATCAGAAACTGCAATCTCAAACTTACCGAAAAGAATATTGCTGCCGGAAAATTCAAAGTCTGCCTGGAATTCCATATCGGCAACTGTAAGGGCCCATGTGAGACCCGCCAGACTGCAGAAGATTACGATCAAAGCATTGTGGCGATCAAGGATATCATAAAGGGAAATATTTCCTCCGTTGCCCGGCAGCTAAGGGAGCTCATGATGAAATATGCGGAGTCGCTTGAGTTTGAGAAAGCACATATTGTAAAGGAAAAACTTGAGCTGCTCGATAAATACCAGAGCAGATCCACGATTGTAAGCCCCTCGATCAATGATGTGGATGTGTTTTCAATTATTTCCGACGGACTTACGGCCTATGTGAATTACCTGAAAGTTATGAACGGGGCTATAATTCAGGTACATACTATTGAATTACTGAAAAAGCTTGATGAAACACCCGAAGAACTGCTTTCATTCGCCATTACCGATATTCGTCAGAGGTTCGAAAGCAATTCTCCGGAGATCATTTTGCCGTTTATGCCTGAATTTGAGATGCCCGGGATTTCGTATGTTATTCCGAAAATCGGCGACAAACGCAAGCTTCTCGACCTTTCAGAAAGGAATGTGAAATATTACCAGCTTGAAAAAGAAAAACAAAAAGACCTGGTTGATCCGGAACATAAAAGCAAGAGGATACTCGATACGATGATGAAAGATCTCAGGATGCTTGAACCTCCTGTGCATATTGAGTGTTTCGACAATTCCAACATACAGGGCAGTTTTCCTGTCGCAGCCATGGTATGCTTTAAGAATGCAAAGCCCGACAAAAGCGAGTACCGGCATTTCAATATTAACACTGTGGAAGGCCCTGATGACTTCGCATCGATGGAGGAGATCATTTTCAGAAGGTACAAAAGGCTGCTTGATGAAGAAAAGCCATTGCCTCAGCTCATTGTAGTTGACGGGGGCAAGGGGCAGCTGAGTTCAGCCCTGGGCAGCCTCGAAAAACTTGGCCTTAAAGGCAAGATCACAATTATTGGAATTGCTAAAAAGCTGGAAGAAATATACTATCCAAACGATCCTTTTCCTATGTACCTCGACAAAAAATCGGAGTCCCTGCGTGTGATCCAGCAGATGCGGGATGAAGCCCATCGCTTCGGAATCACCCACCACCGCCGCCGTCGCGAAAAATCACTCATGGCTCCCCAGCTTATAGAGATCGATGGTATTGGCTATTCGCTGAACCAGAAACTACTGTGGAAATTTAAATCTGTGAAAAACATCCGGGCAGCATCACTTTCCGATCTGCAGGAAACAATTGGAATTGCAAAGGGTAAGGTTGTCTGGGATCATTTTCAGAAAAACTTCTAACCAACTGCTATCCAGTTCCCCAGTTCCCCAGTCACCCAATCACCCAGTCACCCAGTCACCCAGTCACCCAGCTATCATTCTTCGCTCAGAAACGCATGTGACCGCAATGCAATAACCACCATCAAAGTGCCAAAGCCGTCGGCATAGAAATCTTTCCAGTCGGCGGTGCGCATTGGAATCAGCCATCCCTGAAGAAGCTCTGTTGTTCCTCCCACAAAAAGGCTAATAGCAATCGCCCAGAGCATGGCGAAATTCCTGAAGACTTCGGGGCTTTCCTGTTTGCGAAAACCACTTATCAGCAAAAAAGTAAAAACAGTAAAAATGAATAAGTGAACCAGTTTATCAGGATACAAATTGTCGAACCACATCGGAATCCTGGGTATAGCCGCTCCCGGCATCAGGGTCAGAATAAGAATAACAATACCCCAGAGTATACTCCAGCGGTTATTTCGCAGAAAGGCGTTCACTAATATGGGCCGAATGAATTATCCCTGAATTTGGGACAGATATTGTTCAGGGCTAAGCAATTCGCCAAGCTGATCAGCATTTGCGATCTTGATCTTTACTACCCAGCCTTGTTCGTAAGGATCTTTATTGATTATCTCGGGAGTAGTAGTCAGAATCTCGTTGAATTCAAGAACTTCCCCGCCAACCGGCATAAAAATGTCAGATACGGTTTTAACTGCCTCAATGGTTCCAAAAGACTCATGCTTCTCAAGGATCTCACCAACAGTCTCCACTTCGATAAAAACGATATCACCAAGTTCATGCTGTGCAAAATCGGTAATTCCGACGAAAGCATGTTCTCCGTCAATTTTCAGCCATTCATGGTCCTTTGTGTACATTAAATTAGCAGGAACGTTCATAGTAAAGAGATTTTAAATTTTTTCAAAATTACAATTTTTCTTCCAATCAATATCTTTGCAGCAATATATTATTGTTAATTGTTTAACGGTGCCATTTCACCATTTCACCTATTCACCATTTCACCATTTATCACTGCGCCAGCGAGAACCTCAGCGCCAGCCCCCCCTGTGTGTTCGATGTACGGTACTGGTTCGAGACGTATGGAGTGTTGATATCCTTCTTAAAATAGAACTGTACGTTAAACTTCTGACTTAGGTTATAATCGGCAGTAAAGTTGATGTTGAGAACCTGCTGGCCGATCGATATCTGGTTGATGTCCTGGTCTACCCTGCGCAGGGTTGTACGGTTCTTTCTGATGCTGAAATCAACTTTCAGGTTAAGATCGCTTGTTGTCTTTGCTTTCTTCCCTCCACCGAGAACACCCGAAAAATTGAGTTTAATGCCTTTGATCCTGTAACCCACGCCAACGATGAATTCACTGGATGCCACTTCGGTAAGCTGATTATTGACAAAACTGAAGCTGAGAGCTCGTGAACGTCTGATTTCAAAGTTTGCAAGCAGGCTGTTTATGAAACCCAGGTCAACCCGTATAAGTGGTGAGAACTGCTCGTTAATGGTCATGATCCCAATCTGACGTCCGGGAATGAAATTCCCCGCATCATCCATAACATTTGGATAACCATTTGCTTCACCATATTGTATATTCGAAACAAAATTGCTAACGGTATAGGTACATATATATGCATGGGTTATGGTGAGGGTTCTCAGGAATGTTTTTATCCACGCAAGTTTTGCGAAGCCATCGTAGGTAAGCCTCCAGTTGGGCAACGGAATGGAAGGGAATGCCGTGAGTTTTACCCTGGCCGGGTCACTGCCTTTATAAGCCGCCAGGAATGCAGTCGTTAGAACGTCTTGGTCAACAGGGCCATATCCCACGGGGAAGCCTGTCGAATCAATGATACCCACGGAATTAGGATTCCTGGCAGCATATCGTTCTGCAATCTGCAGCCGCATCTGTTTGAACTTTTGGAAAGCAGGTGAAACTCCGAATTTATCCTGTTTATCGAAGGCCGAGGCGATCATGATCGTCGACATTGTAAAGGTTCCCGATTCCATTGGTGAAAATGACCGATAGCCATCATTTAAGGGTGACCATTTGTAGTATTCCTGTTTTATAGTGGATAAATTTCGCATGACGTTTATTTCGATTCGGAGGTCCCTTACGGGTTCAACCGACACGCTTGCGGTAAAGGCTTCGGAAAATTTATTGACATAGGCCGTATTCAGCATAGTGTCTTTAGTAATCCAGCCACGCTCACCGGCTTTTGGCCTGATATCCTTCTGATCACCGAAAACAAATCCAAGTCCTGGTGCATTTTGCGACCAGTTGTTACCCAGTATTTCAGGGCGGGGATAAAAACCGGGAAGCTGTATGCCGTTCGACTGAGTGTACATAAATTTAGCCAGGCGGATGGCCATAAGCACACGCAATGTTCCATCAAGTATCATCTTCCCCACTTGTTTCTTGGGCTTAAGTTCTTTCAGGGAATCCTGGCTGGCTGTCTTTGCATTTTTTTCAGGCATTCTTGACGGACCTCTGGCGTTATTTGGGTTTTTCTGCGCTCCTGTATTGATCCTTTTAAGGTAGGGGATTTTGTTATACAGGTTGACGAAATTGAAGGATCCGTTAAGGACTTTGGAGCTGTTATTTTCGGCAATATTTCCGAAGGCAGCCTGAACTGAAAGCGCATTGGCAGTCCATCGATAGCTTCCCTGGTAGCCTGCCGACACGGTGATCCAGTCGAGGATGGGTATCTTTGCGAGTGGAACATCCCAGGTAACACTAAATGCCTGATTATAGTTATTCATGGTTCCAAACGAAAAAACCTGATCCCATACCTGTGAACGGTTTGATCGGTCAATCACCCCTGGTGGTTCATTGATAAATGCCTGAGCGTTGGCAACAAGGCTCAGCTTTAATGATTTTGTGAGGTCCCATTTAAGGTCATACAGCCTGCTCCAATCCCAACGTTTAATATAAAAGGTTTGCATCGGAACAATAGCCTGGGTCTTATTCCTGAACTTACGGGCATCGAATTCCCTGTTCATATCGGTCCTGAAGGAGAATGATTTGGGCAGATAAGAGAAATTGAAATCCCTGATGAGACTAAGGTATTTTGATTTAAGGAAGGTGGCCCTGCTGAACGGTGTGACTATCGGCGGAAGGGCGCTGTAATTATAGCCGAAGCCTCCGGTATATTTCTTTTTCAGATCATATTCTATATCTACATCCCGGTGAAAGATTTCGGAATAAGCGTAACTGATGTTGAAATTTTCGATGTCGTATATTTTCGGTTTTCTTGTAGCATTGGTCCTTTCCTTCCTCACATTCATGAAGTTGAAATTCTTTCTGTAGGTATACCCTTCGGTGAGCTGCCGTATAGAATCCTTCTGTGCCTTGTTGTCATATATATTCAGTACATCCGACAGATACAGATCGGGGTTGAGGGGATCGTACTTGGGTGTGTTTTTCTGCATGGAATAATCAAAATGCATGGGAATTCGTATGCCGGTTTTTGCCGCGAAAAATTTGCCAAGTTCCAGATCTGTGTCAAAACCGAACATGGTTATGGCTTCCATGGCACGTTCAGTCTGCTTTTGCTCCAGAGAACCAAAGCCTGAACTAGAGTAACTTCCGGTGAGCTGAACACGGCCAAAATCGGCCAGATCCACAGCCAGTCTTGCAGTTGCAGCCCAACCTCCCTGTTTATTGAAGCCGGTAAGCCGGAGTTCATCAACCCATACTTCGGCACATTTTTCCTGGCCGTCGTCATTTTTATTCTGGCCTCCTTTCTTCGGATTCCTTATCCCGATCATGATTGATTTTACATCGCTGATCGTGGGGGATCCCACAATAGTGATCCTGTTTACCCCGTCCATCTCAGAATAAGGATACGAAAGGCTGATATTCTCCCCATGCTGGGCCATTACCACATACCGGTTGTATTTAACCTGTACCAGCCTGGCCAGGTCTATATTGAAAGCATTTGCATCGGGCCATATGGCATCGGGGTTATTCACGCTTGTCCCCCAGGGAGTGAACTGGAGGGGGATCTCATATTCATAGAAGTTGTTGGTAAAATCGGAACCTATACGGATAAATACAGTAAGGTCACCTGTTTTAAGATCCTGGCTTTCGATCGATTTTTCAGCATGTACGAACATGTTAAGGAACTTGAACTGACGAAAATCGAATTCACATGTTTTATAAGCTCCGCGGGCATCTCCATCTACCAGGTTGCAGGTCTTAAACGACATCGACTGTTCGTTAAGTTTCTGATTATTGGTGGAGCCCCAGTTGGTTTCCCTCTGGATACCCGGAGGCATCACGTAAGGAATAGGTTGCTTACTGCCGTTCTCCTCAATACTTACCGTGGCAATATCGAAGGTAGTCTGATTTTGCTGATTATCGGGAATATATTCCCCGGGTGCCAGCAGCGAATTCGTGTAATTTCTCCATTCTCCCCGGGTAAGTTCAAGAGTGGCGAAACGACAAACTACACTATCCTGAAAACCCTTAAAGAATAGTCGCATAAAACGGATCGAGTTGAATCCGGAAATGTTACCAACAACTTTATCGGGTGTTCTTACGGGGATTTTGAACTGGTACCACTTTACGCCTCCCTTTTGCCCGTCGGCCAAGGGGATATTACTCGCATAATACACGTTGTTTATGTAATTCATCCCGGGCTGCATCTGGTTGCGACGGAGGTGAACCACGTACTGGTAATACCGTTCAGCTTCGCTAAGAGTGTTATCCTTGTTGATATCCTCAATATTAGGGAGTGTTGTCGCGAGGGTGGGATAACTCTCGGGCGACTGCGACTGTGTGGGGGAGTTACCTTCAGGTCCGTTGAATTTTTTATACCTCTGCAGCACACTGCCGTATACCGGGTCATTGTCATAGTCGGTTCCCCTGAAATAATGATAATCATCGGCCGATGGGTCTGTATTTGCATTTTTATAAGCCTGGGACCCCTGGCCAAATGTGTTTCTTACTTTGCTCAAATATCTGGACTCGAAGAAAGTACGCTCATCGGCATCCATAAGACCGTCATAACCAACGTCCTGGTATGGTCTTGAAGCAGGGTCGTTGTCAAAGGCATCGACCAATGCCTGCAGGCTCGGGACCCTGCCCCACCTGGTTGTATCCACATTAGTAACAAGAGAAGTTGTGGGTAGTCCGTTTTCATAGCTTTTCCGTCCATCCCTTAAAATATCTTCAGAAACATCCCCGAGGTTGAAATAAAGATCCCCTGCATTAGTAGTGTTGGAGTCAGCAAAGGGATCCATCATCCAGAATTCTATATACTGAACGTTGGCAGCATCAAAATCGGTAGTTTCAATCCTGCGCATAATACCTCCCCACCGGGACTCCGGATCAGCCAGAGTCCCGTTCGGGTCAAGTCCTTTGGAAAAGGCAGTAGGCTGAACATCATAATTATAAGCGCCTTTATCCTTGGGATAATAGGCCAGGTTTAAAACAGCCAGGTTCACTGGAACTCCATTCAGTGGCTGCTTGTTCGGGAAGACTTCAGTTTCCCAAACCTGCCTCACGTAATTACTCGAAAGCTCCTGCTGAGAGACGTTGGGAGGCACAAGGCTTGTGTTTTTATCATAAAACAAAGGGTCGATGATGTACCACGCCAGTTTCGCCCGGTTAAAACCGTAGCCCAGACCTGTGTCGGCTGTTTCCGGGAACATGCCCGGATACGTCTGCAGTTGGGGAGTCGAGGCCAGATACCATGTGCCTATATTTTTCAGATCGATGGTTGATTTGGCTCCTTCAAAGTCGTCGATATATGTTGTTCCTGTTTTGCCGATAGATCGCGAATGGCCCGGGATAAACTGGGCGAATTCAGCATCAATGGCTACGTTGGAAGGAGCTTTGGTAGCAATGAAAGGAAGGGCATCGACGAGTCTGGTGATGAGGCGTGACTGAGTCCGGTACGAAACGTTAAAGCCCCAGATGGTGTTCGACATGGGTTCATCGCCGTAGTTTACTTTTTGCGTGAGAGGGCGCTCATTTAGGTTGAGGACCGTTGCTCCAAGAAATAAATCCTTGTTTAGCTTGTAATCCAGGTGAGCTCCCATCAGGCGTTTGGTCTGGATGTTAAACATCTGATTGCTCTCCATCGTAATATTGATCGGAGTACCTGAATTCAGAAGGCCTTCATTGATGACCCTGACCCGACCAAGTGTATAATCAACAGTGAAATCGACGTTCTCGGTAAGCTGCACACCTCCGGCTGTAACCCTTACCGACCCCTGGGGTACATTAAGCGCATTAAGGGAGATCTCCGAGCCTGTAGTTGACTTGTAAAAGCCGTCAATAACAAATTTATTTTTATCAGGATATTGCCTCGCCTGGGATTTGGTGAGGGTATACAAGGAATCAAAACAGTATTTATCAGCCAGCGCACGGGAAGCTTTCTCGTCGTTGAGGTCAAGGATAGAATCTCGCAGCGCCTGCCCGAAAGGCTCAAGTACAGTAAAAAATATTCTTCCGTTTGATGACTGAATTGTACCTCCCATAGTGGCCGCCTGATCGATAAAGTCGAACATGCCGTCGGGAGGTGGATTCATCTGCATATTCAGGTTGTCAAAATTCAAAACCCTGAGCAGGGGAACACCTTTTATACGGCTTTCACTGATGTAGGCCGTAGGGACACCGTTTGAATTCCCATTGTACAGTACATTCATTGTGAAATCCTGGGACTGTACCTGGTATGCTCCGAGTGAATAAACATTCTTCATCATCAGGTTCCACATGGGAATCTTCGTATTCAGCGCAGTGCTTTTTAACAGCTTAACTACGAGGCTGTTAGGAGAATTAATGCCCTGATCTGAGAACTCTCCAACCTGATATATTTTAGGATCTCCGATAATCTGGTATTGGTAAGCAACGGCAAGGACCTGATCGGAATTCAGATTAGTATTCAGAGAAATAAAACCAAGCTTAGGGTTGAAAGTAAACTCGGTGGGCAAAAGTTTACGGGCACTTTCTATCTTCTCGAAATCCTCACCTGAGACCAAAAAATAGGGGCTGCCTTTAAGATAATTGGTAACTGTATTTATACTTCTGACTTTAGCTGAGTCGGCAGCATTTGACATGAGTCGGGTAAACAGTGTATTCGAATTGTTTGAAGGACGAACATTAGGTGGCTCTGGAAAAAACTGCTGTTTGTTGTAAGGATCATATTCGCCCAGGTCCTGGAAAGCTACAATATTACGGTTCTCTGTAACAGCAGCGCCTATATTGGTCACCCAGACTTCAATTTTAAGAATCTGCACGGAAGAATTAATGATGGGAAGCGATTTTAATGCATCTCGATACTGGCCGCGAAAAAACTGGGAAATAAAGAAATGGCGATTATCTTCGTATTCATCGGCCCTGAGCCTGAACCGGTTGGTCTGGGCGTTTCCCTGAACGGTGATGCTCTTGGTCTCACTTTTCTGCTGCGAATACAGCGCGGTTACAGTAAGGCGGCCAAACCTGAGTTTGGTCTTTATCCCAAACAGACTTTCAGTTCCTTTTATGAGAGTAGTGTTCAACGGCATGCTAACGTTACCGCCTTCGATGAGCTGAATTATATCATCTTCCTTCCCTTCATACTTGAGCTTCAGCGTATTCTCGAAATCAAACGTGGCCTGGGTATTGTAGTTGATCTTGAATTCGATCTTATCTCCAATCTTGGCGACCACATTCATCTGAATCTTTTCATTAAAATCAAAATTGGTCTGCCTCCTCTGACGGGTATTAAGCATAGGGTCATCCCTTCGGTTCGATATAATGCCGAAATTGATCTGGGCTGAGCCCTGAGCCCGAATGTCAACGGTATTATTACCAAAAATGGTTTCAAAGAATTTTCCGGGAATATGGATCTTGGGGATTACTCCTCTCGAATTATCCATCCCTGCCGCCTCAGATCTTTCCTGCCAGTAATTTTGAAGCAGGCTTTGCATATCCTGATCCTGATACTCGCTGAACGACATGGTTGTAGGAACCCTGTATGTTTCGTTTCCAATCTTGTATAGGTTATAGTACTGATGCGTGGTGGGATCGTACTCCACGACGGTTTTAATGTTTGCGGGATTTTTCAGGTACAACGGGCTGGTTTTTCCCTCGCCCGGAAGTGTGGCGTCATAGGAAAAAGGGAATTTCAGAGTAGAATCAGAGATTTTATTTGTATCGGCTGCAACAAAAAGTTCTCCTGTCCATCCAAGGCTCTGCCAAGGCCGCCCGGCAACGGACGTCATCGCAAAACCTTGGAGAACCAGTAATACAAGACAGTTTTTTACAGCAATGTTAAAGTAATTCACCAATACCGTTTTGTTCCATGAGCCAAATAGAGCGAAATCAATTCAAACAAACACTATAACACTCTCAGCGCCTGTTTGATAAGCTGTTCCACCGATAAGCCGGAGCCTTCTGTTTCTATAATCTTGATTAATGCTTTCTCCGCCAGCGCTTTGGGAAAACCCAAAATACTTAATGCAGATAACGCTTCTTCCCTGTTTGTATTGTGTAAAACCCCTGATTTTTCTGAAGGAATCAGGCTCTTCGAGAGTTTGTTTTTTAAGTCGATAATGATACGCTCTGCAGTTTTACTTCCAATCCCCTTAATTCTCTGGAGCATAGGCGCATTTCCATCGACAATGGCCTGGGTCACTTCCGTTGGGTTTAGCGATGAAAGAATAATCCTTGCTGTGTTTACGCCTACCCCCGACACACTGATCAGATAGCGAAAAAGATCCCTCTCGTATGTATCTGCAAATCCGAAGAGAAGATGGGCGTCTTCTCTCACTACCAGGTGAGTGAACAACAGACAATTTTCATCATCACCTAATTTTGAATACGTATACACGGAAATGTTAAGGTAATAACCCACCCCATTGCAGTCTATCACCGCATAAGCGGCATTCTTCTCAACCAAACGACCCTTGATATATTCGTACATACTATTTCAACATTTATTCACGAATTGCTTATTTCTTTTGTGTTCATTACGGCTTCGCCGAACACCATTTCACCATTTCGCTACTTCGTTCCTTCGCTATTTAAATTCTGGTTCAACGCCTGCTCAAGTTCTCTCCATGTGATCGGTTTTGCAATAATTTTTTTGTCACGGTCAAGAAGGTACATGGTAGGTGTGGCATAAACATTGTATTCGTCTTCGGCTTTTCCGAAATATCCCTTTAATTCCGAAACATTGATCCAGTTCAGTTTCTCTGTTTTTATAAAAGAAGTCCAGCTGGCCTTGCTGGTGTCGAGAGAAACGGCCATGACTTCCAGTCTCTTCGTTTTCTGCTTATCATAAAAGGCTTTGAGTTTAGGCATCATCTCGGTGCAATGGGGGCACTGCGTTGACCAGAAGATGAGAAGAATAAATTCATTGCGTAAAGACAACAATCTCATCTTGTTGCCTTTAGAATCGGGAACCTCAATGTCGGGAGAGGTTTTGCCGACAGCCAGCTTCTTGAAATTATCCAGTTTTTTCTGTAATGACGATTTACGTGCAGCATCTTCACATGAAAATGGATCCTGGAAGTTGTCGGCAATATAGGTTATCACATCATCAAAATGATATTTGTCAAAACCTCCCACCAGATAATCAAGCATGAACTTATAGATATCAGGGCTCACGGAGGCAGCGCCAAGGGCAATTGTAACTGCTTTGATGAATTCTGTCTCAAGTTGTTTCTGGTTAAACCGGTTGTTCTGATAAATTGCCAGGTAGGATATGATCTTATCTGCAAATACATTACTGTGGAGAAGGGCTGTATCGGTAAAATCCACTTTATCCCAGTAATGCTGTTTCAGGAATTCCATTCGTGTCGCTGCAGGCATAGAGCCGGGAATGTTTGGGGTTTGCAATACCTTTTCCATTCTCACCGCATAAGAATTCGGGTAAAGACGAGTGAGAGAATCAAGGAATGCGAGCTGAACTTTCTGAATTGTTTCAAACTCGGTTGAAACCGAGCTGTAAAACTTATCTTTCACGGGATAGAAATCCACGACCGGCATCAGTAATTCCAGTTTCGTCTGATTAATCCCTGTCATAACTGTAAACGTTCGCAGGATCTGATTTTCAAGTGAAGAGAGGATCTTCAGGGAATCGAGGGGGCTACCGGCCCAGGTCTCGAATTTTACATTTTCCCTGTTCAGTATAAGGTTCACAAAACCTGATTTACTCCAGCCCACCCGGTATAAGCCTGGTATACAGCCTGAAGGCAGGTTGAAATGAAACCTGCCGAGCGAATCGCTCAGACAGGAATCGGCTACCCTGGTCCGTTCACCGTTGATACTCAGCAGATACACCTTTGACTTCCCGAGACTGTGAATGGTGGCGTCGATTGAGTTCTGCGAGAAACTAAAAAAGGATAAAAAAAGAAATCCTGAGAGAAAAGCCTTTCTCATTATTTTACTTTTTCACTTTCCTGGCAACAACCTTTTTTTCTGCTGCGGGCGGGCCTAAGAGTTCTGCAAGTTTTTTTGTAAGATCCTCACCGCGGAGGTTGCGTGCAACAATCTTCTGGTCTTTGTCGAGCAGCACATTTGCAGGAATAGACATGATACCGTATTCTTTACCGGCGGCATTTGCCCAGCCCTGCAGATCAGATACATGATTCCATGTGAGGTTGTCATCCTTAACAGCCTTAACCCATTTTGTATGATCCTTGTCGAAAGATACCCCGAGAATATCGAAGCCTTTCTGATGATATTCATTAAACGCCTTTACCACATTGGGATTTTCTCCGCGACAAGGGCCGCACCACGATGCCCAGAAATCGACCAGTAATACGTTTCCTTTCAGTGAAGAGAGGGCGACCGGTTTTCCCGTTGTGTCGTTCATTGTAAAATCAGGTGCAGGCTGTCCGATCTCAACAGATTTCAGAACATCAATCCGCTTTTTGATTGTTTCAACATAAGAAGAACTGTTCAGGCTGGTATCAAATGAAACAACTACTCCTTCCAGCTCCGGGAGGTCAAACTGCCAGGCTGAACGCATGATCAGATAAGGACCAACCACTGAAGCCGGGTTTGCTTTTGCAAAAGCAATGACGTTGGCTTTAACCGCTTTATCGAGGGATTCGGAGGCCGAGTCGGCCTTTTTCATTTTTAAAGTATCTTTCGCATCACTGGCAGCCTTGTAGTCTTTATAGCAGACTTCCATCAGTTTATTCAGACTATCGCTTTGTTTCTGGTATTTTTTATACAGCTCATGGGTTGCCGATCCTGAAATATTTGCATTATCAACACTGTCGGCAAAAACCTCCACGTTGATATTTGCATTCTCAACAAATACAGGTAAAAACACCTGCTTATCCTTAACCGTGAGGAACCACATCTCGGGAAGACCAATCTTTCCCTTGAATGTAAAGCTTCCTTTCTGAAGTTGAGCCGAATCGATCTTTACCCAATCCGAAACCGCAAACTTTTGAAGATAGATCGTGCCGCTGTCGATGCCGACAATTTTACCGTTGATCGTGTAGCTGTCAGTCTTCCCTTTACAGGAAATCAAAACAGCGCCGATCAGTAGAAATAACCCTATTTTTCTCATAAAATAATCTTCTTTTATTATTGAATGCAAAGGTAAAGATTTCCACAATTAAAATTTTTCTATTTTTACGGGACAAATTAAAAAAAACCTGCCTGGATTTTTCCGGTATAGTTTTTTGCAACGGCTCAAGAGGAAAATACTGCCGTTTTTATAACGAAATTTTTTACATATGAAATATATAACTATTCTCTTTTGTCTTCTGTCCGTTCTCTGTGAAAAGGGGTTGTCGCAACCAGAAGTAAAGAAAGCTGCCCCCAAGTATGACCTCAACACTGAACCTGTGTTGTATACTGTTGCCTATGCGCACCTCGATACAGAATGGAGATGGGATTATGCGGAGACGATCAATAAATACATTAAAGCCACGATGGACGACAACTTCCTGTTATTCGAGAAGTACAAACCCTATGTGTTTACTTTTTCCGGTGCGAGGCGGTACAAAATGATGAAAGAATACTATCCCGAGCGTTACGAAAAAGTTAAAAAATACATCAGTCAGGGCAGGTGGTTCGTAGGCGGATCGTCGGTAGATGAATGTGACGCCAACATCCCTTCTCCTGAATCAATTATTCGTCATGTACTATACGGAAACAATTATTTCCGCTCTGAATTCGGAAAAGAAAGTGTGGATTTCCTTCTCCCTGACTGTTTCGGCTTTCAGGCGCATCTGCCTTCAGCGCTTGCACATGCCGGAGTGAAAGGATTCTCTACCCAGAAGCTGGAATGGGGTTCTGCTATCGGCATTCCTTTTAATATTGGACGTTGGAACGGTCCCGATGGTAAAGGAGTGCTTGCTGCCCTCAATGCGACTGACTATGGCGGAGATGTTGAATTCCGTTGCGACACGGTAAAAAAATGGGTTGACCGGGTTCTCGGTAACGGCGCCAAATATGGTGTTTATGCTGATTACAGATATTACGGAACCGGCGATATTGGCGGGTCTCCCACGTTGGAGGCAGTTAAGAATGCCATCGGTTCACTCAATAATGCCGACAGCAAAATAAAGCTGTATTTATGTTCCTCTGATCAGCTTTTCAGGGACCTCACCGATGCCCAGGCGGCCAAACTTCCTACCTATACAGGAGACCTTCTGCTCACCCAACATTCTGCAGGCTCTCTTACTTCCCAGGCATATATGAAACGCTGGAACCGAAAGAACGAACTCCTGGCCCAGGCAGCAGAGCCTCTTGCCGTGGTTGCCGACCTGGCGGGCGGGATTAAATATCCGCAGTCACAATTTAATAATGCATGGTGGCTTGTCCTTGGCAGCCAGATGCACGACATCCTGCCCGGAACCTGCATCCCGAAAGCATATGAATATGCCTGGAATGACGAAATCCTGGGGCTTAACCTCTTTTCCGGCGCTTTACAAGCTTCTGCAGGTTCAGTGATCCATGGCATGGATACCAGAGGCAAAGGACAGTCCGTAGCGGTATATAACCCGCTTGCAATCTCCCGCAAGTCGCTCGTGGGCGCGGAACTAAGCTATGCGGATTCTCCTCCTGAATTTGTTAAAGTTTTCGGGCCAGACGACAAAGAAGTCCCTGTTCAGATCCAGTATCGTACGAAACATTCTGTTCACATCCTTTTCTATGCTACCCTGCCTTCGATGGGCATTTCGGTATTCGATGTACAGCCATCAGCAAAGCCATCCGAAGTAAAAACAGCGCTTAAAGCCACTAAAAACTCATTGGAGAATGAGTTCCTGAAGGTCACCGTGAATGTGAACGGCGATATCAGCAGCATTTTTGATAAACGGCAGAATAAAGAAATGCTATCTGCTCCGGCCCGTCTCGAATTCCTGCATGAATACCCGGAATACTGGCCGGCATGGAACATGGACTGGCGCGACCGGAAGAATCCTCCCATTGATTACGTGAAAGGCCCGGCAACAATCAGCCTGGTTTATAACAGTAACCTGAGCGATGTGATCAAAGTCGAACGCAAAGGAAGGAATTCGGATTTCACACAGTATATCTCGCTCACCGCCGGACAGGAAATTGTGGTCGTTCGTAATGAAGTCGCATGGCAGTCGAAAGGCGTAAGCCTGAAAGCCTCATTCCCGCTTACTGCTTCGAATTTAAATGCAACTTACAACCTCGGCCTTGGAACCGGGGAACGCTCTACCAACAACGAGAAAAAATATGAAGTCCCTTCCCGCGAATGGTTTGACCTGACCGATAAATCAGGAACCTTCGGGGTTAGTATCTTAGAGGACAGCAAATTCGGTTCCGATAAGCCAGACGATAAAACCCTGCGCCTTACTCTTCTCTACACTCCGCATGCTAATTTCTATCATGAGCAGTCGAGCCAGGATTTCGGCAACCATGATTTCGTGTATGCCATCTATCCGCACAAGGGTGACTGGCGGACTGCTCTCACCGAATGGCAGGGCCGAATGCTGAACCAGCCGGTTGTAGCATTTGTAGTACCTCAGCATCAGGGCCCGCTTGGTAAGTCGTTTTCAATCATTAAGACCTCCAGCTCCCAGATAGATATCAGAGCTGTAAAAAAAGCCGAGAACAATAATGACATCATTATACGCGTGCAGGAACTTCTTGGTAAAGAAATCCAGAACGTGGAGATCAGTTTTTTCTCAAAAGTGTTGACGGCAACGGAGGTTGACGGGCAGGAACGTACAAAAAGCGAAATTCAGCCGGTTAACGGGAAGCTGATCATCAGCATGGACAAATATGCAATTCGCAGTTTCAGGGTTCAGCTCGAAAAACCTGCAGAAAAATTGCTGACTCCCACAAGCATCCCTCTTCCCCTGGTTTATGATGAGGATGTAGTGAGCGCTGATAACAATAAAAAGAATGGTAAATTTGACAATAACGGAATCAGCCTTCCCTCCGAACTCTTTCCTTCGGCACTTACAGTGGATGGCATTGAATTTACTCTCGGGCAAAAGGCCGATGGCAAGAAGAACGCCATTAGCTGTGACGGACAAAAAATCCTTTTGCCAAGGAGTGGTAATTACAACAGGCTATATATTCTGGCTTCAGCCGATAGCGATACCAACGGGGTCTTCAAGGCTGGCAGCGTGAAATCAAACTTGCGGGTGCAGGCTTATACAGGGAAAATCGGGCAATACGATAACAGACTGTGGGATAAACTTGGCCGGTTGAAAGGGATTGAAAAAGGGTATATCAAACGGGATGAAGTAGCCTGGTTCTCCACTCATGTTCACAAGGATACGGTCAATATTCCATATCAATATGCCTATCTCTTTAAGTACAGTATGCCGGTGAGCTCTGCTGCAGGATATGTGCAGCTTCCGCAGAATAAAGCAATCAAGATCTTTGCCATGACAGTTTGCGACGATCTCTCCGATCAGATTGTTCCATCAACTTTGCTATATGATGATTTCACATGGAAAAATCCGATTACGTTGAACCTTCCACTATCATACACGAATGAAAACGCCCAGGCCTTAGCCACCTGCAAAATCAGCAGAAACCGCACTCTTAATGAATTACCAGGCAGGGTAACAAGAAAGGATTATGCCGATCTACTCGAGTCGAAAGGGGTAACGGTAAACTATTATTATACTACCTCCGATACCACTGTGAAGAAAAAACCTGAACAGGGGATGAATCTCTCGCCCCTGGTCGACGGGATGTACGACCTGAGGCCTAATGATTCGGTGAACGATGTATGGTTCGATGAAGGCGAAAGCCGCATTTGGATGGACCTGCAAAAGGAAATCGAGATCGACAGCATCCACCTCTTTGCTAACCTTAACCTGCACAGGGGATCGGAGTTTTTCACCCTTTGGGGCTCAAATTCAGCAACGCCTCCCGATGCAAACGGCGATCCGAAGGCCAGTGGCTGGACGCAAATGATTAGTGTCCCTCCAATAGATGTCTGGGGTAATTCAAAAGCGCTGTATACTATTCTCCCCGACAAAGGCAGAACCTGGCGCTACCTGATGTGGGTGAGCGAAGATTCAGGTCACGGACCGTATTATTTCAGGGAGATTGATGTGTTCGAAAGACAAAAGTGATGAAAAATATAAACATAACTTTTCTTACAGCTATCCTTTTTATTCTTCCCTTTACCCCTCGGGCTCAGGACACATGGCCAAGGAAATTCAGCACCGATTGGGCCAAGGTGGTCGTGTATAAACCTCAGCCGGATTCAGCCAGGGGAGATCATATATTTACCAGGGCCGCCATCTCCCTCATCACCAAAAAAAGCAAATCGCCTGCCTTCGGGGCGATCTGGATGAATTCGAGGTTCACTACCGATAAGGAAAAAGGGGTATGCACAGCATTTGATGTGAAACTGATCAATGCTCGTTTCCCGCGTATCGACACCCTTAATGCTGCCGAATTGAAACGCTTTGACAGTCTGTTTGAGAAAGAGGCATCAAAATGGAACATGGAATTTTCCCTCGAAGAATTGAAATCAGCATCTGACCAGGTTCATGCCAGTGGAGGAGCCAATCCTAAGCTGAGGAATGACCCGCCTGAGATCATTTTCCTTGACCAGCCATCGTTCCTTGTTCTTTTCGATGGTGATCCTGTCTGGAAGGACAGTGGCAGCGAGGGCTTGCAGATTGCAATTAACTGCCCCTACCTGGTTCTTCACGATACAAAAGAAAACAGCTTTTATCTTAATTGCGAACAGATCTGGTATACATCACAGGATCCTCAAAAGTCGCGGTGGACAAATGTCACAAAACCATCAGCCCAGGTGCAGCGCTATCTTGTTTCACAGCAGAAAGAGGCAGAGAAATCGGGCAAGCCGTCAGAGCAAATCAATAAGAAATCTGCTAAAGGCAAAACAGCCCTTCTTCTGGAAATCGTTGTCAGAAGCAGACCTGCCGAACTCATACAGTCTGAGGGTGACCCGCAGTTCGCCCCAATAAAAGGGACACAACTCCTTTACATGACCAACACGGCTAACAACATCTTCATGACCATCGACAAGAACCAGTATTATGTGCTGCTTTCGGGAAGATGGTATCGCACCGAAACACTGTCGGGTCCGTGGGCCTATATTGCACCTGATAAACTTCCGGCCGATTTTGCAAAGATTCCCAAGGGTTCCGAGAAAGATGTAGTCCTGGCGAGTGTGGCCGGCACCGATGCGGCAAAAAAGGCGGTGATGGATGCACAGATCCCGAAAACAGCGGCAGTGAATCGCAAGACAGCCAAATGCGAGGTGAAGTGGGACGGCGATCCGACATTTGAAATGATCAAAGGCACGGAGTTGGCCCGCGGAATGAATACTTCCAGTACGGTGCTGCTGTTAAAAGATACTTACTACGTATGCGACAACGCCATATGGTTTACCGGTAAAGGACCTTCGGGACCCTGGGAAGTTGCCACATCGGTACCCGGCGAGATCCAGAAAATTCCTCCCGACGATCCAGCTTACAATGTAAGGTATGTTAAAATTTATGACGTCAAACCCGAAGTGGTTTATATTGGCTATACCCCTGGCTATACGGGTTGTTATGCGGCAGGTCCTACCGTGGTTTACGGAACAGGCTATTCGTATGCTCCGTTTTACGGCGCCAATTATTATCCCCGGCCTGCCACATTCGGTTTCGGCATGAATTATAATCCCTGGATCGGATGGAGTATCGGCTTTTCGATGGCCATGGTCACCCTGAGTGTCTTCGATGCAATGTGGTATTCCTCAGGCTGGTGGGGCCCGTCATTCTATAGACCTTACTATGGAGGATATTACGGCAGTTATTACGGGTACAACTCCTATTCGTATTATAGTGAATATACATCCGTCAGCATAGAGGAAACCAATATATATGAAAGCTGGGATCAGGAAGAGATTGAAAATGTAAATGATCTTGAAGACCTGGATGAGATGAATTACGTTGACAATATGGAGGACCTTAGTGACCACGATGCTGATGATCCAAACGTTCAGGATGATCAGAATGCGCTGGAAGATGAGAATGCACAGGAGAATTCCGACATCCAGGCGGAACCAGACCAACAGGAGGATCCCGGGGTGACTGATGTCCAGGAGGATTCGGGTAATTTCGATGTTCCAGACATGCCTGATGTTCCTGATGTTCCAGATATGCCTGACCCGCCTGATTCTTTTTATCTTTAAATAAAAATCTATGAAAGCAAGTAAAAAAAGCTGCAGAGTCTCTTTCCTGATACTTCTGCCCGCACTTATCCTTGGTAGTGTATCATTAAAGGCCCAGAATCCTTCCGTTGTTTATCCATCAAAAGTTGGTTTTGGCACCTATTTGGGCGAGAGCCGGCCGCTTCGCGATATCCCTCCCTTAAGCCCGGAAGAACTTTTCAGGCTGAAAAAAGATTTCAAACAGGATTTCCTGAACCCCACCCTGAAGTATCGTTCCTATCCTAACGCCGATGCAGCATTGCTGAAGGGGGAAGATCCGGTTCTTCAGAAGCAGATGGGAAGTCTCAGTTTTGATCAGAGCCAGCAGGTCAGTTTTGAAGGACAAAGCTCCAATTATGTACCTGATGAAAATGGAACGGCAGGCCCCAACCATTACATGCAAACAGTCAATATGACCTATGCAATTTACGATAAATCAGGTGTGCTTAAGGCAGGTCCGACAAATGTCAACCTGATCTTCGGAAATAAGCCAGGGGCGAACCGAAACGACGGTGATGCCATCGTTCTTTACGATGAGCAGGCCGACCGCTACCTGGTGTCGGAATTTTCGATACCCACAGACGGGACCCCGAATTATATCCTTGTTGCGGTTTCGGCCACCAATGATCCTACAGGCAGCTGGCATCAGTACTCATTTGAAGTTGACAAAATGCCCGATTATCCTAAATTCGGTGTGTGGCGCGATGGATATTATGTGGCGGTCAACAATACCAATGGGCTCAATGATATCTTTGTTTTAGAACGCTCAAAAATGCTGCTGGGACAGACTGCTCAGTATGTGGCATTCAAGAATCCCTATCGACCGGGTCCGGCATATGAGTTTAAAATTGCCCCTCCTGTTGATAATGACGGTGCCTTTGCCCCGGAAGGATCACCTGGTCAGTTTATTGCAATCAATGATACCGGATGGGGTGGCAGCTCTCAGCTATGGCTGTATGAACTGGCCGTGAACTGGACAACAACCACGACTTCAACCTTCCAACGTACTCAGCAAATCGACGTGGCAGTCTTTTCCAGTGATTTTGGAAGTGATTGGTCAAACATCAGGCAGAAAGGAACAACCCAAAAAGTTGATGCTGTGCCTACTATCATAATGAATATGCCTCAATACCGGAATTTCGGCTCATACCAGACCCTTGTCTGCTGCCATACGGTAAACGTTGACGGCAAAGGACGCGCGGGTATAAGGTGGTATGAATTACGCAAAACAAATACAACCTGGAGCATACGGCAGCAAGGCACCTATTCTCCCGATACCACAAGCCGCTGGATGGGTAGTATCATGCTTAACGGGCAAAACAAGATCGGTCTGGGCTATTCTGTGTCGAGTTTGGGCGAATACCCGGGGATAAGGTATTGCGGACAGTCCTCCACATCATATCTCGCCGGAAACTCAACACTTGACATAGCGGAATCCACGATATGGTCCGGGACAACTTCCCAGGAGGGGTCTAACCGCTGGGGAGATTATTCATCAATGGCGGTAGATCCGACAGATGATAAAACATTTTGGTACACAAACCAATACATCAAGCCTGACCTGACCAGAGCTACCAGGATCACATCCTTTGTTTTCGATAGTCCTGTGAGCATCAACCCACAGGAAGGCAGCGATAAACCATGGTTCCGGGTTTTACCGAATCCTTCCGACGGGATTTTTACCATTCTCCCTCAGAATGCAGCGGTTACCAACATGAACGTGCAGGTCGTTGACCTTACCGGGCGAATCATTTTCGAGAAACATTTTGGTCAGCAAAATGAATATATCATTGATCTTTCGCAGGCCGACAGGGGCGTTTATTCCCTCAGACTTCAAAACTGGAAGACCGTACAAACCATTAAACTGATCAAAAATTAATCTCATCCGAAGTAATTCACTGGTGGTTATTTGAAGATTGCAGACCGGCATTCAATTTTTTTACCAGCTTTGGCACTCCGACGCTTGCTTTTTCACGGATTATCTGTAGATTTCTGACATGATAATCGGGTGAAGCCTCAGGATCAATAAGGTATTTTACTGCGGATGAGGGAGCGTATTGAAGCAATCCGGCTGCCGGATAAACTTTCAATGATGTTCCGATAACCATCACGATATCGGCACTACGGATGATTGCCGTGGCCGGCATGATATTCGGCACTGCTTCACCGAACCAGACGATATGGGGTCTTTTCTGGGAACCTTTTTCGCAGAGGTCGCCGAACTTCAGTTCCCAGCCTTTGATATCGTAGATCAGCTCAGGGTTGACCATACTTCTGGCTTTTTTCAGTTCACCATGCAAATGCAGAACATTGGTCGAGCCTGCACGTTCGTGGAGGTCATCCACGTTCTGGGTAATGATTTCGACCTTGTATGTCTTCTCCAGTTCGGCCAATGCGTAATGAGCTGCATTAGGTTCGACCTCCAGGAGTTGCTTCCGGCGCAGATTGTAAAAATTCATTACCAACACAGGATCTTTCTCCCATGCCTCAGGCGTGGCCACATCTTCGATACGATGCTGCTCCCAAAGTCCGTTGGAATCGCGGAAGGTAGAGATTCCGCTTTCGGCGCTCACGCCGGCGCCTGTAAGTACTACGATGGTTTTCATACATTAAATGGTGAAATGGTGAAATGGTGAAATGGTGAAAATCGTACCTCGTACATCGTACATCGTACATCGTACATCGTACATCGTACATCGTACATCGTACATCGTACATCGTACATCGTACATCGTACATCGTACATCGTACATCGTACATCCTTCACCTTTTATCAACAATAATCTCATCCACAAAGATCCACCCTTTCCCGCCGTGTCCGATATGCCATTCGGGACAGGTTTTGATGCCCCTGGCCTGGAACTTTACATATCGTGCCCGGGTCAATCCGATCGTTTTTCCGGCTTCACTGATAAATAGCTTTTTTGCAGGATCCACGGCCTGATCGAAAACGGCTGCTTCACTATATTTAATGCCATCCGCCGACACAAAAATACCAATATGTTCGGGATAAAAGATCCATGAATTCAGGTCTTGCATGAATTCTGCACTTACATAGTTGAATTCAGTGATCTTTCCGAGATCAACCACTGCTTCGAAATCCTCCCCTTCCCATCCCTGCCAGAGCACGTTATAGTTTGTCGAACCCCGCTTGCCGTCGGTAAGCGAGCCGGGGCCTTCGGCGCTGTATTTCGTTGCCGGGGGCGTAGTTGTGGTATATGGTTTACCTAAAGCAAGATGACTGGTATAAGCAACACTGAAGAATCGCCTGGCTTCAATCGCATATTCGTCGACACTAAGACCTCCTTCATGAACCGATTTCACCCCATACAACTTTGCCTGGTTCACGAAAGTATCCAGCTGATCCAGCCGATCAGGCCTCACCTTATATTTTCCATCCATGAGTTCCAGGAAACCATCGGGGCCGAGAATGTTCTTCTTCGATATCTCGATAATGGCATAGCGCAGAGGAAGTCTTGCCTTACAGACTCTGGCTCTCAGAGCCGAATCTCCGCTCACTGCCTGCTCAGCCAGGTCAAAATAACCGTTGTATTTTTTGATCAGTTCCGAAGTAAGGAATGTAGCTGTTTCCTGTTGGGGTGATGAATAGATCCAGAGGGCTTTATCGGCAGATGTTGAGGCACGGCTCATTTCTGCGATGTATTTCCTGATATATTGTCCGGCTTTACCGTAATAACCCCCGGTGAAATCCATAATAAGGGAGTCAACATTACAATCGGGGTTCCATTCGAGTCGGGAAAGGAGGTAGGCGCGTAATTCCTGACTGTCGGAATACGTCCCGTGGCAACCCTGTTCGAAAATCCTGCCTGCTCCGTATTTTCTGAACATCTGAAGGTTGGGCTGAAGTACGGAGAAATTCGGGAAAGGCGCTATCATATTGGTAAACTGTATCACATAATCCCAGATCAGGATGTCGGAAGCAATCTTTGACCAGCCCCGGATGTCATTGAGAAATGAACCCGCTGAGGTATCCTTTTCAATCGGCAGCCGGCGGTCACACTCGATGGTGCAAAGCATGATGTTCACATTCGATGCGGGTTTCACATGCAAAGGTGGTTTCCTGGTAAACTGGTATGCCAGGGTAGAGATCACTTTATCGGGAAAAGCTGCTGCCACTTTATTTACAAATTCAACATAGGATCCGGCGGGGGAGCCTTCCCGTTCATCCACTGCTGAACATTCGGGACATTCGCAATTTCCATAGGTATCCATCTGGGATACTGACCAATATCTTGCATCCTTATTATCCTGCATCATTTTTTTCAGAGTATCGATCGTGATTTTCAGAACCTCCGGATTGCTCAGACAAAGCTGGGTTTTACGTCGTTCACCCCCGAACAGGGCAAAGTAGTCGGGATGTGTTTTGAAATATTTTTCGGGCGGAACCAGCCTGAACATCGTATGAACCCACAGACCCCAGTTGGGGCTGTTTCCCCAGGCCATCAGGTCACAGCGGCTCTTGTCGAGAAAATCAGGGTCTTCCATCAAGGTATAATATACTTCCCTGTTTGTAAATGCCGGATGGCCTGAATCGTTCATCTCAGGCAGACTTATATTTTTCTGAACAGTTACGGTTTCGGCATCCGGGGCGTAAAACCTGCATCCCAGGTATTTCTCAAGGAAAGTGTAAACAGCATAAAGAGTTCCCTTATGCGAGCCGCCGGCAAGTACAATCCTTGTGCCGAAGTTTCTTATAATATAATCGTCGGGCTGCACTTTTAAAATATCTATGGATTCCGGTACGCGGTTTGAATTTCCGATCACGAATTCGCAGGTTTTCATTTTTGATCCGTCATCAGCTATATTCAGCCGGATCCCGCTGATCTTTTCCAGGTATTTCTGAAGTTCCGAAACAGCTTTTTGTTCAACCCGCGTTGGGTCAAGCGGTGTTACGATCTGAAACCTGTCGAGATCATGCTGCTGACCCTGGATCGTAATTTGTGGAGTCTGTCCGTTTACCCCTGCAAGCGCCATCAGCAAACACAGTAAAAGAATATATTTTTTCATATGCGTATTTATTCAGCCCTGATTTGAATTATCTTTACAAAGGTACTTATATCAGATAGCAGATAGCAGATAGCAGATAGCAGATAGCAGATGGCAGATATAGAAATCGTACATCGTAAATCGTACATCGTACATCGTAAATCGTACATCGTACATCGTAAATCGTACATCGTACATCGTACATCGTACATCGTACATCGTACATCGTACATTCTTTTGGTGCTGTTCTTCAGTCTTAACGCAGCGACGGCCCAGTCCTGGTCTCCCATCAACCGGTATGAAAAAATGAATTTCAGCCAGGTTCCGCTGAATTACATTTCGAACACTATCTGGGTTGATTCGGCCAGGGTTTCAGGCTCCGATTCGGTGTTTTATTTCAACCGTATTGTCACGAATTGCGACACTTGTTTGGCAACATACAGGTTATGCAATCAGCCCGGCTTCCTGAAAAAGAATATGTACAAACGAAGCGGCGGGACTTACGAATTCAGGTATCCCGGATCGGTCGTAATCAAAACCCTTGCATCAACAGGTCAGAGCTGGTTGTACGACACGGCCAATTCCATCAATGCAACGATATATTCGAATTCCTTGATGAGTGTTTTCGGAACCAATGATTCGGTAAAGGAGATCCATCTTTCGGACGGGGGCATATTAAAACTTTCAAAGAACCACGGGATTCTTCAGTTCACAGGACTACCGGTTGGCAATGTGTACACCCTGCTCGGGATTGAAGGCAGGAACCTTGGTGATAAGGTTCCAAAATTCGCCGAGATCTACAATTTCAGGGTCGGTGATGTATTCCAATACTCTTTCAAACAGATGAATTACGGTGTTGGCTATGGCAATGCAGGTTTGTCAAAGGTCACAATACTATCGAGGGATTCATTACCCGGATACTACAACTGCAATATCAGGAGAATAAGCTGCCAATGGGCTACTACTATTATCGGCCATAACGGCGACACATCTCATGCCTATGAACTCACCAATATCAGTTTCACTGACTCGATCCTGAACCAGGCAAATTATTATCCTGCCCAGATCATTGAAAGTGCAATACCGGAGGCATGGTTAGGTCCCAACTGCTCATATCAGAGCGTGACTACCGATACCATGGGGATTTACAGCAAATTCTGCGGCAGCTACAATTTCGGCGATGACCCTCCCCTTTACCAGCACGGAAACCTGCTTAATCCGCCACAGTCATATGAGCTTCTTTATCCCTTAAATTCCTTGTTTCTATATTACAATTCGTTTAAAACCGGTTTGGGGAATACCTGTTACAAATTCTTTTTTTTCGAAAGCGAAGATGAGAACCAGCTAATTGGTTATGTGAAAAATGGGGATACGGTTGGAACGGTTTATCCCGATGATTTTATCCTGGCGGGGGTTAAGGAGTTTTCCCAAGGCAATAACCTTCAGGTATATCCCAACCCATGCACTGATCAATTACATGTCAGCGGATTCCCTGAAGGCAAGGGAACTAAAGCGCTTATCAGGGATATTTCCGGAAGAGAACTTCTTTCAACCACAGCTTGTTCCACGATTGATGTTTCTTCGCTGAGACCCGGGATTTATTTCCTTTTCCTGACTGATCCTTCAGGTCACAATCTGCAAGCAACCAGGTTTGTAAAAAGGTGATCTTTTTATCAACTTATCCATCCTGATTACCTTGATTTTGCTTATCTTAGCATTACCAATTTTTTATCGTAGCGATCTCCAGTGCCAGCTTGAAACGCTGTTTCCGGGAACCCTGTTCAATAAAGAGCTTTCAGTATATTCAATAAAAAGCAAAGATTATATGAGTAAAGAATTAATCCATCAATCTGTTTTTGAAAAACTAAAGCACATTGATAAAAATGGAAATGAGTATTGGTCTGCAAGGGATATGGCCAAAATACTGGAATATTCTGAATATAGACATTTTCTTGGTGTAATAGAGAAGGCAAAAGAAGCCTGCCGAAACAGTGGTTTTCAAGACAGTGATCATTTCGAGGATTTGCTCGATATGATCACAATTGGCAAGGGAGGCCAACGTCAGGTGGAAAATGTTAAACTATCCAGGTACGCCGGTTATTTAATCGTGCAAAACGCAGATCCATCTAAGGAGATTGTTGCTACGGGACAAACCTATTTTGCAGTCCAGTGCGTAAAACCATAGAGGAACTGGGTGGAACAATGCCCGAGAATTTGCCGGTAGAAGAGAACATTAAACAAATTGAGAAAACCAGGCAAAAAAGAATTTCGAAACCAAAAAAATAAGCCAATGCCTTCATCCAATAAACAAACCCCCAGCCAGGTATTCCAGCAGAAAAATCACATCCCTGATCCTGACAAGATCCTTGAAAAGATGAGGTATTTCTGCAGTTACAGGGAGAGGAGCGAAAAAGAAGCAGACCTGAAACTGAGGGCCATACTGGTCCCTGCAGCCAGGATCAAAGGCATTCTTGAACAGCTCAGCGAAGAAGGGCTTCTCAGCGATGATCGGTTTGCCAGGGCTTTTGTGAGAGGGAAATGGAGGGTTAACCACTGGGGCAGGATAAAGATCACTTACGAACTCAGGGCAAAGCAGATACCCGGGAGAACTATAACTGCGGCCCTGGATGAAATCGAAGAGGATGCTTACCATATGCAGCTAAGGGACCTGATGGTTAAAAAGGATAAAGACATCCGCCAGAACAAGAAAAAAGAAAATAAATCTGGAAAAACCTTGAATTTCAGGGATAAATTGTTCAACTTTGCATTAGGGAAGGGGTATGAACATGACCTCATCCGTGAAATACTAGACGAATTAAAAATCTGATATGATTGGCCAGGAACAACTGAAAGATCTCCAGACAAGGCTCGATGCCTTGAGGAGGTATCTTTGACGTCGATAAGAAACTCTCACTGATCGAAGAAGAAGAACAGCTTACCCAGGCTCCCGATTTCTGGAATAATCCTAAAGCAGGGGAGCTGGTTTTAAAATCAATACGCGATAAAAAGATCTGGACCGATGCTTACAAAAGGGGTCAGGCAAGTTTTGAGGAACTGATGATCCTCTGGGATTTCTATATCCAGGGTGAAGGCAGCGAAGAAGATCTCGGGAAACAGTTTGATGAAACATTCAAGATCATTGATGACCTCGAATTCCGCAACATGCTCAGCGGCGAGGAGGACAGGCTGAGTGCCATTGTCCAGATCAATTCGGGCGCGGGCGGCACCGAGAGTCAGGACTGGGCCCAGATGCTGATGCGGATGTACATCCGTTACGCCGAACGAAACAAATACAAGGTAAAGGAGCTCGACTTTCAGGAAGGCGATGTGGCCGGGATCAAACAGGTCACCCTTGAAATTGAAGGCGATTATGCCTACGGTTATCTGAAAGGCGAGAACGGGGTTCACAGGCTGGTGCGGCTTTCGCCATTCGACTCAAACCATAAGAGACATACTTCCTTTGCTTCGGTTTATGCTTATCCTATCATTAACGATGACATCGTGATTGAAATAAATCCCGCGGAAATTTCCTGGGATACGTTCCGCAGCAGCGGTCCGGGCGGACAAAACGTGAACAAGGTGGAAACAGCAGTTCGTCTCAAGCACGAGCCGACCGGTATTGTTATTGAATGCCAGGAAACCCGCTCACAGGGACAGAACCGTGAAAAAGCTCTGAAAATGTTAAAATCCCAGCTGTACGAAATCGAACTCCGTAAGCAAAGGGAAAAAATTGCTGTTATAGAAAGCGGAAAGAAACGAATTGAATGGGGATCACAGATACGTTCTTATGTGCTTCATCCGTATAAAATGGTTAAAGACCTGCGGACGACCTATGAAACATCAAACACCCAGGAAGTGCTTGATGGTGATCTAACTGAGTTTATCAAGGCGTATCTGATGGAATATGGAAACTCTTAAGAAATGTACGATGTACGATGTACGATGTACGATGTACGATGTACGATGTACGATGTACGATGTACGATGTACGATGTACGATGTACGATGTACGATGTACGATGTAAATCGGCCCTCGTAAATCGCACATTGTAAAACTTTTTCACATGATCAGGATTTACCACAACCCCCAATGCAAAAAATCCCGGGCCGGGCTGGAATACCTTAAGGCAAAGGGTGTTGAATTCGCTATTGTGGAATATCTGAAGAATCCGCTCACGGAAAAAGATTTAGAGAAACTCCTGATGAAGCTTAATGCCAAGCCCGAGGAAATAATCCGCACACAGGAAGAATATTATAAAAAGAACCTTAAAGGAAAAAAATTCAATGAGCATGAATGGATCAAAATAATACTTCAGAACCCGAAGCTTCTCAAGAGACCTATTGTCGAAGGACAATATAAGGCTGTTTGGGGAGACCCGGTGGAAAGGATTGAAGGAATGAAGGAATGAAGGAAAATGAATATCGAATATTGAACAAGGAATGTTGAATGTTGACCGGGAATGTATAACTGACATCTGACATCAGAAATCTGAAATCTGAAACTAACAAATAACCTCCGGACTATGAAAACACGCATTGAAAAGGACACCATGGGACCTATTGAGGTTGACATGGACAAATACTGGGGTGCTCAAACCCAACGCTCGATGACCAATTTTAAGATCGGCGATCCTGCCTCCATGCCGAAGCAGATGATCAGGGCAATGGCCGTGCTAAAGAAGGCGGCAGCCATGGTCAACTGCGACCTGAAAGTGTTGCCTGAAGACAGGATGAAACTTATCGTGACAGTTTGCGACGAGATCCTGGAAGGCAAGCTTGACGACCAGTTCCCGCTGGTGATCTGGCAGACAGGTTCCGGCACCCAGACCAATATGAACCTGAACGAGGTGATTGCAAACCGTGCCCATGTGATCAGCGGGGGGACATTGGGCGAAGGGAAAACGATCATCCATCCGAACGATGACGTAAATAAATCCCAGTCCTCAAACGACACCTTTCCCGCAGCTATGAGCATTGCAGCTTACGAAATGGCAGTAAAAACTACTATTCCCGGAGTGGAGTTGCTCAGGAATACGCTGGCAAAGAAATCAGAAGAGTTTAAAGACATTGTGAAGACCGGCCGTACCCACCTGATGGATGCCACGCCGCTTACACTGGGACAGGAATTCTCCGGGTATGTGTCGCAGCTGGACCATGGTGTGAGGGCTGTAAAAAACACTTTGTCGCATCTTTCCGAGCTGGCGCTTGGAGGGACGGCAGTAGGCACAGGCCTGAACGCTCCCAGAGGGTATGATGAGCTGGTTGCTAAAAAGATCGCTGAACTCACAGGCCTGCCATTCATCACCGCACCCAATAAATTTGAATCCCTATCGGCCCACGACGCTTGTGTTGAAACTTCCGGCGCTCTCAAAACCCTGGCGGTAAGCCTGATGCATATTGCAAGCAATATCAGGCTGCTGGCTTCAGGTCCACGCTGCGGCATTGGCGAACTGATGCTGCCCGAGAACGAACCCGGTTCCAGCATCATGCCGGGAAAAGTAAACCCGACCCAGCCCGAAGCCATGACGATGGTCTGCGCACAGGTGCTTGGAAACGACGTTGCAATCAACATTGGAGGTATCAGCGGGCACTTCCAGTTGAACGTGTTCAAACCACTCATCATTTCCAACCTGCTGATGTCGGCCCGCCTCATTGGGGACGCCTGTGTTTCTTTTAACGACAACTGCGCCATCGGGATCGAGCCGAATATGGCTGCTATCAATAAAAACCTTGAAAACTCCCTGATGCTGGTAACCGCGCTGAACCCGCATATCGGTTATGACAATTCAGCCAAAATCGCCAAGAAAGCCCATAAGGAACATAAGACACTTCGAGAAGCTACTCTGGAACTGGGATTACTCAGCGATGAAGATTTCACCAGGATTGTGGATCCCAAAAAAATGACCGGGCCGAAATGAGGCAGTCTTATGAAAAGAATTCCACTTTAACAACGGAAATTTATCAGGAAGGTACGAACATTATTCTACAGAAATCCCTTTTGCCTTAAGCAGTTTCTTGATCTCGGGCATCATCCGTTTTGCGGCGATATAGCCTGAATCGAAGATCTGCTGATTATCTTTGCTGCTTAGCATGGGCATATCCCTGAGGTCAGGTGTGATCACCAGATCGGCATAGGCCAGTTTTTCTTTCTTGGTTGCTCCGAAAGCCAGGAGAAGAGCCTTGTAAGCCACTTTCAGAAAATTATCGACAATCTCGGTATTGTTCTCGTCGGCCATGATATCGACGGCAATCACTACTTCTGCTTTGTAGGAACGGCAGACGTCGGCCGGGATATTATCGAGAATCCCTCCGTCGACAAAGGTCTTTCCGTACATCTGCACGGGTTCGAAGATCAGAGGAATTGCACAGGAGGCATTGACCGAAGCGGCCACAGGGCCGGATGCCAGCTGTACGCTTTTCCCATCGAGAAGGTCGGTGGTCATGGCAACGAAGGGAATCTTAAGATCTTCGATATTCTCGACCGAACAATGAGCTGCAACATACTTCTGAAGCTTCTTCCCCGAGACGAACCCGACTTTTGAGCGGATCAGGGAGAAGTCGAACACCGAGGATGACTTTGTTTCGATGACCAAAGGTACCAGCCTGTCTACATCGGGATTGTCGCAGTAAAGGGCGCCTACCAGGCTTCCGGCACTGGCCCCGGCAATGAAATCGATGGGTATCTTATTTTCTGCAAACGCTTTAAGCACACCCACGTGAGCGGCCCCGTGAAAAGCGCCGCCACCGAGCGCCAGGGCGACCCTGGGGCGGGTCTCAACCTTCCTGGCGGGAGGCATCGTTTTCGGACTATCAACTATCATAAATTTTTCGCTGCATGATACCATGAGCATCATTAAAAAAATAACACTTGCGATTCTCATATCCTGTCAATTAATTTCTGTAATCCGTTATCTGCCGTTATCCTTCAGTATCCTGATCTCTTTAAGGGAATCTTTTTTATCGCCCGAAAGCACATCAAGCATATCCCTGTGATCGGCCTTCATCTTTCTTGCTTCCTCACTGATCATTTCAGTCATAGTTATACCCTTGTCCTTCGCTCTTTTTTGTAATATCTGCATCCATTCAGGATTGTTTCTGATCTGTCTGATAAAATAGTCCAGGGTGTCAACTTTTGTCACAGGTCTGGTAGAATCACGCGTAACAAAATTCAACTCCTGTTTAAGGTTGATCAGTTTGTAAATATATGCCTTGCGGATGGTGTCACGGCCGCGTATTATCGGAATTGTATCGGATGGAAGCACCAGTTCAAACAAACTGCCATACAGGCGCACCGGATCTTCGTAATCGTCGCTTAAGGCAATATAATACGCATCTGCATCTTTTTTCATGTTTCCACGTATAGCATTAATCCACTGATACTTATGGATACGTTCCAAATTGCCAAGTGCATACACCTTACGCCCCGTTGGCCTTCCTACATAATAGTCGAAATTGGCGGCAGGAAACCAGCGAAAAGTAAAGATAGGAGAGCCTTTGTCGACAAGAAAATGATCTTCATCCCAGGCAGCCACCGGACCGAATTTTTCGCCCAGTTGTTGCATTCCCCAGAGATCGGCAGAAACATCTTCCACCTTCCATTTTTTTAAGGGCACCCAGCCGTATCTGATCTGGGTAACTGCCAGGGTAATCACGGTAAGGATAAAAACCAGGGCCAGAGCCACGGGCCATGGAAGCAGTTTCAGTCTTTTTGTCTCTGATACAGGAGTGGCCAGCCATGATGCCGCGATCAGAATAAAGCCTATATATGCCGGGCCGGTCCAGTGAGGCAGCGTAGAACGGAACAGGGAGAAAGAGACAAAAACCAGCCATAAAGGAACACTCAACCATAAGATCAGCCGGAGGTATGATTTTTCAAGAATTTGTTTTCCTCTCAAAACTCCTATGAATGCCATGACAATCAGAACGATGTTCACCGGGTTATTATAAAACACCTGCCCCAGCAACTCGGTTATGAAATACTGCAGCTGAATTCCCGATTCGGTGATCCCCACCCGGCTTTCATGAAATGTGAAACTGATATAGTTGTTGTTGGAATTCCAGAAAACAACCGGCATGAACAACAGAACAGCCATCAGCAAGGCAATCCAGGTTTCCTTTGCGAACAACCATTTCCGGTTGCTGAAAAGAATGAACATCCCTGCTCCGAAAATCAAAAACACCGAATGATACTTCGAAAGCAGGGCCAGGCCAATGCTTAATCCGGCAAAGAACAGGTATGTCCTGCTTTGCCTCGAAAGCGATTCATCGGGAAGGGAACAAACCAGGAGGTACAAGCTTATGAGCCAGAAAAAGACCTGGGGAGTATCGGGCAGGATAAAAGTCCCAACCAGGATGAAGCCATAAAACGAAGCGGTAAAAAGGAAGGCTGCATAAAGCCCGGCAGCAGGGTTCTTGATCTTCCTGCCGATAAGAAAAATGAGCCAGGTCGAAGCCGTTCCCAGCACCACAGATCCCAGCCTCAGAAAGATCTCGCTGTCGAACCTGAGATTAAAGGTAAAAAGCTGAATCAGCAGACCGACCATGGGAGGATGGTCGAAGTGGCTCATGTCGGGAAACTTCGCGTAAGTCCAGTAGTACACCTCGTCGTTTCCCAGTTCAATAGCCCCGGCAACCACAAGCCTTATCACGGCCGATACAACCAGCAGTATTCCGAGCGCCCAGTATATTTTACGGTTGGATGGAATCATCGGGTAAGGTCCGGATTTCGTTTCTTTCTAACACGATACAAAGCCCACAGAATGGCAATCAGAGAGCCGAAGGTCATGAAACGGTAGATCCATGTCCGGGGCCAGTCGATCTCTGCTTTCAGATCATTCACAGGCAGATTTCCGCTGTAACGGAACACCGGGTTGAGGTAAAAAATATCGCCTGGTCCAATGGCCGGATGGGCATGATGTGCAAAAAAAGTAATCTCCGTACGAATGTATGTGTCTTCCGGACTAAATTTATACCAAAGACCCTTATCTCCGTATGACGATTTCCTGATCCGGCCATCCTGGCCTATGAACATTACTTTAAACACCTCGCCGCTTACCGAAACCTTAAGCGTATCGCCCGACATCCGAACATGATTCAGATGAGCGATCTGCCCGGCCCAGCCGGCTTTCTGCTGAAACGTCCAGTCATTTCCCATATAGATCTCAACTCCGAATGCCCTTCCGCTTTTAAGCGAACTGATCATCGAATCCTTCCGCAGAACAGGGGAATGAATATACGTGGCACAACGCTGGATCTGGTAGGGATCGTCAATATTATGGGCGTCGTCATCCGCCAGTATCCATACAGCATGACCCGATGAAAGAGCTGCATCCCACTGGGGTATCGATCTCCAGTTGTTGTCGAGCACCTCAAGCATATCGTAATTCGAAAGATATTTCATGTCTCTCAGCGAATAGCCCCCTTCCCAGTCGGGATGGGCAATAGCAACAATATCGCTCTGAGGCCTCAGCAGGTTAAGAATATGCTGTTTCTGGCTGAGGTTCTGCACTATTGAATAATCAAGCCAAAGAACTTCCCTCGCTCCGATCAGCATCTGATGCTTCTTTCTCAAGCCAAAACCATGTTCGTACACAGGAATGTAAAATACCGAATCCCTGAACAGGGTAGAGATACTCTGGTAGTTCGAAATCTGGGGGGCATCATAATTCATCCATTTATAGACCCGGTAAAAGTCCTCGGGCGTGTTGTTTCGGCCCGCGGTAAGCCCCCACCATTCCTTAACATGAAAATGAAAATTACTTTTCCTCCAACCGGAACTGTCAAGCCCCTGGTAAGGATTAAAGAATTTGTCGCCCGAAAACTGCATAGGTTCCTGAAAATCGTAAACCGGCGCCGTAAAATACAGAACTGCCTCAATTCCAAGAAGGAATATCAACACGAAAGTTAACACGCGAAACACCCTTATGGCGATCCTCTTCATTATGCAAAGTTACAAGAAACTGATGAGAAGGCGAATATTAAGAAAGGTAACCACCGCGCCGATCGCAAGCAAAAGAGCTGTAGTTCTTTTACGGTTTACATGACTTCCCATTACTTCCGGCGATGAAGTGAGGCGGATCTGGGCAAATATCGTGAAAGGCAGTTGAATACTCAGTATCATCTGCGAAATGATCAATCCCATGTATGGATTGCGGATGACAAAGATAATGAGCACGGCGAGTACCAGCGAAAGTATCACACCAAGTCTCGAGTGACTGTCTTTGATGTCATAAGGTTCCTTGTAAATGCCGGCGAGGATAGACCCACCGGCCATACCTGAAGTAATGGTGGAAGCGAGTCCCGAGAACAGCAAGGCCACTGCGAATACGATGCCGGCATGGCTTCCCAGTAGCGGACTGAGTATACTTACCGCCTGCTGCAGCTGATTTACAGGTGTTTTGTTTGTAAAAAATGTCGCGGCTGCGAGGATAATAATGGCGCTGTTGATAGCCCAACCAATCACCATTGATAATAAGGTGTCGAAAAATTCAAATTTTAACTGACGGCGGATGACCGATTCGTTTTCGAGATTCCACTGCCGGCTTTGAATTATTTCGGAATGTAAAAACAAGTTGTGGGGCATCACCACCGCACCCAGTACACTCATGACGATGATCATGGAACCTTCGGGGATCGACGGGCTTACCCATCCAAAACCGGCAGCAACCCAGTCGACCTTCACCAGCGTAAGTTCATACAGAAAGGAAAGACCTATAACAGAAACGAAAGCAATAATAAATTTCTCGATCTTGCGGTATGAATTTGTGAACAGCATGACCATTACAAAGGCAAGGGTAAGTATAGCGCCTGCCGGTATAGGGATTCCAAAGAGCATGTTCATGGCGATGGAAGCGCCCAGGATCTCGGCCAGGGAGGTGGACACCGAGGCGCCCATGGCCGACCAGAGAACCGACTTTGACACCCATGGCCTCATGTATTTCGTGGCCGCTTCAGCCAGGCATAGTCCGGTGGCTATACCCAGGTGGGCCACGTTATGCTGAAGAATGATGAGCATGACCGTTGAAAGGCTGACCATCCATAGCAGGATATAGCCGTATTGGGAACCTGCCGCAATGTTCGATGCCCAGTTGCCCGGATCAATGAAACCAACGGTTACCAAGAGGCCCGGGCCTATGTAATGGAGTATGTCGAGACCTCCAAAACCTGGTTTGTGGTCCTTTCTACGAAGATCGTTGAGAAATTTATTCAGCATAATCTGGGCAGACAAGTTACGAATTTTGTTTCTTTGCTGAAAAAAATGGTGAAATGGTGAAATGGTGAAACTGCTTGTCGACATATATAAGACCAACGACCTGTACTCCGGGTTGGGGCAGTATTCGCTTAACTTCGCCGATGAGCTGATGAAGTACTGTCCATCAACGCTTGAGCCTGGTTTTCTTTTTCCTTCGGGTTTCCCTTTCCCGAAAGATCCGGGGGCAGAGTGGATCAGAGCGGCCTTCTGGCAGCGATATATCCCCAGGCTCAGCCCTAAACCAATTATCTGGCACAGCCTCCACCAGTTTCCATCACATCTCCCTCATCCGCAGTCAAAATTCATACTTACTGTTCACGACCTGAATTTTCTTACGGAGAAAAGCCCGGCCAAAGCGGCGAAATACCTGAAAATACTTCAGAGAAATGCAGACAGGGCCACGGCAGTCACTGTGATTTCAGACTATACGTCCAAGATTTTCAAAGAACATGTTGAAACCGGTAACAAAGAGGTTATTACTATTAACGACGGAGTGAAGCTGGAGCCCCGGCCTGATGCCACAATGCCGCACTGGCTGCCCGAAAAACCTTTCTTTTTCTCTCTTTCGGTATTTAAGGAAAAAAAGAATTTCCACAGCCTCATCCCCCTGATGGATCATTTTCCCGATCATCTTCTGGTTCTGGGTGGAAACAACCAGACTGAATATGGCGACAGTATCCGCGAGATGATCCGCGACTCGGCTGTCTCTGAAAACATTATCCTCGCGGGTACCCTCGATGAAGATGAGAAATACTGGCTTTACAAACACTGCAAGGCCTTCCTGTTTCCTTCCCTTGCCGAAGGTTTCGGCCTACCGGTGATCGAAGCCATGCTGGCAGGGAAACAGGTTTTCCTGAGCCGGGCGGGCAGTCTGCCCGAAATCGGTGGTGTGATCGCTTATTACTGGGACAGCTTCGATGCGCAGTCTATGGCCACAGTTTTGCGTAATGGCCTTGCATTGAGGGAGAAAGAACCCGGCTTATACTCTGAGGAGATTAAAGAATATGCTTCAAGGTTCAACTGGAAACACTGCATCCGGCAATTTCTTGAATTATACGACCGATTATTGTCGTAGGTGACTGCTTTTTTATGACCTTCGTACTTTATTCAGCACTATGTCTGTCCCGAACAACCTGACAGCCCTTTTTGAAGTCAGCATCCGCAACAACTGGGATAACCGGGCTTTATCCGATTACGGCGGATCAGCTTACACCTATAAAGATGTGGGCAAAAGAATTCTTGATATTCACTCGATCTTCAGGAAAAAAGGCATTAAAAAAGGGGATAAGATTGTACTCCTTGGCAAAAATTCGGCAAACTGGGGTATCATTTATATTGCAACCGTTACTTTCGGAGCAGTGATCGTGCCTATCCTTCCTGATTTCAAACCGGCCGACGTTCATTTTATTACAACCCATTCCGATGCCTGCCTGATGTTCGTGGAGGAACTCATTTTTAAAGACCTGAAAATCGCCGAGATGCCGATCATCAAGGCCATTTTCAGGATACAGACGAACGCGGTGTTGTTTGAGAGGAAAACGGAAAGTCTGATATCCGATATCCGACATCGGATGGCGGATACTGAAATTACCTCTGAGAAAATTCATTTTGAGGAATTCTCGCCTGACGACATCGCCGTGATCAGCTACACTTCGGGTACGACGGGCTTTTCCAAAGGGGTGGTACTTCAGCACAAGAGTCTGTACGGAAATATTATTTTCGCTCACAGGAACATGCCTTTGAAGCCGAAGGATAAGATCCTTTCGTTTTTACCCCTGGCTCATACGTATGGCTGTGCTTTCGAGTTCCTTTTCCCCTTTACCCTGGGCTGCGATATCACTTTCCTTACTAAAACGCCTTCTCCGAAGATCATCATGCAAGCCTTCCAGGAGATTAAGCCTGCCCTGATTCTAAGTGTTCCCCTGGTGATCGAGAAGATTTACAAGACCCAGATCCTGCCTTTATTCCGCAAGCAGGCGATCAATATCATGATGACTATACCGGGTATCAACATACTCATTCACAATAAAATAAGAAAAAAACTTTTCCTGGTCTTCGGAGGGAATTTCAAGGAGCTGGTCATTGGTGGCGCCGCTTTTAACATGGAAGCTGAACGGTTTTTCAGAAAGATAAAATTCCCTTTTACCGTAGGTTATGGCATGACAGAGTGCGGCCCTCTAATCTCTTATGCATCCTGGAAAACCACGCAGCTGGGTGCTTCAGGCAGAGCGGTAGACGAGCTGGAGATTAAAATTGATTCGGCCGATCCATTTCATACTACCGGCGAAATCCTGGTTAGGGGTTCTCATGTGATGCTTGGATATTATAAAAACGAAAACGCCACCACCCAGGTTCTGGATGCAAATGGGTGGCTTCATACAGGCGACCTTGGGGTAACCGATAAACACGGGAATATCTATATCAAAGGACGCAGCAAGAGCATGATCCTTGGCCCTTCAGGCAAGAACATTTATCCTGAGGAACTGGAGTCTCACCTGAACAACCGGTTTATGGTGATGGAATCGCTGGTACTGGAGCGAGACGAAAAACTGATTGCCCTGATCTGTCCCGATTACGATGCCGTTGAGAAAGCAGGACATACCAAGGAAGAGCTTTCCAAAATTCTCGGAGGATACATCCATGACCTTAACCATCACGTACCCAAGTACATGATGGTATCGGGGTTCGAGATCCACGCCACGGAATTTGAAAAAACACCTAAACGAAGCATTAAACGCTTCCTTTACAAATGAGATTGTTGTTTCATCGCCGATATAGTCACATCCGGCAGAATACCAGGCTTTTCAGGGTCCGAATACCCGTTTTTGTCCTTCTCCTGATAATTCCATCCTGCATCTTGAATCCCGGATGCGAATGTTTTGCGCAGACCGATACCGGAAAAAGAACCGAGGTCATCATCCTCCATCTGAACGATATGCATGCCAGTACCAGCGGATTTGCAAAGCTGAAATACCTGTCCGACAGCCTGAAGCGAACCCATCCTTATGTTTTTATTGTATCGGCCGGCGACAACTTCACGGGGAATCCCTACGTTGATATGGTGGCTGACAAGGGAGCCCCTATGATTGACCTGATGAACCAGGCCGGCTTTGCGGTAAGCTGTTTTGGAAATCACGAGTTTGACCTTGGGCAGGCTTTTCTTGAGAAGAGAATTGAACAGGCCCGATTTCCGTTCATCTGTGCCAATATAAAAACCGGTACTTCGTGCCTGAAGCAGCCTCCGGCTTATATCGTTCTGAAAGCAGGAAACCTGCAAATCCCAATTATAGGGCTCATCGAGATCAACCACGACGGCATTCCCGATACACATCCTTCAAAAGTAAAAGGCCTCAGCTTTACCGATCCTCTGAAGACTGCAGGAGAGTATACAGAGATGAAGAAGCAATACGGAAATCTTATCGCCCTGACCCATCTAGGCGTTGAGACTGATGAAAAACTCGCCGAAGAATATCCTTCGTTCGATGTCATCATTGGCGGTCACTCACATACTATACTCAAGAAAGCCCTGATCGATAAAGGAGTGATGATCGACCAGGCCGGGTCATACCAGCGTTTCATTGGGAAGCTCTCCCTGGTCTTCAGGGGGAACAGCATTGAAGAAAAAAACGACACCCTCATTGCCACGGAATCTATACAGGGGGCAGACCGGGAGATACAGGCATTACGTGAACAGTACGAAAACAACCCTGAATTCGAGAAGGTGGCCGGAGAAGCTGTCGGGTCTATATCTGGCAAACAAAACCTGGGCGCTTTGATGACCGATGCCATGGCCTGGGCAGCCAAAACCGATTTCGCATTCCAGAACAGAGGCGGGATAAGGATTCAGAGCATCCCCGATGGAGATATAAAAGTCAGGGATATTTACCGTCTTGATCCTTTCGGAAATCAAGTCATGGTTTTTAAAATGCAAGGAAGCGAGATCGCCTCCCTCATCCTGAATGCATATAAAAAAGAAAAGGACATCGACCTGATCCCTTCTGGCATGAGGTATATGATAACTAAAGGAAAGCAGGGCCAAAGTCCCGTTCTTGTCATGCTAAACCGTTCGGGAAAGCCGCTGGACCCTGACAAGTCATATTCCGTCGCTTTAAACAGCTACATTTCGGCAGCTTACGATTTCGGGCACATCAGGGAAGGCGTTACGCTTGAAATGACAACTGAAGACTGCCTCATCCGTTACCTTAGAAAAAAGCACAAGGTCACTTACAAGGATCAGGAACGGGCCACTCTGCAGTCAATAAAAGAATAGTTATTAGTTTGTTACGCTGATCTCATATTCAGATCGAAGTGAGGGATTCAAAACACATTAGCCCGGGAATTTACCCCGTTTCGTCCGCTATTTTCCCCGTTTCGTCGAAATTAACTATATACTCTTTTCAACCGGATGTATATTTGCTAAAACTTTTAAATTATGGAAGCTTTACATTCGCTGGTTGCAGCATTCGACGTCTTCGGAATGATTTTTCAGTATTTTCTGAACAGTTTTACCCGCTTCGGAGAGATTTTTCAGCATTCCTTCAGCTTAATAACAAACCCTGTTGGCCGACTTATAGGCTCTAATCCTTCGTTTTATTACAGCATTATGATGGCCGGAGCTTTGTTCGGCTTATACTACCTGTTAAGCTCCTTTGTTGAGTCAAAGATGCGCTCCAAAAAGATCAGAAAGTAACAGGCTTCCCCCACATCATGAAGATCAGCTGAGGGATAGCCGTGTTCTGAATGAACAAGCCTCTCACGGGATCAGTCTCCCCAGCCATCAGATCGTACATTTCAGCCCCTTTTCCTTTGGCATAAACTCCAACCAGGGCGTTGGTATGGTTTTTACTATTGAATTTGAGGCCAGGAAGTTTATTTTTTCCGTTGTCGGCCAATGGAGTAAACGTATTTCCTCCCCAGAGGTCTCCGCATTCATGATCAGCTGTAACGATGAGCAGGGTTTCGTTCCAGTTTGAATACTTATTCACCCAGTTTATTACCGTATCTACGGCATCACTAAAACTTTTCATCTCTTCGAGCATTCGTCCTTTCTGATTGTCGTGATTGGCCCAGTCTATCGCCCCTCCCTCGATCATCACAAAAAATCCTTTGGGGTTGTTGTCGAGCACATTCAAACCTCCCCTCACCATTTCAGCCAGGGAAGGCAGATTTGGATTAAAGGGAGTGATGAATGGAGGAGAGTCTTTGGTTTCATTTTTTCCAAAAACTCTGCTCTGCTGCAAAGTGGAATACACTTCAGGTATACCTAACACCCGTTTTGGGGCTTTCCCAGACATTAACTTCCTGAAATCCTTTTCAGACGTGATGACGGTCCATGGATCAGGGATTTTGTCGCCCGAAACATCTTTCACCTCGTATATTTTATCCTTAAGGACAAAGCTCGTTTGCTCTCCGCTTCCCGATTTAAGTGAAAGCCAGAGCATGCTGTCGGCCACATACTTGGATTTTTTCCAGGCCCCGCTGAGTTTTAGCCCGTTATCATCGAACTCAGGATTGCCGCAGCCCATGATCAGGTCGCAGCGACTTTTGAATAACATATCGGTCGCTATCTCAGAATAATTGGACCTCGATTTATTATGAGCCACAAAGCCTGCAGGAGTGGCATGACTGAAGGGGACCGATGTAATGATGCCTGTAGATTTTCCATGGCTTTTAGCCAGTTCGCAAAGGTTCAGCAGAGTATCTCCTTTAACCGAAAGCCCGATAACATTATTATATGTTTTGCGGCCTGTAGCCAGTGCCGTTGCCGCTGCGGCAGATTCGGTAAAGTTTTTATGCAGGTAACCCGAATCTTTCCAGGCCAAAGCCGGATTATACCCTGAAGCCCATTTGAGTTTTGAAGTATCATTATCATCATATGACCCTACTTTGGCCGGATAAGTCGCTGCCGCCACTTTAACAGGAAATGATTCGATCTGCATAGGGCCGTAAAAGTAATCAGCGGCCTTTACACAGTTGAACCCCATACCGTCGCCAATCATGATAATGATATTTTTGGGGTTGGGGAAGGAAGAGGCAGTAGAGTTTTTCTGGGCAGAAGCCGATATCGAGATGGCCTGAGCCATGATCATTGTACTAAATAATGCTATGATTTTTCCGAAATGTTGATGGATATGCTTTTGCATGGGTCTTTTTTTGCAAAGATAAAGAAGGAACAGGGAATTCACCGGGAGAGATTAAAAAAAAGCTAATCCCGGAAGATTTCTCTTTGATTTTGAGAAAACTTGTCGTATATTAGGAGAAAATTCATCAACATGGAAGATTTCGAAAAAATACTGGTTTTTAACAATGAATTCGAAGCCGAATTTTTAGAGGAAGTGCTTCTCGACAAGCAGATTCCATATGGCATAATTGAAAGGGGGGATTCTGCCCTTGGCGGGATTATTGAACTAGAAGAAGGATGGGGATATCTCGAAGCACCTGGACGGTTCAGGAGAGAGATTCAGGATGTTTTTAAAGAGATCCGTGAGATGCCTGTAGAATCTGATATCTGATATCAGATGGCAGATGGCAGATGGCAGATATCGGATAAGATCAGGTGCGGGGCTTTTTTAACATGTATTTCAGGACCACCTGGTCGAAAATAAAGGTGAACAGTGCAATACCGATAATGCCGCAAACGATAGCATGATGACCGACGATCAAATGGATCAGGGGAGCCGGGTCGGTTTTTGCAGGAAATACAAGACATATCCCCATTACGATTAGGGCGAGGAGTACCAGCCCGGTTTTCAGTCCGAACTCAGTTAGGAGTTCCTGCCAGGCGAGCTGTTTCTCCAGTTTCTTTACCACCTTCTCAGTAAAATCAGGGAGCAAGATAAAATCAGGGGGCTGACGAAGCGAATCGTCAATGATGCTCTCCATATTTTTATTGAATTCTTCTATTTCCATTTGTGCAAATTTAATATTATTAAGCCTCAAAGAGCACAGGCTGAATATCCGGAACAAGCTCTGTCATTTTCTGGCGGATGATCTCTCGGCCGCGGCTGAGATAACTTTTCACAGTTCCTTCAGGCATGCCCGTGATCTCCTCGATCTCACGGTACGAAAATTCTTCCAGATGAAACAGGGTAATAACGGTGCGGTACTGAAGGGGCATCTTTTCGATGATCTTATGAACGAGTTTTTTCATTGTATTCCGGTCGATATTGCTCAGCAGGGGTGAAACATCAGCCTGAGCCAGGTTTATCGAACCAATTGATCCGGAAACCGATAACACCTCTCTTTTGCTTTTGCGGATATGGTCGACGCAGCAATTGTAAGTAACAGAACCAATCCATGTCGAAAGTTTGGAATCCCCCCTGAACCTGTCTATCTGTTTAAAAACCCTGATAAACACCTCCTGACAAAGATCTTCCGCATCTTCCTGCCGGTTCGTCATCCGCAGTACAATATGCCATACCAGGTTCCGGTATTTATCGACCAGGAACCTGAATGCATTTGTATTTCCTGCCTTCAGGGCGTTGACGAGCTCTGCATCATCCATGGTTATATATGTCGCTGAAATTCCGGAAAGGTTGCAGAGGGAATGGAATTTTATCTGAAATCTGTCATCAGATATCAGATGACAGATGGCGGATGGCGGATAAAAAAAAATCACTTTTCTGCAACCTTTTCTTGTTCCGATCGACTTATTAGGCATATAACAAATTAAAAACCCAAAGCCATGAGTGAACAAATTGGAGCCGCGATCGTAACCGCGGTAGTATTCTTCGGAATATATTCTTTATTAATAGCGCTGACCGACTATCTGTTACGCCGTAAGATCATAAAAAGCGGTCATCTTGAAAAAGCCGGTATCCTTGAAGCAATTGAAGGTGAATCAGGCACATATCCTACTCTGAAATGGGGGCTTGTTACCCTGTTCGCAGGTGCTGGCATGATTTTAATTCAGATCCTTTCGAGAGCAGGCCGCCTGAACTGGGACCAGGGAGCAGATGCCTTTCTGCCTCTCGGGATAGAGCTGGTCTTTATTGCTGGCGGGTTCCTGACCTACTTCTTTATTGCCACGTCTAAAAAATCGTGAGTCGAGATCCCGGATCATGGATCTCGGATCCCGGATCCCGGATCCCGGATCACGATTTCACCCCAGATGGGAGGGGAATTTACATAGAGAGATTAGATACTACTATTTATCGCGAATGCAACGCACAGCTTCTCCATCTTGATTAATACCATAGCTTGAGTAAATCCTGGTATTAAAGTAGGCCAGGCTCCGTGACCAAAGCTGGAAAGAAATTCCCTGGACCTCTGAAGAAGTATACCAACCTGCGCCGGCTCCATCCCCATTAACAAAAAAACCACCCATGCCGCTGCGTGACTCACTTGGTACGGCTGTAAAACCACTTTCATTTGTCGCTCCGGTATTTGGATTTTTCCAATGGGTTGTGCCTGTTTCTTTTAGTTTGCCGCCAGCAACTAATTCACCTCCCAAATAAGTTGTTAGTATGTCCCAATCAACATTTGTGGGCACATGCCAACCAACAGGAGCAAGTTTACCAGTACTCACAGTGAAGCCGTTATACACGGCACCATATATATTTTTGTAAGTCACATCGTTTTTATACCAGCAATATCCAGGTGTAGTCAAAAGCGCCCACACACTATCAATCATTACCAATGGCAATGAAGTTCCATCATTCAATCGGGTGGTTTTCAAGTTCTCAACCATCCACTCTTGTGTGCCAATAATTACAGTATGATAAACATTCCCATCGATGTCGGTCACCGTACCTGCCTTTGCTCCTTCCCACAAAGTAAGGGATCCGTCACCGACATACTGAACTGTAACTGTTTTCTTTTCTACCGGATCATAGTATGATTTTGGAGGATTTGATCCGGTAATCCATTTTTCAGGATTGTATGGTGGCCTTGCCAGGGTATCACATAAGCTATCAACCAGAGAAACGGCCCAGTCTGCATTTTTGTTAGTCCAGACGGCCCAGTTAAATCCCAAATAAGAACCTTTAGCGAATTTTTGAGGTAGTTGGTCCCATCCGCCTAAAAGACTGTAGCAAAAACCACCGTAAAACAATACGGTATCCTTGCTGAAGTCATTGTGAGCGGCGATGAACTTCTCTGAAATTCCATATACTTCTGCATTTTGGGAATTTGAAATCTTCCGTAGTAAAATAATGACATTTCTGTTTTTAATGTCAGCCTGGTATTTCGCGGTAGTAACCTGATTTGCCACTTCCCCGGTTTTAATATAAACTTCTTCTATGTTTTTCTCATCCGGCCATGCCCAGCCATGTGAATAAATATGGATGATCCCATACCCCGAAAGTTGAGTAAAGGCATCAACATTTGCGGCCTGATTTTTAAGAATGGTTTGTAAAGTAAAGCCTACATTGGGCAGCCAATAATTATAATGCTGAATAATCCAATCTGTGATATTGGAACGCTCCCAATAGTGGGGATTAAGGAGAATCACTTTTTTTATATTCACCAGCGATTTCGGATTTAACTCAGAAGAAGGTATTTTTATGATGGGGGCTGCTTTTTGGCTGCCTGCTCCCGGGTCGTCTTGTGGATTAAGAAAAATGCCACCCCCCATGCCATTGGTATACCTCACCGCTATCCCCTGACTGCCAATGGTTGCAGAAGAAACCGATGGATCGTTAAGGAAAAATTCCTGCAATTTACTTATGGCTTCCAGCGAATCCATGGTTTGCGACCAGGTGTCCCAATTTTCACCCGCCTTATCCTGCAAAACAAGAACATTGTTATAGAAGGTCCAATCCGCCTCTGTCCATCCAGCATTGTTACTATCATTGCTCTTTTTCTTGCAGGAAGTAAAGCCAATCAGCAGACAGAGGAAAATCAAGTAACTTTTCTTCATATGGTTTTTTTTGCTAAGTTAAATCAAAATGGGGTAATCCCGGATATCAGATATCGGATATCCGATATCTGATATCAGGTACCCACCCCTGTCCCCGCCTTCGGGTCCGAGTTCAATTATAAAATCCGCTTCCGATATGATCTGCTGATCATGTTCAATTATGATCAGGGTGTTTCCGGCATCGGCCAGCCGGTGAAACAGCTTCAGAAGGTTTTCAATGTCGGCAAAATGCAGGCCGGTTGTAGGTTCGTCGAAGAGGTATAGAGAAGAGGGAGGAGAAGAATGGACGATGGGCGATGTACGATGGACGATGGACGATGGACGATGGACGATGTTTATTATTTCCCTGCATAGATGCAGGCGCTGGGCTTCGCCGCCCGAGAGGGTATTGAGAGGTTGGCCGAGCCTGAGGTAGCCCAGTCCTGCCTCCTCCAGCTGATCCAGTATCAAAAGAAGGTTTTTCTGACCGGTAAAAAATAGAATGGCTTCATCACTGCTAAGCTCCAGCACTTCGGAAATATCCTTTCCCTGCCACTGCAGCCGCAAAATCTCAGGATTGAACCGTTTTCCAAGGCAGGTCTCACATTCACTAAGAACATCGGGCATGAAATCCATGCTGATCCTGGTTTTGCCCATACCACTGCAAGAAGGACATTGAGTTTGCTTATTCAGAAAGGAGAAATGGCTACTGCTGAATCCTCCGGACTCTGCCTCGATTGAAGAAGCAAAAAGCTTCCTGATCAGGTCAAACGCACCCGAATAAGTTGCGACAACAGCTACCGGAGAGCTGAATTCCTCGTTCTGTTCAACCGTGACCAGGTTTGAAAAACTATCAAACCCCTTGATATCACTACAGCCCACAGCTTTTCCCTGCCGCCAAGAGTCATGAATCAGATCGAGCATGAGGCTTGATTTACCGCTTCCCGACACTCCGGTAATACAAATAATACCTCCCGAAGGAATTTCAACATCGAAATTTTTCAGATTATTGATAAAAGCATTTTTAATCTGCAATCCGGATTTGAGCTGCCGCAGAGGCCGGGGCTGCTTACACGGCAGCATTTTCAGGTATTTCCCCGTGACCGATGTCATGGAATTCATAATTTCATCAGAACTACCCTGGGCGATGATCTCTCCGCCCAGGCTTCCTGCTCCAGGGCCTATATCGATGATGTGATCGGCAGCGAGTATCACTTCACGCTGATGTTCCACTGCAATGACCGTATTTCCCTCACTGATCAGCTCCCTGATAAGGACGAGGAGTTTCGCAGTATCTCTGGAATGCAATCCGGCCGTAGGCTCGTCAAGGATATAAATCATTCCCGACAATCCTGAGCCGGTCTGGGCTGCCAGCTGTAGCCGCCGGGCTTCGCCATAAGAAAGGGATCCCACGCTTCGGGAAGCTGAAAGATACGCGAGCCCAAGAGTTTCCATTGTATTCAGCCTGCGTAGGATCTCAGTAACCAGGGGGCCTGTAGCAGCCAGACTGGTCTCTGACTCGAAGCGGCCGAAGAATTCTATATTTTGCGTGATACTCATCGCCGATAATTCCCCTATGTTTTTACTGCGGATGACCCACGACCGGGCCTCATCATTGAGTCGGCTGCCATGGCATTCAGGGCATTCAATGCTTCCCATCACGTTCATCATGCCCTCACCGCGATGGTCGGCATGCTTTCGGGAATATTCTTCATTTACCAGCTGCAGAAAGCCCTGCCAACGGCCTTTAAAATGATGTGTGCCGCTACGCTTGTTCCTTAGGAATTCCCAGCTCACTTCATAGTTCTCCTCACCGCATCCATGCATTGCGAACTTCCTGCCTTCAGCTGAAAGCTCAGCCCATGACAGAGAGTAGTCGATGCTATGCTTCTCCCCCACCGCTTTCAGCGTTGCAGTATACTGTCCGTAAGGATCGCCATAGAATTTCCCGGTCCTGGAGCCATCCATTGCTCCCTGCAATACCGAACGTTCAGGGTTTGTTATCAGCTTTTCGGGATCGCAAAGCGTTTGTACTCCAAGTCCGTCACAGGCAAAGCAGGCGCCCTGGACGTTGTTAAAAGAGAACAGTGTAGACGCCGTCAATTTGGAATCAGTCTGATTCAAGGCGGATGATTTAGCGGGAGCTTCCACAACAGCAACCACAGGAGCTTCCACCGAGGCCTGCACTTGCAGTCCTGCCCGTGAAAACAGCAAGCGGTAGAGATCATAAATCCCCGTATATGTTCCAAGCGTTGATCTGGGATTAGACTGCAGACCCCGCTGTTCCACGGCGAAAGTTGGCCTTAGTCCATGTATCTCTTCGAAGTCGGGCTTATCCTTCATCCCTATGCGTGAACGTGCATAAGCCGGAAAATTACCCAGAAAGAGGTTCCGGGCTTCGGCGTGAATGGTATCGAAGGCCAGGGACGACTTGCCACTGCCCGAAACACCGGTGATCACTGTAAGCCGTTCATGCGGGATTTGTATGTCAATCCCCTTTAGATTATGCGTTGTGACATTTTTAAGGGATAGGGATGCCGGATATCTGATATCGGATATCGGATATCTGACATCTGATATCGGATATCGGATATCAGATGGCAGATGTATGATCCGGTCTGCCGATCGCAAAAAAGCCTGATCGTGTTCGATACAAATCACTGTATGGCCCCGGTCGATCAGTCCGTTCAGGCAGCTGAGTAGTTTTTTCACATCGTCGTTATGCAGTCCGGTGGTAGGTTCGTCGAGGATGTACAATGTATGATTTACGATGTACGATGTACGATGTACGATGTACGATTTACGATGTACGATGTACGATTTACGATTTACGATTTGTGGGATCCCGCATCCCGCATCCTGCATCCCGCATCCCGCATCCTGCATCCCGCATCCCGCATCCTGCATCCCGCATCCCGCATCCTGCATCCCGTCTTCCGCATTCCTCAGAAGTTCGGCCGCCAGTTTGACCCTCTGGGCTTCTCCCCCGCTTAGGGTTGATGAGCGCTGGCCGAGAGTGAGATACCCCAGGCCGAGTTCATCCATGGTGCGCAAATACCGCGTTATTTTCTTCTCTCCTTCGAAAAAAAGAAAGGCTTCGGAAACCGGCATTTCAAGGATATCATAAATGTTTTTCCCTTTCCAGAGTATCTCCAGCGTTTCCTGGTCGAAACGACGGCCATTGCAGGTTTCGCACAACACCTCCACGTTTCCCATGAAATGCATACCCATTTGCCTGTAGCCGGCTCCCTGGCAGTCCTCGCAACGGCCGCCTTGTGTATTGAACGAAAAACGGCTTTTACCATATCCTCGCTCAAATGCTGCAGGCAGTGCGGCAAACAGGTCACGGATAGGGTCGAACATGCCTGTATATGTCGCGGGATTACTGCGCGGTGTGCGGCCAATAGGCGATTGGTCGATCTCAACCAGACGTTTTATCCCTTCCCATCCGTCAATTGATGTATGTTTCCCGACTTCTTCATTACTGCCGCTCAGCTGTTTCCTGAGAAAACTCCCTAATGTCTGGTGTACCAGACTTGCCTTACCAGAACCCGAAACACCAGTCACCACGTTGAGCGCCCGGAGTAAAAATGAAACATCTATGTTTTTGAGGTTGTGGTGGGATGCCCCTGAAATCCTGAGCTCTCCCCTGCCTTGCCTTGGAATAGCAGTCAGATCCACTCGTAGTCGTCCGAAGTAATATAATAAGGTTTTACTGCTGTTAATTACGGCTTCGGGCAATCCGCCTAAATCAGATACGGCTGAGTTTACCAAAACGTTACCGCCGTTAACACCGGGGCCCGGGCCTATATCGATCAGATGGTCGGCATGCCTGATAAATGCCTCGTCGTGTTCCACCACGATCACCGTATTTCCCTGGTCGCGCAGCTGCTTCAGAACGTCGATGAGTGCAGCCGTTTCGGTATGATGCAGGCCTATTGAAGGCTCATCAAACACATAGATCATCCCGCTGAGGCCAGACCCAAGCTGGGTCGCAAGTTTCAGTCGGCGAGATTCGCCTGCCGACAGGCTTCCCGATTCCCTGTCTGCCGAAAGATGTGCAAGTCCAAGCTGTTTCATCACCTTCACCAGTGAAGAAATACCGCTCAGGATCTCCCCGGCAACCGGCTTGTGCACTAAAGGAAACTCAATAGCGGCAATGGCCTCCGACATCTCTGTGACCGGCATAGCCGATAAGGCGCCAATATCCCATCCCCCCACTTTCACCGAAAGGGCAAGGGGATTCAGCCTTTTCCCCCCGCAGGCAGAGCAGCAGGCAGTTCTTACAAACCTCAGAATATTCTTGTTGCGGTCGCGCTTCAGGATCTCTTCCATCACAGGAATAACGCCTTTGTAAACCCCCATTTCACGCGGCTTTGCAGTGATGCCGCTCCATTTCATCCTCGATTCGAGAGGATGTTTGCCAAACGGAATCTCAATCTTGTCGCTGCCGTAAAAAATCACATGTTTATTTTCAGGGCTCAGATCCTTCCAGGGGATGTCGATGTTGAAGCCTTCAGCCCTGCATACCTGGTCAAGCACATCGAGAGTAACCTGCGAATACATAATATAGCCGTTCGGGGTGGTGATGGTCATTGCCCTCTGGCGGATGGATTTTGTCGCATCCTCTATCAGAAGTTCAGGGTCAAGGCGGTCCTCCAGACCCAGTCCCTTGCACTGAGGGCAGGCCCCTTCGGGTGTGTTAAAGGAGAAAAGGCTCCGGCTTATCTGATATCCGGTTCTCGCAAACAACAGCCTTAGATGATCATAAATCCCGCTGATCGTTCCGACCGTCGACCGGGGATTATTAACCGCCGGTCCCTGGTTAACAGCCACGGCAGGCGAAAGCCCTTCGATACGTTCCACATCAGGCCGTTTTATTTTACCAAGGAACAAACGGGTATAAGAAGAAAACGATCCGAAATATCTGAATTCAGCTTCCCTGTATAGTACATCGAAGATGAGGGAAGACTTGCCCGATCCCGAAACACCGGTTACAACCACAAGCTTGTTCTTTGGTATATCGAGGGTCACCGACTTAAGGTTATTCTCGCGAGCATTGATTATCCTGATCATTTCGTCCACGCCTTTTGTGCCGCCGGTCTTCATCCGCAGTAATTAATAAAAGCAAAAATAATTCATTTAAATATTGACAAAGGCCTAATTCTTTGCCATATTTGTAGTATGAAAAGAAAAATCTGGGTATGGATACTGGGCGGACTGGTTTCCGCGCTGGTTCTGGTCGTTGCGGGTGTAATGCTGTACATCCGTTTTGCACTGCCGAATGTGCCTTTGCAGAGTATTAAAGTGAATGCCACTGCTGAAAATGTGGAACGCGGAAGGTACCTGGCGAACCATGTGACGGTTTGCATGGACTGCCATTCAACGCGGGCCTGGGACAGGTTTTCCGGACCGCCTATCCCCGGCACCCTTGGAAAAGGCGGGGAGGTGTTCGATCAAAAGATGGGATTCCCGGGTTCATTTTCATCTCCGAACATCACTCCTTTTAACCTTTCTGACTGGTCCGACGCTGAGATTTACAGGGCGATCACAAGCGGGGAGGGCAGGGATGGCAGGGCATTATTTCCCGTCATGCCTTACTTTGCCTACGGAACGCTCGACACAGAGGATATTTTATCCATTATTGCCTATATCAGAACCATTCCCGATATACATAACACCCCTCCGCTTTCCAACCCTGCGTTCCCTATGAACATGATAGTACGTATATTTCCTGTTGCTGCGCATCCGGTTCAAAGGCCCTCTGAATCCGATTCAGTGAAGTACGGGGAATACCTGGTAAGGGCATCCGGTTGTATTGAATGTCATACGGAGGCTGAGCATGGTCAGATCGTGAAAGCCCTGTCTTTTTCGGGCGGGAGAGAATTCATCATGCCAAACGGGGTCCTTACTTCCCCCAATATTACTCCCGATATGGAAACCGGGATCGGAAAAATGAGCAGGGAAGATTTTATCAAACGGTTCAAGGGCTACGGTCCTGAAAACTACAAGGCTCCAAAACTTGGACTTAAGGATATGCAAACCATTATGCCCTGGATCATGTATGCCGGGATGGAGGTTAAAGACCTTGCTGCGATCTATGCTTACCTGCATTCACTGCCCGCCAGGACAAACGTGGTGGTGAGATGGAAACACCTATAATAATTTACGATTACTCAGTGGGTTGCCCCGAAAATCATGCCGCTGATCATCGGGATGAGCCATATGAGCCAGACAATAAGGCTTAATTTGTGAAAGCTATCCAGCTGTTTTTCATTGTTCCTGATCAGCACAATGCTTGCCCACACCGCATGGAACAGCATCAGCAAAATAGCTGTATTTCCTGTGATCCCGTGAAACGACAGCCTGAACAGGCTTCCCCCGAGAATGCTCATGGCGGTAGTTCCCGTGGTATCGGCCACCAGCCCTCCCCAGAAAAATACAAGATGCCACCATTTGAGCCTGCGCTGAATCCTTTCAGCCCAAACTCCAAAAGTATAAAGTACTAAAGCAACATTGATAAAAACAATAGCAACAATCAAGGTCGAATTCATGAGGCAAATGTTGAAAGAAATCCCCGCAACCGTAATATTTTACATAAATGCCATAACGCTGAACGTTTTTAATGTTTCAGCACTGCACGTGAAATAATAATATGCTGGATTTCTGAAGTGCCTTCATAGATCTGGGTGAGTTTGGCTTCGCGCATCAGGCGTTCCACGTGGTATTCCTTTACATAGCCATAGCCTCCGTGTATCTGTACCGCCTCGGTAGTAACCCACATCGCTGTTTCGGCAGCAAAAAGCTTCGCCATGGCGCTTTCCATTCCATATGGCAGATGACTATCTTTCAGCCATGCAGCTTTATAAACCAGGTGCCTTGCTGCTTCTATACGGGTAGCCATTTCGGCGATCTTGAAAGCAATAGCCTGGTGGTTAATGATCTGGGTCCCGAAAGCCTTTCGTTCAGTTGAATATTTCAGAGCCCTTTCATAAGCTCCTTCAGCAATGCCAAGAGCCTGAGCAGCGATCCCTATCCTGCCGCCTTCGAGCAGTTTCATTGCAAATTTAAACCCAAAGCCATCTTCCCCTATCCTGTTTTCCTTCGGGACGACTACATCGGTAAACATCACCGAATGGGTGTCGGAGCTGCGCATGCCCATCTTATCTTCATGCGGGCCCAGGCTGATGCCGGCAGCATGCCGGTCAACAATGAATGCGTTGATACCTCTCGATTTCAGTTCAGGATTGGTCTGTGCGATGACAAGGTAAGTTGATCCTTTATCAGCGCTGGTGATCCAGTTTTTTACGCCATTAAGTAAATAATGATCTCCTTTATCGACTGCGGATGTACGTTGTGAGTTGGCATCAGAACCCGCTTCCGGCTCAGATAACAGGAACGCGCCGATTTTTTCTCCCGTAGCCATTGGCCTGAGGTATTTTTCCTTTTGCTGGCCAGTCCCGTAACACTCAAGGCCATAACAGGCCAGGGAATTATGTACAGCGAGGATCACCCCCACAGAAGAATCGCATTTCGATATCTCTTCAATAGCGATGGCATAGGAAATATTGTCCATTCCCCCCCCACCCCATTCAGGAGAGATGTTCATTCCAAGGAATCCGAGTTCAGCCAGCCGGCGTACGTGCTTAGTGGGATAAATAGATTTAGCGTCTCGTTCAAGTACGTCGGTAAGGAGTTCGCGCTCGGCAAAGTCCCTGGCCGAGTCGCGGATCATCTGCTGTTCTTCAGTTAGTTCGAAATTCATAGTCCTTTTTAGTTAATTCGTAGCCGGATGGAGGATATCAGATTTCACCATTTCACCATTTCACCATTTCACCATTTCACTATTTTCTTACTACTATCGCAACCAGCGTCTTATCGTCTCCTCCCATATTTGCCATCAGTCCATACGGACGGTCATCAGGGATATTCACCTGTGCCGCGCCTGCCTTGCCTTTAAGCTGTTCCAAAAGGGTAACGGCCATATGAACGCCGGTACCACCTGTGGGATGCCCCCAACCAATGAGTCCTCCGGTTGTATTGATCGGGAACTTCCCGTCACGGGCAGTATTCCCGGCAATAACATATTCGGGACCTTTTCCGTGTTCCGCTAATCCGAGGGCTTCAACGGCCATAATACCGGCCACAGTGAAGCAGTCGTGAATCTCAGCCGTTGCCACCTGCCCGATATTTATTCCTGCAAACTCAAGAGCGTTTGAAACAGCCTGCCGCATGGTTGTCAGGGCCGTCTTATCGGGAGGAGGCTTGGTGATGTCTTCAGCCACCTGTCCGTAGCCAACTACCTCTACTGCATCCGTAACCGGTATGCCGCAACGTTTCAGTCCTTCTTCACTCATGATGGCAATAGCCGAAGCCCCGTCTGAAACCTTGGAACAATCAAGTGCCGTAAGGTTTTCCAAAAAAGCTTTTGCGTTGGGTTCCACCATGGCTGCGGCTTCAAGATCCTTGATCGTATTATGGTATTCCTGAGCCGTAGGACATAATCTTGCATTTTCAATCGCGTTCCTGTACCAGCGTGCAAATCCTTTACGGGTGGTTTCCCGTCCGAATTTTTCAAAATAAGCCCCGGCCCTCTCACTGAATTGTCCCGGGAAAAAATAAGCATGCCCGTCTTTACGATTCGCCGCCCAGCCTGCCGGAGCCAGGAAATCGGCACAATAAATGGCCTTCACCGTATTCTGTACTTCAAAACCAATAACCAAAACTACTTCTGCAGTCTCGGCGAGTACACTTTTGATCCCGTTCATCAGAGCCAGTCCGCCGGTTCCACATGCACCCTCTACCCGTGTCGCGGGTTTATAACGTAATCCTTCATCAATAAAAGGAAAGAACGCCGCCAGGTTGGCCTGTCTGTTGAAACGCGAAGCCATGAAATTCCCGATCACACATTCATCCACATTCTGTGCGCCTCCAATCTGTTTCAGAGTACCCTGCCCTGCCTCTTTAATATAGTCTTCAAGGCCAGGTCGTTCCCTTTTTGGGGAAAATTCCTTGCGGCCGCTACCCATCGAAATGGTGTTGTACCCGGCCACCATATATACTTTTCTTCTCAGTTTTTTCATTTTAAAAACGTTTTAATCAAGATACTCATTAATCGGACCATAAGCGTGGAAAAAGCCTGTGAGCAGCACCGTATTCACGTCGGCATCATTAAAGGCAACTCCGCTTGAAACGAGGTGTTTGCCTATCTCTTTCGACTTTTTCACATAATCCCTGGCAATACCTGCTCCCAGTGATGAAGCGGTTGTAAGCCGGGCAAAATATGGTTTCAGGAGATCGTCCTTGGCTTTGTTACCCACAACGGTCTTCCATGCCGGAGCTGCAGGCATTGTACCCAGTTTTTCATCCACTTTCGATTGGAACTGACTTACAGGAACATAAGCATGATTAAGCGGATCATACACTGCAACGATCTTTCCTTTCTCATATTTCAGGATGCCGTCTTTCTGTGATCCTTCAGAATACTGACCGCCTTTGACTCCCATTCCCAGGAGTTTGTCCAACAGCGGACTATGTATCTCTTCATCCTTCGTAAACGGGTTCATCACGAACATGATGAAACTGCAAACGTCGACGCCTACATAGTCGATGAGCTGGAAAATGCCCATAGGTCGTACAAGATAATCCTGGCTGATCTTGTTTACGGCATATATAGCTTCCGTGACCGACATGTCATTGAGTAGTTTGTGAACTTCTTCCACGGCATACAGTATATCGCGCATGAAATGTCCGTTGCCGATAAATCCTGCAATATCATTCGCCGGTACTACAACTTTGCGAAGCGCTTTTGCATAGGCCAGTGCAAACTCGTTTACTTCATCCAGGGTATGTTTACTGCGGATGACTTCCACCAGTTTCTGAATGGCGGGGGGATTGTAAAAATGGAATCCTATGATGCGGCCGCCAAGCCCGGCGCCTTCATCCAGCACGGTGATGGGGATGGATGAAGTGTTGGTGAAGAACCAGGGCTGCTTCGGATTGTTCTGACTGATCTGCGAAAAGATCTTGACTTTAAGAGCTGAATCTTCCTTGATCGCTTCAAAGATCATATTCGAATCGTATGCAGCTTCAAGACGGGTCGAAGGCCTTACCACATTCATCACATCGAAAATGTACTGGGCGATGATCTCGTCATTATCGACCAGGTCGCGGCGGTCGGCATAAATGGCCCTGAGTCCGATCACCTTTTTCTCGGCAATTTTCAGTATCTGGGCTTTCAGATAACGCATAACGCCCGACAAGGCTTCATCGGAAACATCGATGGCATTCAATACAAAGGTCTTGCCTTTGTTCACGGGCTTCAGGCTCAGGTCGGCCATTTCGACCGCCGTGAGCAGCAGTATGCCGCTTCCCATTTTACCGGCGGCGCCAAGCACCGAGACGTGCTGTAGTCTTTCTTCGTAAGTCATTGGTTTGATATTTTGGGGTTCTTATTTTTACTTAAATGATTTGAATATCGAATATTGATCAACGAATTATGAATATTGAACTTAAAGTTCGCCGTTCAAAATTCAATATTCAATATTCGTTATTCCTTACCAGTTGGGTTTCCTCTTCTCCATAAACGCCTTCATCCCCTCTTTTGTAGCAGCCTCACCGAAAGATGTGGAGAATGCCCTGGCTTCGAGTATGCTGGCTTCCTCAAATGGCAGGGAAATCCCGTCGCGGATCAGTTTCTTGATGGCCGGTAATGCACCGGAACCATTGGAAGCTAACTTTGATGCCAGCTTCATCACTTCCTCCATCAGGGTTTCAGGTTCACAGAGCTTTTGAACCAGGCCTATCCGCAAGGCATCATCAGATGTAATAGTATCAGCAGTAAGTATGAGATATAGGGCATTTCCTATTCCCGAGATCCTCGACAAACGCTGGGTCCCGGCATAGCCCGGGGTAAGTCCGAGGTTCATCTCCGGTTGTCCGAATTTGGCCAGTTTGCTTGCGATCCTGAAATCGCAGGCCATAGCCAGTTCACAGCCCCCGCCCAGGGCATATCCGTTTACAGCAGCAATGACCGGGATGCGCAGCTTTTCAAGACTGGCAAAAACATTCTGGCCAAACCTCGAAAATTCGAATGCCTCTTCGGGTGTCATCCCCGACATCTCCGCAATGTCGGCGCCGGCTACAAAAGCCTTGCCTTCACCGGTTATCACCAGCACTCTCACATCATCCCTGGCCTGGAGATCATGTAAAAAATGGTCCATTTCCTTGAAAAACAGAGTATTCAGGGCATTCAGCACAGCCGGCCGACTTATAGTCACCGTTGCAATGCGATCGGCGATGGAAATTTTTAGAATAGTATATTCCATGGTCAGATTATATTAAAGTTTTTGAGGACTTAAATGTACTAAAAATAGATCATGAAAAATATTTTTAAAAAAAATTGTTAGGTTTACATCCGGATTTGAATTATTCCCCTCTACTAACACTTCTTCAGATGAGAAAACGAATCAGATTTTCAGTTGTTGCTGCATTTATTTTCTGGTGTATGTCATTTCATGCGTTTGCCCAGGTCACCTTCAGCAATGATGAGCTGAAGATAGTGATCGGAAGCAAAGGGCAGATTGAATCACTCATCAGCCTTTCCGATAACAAAGAATGTCTCTTTAAAGAGGATGTGTCATTTCTTATTAAAATCAGGACTGATAGCGGATGGGAGTCTCCTTCAAGTCTGACAATTCACGGTCAGCAAGGCATTTTACGTTTTTACTTCCCTTTGAACAAGGTCACGATAGACCTGAAAGTGACCATAAAACCTGCTTACTTTAGTTTTGAAATCACCGGTGTGTATCCTGAAAATAAGGTCGACGCTATCAGCTGGGGCCCCGTTCAGCTGAGTATCGGAGAAACCGTAGCCGAGATCCTGGGAATCAGCAGCAACGATTCAGCAGCAATCGGCCTGATGGCACTGAATGTAAAAACACTCGGAGGATTCCCTCTTAACGACGAAGGTTCCGATCCATCAAGAAGCAGCTCGGCGCAGAAAACCGACTTTGGTTCAGTGATACAGGCCTACAGCATGGATCGTTCCCGCCCTCGTAAAGTCAAAGGATGGTGGGGGCAGTTTCCCGATATGCCCGTTGAGCCAATCAAAGGAGAGACAGTGAGGGGATCAAAAATCGCAATTTTTGCCTGCAAGTCAGAGAAGATCCTAAGCCGGATCGAAACCATTGAACTGGCCGAAGGACTACCCCATCCATTAATTGAAGGTATGTGGTCGAAACGCTCGCCTCGTTCAGGCAGGTCATATCTCATTGCCGATTATTCAGAGGAAACCATCGACGAAATGCTGGGATACACGGGCAGGGCGAATCTGCAAACTCTTTATCATATGAATGCCTGGGCCAGCTGGGGGCATTATGAATTGAGTAAAGAATTCTTTCCGCACGGACTGCAGGGACTGAAAACCTGCATGGAAAAAGCAAAAAGCAAGGGTATCCTGCTAGGCGCTCATACGCTTACAAACTTCATAAACACGAATGATCCCTATGTGACCCCTGTTCCTGATTCACGACTTGCGATTACCGGAAGCAGCCGGCTTGAAACAGACATCCTTGAAACCGATACTGTTCTGCAGCTCTTATCAACTCAATATTTCACTAACGAAAAATCCGACTGGCTGCGCACGGTCCGTATCGACGACGAGCTGATTACATACAGCAGCGCCACATCCGCCAGTCCGTATAGTTTGAAAGGATGCAAACGCGGGGCATTCGGAACAAAACCTTCACCACATCCGCAGGGTAAAGAGGTAAATAAATTACTCGATCACCCTTATCTGGTATTTTTCCCAAACCTGGAGCTTCAGCAGGAAATCGCAGTAAATCTGGCCAGACGGTTCAATGAAACCGGCTTTGCACAGATGGATTTCGACGGTTTTGAAGGCTGCCTTGCCTCGGGTCAGGGAGATTATGCCCAGGAGATCTTTGCCAAAGCCTTTTACGAAAACCTGGATCACGCGGTGCTGAACGGAACCAGCATGTCGAAGCCGTTTTACTGGCATATCAACACATACTGCAACTGGGGGGAGCCATGGAACGGCGGGTTTACCGAGAGCATGCAGCAGTACCGTATCGACAACCAGGGTTTGTTCACCCGTAACCTGATGCCGCATATGCTGGGGTGGTATTTGCTTACCGACAGCACAACCCTGGCTGAGATGGAGTGGATGCTGGCCAGGGCGGCAGGTTATAACGCCGGTTTCGGTATGGCGACCAGCCTGAAAGCATTGAGAAATAACCCACTCACTCCTGAGCTCCTCGATGCCATCAGGGATTGGGAGATCTGCAGGCGCGACGGGGCTTTCCCGAAAGAACTTCTGAACGATCTGAAAGACCCTTCGAAAGAGTTCCACCTCAAAAAGATTTCAGCAGTCGTATGGGACCTTTATCCGATGTACCGCCTTGGTAAACAGTATGGAAAAACAGTTTATGAAGAAGGAAGGGCGGTGAGGATTATAGTGCCGGTAGAGTGATGGCAGATATCGGATAATTCGTACATCGTACATCGTACATCGTACATCGTACATCGTACATCGTACATCGTACATCGTACATCGTACATCATTAAAACGCTTCATTAATATTCAGGAACAGCCCTTTGGAGCCATTCAGTCCGAAGCCCATGTCGATAGTCACATTTGATTTTGACTTTTTATTGAGCATCACCCTGAGTCCGGCGCCGAAACCGGGAGCAATGTATTCCAGTACTTTGATTGAATTGTCGGCATTATTGCATGTGGCTGCATTGCAAAAAACCACGCCGCTGAAGATCCTTGAGGGACCGCTGATCGGGAAACGGTATTCCACTTCGCCGTACAGATAATTTACTCCGCGTATCCTCCCCTGCACATACCCTCTGCCGGTCCTTCCGTAGGTATCCCATCCGATTGCAGGCAGGTCGAGGTATGGAAGCACTCCCGAGGCGACAAAACCTCCGCTGTACCAGAAAGCGATGAGGTGGGCCGGATTTCGCTTCGAGAGCCTCACGTATGTCCTGAATTCAGTATAAATGCCTATCGAACTTTTCGAACTCCCCAGCCAGGTGAGATTGAACTGGGGCATGATGCTGGCATAAATCCCTTTGGTTGGCCGGCAGGTATTGTCGCGGCTGTCGAAGAGAAACGATAATACCAGTCCGGAAGTGCAATAGTTTTTCGGATTAAAGCCGTTATTGACCGAATAGATGTAATGCTGGGTCAGGAACACATGGCCCGAATCAAGATTCAATTTGGAATCAACGATATCCCAGTGATAATCGAGACTGTAGCCTACTCCTAAATAAAATCTCCCTTTGATCCGCTTGTTGACTGTTTCATAAAACCTGACCATATCAAACCTCATGGGTTCGGCTTCCTGGCTGGCTGAAGCGGCGATATCGCCGTTGGGCATGATCCAGCTGGTAGAATCCACTCCGCTGATATTGGAACCCAGTCCGTAGGTGGGCTGATAATACATGTAAAACCTCCAGTCCCCTTTAAAAATATAGTTGGCTTTACTGGTGAAAATACTCGAGCGAAGCGAGACCATCAGCTGCTTCTGGGAGGTAAGCTGCAGGTTCATGGCAAAGGCCGAGATAGGAGTATTTCTGGGATTCCCGAAGTATACTGCCGGATTGAAGGTTGCCCCGACTACGGCCCCCAGGGCCGGATTATATCCAATGATAGGGAAGGCGGAGATATACAGTTTATGAGGCTGAATGACAATAGTATCATCAAGATGTTTCTCTTTCGATTTTTTGGACCTGATCAGGTCAAAGATATCTTTCTGCTCAGTAATCTGAGACTGCTCCTGGGCGGCGGCGGCATATTGAAACAGCAGTAAAATAAGCAGGACAAGAGAAAAGCAATTCCGTCTCATTCCTTGTTTAGATTCACGCCAAATGAAGGCCTGGTATATGAATCCGGAAGATGATCGTCGGGCATTGCAATCCGGTTACCATCGCGCAAGGCCCGGTAATGCGGCGACATGATCTCGACACCTGAATTATTAAAACTTTCCTGGATATTTTTATGAAGGTCTGAAAGGATTACGGCCATTTTCGATGCGTTACGGGTATATGCATTGATCTGGTACGACACATAAAAATCGTCAAGACCGTTTTGAAGCACAAAAGGCTCAGGAGAAAGCATTAGCTGATCCGTTGCTTTAGCAGCATCGATCAGAAGCTGATGTACCTGCCTCCAGGGGGCATCATAACCAATCGTAACGGTAGTATGGATAATCAGTCCTGACTCCCCGGCCAGGGTCGAATAATTGACCACTTCCGATGACTGGATCTTGCTGTTGGGGATGGTGATGATCTCATTCTTGATGGTGCGTATCTTGGTAACTGCCATAGTCTTTTCAATCACATCGCCTACATTTTCGCCAACCCTGATGCGGTCGCCGATCTGGAAAGCCCTGGTGAAAGTCAGGGCAAAACCTGCGACCAGATTCCCGAGAATGCTCGCGGAAGTCAGTGAAACCAGAAGTCCTATGAATACCGACATTCCCTGGAAAACCTTAGAATCTGATCCCGGCAGGTGAGGATAGATCAGGATGATCGAAAAGGCCCAGATCAGAAACCTGATGATATTGAAAACAGGCAGAGCCCATTCAGGATAAAAACCACTGATCTTGATAGCGCCTTTTTCTATTTCCGTTCTCATGAACCTGAAAAACCGGAGGATAAGGGTTGTTATAAAAACAATAACAATGATTGTGAGCAAATTGGGTATGAAAAACCAGAGAGTATTGAGGAAATCTTTCAATGGCTCAAGAATGAACCCGAGGAAGATAAGAGAATAGGCCTTAGTCCATGGCAAAAAGTAACTGGTTAACCAGAGTGCTGTAAAGAACATCAGAACAATCAGCCCATACCTGAAAAACACATTCGTAATGTGAAGCAAGCGTATTTGCCGGTGAAGGGGAATGAGCTGGTAATCCCGTATTTTTATTTTGGCAAGCGGGCCGGCTTTGGCCTGGTGTATCCTTTTGTCGATAAAATGATGCAGTTTATTTACCAGGTAAACGAGGAGGATAAGCAGAATCAGAACTATTCCCGAGAATATAAAGCTCTTTAGAATGCCTGCATCCGAATTATGCTCTATAAATTTATTAAGAGCCTCAGAAATTTGTTTATGCCTTTCATGAGCGATAAATTCAGCCGGTTTATTTTCGGCCCTGACATCATTTTCTGTCACTGTTGTAATTACCTGCCCCCTGTAAATAACGTCTACATTGTTATCATCATGAACAATAAGCAGTGAATCCGTTGTAAAAAAAGGATCTTCCGCAAGTCTTTTAATGATGCCGGTAATAGTTTTGGCCCGGTTTTCCACAGATAATGGGCCAAGTCTGGCTTTAACCACAAAAATGGTCTCACCAAAAGGATTTACAGGGGATCCACTATACTTTGATTGAATTGAATCATGCTCTGCATTAACATTCTGTGCAATCAGCAGAGAAGGCTGAGATGTTATAATGAGTATGGCAATAACAGAAACAATTCTATTTGAAAAAAGATTCATTCTCGAAAATCTTACAAACCTGATTATATGACAAATTTACGCAGGATTTATTTACCAAACCTGTATGCGATGTATAATCCGGCACCGGATGTTACCAGGTTAAACCCGAAATTGTTTGAAGTGACCTGGGCTTCCATGGGTTGTATGGACTTTGCGATACCGTATGAATAAGAAACTGTCGGATTGATCTCGGCACCCAGAACAAGATGGTCTTTTAAAATATAATTGAGCCCAAAAATGAATGAAATGACCGGTGAGATACTCCAGCTTTTCCGCTCAGAAACCGAGGCGCCTTTGCTTTCTGAATAATAATAGCCGTTGTTATAATTCATGCCAAGTTCACCTCCGATCAGAAGGGAAAAGGTTGAGAACAAAGGGATCTTATGGTCGAGGCCGATTCGGAAACCAATTCCGTAGTTCCTTTGTTTTATGCTGTTGGAATCAATATCACGGCCCCACTGTTTATTTGAGCCCAGGTTGAGTGAAAGCAGGCTCACACGGAGCATCGTTTTTTGGCCACCATATTTATACTTCAGGCCAAAGTTATCGAGGTTTGAAAAAATGATCCCGAATTCATGAAACTTCTGAGCGGGTTTCTCCTGGGCCCGGGCAGGAACGATAACGCAGGCGAGTAATACGAAAGTGATCAGTAATTTTTTCAAAGTTTTTGTTTTATCAGCGTCCATCAATAGGAAATACCGGCATGTCGAGAAATTTTAATTTCCATCTGAGCCCCATTTTCATTCTCTCTCTTGAAAGCGAAAGGCATAGTATTCCGACTCCAAGAAATGGTAATGTAAGATAAGCCATATCTGGTGTAACGACCTGTTCGTTATTCAGGAGATGATTAATAGAGATAGCGGTGAACGTGACTCCTGAAAAGATGATGCAGTAAAAACCCATTTTTTTAACGAACTTGTAATCCTTGTAAACAAACCTGATGTTATCATACTCAACTGTGAAGGGTATATAGGTATGAAGACTGAGGTTTTTCTCATTGAAATCCCAAAGGCGGCTTGAAACAAAAGTATCAGGTTTGACGGTCCTGAGCATGAATTTATCTTCATCATGAAAGAAGAATTTCCTCCTGGTCCCCACTTTCTCGAGAAGCAGGGTTTTCTGGGTAAAGCCATCCGCCGTGAATAATAATATGAGTACCCAGAGGCAAACACTTATCGCAGCAGGAGGTATCAGGGGCTTTGAACTGAACATGTTTTGATATTGAAGAATCTGGCTTTACTACAAATCTACGTCAAAAAGGCTTAAATTTGATCCCGGAACAGAAATTAATTTTGACCAAATGGATTACCCCACGAAAAGAAATGCTTTTTTTTCACGCGGCCGCAGGTTATTTGCGAATCGTGAATCCCGACTTGCAAAAACCTGTTTTCTCCTTCTCATATGTATGTTCGCGGGCCTCGTTGGTCCGGCCCAGATACCATTAAAGGTAATGACCTTCAATATCCGTTATAATAATCCGGCCGACAGTGTTTATAACTGGGACCACCGGAAAGATATGGTGTATGATGTTTTTTTAAAATACAAGCCCGATCTGGTGGGTTTACAGGAAGTTCTTTACGATCAGCTGATTGATCTCAGGGATACTCTGAAAGAATATTCATGGTTAGGTGCAGGCAGGGATGACGGAAATAAGGCCGGTGAATTTTCCCCTGTATTCTACAAGACATCCCGGTTTTTAAAGGTAGATGGTGCCGTTTTCTGGCTTTCGAAGACCCCCGATATACCGGGTTCGAAATCCTGGCATACCGCGTGTACCAGGATTGTAAGCTGGCTGATGCTTAGGGAAAAACAAAGCGGGCAGTTGTTTTTTTTTTTCAACACTCATTTTGACCATCAGAGCGAGGAAGCGAGACTTGAGAGCGCCAGGTTAATCAGAAAGAAAATCGAAGAAATCACATACGGAAGACCGGTAATTTTATGTGGTGACTTTAATTCCACTTCTTCGGGAGAGGCATACCAGCTGCTCACGAATAAATCAATCCCCGGCTTTCTTACAGATACAAGGACATCCCTTTCTGATACTCTGAAGCAACCCACTTATTCCTTTGTCGGTTTTCCCTATCATCCCGATGAAGGGAATCTGATCGATTTCATTTTCACCAGGAACACTCAGGCTTTTAAAGTAATGAGCTATGAAATCATAACAGATAACAGGAACGGGCTGTACCCATCAGACCATCTTCCGGTAATGGTGGAGTTTAGCGTCAGTAAAATAAAATAGACAGACCAATCCCGGGTATCCCTCAGTATTAGTAAATAACCAGTTTAGTCCTTGCAATCCCTTGTGAACTGCTCACCGAAACCAGGTAGATTCCTGCCGGTAGTGCTGAGATGTCGAGGGTTGAAAGGTCGGCCGACAGATTTTTTACAGACAGCGGCATCAGATTTCCGGTTTGGTTATAGATGCTGATCTGCGGATTCTGGCCGGCGGTCTTTACCATAATTCTTTCGTGAGCGGGGTTTGGGTAGATCAGCAATGAAGGCTGGTCGCCCGAAGGCCTGATACCAACAGCAACATCAACGGTTTTGCAGCTGTCGGGTGAAGCCCCGACGTTATATTGCGCCATAACGCAGTATGTTTGCTGTCCGCTGGGTACGCCCTGGTCAGTATAATTCAGAACAGTAAGCGGGCTTGGGTTGATCTTTGTCCCGTTGCGGCTTATATTATAACCTTGCAATGTCATCTGTGCGGGGTTGTATGACGGAGCTTCCCAGGTAATGACAACATCGTGAGCTGTTGCTGCAGCCATCACATTCTGGGGTGGAGGCAAAGAGGGCTGGAGCAGTCCGATAAATTTGTATGCTCCGTTTTCGGTGGGGCTGGTATTCATGCTCCCTGACCATCCGCAGTGATTGTTGACCCATGACATCTGGTAGTACTCAGCGCCGGTGGTTCCCACAAAATCGGTCCAGTTGTGACCGCCATCGAAGGAATAGGCACAACCCAGGTTGGTCTGATAACCCGATCGTACCCATGTATTCACCGTACCGGGCACATATGCAATATCTCCTGAATAGGCAGAACCTGTAAAAGTAAGCTGGGACCAGGTAGCTCCCCCGTCGAAGGATTCGCAAAGAAGACCCATACCTGTACTTTCATCCTGTAACAAGCCGTGGCTCCCGTTTCTGAACATGGGTTTCACATAGGCTGCATTCATACCGGGAGCAGAGGCCACGGTCCAGGAAACACCTTTATTGACCGATTTATATACCCTTCCTTTATTCGTTCCGAACCAGATCGTATCATGCACAGCGCAATAGTAGCCCACAACGCCAAACTCACCGCTCTGGGGAGCAGGGTTGCCTGCAGCTGCTATCAGAGCCCAGTTCGTACCACCGTTGGAGGTTGTATAAATCTCGAATTTACCGCTGATAGGGTCGCCCATGCAAATCCCGTCACTGGAATTGAAAAAATGGACTATATTCGGGAAGGATGCCGAGTTACTGAACGAAGCGGTAGTCTGGCGGGCCCAGGTAGCTCCTCCATCCGCAGTCATATAAATACCCATGGGTTTACTACCCGCAACTTTGTACATGGCCACATAGGCTGTAGAAGTGTCGATGGCGAAAATCATGGCTGAAGCAAGGCCCGTGGTATTGGTGATCACGCCGGGAGTCCAGTGGTTGCCTCCGTTGGTTGTTTTTGCAAAATCGGAACAGGCGCCGGTCATGTTGTTCCCGTCTGATGCCGTGGCCCATACGCTGTTGCTGTCGAGAGCCGATAAGTATGAGAGGGCTCGTGATGGAGCGGCAAATCCGCTGGACTGTGAGACCCATTCGGCCACGTTTACCAGCTCCTTGTAATATACCGTATCTGTTGCACTGTATGCAAATGCTTTCACAATATGCGAACCAAGATCAGCGCTTGAGGTGTTCCATGTGTAGGAGATAGAGTCGCTGGTAACAGAGAATTTCTCGACGTCGTCGATAAATATTTTCATCATGTTGGCAGAACCCCTGAGCACGCTGGCATTGATTTCGACACTGTAACCCACTCCGATAACGGCTCTGTCGGCCGGATGGGTGATTCTAACGACAAGATTGGCATTGTAAGGCTTGATATGCAGCACAACGGAATTGTTGTTATTGAATGTATATCCTCCAGGGTTGAGGTTACCAAGGGCATAATAGCCGTTAGATGATCCCGACCAGCCCCAGTTGAAATGGAACTTGCCATCGCTCAGGCGGTATCCGTCGCAAACCCAGGCATGTCCTTCGGTAGGATTGGAACCGCTGTAATACATCGGAAGATTATTGTCGAGGTCGGCCCTTAGCAAGGCTTTGAAATCCTCAACGTTGGCATAATTATCCTTGTATTTGATATCGATATCGGGATGATAATTGAAATAATTGAGCAAAGCGGCAGGTACATTCTCGCTGAAAGCGCCGGAACCGCTGGTGCCGTACGACATATCGACCGAAACACCGGCATGATACATCAGGGTGGCCACGGCGGGGTTATTACTGCCGACTGAGTTGGGCATAGTAGCCCAGTTATAAGTTGTATTTCCAAAATTCGCTGTCTGCTGTCCGTAGGTCGGATCGGTATAGGTATGCTGGCCGATTCCCTGGGGAGGGTAGTTGTGGTATTTCATTACCTGGGCCATGGCGGTAGCAACACAACCCGTCCATACGTGACCGCACTGCCCACCGCCGGCAGCCGGACAGAGGGTATTGTAATAACATCCCTGGTCCCAGGTCGTGTTCAGCAGAGGCGCAACATCCCTGGAAGGGGCAAGCGGCTGCAGGCTTTCGATGGAATTCCACTCCTTAAGAGTGACCGAGTTGTCGAGTTTATTGTTGATGATATATACTATCTCTCTGGCGTAATTGTCGAGCCATTCTTTTGTTGCCGGATTGTCTGTTGCCTCAGGCATATCATTCTCGAATGAATAACCCAGAACAGGAATTGACGCATCGTCGGCAGCAATCAGCACAAACCCTCCCGATACAAAGCGGAAAACATAGAAAGAAGGCACATTCTCCCATGAACGGGTAGTCTGGGATAAAAGCAGCGGAGCTGTTACACCCAGGGTGTTATTCAGCTTGTAAAAGCTGATAGCAACTTTAGCTGCATCCTGCTGAGGGACATGTTTAGCCCAGACTGCCGGGACGAGGAGCGCCAGGCAGAAAAATGTAAAAAGTTTTTTCATATGATATTGCTGTTATGATTTGGAGGTTGAGCAGATGTTAACTGGAATCTTTTTTGGAGGTTACGAAAGTACGAATATTATCCTTCTGCTTTGTGCGAGGCCAGGAATAAAAGCATGTAAAACCATAAGTTATAAAACAAAAGGTACAGAAATAGGTTTGCCGTCATCACGATAAGAAAACCCCAGCCATAGATGAACAGCAGGCAGAAAAGCAGCAAGGCTGAATGGGTATATAAAGAATATATAAAAGATTTTGTGCGCAGTGCCCAGATCTCTTCTGTTTCGGTTTTGAATCTCGAAAAGGCAAGAAAGAACAAGCCGAGGAGAAGAGTCACCCCACATATTTCTTCACTGATATTATTGGTGATAAACCTGAATTCGGAAGTCTGAAGGTAGGCTGCATATACAACAAACACTTTCGTTTCGAGGAAATCGGGTTTGACCCCAAATCCGAATCTGATAACCGACATTACAATTCCAGCTAATGTAAGGATGATCCCGATGTATCTGAAATACCGGGGCAGCAGCATCTTCGAATGGTCCATGATGGGAAAATTTTTTTTAACAATAATCTCACTAACGGCGAAAGTACTTAAAACCAGCGGATTTTTGAGTATTTTTGACTCTCAACAAACTTTACCCATGAAAAACTTGCGTTTACTAATCTGCCTGGCCTTCTCAGTTATTTCTACCGGTCTGGTTTCAGCCCAGGAAGTCCTGCAGTGGCGGGGCTCAGACCGCAGAGGTGCATATCCTGCCACCAATCTTTTGAAAAGCTGGCCCGAGGCCGGTCCGGCTATCAAATGGGAGTCGGGCGACATTGGCAATGGGTACGGCTCGCCCGTGATCACCTCCGAAAATATTTTTATCAACGGCGAGATCGATACCATCAACTATCTTTTTGCCCTTGACCTTTCAGGCAAATTTCTCTGGAAGACCAGGATCGGAAAAGAATGGGTGTTGAACTATCCCGGAGACCGTACCACCCCGACTATTGCCGGCGACCTCATTTATGTCGCGGCAGGCTGGGGTACCGTGGCCTGCATCGAGCTGAAGACAGGTAAAACAAGATGGTCGGCCGATATGATCAAAGACTTTCACGGCAGGATCAATCATTTTGGACTTTCTGAATCGGTTCTGGTTGATGGCGGCAAGGTCTTTTGCATGCCAGGCGGGGCCGACACCAACGTGGTGGCTCTGGACCGTTTTAGTGGTAAGATCGTCTGGATAAGTAAAGGATTAAGCCAGATCCCCGCATACTGTTCGCCCCAGCTGGTTAAATTGCCCCTGCGTAACATCCTTGTCACCTTCTCTAAAAACGCGCTGCTGGGCATTGATACCAAAGACGGAACCCTGCTGTGGTCGCATAAGCAGGACGGGCAGGGCGATGTGCACGTGAACACCCCCTGGTTTGAAAATGGCTTCCTGTATTATATCACAGGCGACGGCAACGGCTCGGTTAAGCTGAAGCTGAGTGACGACGGCACAGAAATCACCGAAAAATGGAGGAATGCGGCCTGCGACAATACTATGGGAGGTTTTATCAAGCTTGGTGATTATCTGTACACGGCAAGTTATGGCAGGCGTTACTGGTATTCAGAAGAAACCAATACAGGAAAGATAACAGATTCACTGAAGTTCGATAAAGGAGTGACTATTCTTGCCGATGGAATGTTGTACCTGTACAATGAAAAGGGACAGGTAGGTCTGGTCAAACCCGTGGCGGGCAAGATGGAGCTGGTAAGCTCCTTCAGGATTACAAAAGGAACCAAGGCACATTATGCCCACCCGGTGATCTGCAATGGCATTTTATATATAAGGCATGGGAAATCCCTGCTTGCCTATGATATCTCAAAGAAACAGTAATCACTTATGATACACTCTGTATGAAAAAAATATTCGCGCTCCTTGGCTTGCTGTTCATTCTGACATCCGCAGTGAGATCCCAGGAAATAAACCTGGATGAGTTACTGCAGAAATATTTCAAAGCAGCCGCTTATGATAAACTTCAGAAAGTGAATACAATAATTTCTTATGGTACACTTGTGCAGCAGGATCTGATGCCGATAAAGATCGTCCGTATGCGACCCGACAAATACCTTCAGGAGTTCGACGTGGCTGATATGACGGCTTACCAGGCTTATGACGGCAGTACGGCATGGATGACTGCGCCGTGGACAGGCAATCCCAGGCCGCAGCCCCTACCCGACGACAGGCTGAAGGATATTAAAGTAAAAGCCGATTTCAACGGCTTGCTTTTTCACTGGAAAGCCAAAGGTGAGGTCGTGGAACTTGCCGGTACCGATACCGTTGACAATACGCTGGCTTATAAGATAAAAGTGACCCGTAAAGACGGTGGAATTGAACATTATTCCATCGATAAAAAGAGTTTTATTCTGCTGAAAAGGCAATACACCCGGGTAGTCAAAGGCAAGGAAATGAAAATGGATGTTGTTTACCGCGATTATAAAGAAGTGGATGGAATTCCCTTTGCCTTCACCCTCGAGAACCGTATGGGAGGCGAAACCCAGAACAGCATACAGTTTGACTCTGTTGTTCTGAACAGGCCGGTGAATGAAAAAGTATTTGCGCTACCCAATTAACAAAACCGGCTGAAGAGCGGATTATTCGGTGCCCCTGATCATTAAAGCGATCTGTTCGAAAGCAGTTTCATCCTTTATTACATATTGCCCGGCTCCCTTCTGAATGGTTTGAAGTGCGATGGCATAGCGCTCCTGGCTGGATAGCATAATAACATGAATATCGGGATGGTGCTTCATGATCACCTGTAATATTTCCATTCCATTGGCCGCATCTTTCTGGACGGAATTCAGGTAGTAGTCCAAAATGATGAATTCAGGCTTTTCGGACAGATGTCTCAAGCATTCTTCACCTGTATTGAAAATGTGGATTTCATTCAGGGTTTTGCGGGTGAGATAATCTTTCAGTGCTTCAGTGAGCATCGTATCATCATCCACAATGAAAATTTTCTTCGGTATATCCAGGTCCATAGGTTATTTTTTTTGTAAAAATAATGAATATCGTAAGAATGACACCTTTTATGTTAATTCAATGATCGCACGTTTAACATCCCAGAGCAATATATTAATTTCTGAGGGTAAAGTGGCCGGCCTGGCTTCACTTCTGAATTTCTGTTCCAGGAGCAGCGACATGTTGCCTGTTTTCTTCATGCCCATCATGATAAATTTGGTCTTAAAACCATGAAGAAGATTTGCCACTTCCAGTAAGTCATTCATGTCCAGAGCAGCATTTATTTTGTCGATAAGACACGGAGCTGATTGCAAAAACATGCCGACATACTTTTGCATTTTGTCACTGTCCCCTTCGCAGAAGGTTTTAAGGTATGACATATTCGTTACCATCCCCTCGTCGGGCGAGACCGTTTCTTTTACTTCACCTGAATTCTTCAAGGTTATCAATTTAATATTCAACACCCCGGCAATGCCAAGGATCAGCTGGGAAGCGCTGAACGGCTTGGGAATATAGGAATTCATGCCTGCCTGCCTGCATTTGTCCAGGTCCGTTCTCAGGACGCTTGCCGTTAAGGCTATGATGGGAATATCTTTTTTTGGAGATAAAAAATTCGTGCGAATGAACCTTGTTGCTTCAAAACCATTCATTTCAGGCATCTGGACATCCATTAATATCACGTCAAAGACTTTCGCTTTAAGCAACTCTATTGCTTCATGCCCGTTCGATGCGGTTTCTATTGCGACATCAGCTTTAGATCTCAGCGTATCTACGGCTACTATCCTGTTATACTCATTATCATCGGCAATTAAAATTTTCAGTCCATTTAAAATCCGACCATCAATACTCGCATTTGCATTTAATTGCTGTCGTAACCTCTCTGTGGAACCTGTTTCAAAATTCAGTGCAAATGAAAACGTGGTACCAGCGCCTTCCTCACTCTCAATTTTAATTTCACCTCCATGCAATTCTACCAGCTGCCTGCTGATACTCAGCCCCAGTCCTGTGCCGCCATATTTCCGGGTATCCGATGAATTGGCTTGTTTGAAACTTTCAAAGACCGTTTCCAGCTTATCTTTCGGGATCCCGATGCCGGTATCGATGACCGAAAACCTGACGTTCATCATAGTGGACGGATCGCCGGAAGCTAATGCAACTTTAATATGGACGCTTCCTTTTTCGGTGAATTTAATGGCATTGCCTGCAAGGTTCAAAATGATCTGGTTCAGACGTACCGGATCTCCAATTAACACATCAGGGATGCTGCCGTCGATCTCGCTCAGCAAATGCAATCCCTTTTCATCAGCTTTGTGTCTAAGTGTTGTTAATATCTGTTCAAGCGTTTGGTGAAGGGAAAAGTCTGTTTTTTCCAGTTCCATTTTCCCCGATTCTATTTTTGACAGATCAAGGATGTCATTAATGATGTGCAGAAGTATGTCTGATGACTTCCTGATACCTTCCAGATAATGCTGCTGGTCGGCCCGGGGATTTTTATCTATTAACAGGTTCGTCATTCCCATCACGGCGTTCATGGGAGTCCGGATCTCGTGGCTCATGTTGGCCAGGAACTGCTGTTTAAACCTCTCGCTTTGCACAGCCCTCTCCTTTTGCTCAAGTATCTCTTTTTGTGCAGCTTGCAGACTCAGATTGGATTTCCGCTGATTATTATAATTCTTGAATACAAAGAACAGTAAAAATGCGACCAGAGCCATGCCGATAAAACCCGCATAGGTAAAGGTCTTCTGCTTCTGCAACCTCAGCTGATTCAAGTTGTTTTCCACCGTATGCTGCAAACTGTCTGTTGCTCTCTTTTTATCAAATTCATACTTCATTGAGAGCTGGGTCAGTTTTTTATCCTTTTCAAGATTAAAAATAGAATCCCGTATTACAATATACTTTTTATAAAATTCCAGGGCACCTTTATAATCTCCGATCTCTTCCCAGGCCTGGCTCGTTGAAATGTAAGAGTCCTGCAGAAAATAAAGATCCCCTAATTCTTTTTGTATGACAATGGCACTGTCAATATAAATTGCGGCTTTTCTGATAGCCGCCTTTCTGTTACCTGCAAACATTCTTTTCAGGGTGGTTTTATCCCTGTCGGTTGCAATAAGGAAATAGGTGTATGCGATCACCCCATAGTTATAACTCAGATTCTTTTTCTCATTTAATTCCTTTTGAATCTTTAACGCTTTAAAAAGATGTTCCAATGCTTTGGAATATTCGGCCTGCTGACGATAAAGGTCCCCGATATCTTCCAGCTCGTTTGCCATTGCCAGTTTATTCCCCGCAAATTCATAATACTTTACGGCCTCCTCACAATATTGATGCGTTTTCGAAAAATCCTTCTTCCGCCTGTAAACATATCCGATGGCATTTAATGCCGTAGCACAACCTGAGTTATTCCCAATAGCCTGGTTGATTTTCAGGGCCTGGTTAAAATAATCAAGCGCTTTTGGAAAATCATCTTGCTTTTGATAAATCTCACCCATATTGATCATTACATTCTGCATGGCAGTTTTATCCCCCGATTCCCTGGCCATCTTTAACGCTTTCTGATAATAATCCAATGCCTTTGCATATTCTGACAAGCTGTAATAGATTGATCCCAGCCTGTTCAAACTACTTGTAATTCCTGGTTTATCGCTTATCTCCTCACTGATCTTCAGGGATTGCAAATAGTACTCAAGGGCCTTGGGATAATCGGCTTTCCCATTGTGATAGTTAATTCCGGTTACAGCATTAGCCTTGGCCATCCCCGGTTTCCAGTGAAGTCTCCCCGCAAGCGACACCGATTGCATCCCGAATTTGATCCCTTCGTCGGAATTGATGCTACAATATGTAAAACTCAGGTCATTCAGCAACTTTACCTTGTTCGTATCTTCTTTTGATCTGGTTAATTGCAGAAGTAAAGAATCTATTCGGGCCTGCCCCTGTTTTTGCGAGAAGGCATGAAATGCAATCATCGAAATCGCAATGAATAGGATAGGGAGTTTTTTCATTTTTTTCTGAACAAATTTACCAGTTTATTCAAATCAGGAAAGTGCCGATTATCTTGTATGGTGATTTAATGACCACCAGGGACGGCACCGTCAAAGAGCCTCCATTTCCAGGTATTCTTAACTTTTACAAGAATTCCCGTGAAACGATAAGGAAATTTTGCGGTTTTTCCTTTATCATTGGTAACGACCATATTTCCATCCATGAAAACCCAGGCAGTGGTTCCGTTATGATCGATATCCACCCTGTTCATTTCCCAGGAGAAACTGCGATGAGAAAATAACATTTTCATCCAGGTTTCTATCTGCTCCCTTCCTTTGAATACTTCACCGCTGTCGGAGCCAATAACTATAATTGCCTCGTTGTTATCGAATAATTCCATAAAATGGCTAATATCTCTGCTTTTGGCAGAGCTATTCCATAATTCCAGAGCAGCTGTGACCTCCTTTTTAATGACTGCATTGGCTCCCTCCTTCTTGTCATATTTGCCCGTCTGAGGATAACCCGTGGCGGATATCAGGAAACATATTAGGGTGAAAAGTATTTTCCCGGATTTTTGAAATTGTTTCATCTTGTCGTGTATGTAAATTATTTCCTATGAAGTATTGTGCATAGGTACGATATGTTTAGTTCACTCCGACACGAATTATAAATTAAACTTGCTATAAATCAATTGTTTATAAATTAACAGCACATGTTATTTTCTTAACAGAAAGATAGTGGTATATCAAAATAAAAAACCGTTGATGTGTGAATTAATCAACGGATTAGTTTAATGAAATGTGACCCCGAAAGGATTCGAACCTTCAACCAACAGAACCGGAATCTGCCATTCTATCCAATTGAACTACGGGGCCGGAATAGCTGCAAAGATAGTTAAAATGCCTTATCTGCCATCTGTTATCTGATATCAGATAGCAGATAGCAGATGGCAGATGGCAGATAACAATCTTGCGGAATGCAGTTTTTTTCTTAATTTTGATCCTTCATTGACCATATAAAAGTATTCGGTCATCAGCAAAACCATAAACATCAATTATATGTCAGAAAAAATCTTTGATAAAGTAAAACCCGGCGTGGCCACAGGCGATGCCGTGAAGGAAATTTTTCGGATTGCCAAGGCAAACAGTTTTGCCATACCGGCGGTAAACGTGGTCGGTTCAGACTCGGTAAACGCTGTTCTTGAAGCAGCTAAAGTTGTGAACTCGCCTGTGATTGTGCAGTTTTCTAATGGAGGTGGAGTGTTTTTCGCCGGTAAAGGCTTGAAAAACGAGCATGAGTCTGTTGCCATCCGCGGCAGCATTTCGGGGGCACAGCATATTCATACCGTGGCAGATATGTATGGCATTCCGGTAATCATCCATACCGACCATGCAGCAAAGAAGCTCCTTCCCTGGATCGACGGACTGCTGGATGCCGGTGAAAAACATTTCGCACAGTACGGTAAGCCTCTCTTCAGCTCACATATGCTTGACCTTTCTGAGGAACCCCTGCATGAGAACATAGACATTTGCAAACGTTATCTTGAGCGGATGAGCAAGATGGGAATGACGCTCGAGATTGAACTTGGCGTTACCGGAGGTGAGGAAGACGGCGTAGACAATACCAGTATCGACAGTTCACGTTTGTATACCCAGCCAGAACATGTGGCCTATGCATATGAACAGCTGAAAAGTATCAGCGACAACTTTACCATTGCCGCTTCCTTTGGTAATGTGCACGGGGTTTACAAACCCGGCAATGTAAAGCTTGAGCCTATCATCCTGCACAATTCACAGAAGTACATCCAGGAAAAGTTCCATACCGGTCCGAATCCCGTGAATTTTGTCTTCCATGGCGGTTCAGGCTCGGAACCAGAGAAGATCGCTGAAGCTATCGGGTATGGAGTGGTTAAGATGAATATCGACACTGATACCCAGTGGGCATTCTGGGATGGCGTACTGAAATTCTATAAAAAGAATGAAGGTTTTCTTCAGGGCCAGATCGGGAATCCCGAAGGCGACGACAAACCGAATAAGAAATTCTACGACCCCAGGGTTTGGCTTCGCAGCGCTCAGGTTTCAATGGTGGAAAGGCTGAAAATCGCATTCCACGATCTGAATTGTATTGATCGCTTTTAACTGATATCTGATATCAGTTGGCGGATGGCGGATACCTAGAATCCCAGGCCCGTGTAAACATCTCTTGAATGTACGCTCAGCACCGGGATCTGTGAATGGTTCACAATCTGTTGGGCAAACGGTCCGAGCCAGAGTGTTGAAGCAGCCGATTCCTGCTCGGTCATAATGGAGATCAGGTTGGCATCAATCTTTTTAGCATAATTTATAATTGCTTGCGGAATATCTTCTGTTTCTTCAGCAATTGTGTTGAACCTGACCCCTTCATGAATACAAAACCGTTCTACCTGGGAGGCAAACAGGTCGACATTCTGCCTTATGTTTTTTACTTTGGTAGAGTAAAGTTTGATAATATAAATTTCTGCATCGCATGCTTTGGCTAACATGGCCGTAAATGAAGCTTTCTGCCGGGTTTCCTGTGTACTGTCGACCGACATGACAATTTTTTTCAGTGGCCTGCTTATGTTGATCCCACCGCGAATCGAAATAACCGGGCAGTTGCATGCTGAAACAATACGGTTGGCATTACTCCCAATCCAGAATTTTTCGAAACCCGCGGCACCATGGGTTCCGCAGATTACTAAAAACGCTTTACTGGTTTTTGCCTCCTCTGCAATCTCAGTATATACCTTACCTGTTCTGATCTTATAGCTGATTATATTTCCCGGCAGTTCCGGCTGATGTTTATCGATCAGTTCCTGAAATGCTTTTTCAACCTCCCTGGTAGTATCTTTTGGGGCTTCACCGAATTTATCAGCCTGATGGGCCGCCTTCTGAACCCATACTAGAATCAGATCACTATGGGTGTTTTGCGCAATAGACACTGCATGAAGCAATGCATTGATTGAACAATCTGAAAAATCAATAGATACAACTATTTTACTCATAGAACAAAGGTTTTAGGGTTCTGTTTGCGGAAAATTGATCAGGTCTGGTATAATAAATGCATTCGGAAAATCTGCCGTAATCTGCGTAAGATAACGGATCGCGTCGAGCTTGCTGCGAAAATCACCAACCTTTACTTTGTAATTGGGGGATTTAAAAATCAGATACGCCTTAGCTTCCTGATATTTTGCAAGAAACTCATCCATGGCGGTCTGTGCTTTGGCCTTGGAGCTATTACCGGAATCGGAAAAAATCTGAATCCTGTACCCATCAAGGGTGCTGCCTGCTTCATTCAGCTTGATCTGTTTCTGAACCAGCTCATCCACAAGCTTATCCTGGTATATAGTCACTGTCCCACTGTCTTTCCTCACTTCCTGAGAAAACCCGCTCCGCCATCCGCCAGAAAAAATTAAAATTAAAACAAGAATGCACAAAGGTCTTTTCATCGCTTATTTGAGGTGAAAATGTTCCTGTGGGTGGATACTCAGAATCGGAATTGATGACTGGTTAATCATTTGCTGGGCCTGGGCGCCAAGCAGTATATTGACCGGTGTTTCCTGTTCGGTCATGATAGCGATAAGGTCGGCATTGACATTAACGGAATACTGAAGCAGGGCTTTGGTAACATCGTTTGAGACGATGCTGTCGCGAACACAGCTGATTTCGTTAGCCTGAAAATAGGCCACCGACATTTGCAGATATTTTTCGGCAATTCTCTGGATTGAGTTCAGATGACTGGAATGGGTTGCAACAACGTGAATTTCCGATTTAAACAGCTTGGCCAGGCGGGCCACGAAAGGAAGCTTTTGAATTGTTTCGGAGGAGCCATCCATTGGGACAATGATTCTGTCCATTCCCTTTTTTATATCGAAATCATGCCTAACGGTCACCACGGGACAGGAAGCATAAGTTACAATGCGGAAGGCGTTGCTGCCAATCCAGAATTCCTCAAACCCGCTCACACCGTGGGTTCCGGTGATCACAAGAAGTGCGCCGAGAGTTTTTGCAAGGGTATCGACTTCATGAAAGACTTTGCCTTTGCGGAGCTTGAATTCCATTTTCAGGCCTTTACTCATCTTTTTTTCGTACTGCTTTACGATCTCTTCAAAACGTTTTTTTGCTTCATTCCGGTTCTCGGTTGAAGTGTCGGGGTATAGCGATTCGCTGGAACTGAATTTATCGACCCAGACCAGGATAACGTCACACTTAAGTTTATTGGCAAGCGGGATTGCATACTCAATAGCGTGAATTGATGAGTTGGAAAAGTCTACCGCTACAACAACTGGTTGCATAAAATCTGGTTAAGGGATTAATAGGGTAAAAGTAATAAAAATATTCCTGAATTGGAACCCGTCTTTTTTTTTACTTTTGTGTGGATGAACGAAAACCTTGATCCCGGCTCAAACAACCTCAGCCCAATAGAGAAAGAAATTGAATCTGTACTGCGCCCATCGGGCTTTTTTGAATTTTCGGGCCAGGAAGCTATTGTGGAAAACCTGAAGATCTTTGTTCAGGCAGCAAAACAAAGAAACGAATCCCTCGATCATGTATTACTTCATGGTCCACCGGGACTGGGCAAGACCACGCTGGCCTACATCATTGCCAACGAGCTGGGGGTGAACATCAGAGTGACTTCCGGACCGGTGATTGACAAGCCGGGCGATCTGGCCGGATTGCTCACCAACCTTGAGCCACACGATGTGCTGTTCATCGATGAGATCCACCGCTTGTCGCATGTGGTCGAGGAATACCTGTATTCGGCCATGGAAGATTTTAAAATCGACATCCTTATTGAAACCGGCCCGAATGCCCGATCGGTTCAGATCAAACTGAACCCATTCACCCTGATAGGAGCAACTACACGCTCGGGGCTTCTTTCGGCACCCATGCGATCTCGTTTTGGCATACACTCCCGCCTTTCTTATTATAAAGCCGAAACCCTCAACATCATCGTAAGGCGTTCGGCCGAGATACTGAAAGTTCCTATTGAACCTTCAGCTTCTGTAGAAATAGCCCGCCGCAGCCGGGGAACACCCCGAATAGCTAACCTTCTTCTGCGGAGGGTCCGTGATTTTGCCCAGATCAAAGGCGACGGTAAGATTGACCTGGCTATAAGCCAGTATGCGCTGAAAGCCCTGAATGTTGATAAGCACGGGCTGGATGAAATGGATAACAAGATATTGTCGACTATCATTGAAAAATTCAAAGGCGGCCCGGTAGGCCTGACCACCATCGCCACAGCTGTTTCGGAAGACCCCGGCACCATCGAGGAAGTATACGAACCCTTCCTGATCCAGGAAGGCTATATCATGCGAACTCCCCGGGGGCGGGAAGCCACGGAACTGGCCTACCGGCATCTTGGGAAGATCAAGGGAGCCGCGGCGGGAACATTGTTTTAACGGATGTACGATGTACGATGTACGATGTACGATGTACGATGTACGATTTACGCCATTTCACCATTTTCTAATGAAGGAAGAAATTCGTCGTCTCGCACTTGAACTGGGCTTTGATGTCTGCGGCTTCGCGGCAGCCCGGCCGATGGATCATCTGCGTGACTTTTACGGGCAGTTTATTAATGAAGAACGGCAGGCCTCGATGGCTTACCTGAAACGCTACACCACTCAACGGCTTGACCCGGATATATTACTGCCGGGGGTGAAAACGGTGATCGCCCTCCTCATGAATTATTATCCTCCTGAACTGATCACCGAACAGGATAATTTTATCATTTCAAAATATGCTTACGGGAAACAATATCCGCCGTATATCAAAAAAAAACTTAAACCCCTTGCTGAATTCATAGATTCGTCGGGCAAGACCACTAGTAAATCGAAGATCTTCGTTGATTCAGGGCCCGTGCTCGAGAAGGCCTGGGCCCAGCGATGCGGTATTGGCTGGCAGGGAAAAAACACAGTGATCATCAACCCTTCGCGGGGATCTTTCTTTTTTATCGGAATCATTCTGACTTCCCTTGAGATTGAACCCGATGCAGCCGAAACAGACCATTGCGGTACCTGCACCAGATGCATGGAGGCCTGCCCAACCGGGGCTATCGACAGGCCTTACCAACTAAACATCCGCAGATGTATTTCCTATTGTAATATTGTAGATAAAGGGGAAATGGCGGATGACATCCGGTTAAAACTTGGCCACAGGATCTTTGGCTGCGATATCTGTCAGGACGTATGCCCCTATAACCGGTTTGCAAAACCAACTGCTGAAAAGCATTTCCATCCTTCGGAAGCCCTGAAGAATATGCGCCGCAACGACTGGCTTAGTCTTACTGAAGATCAGTTTAAGACGCTGTTTGAAGAATCCTCTGTTTCTGAAAGGGGATATGAGGGGCTTCTGAGAAACGTGATGGAATGTTGTCGGTAGGTTGATACAACCTGATCCATTTTTCCTTCATCAATTCGCGCTGGGCCAAAGATAACGCGCTCCCAAGAACTTCATACTGAAGGATCTTTGGTTTATACGACTGCATGAAGTATCTGAGGGAAATATTTGGCTCTGCCGTTTTAAAATGATCCTTAATATGCTCTTGAAGGTTATCTGCTAACCCCACAAAACGACATTTTGACGCAGAAAAAATCGCGTAAACCGCCGAACATGCGGGCAAATCCAGATTATCGGATTTCATCATGATCTGTATCACTTCGTTCATAAATGAAAGATTTAGAATTGTGAGGAACAATTTAATTTCAGCCTTACAATGATATAACTTTATTTTGATCGAAAGGGGACGACTTATTTAACGTGGCATTTTATAAATGAACGCAGAGTCTCGTTGAGGGAACGCTTTTCAAATGGTGAAATGGTGAAATGGTGAAAATCGTACATCGTACATCGTACATCGCACATCGTACATCGTACATCGCACATCGTACATCGTAAATCGTACATCGTACATCGCACATCGCACATCGTACATCCGCTACCCCCCCCAGCGGTATCCGTCCACCTCCAGTCCCGCCAGGGTCAGTGCCCGGTCAACCACGGTCATAACGGCTTCTTCGATGGTTTTGGGTTTGGAGTAGAACGAAGGAGATGCGGGGCAAATCACGGCTCCGGCTTCGGCAAGAAGTTTCATGTTGTTCAGGTGGATGAGGTTAAGGGGAGCCTCACGAGTGACGAGTACCAGCCTGCGTTTTTCCTTTAAAATAACATCCGCGGCCCGGGTCATCAGGTCGTCGGAAACTCCGGAAGCAATACGGCCGAGGGTTCCCATCGAACATGGACAGATGATCATAGCGGTATAGCCCGCGGAACCTGAGGCCATGGGAGCAAAAAAATCGTTGGGTTTATAGATCGTGAACGGAAGCGAGGCCACATCGATAGGTCCGAGTTCGAACTCCCATACCAGCCTTGCATTTTCGGAGAAGATCACCGAAACATCTTTCAGCTGTCCGCTAAGGCCCACGAGCTTCTCCAGCAACAGCTTTCCGTAAAGCGAACCGGAAGCCCCGGTAATTCCTATGATGAGTTTATTATTCAAATCCCGCTATTTTGGCAAATTTAAAATTCAAACTTCCTGAAATCCCACGACAGGGTCAAAGATAAGACATTATTGTACTGTCCGGTTTCGAAAAAAATACGCCTGTAGCCTGGTTGTGGATTTCCCGTCTGTCGTATCGAAAGCAGGGAGTAATTCAGGCGGAACCCGGCTTTGAGATGGGGAGTGATATAGCAGGCAATGCCGAGTATCCCGGCAAGGGTGATGGTTCGTAAAGGAACCAGGTTTGGCACTGGCTGTCCGTTGTACCCGTCGTATGAACCCAGCAGAACATCGGCCACCGGCCCCACTTCCGCCTGTACACGTTTCGCAAATGTGTACTGGTACAAAAGAGGTATCTCGAGGTAATGGATCCTAAGCAAATAATCGTCCATATCGCCTTTATCGGGATTGGAAACCTTGCGGCTTCCTTTCTGAAAATACTCCATCTCCATCTGAAACGAGGAATGCCGGGATACCCTGAGGCTCACAAATGCGCCTGCCTGGTAGCCGATCTTATGATACCCTTCATAGGTGTCACCGTCAACCTGGCTCACATTCCCCCCTGCCAGAATCCCCCCGTTGAACTTCTGGGAAAAACTCATCAGCGGTAATAAAAACAAAAAACAAACGAGTATCCTGCTCATGATGTTAGGTTTTACCCTGATGTAACGCTATTTTGCTAAATTTGTTGGACGAATGTAATTCCTTTATGGAAAACAAAGATACCATTATTCTTCTGGCGGATGACGAAGCCGATATCCTCGAGTTTCTGGGGTATAACCTGGCCCGGGAAGGTTTTCAGATTCTAAAAGCGGCTAACGGTCAAAAAGCCCTGGAACTGGCTTCGGAGTATAAACCCCACCTTGTCATACTCGATATCATGATGCCGGGCCTCGATGGGATTGAGACCTGCCACCAAATCCGCCGTATACAAGGAATGCAGAATTCACTCATCGTATTTCTCACGGCCCGGGGAGAGGATTACTCACAGATAGCGGGTTTCGAAGCCGGGGCCGATGATTACGTAACCAAACCTATCAAACCGAAAGTCCTCATCAGCCGTATACTAGCCTTGTTACGAAGGTACAGGGCCATCCCCGAAATATCGGGAAAGATCATCACGAAAGAATTTATTGTAGATCAGGATCAGTACAGGGTTCTGAAGAATGATGTGGAGATCATCCTAACCCGCAAAGAGTTCGAGATTCTGCAATTGCTGGTTTCGAAACCCGGGAATGTATTCACCCGCGAAGATATCTTTACCCGGGTGTGGGGTGAAGGGGTTATCGTGGGCGACCGTACGATCGACGTGCATATGCGCAGGATACGCGAGAAGGTAGGCACTGACCGCATCCGCACAATCAAAGGAGTCGGATATAAATATGAAAACGAATGAAGTTCCATGACCCCCGCGCAATTGCCCTGCTGAATGCTTCGGTTGTAACAGCCGGGTATGTTTTACTGTCCTTTTTCACATCCTGCATCCTGCATCCCGCATCCCTGAGCGATTTTGCGATGTATGGCATGCTTTTGGTGACCGGCGGACTGCTGTTTGCCGGAACCTATTTTTTCTTCCGCTATACCGTCGATAAATTTATTTATTCGAAGATCCGACTGATCTACAAATCGATTTACAGTGTGAAGACCCAGAAAACCAACCGACAGAGGTTTCGTTCCAGCCGCGACATCCTCGACAATGTGGAGCAGGAGGTCACCCATTGGGGGGCGGAAAAACAGAAGGAAATTGAACGCCTGAAACAGCTGGAAGAATACCGTAAAGATTTTATAGGCAACATGTCGCATGAACTGAAAACCCCTTTGTTTAATGTTCAGGGGTATGTTTCGACCTTGATTGACGGCGGACTGGATGATCCCAAAATCAATAAGGAATACCTGAGGCGGACCGAAGTGAGCGTGGAACGGCTGATTAAGATTGTTGAAGACCTGGGCGAAATCACCCAGCTCGAGTCGGGCCAGCTTTATCTGAATAAAGTCCGTTTTGATATCGTTGCCGTTACACATGAAGTAGTTGAAATGCTTGAAATGAAAGCCCATGATAACGAGATACAGGTAATTATCAACCAGCCGGATAAACCTGTTTGGGTTCATGCCGACCGCGACAAGATCCGCCAGGTACTTACAAACATTATTGACAACTCTATCCGTTATGGCCTCGACCAGAATGGCCGCAGTAAAATAAGTTTCTTCGATATGGACGAAAACATACTCGTGGAAGTCACCGATAACGGCGTAGGGATAGACCAGGATGACCTCCCCAGGGTGTTCGAACGTTTCTACCGCACTTCACGCGGCCGCGAAACTTCAACAAAAGGCAAAGGCCTGGGCCTGGCAATCGTCAAACACATTATCGAAGCCCATCAGCAGACGATCAATGTGAGAAGCACCGTGGGAGTAGGCACGACGTTCGGGTTTACGTTGAGGAAAGCTTAACCGGATAGCAGATAGCAGATATCGGATGGCATATTTTTAATAATTTGCTTTGTGTGAAAAGCATTTAATTAGTATATTTGCTTTTTGAATAAAGCATTCTATGGAAAGGTTAAGAGAAAAATTCTATCAGAAAATCAATGAAACAGAAGCAAATATTATCCGTGAATTCAGCAAGGAGATTGATTGGAACAATCGCCTGATCGGGATTACCGGGGGCCGGGGCTGTGGTAAAACCACCTTACTGCTGCAATATATCCGGGATCATTTTACCATTGATGATTCGGTTCTGTATGTCAGCCTCGACGATATCTATTTTGCTTCTCATCATCTTGTCGATCTTGTAATCAGTTTTATTAACCACGGCGGGAAATACCTTTTTCTTGATGAAGTCCACAGATACAAAAACTGGGCAATTGAGATCAAGAACCTGTATGATGACTATTCAAAGCTGAAAATTATCTTTACCGGTTCGTCCATCATCGACCTCAACAAGGCAAAGGCTGATCTGAGTCGCAGGGCTGTAATGTATGAGATGCCGGGTTTGTCGCTGCGTGAGTTCTTACTGTTCGACAAAGGAATTGAAATTTCCTCATATTCGATGGAAGAGATCCTGAAAAACCATGTCACGATATGCCGCGAAATTAACAAACGCATAAAACCTATTGTTGCATATAGCGATTATCTGCATTTTGGGTATTATCCGTTTTTTGTTGAAAACCGTAAAGTTTATCTTCAGAAACTAGCCGCGACTATCGATATTGTACTTGAATCGGATATCCCTAACATCATCGACATTCCTATGTCGAGTGTTGATAACATAAGGCTTCTCCTTTCTATTATTTCTGAAGGTGTCCCTTTTAAACCCAATATTCAGAAGCTGAGTGAAAGAACAGGAATCAGCAGGAACACTATCATTTACTATCTGCATCTGCTTGAAGATGCAAGAGTCATCAAGCAGCTTTATACTGCAGCAAAAGGGATCAGCCGGATGCAGAAACCTCAAAAAATATACCTGGACCACCCTAACCATATGTTTGCTCTTACCACAGCCAACACCGGTACAGGCAACCTGCGCGAGACGTTTTTCCTGAATCAGGTTTCCTGCAGGCACAGCGTTACCTATCCCGAATCAGGTGATTTCCTTGTAGATAACATATGGCGTTTTGAGATCGGCGGTAAGACCAAAGGAAAAAAGCAGTTGCAGGACCATCCCGACGCATACGTCGCTGCCGATGATCTGGAATACGGCTCCGGTAACAAAATACCGCTTTGGCTGTTTGGGTTTTTAAAGTAACGGATGGCAGATGGCAGATAGCGCTTTAACAGCGGTATTTGCTAAAACACAGCGTTAAATAAGTTCTTTCCTTTTATGTAAGCAAAAAACTTTCGTAGCTTTACATACGAGAACAATTTTTGCTGATTTCTTCTTTGAAATTTAACTTGAAACCCTTTCTCCATGGCTGACCAGCCTAAACTGGAACGTTTGTTACGTCTGTTAATGATGCTTTCGGGCAGTTTTGGCAACAGTGTTCATGAGATTGCCCTGCGATTGGAAATGTCGGAACGCACAGTTTACAGATATCTCGAAACCCTGCGTGATGCGGGTTTTATCATAACCCGGAATGATAATTTGATCAAGGTAGATAAGGAAAGTCCCTACCTGAAAGATATAAGCGACTTATTGCATTTCACCCGTGAAGAGGCATGGATCTTAAATCGGGCCATTCTGGCGCTTGACGATGAAACCTATATCAAGCAAAACCTGGCACGGAAACTTTACGCGATGTACGTTCTGAAAGGCGTTCCCTATCCCGTGGTAAAAAAGGAGAATTCCGAAAAGGTGATCAGTATGATCAGAGCCATTGAAAATAAAAAATGCGTGAAATTGACCGGATACCATTCATCCAACAGCAGCACCGTGGCTGACCGCGTTACCGAACCCTTTGAATTTACATTGAATTACAGTTTTGTCTGGTGTTTTGAACCAGAAAGCAGACAGAATAAATTATTAAAAGAGAGCGAGTTAGATACCAATTCAGTTGTAAGGAATTACTTTACAACTGCCGCCGATAGCAAAAACTATTCCGTTACTTTTTATTCCCTCGAAATGATTATGGCAACTCTCGTATGAAATAAAGCCCTCATGAAACGTTACATCCAACAACTCATCGACGACCTCGAAGAGGCCGCACAAAACCCACCCGCCGCGCCATTTATTGAAACTCCTCCGCATCTTGAAAATTTACAGTTTGCGGCGGAACTGGCGCTGGTTCCGTTTAAACCCATCGCTGAATGGACCGGAATTGACGGAAAGGTTTTTCCGGAAATGTATCTGCTTTCTGGTGATGATGCGGTCAGGGTTAATCAGGCTATACTCAACTTGCTTGAAAGTATCGGGGTTGAAATCGTTGATATCCCCGATGATTTTCCGCCCGAACTACTTTATGACATCCTCATCAGTAATTGGGATGAACCGGTTCAGTATTTAGCTTCTTCAGGGTACGACCTGGAACTTTGTACAGGTGATCCCGAAACTTGCCCGTATGGCGAATTGTGCAGTTGCAGTGCAGGGGAAGACCAGCCCGATGATGAAGAACACCCTGGTGTCACTCCGGTAAATGACGAAGATGAACTCCCGTTTTAAAATGTTGATTTTCTTATTTTGGATATACATGAAGGCTGGAAATAAATTCGAATTGACATCTTAACTTACTTGTAATAACTTAATACCTCGATATCCAGCCGGCTGACTTTGCTCATTGATGCCAGAGAAAAATCGGAAAAATTGATCGATCTATTGTATGCGCCTCACCTCCATAAACGTACCTATATGAAACCTGAAAAGAAAACAAGACCCAAAGAGGCCAAAGTGAATATTTTATTACCTTTGTACAAACGATAGACCCCTTTTTTGGGGGTCTATATAAGTTCGTATTGTAATGCCAAAAGGAACCAAAATATTTGAGCGTCTGCCTGATCATCATCTGGATATATTGAAATTCCTGGATGATCAGGAGTTGTCTGTATTTACCATGGAACAGCTGAGCAAACTGACAGCCATTCCCAGCCCCCACATCAATGAAATTCTGGAGAACCTTGCCCGGAAAAAAATGATTGACAGACTTGAACGTGGAAAATACTGCCGGTATGGATTCAGAAATGAAAAGGTAATCGGATCATTTTTAACCGGTGATGGCTGTATAGCCTATTGGTCGGCGCTTAACCATCATCTGATGACTGAACAGATACCCAATGTCGTTTTTGTGCAATCACCCCGCTATAAACCATCGAAAAGCATCTTCAATGTCAGGTATAAATTTGTAAAAGTATTGAACAACAAGTTTTTCGGAATCAGGCAAACTGGTTATGGTCAGAACTCTTTCCCTGTTACAGATAAGGAGAAGACATTGTTGGATTGTTTCGGAAACCCGGAATATTCAAGTGGCTACAGTGAACTGATCAGAGCCTTTGCGACAACCGGTCTCAGCGCTGACAAGCTCTTTGAGTATGGGGTTAAAACAAACAATCTTGCGGTTCTTAAGAGGATCGCTTTCCTATCTGAAATCATTGGCCAACATGGGTATCACAAATTCAGAAAGATGACAACAGCAAGGTTGAACAAACGTTATGCCTTGCTCGACCCCTTGGGCCCGGATGAGGGAGAATTCCTTTCAACCTGGGGACTAAGATTAAACATAACCAGGGAACAAATCATTGACATCGTCCAAAACCGCTCATAATTGTATGATCCTGCTATCCGAAATACTTAAAATAGCTGAACACAAAGGCGTGCCGCCTTCAACAATTGACAAAGATTGGGTACTTGGCCATCTGCTGGCAGAAATTGCAAGGCAAGCGTGGGGCCAGGACAACCTTGATATAGTCCCATAAAACTGGACAGTAACTTAAGGTTAGGAAAATGAGTATAAACCTTAAAACTAAAGTCCAATGAAAAAGACCAGAACAAGACACACTGCCGAATTTAAAACCAAGGTAGCCATCGAAGCCATCAAAGAACAGAAAACCCTTGCTGATCTTTCGGTGATGTTTGGAGTAACCCAGCAAAGCAGTTGGTATAATAATTTCTCCTATCAATCGTACCAAAGTGGAATTGAAATGCCTTATGGCTATTCCTGCAAGGAGGAATACTTACTATCAATCGTACCAAAGTGGAATCTGCCATCTGATATCCCACATCCGCCATCCGCCATCCGCCATCTGATATCAGATATCAGATAACGGGAACTCCAGCTCCACCCGCGTTCCACAGGGTTTGCCGGTGAGGTCGTAAAGATCGGTTATATTGATTGTGAACCGCCCTTTCTGGCCATTTAAATTCAGCAAATGCAGGCGGGTATTGGTGATGTCCATGCCCCTGGAATTATGCCGTGTACCCGATGCTTCCTTCTGCCCGGCTGCTTTTTTGCGGCCTATGCCGTTGTCTTCAATGCTAAACTCAAATTGGGTCTCATTCAGTTTCTTTACTTTCATAGTGAGGCGGCCGATTCCATTGAGCTTCAACAGCCCGTGTTTGATGGCATTTTCGATAAAAGGCTGAACGATCATCGGCGGGATCATGGTCGTGTCGAGAGGCAATAACGGATCAATTTCCAGTTCAGTGGTAAATTGTCCTTCAAACCTCATCTTTTCCAGTTCCAGATAATAATTCAGGTACTCCAGTTCCTCGCATAGAGGGATAAACTCTTTTGCTGAATTTTCAAGTGTTTTTCTAACCAGTTTTGAAAACATGGAGAGGTAATGAAGCGCCTGATCGACGTTATTTCCGAGGATAAAACTCTGTATTGAGTTGATGGCATTGAAAATAAAGTGAGGGTTCATCTGGGCTTTCAGCGCCTTCATCTCTATATTACTGAGTTCTATCCTGGCATCTGCTTTTTGTTTTTCCTGCTGTCTGATCTGCCTGGTCCTTAACCGCATGGCTATCACTGTAATCCACGAAATAAAAATCAGGGATACAAGGATGAACCACCAGGTAAAGTAAAATGGGGGCCTGATTGTAAACTGATAGGATAAACGGCTTACCTGGCTTTGATCGAGTGGATTTATGGACTCTACATCAAGTGTGTATTTGCCCCAGCCAAGTGTTGTGAATACTGCTTTTCGATCGGTCGAGAATTCGCTCCAGTTTTTTATAGCCGGTAACAGTCTGTATCGGAACTTTTGCTGATCGGCATCGAGATAATTCAATGCATCGAAATAAAACACCAGATTATTCTGGTCGTGTGAAAGCGAAACGGTTTTTGTTGGTGAGTCGAACCATATATCAAGAGGATAAGCTCCAAGCCGGTTTAATGGAGTATTGTTGATTTCCATACCGGTGAGGACAAGTTTTGCTTTATGGGCCAGTTTGTGGTGAATCAATTCATGATCTATGCGGCAAAGATTCTGGTCTGTGGCAATCCAGATATCCCCTGCCGTATCTACAACAGCCCGCTTCCCACTCAGATCAAAGTACCCGGTTTTGCGTGAGAAAAATCTTACCTCCGCTTTCCCGGTTTCAAATAAAGTATTGAGGTCAATGATGTTAAGCCCCGCGTTGGAACCGACATATAACCGTCTGTTTTTATCGGTCTGAACCCAGCGAATGCTATTCCCCACGATCCCATCCCTGCCGTTGATCCTGAAAAGCACATCGAGTTTATCCCCTTCAAGCCTAAGAATCAAAATTTTACCATTATTCGAAGCCGCTATGATATTCTGCTGACCATCAAAACATATATCATTAATACTCTGCGGAAGGCTTGTATCGGCTTTCGAAAATGCATAATTTTTTCCATTAAGGGTAAGATAGAGACCTCCTGTGCGGCTGGCACACCAGATCTCGCTGCCTCTTGAGATCATACGGACGGGACGGTCGGGGGCATTTTCTCCATTTGTAAAATAATAGTAATGCCTGGGGAACATCAGTTCAGGAAAAATGGCGGTATGCCATATTCCAAGGTCCCAGTAGGAAGACTCAAACAGAGTATCGGTCTTGTCGAATGATAACAAATAGTTGGCTCTGTATACCGGTATCACGTCAGAGAGTTTGAGTTTATTCCCGGCTTTAAACCGGGTCAGTCCCCACCCTCCGGAGATGTATATATTCTGCCGTGAATCTTCTGCTATAGCAAAGTAACTATTGGCCGTTGTGTCGAGCAGTATTTTTTTTCTTTGAATAAATATGCCGGCATAATTCTGTGGATCGTAAAGTGATCCGGCCGGAGCTATTGTTGCACTTCCGACTTCGGTATTTAAGATAAGATACGGATTAGGAAAGGGATACTTTCTTTCGGTGATGAGCTGTTCGTATTTTTCAAATGAGCCGTTTTTGTCACACAGGTTTCTATGATAAAGGGGGAAGTATTTTATAAAAGCATCATATTGCATTTTTTTTATTTCACGGTTAGGATAGATGTAAAATCCCTTGTCAGGGTTTTTGCGGATGACTTCCCGGGAAGTGGCTATCCAGAGATTATTCTGTTTATCATTATAGATGTCGTTTATCTTCATGGAAGTAAGCCCGAAGCCGGAAGCATCGTGCCATTCAAAGTAGGGGAATGGCATCCTGTAGAGGCCCTGGTGAAGCGTTCCCACCCAAACCGTATGGAACACTGAATCAAAATAAACGGTCCATACGCCAGGATCGGTTATCCCGGTTCTTTTACCCATGTTCACGATTTTTTTGCCATCGTACATGAAAAAACCTCCCGGATTCATTGATTTGTCATACGATTCGGCCCAGGCGGCGATCCAGACATTTTTACCTTCATCTGCAACCATATGAAACACCTGACCAAGACTGTCGAAGGATGCTCTCAGCCCATTATTCCATACTCTTACACCAAAGCGCCCCCAGCCGGAGATGGTATCGCCGTTCTTTCCCAGGACGGGCGAACAGGAAAACCCGCCGGCGCTGAACCGGACCTCCGGTATTTTTATAAACCTGCGGCTGGCCGGGTAATACCGGCAAACGTTATCCAGGCCATAGGCGTACAACCCGATGTAATCTTTTTGTTCAACAAAACCCAGCACAAACCAGGTATCTGATTTTGAACGCATGTCAGACGGAGTAAAAGAATAAAACCGATTACCGTCAAATACGCTGCAGCCTTTATTGGTCCCGATAAGCAGGATATTGAATTTCTTTGACCACCAGACCCTTCGAACGTCGTTGCATACCAGTCCGTTCTTTGAAGTATAATTTGTGAATTTTTTTCCGTCAAATTTCGAGATCCCCTCTCCCATGGCTCCTATCCAGAGGTTACCCTGATTATCTTCGGTGATATCAAAAATATTTTCAGCGGTTAGTCCGTCGGCCGAATTATATACTTTGAAATCCCTTCCGTTAAAGCGGCATAAACCAGCTCCGGTCCCAATCCACATAATGCCTCGTGAATCCTTGAAAACCGCTCTGACGATATTCGAAGGCAGTCCGTCTTCAATCGTAAAATTTTTAGTATACACGGTCTGGCCCTGAGAGATGAACCCGGCGCCCAGAAAAGACGTCAGAAAAAGCATCAGAAAAAAAACACGCGTGAAGGATAAAAAATTCAGGCGGCAATTCATATCTCAGCCCCTTGCTTTGGTAAGTTCTTTAACGAACTCCTCGTTACGCCTTGTGGCAATTTCAAGTTCAACGCCGTTTTCAAGAAGAATCTTATGTCCTTCGCTGCGGTCGTAACTTTTTACAAAGTTCATGTTGATGAGGTAGGACTTGTGGATACGAAAGAAATACTCTACCGGGAGCATTTCTTCAAGCGATTTGAGGGTGCGGGAAACAAGCACGAAATCGCCTCTTATGGTGTAAATTTTGGTATAATTCTCATCCGCCTCGCAATACATAATATGACTGATCTTTTCCATCTGAAAGCCCACAAGGGTTGGAAGGGCAATTTTGGAACTGATATCGGCCCCGATATTCAGATTACTAAGGAGCGCCTGTACCCTTGCATTTTTGTTAACTTCCTTTTTCTTTTTCTCAAACCTCGAAACTACATTCGTAAGTTCCATGTAATCAAGTGGTTTTAAGAGGTAGTCAAAAGCCGCAAAGCGGATGGCATCGATGGCATAATTTTTATAAGCCGTAAGAAAAACCGTTTCGAAAGTCACCGTATCTATATACTCGAACAGTTTGAAGCCGTTTTCGACGGGCATTTCAATATCGAGAAAAACAAGATCAGGTGCGAATTTGTGAATCTCATACACCCCCTCCTTTACCGATTCGGCCATGGCCAGAATTGTAAGTTTGTCGGGCAGGTACCTTTGCACGGTCAGTTCAAAAGTCTCTCTGGACTTCTTTTCATCATCGATAAGGATACAGGATATCATATATCAGTGGCTAAAATAACAAAAACAAAGATAAGATGAATTTTTACCAGATATGAACCCACTTATTTAACGTGGCATTATGACGATGAACGCTGAGTATGGGCAAAGGAACGCTTTTATCTGATAACGGATAACGGATAACGGATAAGGATTATGAATCAAATTTCCGGAAGTCAAAGGCTTTAATATATTCAGTAAAAGTCTTAAGCTTAATAATATCTTTCTTATTGAACAACATATGCTCGCAATCGTAGATCGTAAATCGTACATCACCTCTCCCTTTCCGTTGTAAACATCACCAGCTGGTTCAGAGATTTTCGGAAATCGTTATCGGGAAAGCCTGCGAGGATTTCGAGGGCTCTACCCCGATATTCGAGCATTTTTTCATGGGCATAGCGCATGCCGCCGGAGGCTTCAACCTTTGAAATGAGTTCAGCAACCCGTTTGGGGTCGTTATGATGATTTTTTACTGTACTGATGATGTGGTGTTTTTCGGCCCGGCCCGATTGATTGAGCAGATAAATGAGGGGTAATGTCATTTTCTGTTCCCTAATATCGGCTCCGCCTGGTTTGCCGGTTTTATTATGTTTTTGATAGTCAAACAGATCATCCCTGATCTGGAAGGCTGTGCCCACGAGTTCACCGAACTGCCACATGGCCTGCTGAATGTCGCGGTCGGCGGTTGTACTGGCAGCCCCGCAGGCACAGCAGGAAGCAATAAGCGAAGCGGTCTTCTTACGGATGATCTCGAAATACACGGTTTCTTCAATGTCAAGTTTGCGCGCCTTTTCAATCTGCAGCAACTCCCCTTCGCTCATCTCCCTAACGGCATCGGAAACGATCTTCAGCAATCGGAATTCGTCCTTTTCAAGAGCCACGAGCAATCCCTTCGAAAGCAGGTAATCACCTACCAGCACGGCGATTTTATTTTTCCATAGTGCATTGATCGAAAAGAAGCCCCTGCGCTGGTTTGAGTCGTCAACCACATCGTCGTGAACCAGGGTAGCGGTATGCAGCAGCTCGATCATCGAAGCCGCGGTGTATGTGCTTTCGTTGATAAGCCCGTGAAGCCCGGCCGAAAGGAAGACAAACATCGGCCTCATCTGCTTGCCTTTGCGCTTGAGAATGTATCTCGTTACCGTATCGAGCAGCGGCACAGAGCTTTTCATAGAAGCCATAAAGCTCTTTTCAAAGCTCCCGAGTTGCTCTTCGATGGGTTGTTTTATGTTAGTCAGTGAGTTCAAGATTCTGGGGTTTTTCGGATGGCAGATATCTGATATCAGTCCTTAAAAGTAATCATTTTCTGTGTTGTGTGGAATGTCGGCAGAAAATACGAATTTTGCAGAACTAACTAATTGCTATGTCCTTTCTGTTTCATGATGTAATTTTCGGACCGGTTCGCAGCCGGCGGCTTGGACTCTCGCTCGGGATCAACCTGCTGCCTCTTCACCGGAAATACTGTTCTTTTAATTGTATTTATTGTGAATGCGGATGGACTCCCTCCCAGGCCCGGGAAGGGATGGAACTGCCCTCGCGTGCTGAGGTAGCCTCCTTCCTGGAACAAAAACTAAAAGAACTGGCGGCCGGGAATTACCTGCCCGATGCCATCACCTATGCCGGAAACGGGGAACCTACGCTGCACCCTGAATTCAGCGCTATTGTCGACGACACTCTGAGGCTTAGAAACCAGTACTCTCCGCATTCGGTGGTTACCGTGCTGAGCAATGCCAGTCGCATTGATGACCCTGCCGTGTTCGAAGCCCTTTTGAAGCTCGACCATAACATTCTGAAGCTGGATGCCGGTACCGACAAGACGTTCCGCATCCTGAACAACCCGGTTGAAGCGTTTGATTTTTCACATATGATCAGCGGACTGATGAAATTCAACGGCAATCTCATCATACAGACCATGTTCCTGAGAGGAGTCATAAAAGGTCAGGTGGTCGATAACACGACAACTAATGAAGTGGAAGCCTGGATCAAACACCTTAAAGCCATCCGCCCGAAAGCAGTCATGATCTACCCCATCGCCAGAGAAACGCCCGCGAAGGACCTGGAAAAGATAAGCCGGGAAGAGATGGAACAAATCGCTGCCATGGTTCGAAAGGAAGGGATAGAGGTGAAGGCCTATGATTGAAAGGATGCGGGCGCTTCGCGCCGATGCGGGCGCTTCGCGCCGATGCAGGCGCTTCGCGCCGATCCAGGATGCAGGATGCAGGCGCTTCGCGCCGATGCGGGCGCTTCGCGCCGATCCAGGATGCAGGATGCAGGCGCTTCGCGCCGATCCAGGATGCAGGATGCAGGATGCGGGCGCTTCGCGCCGATCCAGGATGCAGGATGCGGGATGCGGCCCTTTTAGGGTATGATTTTTTTATAAGTATATTAATCTTACCTTTATAGTGTTCATAAAATTACAGCCATGAAAATCAAAAAAATGCTTTTTCTGATACTATTTGTCATCCCGGCTCTAAGCTTTGCAGGTGATATTTTTGGCACTATTACCAAAAGCGGGAAACCTTTTGCAAAACAGCTGGTTAAGATTACTACGAATGATGGTACTGTAGTAAAAACAGACAGTACCGATGCTTTCGGTTACTTCACCATGAATATCAAACAGCCAGGTCAGTTTAAGCTGAGCGCCGGAGGAGCCGTTACGGATGTAACTTCAAATAACAGTCCCACGGGATACACATTTATCCTGGTTCAAAACAATTCGAAATGGGAACTGATCAAAAAATAGAACCATCAAAGCCCAAAAAAGATCACTGGGAGAAGGCAGATATTATTTTGCGTCCCATTGGCGCCCTGCTCACAGCCCTTACGATTGCATTCGTGAGTTATTCTGCTTCAGCTTATCTTAGTAAAAGCCAGGAAAAGGATGCGAGAACCAAGCTTTACACCGAGCTGATGACAAGACGCGAAGAATCTGAGAGCGCACTTCGAAAGGATATGTTCAACTCGATCATGAACAATATTCTGGCAGATAAAGCCAATACAACCCTTAATGAAAAGATACTGCAGCTTGAACTCCTCACGTATAATTTTCATGAATCTCTGAATCTGATGCCGCTGTTTGAATATCTGAACAGGTGTAATAATGAAGAAAAAAAGGATCCGGCTTTAAGACAAGCCTATAAATACAGGCTGATCAAAATGTCGAAAGCGACCATCGCGAAGCAAATATCGACTCTTGAAGCTGTATCATCGCCCATTACTTTGACTTATGAAGATACTTTGTTTACTTATAAAAACAAAAAGGATTATAAAACAGACAGCGCATTCAAAGCACGGATCGATGAATTATATGAACGAAATTCAACTGCTTTAAATGGAACAGAGCCATTCTGCACCTATACGGATTCTGTTTTCAATGGAAAGACCTGGGATTCACTGCAGCAAGTTGTACGTATTAAAATTCTGGATTACGATACTAACGATGCTTCCGTAAAAGTGCGGTTGACTATTCAAACCAATTATCCCGGCAACAACAGAGCACCTGAAATGCCTCGTCAGACCGAGTTTATGGTTAATTATTTCGAGTTTCCGATGATCGATAATACCAGGTTGAAAAATGACATGCGACTTGCCGTGGTGCTGAACAGCCTTGCCTGCGAAAACAGATTCAATAATTCCGGGCAGTTGGCAGGTAAAAGCAACAGGATTGAATTAAAGGTTATTTATTTCCCTGGCTCACGCTCCAGCCTCAAAGAAAAACCTTATTTCGACGACATCGTTTCGAAACTTCTGATAAAAAATTAATTGTAAACACTTCATTTCGCCATTTCGCCATTTCACCATTTCACCATTTCACCATTTCGCCATTTCACCATTTCACCATTTCGCCATTTCACCATTTCACCATTTATGCTCTACTTTCCCCCCAAAATCTGGCTTGCTTTCGGTGAAACCCTGAGAGGTAACACAGAAATCCTCGATTGGCTGATGAAGAACGGCTATCCCGAGCTTGCGGCCTTATCGCATGCCGTGAGGGGAAGTGAAGAGGCTACAACCTGGCTGTTAACGAACGGTTATCCTCATCTTGCAGCCCTCGACGCCGCCATCGACGATGACGCAAAAGCCTACGAATGGTTGCACAAGAACAAGCACGACTTTTTCGTTGTCTTTGCCGATGCCTGTCATGCTAACCCGGCGGCAATTCAATGGTTCCGGCAGAACAAGCTGGAAGCGATACTCATTATCGCCTTAAAAATAAAAGAGATCCGCGACAACACAACCTACGATTATCACAAGAAGAATTTTTGAGATAGCAGATAGCAGATAGCAGATAATTCTCACCATTTCACCATCTCACCATTTCACCATTTCACCATTTCACCATTTCAAAAGTACCTCTGGCTTACTCTCCTCGTATTAAACATCTCAATATCGTACCCGATCCGGAGCTCATGCGAGCCGCGGTTGTTTCCCTTGAGGGCATTGAACCAGATATCGTAGCTGTAACCCATTGAAAGTCCTTTGTAAACGAGCAGTTCCATCAGCAGGCAAAGGGCGTTATCTGTGCGGTAGGAAGCCCCGAGTGTGATGATGCTGAGGAAGCGTATTCTGGCGCTGATGTCGGCCTGCAGCGGGCAGTTCTGCACGTATTTCAGCAGCAGCGATGGCATTAGCTGTACGTTCCCCGGAAGGTGTATGAGGCCTCCTCCTATGAAGTAATAGTTTCTGAGCAGGCGGGTGTAGCTGTTTTGCCCGTCGGGAGCCGTGTTCCCTACCACCATCTGATTCTGGAACAGGTGTTTTGCCGAAACTCCCGCGTAATAGTTTTTAGCGTAGTAATAGATCCCGAAATCGGCATCGGGGACCACCTTGTTACTCACCGGCAAAGATAGCGCCGGGTCTCCGGCGTCTTTGGGGTTCAAAGCAGTCCAGTTCACAGTATAATATTTGATCCCTGCCGAGATGCCGAAGCAGAGCTTTGACTTGTTAAACAGAATGCGGTAGGCAAAGCTTCCCATCACATTGTAATCGGTGCTGGGCCCCACCTGGTCCATGTAAACATACATCCCCAGGCCAAGGCGCTCGTTCGGCAATGGAGTGTGTGCCGTAAGGCAGAGCGTTTTTGGCGCGCCCTCTATTCCTACCCACTGAAACCTCCCGAGCAGGTCGAGTGAAAGTCCTTCATGACTGCCGGCATAGGCGGGGTTAAATTCAAGCTTGGTATACATGTACTGGGTGAACAGCGCATCCTGCTGGGCAAAGAGGGGTTGGGTAGCGAGGCCTGCAAAAAAAATCACGACGAAGCCTGGCAGGAGGACACTGATGAAGCCCTTCAAGCTCCCCACCACTGTTTTCAGGCAGTTCATTTTATTTGTTAAGCAAATCATTTCCGGCTATCTCGAATAAATACCCAGCCTGTACGACTGCCAAGGCTCTTAATATTTAAAACATAGTAATACGTTCCGTCGGGCAGGGGCTCTCCCTTTTCGTTGGTCCCGCCCCAGGCAACAGTCGTATTGTTATACCCGTCAAAAGAATTCACCAAGACCCCCCAGCGGTTAAAAAACTGAATTGAATTGTCGGGATAAATATCAATACAGTCAATGAAAAGTTTGTCGTTCAGCCCGTCTCCATTGGGGGTGATCACATTATGCACCAGAATGCAATCCTCCGAGGGAGGTGGCGGTGGTGGTGGTGGTGGCGGCGGCGGCGGTGGTGGTGGCGGCGGCGGGGACTTGATCACTTTTATCCTTACACTGTCGGTGGCGCTGCAGATCGAGTTACGGTCTTTCACGGTAAGTATAAAAACAGTGTCGGCCGTAAGTTGCCGCGTTTCAGGTGCAGGAACAGTAAAATCAAGCAGCAATGAGGCCGGCGACCAGGCATAGGAATAGCTCCCAGACCCCCCGGTCACAGTGCTGCTGAGGAAAGTCGAGGTACTGTCGGGAATACTCTGCTCCGCTCCCGCATCCACGGCCAGCCCGGTATACACGGTAACTGTAAGCTCACTGAACACGGCCGAATCGCTGCATGGTACATTTCCATACACCTGCATTCTCAGAATGACATCCGCAGTTTCATCCGGTGCAGGAGTGTAAACCGGCCTCAGCGTTGTGTCTCCGGCCAGTGTGCCTCTCCCGTTATGGGTCCACTGAATGCGCGAATAATTTGCCGCCTGCGCGCTGCTGACCGTGAAACGACTTCCGCCGCAAACCACTCCCCCTGTTCCGGCCGAAGCTGTTGGCGCTTTACCGACAGATAACTGCATTGTATCGTTTACTGCCTCACATGGCGGATGAGGCGCCGCATTTAGCGTAAGCACGACCGTTGCGTTGCGAATATCCTCAATTGAAGGGATATACTGCGGATGAAGGAAGTGAGGATCGCTGAATGTGCCGCTTCCGCTGCTTTTCCATTGCAATGAAGAATAATTTATGGCGGATGAGGACGTGAGAGTATAGCTGTGACCCTCACAGATAAGTGCGTTGGTGCCCGCGCTGGCTGATGGCTTGACCAGGTAAACCAGGGTCAGCTCTGAAGTATCGTTGCTGCAGGGTGCAAGTGCGTAGGCTACCAGCCTCAGATGAAGCCGTCCGGTATCGCCGGAAGCCGGAGTATACAAGGGGTTCAGAGCTCCTGCATCGGAAAAGTAACCTTGTCCGCTGGTTGACCATCTAAGGCTGCTGTAGTTCTGAGCCCGGGCCGTGGAAAGGACGAAGGAAGATCCCTGGCAAAGTGTGTCGCCCCGGCCTGCCCAGGCTGTGGCTGGCTCTTGAATTACGAGAATGAATGGAGGCGAGGCTGCGCCATATCCGCAGTTATTCATAGCATAAACGCTGATGATTCCGGTGAATGAAGAGTCTGCAATATGCACAGTAATGCTGTTTGTTCCGGCGCCTGAAACAAGTGACAGTCCCGGCGACAGGCTCCAGATATAGCTCAGGGCATAGGGTACCGGAGGCACGGCAAACACGACTTCCGCATTCCCTCTGCACAAGAGAGAAGGGCCGCTGATGAGACCTGCCGGGCCGGGCGAAGGGGCGATGGTGATGTTCTTAATGCCTGGTTTCGGCGGGATGCATCCGTTGGGATTGATAAAACTTACAACCACGGTTTCAGTTCCGGTACTGGTAAATATTACCGTGATGACGCTGGTACCCTGCCCGGAAACGATAATCCCGCCCGGGGTAAGGCTCCACAGGTAATTCAGCATACCAGGCCGGGTAGTATAGACCTGGCTGCCGCTGCCTTCGCAAACATAAGCGGGGCCGCTTACTTCGGGAATCACAACCGAGTCGATGGTTGCAGTGAAAATTGCAGAGCTGGCGCTGCTGTACCACCAGGTGTTGATCATTTTATCGTGACAATCGGGCTGGTTCAGGCCCCAGGGATGGCAGCCGGGATAGCCGGGTATGGAACCGGGGGTGCACCCGCTCAGATTCGTACTCTGGGGAGCTACCGGGCACATGGATCCGGTCTGAACCAGCTGCGAATCATCCCAGTAGGTCATGGGAACCATCATAGCTGATCCCGCGGGCCTCACCAGCGAGATATTGTAGCCATCGGGATTTCTCTCCTGGTCCCAGATGGGCAGGTTCGTAAGGCCGTTCACATAGTTCAGGGTAACCGTGATCAGAGTGCCTGAGGGTACAGCGTTGCCAATTCCGTCGAGACCGTTCCATGGGATTTCATTCACTCCGCTGATTACATTGGTGTAAAAATTGACGTTTGTGGCCGGACTTCCATACGGAAACACGATAGTCGTTTCCAGGATACCCTGTTTGTTCACATTGACAACGATTTTCTTATTCGGACTGCAGGGCGGATAAGATGTATCGGCAATCATAGACGGGCTGCCGGTGATTTGTCCGTACACTCCGCTAGCGTATTTGCTTGAATCAGGATCATTCAGAAAAACCTTGTACTGAGCTATCCCCGGAAACGTGATGAACGTATTGGTATTCACCGAACGCCTGTCGTCAATAAAATTGCCCGTATTATAACATCCGTAAGGGTTACAGAATACCGTGGCAGCTCCGATATGAGCATTGCTGAAAACAAGTTTAGTAACTATTCCGTCATCAGAATAAACAAAAAATTTCCCGTTGAACGGCTGAAACACCACATTACCGAGATCGGCATACACCTGCCATGATTTAGACCATACCCTTCCGTTGATGGTATCGGAGGGGACCGCAGGGTTATGCAAGCCAGAAACGACCTGGAAATCCCAGTAATTAAAGATAAAAGTGGAGTACGCTGAGGCATTGGCGATTTCGAAATAATAGTCGCCCGTATCGGCCAAACTGGTAACGGTATATACGAGAGGACTATAGCCGCCGGTTAGCGGGAAAGGCCCCACGAAAGCCTGTTTGAAATACCTGATGTATCCCGTTTGCCCGTTAGCATTGGGGCAGGTACCCGTGAGAGCGATCGTACCGTCGGGTTTTCTGAGGTTAAACGTAAGACCCGACTGTGGCGACTGTAATCCGAACAAAATCCGCTCCCCAACACCCGAAACATGAATATTAAGACGATAGTTCGGTGCGCAATTGATGAGAGCAAATCGGGTATAAACCGACCCCGCCGAGTTGTCGATATACAGCCCCGCCGCCGAGACCGTAGAGTCGGGCATGAGCTGCTTTACCCCTTCGGCCCGGGAGTTGCATGCAAAAGCCAGTATGGCCAGAGCCAGAAAAAGAACCCGGCAGGAAGTTGTTTTCATTCCGAAATTACAGATTCATAATAACAAGCCCCAGCGTGCCGTCAGGAAGTTTTTGGATTTGTTTTAAAGATTTATCCAATTTCTGAAGAAAATCGTTTTTAACTTTCGTTGACCATTCTTTCTCAAGAAAAATAAGGAGATTGCCGAGTTTCTTCATTGCCCGCAAAGAGAGCCTGATTTCTCGATTCATTATTGATGTTTTTTGATAAAATCTTTGTAGCTTACAGTATCTCCCTTATTAATTTCTTCAAATCCGTTGAGGATATCATCTTTTTTATATTGGGGTAAACTATCCCAAAAGTCATTTTTTTGCGCCTTGGAAAAGATATGCTTAATAGATTGTAGAATGCCAGGATTGTCAGTATCCAGTATCAGTCTGACAAGTTCCAGTTTTTCAGCTTGAATGTTCATAGCCTTTCTTTTCTGCAAATTTAATATAAATCCGGCTGCTGGTTCATAAACTCCTAAACTCCTAAAAGTCAGCGCCCGATAGAATGATGAATTCCATCGGGCGCTGACATAAGGTTAAACTCATGTTTTATCTGATAATTATCTGCCGGACAACTTTCCCTTCATTATTACGCAGAATTACAGTATAAATGCCCGTTGCCACAGGACGGAGGTCGATAGTTTTTGAAAAGTTCCTGGTTAAAGGAATATTTTGTTCCAGATAAACAGTTACTCCAAGTTCATTGATCACCTGAATATCAATTTTTCCGGTAGCTGCAGACTCCAGGTTCACCGTAAAACTTCCATCGGTAGGTACGGGGTAGATCACGAGATTTCCCAGGCTGTTGCTGTTTTCATTGATCCCGACGGCAATAACATATTCATTCTACGGACTTTGCGTGGGCGATGTCAACGGATCAAACAATCCTGGCACGAGAGCCAAAAGCGGTGGTATGCTGGCCCTTGATCAGAACGAAATCATCAAGGCATCCCCCGGTGACATCATTGAAATTCCGGTAAGAGTATCGGGCGACGCAAACATTGGCGCAATCTCGATGGTCGCAGCTAAACACCGAAGGCAGCAGTCCCGACGCATCTGCAATGCTGGATGTGAAATCAACAACCAAAGGTTTCCTGCCACCTCGACTGACAACCGCAGAACGAGATCTGTTGGAGCTTGAATGATCTTAAGGAACGGAGCTTGAACGATCTTACGGAACGGAGCTTTCCACTGCGAACGCCTCAGGAAATTTGCGAATAGAAAACCGAGGGGGAAGACGTAAAAAATGCATGACGCCGGCTGTTTGCCATATGCATTTTAGTCTTCACACGATGGTTTTCAGCAAATTTACGTCAGCGGAGTAGTGGAAAGCTCCGTTCCAAAAAAGTGCGGTGGAACGCCCCGTTCCATGCAAATCAGGGAAACCTCCGTTCCCGTATCACCCGCACTTCGAATACCCGCAGCTCTTGCACACCAGGCAGCCTTCCTGGTAAACCAAACCGTTGTGATCGCTGCATTTGGGGCAGCTGCCGGCAACGGCAAGAGTGCCGTCGGGAATGAATTTTTTGAGGGCCCTTTCAACGCCGTTCTTCCAGGTGTTGATTGAATCGACCTCGAAATGGAGCTTCGATATGATGTTGACCACGAATGGCAGAGGCATTCCATGACGCAAAATACCGGAGATAAGCTTGGCATAATTCCAGTACTCCTTGTTGAACGAACGCGACAGTCCTTCGATCGTGATCTTGTACCCCTGCCGGTCTTCGAACTGGAAGTCGTACCTCGACATCATGCCTTCATGACGCGACTTGACGATCCAGCCTTTGACCACCCACTGTGGAATCCAGAAATCTTCTGCATGGCCGGTAAACACTTCATACGGGCGGCCGTTGTATAAGCCCACCACGGCAATCCATTTCTCATATTCGTTCTGAAACCGTACAATGTCGGCTTCGAGGCGCTCGGGACGGTGTGGGGCTTTGGTTTCCTGGAACTCAGTCACGTCTTCCTTCTTTTCCTTGCCTTCATTGCTCACCAGGACTCCCGAACGCGATCCGTCGCGGTACACCGTCATTCCCTTGCAACCCGCTTTCCAGGCCGTTTCATAAATGCTGCTGATCATTTCCTCTTTGGTCCCTGAAGGAACATTCACTGTAACGCTTATCGAATGATCAACCCATTTCTGAACCGCTCCCTGCATATTCACTTTGGCAACCCAGTCAACGTCGTTGGCAGTAGCCCTCGAGAACGGTGACTTCCTGATCATCTCCTTCAGTTCCTTTTCCTCCATATGGGAGACCTCGTCAACATTGTAACCCTTGATCTCAAGCCAGGTCACGAACTTATGATGGAACACATTGTATTCTTCCCAGGTATCGCCAACCTCGTCGGTGAAGGAGATCGTGACATTCTTGTCGTTGGGATTCACCTTGCGGCGGCGTTTGTACGAAACGGCAAAAACAGGTTCCAGTCCGGATGTGGTCTGGGTAAGGATGCTCACCGAACCGGTTGGAGCAATGGTTAGCATAGCCACGTTGCGGCGGCCGTATTCAGTCATGTCTTCATACACGTCGGGGGCCGATTCTTTCAGCCTCAGTATGAATGGATTGGTTCTCTCCCGGTCAGTATCATAAATCGGGAACGGCCCTCTCTCCCGGGCCATGGTAACCGACGAACGGTAGGCTTCAATAGCAAGTAACTTATGTACTTCCACCGAAAAATCAGTAGCTTCATTAGAGCCGTAACGGGTTCCCAGAGCTGCCAGCATATCGCCTTCGGCTGTGATGCCAAAACCGGTCCTGCGGCCCTGAATAGCTTTTTTCTTGATGTTCAGCCACATGGCCCTTTCCCTCGCTTTGATATCCTCGGCTTCAGGATCGGCGTCGATCTTGTCGAGGATACGGTCAATTTTCTCGAGTTCCAGGTCAATGATGTCGTCCATCATCCGCTGTGCCTTGTGAACATGATTGATGAACAGTTCAGAGTTAAAACTGGCTTCGGGTGTGAACGGCAGATCTACATAATTATATAAGTTGATCGCCAGCAGCCGGCAACTGTCGTAGGTACACAGAGGGATCTCACCGCATGGATTGGTGCTAACCGTCTTGAACCCAAGGTCGGCATAACAGTCGGGTATCGACTCCCGGATGATGGTATCCCAGAATAATATCCCGGGCTCGGCCGATTTCCAGGCGTTGTGTACAATCTTTGACCAGAGGTCGCGGGCGTGGATCTTGCGCACTACCTTGGGGTTCTTGGATTCCACAGGGAACTGCTGGGTAAACTCAGCGTCGTCAATCACAGCCTGCATAAAATCGTCGGTGATCTTGACCGAGATGTTCGCCCCGGTCACTTTTCCGGTTTCCAGCTTGGCATCGATAAAATGTTCCGCGTCGGGATGCTTGATCGAAATACTGAGCATCAGAGCGCCGCGCCGGCCTTCCTGAGCCACTTCACGGGTAGAGTTGGAGTAACGTTCCATAAACGGAACAATACCCGTGGAGGTAAGCGCCGAGTTTTTTACGATGGAATTTTTAGGGCGGATGTGTGAGAGGTCATGCCCCACTCCTCCCCTTCGTTTCATCAGCTGAACCTGCTCCTCATCAACTTTCATGATGCCGCCGTAACTGTCGCTCTGACCGTCGTTCCCGATCACAAAACAGTTCGAAAGAGAACCGATCTGGTAATTATTGCCTATCCCGGCCATCGGGCTCCCCTGGGGAACGATGTACTTAAAATCCCTGATGAGATCGAAAATCTCCTGCTCTCCCATGGGACTGGGATATTTCTTTTCTATCCTCGCGAGCTCCCGTGCAATACGCATATGCATATCGTCGGGGGTGAGTTCCAACAGCTGACTGTCGGAATTCTTTAACGCGTATTTGTTTACCCAGACGTTCGCCGCCAGGCTGTCGCCATGAAAATACACTGTCGATTTTTCTATCGCCTCGTGATGGGTATATTTTTTCGGATGGTCTGATGTCTTCACCTCCGATTCCTCCTTCTTCTTTTCTTCTGTTTTGGGTTTCATCTCCAAATCATCTTGTGAAATCTTAGGCCGGATACGTTTTGCCAGTACATCGGTATAGTGCGAAGCTTTGTGATCCTGGTCTGATTTGACGATGGGGGTAATTTCCATGCTCAAACAGGTTTAAATGTTTAACTTAATTTTACAATTATTTGACTCCTTGGAAGATAAATCTTTTGATAGGGCCGCTTTTTCGATGAGGCAATATACAACGAAGAATGAGTACCCCTGAATATAGTTATTAACAGAAAACGGGAGATGATTGTTAAATAGCTGAAAGCAACACGATTAGAATCTGATAATTCGTAATATGCTGATTTATAATTTGTTACTCCGCCATAACAATTTTTTCCCGAATCCAAGGCGGTTATCGGTCATTTTTAAGATGTTAGGCTCAAGACCCCAGAGGTGGAGTTTAGCCAGCCTGGCCACGGGGAAGGCTTTAAGGTATGCCGACTTAGCTGTTTTCAGCTCATTTCCGCTAAGCTCTTTCATCAAACCCGCGAACTGTATACCTCTGATCTTACCGGTCATCCTGGTCTCGAGAGCGATCGCCCCCGCGGCATAATAATTACCCGTTTCAACCACATCAGTCACGTGTTTTGTATCATGGCCCGATGTAAACACGAACAGATTCTGGTCTTCCAGGTAAACATAATAACAGGTTGCGCACCAGGGGCGGTTATCGCGGCTCACCGCCAGAGTAAATATATGGTGTTCGCGAATAAACGTGAGTACACGGGTCTCAATAGCTTGTTCCATCAGAAGTCCAGACTAAGTGAAAAATAAAATACCGGGGCCAGGATGCGGCCGTCTTCAACCCCCCAGGCCAGGTCGCCCCTCAAAAAGTAGCCCAGCAGCCTGGAGCGCAGGCCAAATCCGAAGCCTTCAACCAGGGGATCCTTAACCGATTCAACCTTAATAAACAAAGGCTTACGGTAAATGTAGCGGTTGAATAACTGGTTATCAGACGACCATGGAGAAGTCCCCGTCCAGGCTGTCCCCACATCTCCAAAAGCCACGATCTGGAAGTTATTCAGAAAATCGGAGCGTATAGGGCGGTTGAAAAAATACCGGAACACAGGCAACCTGAGCTCGCTATTGAAAACGAAAAAGCTGTTGCCGTTGCGTATATTCTGGTCGAACCCTCTCATATTGGTTCCCAGGGTCTGGAATACATAATTCTGGTCCTGGGCCACCGGGGTACCGCTGTTGAAACGCGGGAACAGCCAGTTATCGACGCCCCCCAGGTAATAAACCAGCTTCCCGCTGCCAAAGGAAGTACTGGCCGCGAAACGGTTCGCCCAGATCAGGGCCCTGTGTATCTTCTGGTAATTGCGGATGTCGAATCCCAGCACGAAACATTCGGTGTTACCGGCCATGGCCAGATGATAGGCTTCCCCGAAAAACTTATAACGGGTTCCCTGGTACAGGTTCAGCCCGAGGCTGCGCGTATTGTCGTAGGTAAGCTCTCCCTTCAGACTGATCCAAAGCCTGTTTATGTCGGGTATTGCAAGGTTGTAGGGGTCGGTCGAAAGGTACACTGCCCGGTCGTAACGTACCGTGGCAGTGCCTTTGATATTCAGAACGGGATTGAACGGATACGTAAGCACGTAATAAAGCTCATTGATACGGTGGCGAACGATGGAATAATCGGAAGCTTCTTCCATACTCTGCCTGTGAAATATGATCTGGTGATCGAGTCGTTTCTTAAAAATGGAGTAGGAGAGCATGTACTCGTTGTTGACCAGGTTAAAGTTCAGCCTCACCCCCCCCGTGATCCTGTGGTCTTCCATCAGGTCGGTGACCCCGACCATAAACAGGGCATTGAACCCGGGGTTAATATATATAGGAGAGCCGGAGTTGGAGAAAGGCTGGTAGGCCCAGTTCAGGTAGGTAAAATCGATCTGGGTAACCATCTGGTCTATAGAATATTCCACATTATAATTCAGCTGCTTTGCATATTTGTATTTATTCAGCGTGTCTTTTTTGGGGACGGCCTGCAGCCCCGAAACCTCTTTTTTCAGGGTGTCTGAATTAGCAAGCGCTATGGTCTGAAGCTGCTGAAGGCTTAAGGAGTCGGCTCCGCCGGATTTCTTTTGGGGTTGAGCCTTCACTTTCACGGTAGAGAACCGCGAACGAACGGGAGCTGCTGGCGCCGATGGCTGAAGCAGCTTCATGATGGTATCATCCAGAGTTGGTTTGGCCTTGGGCACAGCGACTTTGACGGTATCCTTTATTCTGAAAAATGCCGGCTGAAGGCTAAGCGGTTCCATGAATTGTGGCTTCAGCATCTCGCGTACATACATCTTATAGTTCTGATTGCGGAAGACTACTTCACCGTATTTGCCCCCGGAGCCGGAGACATCGTTTTCGAGGATATTCATCGAATAATTGGTCACGGGATAAGATGTTGAGAAATACCGGAAATGCGTCGTAGTATCGATAAAAGATACGGCGCTGTCGTATCGGGCCAGGAAGCGGTTATACACCCCGTTCTGGTTGCTGAGGTAGGTATAATAGTTTCCCATATAGGCCGATGGCTGAATCTCATCCACATCAGGGGTTCTGGTGATCCTCTGCATCAGGGGTGAATGGCCTTTGTAATCCAGCACGAAAATGTCGTTATTGTAGGTTATCTTGTTAATATCTATAGCAGGATTAAACCTTATGGTATCGCTTTTACGGTTGGAGGCGAAGATGATCCGGGAGGACCCGTTGACAAATCTGGGGTTCAGGTCATTGTATATGTCTTTGGTGAGCTGTTCATTCGATCCGGAAGCGATGTTATAGACGAAGATATCAGACTGCCCTTTCTGGACTGCCGACAGCAGCAGCAGACCGCCATCGCCCGAATACGACATGTCGAGCACCTTGTCGAACTGATAAAGTACGATATACTCCCGTGACTTATCCGCCGTGTTATAAAAATAAAGATAATCCTCCCCCTTCTTTTCGGTGAGTATGGCCAGGATTTTGCCGTTGGGATGCCAGGCAAGAACAGGATAGCTGAAGTCGGGTTTTTCGGCCAGGCGGTATCCACCCCGGTATATCCTTTTCGTTTTTCCGGTCTCCAGGTTAAGCAGGAAAATCTTGTAAATGCCCAGGTTCCAGGTACAGTACGCGGCCGTGTTGCCGTCGGGACTGATCCTGAGCTGGCGGAACACCCTGTCGGGTTTGTTCTTTTTATTTAACGGATCTCCGGGAGGGTTCTCCCTCTGGGCCAGTTGCCGCGAATAGAGTTCTTTGTAATATCTCAGCCAGTTTTCAACCACCGTGTTGTAGGGTACGCCGAGCACATTCTGGAAGCCTTTCTCGATGCTTCGCGAAAGCCGGGTCATATATACTATGTTCGGGATAGCGGCATCGCCGAACGTGCGGGCAATATACTGCCATATAGAATGCCCTGCATAGGCGGCATCCAGGCCGGTAAGGCTGTTGATCTTGGCCGGTTTTTTGTTCAGCACCGCATCCATCACGGCATTGTCGAGATACGAATCCCATGGTTTGGAAATAAACGAGATCAGTCCGTTCATGTACCAGTCGGGCATCGTGAACAAGGCGTTGTTCTTGATCTGAGCGCCAATGCCTGTACCGTACATCATCTGGTTCAGAAGCACCTGGGTGATGCCGGCCCTGATCTGCTGGTCGAAATGGCTGTAGTCGCCGTCGAAATAAATCAGAACCTTGCCCCCGATGATCCGGGTGACCCCGCCGGTATTGTAAGAGTCCCATTCACCATAAATCCCGATGTTGCTCTGCTTCAGATCGCTGAGGTTGTTAAAAATGATGAACTGGATCTTTTGCTCCAGCACCGATTCCAGCCCAAGCTCTATCTCCTTGATGTGCTTGTCGGAATACTCTGCACAGTACTGAGCCAGTTCTTTTCCGTTCAGATAGTAATAGGTGTCGAACTTCCCGAATTTAAAATACAGCCAGAGAAAATCATTGTACTGAACCCTTGATTTGCCAAAGTTAAGCTGTGAGCCACTGTAGAACTGACCGAAGGATGAGAAGCTTGTAAAAATAAACAGGATAAAACCGGCACGCAACATGAGTCGCCATGATAATCCCTCACGAGTTGCATTAGCAGCCGGCATAGTATTTGATCGGAAATTTAATCGGGTGGCTAAGGTACAATTATTTTTCTTGCAGGGGGTAGTGGCTGCTATTTCCTATCTTTGCCGTGGATTTGATACACTATGGTACATATAGAACTTTTTACTTTTAACTCATTTATGGTCAACACGTACGTGCTGTACGACGAGACCGGGGAAGCGGTGATTGTTGATGCCGCCTGCTATGAACCCTTTGAAAAGCAGGGTTTGTCTGATTTCATTGCAGATGCCGGGCTCAAGGTAGTGCGTAACATTTACACGCATTGTCATATTGATCATATACTTGGCACCGGGTATGTATTTCAGAAATACGGAGTGCGTCCCGAATACCACAAGGCAGGGATTCCTTTTTTCGACCAGGCAAAAGATATCGGCTTCAATTTCGGTTATACCCTCGATGAGTTCCCCGAGACTTTGGGTTATTTTGAGGACGGCGAACAGATCCGCTTCGGGATGTGTGCTTTGCAGGTGTTATATACTCCCGGCCATGCCGATGGCAGCGTATGTTTTTATCATCCCGATGATGGTTTTGTAATCACCGGCGACGTGTTGTTCAAAGACACTATCGGCCGTACCGACCTGCCCACGGGTGACTTCGAAATACTGAGAGAAAATATCATAACGAAACTCTTCACCCTGCCCGACGATACTATTGTTTATCCAGGGCACGGGCCAGCCACCACGATTGGTTATGAGAAAGAGAATAATGAGTTTATTAAGTAGCGAAATAGCGAAGATTCTCATCATCCGTCTGTCTTCCATCGGCGACATCGTCCTGACCACGCCGGTAGTGCGTTGTATCAAACAGCAGCTGCCGGGAGCCGTGGTTCATTTTCTGACCAAGAAACAGTTTGAGCCGGTACTGAAGGCTAATCCGTATATCGATAAACTCTGGCTTTATGACGGCAATTTCGGCGGGCTTCTGCCTCAGCTCAGAGCCGAACATTACGATTTTATCGCTGACCTTCACGGAAACTTTCGGTCGGCTTACGTGAAACTCATGCTGGGCAGGCCTTACGGGAATTTCAACAAGCTGAATCTCAGGAAATGGCTGATCGTGAATTTCAAATGGAATTTACTTCCCGACGTTCATATTGTTGACCGGTATTTCAAGGCTGTTCAGAAGCCTGGTGTGAAGAATGACGGCCGTGGTCTTGATTATTTTATTTCTTCGGCGGATGAGGTAGTACCACCTTTTCCTGAGTTTATCGCGGTGGTTGTTGGCGGAAAACATAACACCAAAATCTTTCCGGCTTCAAGGGTAGCAGAAGTGATCGGCAAACTAAGCAAGCCTGTGATACTGCTTGGTGGCAGGGAAGACAGGGCCAGGGGCGAAGAGATCCTTGGCCTGATCTCAAAACCCGCCTTTAATGCATGCGGCATGTATAGTCTGAACCAGTCGGCATCACTGCTGAGGCAGTCATCCGCCGTGCTTACAAATGATACCGGACTAATGCATATTGCTGCTGCTTATGGCAAAAAAATTGTCTCGGTATGGGGAAACACGATTCCGGCTTTCGGCATGTATCCATACCTGCCCGGGGGCTCAACGGCTTCATATCTGGCTGAAGTTGCCGGGCTTTCGTGCCGTCCCTGCAGCAAGATCGGGTTCAGCGAATGTCCCAGAAAGCATTTCCGCTGTATGACTGATATTTCGGTGGATGATATCGCCCGTATCCTTGAGTAATCCCGTGTTTACCGATACCCATGCGCACCTCTACCTTGAGGAGTTTGATGCCGACAGGGATCAGGTGGTTAGCCGTGCCCTGGACGCAGGGGTAAAGTACATTTTTCTGCCGAATATCGATTCCGGTTCTATAGAGCCGATGCAAGATGCAGGTCGCAGGTGGCCGGCGGTATGTTTCACCATGATGGGGCTGCATCCTACTTCGGTTCGTTTGAATTACCGTGATGAACTTGAGGTTGTAAAGAAGTACCTGGGTGATCGGGCTTTGCGCTTTTACGCGGTAGGCGAGATTGGGATCGACCTGTACTGGGACAAAACATTTGAGAAAGAACAAAAGGAAGCGTTTAATGTTCAGCTTGACCTGGCGCTGGAGTATGAGCTCCCTGTCGCGATCCACACAAGGAACTCGATGGAAGTTACACTTGAAATTATGGAAGCCAGGAAGGATAAGGGCTTAAGAGGTGTGTTTCATTGTTTCAGCGGCGATGTAGCTCAGGCTCAAAGGGCTGTTGCTATCGGATTTTACCTTGGAATCGGCGGGGTGGTTACATACAAAAAATCGGGTCTTGCCGATGTGGTTGCGGCTATGCCTCTGGAATCTTTGCTTTTAGAAACCGATGCGCCATTTCTGCCGCCTGCACCCCATCGGGGGCAACGCAATGAATCGTCGTATATTCCGTTAATAGCTCAGAAGATCGCTGAAATAAAAGGAGTGACTTTGGAAGCAGTAGCGGAAGTCACGACCAGGAATGCGCTGAGAATGTTTGGAATCTGATGGCAGATGTGCGATGTACGATGTACGATGTACGATGTACGCTGTACGATGTACGATGTACGATGTACGATGTACGATGTGCGATGTACGATGTACGATGTACGATGTACGATGTACGATGTACGATGTACGATGTACGATGTACGATGTACGATGTACGATGTACGATGTACGATGTACGATTTTCACCATTTCGCCATTTCACCATTTCACCATTTCACCATTTCGCCATTTCACCATTTCACCATTTCACCATTTAATTTTGTATGTCTGAACAAACAATTCTTGTAATATACACCGGCGGCACCATCGGGATGGTGCAGGACCCTAAGACCGGCTCGCTGAAGCCTTTATCGTTTGAGAATCTTTACAAGTACCTTCCGGTGCTGGAGAATTTCAATTGCAAAATCGATTTTCACACCTTTCAGCCCCTCCTCGATTCATCGAACATGAATCCATCGTTTTACGTGAAGCTGGCCACGGTGATTGAAGAGAACTATGAGAATTACGACGGTTTCGTGGTGATGCATGGTTCCGACACCATGGCCTATACGGCTTCGGCTTTGAGTTTTATGCTCGAAAACCTGAACAAGCCTGTAATTTTCACCGGTTCCCAGTTGCCTATCGGGATGGTGAGGACCGACGGACGGGAGAATTTTATCAACGCCATCGAAATAGCCGTTTCCAAAGAGGTTGACACCCCAATCGTTCCTGAAGTCGCGATCTGTTTCGAAAACAAGCTATTCCGCGGAAACCGAACCACCAAGCTGAACACCGAGAATTTCGGGGCATTCATTTCAGCTAATTACCCTTTGCTGGCAGAAGTCGGGGTGAAAATCAAATATAACAGGGAACAAATACTCAGACCGAATTTCAAGCGGCTGAAAGTAATAAAGGATCTGGATGAAAACATAGCCATACTTAAGCTTTTTCCGGGTATATCTAAATGTGCTGTAGAAGCCATCCTCAACACCTGTGGATTAAAAGCTGTTATTCTCGAGACTTTCGGGGCTGGCAACGCCCCTACCCTGCCCTGGTTCCTCGATGCTCTGAAAGAAGCTGCCGACAGGGATATCATTATCCTGAACGTGACCCAGTGCAAAGGCGGAAGCGTTGAAATGGGCAAATACGAGACCAGCGCGGAGTTAAGTAAAATAGGCGTGATCGGCGGATATGACATCACCACCGAATCTGCCGTGACCAAGCTGATGCACCTTCTGGGCTGCGGATTTTCGACCCAGGCCGTGAAACAATTGCTTCAAACCAGCCTCAGGGGTGAGATGACGGTTTGATTTGTCAGGAATTTTCGTAATTTTGCAACCTGAAAAATCGTGATGGCGTGATTACGTGATGATCGTGATGAAAATTCGCTATCTCACCATTTCACCATTTCACCATTTTTCCGGGGAGAGGTGTCCGAGTGGTCGAAGGAGCACGCCTGGAAAGTGTGTGTACGCCAAAAGTGTACCCTGGGTTCGAATCCCAGTCTCTCCGCTTAGATTGAATGCAGGTTAACGAAAACCACTGAAAACATTGATGTTTTGGTGGTTTTTTGTTTTTTTTCAAAAGTAATATAAAGCATTCAAAGGTAAACTTTCAGTGGCTTATTCGGTGGACTGAATTATTTTCCCTCCAAGTCCACCGATTTCGTTTATTATTCATTGGTTTACACTACTTTACATTTCATTCTTTTGCTCTTGGTAACTATTTTTGTTAACCTTAAATGTCAACCCAATGACAAGAGCTACTTACACAGTCCTTTTTTACATAAAACGGACTAAAGAACTAAAGGATGGAACTGTGCCAATTTTTGCAAGAATCACAGTGAATGGTCAAAGGGCCGAATTTGGCTTGCAACAAAGCATCAAATCCGATGAATGGGATTTAGAAAGAGGATGTGCCCAGGGCTTTTCCAAAAATGCCAAAGAAATCAATTCGTACCTGGCCCTGGTCAAAGCGAACCTGCTTTTACAAAAACGGGAAATGGACGAGAAAGGAAAGCACATCTCTGCCCATAGTCTAAAAAACAGCTACCTGGGTATAGAAACTGACACCCGGACCATTCTGGCCGTCTTTCGTGAACACAACGAGAAATGTAAACTGCTAATCAATATCGATTTTGCGGCTGGTACGGTCGAAAGGTACATCACATGCTGCAAACACGTTGAAGACTTCATAAAACAGAAATACAGGCGAGATGATATGTGTTTGCAGGAGATAACCCCAATGTTTGTCAAAGACTTCGAATTTTATCTGAAGACAAGTTGCAAGTGTTGCCATAATACAGCGACTAAATACCTTAAGAATTTCAAGAAAATCATCCGTATAGCGCTGGCAAACGATTGGATGAAATCAGATCCTTTCTCTAACATCAAATTCCATTTAGACGATGTCGATATGGATTTCCTGAATGAACAAGAGCTGAATGCCTTAATGGAAAAAGAATTCAAAATTGAACGGCTCCAGGTGGTAAAGGATATCTACCTCTTTTGTTGTTTTACCGGATTGGCCTTTATTGATGTCAAGAACCTTACTTATTCCGACATTGAATTCAGGGATAACAGGCAATGGATAAAGAAAAGAAGGCAGAAAACAAAGAACTGGTGCCATGTACCCATATTACCTCCGGCTATCCGATTGATGGAAAAATATAAAGATCATCCGGTATGCCAGAAACGCGGTTGTGTTTTGCCGGTACCAAGTAATCAGAGAATGAATGCTTACTTGAAAGAGATTGCCGACATATCAGGGATCGAGAAAAATCTCAGCACCCATACCGCAAGGCATACTTTTGCAACAACTGTAACCCTTGCAAACCAAATCTCGATTGAAGTTGTATCCAAAATGCTGGGCCACGCCAGTATCAATATGACAAAAAAATATGCCAGGGTTGTAGATGACCTAATAAACCGTGACATGCAGAAGGTCTACATCAAATACGACGCGGTTTTGGCAAACTAAGCCGTTTATATTGTTATGTTAAAAACGTGTTGATAAACTCCTTTAGAAACACCATCACCTTTTGCCCCTAAATCCGATTAAGCAGTATAACATCTCTAATCTTATAATTTTTGTTTAAGGTTAGAATTGTCTACTCAGGGTTATGATGGATATAGGAATATGTGTCGTTTACTCCCTGCTTTTATTTCATGATTATCATAATTGTAGCTATGCCAGTTCAATCCAGATATTCATCCCCTTATCCTCAACCTTATGTCTCCTCAGCCCCTGCAATCATTGCGCCAAATGTCGCTGCATTTTTTCGAGGAAATGTTCGAACCTTTCATCGATCAAAGCAGGAATATCTCCATCAGGTATCAGATTCAAAAAGAAAAAACCGAAGACCCCAACACCTTTACTATTATTGTCTGCTCGGTGAATGATGCCACAACCCCGGAAGATTTTCATCGGAAGCTCACCGCGCTAACAGATGTGTCATTACAACAGGTCGATGTGTTTCTCCAGCAGCAAAATCCGGCTCACATCGATGCGCAGGTCGATTATATCCTGGGAAAGCTTGATGCCTTGAGTAGAATCGTGGTTGATGAATCCTATTTATTGCAAGATGAACTGGAGGGCGGTTTCCGCCATTGTCCGGTCAAATCATTCATAAAATCTCGGCTTGAGGGTCCGAATATCGGTGATTGGAGTATTTTGGGACCGGTAGTCCACTACAAAACGCAAAAGTTCACTGAAGTCTGGCTCCAGGTAATCAACAATACCAAGGACCAGGTAAACCTGATTCGGAACATTTATAAAAGCACTTGTCTGACCAATACCACAGGATCTAGTCAATGCAAGCCGGATAGTGACAATTTTAAAATAAAGTTCAAGATCTCCATTGATCAGGAAGCATATTTTTTTTATTTGCTGGTCAAGTCAGAAATAATTGATGTTCCAAACCGCAAAAGCCCCCAACTCCTAAACTGGATGACCCACAACTTACAGTCAAAAAACTGCAAATCCAATAGTTTGACTTCAGTAAGGAACAAATACTTCTACCACCAACTTGCCACCCTTGATTACTGGTATCAAAAATTATTGGATGCACTGGAATTCATCAACGAAGAACGCGAACGCATCCTGAAATACATCCCCCAATAATCCGCCCCTTCCATTCATTACCTTTGCTTCCGGTATTCACATCCTGGTCCTGCGTCACGTGTCCCGTGTCACGCGTCACGTATCACGATTCAATCGTAAATCGTACCTCGTAAATCGTAGATTCATTTGTCTTTCGTCACTCGTTATTTGTCATTCCCTCAGGGGGGTTACTAAAGGGTTACTATTATTTTCCCCATTTTCACCCGGGGGTTACTAAACTTAGTAACTACCCAAACGATTTTCACGAATATAATTTTGCTTCCATAAACTTTAAAATTCTTTAAAAATGGAAACAATCGAAAACATGGAGGAATTCTACAGAAGGTTAGCGGAAAAAATGGACAACATCAACAAGAAGCTTGATGGCCGCATTAACACAAAACAGCTCTCGGAGATTTGGCTCGATATCCAGGAGGTCTGTCAGTTATTAAAAATCTCAAAACGTACACTTCAATCTTATCGTGATAATGGCATCCTGCCATTCAGCCAGATCGGCGGAAAAATTTACTTCCGGGCAAACGATATTGAAGAGCACCTTCACCGGCATTACAACAAACCTTCAAACAAGAGATAAAACAACTATGAAAGTTTCAATTTTCAGGAACTTCAACCAAGTTGTTGAAAATCTTGACATATCAGTGATCCTGGAACAGATTCGTTCCGGAAAATACAAATCCCGGATCCTTGCTTTGAGGGAGATGTTGCGACAAGGAAAAACAGATGAGTACAACGATGCCAAAAGATCCCTGCCTGCCTTTACACCTTCCGGCCTTTTTGAAGGTGGCCGAAAACTTGAATTTCTGAAGGAATATTCCGGCCTTATCATTCTCGATATCGATAAACTTACGCAAGACCAACTTATTGCAACACGCAGCAGGGTGGAGGAAATCCCGAACACTCATGCCTGCTTTATCAGTCCCAGCGGCAATGGACTGAAAATCCTCGTGAAGGTCTTTTCCCGCCCGGTTTATCATAAGATGGTATTCAACCAGGTCAAATCCTTTTACGAGGAACAACTCAGGAACAAAGATCAAGACTCCACGGTTCAAATAGACCCCTCTGGTAAAGACATTACCCGGTTATGCTTTGTATCATGGGATGAAATGCTATACCTCAACCCTTCCGCTGAAATTTTCAAACCCTATGTTAATATGGTAGAAGACGACATAGAAAAACTAGTATCACAGATTGAATCCCGACATGTTGATTTAACTGCCAAATATGACGATTGGGTCAAAATCGGTTTCGCGCTTACCGATGCCTTGGGGGAAGAAGGACGGTCCTCATTCCATCGCTTAAGCCAGTTTTATCCAGGATACCATATTAATATATGTGACGAACAGTATGATAAATGTCTCAAGTCAAAGAGAAGTGGCATCACTATTTCGACCCTGTATTATTTAGCCCGCGACAGTGGGATTGAAATCTCCAAATTCAAAACAGCGCCAGCAACAATAATTAAGTCCGCATCCAATGGTCCTGCACTTAACCCTGATGCTGGCGTTATTAATCCGGCCAGTACCAACAAAACCAATGTAAATTCCGGTGGCGATCCCAATAATCTTCCTGATTTAATCCCAGCTACTCCCGATCCGATCGCCGGCGAAATCACCAACGAATCCCAATTAAAGAAGAAGAAACGCAAAAATCAGATCGATACCATCGAAACCTACCTCTCCAGCCATTACCAACTTCGTTACAACATAGTCACCTCAAAACTTGAAATCCGAAAACTTCCTAATACCAACACTTCGGATTCAGACCAAAGTCACGCTTCACCCGTCACCAGTCACGATCCTTGTCACGCGTCACGCGTCACGTGTCACGAACAAACGTCCTTCGTCCCCCTCACCGATTATCAGGAAAATTCACTCCTCCGCGAAATCCTGAAAAGCAACCTCAAATGCTCGGCAGCCCTCTTGCGCAGTATCTTATATTCAGACTTCAGTAATTTCTATGACCCTTTTCATGATTATTTCCTCCACCTGCCATTGTGGGATGGACAAACGGATTACATCGAACAATTGGCCATGACCGTTAACACCACCTCCCAGGAATTGTGGTGTAATTGCTTTAAAAAATGGCTGGTAGCCTGTGTTGCTGCCGTTCTCGACAATAAAACCGTGAACCATACAGCCATCATTCTTTCGGGAGGCCAGGGCATCGGCAAAACCACCTGGATGCTCAATCTTTGTCCACCTGAACTGAATGATTACATTTTTTCCGGTACCATCAACCCCAATAACAAGGATACCCTTATCCACTTGGCCGAGTGTATGTTCATTAACATGGATGAACTCGAAAACATGAACCGTACCGAGATCGGTGCGTTCAAGGAAATTATAACTAAATCAGCCATCCGGATGCGCCGGGCCTATGGTCACCATATTGAAGCTTTTACCAGAAGGGCCTCATTCATGGGCTCTGTCAATTCCAGTCAGTTTCTTACCGATACAACCGGTTCCCGCAGGTTCCTTTGCTTTGAAATCCTTTCCATCAATTACCAACACTCCGTCGACCTGCAGATGGTTTACGCCCAGGCTTACGATCTCTTTCAGCAGGGTTTTAAATTTTACTTTGATAAAGATGAGATTAATGCCATCAGTGAATCCAACGAGCAGTTTCAAATAAACACAGTCGAAGAAGAATTGCTCTTGACATATTTTCAAAAAGTCGCATTATCAGAGGCAACAAATTTTCTTTCCGCAGCACAGATCCTCAACCGCATCACCGAACGCACCCATGTAAACATCGCCACCTCCCCCGGCGCGGTCATTCGTATCGGCAAAGCCCTTAAAAAGTTCAGCTTCGAAAAACGTAAAACTGATGGCCTCTACCTCTGGGCCATCCAGGAAAAATCGTCTGTACCATCCTTTTCCTAAATAATCCCAGTTCAAAACTTATTATTCAATTATTCCGCTGTTGAGTTGTCCTTTCTTTTAATCGATATTCAAAATTCGTTGTTCAATATTCAATATTCTTTTTTTTGCTAAAACACCCTCCCTACCTTCCCTAACCTCTTAAAACATCAATAAAATAAACCCTTTCAACAGGGAGGGTTAGTTAAAAACACCTTCCCTGAACCCTCCCTACCCTCCCTGACATTCGTAAATCGTCAATCGTAAATCGTAAATTTTTAGTAACCCTCCCTATTTTTCATCTTTTCTCTAACAACCCTCCCTGATGGACTACCAGTAAAATCAATAGTTTCCGTAGTTCAGGGAGGGTAGGGAGGGTAAAATGGCCAAAATGATAAAGAAATCATTTTTTACGTAACCGCTCTCTTCGGGTCTAAAGGTTGATCAAACTGAAACATCATATATTTCATTATTCGGTTGTTCAATTTCCGCATTCGATATTTAGGACAAATCCTAATGAGGAGCAGATGGGATTAAGTAAAAATATTTTTGCCGGTCATGATCACTTTGATTAAATTGCATGATCACAATTTCAACTCCATAAATGTTGTTTATGATACTATATCTCTCATTGATTGTACTCTATATCCTTGTTTTATTATTCGTGATTTATAAAATGAAATTACATAAGGATGTTTTTGAAGGAACGGAAAAATTCACATCTGATTATTTAAAATCAAATCAACTTTCTAAAAAGCTACTCGGGATATTGGGGTATTTTATATTTGGAATCTTTATCTGCCTAATGTTTATCATAAGTCCTATCCTTTACGTAATCAAGTTTATAAACAGTAAGAAAGGCGGAAATGAAACAAAAAAGATTGCTAATCCATACGTAAACAGCAAACCGGTAGCCAAAGAGAAAGTCTACCCCCCCATTGAAATTCAGCAGAAATATGAAGGCATTGATAAGCTTCAAGCCAATAAAATAAAACATCTGAAAAATACATTCAACCTTGAACCAGAACAACTGCTCTATCTTGAAAATGAATACAATCCGCTGATCAATGAGTATTTCACCAACCATTGGGATAAAGTTCAATTGATTCTGACTGAAATCAATAAAGCCTGTAAATTGAATCATAAGCTGATATACCTGCCTCGGGTTCTTCATGAGCTCACTGATCATATCCAGCCCGAAGCACTCTCCTATTATTTTCCATTCCTGGATCATAACCAATTGAACGAGGTTCGATCTGATATTTCTTCTCTTCAAACAAAGCAGTTTACAAAGATGGTCCTTGACAGCATGGATTACTCTGGCGAAATTTATCCGGGATTTCTCCGGATACGTAAAAACCGTGATGCAGAAACAGGTGAATTCAATTATTCATATGTAAGGATAAATGCTACTGATGAAAACAAACTTGAAAAATTGCTATGGTTCTATTTCAGCCATATTGGCGATCCTGCAGAGCATGTTTATTATCAGTTAGCAACGGATAAAAATTATATAAAGGATGGGCGCACATATGAACTTGCAGACTTCAGATTTAATTATGATGCACATAAATTGGCCCTGGATATAAAAACCAAAATTGAAGAATTAAAGCATTCCGGAAACCAGCATCTGCTTATAAATGTAATCGGACAGAAGTTCGGTGAGTTCCCGAAATCCGCCACAAATGATAACAATGGTTTAAGCCGCTTGGTTATCAACAAAGAATTCAAACTCATCCTATCCGATTACAATGGCCTCGAAATCGAACTGACACCCTTGCCTAAAACAGTCTTCCTGTTCTTTCTTCGCCATCCCGAGGGAGTCATGCTAAAGCATCTGTACGACCACCGAATCGAATTACTTGAAATATACAAACTGATTTCATACCGTGAAACCTGGGATGAAATGGTTAGGAGCATCAATGAACTCATCGATCCGACCAAAAACTCCATCAACGAAAAATGTTCACGCATCAAGGAGGCTTTTGTAAGGCACTTTGACGAACGGTTGGCACAGAACTATTTTATCACAGGCGACCGCGGAAAAGAAAAGAGCATCACCCTGAACCGCGATCTGGTCTCCTGGCAAATCGACCCATCCCGGCTTCCGGAACCCATTCCCTCTAAATCATTGGCAAAAAGCGAAGAAATCGAAAAACAGGTAAACGAATTATACAACGCCGGTAAAGAGAGTTTAGACAGCACGGAATGCCACAAGGCAATTGAACAATTCTCAAAAGTCATCGACCTCAATCCGTTCCATTTTAATGCACGCTCCATGCGTGCCGTTGCATATTTCGATTCTGGCGATTACCTGAGCGCTATCGGAGATAACGACCGGGCCATCGAACTTCACCCCGAAATAAACGTCGCCCACCATAACCGGGCCGAAAGCCGTCTGATGATAAAGGACTTTGATGGCGCCCTGGATGATATCAATAAATATCTGTGCAAGGTCAATCAGAAATGCGCCCCGAGCTATTTCATGCGGGGACTGATAAAAATGGAGATGAACGATCTCCGCGGTGCCTGCCAGGATTGGTTTACTGCAAAGTATCTGGGTCATCCCGATGCAGAAAATTATCTCCGGAAATACCCAAAAATCAGGGTCTCCAAACCTGAATTTGTGAAGCAATCTTCCTGATCTCTTTTTTATCTGCAAGGTTGCAGAAGTCACCCTTAACCCCTTTACCGGAATACCTTTACTGCCGAACCTTAAAAACAAGCAGTATGTATTTCATTATACCACCGAAACAATCGCTGTTAATATTGCTTACTGTGATATTATTGGCAGGCATGGAAACAAAAGCACAAAGCCAGTCTGATATAACCGGCTCAATTGATAGTCAATGGCGCCATCAGAACAAATATGATCGTATTATAAATGCTTCATGTTTCGAACCCGGTATGACCGATGATGAAATGGTCGGAATATTTTTATGGCGTGGAGGAAGAAATTTGAAGATGTCATTTGCATTTATCCTGGTAGGTTTTGTTTCAAGTTCTACTCTTGCGTATATAAAAGATCCTCCTGCTGCAGTTCAGATAGCAATTGCAGGTGTGAGTACCGGGTTTTTAATCGCGGGAATTTGTGAACTGGTTTCAGGGTATAATAAGATCGGGAAAGCCGGTATTATCCTGCAGCATAAAAAATTCAACATCAAAACAACGGGAACTTCTATCTCCCTGAATTTTTAAAGTATTTGTCCATGCCAGGTAAGGAGCGACATAACCAGCTGATCATGGCGATTATTAGCAAAGCGGTGCGCGTTAAACTCGACATTTTTGAGAGCTCCGAACCTTTTTATATTCTGACCAGCCAGAATTATCAAGATCTACAGGAAATAAAAAGATTGATAACAGAACTGGAAGAGTTGGATTCACTCCTATATAACTCTTTTTAACCGGCTGGATTTCAATACCATTGTTTAGTCAATTTTATGCCGCTTGCTTTAAACGGGCTAATTGCTTTTCAAGTTTTTTAATTTTATCTGCTTTGATTTTTTCTTG